>Ga0210397_10000003_pt1 | contig 509194 bp, 464 predicted proteins | sample IncBWH2OmetaG_FD_160126 | JGI IMG/M metagenome (GOLD analysis project Ga0210397, IMG submission 160126) | Forest soil microbial communities from Barre Woods Harvard Forest LTER site, Petersham, Massachusetts, United States - Inc-BW-H-2-O ... | reverse complement strand
TCAAAAAGAATCACGTTGTGCGCATCGTCTATGGCCTCAAGCTCTACTCCCAGCTGCTCAGGCTCAATCTTGTTTCCCTTCGAATCGGAAAAGTACATGGATGAGACGATCTTCTCGTATGGAACAATCTCATAGTATTCACCACCGTTCCAGCCCTCCCACCCATCCGGCGTTCTCATGCTAAGGAGAAATTTTCCTCCTACGCGAAAATCAATCTCGCAAACGGGGCAACTAAAGCCTTTCGGCCCCCACCACTGCATCACGTATTTCGGGTCGGTCCACGCCTTCCAAACCAATTCGCGCGGGGCATCAAAAACTCTGGTGACAACCATCCGCTCTGTCTCGTTAACTGTGTTTTTTGTCATTTCTGACCTCCGCTTTTTTCATTTGATTCACAACCACATCCAGCTTGTCAAAACTCTCTTCCCAGAATCGGCGATAGCTAATCGCCCAGTCGCTGACTGTCTTTATCGCCTCTGGCCTAAGCGTGCACACGCTCTCTCTACCACGCTTCGTCTTGACCACAATCCGCGCCCGGACCAGGTAGGCAATATGTTTTGAAATCATCTGCTGCGAGAGTGCAAATGGTTCTGTCAATCCACGCACAGAGGCAGGACCAAGGGAGAGACGTTCGATCATCGCCCGGCGGGTTGGATCAGATAGAGCCGCAAATGTTGTATCTAGCCTATCCACAACCATATGGTAGTGAATTATTTGACGATGTCAAGTGTGGATTTTGGAGTTCCCGATTTCTGTTTCCTGATCTCTGAACCCTGACACCTGAGTTAATCTATGCTTCTTAGGCGCCGCGTATCGCAGCTGGTGCATGGTTTAACTGAGGTCCAAGTTCGGAAAGGACTGATTTTCCTGGCTGTCGGGGAAGGCAAATCTCCAACCCACAACCCAACCCACATTCGTGGTGCCTTGCACGTCACGGGTATTTTGACAGTTCCCGCGTTCTTGTAAGTTGTTGTAAAACCTAATGTCGAAAATGATTCGGCTGTTAGCGTCCGCACTGGAGCGCTTGCAGTGGAACTTTGTTATTTCTTTTCAGCCACCAGCACAACGAAGGTACCCGGCTTCATTTTCCCGCGCCTCTCTCCGGGAGCGGGTGCCTCAAACTCAGCAGCAGGAAGAAAGACTTTATGGGACTTGAGATCAAGCCCCATGGTGCGGGCAGATTTTTTTGTTGGAACATTCTCTACCACACTGAACTTGTCCGATGAATCTTCATGAACAACGGTAAGATTCCCGTCCCCGGTGGATGCGAACGCATATTTCGTTGCTGGATCAAACCCATTGGCATCAACGCCATTGCCTATCTCTGGAGTTGCGACAACTTTGCCGGTGTCGGCATTCACCACCGCCATCATCTTATTGCTGCAGCCCAGGAACAGTCGTCTTGTTTTTACATCTATGGCAAGCCCTGACGGCTCTTCACACGGCGCCATTGGCCAACGGTTGGTGATGGTCAGCTTTTGTGCATCAAAGCGTATAAGCTCAGATTTGTCCTCAATGTTCACATAAATGCTGCCCTTCCCGTCCGACACGGCGAATTCGGGTTTGCCACCCACGGCGAAAGTCCCGGCGACGCTGCCATCCGCAGCATTGATTGCGGTAACATCCTGGCTGCGGCCATTCATGGTGAAGACGCGCTTTGTACCGGCGTCATAGACAATGGCATCCGGGTTCGTGCCGGCCTTCACTGTTCCTGTTGGCTTCAATGTCTTCAGGTCAAAAATGGTGACCGTATTTGCACGGCCATTGCTGGTAAAACCCTTGCCTAAGTCAGATGCGATGGCAATTCCGTGCACACCTTGTGTGTCAGGAATATCCCCAGCGATTTCATAACTGTCAGCGTCAAGAACAACAACATGGCTGCCATGCGAAACATAGACACGGCGCGCGTCGCTATCCACCGCCACGTAATCCCAGCCTTCATCGCCTGCAATCGGGATGGTCTTGGTGACCTGATAGCCAGACGAGCTGGACTTGGGATCTGCTGCTCTGCCTTGAAACGATCCCAGCATGAATGGAAGAATAATGAAAGCGACCATCATTTGACGTGTGAAATTCGGGCTGCGCATGCAGACGACTCCTTACGGTTACGTTCCAACGCTCAGTTTTATTCGAAGAAAGATAAACAGAACCTAAATATGGCCGCCAATGCATGAATAGCCTTGCTAGTTCATTCGCATCATGGGCATTATGTTGGAAGTATATGCGGATTTTGCTGGTGGAGGATGACCTGAGAATAGCGCGCTTCGTCGCCAAAGGTTTGCGAGAGCAAGCCTATGCAGTAGACGAAGTTCACTCTGGCGAGAAGGCTCTCTTCCACGCGAGTATGACGGACTACGATATTGTCATTCTCGATGTAATGATTCCCGCTCCCGATGGCTTTATGGTTTGCCGGGAAATCCGGAAAGCCGGCCAGCGAATGCCGATCTTGATGCTGACAGCTCGAGACGCGGTGGAGGATCGCGTTCAAGGGCTTGATTGCGGCGCCGATGATTACCTGACAAAGCCATTCGAATTTCGTGAACTGTTGGCCAGATTACGCGCACTCCTGAGACGGCCGGCAGGTTTGATACCTCCCCAATTGGTGGTTGCTGATCTTGTAATCAACACAGCAGGCCAGCACGTATCGAGAAAAGGAAAGCCCATTTCGCTAACGGCAAAAGAATACGCACTGCTGGAGTTCCTGGCGCGTAATGCAGGGCGCGTGGTGGGGCGGGCGGAAATTGCCGAACACGTTTGGGACGAGGAGTTTGATCCATTTTCCAACTTAATTGAGGTTTATATGAACCGGCTGCGGCGAAAGATTGATGCGCCGCCGGCAAAAGCGCTCCTTCATACTCGCCGGGGCGCCGGCTATATGCTGGGCGAGCAAAGCGCTCATGATTCATGGCCAACGGACGTGGAGAATAACAGCGATGTTTAATTCCGTTCGCGTCCGCCTCACGGTATGGTACACAGCGATCTTGGCCTGTGTTCTCATCCTTCTGGCCCTATCGACATATTTCGTCCTACGCGAGAATTACACCCGGCGTATGGACGCTTCCGCGGAAGAGATTGCGGATTCATTTGTCGAGACATTTGCCGCCGAAGTAAAAGAAGAAGCCGGCCCGGAGGCCATGCCGCACGCACTTGCTGCCGCGGTCGAAGAGCACCGCTTGGGTGACATGATCATCGCCGTACTCGATTCCAATGGCCAAGTGGCTGCCTCTTCGGAGCAGGGCCAATCACCTGAATCTCCATTGCCTGACTTGAAGAGCAGGCTTGCCGGGCTGCCATCGCTGCACAATCTCCACTTGGGTAAGAATATGTACCGCTCTTATGTGCGGTCCTTTGCCGCAAACAACGGCACGCTTACCCTGGTCCTTTTGCAATCTCTCAGGCAGCAAAATGAATTTCTTCATAATCTTGCCGAAACATTTGCTCTTGTCATACCTCTTACCCTGATCATTGCCAGCGCAGGAGGCTATTTCCTGGCCCGCAGAAGTCTGGTGCCTGTAGTTGCTATGAGTAAACAGGCTGAACAGATCAGTGCTGCGAACCTTCGTGAACGGTTGTCGGTTCGAAATCGCAATGATGAATTGGGACAGCTGGCTGTTTCCTTTAACCAGTTGCTGGAAAGGGTTGATTCTTCCTTTACCCAACAGCAGCGTTTTATGGCAGATGCCTCGCACGAGCTTCGCACGCCTGTCGCGATCCTCTTTGGAGAAGCAGACGTCGCTTTATCAAAGACGGAGCGCACTCCTGAGGAATACCGGGAAAGCCTGGTCATTCTTCGCTCGGAGGCCGGGCGACTAAAAAGTATTGTTGACAATCTATTCACCCTGACACGTGCTGACGCAGGGCAATATCCATTGATGCTTACAGATTTCTATCTGGATGAGCTTGTCAACGAATGCGCCCGGAACCTTCGAACACTAGCGGCATCAAAAAGTATTACTCTCTCCTGTGATGCGGATGACGAGATGCCTATTCGCGGGGATGAAGTTTTGTTGAGGCGCATGATCATCAACATTCTGGACAACGCAATCAAGTACACGCCGGACCAAGGAGAAGTGCTCATCTCCTGCTGGACGAGCAAAACCGATTATTACATTACAGTTTGCGACACTGGTCCTGGCATTCCTCAGGAAATGCAATCGCGTATTTTTGAGCGTTTCTTCCGGGTGGATAAAGCACGTTCACGCGACGAGGGAAGCGGCGCTGGCCTGGGTTTATCAATCAGCACGTGGATCGCTGAGGCACATGGCGGGAAAATAGAGTTAAGTCATTCCGGTGAAGATGGCAGTCTTTTCAGGATATTTCTGCCTCAGACGCGCCCCTCTTGTTAATCTCGCATTTAGCTTTGAGCGGGTATCTTGGGTCTATATCTTGCGGCTGCTGGTACGCTAATGCAAATGCGCTTCATTCAATTTACTACCGTTGTAGTCGCAATATTGTGCGGCCGTTTCGCGTTGGCCCAGCAGGCTTCCCAGCCAGAAAAAGCGCTGCGTTTAACTTTGCAGCAGGCGCTCAACCTCGCACGGCAAAATAGTGTGTCTTATCAACTGGCATTAACCAATGCCGGCGTAGCGCGTGAAGACAAGAAGCAAGCGCTGGCCACACTTCTCCCCGGCGTCAACTACAATAATTCCGCCATTTATACCGAGGGTACAGGCGTCAACGATACCGTGAAGTTCATCGCCAATAACGCCGTGCATGAATACATCAGCTTGGCAAACGTACATGAGGCATTTGATCTGGCCGCCGTTGCTGATTTTCGCAGCAAAGGCGCGGCCGCCGCTGTAGCCCGGGCCCAGGCGGAAATTGCGTCCCGTGGCCTGGTGGTTACGGTTGTCCAAAGCTATTGGAACCTGGCTGCAGCCCAGTTGAAACTTGATGTATTGCAAAAAGCGGCAGACGAAGGCGAAGGATTTCTCAAACTGACGCAAGATCTTGAACACGGGGGAGAGGTTGCACACGCGGATGTAATTAAAGCGCAACTGCAGGTGAATGATCGACGGCGCCAGTTGCAGGCGGCGCGGCTGGCTTTGTTGAACGCTCGCCTGGACCTCGCCGTGCTCATCTTCCCCAATTTCAACAATAATTTTGAGATAGCAGATGATTTGCACGCTGGCCTGACTATGCCTTCCCTTGAAGAATTTCAAAAGCGCTCTGCCCAGCACAATCCGGAGATCAACGCTGCCATGGAGGTCGTGAAAGAAACCAGTTTCGCGGTTACCTCGTCTCGTGCCGGATATCTGCCTTCACTTGGATTCGATTATTTCTATGGCATTGACGCTACTCACTTCGCCAGTAAAACAGATGGAATATCAAACCTGGGGTCGTCGGTGGTGCTTACCCTCAATATTCCCATTTGGAATTGGGGCTCAACTCAGAGCAAAGTAAAACAGGCGGAGTTGCGAAGAGCCCAGGCAAAACGAGAGCTCTCATTGTCACAGCGTAAACTTCTTGCCGAACTCCAATCTCTATATGCCGAAGCCGAAACTGCCTCAAGTGACCTGGCGAGCCTGAGTCAATCGGCTGATCTTGCTGCGGAGAGTCTTCGGTTGACAACCCTGCGTTATAAAAACGGTGAGTCGACTGTGCTTGAAGTTGTGGATGCGCAAAATACTGCGGCATCAGCGAACGGTGCCTATCAGGATGGTGCGCTGAGATTTCGTGTCGCTCTGGCAAACCTGCAAACTCTCACCGGAGACCTCATTACCCAATGAATACTCCGAGGTTAAGGTATCAACATCTGGCTTTGTTGCTTTGTGCACTCACATTTGCCATCGCAACCGGATGCCATTCCGCAGAAAAAGAACAAGAGCCGGTTACACCCGTGCATGTAACGCCGGCGGCGCAGTCTTCCATTGATCAGATTGTGCAGGATGAAGGAGTCGTTTCTCCCCTGCAGCAAGCTGTGATTGCCCCAAAAATCACTTCCACCATCAAGAAGTATCTTGTGCAGCGAGGAAGCAAGGTCCATCAGGGGCAATTGCTGGCAGTATTGGAAAATTCCGACCTTTCCGCCGCTGCTGAACAGAGCAAGGGCGAGTTTGAGCAGGCCCAGGCCAGCTATGCCACGACTACCGGCGCCAACCTTCCCCAGGAACTGCAAAAGGCAGAACTTGACTCCGCGTCAGCCAAAGCCGCATTGTCGGCGCAGCAAAAAGTCTATGACAGCCGGAAGGACCTCTTTCAGCAAGGGGCCATTCCACGTCGTGACTTTGATTCGGCTGAAGTTGCATTAGCGCAGGCGCGGGCTCAAGCCGAGATGGCAGACCGGCAATTGAACGATCTAAAACGTATCGGTGAGAGAGAAGCCCTGAAATCTGCTTCCGGCCAATTATCGGCGGCAAAAGGAAAGTATTTGAGTGCGACATCGCAACTTTCTTACTCTGAGATTCGCAGTCCCATTGACGGAGTAGTGACTGACAGGCCGCAATTCGCAGGCGAGCTTGCCACAGCCAACCAACCATTGCTCACTGTGATGGATATGTCGCGTGTAATTGCCAAAGCCCATGTCGCGCAGTCCGATGCTGCAGTTCTGAAAGCAGGTGACAAGGCCCAGATCAGAATAAGCGGCCTCAGCGACCCGATTGATGCTCGAGTAACCCTGGTAAGTCCCGCACTTGATACGGGAAGCACCACGATAGAGGTCTGGGTTGAGACGATAAAGCCAAATCCAGCCCTGAAGCCGGGAATGACAGTCTTATTGCTGATTACCGCCCGCACCGTAAAGGATGCTGTAGTGGTTCCCGACTCTGCCGTTTTCAAGAACAGCGAGGGCTTGGACTATGTTGTGATAGCCGGTAATGATAATCATGCCGAGTTTGTCCCAGTGCAAACCGGGATTCGTGCACATAACCAGGTCCAGATTGTCAGCGGCGTTAAACCGGGAGACCCGGTCATCACCTCAGGTGGCTATGGATTACCGGACAAAGCTCAGATTCATGTCGAATCTGAGAAAGATGATGCTGCCGGCAAAGATCAGGATAAGGAAAAAGATTAGTCTCGTATGACTCAACTTACAGAGACTTCCAGCAGGCGTGATGAGGGGACATCACGACCGTGGTTTCATCGATTTTCGCGTCCTTTGTTATTTCTGATCACCGCGCTGGCTGCTGTAGGTGCTTTCCTGGCTTTTACGATTCCCGTTTCCGTTTTTCCTAATACAGATTTTCCGCGAATCATCATCGGTGTGGACAATGGTGTGGCTCCCATCGATCAGATGCTGGTTACTGTAACGCGCCCGATCGAGGAAGCCGTCAATAGCGTACCGGGGTTGCAGAAAGTTTTGTCCACCACCAGCCGCGGCTCCGCTGAAGTTGATCTGTTCTTCGATTGGAAATCAGACATGGTGCTGACCCTGCAGCGCGTGGATGCGGTGGTGGCGCGGTTGCAGGCCGAACTTCCTCCTACCGCAAAACTGGATACACATCGGCTGACCTTCGCCGCCTTCCCGATCATCGGTTACAGCCTCACGTCAGACACGGTAGCTCCCGATAAATTATGGGAGATCGCCACTTATGATCTGAAACCGCGCCTGAATCGTCTTGATGGTGTAGCGACGGTTGTAATCCAGGGGGGCCGCGTTCCAGAGTTTCAAATTACACCTGACCCTGCCCGCATCTCTGCTTCGGCAATTACTGTTACTGATATCCTCGAGGCTATCCGCCGTACAAATCTGATCGACTCTCCAGGCTTAATTGAGAGTGACCATCACCTTGTGCTCGGTCTGGTCAGTGGACAGGTTCACTCGCCCGAAGAGGTGAAACAAATTGTCATCAAGAACTCCGCCGCCGGAGTACCAATCAGAATAGGCGATATCGCGAGTGTCGCGCCCTCGGTGGCTCCGGTATACACAGTTGTCACCTCGAATGGAAAACCCGCGGTGTTGCTAAACGTTAACCGCCAGCCGGATAGCAATACGCTTCAGGTTGCCAATGAAGTCCATGATCTGATCCGTCAGGTACAGGCTACGCTCCCACGAAATGTGAAGCTCGAACCTTTCTACGATCAGTCCACGATCGTGCACGATTCCATTTCGAGCGTACGCGATGCGGTTCTGCTAGGTATTGTCCTTGCTTCCATTGTGCTCGTGCTCTTTCTAAGGGATTGGGGATCATCTTTTGTCGCCGGACTAGTCATTCCAGTAACACTGTTCATGACTTTTATCGTTCTACAGCTCACAGGTCAAAGTTTTAACCTGATGACGCTGGGCGGTCTTGCTGCTGCGGTTGGTTTAGTGATCGATGATGCCATTGTTGTGCTGGAGAATATTGTCCTGCATCGCGATGCCGGCCAGGACCGTTTTCAGGCAATCCAAAGCGCTCTTCAAGAGCTGACCGTTCCTCTCATCGGCTCCACGATTACCCCAATCGTTGTCTTCCTTCCGCTCGTTTTCATTACCGGCGTCACAGGCAGTTTTTTTCGTGCATTGGCAATCACTCTGACGGTGTCGCTTCTTACCTCTTTGGTTCTCGCGCTCACCTGGACTCCGGCTCTCAGCCAATACTTTGTGCGCCGGCAAAAGTCAACGACGCCCTCTATGTCTGCCGTGTCAGGTGAACTCGATCCCCAGGCGTTAATGGCCGCAGAAGAGGAAACGTTCACAGGATTTCTCGGCCGGGTGATCGAGTTTTACACCCGTGCCATGCGCTGGGTGCTCCAGCACTCCTGGGTATTACCTGCAGCCTTTATTGCGCTGGTGATTGTGTCATACACAAGCTATCGCTTTCTCGGAAGCGAACTCCTGCCGGAAATGGATGAAGGCGCGTTCATCCTGGACTACATCACCCCGCCAGGAAGTTCTTTAGCGGAGTCCAATCGAATTCTGGATCACGTTGAGCAAATCCTGCACTCCACCCCTGAAGTTGAGACAACGTCGCGCCGTACCGGATTACAGCTTGGACTGGCTGCGGTAACCGAAGCAAACAACGGAGACTTTACCGTTAAATTAAAAGCCGGACGAAAGCGCGCGATCGATGACATCATCTCCGATATTCGCGCCAAGGTGGAGGAAGAGGAGCCTGCGGCCAAGGTGGAATTCGTGCAGCTGCTGCAAGATATGATTGGTGATCTGACGAGTCAGCCCGAGCCTATTGTCATCAAACTATTCTCGCAGGACGGAAAGCTTTTGAACGATACTGCTCCGGCTGTTGCCGATGCGATAGGAAAAATTCACGGGGTTGTTGACGTGCTCGATGGCGTGGAGAATGCGATTAGTGGCCCGGCAGTGACGTTTCAGGTGGATTCTCTGGCCGCTTCGCGCTCCGGATTCACGCCGGACGAAATCGCGGTGGACGCATCAGCCCTGCTTGAAGGCGAGCCGGCCGCCGCTCCTGTAGTCATCAATGATCGCGTGTATCCCATCCGCGTGAGGTTCCCTGAAGAAAACAGGTCATCGCTTGACCGTATGACCAACACATTGCTGGTAAGCGCGTTGGGCAAAACAGCTACCCTGGGCGCGTTGGCCCATGTTGAATCCTCTCCCGGAGAAACGGAAATCAAGCGGGAAAATTCGCAAAGGTTGGCTGAGGTTACCGGGCGGCTGGAGGGAGTAGATCTGGGCACCGGTATTGAGCAGGTTCAAAAAGCAGTCAGGAATTTGCATCTTCCTTCAGCCATACGCGTGGAGTACGGCGGGCTGTATGAAGAACAGCAGAGATCTTTTCATGATCTGTTGATGGTGTTGCTTCTGGCTGTTCTTTTACTGTTTGCGGTACTACTCTTTGAGTTCCGGACATTTTCCGCACCAGCCGCAATTCTGATTTCAGCTTTGTTGTCTACTTGCGGAGGCTTCGTCGCGCTTTTGGTGACAGGGATAACATTTAACGTCGCCTCATTTATTGGTCTGATCATGGTGATTGGAATTGTCGCAAAGAACGGAATTCTCCTGCTGGACGCCGAACACCGTTTTCGTATTCAAGGATTTTCCTTGGAAGATTCCATGATTCAAGCGGGCCGGCGACGATTGCGCCCCATTGCCATGACCGCACTGGCGACGATTGCAGGCATGTTGCCGCTTGCATTGGGACTCGGCGCGGGATCACAGATGCTGCAGCCACTTGCGGTGGCTGTTGTTGGCGGCTTGCTGAGTTCAATGGTGCTCTCTGTGATTTTTACACCGGTAATCCATTTTCACTTGCAAAGGCGCAACGATATAAATTTATAACGTTTGGCTGAGGTAAATTCAGAAAGCCAATCCGACTCGTGGCGGCTCCACGCATTAGGAATTTTCTACTCTCTCTTCAACTGGCTCCCAAAGCTCGATCTTATTTCCATCAGGATCCTTAAGCCACGCAAAGTTCCCGTACTCGGGATATTCCTGGGTCTTTTCGATCTCCACGCCTTTGCTTTTGAGATGGCTGATGACTTCTCCCATGTTCTTTACCCGATAATTGACCTGGCCAGTTCGCGGTTTGTCCTTGATGTCCTGGTCAGTAGACATGATTGCCCACGCTGTCGTTCTTTTGATCTCGGGATTTCCAATATCCCTGGACTCAAACGTTGCAAAGATGGAATTGCACTCGGCATCTTCGCCCGCAGGCACAATCCCAAGGCAATCGCGATACCAGGCCGCTAATCGTTTTGGATCATTCGAAAACAGAAAAACGCCGCCAATTCCGTCGATCATAGGTTCCTCCCTCTGCTCATCTCTGCCGCCCACCGAACCGGTAGGCATAGTTCCAATTCAAAATGCGACCAATCCATTGCTCTTTCTTTGTCCAGAAAAATCTCAAGTGCCGGCGCATGCTCGGGCTCATAGGCGCTACGGATAAGCCAATCTCTGTAAAGGTAGTCCCAGGCCGTAGCTACTTTATGGATATCGCCGGATACGTTTATGACGGCGTATCGCAGGGCCGGCATTTTTAATTTTGACATTCCTGTCATGCACTCGAAAGGAAGAGACGACGCAAGACAGACCTCATATCGATAAAGGTGTTTTGGGGTCACGTGTGGATCGTCTACCGACATTCCGAAAAGAATTCCTTGTGAAAAAATATCCTGGGATTTGGCCCACTCGATCACTGTCTTGAGGGCGGCAAGCACTCTGTCCATCTCGAAAGCATTCTTGACTCGAATATAAGCAACTTGCCTTTCGGGAATGTCGATCAATCTCACTGGGAACGCGGCTCTCTTCTCTTCCGCGCTCATGGGGAGACCATATTCGTCTTGCGGAAAGAGTTCTTTGCAAATCTTGCTCTTTTTGATCTCGCCATTTTCTCGAAACTGACTTGGTGAGGTGTCATAGCCGGACCGGAAGGCACGTGAAAATGTGGCCGATGATGAAAAACCGCACTCCAAGGCAATATCGGTCAGGGTTTGTTCGGAATAGCGAAGAAGCCGAGCGGCCTTTTCCAGCCGAAGGCGATTCGTAAAATGATTTAGTGTTTCGCCGGAAACCGCCGTAAAAATCCGATGGAAGTGAAATTCTGAGAAGCAAGCAACATTAGCGAGTTCAGCCAGCTTTACCGGACGATCCAGGTTCCCGCGAAGATAGTCAATGACCCGATCAATCCTTTGGGCATATTCGTTGTTGGCCTGGGCCTTTGCGCTTGGCATGGATTTATTGATTTTCAGCCATATTCAAAGCAGCTAACACACGTCCCCACACGCCTTCCAGTAGTGCTGGCACCCACTTTTCCGCGGGACAGCGGCTCCAACTCTGGCTAAGGAAGACAAGGTCACGATTCGCTACGCCTTTACTCGCGCTTCCGAGCCCAAGAATGAAAAGCGAGCCTCTTTTAAAGGGACAGCCGCCGACCTCTCCTGAGGTTTTCGCCTGGCGTGTAACTGTGGCCGGTGCAAAGAGGCATTCGTCCACAACGGCGTCCGTCGTCATGGAAGATCGAAGCGTTGAATTGGCAGCAAGTTGCCGCATTTTATGCAGGCCATCGACAATGTGATGCAGAGCAACACTTATCCCGTTAACGGCAGCCAGATCTTCATTCACCATGGAAGCAAGAAGCCTTTTGGCCTGCTCTAGCCTGCCGCTGACGCGCCATCCCAGCATCTTCAGGACGTTGGAAGAGCCTGCAGCTTCAAGCATCATGCAAGCCGCTGCCCAACTCTCTTGGGTTGCAGTGAACGTTTCCACGAATAATCTCCCCACTCTCTGCTGCACAAGCAGACCTAGCTGCTCAGCAGTTCCGCTCCCTCTGACCCATTCAGCGAGTGGTTCCAATTCAGCCGGCCCATGCTTCACCTCGTCAGCCTTGGCGTTCAGCTTCGACCATAGCGCGTCTTGCGCGGTAGCGCGGATGGGATCGGTACGCGGCAGCATAGTCGGGAATAATCTGCCGTTGACCGAAAAAATATGGAGCATCTTTCTTATACGTTGTCCGTTACGAATGGGAACATGTCCCGTGAAGTCTCTGTCGAACCTTGATTCGTTTGAAATTGTTCGGATCTCTGCCGGGTCTGTGACGACTACAACGTCAGTAACACCAGGAAAATACGTGCGTTTCATGCGTGACCCTATTCTGAATAGGTGGAGTGTTGGAAAAATTTCCCTGCAATTTTATAGATTTTGTTGCTTTGAGGCTACGTAACAGAACCGTAGATGCGAATGTTCTGTCCCCAACGACAAAAATCGGCTTGAAGGTATTGGCTTCGGCGCGCCAAGTCTAGACTGATCCATTGACTCCGCTAAGAAATCCGCCGAGATGCCCGGTCATTCCCACGATCAAGGCAGCGATTCCTTCAATGGCCAGAACATATTTGGGCAATGCCTGCTCCGGAGTTCGGCGCGCGCGATTGTGGAACCAGAATACAAGACAGATCAACACGCTCGAGAGACATCCCAGTACCAGGTGCATCAAGAGAATGCCTTTTAACTTTTGCCCCTCAAGCGCCCACTGCCATGCCGCAATTCCTGAGGCGAGTACCGGCACAGTTGAAATCGAAGCCAGCGCCAAATTGAAATATGCCGCACCGGCCAGTGTCTTGTTATTTGTCCAACGGCCAAGGTAGTCAAAGGCAACGGCGGCAAGAAACAGCGCAATCGGGAAATGGATCAATACAACGTGCTGGGCGTGCTTCGCCAACAGCACGGTCTTGATATCAAATGGATTAGCGCTCATTGGGCCACCACCTTTCTGGTCATTATTTGTTTTCTCCGTTCTTTGCGTGTGCAAAAACTATTTTTGAAGCATTTAAAGATGTTTATGCCGTGGGCTCGTGCTGTTGCTTCCATTGATTCCAGCTCACAACTCCAAGATCAGGCTGCGGAGGTTCAGGAAGCATGGACAGAAACTCGAGCAGGTTATTGTCTGGATCACGGAAATAGAGTGCTGCAGCCGGCATCCAGGCCAGGACCACTGGCTCTGAAGTGGATCTGCCATCAAAATCCATAGGAACGACATTCGCGGCATGCAGCCGTCCGGGAGACTCTATCAAGTCCGGAAAATCAACCCGGAAAGCAATATGCGCATTCATGCGTGGCAAATAACTCGGCACTTCCCAAATTCCGAGCATCGCCTGGCCTTTCTTGCCGATCCAGTAAAACGCTACCCTTCTGTCCAGACACACATGTGCAAGCTGGAGTCCGAGCGTTTCGCCAAAGAAAGCCATTGACCGGCTGAGGTCACTAACATCCAAGTGCGCTTCGAAAAGATCAAGAATCGGAATCATCATTTTTTTCTGAGCAGACCAGCGCCGCGAGCGAGATTCATTCGCATGCTGCTTCTCTCATGGGAATGAACTGAAATTGGGGTTTTTTATTCCGTCCACTTATGCTCTGGCCCGGGATACCTGAATTTTTCTTTTATATGCCTTGACACGTATATTCACTTGGGGGTATATACAAGGACATGGAATCTGTGTTCGAAATCATTGCGGAGCCGAATCGCCGCGCTATATTGAGCCTGCTGGTCTCATCACAACAGTCGGTTGGAGAGATTGAGCGCCAGCTTCGTATGCCGCAGCCAACCGTGTCAAAGCACCTGCGCGTGCTGCGCGACGCCGGCTTCGTGGAATCCACGGTGGATGCACAGCGCCGCCTCTACCGATTAAGGCCGGAACCTTTTCAAGAGGTGGATGCATGGCTGGATCAGTTTCGCCGGTTCTGGTCCGCTCATCTGGATGCTCTCGAACGGCACCTCGACCGCATGGATCGCATGGATAAAGATCAGGCAACACCAACAAAACGGAAAAGCAGCGGACGGCGCGGCCCAAACCGCGAACGTGATAAAGGAGATAAGAAATGAAAATCAAATTGACCAGCGTACACGTCGACGACCAGGAGAAGGCCTTGCGTTTCTACACCGAAGTACTGGGCTTTTCCAAGAAATCTGATTTCAGCCAGGGGCCATTTCGCTGGCTGACCGTGGCCTCCCCCGAGGAGCCGGACGGCACTGAGCTGCAGCTGGCACTGAACAACAACCCGGCGGCCAAGGCGTATCAGCAGGCAATATTCCAACAAGGCCAGCCTGCAGCTATGTTCTTTACTGATGACGTTAAGGGCGACTACGAGCAGATCAAGGCCCGCGGCGCCGTGTTTACGATGCCACCCACCGCAGTAACCGGCTCAACCATTGCGATGCTGAATGACTCATGCGGCAATCTGATTCAGCTCACCCAACTGGCACGCTATTCACGCTGAGGCAAAAGATGACCAATCAGGAACAGTACGTGCCGGGTCCCGCCAGCGGGGCGCATATACAAAAGGACGGAGAGAAGTGGACGCTCGTTCTTGTAAGAGAGCTGCGTCACTCACCGGAAAAAGTCTGGGAGGCGATTACCGACCCAACGCATCTGCGTGAGTGGGCTCCTTTTGAAGCCGATGGAAACCTGGGTACGGCTGGAAGCACGGTAAAGCTCACCACTGTAAAAGCGCCCAACGCGCAAATTTCTGAAACAACTGTAACGCGAGCGGATGCTCCCAGGGTGCTTGAGTACAACTGGGGTGATCACGATATGCGGTGGAACCTTGAAGCCGTTGGCGGCGGCACGCGCCTTACGCTGTGGCACAACATCGATCGCCGCTTCATCGCCATGGGTGCCGCCGGGTGGCACATCTGTTTCGATGTTCTGGATCATCTTCTCAGCGGAAATCCAACCGGCCGCATCGTTGGTGGAGATGCAATCAAGTTCGGCTGGCAGCGATTGCACGCTGAGTATGCCAAGCAGTTCAATATTGAGGCGCCCAACTCTCCTCCTCAGGCGGATCACAAGTCGTGACTCGCAGTGCATAACGGGCTCATAAGGAAATATCTCTCCGATAAGAATCGAGGAAATGAATTATGAATGAGGCCACCAAACGTTCGATTTTTCGCTGGATTCACATCATCCTTAGCATTCCGATATACGGTTATATATATAGTCCGTTTGAAAAACTTCCAAGCTACGCCACTCCAACCCGGTTTGTGTTCTTTCCTGCAATGGTCCTTACAGGATTGTGGATGTGGAAAGGTCATGTCGTTCGACGGCTATTTCGAAGAACCCGGCCTGACAAGACGCTGCAAGCGCAATAAACTACTTGCATGACGGAACAAGAATTCGAGGCGTAAAAGATCCAATGGAACCATCGGAGCGCATTGACGAGCTGATCGCGGGACTCACAGACTGGCGCGGCAAAACATTCGCCAGCATTCGCAAAACTATCCTTGCGGCGGACCGGAAGATAGTCGAGGAATGGAAGTGGATGGGAAGCCCGGTTTGGTCTCGCGATGGAATGATTGCGGTCGCCAATGCCCATAAAGACAAAGTAAAGATTACCTTCTCTAACGGAGCGCACCTTCCAGATCCTGACAAGATTTTCAACGCTGGCTTCGGAGGCAATATGTGGCGAGCAATCGATTTTTTTAAGAGCGACAAGGTTAATGTAAGTGCTCTAAAAAATCTTGCCCGTGCCGCCGTTGAGTACAATCAGCTCAAATTGAAGAAAAAAGCGCCAGCGAGTACTCGAGCGAAGGCAAAAAATAAGAAGTAATGAGATATTACTCCAACCCACAATTTACTCAGTCAAAACTGATTTTGAGAGATGCCGGGGCCGATCTACATTTCTTCCGCAAAGCACAGCAATATAATAGGCGAGGAATTGCAAAGGAATTACTTCGATAATTGGCTGCAATAGAACTGGGGCTTCCGGCACGCGTAAAAGACACGGAGCGACTTTTTCCAGCTCAGTATCGCTCTGGCTCACGATGGCCAGCACTGGAATTTCGCGGTCCACAAATTCACGTATACTGGCCACCGTTTTGCCGTAACGCAAAATTGAATCCGCATCGTGGCGGTCTTGCGTGGCAAGCACCACAATAGGCAAATGCTCGTTCACCAATGCCGCAGGACCGTGCTTCAGCTCGCCCGTGGGATAACCTTCCGCATGAATATAGGAAACTTCCTTCAGCTTCAGCGCGCCTTCAAGCGCAATGGGATAGTCGATATCCCGCCCCATATAGATGAAGTCCTTGTAGCCGTGCAGCTGTTTGGCAAATTCAAGACATGCTTTGTCTGTCTCCAGGGCTTTCTCAATCAGGTCAGGTAATTTCGGCAACACACCCAGGGCTACACGCGTCGCGTCATTTACATTCGAACGCACCTGAGCAACATGTGCCGAAAAGAGAAAGAGCGCCGTAAGTTGTGTAGTAAAACTTTTAGTGGCAGCAATGGCAACTTCTTCACCGGCATGCGTAAGTAACGTTGCGTCGGCAAGCTGTGTAAGCGGCGTTTCTGGAACATTACAGATGGCGAGCGAGCATGCGCCTTTGCGACGCGCCACCTGAAGTGCGGTGATCGTGTCAATCGTTGTGCCAGATTGCGATGGGAAAATTGTAAGCTCATGTGGCGCTACGAGAGGATCGCGATAGCAATACTGGCTGGCAAAATCCACCTCTACTTCTAGGCCAACCATCCGCTCCAGCATGAATTCGCCTACCATGCCGGCATGCCTGCTGGAGCCGCTGGCGGCAATCGTGATCTTGCTGAAGGAACGGATTCGCTCTTCGGAAATGCCAAGCCCGGGCATCATGCCGTCGCGGTCCATGTTGGCTTCAATCACAGTGCGGACAGCCTCCGGCTGATCATATATTTCCTTGATCATGTAGTGCGCGAAGCCGGCTTTGCCTTTGTTGTTTTCTGTGTTCACGCTCTTCTTTCCCGCGCTATTGACTCCCAACACCTTGCACTCCTGTACTGGCCATTCAGTCCCTCACGGCCTGCATCTCCTGAATTTGATTTGTATTTGCTTGCGCACCAGACAGCGTTTGCCATCCTGCGCGAGAGAGATGCCAAAAAATCAGGTACCCGGCGACAGCAGCAATCAACAGCAGCGGTATGCCCGTCGCCGGCTCACCAAAGATCAACTTGCCAATGCCGAACAGCGTTGCATAAACAAAAACACAGCCCAGGACCCAGTCCAGGCCGTTGGAGGCCAAATCTTTCACCGGGGCAAGCTCCGGCGCTTTCTCAGCAATATGCTGCCAGCCATACACTGTTGGATGTACGCGTCTATAAAAATCGAGTAAAGTTTTTTCCGGCTCCGGACGCGTCAGGAAGGTTGCAATTACCCATGCAGCCGTTGTCCCCGCTGCCGTAATCAAAGCTGTTTTGGCGAATACCACAGCCTCATTGCCTGCTAACGGCACGCGGCTCAACAACAGTGTGATCAGGGCGGCAACGCTCATGGCAACAATCTCACTCCATGCATTGATGCGCCACCAATACCAGCGCAGGATGTAAACCGCGCCAGTGCCAATTCCCAGGTTGAGCACAATTTGCCAGCCTTGCCGGATCGACGTAAGTTGTCCGGCCACATATCCGCTCGCCAGGACCAACAGGATAGTGAAAATCTGTCCGACCCTTACATAGTGATGTTCCGTTTTCCCTGCTGCCAGGAAACGCCGGTAAAAGTCGTTGACCAGATAAGAGACGCCCCAGTTCAACTGAGTTCCCAGAGTGGACATGTATGCAGCCAGAAAAGCCGCCACCATAAAGCCGCGCAAGGCCGGCGGCAGATAGTCACGCAGCACCATCACGTAACCTTGCTGCGGGTTCGCCCCAAATGCCGCGTCAGGATGAAGTCCGCCATGTGGTGAATAGACAGCAAGCGCCACGAGCCCGGTAATGATCCATGGCCACGGCCGCAATGCGTAATGGGCGATGTTGAACCACAGCGTCGCTCCCAGCGAATGCTTCTCATTTTTTGCAGAGAACATTCGCTGCGCCACGTAACCGCCGCCTCCCGGCTCGGCGCCCGGATACCAGGCTGACCACCATTGCACCGCCAGATAGGTTGCGAATGTGAGCAGAGGCAGAGTCCACAAGGAATCGCTGAGCCACCCTTGATGCAGGTTTGGTAAAAAAGCCAGCGGATCAGAAACGTGTGTGCCATTTTGTTGCGCGGCGCGGCTCACGTAACTGAGTTGGACTTTCAAGGCCTGCATGCCACCCAGCTTGGATACGGCAATCCAGGCAAGCACAATGACCATGGCCATTTTCAAAACGAATTGAAATAGATCAGTGACCAGCACGCCCCATAGGCCACCAAGCGAGGTGTAAATGCCTGTAAACGGAATCAGGATGAACACGCATATCAGCAGAGCGGTGTGCTCGGGCGAACCAAACGTATACTGTAAGAGCGTGTGCCCACCAACGCTCGCTTGCACCACGCGTCCTTGTGCAATGGCTGGGCCCAGCAGCACAGAAATGATGCTCACCATGGCGTTCGTGACCCAGCCGAGGATGATGCAATTCATGATCAAGCCAAGGTAGATGGCCTTGAACCCACGCAGGAACGCAGCCGGCTTGCCGCTGTACCGGATTTCTGCCAGCTCAACATCCGTTAAAACTTCTGACCTGCGCCAATATCGTGCGAAGAAAAAAACAGTAAGCATCCCGCTCAGGCACATGCTCCACCAGATCCAGTTGCCGGCAATGCCCTGGGTCGCGACCAACCCGCTTACTAATAAAGGAGTATCGGCGGCAAAGGTTGTAGCCACCATTGAGGTCCCGGCCAGCCACCAGGAAACATTGCGTCCGGAAAGAAAAAAGTCTTCGGTGTTGCCGCTTGCCCGCCTGCGGTAATACATGCCAATCACAAGGTTGATCAGCAGGTATCCAATAATCACGAGCCAATCAATCCGGTTCAACAGCATGTTTTTCTCCGCCACACGTTCTTCGATTGCAGGACCGTTTTCTTTTTTGCTTAGAGAACGGAATTCGTTTTGATTTGCTTATTGGCCGGTCCGTGTTCGTGAAAGAAATAAAAATTGAACCGGCTCAATGCGGAGCTTTTACCCCGTGGTGTAATCGCCCCGCACCGCCGCTCTGGCAGGTTTCCCCGCCAGAATTGATTGAGTCTTTCAGCCGCTGACTTTTTTGAGAATGGCCGGCGCCTGCGCTGGCGCCGACCTTAGTCAACAAGCAGTGGGAGAAAGATCGCTAGAAGTTGTATTTCACCGCCAATTGAATCTGCCGGCCGGGGTTGGACGAGCTGACAAACCCGAAGGTTGAGCCGATAGTTGCGCTTGGCGCTCCAAATATCGGCGTGTTGGTGAGGTTAATGAATTCGGCGCGCAACAGAAGAGCAGAACTCTCCGTCACCGAGAATCTCTTGGAAATATTGAGATCTGCAGTTTTCAACCCAGGACCGCGGAAGGAACCGGCTGCACAGTTCCCGAAGGTGCCTGCGGCCGGCAAACTTACTGCCCCTGGATTCAAGAACTGAATGCCGGTTACGCCACCGATTGTGACCACATCTCCGCTACCCGATTGTGATACGCCCGCTACGCAATCAGGCCGAGTAGTGCCGGAAGTGAGAGTGCCTGATTGGTCCGGAGCACCAGGATTGATGGCGAATCCGGTGTGGAAGGTGAAATCAGATCCCAACGTCCATCCACCGAGAATTGCGTCAACCACCGGACTTGCATCGCTCCCGAACGTACGGCCTTTCCCGAATGGAAGATCGTATGTCACGTATCCATTGAACAAGCTGGCAACATCTGCAATGCATCGACCATAGTCGCCCTTGGCATTGTAGTTGTCCTGGAAGAAGAATGAGCTATTGGTCTGGCTTACGCCGGTAATTGCTTCTTCATCTCCAAACTGGCCAAAGTAGCCCAGACTATTGGAAAGACATTTGGACCATGTGTAGTTCGCCTGGAAATCAAGTCCACGCCATGCGCGCTGAGTCGCAGTGATTTGCAGAGCATTGTAGCGCTGAATTCCGCTCGAATCGTTGAAGCGTATGGTCGGAGAATTTCCCGCGCCGCAACAATTGATTAGAGGCTGGGCGAATGGGCCGGGTGCCGTAACGCCAGGAGAGACCAGCTGCAATTGGTTGAAGATGAAGATGTCAGACATGTGGTCAATCTTGTTGCCCACATAGCCGACCGAAACTGCCGTATTCTTTCCCAGCTGCCGTTGAATCGTGAGATTCCACTGTTGATCCACAGCTGGACGCAAATCCGGGTTCGTTAAATGCAGTGTATTGCTGGCCAGACAGATAGGCGACAGAGCCTGCAGATCCGCTGCTGTACAACTTGCGGCAGAAAAGTTTGCAAAGCCCTGATCCAGTGTGCTGCCGGGCAGCCCCAGCCCGCTGAAATTTGCTGTGTGTGCCTCTACAAAGGGTGGATTTTGATAGGGCAGGTTGTTGACTCCATTTGCTTCCATGAAGCTGGATATTCCATAAGCTCCGCGAATAACGGTGTTTTTCATGAAATCCGGCTGATAAGCGAATCCCAGACGAGGCTGGAAGTTTGTAATTCCCTTGTATGTGTTGTATCCAAATCCAATCTGCGGGGTGCCGCTAACCAGATCAAAGTTAACGTCCTGTCCGTTATTGGTAAGGCGGGCGGTCGTCAACTCGTAGCGTAATCCCAGATTTAGCGTCAGATTTCTCGATGTGCGCCAGTTGTCCTGAACAAATGCGCCAAAGAGAGTGTTACGAAGATACTTGGTGGCTGCTCCGGCATTTCCCTGCTGTACCTGCTGCGGAAGCCCCAGGAGAAAGTCCGCTGTCGGGTTGCCATTGGACGTCCCCGTATTGCCCGTAAACTGCCCGTTGAAAAAGAATTGTCCAGCTAGTCCGGCATTTCCGGGATAAAGATCATTCATGAGGTAGCGATAAACTTGCGCCCCTGAATGGATTACATGTGTGCCGTGGGTCCAGGTGACAGAGTCCTCAAATTGGAGCGTCGTGTCGTGGAACGATTCGACTAAATCCGCATTTCCGATTGCTCCAGGTAACACCCCGGATCCGCTGAGATTGATCTGAGGCAAGAAGGTCTGCGTCGCTCCTGCGATACCAAATACTGCCGGCAGATTCTGGGTGGTTGAATTCTGCACCTGCTCGGTTACCGGGAAGTAGGAGAACCCGATACGCGCATCATTCACCAAAGTGGGAGAAAATGTCCGCGTCCAATCCACTACACCATTTCTTAGAGGGAAGTCCCGGTCGAAATTTCCCAGCAGAACTATTCCGTTCGTCTGAAGACTGTTCACGGCCTGTTGTGACCAGCGCCCCATTATGTGGTCACGCCCAGAAGGAACGTAATCAATTTTCAAATCACCCTGGTAGGAATTGGTGTCAAGGTTTTGCGCGTTGTCTGCCACTTGTACCGCGGGATATAGCGGTGAGTTGATAATAGCGAGGGCAGCAGAGTTGAATGACGTAACCGGAATCTGGTTATTGAGGAATGGCGTCCTCGATCCAGGGTTTGCGCTTGAAAATGGATTGAAGAGCTGCCCCGCTGCGTTTAAAGTGCCAGCATTCGGTCCGCTGGTAAATGTGCAAAGCCCGGCCCCGTTGAATGCCGCAGTGGTATTTGCAGGCACGTTTTGCGCACATATAGATGAAAAATCGCCTGCTCTTTGGGCCAGGGGAACGGTTTGCAATTGAGTAGTTGTCGGCTGCGAGAAACGCGATCCCGAGAAGTCGGCGAAGAAGAACAGCTTATCTTTTGCGATCGGGCCTCCGATCGTGCCCCCAAAGTTGTCCCAGTGTAATCCAGGACGTGCGATGCCGTTTGCATTGTTAGTCCAGCTGTTAGCGGTCCATCCGCCGCGCCGGGCAAATTCATAGAGTGAACCATGAAACTTGTTAGTGCCGGACTTCAAGGAGACGCTTACAATGCCGCCCAGATAGTTGCCGAAATCCGCCGGAGCATTGCCGGTGATCAAGTTGAATTCCTCAACAGCGTCTGGAGCAGGCACAAAACCAACGTTATTGTTGTCCGGCTGGTTGTTGTCCATGCCATCCAGAACGAAGTTGTTTTCCTGTTCACGTGCGCCGTTCACATAAGGGCGCCCTGTACCGAACGTATTTTGCGCCGACTGAAACCCGAACAAGTTAGGTGTGACGATGCCCGGAGCCGCGACCAATGTGAGCTGATTTATGTTACGAGTTGAAAGCGGGATTTCCGTGGCTGCCCTGGCGTTCAGAATGCTTCCCGTAAGTGTTGTATCGGTCTGCATCAACGGCGCGCTGGCTGAAACCTCCACCGTTTCTGAAACCTGCCCGACGTTCATCTGAAAACTAATGCGGACGGTCTGGTTCAGCACCATTTCAAAAGGCGGATTCACAGCCGTTCTAAAACCCTTGGACTCGGCCGTCACCTTGTAGCGGCCGATCGGTACGCGCGGCAAATTGAAAGCGCCCGCATCATTCGTTGTGGTGGTCAGCCTGGTGCCACGATCGACATCGGTGGCTGTAACGCTGGCGCCGCTTAAGGCAGCTCCATTGGGATCAACCACAGTTCCTACAATAGCGCCTGTGACTTCCTGTGCATAAGCAGCGCTAGCCATCAGGAAGAGGCACGATAAAAGACAAAATGAAAGGGCGCCCAGTGTGAGTGCCCTGTAAAAGTTATTTCGCCCGTCAACTGCTGTAATAGGACAGCAGGAGGAAATAAAACTTCTTTTCAAACTCTGAGAACGCAGCATTCGACCTCCATGAGTACGGGGCATACCACCTTGCACGGTCGTGCTCTGCAAGCTACGTGCAAGGCTTACTAAAATAGCAATTAATGTTTATTGAAACGATTTCATAAACATGGCACGAAATTTTCACAAAGACCCGCGCAAGTGTCAAGGGAATGTTAAAAAATATTTTTGCTTAGAGCCTTAAGTTCCAATATGGGAATTACCGAATGGGTCAAAGCAGGGGCCAATGGCACACAGGAAATCACACTGCCAGAGACTGATGACAGCCTGCTCCGCAAATAATCATGGGCAGGCGGGCGGCTCCCAGTAGTCCCGCACGATCTTGCAGCAAAGCCGGCCGGACTTCGGTGGAACGGTGTGTCCGTTTTTCCTGTTCCCCGGCCCTGAAAACAATCGATCTTTCGCGTAGCTCCCGGAACATGGGAGGTGAAAACTGGTCCCAGGCTTTGGCTGCACCGCCGCCAATGATGTACATGGGAAGATTGAAGGCATTGATCAGGTTCGCCAAAGCAATGCCCAGCGCAGAACCAGCAACGTTGAAAATCTCTATGGCGGCGGGATCGCCGGCTTGCGCGCAGACATGGACTGATCGCGCACTTAAGCTGGGGTCAGAACTGCGCTCTTTGGCGAGACATGCTGAGCGGCCTTCATCAGCAGCTGCAGACGCCATGCGATGAATCGCGGTGGCGGAAGCATATTGCTCAAGACACCCGTGATTTCCGCAGCCACACTTGATTCCATCACTGATAACTGTCATGTGCCCAAGTTCTCCAGCCATCCCCATGACGCCGTGCCAGGGCTTTCCATTTACGACAAAGCCGCCACCCACTCCGGTGCCGAGCGTAATCATGCACAGGTCTTCCACCCCACGCCCAGCTCCCATCCACTTTTCACCTAGAGCCGCACAATTCGCGTCATTTTCAAGGATGACGGTTGTTCCCAGCTTTGTCTCCAGGTCTTCACGCGCGGCATAGCCGCTCCAGCCTGGCAGATTGGCAGCAGAATGTAATGTACCCGCTTCCAGATCAATGATTCCGGGTAGCCCGACGCCAACGCCTTTGAAATGATGAGTACTGGAGAATTTGCGGGAAAGAATTCGCACCGCATCGATGAGCCGCGCCACAACATCTTCCCTGCCATGACTGACTTCGGTGAGGGAATCGATGGATTCCAGAATCCGGCCGCTATCCTCTACAGCAGCAACGCGGAGATTCGTTCCCCCAAGATCAACTCCAATGGCGAATGTGGCCACAACTCACCTCGCGGGCGCCGGCAGGCGGCCAAGCTCACGCCACTGCCAGCTTTGCGCAATTATACCGAATCGTTTCAATAAAACAACCTAGGCATGGGCTCGATAAAATCGGCTGGTAATTATTGAACGCATTTATTGAAAAAATGCGAAAATGGCTGTCAATCGGTCCCAGGCCCGACTTGCCTATTCGATAGCTCAAGGTGGATTGTGGTGAAACAACGTGATCCGAATAAAGCTTCGGTGACAATCCGTGATGTCGCCAAAATGAGCGGTTTTTCCGCCAGCACGGTTTCAATCGTGCTCAACAATGCCCCGCTCGCACGCTATATTCCGCCACAGACCAAGGCGCGCATCCAAAAAGCCGCCAAGACTCTGGGCTACTATCCCAACGTTTTTGCCAAATCGCTGCGCAGTAAACGCAACCATACCGTGGGCGTAATGGTTTTTGATATTACCGATCCTTACTGCACGCCTATCCTGCGCGGGATAGAGAATTCCCTGTATCAGGCATCCTATTTGCAGATACTTGCCGACGCCCACAATGAGCGCGGACGGTTTGAGCGTTACCTGGAAATGTTTTTGGAGCGCCGCATCGAAGGACTGATTGTCCTGGCAAACTGGCTTTACCTTGACATCAATATTCTTGCCGATCTGGAGCGAGGGAAGGTCCCTACTGTCATCATCGGACGCGAGCTTGAATCGAGCGCCACGAGCTCGGTCATTGTTGACGACGAAGCCGGCGCTTATGCTGCGTTATCTCATCTTTATGGGTTAGGCCATCGCAAGATTGCTTTTGTGCGCGGCCCGAAGGCTCTTTCCAGCAGCAAGGCTCGCTGGCGCGGTGTGCAGCGTTTTGCCAAAGACACCAGCCTTGAACTCGATCCTAAACTGATTGTGGATCTGCCGGATCAGTTGAACCCAAACGTCGGCGTGGATGATGGTTTCCGAATGACGGAAGAGCTGCTCAAGCGCAAGCGGCCTTTTACGGCCTTAATGGCCTATGACGATATGACTGCATTTGGCGCCTTGCGCGCGCTGGCCAAAACAGGCATTAAAGTCCCGGGGAATTGTTCAGTAGTGGGTTTTGACGACATCAATCCATCACAGCTTTTTGTTCCTGCTCTCACCACAGTACGGCAACCGATGGAAGCCATGGGATCGGCGGCGGTAGTGATTGTGAATGATGCCATTACTGCTGCAGCAGAAAATCGCTCTATCGGCGCTATCCATCGCAAGCTTGCAGCGGAGCTGGTTATTCGCGAGTCGACACGCGCGGTGCCTTAGCCGCTGCTACTGCCCACTGTTTGGATTGGACGGCCTTTGCAGCCCGAATCCGCGCGCTGCAATTCCCGGCAATGTCACAGGCAAATGACCGCGAGCTGGTATCTCGCCAAAAAGGGCTCTGACCACTCCAAGTTCAGAACTGGTGGCATTGGAAAATGTGCATAGATAATTTTCGACATTGGGATAACTCTGCGCCACATATGGATTGCCCATGGCAACAAGCGCGGTTTTTGCCGAGGCTACATCCAGGATATTGCGCAGCAACTCGCCTGTAGACTCTTCCAGACCAACGCTGTTCACCATTTGACCATTCACCATCACCTGCTTGGCGGGTGTGGGAACAATGTAAGCTGCCACCACAACTTTGCCTGCATCTTTTACTGCCTGCAGAATCTGCGGGCTCATCGCGCCGGCATAGGTTTTATCGACATAAAAGACCGTCGCGTCGGCACGACGGGCTTTCAGCGCTTTTTCAAAGGCGCGTCCCCAATCACCGTGTACTGTATCGGTAATGATGATGGTCACCACCTGGACGGTGGGTTTGACCTCGGCCTGAAACGTTTCACTTTCCGTTGTCGGAGGCAGCATTTTGGTCAGCGGCAGAACCTTGCCGTTATCGCGGACTTGAGTAATCGCATCTTCTGCCACATGCTGGGCAAATTGCACGTTTTCCTGCTTATCTAGCGAATGCGATATCTCATTGATATCCACGAGCCGCGCGCGATCGAGGCCGATGGAAGCCTTCATGGCAAGAATTTTTTTGACTGACTCATCGATGCGCGATTCAGAAATCTCACCACGCTTCACTGCAGCAATAATTCCCTGGAATGCTCCATCAAGATCAGTGGGCCACAGGATCACATCGTCGCCGGCCTTCACGGCATCTACGGCAGCACGGGCTGTCTGACTGACTGGCCCGGGCGGATAGATACTGGTCAACCCACGCATCTCCAGTGCATCGGTGACAATCACGCCATGAAATCCAAGCTGCTTCTGCAAGGTATCTGTGATTACACGCTGGGAGATGGTGGCAACTTTGTTCGGATCATTCTCCAGGGCAGGTACAGCCAGATGCGCCACCATCACCGACGCAACGCCAGCGGAGATGGCCTGCTGAAACGGCGGCAGCTCGACCGACTTCAAATGCTGAAGATCCCCTTCCACCCTTGCCACCCCCAGGTGAGAATCTGTCCCTGTATCACCATGACCGGGAAAATGTTTTACCGTGGTGAGCATTCCATGTTGCGTGGCGCCTTTGATATAAGCTGAGACCATTGCGCCCACCATGGCTGGATCTTCACCGAAAGAGCGTGTATTGATGATTGGATTCGCGGGATTGCTGTTCACATCGGCGACAGGAAAAAAGTTCCAGTGGATTCCAATGGCCCGCGCCTCTTCCGCCACGATCGCGCCATATTGCTCAGCTTTTGCCGGATCGCCGACGGCGCCAAACGCCATGGCATCAGGAAAGGCAAGTGTGCCGCTCACACGGGAATCCAGCCCGCGCTCAAAGTCGGCGGAGATCAGCAGCGGCAGCTTCGAATCTTTCTGCAGCTGGTTGGCAACGGCCGCCACTTCAAGCGGGCCATTACGCAGCAGAATTGGACCATCGGTATGCACGGTGAGCGTGACAGATCCAATGTGATATTTCTGCATCTGGTCACGGAACTGCTGGTAGCCCGGCGAATCAAAATTCTGGAAATCAGTAAAATAGCGGACATTCAACATCTGCCCGACCTTCTCTTCCAGCGTGAGCGATTTCAACGTGTGCTCAACCCAATGGTGCCCTTCAGGCGTTACGCGGACGGGCTCGGCTTTTGAAAAATGGTCGGCTGCGCCCAGAAGCATGGACAACAGACACACGGATATGAGTCCCGCAACAAATCTCTTCATAAGAAACTTCAAGATACCAGAAGTTGATTTTTGTGTTGCACAAAGAAAAGCGGAGGCGAGCTTGGATCTCACCTCCGCTGTTTCAAGTAGAGCTATGTTGCTTGGCTGCGTTCTCCTCTACTTGAAGGCCTCAAAGGAATGCGAGAACTGGAAGTTGGTCTGCGTAATGCCGCTGCATGTCGGCGAAGCAAATCCCTCGTTCGGGCATCCTCCGTTATCGCGCGCCACTGACCAGAACGCCAGTCGCGTGACATAGGTGTTTGTCGAGGTGAAATTCAACAGCGTATTCACATCGGTGAGCTGGAAGATCTCGGTATTCGTGTCGTTGATTCCAATCATCGGAGTTACACCGATGTTGGAGCTCAAGCCAGCGGAAATCACCTGGTTATGTGTGTTCTGCGCTGCTTGCGTAGCGTCCAGACCCATCTGGCCACCATTGTCCACGGCTGATCCGTAGTCCATGGCCATCACGTTGATGACGTCAGGAGTAAATCCGTCAGCCTTTGCCGTAGTCAGAACGTTCACACCGCTTTGGATCAAGCCAGTGGGTAGAACAGGAAGAGTGTATGAGATCACCAATCCGGCATTTGCCGCTTTCAAGCCCTTCAGGGCCTGATCGCGCAAGGTCAATGCCGCCTGATTACTCACAGCGCCTCCTTCAATATCAAAATCGAGCATCTTGACGTGATATTGATTGATCACCTGCTGGTAAGCCGCCTGGAGCTGTGATGCACTGGTGCAGCTTGAGCTGATGTCTGTTCCATTGGCTCCGCCAAAGGAAATAATGATCTGCACACCTGCTGCCTGCAAATTGGCGACATGCGAAGAAATGGTCGTGCCATTGGGCAGGGAGTCGGTTGGCAGCGCGCCGCCGACACCGCCCCATCCCATGGAGCAGGCATTTCCGTTGCCTACGATGAATGACAAAGTGAAAGCCTGCAGTCCGGATTGCTGCTGGATGGTTTCAATCTGCTCATCCGCCGTAAGGCTCATATCGATGTAAGGGGCAAAGATGCGGGCGCCCGGTGGGAGCGGCGTGGGAGTTGGCGTCGGCTTTGGTGTTGGAGTTGGTGAAGCCGCAGCGCAGGATCCGTTTGAGGTCCAAGGCTGTCCGCTGCCTGCTCCGCCATTATTGGTGGATGGATTCTGATTCTGCGTCCAGAAATTTGCGGTGTAGTTGATTCCATTCAAGCTCGCTTGATTGCCGGCCGTATAAATTTGCGTTGAAACCCAGGTTGGGAAGCAGCCACCGCCGCCGGCTGGAGGAGTTGGGGTGGGCTTTGGTGTTGGCGTAGGCGTTGGAGTCGGCGTTGGCGCAGGTGATCCTGAAACGGGCTGCCATAATGCCGGAACATTCGGCGGCTCCCATCCAACTTGTGATGTGTGCGCCTGCAGGCATTTGTATTCCACGCCTTGATAGATCACAAGCGCACCTACTGCGTAGGCTGTGTTAGGGGCCCAGGTAGGCACGGTTTGTGCAGTGGCAGCATTCGGAAACGCCAGACATGCGATTGCCACAATAAGAACTGTACAGATCAGGATATTCCTCTTCATTTGCGTTGACCTCCTTAAAGGTCAAGGCCGGCGGCTTGCTCGGATCAAGCTGGGCCCTTGCGTGAGGCGCTCTCTCCACTTCTCATTGAGAGAGGCTGCGTTGAATGGACTTCCACGGGGAGGAAGCGAGCAATACAAACTCAGACAAACGATTGCATCACTCAAACGTCAAAAAATATAATACACGCGGCGAACCGATTCAATAGCCAGACTAAAACGATTTAGTAAAATCAATGTCTCTGGATTCCCGTTTTGGAACTAACGCTGGAATGAGAGGCTCACTTAGCATGAAATGTCTGTGTTTGGTATGAATCATCCATAACTTATGAAAACAGTTCTTACAGCGGCGCAACTCTTCACACCCGAAAAAGTCATTGATCATCCCGTGGTGATCATTGAAGATGGGCAAATTTCGGCTTTAGGATCCCGTGAACAGTTGTCCATCCCAGCTGGCGCCCGCCATCACGACTTCCCCGACAAAATCCTTGCGCCGGGATTCATTGACATTCATATCCATGGAGGCTCTGGGCGTGACGTAATGGAGCCCAGCGCCTCTGCACTTGCTGCGATTGAAACTGGAATGGCGAAGCATGGAGTGACCAGCTATCTGCCAACTACAGTGACTGCGCCGCTCTCTGCTACGTTGCAATCACTCGAGCATCTAGGTAAAGCCGTGAAAGCTCATGGCGCGCCAGGACGAGCACGTCCGCTGGGCATTCATCTTGAAGGGCCTTTCATCAGCCATGCCAAGCGAGGCGTGCATCCTCCGGAAAATTTGCTGGAACCGTCGCCTAAAATTCTGCGGCAGTTTTATGAGGCGGCTCAGGGCACTGTGCGCATGTTGACGATCGCCCCGGAAATCGCCGGAGGAATAGAAACCATTGCTGAAGCGGTAAAGCTGGGTATCCACACAAGCCTTGGTCATTCCAACGCGACACTTGCTGAAGCCAACGCAGGTATTGGTGCGGGAGCGCGTCACTCGACTCACACGTTCAATGCCATGCGTCCGCTTGATCATCGTGATCCCGGTATCCTGGGCGCTGTGTTGACGGATGATCGCGTCACCTCTGATGTCATTGCGGATGGTTTGCACGTGGACCCTGTGGTGATCAAGCTTCTATTTCGCGCAAAGGGATTGGATAGGACTGTTCTTATTACAGATGCGATCAGCGCCACCGGCATGCCCGATGGCAAATACAAGCTTGGCGGATTTGAAGTTGAAGTTAAGGGCGACCGCTGCGACCTGAATGGCAAGCTTGCCGGCAGCGTTCTGACTTTAGATCGAGCGGTCCGCAATATGATGCAGTTTGTTCCGCTGGACCTGCAAAGTGCAGTTCGGCTGGCGACGCTCAACCCGACGCGTGCTATCGACGTTCACGGAACGCATGGCGCGATTCAAGCAGGGCGGATTGCAGACATTGTTGTCCTTACGCCGCCCGGAGAAGTTGCCGCCACCATGGCCGGCGGCCAGTTCGTATAAAGGGAGGCTTATGCGTTATCCGGTTCTGTTTGCACTGTTCGTTTCTCTGATCGCGCTGCCACGCGCAGAAAGTAAGTCTCCAAAGCACTCAAGCGATGACAGCTTTAAAGTTGTTGGATATTTCAATGAAGGCCCTGCTAAAGCCGGACAATATTTTGTGAAGGACATTGAGACAAGCGGAGCAGCAAAGCTGCTTACGCATATCGACTATGCTTTTGGCCGGGTGGAAAATAATCGCTGCATCATTCCGAATCCTGAAATAGCGCTTAACCAAAGTTACAACGCAGCAAACAGTGTTGATGGCACAGATGATCCCGCCGATGACAAACAACTGCGCGGCACGTTCCATCAGTTTCAGGAGCTGAAGCGGCTGCATCCGGATCTGAAACTCATCATCTCGCTTGGCGGATGGGGACAATCTGGCGGATTCTCCAGTGCGGTGCAGCCGGAAAATCTGCATGACTTTGTGGATTCATGCATCAATGTGTTCATCAAAGGAGAATTTGTTGAAGGCATTACTGTGCCCGGAATTTTTGATGGCATTGATATTGACTGGGAATATCCGGTCACCGGTGGAGTTGAACCCGGCCAGCCCGCGGATAAAACCAACTTCACTGCGATGGCCGCAGAATTTCGCAAGCAGCTTGATGCTGTGAGTCCCGGACTTCTGCTCACGGCGGCACTACCAGCCGAGGGCGAATACTACGCCAACTTTGAATTGGACAAGATCATCCACACCATGGATTTTCTTTCCATCATGGCTTATGACCTGCACTGGAACTCAGAGCCGCTCACCGCTTTCCACAGCGCGCTCTTTCATGATCCGAAGGATGCTACCGATCCCAAGCTTCATGATCGCTTTGGAGATTTTGCCGTCAAAGGTTTTTTACAGGCAGGCGTGCCGTCTTCACAGATTGTCTTTGGCGTGCCATTTTATGGCAAAGGATGGGCTGGCGTGGAAGATACAAATCACGGCCTCTACCAGAAAGCCACGGGGCAAGCCACAACGCCGGGGAGCTATCGTGATCTAAAGCAGCTGCCCGTAACCGCTGACCGCCACTATTATAAAAAGCCTGCAAGCTGCACCGTTTGGAACGACCAGACTTTCTGGAGCTATGACTGCCCTGAAGCAATGCGCGCCAAGATGAAATATATCCATCACCATCATCTTGGCGGCGTCATGTTCTGGGAGCTCAGCCACGATACGACAGACAGTGAGTTGCTCCGCATCCTTGGCACAAGCAGGTAGGATCCTCCGAATCGCTATGCCGTCGGCGATGAATCAGGTGGCGGCATGGAAACGCCGCACCGTCCCCAGCCCTTCCGGGCTTTTTCGCGCTCTTCCGGGGTCATATTCATCCAGCGCTCCGCCATTCGTTCCTTGAAGCGCGAGCGATGTCCGCCGCGAAAACCATGGCTGCCAAATAGAATCCGGCAAAGGACAAGCAGGCCAACGGCTTGCCAGAAAGTCAGTTGGCGCCATCCGAAGAGCATTGGCGCAAGCCAGTTCCACAGATGCATGACGACTTCGCCGCCGATAAAAACAAAGAGGGCGATAGCTACCGGAATAAAAACAACCATCCATTTTCTTTTTCTCATGGAGTGTTCCTCACTTCTTCATAAATTCGTTGTAAATGTTCTGCAAGCGCTCGCGGAGATAAAGCACCGCATAACGTTTGCGCGAGAGCAGTGTATTTACGCTGGTCCCGCTCTCTGCCGACAACTCTTTAAAGCTGCGACCTTCCAGTTCATGCGCAACAAACACTTCACGCTGCTCGTCGGGCAGTTCGTCGAGCGCGAGATCCAACTCATCCAGCAATGCATTGCGGATGTAAAGCGCTTCAGGGCCGGCATCGGGCGAGGGCAGCAGATCTTCTATCTGCAACAGATCGCCCTCTTCGCTTTCAACTGCAGAGTCGCTAAAGTTCTCCGGCTTCTTTTTGCGAAAGAGGTCAGTGATGCGATTGCGCGCAACACGGAAAAGCCAGCCGGTCACGTGCTCGATCGGCATCAGCAGGCGATTGGCTTCCACGAGTTCATAGAAGACTTCCTGCACAATGTCTTCAGCATCAGATGGATCGGGTACACGCCTGCGTATGAAATTGCGCAGCCGTGACCGCTCTTTGACAACAATCTCGGAGATTTGACGGTCTTGCTCGGTCATCGAAATGATGCTCGAAAGCTCCATCCGCTGGTGAAGACGGATGAAGGCCGCAAATATTGTAGGGATTTTGACTGGATCAACAGCTTACGGCCATCCTGCCGGGTGAATATCGGATTCAATGCTGCTTCAGCCGGCATGCATTAGATTGGTCCTCGATGGCGGCGCACCTGCACAGCCACGACGAGGAACGCCGCGCAGATGGCCAGGCCAATCCACAGGCCCGGCAAAGTGAAAAATTGTATGGGAGTAATTGCTGCCATCGCGTCCATCAAAGTACTGCCGGGCGGCCTGGTGGAAACCGTTGGCCCGGTCAAGCGGTGCTGCAACATATCGAGGCAATATGAAGTGTTGAAGGCAAGCTTCTCAGCTCCACAGATCACGAACGGCGGCAGAAAAGCCCAAATGAATGGCGCGCGCGGGGCCCACGCTGAAATCAGCAGCAGCCAGCCGTAAAACGGCGCATACCAGAGACCGTGAACGGTCACAATATGGTAGAAAAACATCAGTGACTCATGGATAAACGAAGATTGTGTCCACAGCGTCGAGATACCCACGCCGCTCCCCAGCAGTACCACGCTACTCAAAAGCAGCATGGCGAACTGCGTGACAATGGTGATGGCAAAGGAGAGCAGAGGCAAAATAACGATAGGAATGACAACCTTCGAGAGGACTGTGGTGAGGTCAGAAACCGGCAACGATTTCCAGAAGAGGATGCTGCGATCGCGGCGCTCACCGTAGAGCGCATCAAGAGAGTAGAAAATTCCGACCAGAAAAGCGGTTCCCATGATCAAAACAGACGCTGTTTCGTAAGGTAGCGAGAATGCGTCATGCTGCTGCTGCGCGCTAAGCGCCATTAAGCCGTGCAGGGCGTCGTGCTGCTGGGCGTTAAGCGTCAATAAACCGTGCATGCGATGCCGCAGAACAATCGTTTTGATGAGGAAGCCAACCAGAAAAACGATGGCAGCAGTGAGTGGCGCGAGATAAATTAAGCGGTTCTCCCACAATTCGCGGCGCACTGACCAATACATCGGCCGAGTGGGTGTAATTGCCTGCGAGGTCATTTGAGAGTCCGTCGCCATGTTCGAATTGCTGTTTAGAGGAGTGTCGTTCGATGTAGTGTTCATTGAGCTTCTCCCCGCGCTGCATTGGTTTGATTGCCGACCATGGCAACAAATAAGTCAGCGATGCTGGGCGTGCGAACGTCTCCAAAACCGGCAAACTGGCTGCGATCGCCATGATCAAACAGCATGATATTGCGACCGAACACCTGGCGTTCATTGATCGGCTTGAATGCACGTGCTGCTGCAAGATGCTCGGGATGCACCATCACTTCCATGTAGCGCGATTCCAGCTCTTCCATGCTGCAATTGAATATAAAGCGCCCGCGATCCATGAACATTACATCAGTAAGCACATGCTGGACTTCTTCCACCTGGTGCGTGGTGACGATGATGGTGCGGTTGCGGTCAAAATAGTCATTCAGCAGCGAATCATAGAATTGCTTGCGAAACAGAATGTCGAGGCCAAGCGTCGGCTCGTCGAGCACCAGCAATTTCGCATCAATGGCCATGACCAGGGCCAGGTGCAGTTGCGTCACCATGCCCTTTGAGAGACTCCTGATCTTGCTGTGCTGATTGATACTGGTTTTCGAGAGAAAACCTTCTGCCTTCGCTCGATCGAAGCGTGGGTGAACACCTTCCACGTAGCTGAGGGCCTGCGAAACTCTCATCCAGCGTGGCAGCACGGCGACATCCGCAATAAAGCAGACATCGCGCATGAGCTGGTCGCGTTCAGTCCAGGGATCCCGACCCAGCACGCGCAGCTCTCCCTGATAAGGAGTGAGGCCGAGAATCACGTTGAGGGCAGTTGTCTTGCCTGCCCCATTGGGGCCGATGAGACCAACAATGCGGCCTTCTTCGACCCGCAAATTAACGCCATCGAGCGCGATGGTTGTACCAAACGCCTTGCGAAGGCCACGTGCCTCTATGCACGACATAGCTTCAGCGCTCCTTCTTTGCATCGTCCGGCGCATCATCGGATGATGCGCGGTGGTTTGCATCCAACAGTTCTTCCGCTTTCAGGCCGAGCCGCTGAATGGTTGCAGCTACCCGGGGCCACTGTTCCGCTAAAAACTTCTGGCGCTCGCCCTGCAGCAGCAGGTTGCGAGCGCCGGTTCTTACAAACATGCCGAGACCCCGTCTTTTTTCGACAAGCTCCTCATCCACAAGTTGTTGATAGGCCTTGAGGATGGTGAGCGGATTGACCCGATATTCGGCCGCGACGTTGCGTACTGACGGCAGCGCATCACCTTCTTTCAGCACGCCGTCAAGAATCATCTCCACGACGCGGTCGCGAAGCTGACGGTAAATCGGCTGGCCATCATTCCACTCAAGATCCATGCGGTTCCAGTTTTCCTTTACCGAATGCCGGCCTGTTGCTGCGTCACGCGCTGCAACTCTCCGCTGGCGTGGACAGGCTTGTCACCCGGCATCATATACGTCCATTCTTCCGTATGGTGGTTCGCATCAATGATAGTGAATACAGCATGATGCATGTGGCCGTAACTGTTGCTGCCGGAGAGATCGGCAAAATCAAACTCGATCTTCTTCCCGTCTTCTGAGACCCGGGCCGTCATACGCGGCCGATTCCCGGCGTCACAATAGTGAATCAGTGTGAGCTTGTCATTGTCCAGGTAGAACATTGTGACTGGATGATCCTGCTTTGTGGGATCAGCGGCCGGGCTCATCTCGCCCATCTCATGCACCAGCACATTACCGCGAGAGGTAACTCGCATGTTGACCTTCAGGGTGTCATCGCCGGGCTTGCCGAAGGCATCCGTGTCCATCTTGACCTTGCCTTCCCAGGCTCCGGAAAGCGTTTTCAGCGCGGCAAAAGCCTTCTGGGCTTCAGTCTGGACCTTGGGAGCGTTCGCCGGATGCTGGTGCGCGTCGGATTGGGCGAAAGCCGCAGTGGAAATTGAAATCAGCACAAAAGACACCAATAAGCGAAGATATTTCATGTTCTTTCTCCTTAATCTTGTTTGCTTTAGGCTCTGCCAATGTCAGCGTCAAAATGGATCATTCGCGGCCATAGCAGATGTACTGTTATACATAACTATAACACTAAACAACATGTCAAGAGGATTTTTGCTCACGCAAGATATGTGTATAGAAACAAAAGCTTTATTTTTAAGGAGTATCTATCAGAGAAAGAATAAGGGCAGAAAACTATCACCCATTGAGGGCTGCGAGCTCAGAGCAGACAACAACCTCATTATCTACAGCCTATGGAAATCATCGATGCACCAACTGAATGCTCAAATGCGAAAGCCACGGCGATTTAGCCATGCAGAAGGCAGCAAGGTGTCAAAAGTTGCTTATCGGAATACCACCATTTTCAGCCAGCCTTCCCAGACATCAGACCAGGCATGCGCGATCATGTTGGCGCGTAAATTTTTACGCCATGCGGCAAGCGCTCCATAAAGCACACCCAGAGCGCTGATTACGATCACCTGTTTCCATCCTTGATAGCTGTGCATAAAGCCAAACAGCAATCCCTGACCTAAGACGGCAACCACGATGCTTCCACTTAACGCATGAAATTGGCGCTGCAGATAACCCCGACTCTGTATCTCTTCACAGAAGCCGGCGGTCAGGGAGACTAATATCCAGAGCAGAATTTCTAGCATGCTTTGTGGCAGGAATGCTGCAACCGAGCGCGATGCAGTGTCGGGTCCAAGCAGCCAATGTACGCCGTACGCTGTCGCTTCCCAGATTACCCAGAAAGGAAATGCGATGGCGACATCAGAGAAGAGTTCTTTCCATGAAGCCCATCGGTCACCGGTGAGAGTTTTCAGATTACCGCCATTCCAATGCACGCCAACCCAGCAATAATAGGTAAGAGCACAGTCAGCCAAAATCGTAATCACATAATTCTTTATGACCTGGCTGTGATCAATGAGCTGCCCGGCAGGAGCATTGCCTAGTCCGGCTCTTTGAGCGCGAAAGCCCATGTATGTAATGCCGGCGATGATCGCCAGATAGCCGGCAAGGTGTCCCCATGAAGCGATCTTCTGCGGTTTGAAAGGAGGCTGTGGCTCGTCCTTTATTAACGCTGGTGTTGGCACTGACTTTCCTTTTGTTTCTGGGACTGGGTGATCGCTGAAGATTTTGCCAGTCCGCGAAAGAAAGCGCCAGTGAAGAATGACAAAGATGAGCCGAGGCTTTTCTGAATTGCAGCCTAAAAAAAAAGCGGCCGCGGTCTGTGACGAAACCGAAGCCGCACCAAAATGAGGCAGGGAGAGAAAAACTTGTTTGAATTCGAGCTGAACTCGAATTGCAAAAGCCTCAAAGCACGACCTCATGACATGAGCACTTTCAGTGCCAGTTATAATGCGGGACATTGAATATCGTTCAACGAGCAAAGTTGCACAATCCGCAAAACGTTCTAGACGAACGATGAGAAAAATGCATCTGTGTATTACATGGCTTGCAGGCCGGTTTTCCGCACAATGACCGCACTTTACACAACTTAAGGCATGATGCGGAGCGCCGTGTGATTCCGTGTTGAAAACCGTCCGGCGCTTATAGAAGATTAAAAGGTAAATGCGGTTTCACTAAATGAAGCCTGGCCTGATGGTGGTTTTCAACCACTCATAGTGGCTGATTTGGGCCAGAGCGCATCAGCGTGGTGGTTGCATCAGCCAATATCTGGTATATACTTGCCGCCGCTAGAGCTGAAACGAAGGCAAGACCCTCTTAATTATCGGAGCTATGCTCTAATGAATGACCTTCTTTCGCTGTTGAACAATGCCCCCGGGAATTCCACTGCTGTCATCATTCCTGAAACCTCAACATCTGTAAGTTATGATTCATTGCGCGGACAGATTATGCGCATGGCGGAAGAGTTAGCCGCAATGGGCATTCGCCGGAATGATCGTGTGGCGAATGTACTGCCGAATGGATTGCCTACCATCGTCGCATTCCTGGCTGGAGCGGTTGCCGGCACGGCTGCGCCGTTGAACCCGGCCTATCGCTTTGACGAGTTCCGTTTCTATCTGGAAGACACAGCAGCAAAAGTTTTATTGGCGCCGGAAGAAGGCGCGGACGAAGCGCGTCGTGCAGCAGCCGATCTGAACATCCCGGTTTATTCGGTGCAGATGGACGACCAGGGGAATGTGAGCATTGTGGGCGCTCCGAAAGGCGTGAAGGTAGACCTGCCGGGGCCAGATGACATTGCGCTGATTCTGCATACCAGCGGAAGCACTGGCCGGCCTAAGCGTGTGCCGTTGAAGCAACGGAACATCGCCGTCTCATGCAAGAACATATCGGAGACTTATCAGCTTAAGAATAATGACGTCTCACTCTGCGTAATGCCACTCTTCCATATTCATGGGCTGGTAGCTTCAACGCTCTCAACTTTCAGCACCGGCGGCGTTGTAATTGTGCCGAGTAAATTTAATCCTATGAGCTTCTGGCGCACGGTGCGCGATCACGGCGCAACGTGGTACTCATGCGTGCCCACTATTCATCAACTCTCTGTAGCACGGTTGAATGAGAAGCCGGAAGGGCTCGACAAGCTGCGCTTTGTGCGCTCCTGCAGCTCAGCGCTCTCGCCTGTGTTGAAAGAAAAGCTGGAGAACCTATTGCAGGTGCCAGTGCTGGAAGCGTACGGCATGACGGAAGCGTCGCACCAGATGTGCTCCAACCCGCTGCCGCCGCGCGAAAGCAAAGCTGCATCGGTCGGGCCGGGCACGGGAGTGAAAGTCGGCATCATGGATGACGATGGCAATCTGCTTTCGAGTGGAACGCTTGGCGAGGTCGTGATCCAGGGACCGAACGTAATTGATGGATACGAGAACAATCCAGAAGCCAACGCAAAATCATTTACCAATGGCTGGTTCCGCACAGGCGACCAGGGGATGATTGATGGTGATGGCTACCTGCATCTCACGGCGCGCATTAAAGAGCTGATCAATCGCGGCGGAGAAAAGATTGCTCCGCTTGAGATTGATGAAGTGATGCTGACGCATCCCAGTGTGGCGGAGGCGGTTGCGTTTGGCATGCCGCATCCAACGTGGGGCGAGGAAGTTGCGATTGCCGTGGTGCTGAAAGAGCCACAACCGGAAGCCACGCTGATGGAGCACTGCAAGAAGCATCTGGCAGATTTCAAGGTGCCAAAGAAGATTCTGATTGTGGACAAGATTCCCCGCACCGCGACAGGCAAAATTCAGCGTCGGGCGGTGGCAGCGGCATTTGCGGGTGGTGGAGTACAGTGAAATATCTGATCGTAGGGGCCGGGGCCGTGGGAGCTTACATTGGGGCCAAGATGTCGCGGGCAGGTTATGACGTGACAATGCACGCCCGTGGACCACACTTAAAAGCGATGCAGGAAAAGGGCGTCCGCGTGGTGAGCGCTGATGATGATTTTGTCGCGCACCCCCGATTGGTGGCTGACTTAAAAGATGCCGGTACCATGGACGTGGTTTTTCTCTGCGTAAAAGCGCATGGACTTCCTCCGCTGGCAGGACAGCTTGCGCCGGTGATCGGGCCGGATACAACGTTCGTCAGCACACAGAATGGAATCCCGTGGTGGTACTTTCAGGGCGATAGCGGTCCGCTGGCAGGAACGAGGCTAGAGCGTGTGGATCCAGGCGGCGTGGTATCGCAGGCAATTGAGGCGCGCAGAGTGATTGGATCATTGATTTACTTTGCCACCGAGATCAGCGAGCCCGGCGTGGTAAAGCATAATGAGGGCAATCGCATATCGATGGGCGAACCGGACGGGTCGCGATCAGAGCGCATCCAAGCCATTGCCAAGGCGCTGATTGCATCGGGATTGAGGGCGCCGGTTACTACGCATCTTCGCAGCGAGATATGGGTAAAGATCCTGGGCAACGTGGCATTCAATCCTATTAGTGCTCTCACGGGAGCTACGCTGGCCCAGATATTGAATAATGCAGACACGACCGAACTGGTACGCAACATCATGATGGAGACAGAAGCGCTGACAAAAAAACTTGGCCTGGAGTTGCAGGTCACGATTGAGCAGCGCATGGCAGGAGCGGCAAAGATAGGCGAGCACAAGACGTCAATGCTGCAGGACCTTGAAGCAGGAAGACCGTTGGAGCTGGAAGCAATTACGGGCGCGGTGCTGGAGATAGGAGAACGTATCGGCCATCCTATGCCCCACACACGCGCGGTTTACGCATGCACCAAACTCATGGCCGAGCGCCGTAGCGCGGCGGCGCAAAAAACATAAATTCTGGAGATAACAATTATGAGCAAGCGATGGATTCAATTTGGATGCGCCGTCATAGCCATGATTATGATCGCGAACCTTCAATATGCGTGGACACTGTTTGTGGGCCCGCTCCAGAAAGCGCACTCGAACTGGGGGCTACCAGCGATCCAGTGGGCATTCACACTGTTTATCTTTCTTGAAACCTGGATCACGCCGGTGGAGGGCTGGCTGATTGACCGTCTCGGCCCGCGCATCTTTCTGACAATTGGCGGCGTTTTAGTAGGTATTGGCTGGACCGGGATGGGCTACGCGCAGACCCTGGGCATGTTTTATTTTCTGTATGGCGCCGCCGGAGTTGGGGCGGCATTTATCTATAGCGGCTCTATCGCCACGGCGCTCAAATGGTTTCCGGACAAGCGCGGCACGGTTTCCGGATTCATCACAGCGGGATTCGGCGCAGGCTCGGCGCTGTTTATTCCGTTCATCGCCCGGATTCTCGCGCACTCCGATTACAAAACCGCGTTTCTGTATAGCGGCGTTGCCCAGGGAATCCTGATTGTTCTTGCGGCGCAGGTACTGCACAATCCGGGACCAGAGTTCAAAGTCTCGCCTGCGGCAAAGAAGGTTATTTCGCCGCGCATCCGGCGCAATCCGGAAGAATTCAACAGCGGGCAGATGCTGGCTACTCCGCAATTCTGGCTGATGTATGTGGCCTTCGTGCTCACTTCCGTGGGCGGCCTGATGATTACAGCTCAAGCTTCACCGGTGGGCAAGAGCATGGCGATTCCGGCGGCTGCAATTGTGTATGCAGTCTCATGGAGCCGCGTGGCCAATGGCGGCGGCAGAATTTTCTGGGGCTGGTTCTCTGATCTTGTCGGGCGCGAGATGGCCATGTTCATTCCGTTCATGTTGCAGGCGCTTTGCCTGGTGGGAGTGCTCACAGTTGGCAAGCTTTCTCCGACGTGGTTCATCACTATGATGATCGCGGTATTCTTTACGTGGGGCAGCATGTTCTCACTCTTCCCTGCCATTGTTGGCGATTACTACGGCGCTAAATGCGCGACGTCAAACTATGGATTCCTCTATACCGCCAAGGGAGTGGCATCCATTGGTGGCGGCGGCATTGCAGCCTATCTGTTTACCAGGTTTGGCAACTGGAGCGCAGCCTTCTATGGGACCGCCGCTCTGACTGTGGTGTCGGCCTTGCTGATTCTGGTCCTGCGGTTTATGCCGTTGCCGAAAATCAACGAGGAAACCGAACCTTCTCTGGTTACCGCCAAAGCAGGTTAGACAAAAACCATCTTCAGAATTGCAAAGGGCCGCGGCAAGTGCTGCGGCCTTTTTTGTTGTTATCCGCTTCGGGCGCGAATTTCACCACGGAGACAACCACCGGCATCGCCAAAGTGATAATTGTTTGCGTCCGGACGTTCTAGATTTGGGCTGTGCCCCCGTCGACGAACAATTCAATGCCGGTGATAAAACTTGAATCGTCAGAAGCAAGAAAGAGCGCTGCTGCAGCGATTTCTCTGGGCTCGCCGATGCGGCCCATCGGGATCAGGGAGATAAACTGATCTTTGACTTCACCCGGAACGCCGACGAAGACGCCGGTGTCAATGGAGCCGGGACTCAGGACATTCACGCGAATCTTGCGGGCCTTGAGGTCCATGGTCCAGGTGCGCGCGAAAGAACGCACGGCAGCCTTGCTGGCGTTGTAGACGCTCATTCCGGGAAAGCCCTTCACGCTGGCAATGGAGCCGGTCATGATGATGGAGCCCCCGTCGCGCATAAGCGGCAGCGCTTTCTGCACGGTGAACAACGTTCCCCGCACGTTGACGTTGAACGTATTGTCGAAGACTGCCTCAGTGATTGAGCCAAGGGGGACGTTGAAATCGCCAATGCCCGCGCTGGCGTACAAGATATCAATGCTGCCCTTTTTGGCTTTCACCGTTTCATAGAGCCGGTCAAGATCGGCCAGGCTGCCGGCATCGCCCTGAACGCCGGTGACATTTTTGCCAATTGCCTTCACAGCTTCGTCCAATGGCTGCTGGCGGCGGCCCGTGATAAATACATAAGCGCCTTCCTCAACAAAGCGTTTGGCCGTGGCCAAAGCCATTCCAGAAGTTGCGCCGGTAATCACCGCCGTCTTTCCTTTGAGTTTTTCCATGATGGCTTTCCTTTCTTGATCCGGTCTCAGGATTTAGAGATGAAAGTTGCGTGGCTGGCGATGCAAAACCCTTCTTGCGGTGAGGAAAGAGTGGATAGACCTGGCAGCAGGAATAAAGTCATGACTTTATAGTCGCGGCCTTTTTTATGCGGGGGCGGATTACAGAATGATGAAATCCTGCCTTGGTAAAAGATCAAAAGGCAGCGCCCTCTGTAAATGGTTACGCTGCCTTGTTGAACGCTCAGGAGAACGGATTTTTAGAGTTCGTACAGCTTATTTCGGAGTAGAGCTGCTGTCAGGAGAAGGATTGGTGGTGCTGTCCGGGTTCTGATTCTGGTCTTTGTTCTTCTTCTTGCTCTTCTTGGACTTCTTTGAAGAGGAGTCAGTGGCGGTTGTGTCAGTGCCGTTGCTCTGCGCCGGGGTTGAGCTTTGTGTGTCAGTGGAGCTGGGTTGAGCCGGAGCCGGCTGGCTGGACTGGCTGTCAGGCGTGCTGCTGGGTTGCTGACTGCTAGGCTGCTGGCTGCCAGACTGCGCTATTGCCATGGCGCCACTAAACAGAATTGCACACATCAACGTACCGAGTCTTTTCATGAACTACCTCCTTCGTTTGTCCATTTTGAGATGCGAATCTGGAGGAGAGGAGGGTAGCTGGATGAAACTTTTAACATTTTTTGACAGTGGTATACCGCCAATGCTAAAGTCCATGTTATTCAGTCATTTACGCGGATGAAGGCCCGCCAGCGGGGCACGGCCGAACACCTGCAATGGAGGACTAGGGATCGCAATAATTCTGTTTGTTCCAGCGGTGCTCTATGGGGCTTCAGTAGCTCTTATGCTGGGACATATCAATAGACACCTATGGCATGGAACCACCAAAGGGATTTGGCAAGTCCTGTCGGTCATTCCAGGAATGTATTTTATATATTTAAAAAGAAAACCATGGAACGCGCGGACGCAACATTTAAATATCAACCAATCAAATCTGCACTTATTCTTGATCGTGAATGTAGCCGCTACTGCATTTTCTTGTTTCTTGGTCTGGATGGTTTATTCGTTGCCACTTCTGCTCATTCAGCTGGTTGCTTTGGCACTGATGTGGTCTGTTTATTTGAAGGTACGGAAATCTATCGCCGATTCAGCCTGACCTTTTTGTCGGGCGGAATGGGAGGATCAATCCATCCCGCATTCTATCGCTTACAAATGCAATCAGATTCGGCGCTCCGCTTTGCTACGCGCGGGCCTACGGCGTTAAGGAAGGAATTGTTCTTATTGTTTTCCCGGCACTTACACCTCAGCGCGTATGCGCGCCTCGGCGCCGTACCGGGCTACTATCAGCCGTCCCGCCAACGGCGGGACTGGAACATTTCCACGCGGTGTTTGCAGTCCGGCCCGGTGCAGTAATATGCCAGTCGAAGGTTGGGCAAAGGAATTATAGGTAGAAGTCACATAGGACGATGTACTATTTCGCAATATTTTCACGGCGAAAATTCTTGCAATTCGCTGGATTTTCGCTTATGTTGAGGAGTCCGTCTCAAAGCTGCGGAATGGCGCTGGCTGAGAGCTGGCCGCCACTCAGCAGATAGCAATTGGCAGATGGCAAATTGGTAGTTAGCAGTCGGATCAGCAACAAGTAGCCAATTCAAGACGGTTAACCCAACCGACAAGTCCGAACCCATATCTGTAAAAAGTCGAACTCATATCTCGCATGAGCCGTACAGAGACTTCACAAGAGACCCAGAACAGTAAAGCAAGACCTGGAGACCCAAAGCTATGCGTTAGAGCTATACAGCCAAAGCTTCACACCAAAAGCTTCACGCCCAAAGCTATGCGTTACGGCTACAAACCCAAAGCTACACACCCAAGTTAGAACCCAGAGTTAGACAGGGCTAGACGCCAAAATTACGGACCCAAAATTACGCACTCAAGATTTACGAACCCAGGAGTTACGAACCCAGGTTACAACCCCAAATTTCCCATTGGAGCAAAACAATGATCAGAGAAGAAATCATGGCCGCTATCAAGACGCGCGCGGAGGAGCTGGGCCGCGTACCGACGCTGGCAGAGGTAAGACGGGGCACGAAGCTGAACAAACACATGATCCAGAAGCATTTCCTGAGTTATGCGAAGGCCCTGGCGGAATGCGGACTGAGGCGGAAGGGTCCGGGGTATGAGGCCGACCTGCGGACGCTGTTTACGGACTGGGCGCGGCTGGCGCGCAAGCTGGGCAAGCTACCGACGATGGCGGAATACACGAAGGAGGGCGAGTACAGCGTGCGTCCGCTGGCGAGGCGGTATAAAGGCTGGACGCATGTGCCGGCGGGAATGCTGGACTATGCACGCGCGGAAAAGCTGGAGGCAGAATGGCCGGATGTGATGGAGATGGTGGCGAGGCATCTGACGGCGGCAGCGGAAAAGAGCAGAACGGCCGGCTACAACTATGGAACTGGCCTAGGCTGGGGACCGGGCGCGGGAACGAATGCCGGCTTTGGATCGGGGTATGGAATGGGACTTGGATTGAATGCGGGACCGAATTCCGGGACGACTTCCCGGACGAGCTTTTTTGGGACGAACGTTTTTGGGACGAACGTTGAGACGAATCTGGGGTCGGACATTGAGACGAACTTACGACCGAACTTTGGGCCGGGACCGGGGCGGGCATCAGACCCTGGGCTGAATTCCGGGCTGAGCTTTGAGCCGGGCTTTGGGACGAAAACGGGACAGAACTTTGAGATGGGCTTTGGGGCTACCTGGGAGCGGAGTTCTCCGCTGTGGCGGACAAAGGTTATGCCGGGGCAGCCGGTGTATGGAACACCTCTGCTGCCGACTCCACTGAGCCATGCACCTACGAACGAGCTGGGAGTGGTGTTTCTGTTTGGAGCGGTGGCGCGAGAGTTGGGATTTATGGTGATGCGGCTGCAACAGGAATTTCCGGACTGTGAGGCGATGCGCGAAGTGGAGCCGGGACGCTGGCAGCGTTTGCGGATTGAGTTTGAATACGAGAGCAGGAACTTTGTGACACATATGCATCCGGTGGCGGAGTGCGATTTGATTGTCTGCTGGAGGCATAATTGGGAGGGGTGTCCGGTGGAGGTGCTGGAGCTGGGCAGGGTGGTAAGGGGGCAGTGAGGAATCGGAAATCGGGGCATCGGGAAATCGGGTCATCGGGTCATCGGAAAACCAAATCTCACAGGGAGACTACAGAAGCTAGGAGAAAGGCCAATTAGCATCTAGCTCTGCTATGGAATATGATTTTTAGTAGAGGTTAGCTATAAACTTGCCAGACTTGTCCCGGGGAATTAGGTTGATCGCCTGAGAAAAGATGCTGGTCTTCTCTCAGAAGCGGCTTTCTGGGCGGGTTCAGGCAACCAAAGTTGCTGCTAAGTGCTTCCATAACAAGTCACATGGGATTAGCACTGAGAAGCGGGTCAAAAAAAGGACAGGCTGGTTCGCTGAGTGAAGTTGGCCTGCAGAAGGCGCAGAAGACAGCGCCACCACCGTCATTGCCAGAGAAGCCATTTATCGTGGCAAGACAGGTCCTAACGGACAACAATGCAGCAAATGCGCCGCATCCTAATGGTCAGCGGCCTGATAAGGGCAAATTGACACAAGCAAAAAAAGTAATCGCATCCGGAATGACCGAGGCCGAAGCGATTGACCGGGCCAAGGCAGGCGACGCAGAAGCTTTTGAGGGGCTTTATGGACTCCACAAGCGTCGCGTCTATTCACTATGTCTGCGCATGACCGGCAACACGGCAGAGGCTGAAGACCTGACGCAGGAAGCGTTCTTGCAGTTGTATCGTAAGATCGCCACGTTCAGGGGAGAGTCGGCATTTTCCACCTGGCTGCATCGGCTGGCGGTAAACGTGGTGCTGATGCATCTACGCAAGAAAGGCCTGCCGGAGATATCACTGGATGAAGCACTGGAACCGCAGCATGAAGACGGTCCGAAGAAGGACATAGGCGCGCGGGACAATGTGCTGGCGGGATCGATTGATCGGGTGAACCTGGGCAGGGCGATTGAGAGCTTGCCTCCAGGCTATAGAATCATCTTCGTTTTGCATGATGTGGAAGGCTACGAGCATAACGAGATAGCGGAAATGATGGGCTGTTCGATTGGGAACAGCAAATCACAGTTACACAAGGCACGCATGAAACTGCGTGACCTGTTGAAACTCAGCAGAGCCGAAAAGGCCGTCCGCAGATAGCACGCGGCTGAGAGTGAGGAAAGAAAGCCATAACGCAAGGAAGTGTCCGGGCAAGTGAACGTTGCATGGAGCTTCAGGAAGAAAAGCGTTGTGGTCCCTGCAAAGTAAGTCGGGAGAGGACAAGAAAAATGAATTGTCAGCAATTCCAGGAAATACTGCCCTTCATCATTGAAAGCGGCGGGAATGAAGAAGACGAGGCGCACCTTAAAACGTGCCCTTCGTGTGCTTCATTAGTGCAGGACCTGCGTTATATCGCCGAACAGGCCAAGCTGCTTTTGCCCATGCATGATCCGAACCCGCGGGTTTGGAACAACATAGAGGAGTCCCTGCAACGAGAGGGACTGCTCTCGGAGGGTCGAAGGCCTGCGGGCCAATTAAAGAAAAACTCGACCCCGCACGAAGCCAAAAGCTGGACGCCTCTAGGATGGGTTATGACCATAGCCGCCATAGCCCTGTTCGCTGCTGTACTAATTAATTACAAGCCAAAACAGTTGCCTTCAACCACGACTCTGGCGCAGAATACCTCTGCGGATTCAGCACAATTGAATGATGACGATCGGCAGCTGGTCACGCAGCTATCGCAGGATTCTCCTGATGCCGGCCTGGCTTACGCGAGCAATTTGAGAGAAGTAAATGCTTACATCTCTGACGCTCAGCAGGCTGTAGAATACGATCCGCAAGATGCAAGCGCGCAAGAGCTATTGCAGGACGCGCATCAGCAGAAGGAAATGCTGTATCAGATGGCGACTGCCCGTTCGTTGCCCTGAAGCGAATGAGGAGGCTCGTAACAGCCGTGATGAACGATATCCACACAGCATTCGTGCGCCGGCAGCTGCTGCTAAGCGCAGCCGGTTTGGCAATTGGAATTTGTGCAGTCACGGCTCATGCTGAATCGCGCAAAGAAGCCAGGATTGATATCTCTCCGAACGGCACGCTCAACATAGTGAACAATTCAGGCTCCGTTACGCTGCATTCCGGCAGCGGACATCAAGTCCTCGTCACCTATATAGTTCATTCAGACAAAGTAGAAGTCGATCAAAATGCAAGCAGCAAGCAGCGCGTAGAACTGCTCACTCATGCTCTGCCCAATGAAAGACCAACCGCTGACGAAGCAAAAGTCGACTACGAAATTACCGTGCCGGCAGGCGTATCAGTCAACGTGACCACAGTTTCCGCGACTATTACGGCTGAAAACCTGAGCGGTGATATTGGCTTTTCCTCTGAGAGCGGGCAGATTGACGTAAAGAATGTAGCAAAGTCGCATGTGCGTGTCCGCACCATGACTGCCGCGATCAATCTAAACAATATAACCTCAAGCGTGGTTGATATTCAGTCAGCCGGAGGCGCAGTCCAGCTCAAGGATGTAACCGGACAGCGCGTGGCAGCTAACACTACCAGCGGAAGCATTGACTATCGCGGTGACTGCTCTGGCGGCGGAGATTACGTTTTCACAACGCATAGCGGCGCCGTCGATATGACGTTGCCACCAACAGCTTCTGTCGATCTTATGGCGCGTTCGACCAATGGCTCAGTTGAAAATGCTTTCCCTCTGCGCGAAAAGAGCCACAATACCTTCGTCCCACAACAAGGACGTTCCTTCGCAGGTACCTCCAATTCGGGCTTATCTTCGGTCGAGCTCCAGTCTTTCAGTGGTAAAATTCGCGTGAAGAAGCAATAAAAACGCGCTCAAGAAAAGATCTTTTATGTCCCAGCGAGCAGGCGCACAGCGATGCATAGTTCTCATTGGGTTCATGGGCGCGGGAAAAACAAGCGTCGGTCGGGCGCTGGCCAGGCTTCTGCGCTGCGATTTTTATGATCTAGATGACATAGTTGAGCAGCGGGAACAGAAGCGCGTAGCAGCAATCTTTGCTTCTTCAGGAGAAGCGGCTTTTCGCCGCATGGAAAGCGCGGCCTTGAATGCGTTGCTGCAAGAAAGCGCGGTGAAAAGCGATCTGGTCATAGCACTTGGTGGCGGAGCGTTTGTTCAGCAGCAGAATCGCGCGGCATTAGAGACCGCAGGAACCATCACCATCTTGCTCGAAGCGCCATTGGAAGAACTTCACCGGCGCTGCAATGGTGAGAACAAGGTCCGTCCGCTGGCCCGGGAAAAAGAAAGGTTCGACGAGCTATTTGCCGCACGGCGCGCTGACTATGCGCTGGCACGATTCAAAGTTCAGACACTCGGCAAATCTGTCGAACAGATTGCAACTGAGATTGAGCGGCTGCTGAGCGCGGCCAAAGTGGAGGTAGGAGAGTGAAAGCAGTAAAGGCCATTCTCGTGGCGGCGACGTTGGCAGTGTCACTGAGTCTCAATGCGGCTGACAAGATCAAAGATAAGGACAAAGATAAGCCCGGCTCAAAAGTGGCGGACTCGGGCAGCTTTGGCGTTTTCTTGAACGGCAAGCGCGTTGGGACTGAGACTTTCAACATCACTGAAACTCTCGACGGCCAGAAGCATCTTGAATACTCCACCGCAAATGCCGAAATCAAATTCGATGACGGTAAATACAAGGCTACTCAAACGGCAGACTTGCAGGTGAATGCCAAGGGTGAACTGCGTTCTTATAACTGGAAATCCACCGTCCCGGACAAAGCAGAAGCCTCAGTCGAGGCCAAAGACCAGCTTTTGGTAGAGCACATTATCCCTGCCGACCAGAAAAAGCAGGACGTTCAACATCTGCTGCCAACCTCAACCGTTATTCTTGATGACAATTTCTTCTCCCAGCGTGAAGTCCTCTTGTGGTGGTATCTGGCCACTGGCTGCCGCCGCCAGGACGCCAGCCTGATGTGTGGACAGGGGAAGTTCGTGATCCTGGTTCCGCAGCAGCATGCCTCTGGCAACGCGACTATGGAATTATTGGGCCAGGAAAAAGTTCAGGTAAAAGGCGCTGAGCGCGAATTAAATAAGATCAAGCTGGTAACAACCGGCCCGCAGGGATTCACATGGCTCAACGACCCAAGCCACGAATCGGACGCGACGGAATGGATCATGTGGGTTGACGATCAATACAAAATCGTGAAGATGACCGTGTCAGGAAGCAATATTGAGATAGTCAGGGACTGAAGAGAAATTGGCAATTGGGTCATTCTTTAATTAGCATTCAGGAAGCTGAAGCACCAGTAGTCTTGCCGGATTACTTAATTCTCTTTAGTAAATTCGCTTGATTGCGAAATGACTTATTCCACCATCAGAGTTAGCACTTTTGGCTTCGGATTCCACCGCAACCTGGGTTAAACTCTTCTCACCTTCCCCCACAACGCTTGAGTCAGCGCATGGCCAACAATCATCGATCTGATATTTTGTTCTTTTTCGGCGTGCTTCTCTCACTGTGGTTCGCTTACACAGTGCGCGATGTCCTCATGCTCATCTATGTGAGCGCATTGTTTGCCGTGGTCCTTTCGCCTGCAATCCATATGGTCCAGAAGATGCGCATCAACGGCTGGCGCGCTGGGCGCGGATTTGCCATTGTGTTTCTCATCCTTATGCTGGCGCTTGCCGCGACTTTGTTTGCGGTCTTTGCATTGCCCCCGGTTTATCGCGATGGCCGCAACTTTTCTGCCGACTGGCCCAGACATCTGAATGAAATTACTGAAGGCATCCGGCATCTGCCCTTTGCCAACCGGATCGACCCTGCTGCCTTGCAGAAATATGCCAGCGAAATTGCCAGCGGCGCAGGCGGACTCTTTCTCAACCTGGCTGGTGGAATCTTTGGCTTGTTTACTGCCGTCATTCTTACGGCATATTTTGTAATCGACGGGGACCGCACATTTCACTGGGCAGTCTCTATGTTCCCGCTGAACCATCAAGAGCGCCTGGCAAAAACTCTTCTGCGGGCCAAGGCGCGTATGCGTAACTGGCTGATCGGCCAAATGATGCTGATGTTCAGCCTTGGCTTCTGTAGCCTCATCGTCTATTGGGCCCTCGGACTTAAATACTTTTATCTGCTCGCCATGTTTGCCGGCATTGCCAATATCCTGCCTATCGCCGGACCTATCAGTGCAGTCTTGCTGGCATCTGCCGTGGCCATTGTGGATTCGCCGCAGAAACTTGTTGGCGTCGTCATCTTCTTTGCTATTTATTTTCAGATTGAAAGCGTCTTCATTACGCCGCGCATCATGCGCCACACGCTGAACCTCTCTCCGCTTACTGTGATTATCGCGCTTGCCATTGGCGGTTCTGTGGCTGGAGTCGTTGGCGCACTTGTATCCGTGCCAACCGCCGCTCTCGTCATGGTGCTGCTGGATGAATACCTGGTCAAGCACAAGCCGGTGGAAGCGTCAAAAGCGGCCGCAGCGGATTAGTTGTTTTCTGAAATCCCGAAGCGTAGCGAGGGAGCCCTATAACTTTAATTAATTTTGAGCTAGAACATCTTTTGCTTTGTGAATTAAACCCTGACTAAAAGATGATATGGATCTCTCGCTCCGCTCGAGACGCAAGAAAAAAGCCGCTTTCTCCTTGCCTCCGTGTCCGGGGTCCCCGACGAGCCCGCTGTTGGCTCGGTGGGGCGGTTGTCTCCGTGGTGAGATTCTGGCTTGATGCTAAAATCTAATTTCTAGACACACATGACCAATAAAATTCCAGTCGGCATTCTCGGCGCTACCGGGACGGTCGGGCAACGCTTCATTCAATTGCTCGATGAACATCCGTGGTTTGAAGTTACCTGGCTCGCAGCATCAGACCGCTCCGCGGGTAAATCCTATTGTGAAGCAGCCAAATGGAACCTGAGCACTCCACTTCCCGCCAGAATCGCGGCCATGAAGGTCGCTGCCTCAGCGCCCGATAGCAGCACGCCCAAGCTTGTCTTTGCTGCACTTGATGCCACCGCTGCGCAGCAGATTGAACCTGCCTTTGCTGCTGCCGGACACGCCGTGGTCTCCAATTCCAGCGCATTCCGCATGGCGGAAGACGTGCCGCTGGTGATTCCGGAGGTCAACGGGGATCATCTTCCCATCATCAAGACCCAAAGCTGGTACAAGAACAATGGCGGCTTTATGGTGACTAATCCCAACTGCTCTGCCATTGGACTTGTAATGGCGTTAGCTCCTCTACACCGTCGTTTCGGTATCGACAAAGTTTTTGTCGCAACCATGCAGGCCATCAGTGGAGCTGGCTACCCTGGCGTGCCGTCAATGGATATTCTGGGCAACGTGATTCCCTACATCGCCAAAGAAGAAGACAAGATGGAAGCCGAATCACGCAAGCTTCTGGGTTCACTAAAAGAAGACTCACTCAACGGATCGCATATTGCTCCCGCCGAGCTCGCGCTCAGCGCGCACTGCAACCGTGTTGCCGTGGAAGATGGACATACGGAATCTGTCTCCATCAAGCTGCGCAAGCCCGCACAGGCGGAAGAGATTATTGCCGCGTGGAAGGAATTCAGCTGCCTGCCGCAAAAACTCAAGCTGCCCACCGCGCCGGAACAACCTGTAATTTATGAAAACGCGCCGGACCGCCCGCAGCCTCGGCTGGATCGCGATCGTGGGCGTGGCATGAGCGCCGTTGTTGGCCGCCTGCGTCCCTGCAATATCTTCGACTGGAAATTTACCGTGCTCTCGCATAACACCATTCGCGGCGCTGCCGGTGCGGCCCTGCTGAACGGCGAACTGCTCAAAGCGCAGGGATATATCAGTTGATCGTGCACGAAAAAACTAATGACGGTAGGGAGAATACCCTTCTCACTTTCTCACACAGTCATCCCGAGCTCCCATCGATGAGGACGCGCTTTCATCAGCGTCCGAATATGGGGTCCCCGGCGCACGCGATTTTCGTGCGTTGGGGTGGAAATAGGGGCGAGGGATCTAGTACCGTTCGAGACAAGTGTCAGGGCACGACTTCTAGTCGTGCCGTTAAGCGCATAAAAGAATTGGGCTTCAGCCCCTGCTCAAAAAAACCTCTGGGCCTAAAGGCCAATAGTCTTAAGCCCTTAACGGTACGAGTAAACCCGTGCCCTGACACCTGTCCTCAGAAAATCTCAAAAGGTTTTCTCCGTTCCTCCGTGTCTCCGTGGTGGGTGTTGCCATGATCGTCATGAAATTTGGCGGCACCTCCGTCCAGGACGCACAAGCCATTGATCGCGTTGCGGCCATCGTCCGTGAGCGCCTTCATGAGCGCCCTGTGGTCGTAGTCAGCGCATTGGCTAAAATCACCGATCAGCTTCTGGCCATGGCAGCCGCTGCCGGCTCAGGCAATCGCGATAAAGCACTGGAGATTTCTCGCGGCGCCCGCGAACGCCACTACAACTGTGCGTGTGACTTGCTGGGCACGCATGCTTTCGAACAGATAGCGCCGGAGCTGGAAGCCGACTTCAACGGACTCGACGATCTTCTGCGCGGCGTTGTCGCCGTTGGGGAGCTTACGCTGCGAACCGTTGATACCATCTCCGGCTTTGGCGAGCGTGTCTCTTCCAAGATCGCAGCCGCGGCATTTTCCCAGCGCAAAATAGAAGCAGCGCACGTTGACTCGCGCCAGTGCATCGTAACCGACTCCAGCTTCGGCAAAGCTATTCCACAATTTGAAGAGACGGATTCGCGCCTGAAAGAAACGGTCAAACCGTTGCTCGATCGCGGCCGTGTTCCCGTGATGGGCGGCTTTATCGCGTCTACACGCGAGGGCGTTTCTACCACGCTCGGCCGCGGCGGCTCGGACTTCAGCGCTGCCATCATCGGCGCAGGCCTGAATGCAGAACGCATCGAGATATGGACCGACGTGGACGGTATGATGACCACCGATCCTAATCTATGTCCCGACGCCAAACGCATCAAGAACATCAGCTTTGAAGAAGCCGCGGAATTGGCCTATTTCGGCGCCAAAGTTTTGCACCCGGCAACGCTGCTGCCGGCCATCCAGAAAAATATCCCTGTGCTTATTCTGAATTCGCGCAATCCGAAGAATGAAGGCACCAAGATCACAGCCACCGCGCCCAAAAGTAAAAATATTTTCAAAGCCATCGCCGCCAAGAAGCGAATCACCGTGGTCGATGTGGTTGCTACGCGCATGCTGATGGCGCACGGCTTTTTGAAAAGCATCTTTGAGGTTTTTGCCCATCATCGCTGCCCGGTGGACATGGTTTCGACTTCAGAGGTCAGCGTCTCCGTGACCGTGGATTCCAACGAATCCATCGCTGCCATCGCCGCTGATCTGGCCAAGCTGGCCGACGTGAAGTATGAAGGGCGCAAGGCTATCGTCTGCCTGGTGGGAGAAAACATCAAAGCTGTGCCAGGCATTGCGGCAAAAGTATTCAGCGCCATTCCTGATGCCAACATTCATATGATCTCGCAGGGCGCGTCAGAGATTAATATCAGCTTTGTGATCGATGAAGATGCCGTGCCGGACGTGGTCTCGCGCCTGCATCGCACGTTCTTTTCCCAGGTTGATCCGGAGGTGTTTGCTTGAAAGAGGTGTTCGCGTGAGAATTCTTGTGCTTGGTCGCGGCAAAACCGGCGCCCTGGTGGCTGAAATCGCAAAAGAACGGCACCATGACGTGCACACTCTGGCCAGCCAGGAAAATCAGGATGGCCGCGCGCTCACGCCAGCAACGCTGAAAGACATCGATGCAGTGATCGACTTCACCACGCCGCATGCCGTGATTCCCAACATCATTCGCTGCGTGGAGGCCGGAATCCCGTTGGTGGTAGGCACTACCGGCTGGTATCAGCACATGGACAAAGTCCGCGAACTGGTCAACGAGCGCAAAGGCGCAGTGCTTTATGGATCAAACTTTTCCATCGGCATGAATTTTTTCTTTAAAGCCATACAGGCGATTGCGCCTGTAATGAAGTACAACTATCGCGGCAATATCGTGGAGCGCCACCACATCCACAAAAAGGACAAGCCGTCAGGAACTGCTGTTACCATCCGGAAAATTCTGGAATCCACCGGAGAAAAAGTGGAAGTAGCTTCTGTCCGCGAAGGCGAGACCGTGGGCATGCACCTTGTCATGCTCGATTCGCTCAATGACACTATTCTCTTCACCCACGACGCCAAATCGCGCGTCGGCTTTGCCGAGGGCGCTGTCCGCGCCGCCGAATGGATCAAAGGGAAAACTGGATTTTATGAGTTCCCGGAGATCGTTGACCAACTCTAGAAACTGACGAACCACGAAGGACACAAAGGCACACCAAGGAAATCCAGTAGCTTGTCTGCGAGTATTCCCTCTCGCAGTCAAAGGAGCTTCTTCCCACTCTTGCTACCTTCGTGATCCTTCGTGTCCTTTGTGGTTAAGTTTTTGTTATCCTAGTCAAACCATGAAACTCCAAGGCTGCGGCACCGCGCTTATTACCCCATTTAAATCCAATCAGAGTATCGACGAGAAAGCCCTGCGTGACCTGGTCGAATGGCAGATTGCCTCCGGCATTCACTTTCTTGTGCCCTGTGGCACCACTGGCGAGACGCCGACGCTGACCAAAGAAGAATGGCTGCGCGTAATCGATATCACGATTGAGGTCGCCGCTGGACGCGTGCCGATCGTCGCTGGAGCAACCTCCAATTGCACGGCAGAGGCCGTGGAGAAAGCCCAGGAGCTCAATCGCCGCAAGGGTGTTGACGTAATTCTGACCGCCTCGCCCTACTACAACAAGCCAACGCAGGAAGGCCAGTACCAGCATTTCAAGGCGATCGCGGAAGCTGTGGACAAGCCGATCATGCTTTACAGCGTTCAGGGCCGTACCGCCGCCAACATTGAGCCGGCAACCCTGGGACGCCTGGCAAAAATCCCCAACATCTTTGCCGTGAAAGAGGCCAGCGGCAACATCAGCCAGATTGCTGAAGTCTTTAACCATGTGCCGGAAAGCTTCCTGGTCTTCTCTGGTGACGACGCCGTCACTCTGCCGGTCATCGCATTGGGGGGCGTGGGAATTGTTTCTGTCTGCTCGAATGAAATTCCCAAAGAGATGTCTGAGCTGGCCGCGGCTGCGCTTAAAAATGACTGGGTGAAAGCACGCAAAATCCAGCGGCAATACTTGCGCCTCATGCAGGCGAATTTCCTGGAATCGAACCCCATGCCGGTAAAAGCCGTGCTGGCTATGATGGGCCGCATAGAAGAGGTCCTGCGCCTGCCCATGCTGCCGGTAAAAGCAGAAACCCGCTCCAAGCTGGAAAAAATAGCTGCTGAGATCGGGCTGCTGCAGATTCACGCCACAGTTTCTGACTTGTAATCAAACCGTTCCGGCAAAAGCTTCCTCATACTGCGTCGCATTCGAGCGGCACAGTTTTGTTTTATCGGGCTGCGTATCCATCTAGCAAATTCTTCCATACAAGTTCCCATGCGAAGGTTGCCAGCAAAACTGTAAAGAAATGAAAATCCACCTCCCATACCTTTCCACCATCTCTGCATCTCAGAAACTAAAGCATTTGATCGGTGTTTGAGTGGGATAAGTCACTTCGGACACGGCAGTCATGCGGGCCGGTTAGGGTACGTTGTAAGGCCCATAAAACGAGAGGGGTATGATGAAAGCTCAGCACAAAAAGTTATTTCTGGCAGTGACCGTTCTCATGACGTTTTTGAGCGGATCACTCCTGGCCCAGGATCAATACGGCCAAAATGGCCCGAATGGCCAGGACCAGTATCAGGGGGGCGGCGATCCTCCTGATCGAGTAGCCCGGTTGGGCTACGTTAGCGGCAGCGTCTCTTTCCAGCCGAATGGAGAAGACCAGTGGAGCCAGGCTCTGCCAAATTATCCGCTGACCACCGGTGACCGGCTTTATACAGATCGCGACGGCCGCGCCGAGTTGGAAACCGGCAATATCGCCGTGCGTCTTTCCTCCGGGACTGACCTCACCACCACCAACTTAACGGACCAACTGGTTCAGATTGGCCTGGCGCAGGGAACATTGCGTGTTCGCGCCTACGAAGTTCGCGACGGGAACTCGATCGAAATTGACACTCCCAACGCGGCCCTTACTCTTCTGCGTCCGGGCAGCTATCGCGTAGAAACTTACCCTGACGATTACTCCACGCTCGTCACCGTGAACAGCGGTGATCTGCAAATCGACGGCAACGGCTTCTCTCAGGTCTTGCATGGCGGCCAGTCAGTAAAGTTAACGGGCGCAGACCAGGTACAGATGAGCTGGGTGCAGCCTCCAGGGAACGATGATTTTGATCAGTGGTCTGGAGACCGCGACCGCCGTTTCCTCTCTTCCAACTCGCGGCAATATGTGGGTCAATATACCCCCGGCTATAACGATTTGGACCAATACGGACAGTGGCAGTCCACTCCGGATTACGGAGCTGTGTGGTATCCAACAGCAGTTCCCGCAGACTGGGCGCCGTATCGCTATGGCCGCTGGGCCTGGATTGAACCATGGGGCTGGACCTGGGTAGAAGATGAACCCTGGGGCTTTGCACCATTTCATTATGGACGCTGGGCGTTAGTCGGCTCACGCTGGGGCTGGGTGCCGGGAACAGTTACGGTGGCCGCACCAGTTTATGCTCCGGCATTGGTCGCTTTTGTTGGCGGACCAGATGCCAATGTGCAGGTCTGGTTCCCGCTCGGTCCAAGTGATCCATATTTCCCGTGGTATCACCACAGCGATGTATATCTGCGCCAGGTTAACGTAACCAATGTGAGAACGCAGGTAAACATCGTGAACGTAATCAATGTTCGCAACGTGGAAAACGTTCACTATGCCTATCAGCGCGTGGCGCCTACCGCGGTTTCCGTTGATACCTTCCGCAGTTCACGGCCTGTGGCGCGTGAAACCGTGCGGATAGATAACACGGCCATTGGTAGAGCGCGCGTGATTCCGCATCCAGAAATTCGTCCTGACGTGCGTGCAGTGAATGCAGGAACTGCGGCAACGCACCCGCCGGTAGAGCGCATTCGTCCTAAGGTTGAAAGCCGTCCGCCGTTAGTGAGGGGCGGCAACTATCAGATCGATCAGCGCGGAAATCAGCCTGCCCAGTCAAACAATCGCCCGCAGGGTAATCCTCCGCCGAATCAGCCGGGACAGTTCAATCGCTATCCTGCGCAGAACGGAAGCAATCAGCCTGCAGCGAGTGGGCAGAATAATAATCGTCCGCCAGATGCTAGAACGGGGCCTGGTTACACCGGACGTCCAGCAGAGGCAGATCGCAATACGCCGAACAACACAAATCAGCCGCCAGCAAACGGCCAGAATAACAACCGTCCACCTGATGCCAGAACTGGTCCTGGTTACAGCGGTCGTCCTGCAGAGGTGCAGCGTGCAAATCCGCCGACTGGACAGAATCCCAATCCGCCTGCGCAGCAAGGCGCGCAAAATCCTGCGCCGGGACAAAACGCAAACGCAGGCAATGACAGAAATAATCCAGGCAGAGGAAATTCTGGGCGAGAGAACGAAAATAATGGCCCGGGCAACAACAATGGTTCCGGTAACAATGCCAATGCTGACAACAATCGTGGCCGTGGTCCGGGTGGCCCGCCGCAAAATGCGGGCAACCCACAGAGTGCGCCAGCGCAGAATCAGCGCCCGCTGGTGACCAAGAATCCACCACCGCAGCAGAACCCATCTTTTGCGCAACGCCAGAACGCAATGCAAGAGCATCCTGGACGCCCACTGGAGCCGCAGCAGATGGATAACCTTCGTCGCGGCCAACCAGCTGGTCAAATGCATGACCGTGAAACGCCGGAGCACCCTAACGCTGCTCCGCCACAACGGCCACAGCCACAACAGCAATCCAAACCGTCCAACCCGCCGCCGCAAAATAACAATCGCGGCAAGGACGACAAGGATAAAGACAAAGACAAGCCCAAATAGATGAAGGTCAAGCTGTTAACCAAGACGCCCTCGGCAATTCGAGGGCGTTTTTATTTGCGTTCTCTAGCGACATTCCACGACATTTATCAACTGCCGTTCCGTGCCGCTTGAGAGACTTGCCCGTTCGAACTAATGTCTTCCCACGGCAGCAACAAGACCAGTATTTGTTGCGCTCTGCAGGAGACATCAAGATGACTAGCCGCTCAAAATACGCAGTTTCACGCCGGGATTTTCTAAAGACCTCACTCATGTCCGGAGCCGCAATTTGGTTGGGAGGGTGCAGTACGGCGAAAAAGACGCTGTCAACAAAGACTACGCCATCCCTGCCTCAATTCACCGGCGTTCAGGTCAATGACATTCATTCCCAGCTGAATTCCACGCTTGTGCGTGAAGTATTAACGCCCTCTTCCATTGACGAATGCCGCAGCATCATTCGCAATGCACGAAGCACCGGAAAGGTCATTTCCGTTTCAGGCGCGCGGCACTCCATGGGCGGACAACAATTTGCCGATGGCTCAGTTCTGATTGACACACGCAGCATGCAACGTGTGCTCGATTTTGATCGCGACCGCGGGTTGCTGAATGTCGAAGCCGGCATTGAATGGCCTGAGTTGATCGGCTATCTTCACCAGTCGCAGGCTGGCCAGGAAAAACAATGGGCTATTGTGCAGAAGCAAACCGGCGCAGACAGGTTCACGCTGGGCGGAGCGCTGGCCTCCAATGTTCATGGACGCGCCCTGAAAGAAAAACCGATCATCTCGAATGTTGAATCATTCACGCTACTTGACGCCAACGGAGAGTTGCACGAATGCAGCCGGCAAAACAATCCTGACTTATTTCGGCTGGCCATTGGGGGGTACGGTTTGTTTGGCCTGGTTACATCAGTCAAGTTACGCCTCAGAAACCGCGTGAAGGTGCGGAGAATCGTGGAAATCCGCGACCTCAAGGACATTCCAGATGCCATTGAGCAGCGCATCCGGGACGGATACCTTTACGGCGACTATCAGTTCGCTACAGATAGCAACCGGCCAAGCTTTCTGAAGCAAGGCGTCTTCTCCTGCTACAAGGAAGAGCCGGCAAATACGCCTATTACTGAGAATCCTACACGCTTCAGTGACCAGGACTGGGCGCGGCTCACTTACTACACGCATGTGTACAAGCGTCGCGCTTTTGAGCTTTATACCAAGCGCTATCTGCAAACTTCAGGTCAGGTGTATTGGTCTGATTCACAATTTTTCAGCAGCTATCTGGAGGACTATCACAAAGATCTGGACAAAAAAATGCATGCCCGCGTGCCAGCCACCGAAATGATCACGGAAATTGATGTGCCGCGTTCAGCACTGATTGATTTCATGGGCGAGGCCGCCCAGACATTGCGCCGTGAACATGCCAACGTGATTTACGGCGTGGTGCGTATGATTGAACGCGATGATGAAAGCTTCCTGCCGTGGGCGAAAGGCCGTTACGCATGCGTGGTTTTCAACTTGCATGTGAGCCACGATCCTGAAGGAATGGAAAATGCAGCACGCAGCTTTCGTTCTCTGATTGATCTGGCCGTCAAGCACAACGGTTGTTATTACCTCACATATCATCGCCATGCCCGCCGAGACCAGGTGGAGAGTTGCTATCCGCAGTTCAAACAGTTTCTCGACCTCAAACGGCAATACGATCCGTCGCAGATATTCCAGAGCAATTGGTACCGGCACTATCAAAAGATGTTTAGCTGATACTACGACCAGAAAGCGGGCATGATATTGCTTTCTTGACTGCAGCAAAAAATTGCGGCTGCACCGGTTAGCGCAGCCGCACCGTACACCACCTCCGAGACATGGTCGCCTACGCCATGTCCGGTCTTACCCACTAGGAGAAACATCCCTGCTGATAGATCGCAGGAGCCTCGATTCTTTGCGGAATTTTTTTTAACCTACAAAGTCATTTCATACCAGCTGTGCAGGTGTAGGATTGTCTCTCGAAATGAGAGGCGATCATGCTGAACACAGCCAAAATTGTTGCTTTCGTCCCAATCCGCGACTCCCAACGCTCACGTACTTTTTATGAGGGGGCGCTCGGCTTGCAATTCATCAGCGACGATCCTTTTGCACTGGTCATGAATGCAAATGGAACCATGGTGCGCCTTGCCAAAGGCGCGAATTTTACTCCAGCTGGATTTACGGTGTTGGGGTGGGAAGTTTCTGCTATTGAAGAAGCTGTATCTGCGCTGCAGAAAAAAGGCGTCGTCTTCGAACAATTTCCTGGCATGGAGCAGGACAAGCTCGGCATATGGGCTGCACCCGGCGGAGCCAAAGTCGCGTGGTTCAAAGATCCTGACGGAAATATCCTGTCACTGTCACAACACACATAAGGCCCAGATCAACTTGCGCAGCATTTCTTAAAGCTCGGCCCGCCTTAACTGGCAGCAGAAAGAGAATATCTTCTCGCGATCATGGCATACATTTGCGTGTATCGATCTGCCATGGTCGCGCTGCTGAAATTTTGTTTTGCGTAATCTGCGCAAATGGCGCTACTGATTTCTGGCAAACGGCCGCACGCCTCCGCGGCGCTCATTACATCCTGCGCGATAAAACCTGTCTTTCCGTCTCTCACCACGCTCGGCAATGCACCACGACCAAAAGCGATCACAGGTGCCCCTGAAGCTGCGGCTTCCATCGCCACCAGTGAGCTGGTTTCATCCACCAGGCTCGTAATAAGCAGGCCTTTCGCTTCGCGCAGCAGATTGCGCTTACCCCTAAAGGACGGCGCAGAGATAAACTTAGCGTTCCGCATTCGTTGCAACCGTGGAGCAACTTCCCTCTCAAAATATTTCTGGTGATATGAAAATGGATAAATCTGTCCAGCAAGCGTAATCGGCAGGCCGGCGCGTTGAGCAATCTCCAGCGCCAGGTGTGGAGCTTTTTCTTCACAGATGCGCCCCAGCCAGAGCAGACCGTCGCGCTGGTTCTCTTCAACATTTTCAGAACCACCGGAAAATTTATCCAGTGCAATGCCATTCGGCACAACGCCAATCATGTGGGGCAAATCAGCAAAGCTTTGGGCTTGCGATTGCGAAACGCAATTGAAGCTTACATTTGCGGGACTATTTTCAAAACTCTCTACCGGATAAAAACTGAGTGGCAGATGCAGGGTCGCCAAGACGGGTGCATCAATTTCCGCAGCGCGCCTCCAGAAGCTGCCAGACATGTCATGGATCAGATCAAAATTCTTTCCTTTGGCTGCCTGTTGCCTTACAAATTCAATGGCCCTGCTCTCGTGCTCGTCGCGCCTTCGCTCATAATCATCAGATTGAAAGCATGGTTCCCCCGTGGAAATCAATTCTCCACTTACCTGTGATCCGGCTGAAGCCGCCACTGTGGTCTCCATACCGCGCTGGGTCATTTCACGCTCAAGCGTCCATAAAACCTGCTCTGCTCCTCCGGCAGATTCAGCAGAAACGGTCAGCAACGGGTAGGCAACATAAAGAACTCTGGTCATCCCTCTATCAGATGCAAAGTTAGGCTTTGCCGGTAAAAGCTTCGGCAGTTATACTCCGCAATACTCTATTAGGAGTTGCTTAAGCCCAGCGTACCCGCGGGCGCTTGATCATGGACATATTACGGGCAGAAATTGAAAAGCTTTATGCCAAGGGCGCATTGCCGCCGGAAGTGGCGGTGCATGCGCGGCACGCCTTTCGCGAATTTCATGAAGCATTAACCCTTGGGCATATCCGGGCGGCAGAAAAACAAGATGGCCAGTGGCGTGTAAACGCCTGGGTAAAGCAAGGCATCTTGCTGGGCTTCCGGCTGGGCGAATTGGAAGAGAGCAGCAGCGGCGCTTTGAGCTTTGTGGATAAAGACACCTTCCCGGCCCGGCGCTTCAGCGTTGCCGACAAAATTCGAGTCGTGCCAGGAGGTTCGTCCGTGCGCCGCGGCGCTTATGTCGCTCCGGGCGTGATCTGCATGCCGCCGATGTATATCAACGTGGGTGCATACGTAGACGAAGGAACGCTGGTGGATTCGCATGCCCTGGTTGGCTCTTGTGCTCAGATCGGCAAGCGCGTGCATTTGAGCGCTGCGGCCCAGATTGGCGGCGTGCTGGAGCCGGTGAACGCCTCGCCGGTCATTATCGAAGACGACGTTCTGGTTGGCGGCAACTGCGGAATCTATGAAGGCACGCAGGTGCGCAGCGGAGCGGTGCTGGGATCGGGCGTGATCCTTACGCGCGGCACACCGGTTTATGACATTGTCCGCGAACAGGTGTATCGTTCTACCGCCGATTCGCCGCTCGTGATTCCTGAAAATGCAGTGGTCGTGCCTGGCTCGCGGGCCATCACCAAGGGAAAAGCGGCAGAGTGGGGACTGGCGGTTTATACGCCGGTGATCGTGAAATATCGTGACGAAAAGACCCAGGGTTCCATTGAATTGGAGGACTTGCTGCGCTGATGAAAAGCTCACCAAAACAAGCTCGATTTCTTATCGTCTTTCTGGCGCTGGCCGGGATTGCGTGCGTGCTCTGGGCCGTCAATCACTATACCGGCGCATCCATCAATCCTCGAGTACTGGAAACCACTCGCTGGATCGCCCTGGCCGCTCTCTTTGCTTATGCGTGCGTTCGCCGCTCACTGACCACATGGATCATGGTGGGAATTTTTCTTGGTGCAGAATTCGGCCATGACTTCCCTGCCCAGGCCAAGGAACTTCAGGTATTGAGCGCAATCTTTCTACGCTTGATCCGCACCATCATTGCGCCGCTGATTTTTTCCACGCTCGTGGTGGGAATTGCAGGCCACTCCAACCTGAAGCAAGTGGGCCGTATGGGCATCAAAGCCCTGCTGTACTTTGAAGTGGTTACAACCATCGCTCTCTTTATCGGATTGGGCGCAATTAACCTTTCACGCGCAGGTGTCGGTGTACACCCGCCGGCCAACACACCAGCGGCAACCAGCGTACAAAAACAAACTCCCGCTGACCTTATCTTGCATGTCTTTCCGGAAAACATTGCCAAGTCTGTGGCGGAAAATCAGGTCTTACAGGTAGTGGTCTTCAGCATCATTTTTGGCATTGCCCTGGCCCAGCTGGATGAAAAGCGCCGTCGTCCAGTTCTGGAGTTCTCAGAAAGTTTTTCTGAGACCATGTTTAAGTTCACCAACATCGTCATGCTTTTTGCGCCGATTGGTGTGGCCGCAGCCATCGCCTACACGGTCAGTACCATGGGCTTTGACGTAATGTGGAACCTCATCAAGTTGGTGATGACGTTGTATGCTGCGCTGGTCGTCTTTATTGGCTGCGTATTTGTACCGGTAGCACTGATCGCACGCATTAACCTGCGCGGCTTCTTCAAAGCCGTTGCTGAACCGGCATCGATCGCCTTCGCTACCGCCAGTTCAGAAGCTGCATTGCCCCGTGCCATGGAAGCCATGGAAGCATTTGGCGTGCCGCGGCAAGTAGTCGCCTTTGTCATCCCCACCGGCTATAGCTTCAACCTGGATGGCAGCACGCTTTATCTCGCGCTCGCCACAGTTTTCGTCGCTCAGGCTGCAGGCATTCATCTCAGTTTTGGACAGCAGCTTGTCATGGTGTTTACCCTTATGCTGACCAGCAAAGGCGTCGCAGGTGTGCCACGCGCCACGCTGGTAATCATGCTGGCAACCGCAGATTCTTTCCAGCTTCCCACATGGCCGATCTTTGCCATACTTGGCGTGGACCAGCTCATGGATATGGCTCGCACCATGGTCAACGTGATCGGCAATTGTCTGGCCAGCGCCGTCATTGCCCGATGGGAGGGCGAGCTGGGAACAGAGGCTCCCTCACCCGCTGTGGTTGACGCCATGGCACAATGACGTCGATATTTGAGCGAATATGATTCGAGAATTAGCAGGCCACCAGCTGGTACCGCCGGAAAAACATTTCCGCTGGCGCGGCGGCGAGATCACGCGGCTGGAAGGATTTACCGACGCTGTTTTCGCGTTTGCCGTGACCTTGCTTGTTGTATCGCTGGAGGTCCCACACACATTCACAGAGCTGATTGTGGCGATGAAAGGCTTTGTCGCCTTTGCTATCTGCTTCATCATGCTGGTACAGGTCTGGTACTACCATTACATATACTCGCGCCGCTATGGCCTGCAGACAACGTACGCAATCGTTTTGAATGCAGTGCTGATTTTTGTGGTCCTGTTTTACGTCTATCCGCTGAAATTTCTCTTCACCCTGGTAGTGGGCGAATTCACCGACGGCCTGACTGTGCCCCGGGAAGAGCTCAATAAGATGATCACAACAAACAATCAGCCTGTGGTGCTAATGGTGATCTATAGTTTTGGCTATACCGCAGTGTGCATCCTGTTCGCATTGCTCTATCACTACGCTTATACCAAGCGGAAAGAGCTGGAACTGAATGAATATGAAACCATGCGTACTATGCATGCGGTGATATTTCAAATCGGCTTTGCCGTGATAGGGCTGCTTGTGATTGCCGCTGCTGTGCTACTGCCCCTGCGTTATGCTCCGTATTCAGGTTTGCTTTATTCGTTGAATAGCGTGATTGGTTTTGGTTTGGGTTCAATTCTGGGAAAACGTGAGCGTCTGGCCATTCAAAGAATGAAGACCGGACCAGCGCCAGCCAATTCCTGACCTTTCTTCCCTTGCACCGTTTTTAACTGATAGCATCATTAGTTAAACATGCCCTCTCATAAACTCCATCTAATTCCTCTGGGCGGTTTGGGCGAGTTCGGAATGAACTGCCTGGCCATCCGCTGGGGCGATGACATTATTGTCATCGACGCCGGCCTCATGTTCCCGGAATCTGAATTGCTCGGCGTGGATATTGTCGTGCCGGACATCACCTATTTGATCCAGAACCGGGAAAAAGTCCGCGGCATTGTTCTGACCCACGGACATGAAGACCATATAGGTGCGCTGCCCTGGGTGCTGACTGAGTTGAAGGTCCCTGTCTTTGGCACTGAGTTCACGCTCGCACTGGTAGAAAACAAGCTGGAAGAGCACGATCTTCTGGATGATGCCGATCTGCGCGAGATTCGCGCCGGTACGCGCTTCAACCTTGGGCCATTCACGATCAATCCCATTCAGGTAACGCACAGCATTGTGGATTGCGTCGCGCTGGCCATCCATACTCCGCTGGGAGTGGTCATCCATACGGGCGATTTCAAGGTTGATCCTACGCCTACTGACAACCGCCTCTTTGATCTCCATACCTTTGCCGAATACGGCAAGGAAGGCAATGTGCTGGCGCTATTGCAGGACTCCACCAACGCTGAGCGCCGTGGCTATACGCCTAGCGAACGCGCCGTGCGTGGGAAATTCGACGAAATCTTCGCCCGCACCGAACGCCGGCTGTTTATCTCCTGTTTTTCGTCGTCGATTCATCGCATTAAGCTGGCTTTTGAGATGGCGCGCGAATACCGCCGTAAAATCGCACTGGTCGGGCGATCCATGACTGAGGCAGCTGAGATCGCCATGGACCTGGGCTATTTGGAAGTGCCGGAAGGCATGCTGATCCATCCCGGACAGATCAAAGACCATGCGCCACAGCAGGTCTGTGTGATGATTAGCGGAACACAGGGCGAGCCCATGTCTGCTCTGTCACGCGCGGCCGTGGATAGTCACAAGCATGCCAGGATCGAACGCGGCGATACGGTTGTGCTTTCTTCTCGCATCATTCCTGGCAATGAAAAAGGTATCTACCGGATGATTGATCACCTTTTCCGCCGCGAAGCGGACGTGATCTACGACGATGGCTCCAATCCGCCGGTTCATGTAAGCGGCCACGCCAGCCAGGAAGAGCAAAAATTAATCATGAACCTGGTGAAGCCGCGCTATTTTATTCCTATTCACGGTGAATATCGGCAGCTGCGTATTCATGCAGACATGGCACGATCCATGCATGGTTCCGTGGACCAGGTGCTCATGCTGGAGAGTGGCGACGTGATGGAATTTGATGAACTCGGCGCGCGCAAGATTGAAAAAGTTGTTGTGGGCCGCATCTGCATCGACTCCGGGTCGCGCACGGACGTGGTGGAAGATCTGATCATCAAAGACCGCCGACACCTGAGTGAAGACGGCTTTGTCCTTCCGATCATTGCCATCAATAAGCTGAAAGGTACGGTGGAATCGATCCCAGAGATTGTAATGCGTGGCTTTGCTGCCGGATCAGAAGAGGGCTTTGTGCAAGAGGCACGCCGCATCGTCTCGGCAACGCTCGATGGCTCAACCCCGGAAGAAAAAGCCGACTATGGAGTAATCAAAGAGAAGATTCGCGCTGATCTTAAGCGCTTCATCAACAAAACCACCTCGCGGCGGCCGTTGATTATGCCGGTGATCCTGGAGATCTAGTGGCAAGGTTCACGCGCAGGCAAAAAGTTTTTATCTTCCTTTTTGTGATCGTCGCGTCGGTGGGAATCACCGCCTCGGTGCTACTTTCACCGGTGGGCCCACATCTCCGCGCTATGTCTCTGCTGCTGCGCTTCTCCAATCCTAATGCCACGGGCTTTGCTGCAAATTTTGCCAATCATCCTTTCCATGAAGAGGACGGCTCGGCGCAGACTCCACATGGTTCGTTGCGCTACCGGCTCTACATTCCGCAAGATGTAAAAAATCCTGGCGGTGTTGTGCTTTTGCATGGAGTGCATCACCTTAGCATTGAAGATCCACGCATGTGGGCTCTGGCCCGCGCGCTGGCCAGCGCCGGAGTATTGGTGATGACGCCGGAATTGCAGGATCTGGCCGACTATCACGTAACATCGAAAACCATTGACGTGATCGGTGATTCCGCTGTGGTGCTGAGCACAAGACTGCAGCGAACAGTCGGCGTGCTTGGCTTGAGCTTTGCCGGAGGTCTTTCCCTACTCGCAGCCAAGAAACCTGAATATGCGCCGAAGTTCGGCTTTGTGCTGGCCATTGGCGCGCATGATGATATGTCGCGCGTGGCACGTTTCTTTGCCTCCAACACAATTCAGCGGGCCGATGGAACCGAAACTCAACTGAATGCACACGAGTATGGCGTGCTGGTGCTGGCCTACTCTCATCTGGAAGATTTCTTTTCTCCTCAGGATATACCTGTAGCGCGCGAAGCGTTGCAGCAATGGCTATGGGAGCAGCCCGATGCGGAGAAGAAAGCTGCAGCGTTGAGCCCTGCTGGAAAAACTGAGTTCGATGAGCTCTTGCATCATCGCGATCTGCTGCGTGAGGCGCTATTGCAGGAAATCAAACTGCACAAAGACGAAATGGATCTGGTTTCACCGCATGGCAAAATCTCTTCGCTTAACATGCCTGTCTATCTCCTGCATGGAGCAGGCGATACGGTGATCCCAGCTACGGAGACCATCTGGCTCGCCAAAGACCTTCCGCAGCAAGAGGTAAAAGCAGTTCTGGTGAGCCCGGCGCTGGTTCACGTGAACATGGAAGAAAAAATCACCTGGCAGCAGCAATGGCAGTTGATGGATTTTATGGCTCAGGTTCTGGATGCAACGGACAAGTTACAACCATTGAGAAAGTAGGTAAGCCATGGGAACCAAGATCAAGGTTACCGCCGACGACAATCACCAATTTGACGCCTATCTCGCAGAGAGCAACGGGCAGGCAAAAGCAGCGATGATTGTGATCCAGGAAGTTTTCGGCGTGAACAGCCATATCCGCTCAGTTACTGACGACTATGCCAGGCAGGGTTATCACGCTATTGCTCCGGCATTGTTTGATCGCGCTGAGCCCAATGTGGAACTCAACTACAACTCAGAGGACGCAAAACGGGGTATGGGCATGGCCGGGCAGATCGGCATGGATAACATGATGAAAGACGTGGCAGCGTCTATCCAATATGCGCGGCAGCAATGGCCGAATCTGAAAGTTGGGATTGTCGGCTTCTGTCTGGGCGGAAGTCTGGCGTGGCTTGCATCGACACGCCTCGATCCAAACGCGGCTGTCGGCTATTACGGCGGGCGCATTGCACAGAACGCCAGTGAAACTCCGCGCTGTCCAGTAATGCTGCATTTTGGCGCTAAAGATGCCCATATTGGTCCGGACCAGGTTGCAACTATTCGGGCGGCGCATCCGGAAATACCGGTCTACGTCTATGAGACTGCCGGACACGGCTTTAATTGTGATCAGCGCAAAGACTATGAGCCTGAGTCAGCCAAACTAGCACGTGAGCGGACGCTGGAGTTTTTCAACAAGAATCTTCAATAAACAATCATAAGAAGCAATCAGCGCGTTGCAGCTTTCTCTGCTGCTGTAGCGCGCTTAAACAATGTAGAGGAATTCAGCTGGCGGCAATACTCCTCGAAATCTGCATGCGGCCCTTTCCAGCGCAGGTCTTCAATCGTCTCAAATACTGGCACGTCCAGCCGCAGAGTAGCGAGCTTACGAAACAGTAGCGCGTCATCCCACGATGCAAAGAGCGATTCCGACAACGCCCGCGCCCTCTTGAGAATTGGATTCCACTCATGCCAATTCTTCGGAATATCCTCAAGGCGTGGATAAAGAGATAGCACGCCTCCCGCCGCCTTCTCGCCCCAGCCTTTGATTCCCGGATAGCCATCAGCGCTGTCGCCAACCAGCGCCAGATAATCCGGAATGGATTTCGGCGCAACGCCGAATTTGGCAACAACCCCGGCTTCGTCGCGCGTGCTTTCGCGGCGGCGATCCAACTGCACTACACGCGTTCCGCTAACACACTGGCTCAAATCTTTGTCTGGTGTGCAGATCAGTACCTGATCTACGCGTTTATCTTGCTCGGATTTAGCGGCGGCCGAGGCAAGCGCATCATCGGCTTCAAACTCCACCATCGGCCATACCAGCACGCCCATGGCCTGCAAAGCCTGTTCAAGAATGGGAAACTGCGAGAGCAGTTGCGGATCTACGCCTTCGCTGGTCTTGTAACCGGCATACAGGTTATTGCGGAAAGATTCCACAACATGGTCCGTCGCCACGCCAATGTGAGTTGCGCCCTGATCGACCATGGTGAGCACGGTGCCCAGAACGCCTCGAACGGCGCCGACTTCCCCGCCGTTAATATCTTTGGCCGGGGGCACAGCAAAAAAGTAGCGGAACAGCTCATAAGTGCCATCAATCAAATAAATATTCATAGATTTCTCAAGCGATGTTATATGAAATGGCAGAAAGATGAAGAAAAGAACAAAATAAAAGACTCAAAAACAGCATCGTGTGACGATATTCCAGTAAGCTATAGACATGAGCGCTCCCACCGTGGAACAGAATCAAGCTACAGGCATTGCAGAGAGGTTTGCCAGGCGCTGGAATTTATTCTCTGAACAACGGGAAGGACAGATCTTTCTTGCGTTGACCTTGGTGATAGGAGCGCTGGTAGGTCTTTCGGTAGTTGCCTTCATTGTTCTCACTGAGCGGTTGGGCATGCGTCTCTATCCGGTGGGCAGCGCTGCCTGGCGGCGTGTTCTCATTCCCATTGCCGGCTCTCTGGGCATGGGATATCTGCTCTATCGCTATTTTCCCGATGCACGCGGCAGCGGCGTTCCACAGACGAAAGCCGCGCTCTTTGCCCGCGACGGCTTTATCTCTCTGCGTACCGTTCTGGGCAAGTTTGTCTGCACGGCAACCACGCTGGCAAGCGGAATTCCTCTGGGCCGTGAAGGGCCGTCGGTCCAGGTGGGCGCAGGCATAGCATCTGTTCTCGGCAGGCGATTGGGCCTGCGCCAGGAAAAAGTAAAGGCCTTGCTGCCCGTGGGAGCAGCAGCAGCCATTGCTGCCGCCTTCAACACACCCATGGCCGCCGTGGTGTTTTCCCTGGAAGAGGTAATGGGTGATCTGAACGCGCCCGTGCTGGGATCGGTTGTCCTGGCCTCCGCAACCTCATGGATGATCCTGCGCATGCTCCTGGGCAACAATCCACTGTTCCATGTGCCGCAATATGAGTTAGTCCATCCTCTTGAGTTTGCCATTTACGCGGTGCTTGGCGTAGCCGGCGGATTTCTCTCCGTCGCCTTCACCAAACTTCTTTTAGTCATGCGCAAAAAGTTTTTGCTGCTCCCGAGAAAAACTCGCTGGTGGCATCCCGTCACAGGCGGCGTAACGGTTGGATTGATGGGTTTGATTATTCCCCAAACCCTTGGCGTTGGATATGCCTATGTGGGAGATGCGCTGAACAATAATATGGCGTTGAAGGTGATGGCGCTCCTGATTGTCCTCAAGCTTTTTGCCATCACCATCAGCTATGCTTCCGGCAATGCCGGCGGTATTTTTGGCCCCAGCTTGTTTCTGGGCGCCATGCTGGGTGGAACCATCGGCAGCATTGCCCATCATTTTTTGCCAACATCCACCGCCTTGCCGGGAGCTTATGCCTTAGTCGGCATGGGCGCATTGTTTGCCGGAATCGTGCGCGCACCCATGACATCTGTGCTCATGATCTTTGAGATGACCCATGACTACGCCGTCATTGTGCCGCTGATGATCGCCAATCTGGCCAGCCTATTTATTTCGTCGCGGCTGCAGAAGGAGCCCATCTATGAGGCTTTGGCGCATCAGGATGGTATTCATTTGCCGGGCTCAAAAACTCGCGACCAGGTTGGCCAGCGCAGAGTTTCCCAGATCATGCGAAGTGCAACAGGAACGCTCCTCGCGAATCTGACCGTTCAGGAAGCGCTGGATCGCGTTGGTTCAACCGCATCAAGGGCGTGGCCGTTGCTGGATGAAAACAATATTGTCGGCGTTTTGCGCCTGACTACGCTCAAAAAGGCACTTGATTCGGGAAAAGCCGATCAGACATTGCAGAGCCTTCTGGAAACTCTGGAGTTTCCGCATGTCCACACCGATCAAGCTCTGCATCTGGCGCTGGAAAGAATGAGCAGTGCAAATCTTGATATTTTGCCGGTGGTGAATCGAGCCGACGTCCACAAACTGGAAGGCGTGGTCACCCTGCGCGACGTCCTCGATTCCTATGGAGTTGATTCCATCGGTTCGGCGTAAACACCGGAGTCATTTACCATAGAGATACAATTTTCTCTCTTATGGTGACACTCAAAGACATTCAGCAAGCCCGCTCCCTGCTGCAGGGCGTTGCCGTGCGCACTCCTCTGGTGCTGTGCAAACTTTCTGATGACCGGCAGATTTATATCAAGCCAGAGAACCTGCAACCCATAGGCTCATTCAAGTTGCGTGGTGCTTATAACAAGATTTCGTCACTCACGCTGGAAGAGCGCAAGCGCGGCGTTGTGGCGCATTCCAGCGGCAATCATGCCCAAGGCGTAGCCTTTGCCGCGCGGGCCTTGGGCGTAAAAGCCACCATCGTCATGCCCAACACCGCGCCTAAAGTAAAGCTGGATGGAACCCGGGCATTGGGAGCGGAAATTGTGCTGGTGGGCCCGGCAAGCCATGATCGCATCAAAAAAGCAGAAGAGCTGGAGCAAGAACGCGGCCTGATTCCTGTCCCGCCCTATAACGATGAAAAAATCATCGCCGGGCAGGGCACCATGGGGTTGGAAATTCTTGAAGATCTTTCTGATGTAGAGCTGGTTTTGGTCCCCATTGGCGGCGGTGGAATTATCAGCGGTATTGCCACGGCGATTAAAGAATCGGGCTCAAAAGCAAAGATCGTCGGCGTGGAGCCGGAGTTTGCTGCTGACGCTCAGGCAAGCCTCCGCGCAGGAAAGATACAATCGATTTCTGGAGAAAGCGCGGCCCGCACAGCGGCGGACGGCCTGCGTTCACAGAGCATTGGCGAGATCAATTTTGAACACATCAAAAAGTATGTGGATAACATTGTGACAGTGGCAGAAGATGAGATCAGGCAGGCCATGCGGCGGCTGCTATTCTCTGCGCGTGTGCTGGCCGAGCCAAGCGGCGCCGTGACCACTGCGGCAGCGATGTTCCATCCCGATGAATTGCCGCCATCGCGCAAAACCGTGGCCATCGTAACCGGTGGCAACATTGAACCCCAGCTTTTTTCTGACATGCTGCAGCAAACCGTGTAAGGTACATAATGGTGAAGCACTGGAAAAAATTAAGCCTCGCGCTTCTGCTTGTTCTCTCTATCGCCAGCTCTTCTGCGGCAGATAAACAGCGGGCAACGCTGATTCGCGAAGAGTATCTGTACTCTTCGGCCGGAGCAAATTCACAGAAGCTCTCGCAGGTGAACCGGGGCACGGCTCTCACTGTTCTTGAAACCTCCACCGCTGACGGCCAGCCGTGGATGAAAGTCTCTATGGCCGCCGACCAGGCAGAGGTCAGCAAAGAAGTAACCGGCTGGCTGCCGGGGAAACTCATTGTCAACGCATCGACTCCCAATGGCGACATGATTGTTTTTGGCCAGGCGGTTGATTCTGAACACCAGGCAGAAGAGCGTAGCGGAAGAAAGGGCGCAGCTGAAGACGCACTGCGGCTTTATTCGCGGGTGGCGGAACTTTTTCCTCAATCAGAGGTAGCAGCAGAGGCCATGTGGCGTGCCGCTGACATTCGCTGGCAACTTGCCAAGGCATCATCCTCGGGAACGCAACCTGTAGAGAAATATCTGCAAGAGGTTATCGATAAATATCCGCAATCGAAACCGGCTGATTTGGCGGCCTTTGATCTGCTGGAAGGCAAGATGTGCCCGGAGTGGCGCGGACTGCCCGATTGTCCGGAAAAGGAATCTGTTTTGTATGAGCAGTATGCGCGCGAGCATCCGCAATCGCCAAAAGCGGCAGAGGCGCTGTTCGATGCAGCCTGGCGGCAGGCCACGCTGGCAGACATCTACCGGCTGGGCGAGGACCGCGATAAGAGTGAAGCCGCCCGAAAAAAAGCAATTGCGCTGACGCAGCAGATCCAGAACCAGTATTCTCAGAGTGACTGGAAGCCGCGTGCACTGAGCCTTGCCTACAAGCTGCAACAAAAGATTGTGCTGTACGGGCCGGCAGAGGACTAAAAGATATGGCGCTGAAATATAGACTGGCACTGTTTGCATTGGCCATCGTTTTTTCCAGTCTGGCATTTGCCGCGGACAAAGAACACGGGACTGTCATAGCTGAAGTTCCGCTGCACGTCCTGCCTGATCCTGGTTCGCAAAAGCTGGCCACTGTCACACGCGGCCGCGACATATTTGTGCTGGACCACACCATGGTCGATAACAAACCATGGGCCCATTTACTGGCAGTGGTCGATGTGGATGTGGAGCGAGAAACATCACGCTCCATCAGCGGATGGGTTCCCGCAAAAGTTGTTGTCACCACTTCCACTCCGAACGGTGACCAGGTTATTTATGGTGAAGCAGTTGATTCTGAAAATCAGGCGACCATTCGTTTTGGGCGCAAACATGCAGCGGACGATGCGCGGCGTCTCTACTACCGGCTTTATGAGTATTTTCCCAACTCGCCCCTGGCAGGCGAGTCTCTGTGGCGCGCTGCTGATATTCTCTGGCATCTGGAGAAAGCCGATGTAGGCAGGCGGCCCTCATCGCATGAGATGGACCCTAACATGCGTGAAGGCATGAACGAAGAAACGCTCAAGCTTGTCATCAAGAAATTTCCGCGCACCAAGTGGTCTGACATGGCATCATTTGACCTGATCGATAACAAGCTGTGCGGTTCCTGGAAGGACGAGACCAAGTGTCCGGAAAAAGAATCTGACCTGTATGAAAAATATGCCCGTGAACACCCTGAATCACCCAAGGCGGCGGAGGCATTATTCAACGCGGCCAGCCGCGAAGGCGCGCTGGTTGAGATGTTCCGTATCAATAATGAGCGGGATAAAAGTGAGAAAGCACGCAAAAAGGGTATTGAGCTGGCCCAGGAGATCGTTACCAAATTCCCCGATGGCGACTGGAAGCCGCGCGCCATGGACTTGATGTATGCTCTGCAACAGGGAATTCCTACCTATACGCCGGAAGCACCGTCGCGGCCGTCAAAATGAAATTACTGCAAGATAAAACGGAGGAGTTTTGCACGACTATCTGCTCTCTCTCTTATTAGGCATTGTTGAAGGTCTTACAGAATTTTTACCGGTCAGCTCCACGGCGCATCTGCGCATTACGGAAGCGCTGCTCAATATCTCTCTTGACGATCCTTTCTGGAAGATGTACTCCATCGTGATCCAGCTGGGCGCGATTCTTTGTCTGCCGATCTACTTTCGCCCGCGCATCGCAAAATTTCTTTCTACCTTCCCCAATGGTGAACGTGGAGACCGAACTGTGCTTACGCATCCGCTCACGCTGGTGATGATTGCGTTTGTCTGCACAGCCGTTCCTTCACTGCTGCTCACCAAGGTGATTGGAAAACATCTGGAAAGCCTCACAGTTATGGGCTGGTCATTGCTGATTGGCGGCATCATCATGTGGATTGTGGATGCTTACTTCGGCAAACCGCGCTCCTCTGATCACTTCAAAACGGAACGGATGGAAGATGTCTCACTCTTCCAGGCAATCTGGATCGGCATCTGCCAGGTGGCTTCAGCAGTGTTTCCGGGCACATCACGCTCCATGTCCACTATTGCCGCAGGACAGGTCGCGGGAATGTCGCGCCCATCTGCGCTTGAATTCTCCTTCTTTCTCTCCATGCCGACCATGGTCGCAGCCACCGGCTACGACCTGCTCAAAACCATGAGCCATAAACACGGCGAACCTCTGGGCCGCATGCCTGCCGACGGTCATGAATGGATTGTGCTCATGATCGGCTTTGTTGTGTCATTCATCGTCGCGCTTGGCGTGGTGGCTTGGTTCATGAACTGGGTGCGCAAACGCGGATTCACACCGTTTGCAATTTACAGAATCATTGTCGGCATTGCAGTGCTGGTTTGGGTAATGAAGGGATAAGCACCAAAAAAATTGGGGACCGTTTCCAGTCCCCAATAAACCGCTGATTTACAGTTAGCTGATCCTAGCTGATCCTATTCAGTCACCGGGTTTCCATCGGCATCGATCTTATGAACGTCACCCAGTTTCAGGTCACGGATGCCAGATTCCACCTTGCTCATATCTCCCACAACCACCCAGATCACGTTGTCAGGATGAATAAGCTTCTTGGCGATTTCATTGGCCTTCTCCGGATTCAATGACATTACGTTCTGCGTGAAGGTATTGAAATAGTCTTCAGGCAAGCCGTATTCAAGAATCTGGGTATAAGCGCCGGAAAGCTGCTGTACGGTTTCAAAAGAGCCGGGCAATCCGAGCGTTGCATTGGCCTGCTCACGTTCAAGCTCTGTGGCATCAATGGGTTTCTTGCCGGTGACCTCGTGATACTCCTTCACCAGCTCTTCCAAAGATTCCTTGGTCTTGTCAGTCTGCACAGGAGCAACGCTGATGTAAGGACGTTGGCCAACAGCAGCAGGGATTGCAGCAAACGTGCCATACGACCAATGTTTGTCTTCGCGCAAGTTCATGTTGATACGCGAACTGAAGGTCCCACCGAAGACGTTGTTGACGATCCCCATGGGAATTGCATCAGGATCATTGCGCGGAGGCGCGAGCAAACCGCCGAAAATCACGCTCTGCCCTGAACCCGGACGATCGATCAGGTAAACCTGGGTTTTCTGCGCCTCTTCTACATGAGTGATGCTTTTCTTTGGCACATCTCCCGGCTTCCAGTTGGCAAAGATTTTCTCCAGCTTGGGCGTAATCTCCTTGAGCGTGGTATCGCCGACAATCAGGAGCGTGGCATTGTTTGGCTTGAACCAGGTTTCATGCCACTTAATCAGGTCTTCACGCGTCATCTTTTGCAGGCTGGCCTCATTGCCGGTGCCTGTGAATGGAACACCATACGCGTTGTCCTTGCCATAAAGCAGCGCCGGAATTACGCGCAATCCCATGGTCTGCGGTTCAACCTTCTCGCGACGAATCAAGGCAGCGCGCTCACGCTTCAGGCGGTCAAATTCCTTTTGCGGATAAGCAGGGTGAAGGATGAGGTCGCCATAAATATCAAGCGCCCTATCCATGGTGAGCTTGAGTGTATTGAGGTTTACGGCAGCCCAGTCAAGCCCGGAACCTGCGTTAAAGTTGGCGCTGAGCGATTCCAGCTCTTCGCCGATTTTGAGCGAATCGCGCGTCGGCGTGCCTTCTTCCAGCATGCGCTGTGAAAAGCTTGCCGTACCCGGTGCGCTGGATGGATCAGAAGCATAGCCGCTGTTGACCAGCAGCGAGAAATTAACGACTGGCGCGGTATGCCGCTCCGCCAGAACAATGTTCAGGCCATTGGAAAGTTTTGCCTTCTGCATTGGAGGCAAGTTGAGTGACATGGGCTTGCCCAGCTCTGGCTCTTTTGCGCGGTCAAGTTTTGCGCTGGCTGACAGGTTTACAGGATACGGCTGTACTTCCAGGTTATAGTCGCCATCGGTGAGCCAGTCATTAGCAGCCTTTTTCACTGACGCAACGGTTGCCGCCTGAATGCCCTGGAGATAAACCTTGTAGCAATCAGGATTGCCGGTAAAGGTCTGGCAGCGGGCAAGCAGGTCGCTCTTGCCGCCAAAACCCCCAATACGCTCAACAATACGCGCATAGTTGCCGAAGATCTGCGTCTTGGCCAGTTGCAGTTCGGTTTCCGTGGGACCGTTCTTCAAAAAGTTCTGCAACTCTTCATTGGCAGCCTTCTCAGCGCTCTTGAAGTTTTCTTCAGATTTTTTGGGGTCCTGATCCGGCTTGACCGTGATGGTGTAATCAAATTGACCGGCAATTTCATTGGTATCGTCAGTCGCAGTGGCCGTGGTGGCAGTCTGGTCTTTATAAACCAGGCGCTTATAGAGGCGTGAGGTCTTGCCACGACCAAGAATCTGCGCTACCAGGTCAAGCTGAACTTCTTCCGGTGATCCATAGGCCGGCACGTTCCAGATGCGATACAGGCGCGCCTGAGGTACGCGGTCCTGTACCCATCCGCGATGCGAGCCAGTGCGTTTTGCCGTCCATGCTTCCTGGTGTGCAATCGGGGGTCCTGGAGGAATCTCGCCGTAATACTTTTCAACCTTTTCACGCGCCACTTCCGGCGTGATATCGCCGGCTATCACAACCGTTGTGTTGTTCGGACCGTAATAAGTCTTGAACCATTCCTGCACATCGCTCATGGAAGCAGCGTCAAGGTCCTTCATGCTGCCAATGACCGTCCAGGAATATGGATGGCCTGCTGGATATGTATTCTCAACGATGATCTGTTCCGTCACACCATACGGCTGGTTTTCACCCTGGCGCTTTTCGTTCTGAACCACGCCGCGCTGCAGGTCAAGCTTCTTCTGGTCAAGCACACCCAGCAGATGTCCCATGCGATCGCTTTCAGCAAAGAGCGCGTAGTCGAGCATGGATGTGGGCACGTTCTCAAAATAATTGGTGCGATCGTTATTCGTGGTACCGTTCAGATTGGTCGCGCCGATGCCTTCCATGGCATTGAGGTATGTATGGTTGAAATTCTCACTGCCGCTGAACATCAGGTGCTCAAACAAGTGCGCAAAACCAGTTTTGCCGGGCTTCTCATTTTTAGAACCGACGTGATACCAAGTATTCACCGCGACGATGGGCGCTTTCTGGTCCTCATGCACAAGGACCGTCAACCCATTTTTCAAAACGAACTTTGTGTACTTGATGTCGGGAATTGGAATGTTAACTTTGCCTGGCGCAGCATGTGCGGGCGCTTTCGGCTTGGCTGCAGGCTCTGTCTGCGCAGCCTGGCCGAGTGAGCTGAGGTTCATAACCATTAGCGCCAAAAACGGGCCCACGATTTTATGTATTAACTTGCTTCTCAAGGTGCCTCCATAATGAAGATGAGCTTTGGTTCCGGCAACATTATTGAGGCCGGATTAATTCTGTATTTGAGTCGAGCAAAAAGGGTGTGTCCCACAGCTGATGGCTTGTGTCTTGCCAAATATGCGTCGATAGAGAAAGGGATTCCAAGCTTCAGGGACTGCGACTCATCATACCAGTGTGGCGGATGCACTTCACGCAGAAAGACATTTTTGACAAAACTAAATATACGGTTGTAACGAATCCAGGCGGGCTTCGTCTAATGTCAGTGGAAAGGTGTTTGTGACCATTTAGCCAGTAGTATCTGCTAAGCACCACTACAGGCATGGATACATGCCTGTAGCTACCTACTTTTTCTTGCTAGATTTCTTTCCAGCTGCCTTCTTGGGCGCGTGCTTTTTTGCTGCCGGCTTTTTCGCCACTGGTTTCTTGGCTGCAGGCTTTGCAGCAGCCTTCGCAGGCGCTTTTGCTGCCGGAGCTTTTTTGGCTGGAGCAGGCGCAGCTTTCGCTTTTGCCGCAGGTTGTTTTGCAGCAGCTTGCGCTGGCGGAGGCGTGCTCTTTGCCGGTTCAATAGCTGGCGGCGGTGCAGCAACAGGAGCGCCCTCCGCATTCTTGGGCTTGCGTCCGCGCTTCTTGGGAGTTTGATCACCCGCGGCTCCAGCAACTACCGCATCTTTCTTCGCTCTTCCACGACGCACAGGTGGTGGTGGAGGTGGTGGCTCCGGCGGAGAGTAAGGCTCCAGGAACTTCACGATTTCATTGTGAGAGCGCAGCTTGCCGTCCAGCAGTAGCAGAAAGGCTTCATCCTGAATCTTTTTCCAGTCCGGATGCTCAGGTGTAATGCGCATCTCCGCCATTTCCGGGAACGGCAACTTCTGTCGTAGCAAAGGCCATTTGGTCAGGAAATTCTTGATCTTCTGCTCTACAGCCGCCGGGCGTGACGTGATGGCATTGAAAAGTAGCGCGTCAGGCCGGTTCGTCATCAGGAACTTCCAGGTCGCAGATGGCAGGTTGAGGTCTTTGGCCATTAGCTTTTTGGCGAAGTCCTTGGCATCATCTTCAAGGTTTTTCCAGCGCTCTACAAATCCCTTGTTGACGATTTGCTTCTGCATGGCTGAAACATCTTTGTCAGCCAATTTGCGTGTAAGGAAGTGCATTACAATCGGGCCGGCGTCCGGGTTCAAGCCAACGTCCTGCAGTTGTTGCTTGAGCTTGAACATCTGGGTCAGCCCAGCGGAGTCAACCTTGGCAACGGAGAGATGCGGCGCAAGGATCTTGAGCCAGCCTTCTTTTTCCAGGGCCTTCAGCACTTCTACAGGATTATCTTCGTGGGCTAACTGCTCGATTTCATGGCCAAGCGCCCGGTCAGATACGTTCTCCATGTAGTTGTTTTCTTTGGCAGCGTCATAGCGCGCCTGGGTGCGCTCTTCCAGAGCCCAATGGAAACGGGTAACCAGGCGAGTCGCGCGAATCAACCGTGAAGGCTCTTCATAAAAAGCGTAATTGTGCAGGACACGCAGGACCTTGGCTTCAATATCGGCCACACCGTTAAACGGATCCGTAAGCAGTCCGCGCGAACCTGGATTCAACGAGAGCGCCATGGCGTTGACGGTAAAGTCGCGGCGGCGCATATCGTCATAGATCGTGCCTTGGGTGATCTCAGCTGGCTTGCCCGGCTTGTCATACCGTTCTGAGCGAGTGCTTGTAACCTCCGCACGCACATTGCCCGGCAGCAGAAGCATAATAGTCCGGGTGTTTTCATCAGTCGCTTCGGTGATCGCGCCAGCCTTTTCGAAATCCTTTTGCAGCTTAAGAACGTTGCCCTGCACGGAAAAATCAAGGTCGCGGATAATAAAGCCGCTGATGATGTCACGGACTGCGCCGCCCGTGAGGAAGATGTTCATCTCGTGCGCACGAGCAACGTCAGTCACCAGCGTTACGGCCCGCTGCTGGTCCGGCGTAAGCCGGGTTTCCATGAGATAGATAAAGTCAGCCATCAGTTAAGGAATACACTATTACCCTCCCAGCCAAAGGCCAGGTGAGCGAACCAATTCCCAAGGTCTATTGTAAGTTGCACTTTATACAAGAGTTAGACGGCTACCCAGGGACTGGAACAAACTCGAAACATTATCATAAAGGTTAACGCTTTGGCTACCCCACATGCAGGAAAGGCGCATTGACGCCTTTGATGCCCTCAAAATCAATGCGAGAATCAACTTGATATGCCTTCAACCCACAAAAAGGTAATTGTGCGCAAAATGGGCCGCGACGTCCTCAGTGGATACGTTGCTCCCGCGCATTTTGTGGTGGAAGGCAAGCTGGAATTGCTGAATCCAGACGGCAAAGTCGTACTAATTGACCTGGCAGAGATCAAAAGTGTGGACTTTGTCCGCGATTTCAGCGACCTTGCAGCCACCACCCGCAAAACCTTTACCACGCGGCCACGCACAGAGGGGTTGTGGGTGCGGCTTAAGTTCATCGACAACGACGTTGTGGAAGGACTGATGGCCAACGATCTCACGCAGCTGTTTCCCGAGGGATATCTCATTACCCCTCCTGACACTCGTGGCAACACGCAGAGGATCTTCGTTCCCAAAATTGCACTCACAGAATTAAATGTGCTGGCTGTGATTGGCCGCCCGGAGTCACATAAGAAGGCTGCGGAAGATGCGCGGCAGGAAAAGCTGTTTATAGAGTCGTAACGATTTTGCTCTGCCCTTTAGCTTCTTCCCTTTACAATTTTCTCTTTGGAAAGTTTTCATCCAGGATTACCTCATGAAGCTCAAAGAGATTGCGGACAAACTGAGCGCACGGCTTGATCCGCCAGATGCGGACATTGAGATCACCAGCGTTGGTCCCATAGAAACTGCACAACCCGGCCAGATTACCTTTGCTGTCAGCTCCAAATATCTCTCCACAGCGCAGGCCACAAAGGCATCCGCTATTATCGTGGATGAGAAGTTCCCTCCCATGGACAAGCCGACGTTGCGCATCCGGAACCCGCACTTTGCTTATGCTCGCGTGGTGGAGCTGCTGCACGCTGTGCCCCAGGAAAAACGGGGCGTCCATCCTTCTGCAGTAGTTGATCCTTCGGCAAAAATCGGCGCCAACGCATCTATAGGAGCATGTGCGATAGTCAGCGCCAATGTTGAGATCGGTGAGAATTGCACGCTTATGCCGCAGGTGGTGATCTATCACGATGTAAAAATCGGCAAAAATTTCTTCGCCCATTCTCATGTTTCCATCCGGGAAGGAACTGTGATCGGAGACAATGTGCTGTTACACAACGGTGTGGTGATCGGCTCAGATGGATTCGGCTTTGCCAAAGACAACAATGGAAGCTGGCACAAAATTCCCCAGGTAGGCTATGTTGTGCTGGAAGACAATGTAGAGATACAGGCCAATTCATGCGTTGATCGCGCAAGCCTGGGTGAGACGCGCATTGGACGCAACACAAAGATCGATAACCTTACGCAGGTGGCGCATAACTGCGTGATTGCGGAAAACTCCATGCTTTGCGCGCAAGTCGGGCTGGCTGGCTCCACCGTGATCGGCAAAAATGTGATTCTTGCCGGACAAGTGGGCGTAGCCGGACACTGCAAAATTGGCGATGATGTGATTGTTACCGCGCAGAGCGGCACGCATGGCGATATCCCAAATGGGGCCATGATGAGCGGGACACCGGCGTTCGATAACAGGCAGTGGCTGCGCAGTGTCGCTGTATTTGCGCGGCTACCGGAACTGGCGCGCGCCATACGCGGCAAAGGTGCAAAGGAATAATGGACGGCCGCACAGAGAAAAAACCGATCAAGGTCCTGCTGCTTGACGACCGGCATGACAACCTCATTCTCCGGTCAGCCATATTGCGCAGCAACGGGTACGAAGCCGTCAGCTCGGCCTCAGTGGAGGAAGCCGAAACACATCTCGGCGAAATTGACATCGCCGTCCTCGACTATCATTTGGGTGCCGGTAAATTTGGCACTGAGGTAGCGCAATCTCTTCGCGACAAGCGCCCGGAAGTTCCAATTATCATTCTGTCCGCAACACTGGAACGCAAATTTGGCGGCGTAGAAGATATGCATCTGCTGAAAGGGTACAGCTCAGTAGATGATCTGCTGGCCGCGCTACGCTCTTTTGAAGCCAAACGCCGCGGCAAACCTGTTGTAGTGGACGCGCGCGATTTTTTTTATTCACGCATTGCCATGGCCATGGGTGATGACATTGTGCTGGAAATCCTTGACCGCGATGGCGTCTGGCAATACGTAAACGAATTCTTTGCCCGCCTCTATGAGAAAAAGCGCACATGGTTTTCCGGTAAGAACCGGTTTGAAGAATTCCCTGAGCTCAGTGCTGAATGGAAAGACATTATCCGCACCGTGGCGGATACGCGGGAAACCTATGTCGACCGCAGTTTCCGCTGCCTGCCGCATCTGCCTAAGAAAAAGAGCCGTTGGAATTGGAACATCCTGGTCTTCCCGCTCAAGCTGCACGACAATCGCAACGGCGCAGTACTGGCCGCGCGCGTAATTGAAAAAAAATAACAGAGATGAAGACAATCAGAATTATCGCTATTTTGCTTTTTATGGCTGGGCTGGCCGGTTGCCGTGCCCGCGTTGTCGATATCAATTTAACCAATACCAGCACGCAGGCGGTGAAGACCATCATTATTGATTATCCAACTGCAACGTTCGGTAAAGACAAGCTGGCTCCAGGCGAGACTTTCCATTACTCCATCAAGCCGCTCGAAACTGGAATGCTAAAAATTCAGTACACAGATGTTCTAGGCTCCATTCACACATATACCGGCACACAATTGCATAAAGATGATCGCGGAACGATTGAAGTGAACATCAATCAAGGCGGCGTACTGGTAAAGCCCAGCTTGCGGTAACCTCAAGCCCGACTATTGCCGTTCAGGCGGCAGCCCGCTGTTAATGGAGTTCCAGACTGCCTGCATCAGCTCTTCACGATTAGAAAACTGTTTGGAATCAATCGGCGGATGAAAGACCAGCGTTGCCGTACCGCTGCGCACAATCGAGCTGCTTTTGGGCATCATTTCATACGTTCCAAGAATTGTCACCGGAACAATCGGAAATCCCGTCTCGGCAGCCAGGTGAAATGGCCCTTTTTTGAATGGCATCAGCCTACCGTCGGGCGATCGCGTGCCTTCAGGAAAAATCGTCATGTGAATATGGTGCTTCATGACTTCACTGGCGCGGCGAATGCTGTTAATGGCCGAATCACGATTGCGGCGCTCCACCGGAACAATCTCTGCCAGGTCGAGCGCTTTGCCCAGAATCGGAATACGCCAGATTTCTTTTTTGGCCAGCACGGACGAGCGCCCGGGAATCAATGGAATAAGTAGCGGTGGATCAAGATTCGACACGTGATTGGACATGAAGATATAAGTCCCGATGGGATCAAGATTCTCCAGTCCAACAACTTTGGCCCTGGCGCCAGAGATGCGTGCGCCGATATAAGCCAGATTCATCCCGACCCAATACAGAAAGCCGGCTTTACCGGTGATGAAGGTCCACGGAAAAGCGATGAGCGCAGCCGGAGGAACGATAATGATCCAGAACAGAAGCGCCGCGATACTGCGCAAAAATCCGGTGATGGTTCGGATCATAAACGCAGCACGCCGCGCAGGTCCTCAAGCTTGCGCGGCAGCTTTTCATAAATGCCGCCAAAGCCGCCGTTGGAAAGAATGGCCACCACGTCACCGCTACGCATCTCGCGGGCAACCGTGGCAACAATCTCATCGGCATCAGGCAGCTCGCGCGCGGATTTGCCGGCGCTTTGAATCCCGCTCACAACCGCGCTGGTGGTGAGCCGCTCATGTTCCGGCACAGCTTCCGGCTTAAAGATGGGCGTGATCACCACTTCATCCGCTACTGCCAGGCTATCGCTCAGGTCTCTTTCGAAAATTTTGCGGCGCAGAGTATTGGAGCGTGGCTCAAAGATCGCCCAGAGACGCCTATTCGGATAACGTACACGCAAAGCGTTGAGCGTGGCGGCAATCGCGGTAGGGTGATGGGCGAAATCATCGATGATCGTAATGCCATCGACCTCTGCTTTAATCTCAAGCCGGCGCTTTACGCTCTTAAAGTTCTTGAGCGCGTCAACAATCACGTCCGGATCAATATCATAGTTCGCGGCCATGGCTACTGCTGCAGTGGCGTTCAGCACGTTGTATTCGCCTGCCAGCGAGAATTCAAAATCAACCGGCTCGGCGCCATCGCGCAGAACGGTCCAGGTTGTCCGATCCGGCTCAAACTTAAGGTTGGTGATCCGCCAAAACGAACCTTCCTTCATGCCATATCTCTCCACGGGGCAAAGCGCTTTGGCTACGCATTCATCGATGTTTTCATTGGCATCATGGGCAATGATCTTGCCTTTGCGAGGAACCAGGTTCACCAAACGCTTGAAAGAAGTTTTTACCGCGGTTAAATCAGCATAGATATCGGCGTGGTCGAACTCGACCGAGGTAAGAATGATGGACTGCGGAAAGTAGTGCAGAAACTTGGGGCCTTTATCAAAGAATGCCGTGTCGTATTCATCGCCTTCAATGATGAAGTGCTTGCCTTGGCGAAGAGCAAAGCTGCTGCCGAAGTTTTCAGCAATCCCGCCAATCAGGAACGAGGGATCCTTGCCGGCACATTGAAAAATCCAGGCCAGCATGGACGTGGTTGTGGTCTTGCCGTGCGTCCCGGCGACAACTAATGGCTGGCGCGTGCGCAGAAACAGGTCGAACAAAATGTCCGGCATCGAGCGGAAGAAGATGCGCTCATCCAGAACGTATTCCAGCTCCGGATTACCGCGAGAGATCGCATTACCGACAATCACCATGTCCGGTCGGGGCTTGAGGTTGGCCTCTGAATATGGCTGCATGATGGGGATAGAAATGGAGGCCAGAAAATCCGACATTGGCGGATAGGCCGCTGCGTCTGAGCCGGTGACTTTAAAGCCGCGCTGTTTGAGCAATCCTGCAAGCGAGGCCATGGCCGTGCCGCAGATTCCAATGATATGTACGTGCTGTTGTTCCACCATAAAAGATTAACGGATTTCTTGTGCTTGCGTGAGTAGGAATTTTACGTAATCGCTGCCAAGGTAGAAGATTCAACAATTCTAAGAGTCACACCTGAGTTTCCTGCCGCAAGTTCCGCCTGCACGCCGATGGGCAATGTGATATTTCCGCTGGTCACGTGTCCGGACTTCAATCCGTAAACCACGGGAACGTTGTACGGCTCAAGAATGCGCATGATGACCTGCTGCAAAGTGTAAGTCTCGCCTTTGGGAGGAAGGCAATCGAGCATCTCTCCGAAGACAAAGCCGCGTACCTGCTCCAGCTTCCCTGCCAACTTCAACTGCATCAGCATGCGATCAATACGGAATGGCTTCTCAGCAATGTCTTCAATGAACAAAATTTTGTTGTCCGTCTGAATTTCGTACGGCGTTCCCAGCGATGCCACCAGCATCGAGAGGCACCCGCCATAAAGTTGGCCCCCGGCTCTTCCAGGACGAAGAACTTCCAGATCATTCGTGGGAATATTCCATTCCTTCGCACCATAAAGGGCGTTGGTCCAACTGGAGAGTTCAAGAGTCTCGCCTGCGATATCTTTGGCGACCATCGGCCCATGAAACGTCACCAAACCTGTGCGATCCGTGATGGCAGTAAGCAACGATGTAATGTCACTGCAGCCGACGAGGATTTTTGGCTGCTCTGCCGTGTTGTTGTAATCGAGCTGATCTAAAAGATAGTTGCTGCCATAACCGCCGCGGACACAGATCAGGGCAGCGATGTCGTCGCGCTGCCAGAGTTCATTGAATTCAAGCGTGCGGCGTTCGGCTGTCCCGGCAAAATAAAGATCACGGCTGAAGATATCTTCGGAATAGACCGGCTCATAGCCCATCTCATGCAGGCGTTGCACGCCAGAAAGAAAATCCCCACGGCTGAAGCTGCTGGCTGGCGCAAGCAAGCCCACCTTGCTTCCTTCACGAAGGGCCGGCGCTTTGATCGTCTTTGCGTTAACCAAGGAATTCTCCCTGGCAGATGAGCTGCGCTGGTCCACGCAGGAGGACATTGCCGTCTGCCCAGCGCACGACCTGCGTTCCACCGGGAGCATGCACCTTTACCGGCGAGCTTACGCGGCCTGCCGTGATGGATGCCACGGCAGAGGCGCATGAACCTGTGCCGGAGGATTGCGTTTCACCCACGCCGCGTTCATAGAAGCGAACTTCAATATCATTTTCCCCGGTTACGCGAACATATTCCACGTTTACGCCGTCTTTGAAATTCTGCAAGCGGCCGATGGCTGCGCCTTCCTCCTGCCAATTGGACGAGAAAGAATCCACAAAAATCACGTAATGCGGATTGCCCATGGATACAGGTGTGCCCTGCGACGGACCGAATTTTGTTTGCACAGAGAATGGATCATCCACTTTAGGCTTGCCCATCTCCATCTCGAATTCGAAATTATGGCCGTTCTGAGACATTAACTGGCAGTGCTTCACTCCTGCGCCAGTGCGGATGGCAATCTTTCCTGCATGACCTTTGTTCACGAGATAGGCGGCAACGCAACGCGTTCCATTGCCGGATATTTCCGCTTCGCCGCCATCGGCGTTGATCAGCCGCGCATGAATATCGACATCCTGCGCGGGAAAGAGCCACTCCACGCCATCAGCGCCTACTCCATTGTGGCGGTCACAGATGCGCCGGCTGAATTCAGCCAGATCAGCAGGAGCGTGTGCACTATCGATGATCAGAAAGTCATTGCCGCAGGCGGATGCCTTGGTAAAAGGGACGCTCATTTAGTCCGTCTCAACTCCGGCCACGGTTTCAAAGTTTTTCAGATCATCTGAAAGGCGAAAGCGGTTGATCAATGCTTTGTGCTCGCTGCGCGTACCATCCACGTTGAAGACAATCCGCTCTTTGCCGTTCGTCCGGCTCAGGCGCACGCCGTGCATCTCCTTATTTTGGTCTTCCAGAATCATGTTGATCTCTGAAATAAGCTCGTCCGCCGATTTTTCCGACACAATAATGTAATTCATCATGAGCGGTTTCAGATTCAGGCGATGCTCCAGAATACCGAGCACATGCAGCGCCAGATAGATCAGCATAGTAGCGAAAATCGCTGTTAGATAGAGTCCGCCGCCACAGGCCATGCCGATAGACGCTACTACAAAAAGAGTAGCTGCTGTTGTAAGTCCGCTTACGTTGCCTTTGGCATGCAGAATGGATCCAGCGCCAATAAAACCGATGCCGGGAATAATCTGGGCGGCAATGCGCGTGTGGTCGCCGATCCCCCACTCTGAGGCAAGCTCTGTAGAGAGGATGGTGAACATCGCCGAACCAAAACAGATAAACATATTGGTACGCAAGCCGGCGGGTTTGCGATTGACTTCGCGCTCCAGCCCAATGATCCCGCCCAGAAAGGCTGAGAGTGTAAGCCGCACCAGAGTCTTGGAAAACAGATCAGCCAGCGAGATATGAGGCAGGGTTAAATGCATTTGAGTTAACTGGTTAAACGATCTCCATTATCAGCGCGTTGCGCGATAGATCAAAGCCTTTGGCTGCGAGGGAGTGCCAATTGTGGCAACTTGCTCCAGTCCCTGGGGAAAGAGCCGTACTGCAAAAGAGACTTCGTCGCCAGGAAAGGTGATAACATAATCCGCCGATTTTGCGGGCTCCGTAAGCGCACGTTGCCAGAGCGGAGTGTTGCTTTCATTCAACACGCGGCTGCCATGGATACCAGCGATCTCCAGCGCGCCGATATGAGCGCCACACATCAGCACAGTTGATGATTTTGGAAGGGGTTTGAGCATGGCAGCAAGCTGCTCCTCTAAAGCCAGTCGGTCGCCTCCGTTGGCTTTCGCTTCCCGCAGACAAATAGGCGATTTATGCCAGACAGAAAAGCAGCTTACGCCGATCAGCAGCACGGCGCCCCAGCTTACAGTTCGATAAGAAATGAAATTGGCGGTGAATTCACAGGCTAGCGCAAAGAATACGGCAATGGCCGGCAATAACTGCAGGCCATAGCGTACGTTGTAGTAGCTGAAAGGCCACCACTCGGGATGATAGATCGGCACGCTGCCCCAGGCGATACACAAAACATAGAAGGGCAACGGAGCAAGCAGGATTGTCCATGGCAGATAGAGCCGCGAGAAATAAATTGCCGCCAGAACCGCGATGAATGCGGGCAGAAATAACAGATATTCCGCGTGCCCTTCGCCCAGGTTGAGCCTGGAGGTTTTCAGGAATTGCAGCGTAGCATCGCGAAGTGAATGTTCGCCGGGATACGTTGGCATGGTGGCAGTTCTACTACGCTCCTGGATGGCGTGCGGGGAATATTGTCCGTTCGCAAACTCCAGAGGATTGCCGTATGCACCGTAGTTATAAGCAAGAAAGAGTGCACCAGTCAGGCCGAAAAGAAGTACCAGATCGATGAACGAGCGACGAAAAACTTTAAAGTTTCCTGATCGCAGTAGAACCAGAAAAGCAGCACTGCCAACTATGGTAGCCAGAAACCAGCCGTCATAGCGCACCAGCATGGCCGCTGACACCATGAGAGCGCATTTCTCCAGGAGCTTGCCTGCAAGCCTGGGAGCACTTCTCACTCCGCACACGAACTCAGCAAAATAAACTGCCGACCAGATGAAGAATGCCAGATAGAGCGATTCGGTCATCGCAGTCGCCTGCATATAAATCAGATTAGGATTCAGAAGATAAACCCCCGCGGCAATCCAAGCGGCTCTGCGTGAAGCGAGTCCACTGACCAGCCGGAAAATTCCCAGAGCTCCAGCAACATAGGCAATCATGGAGGGAACGGAGGCACCCAGTCCCGTCCGCCACAGATAATCGTTCATCACAAACGGAAGATTGAGCAGATGAGGTAGCGGGAGCCAGACGGTGCCGAGCTGAAATACGCCGGGGGTTCGAGAATCAAAGACGCGGCGGGCGATATTGATGTGGGCGACAGCGTCGCCATAAAGAAGAATGGCGCCCTGACGGTAGTAGACAATCAAAGCGCCAAAGGAGATGACGGCAGCCAGTCTGGTAAGTAGCAGAGAGTCTCGGCGTGCCGCGGCGGTCATGAAAGCGTTGGTTACGCCTTTGCCTCCTGGCCTTTGCCCAGATATTTATCCAACAGCAGCGCCAGCTTCTGGCGGGTGGCTGCGGGAATCTTGTCTTTGTCCGTCTGAATGGCATACTTCATTGCCGAGCCGCAGGCGCATTTGCGCTCTTTGGGCATGATGGCGATGGCATGCTTCACCACCTTCGCCGCGTTCTCTGCGTTGGCATGCACCACTTTCAGCACCTGATCGACGGTTACGTCCTCGTGGCCTTCACGCCAGCAGTCGTAGTCCGTGACCATGGCGCAAGTGGAATAGCAGATTTCGGCTTCGCGGCAGAGCTTAGCTTCCTGCAGGTTGGTCATGCCGATCACATCGGCGCCCCAGCTGCGATAGAGATTGGATTCAGCACGGGTAGAGAACTGCGGGCCTTCCATACAGATATACGTCCCGCCCTTTTTGCCGACCACGCCAATGTCTTTGCAGGATTGCGTAAATGCTTCGGCTGCTTCAGGACAGATAGGATCGCCGAAAGCAACGTGGGCCACTATGCCATGTCCAAAGAAAGTGGAGATACGGTGAATGGTGCGATCGATAAACTGGTCGGGAATCACGAAATCGGTGGGCTTGTGCTCTTCCTTGAGGGATCCGACGGCTGAGAGCGACAGGATGCGCTCAACGCCCAGGTCCTTCATGCCGTAAATGTTGGCGCGGAAATTAATTTCTGAGGGCATAATGCGGTGTCCGCGGCCGTGGCGGGCAAGAAACGCCACTTTGCGCCCTTCCAGCGTGCCGAGCACGTAGGCGTCCGACGGTTCGCCGAACGGAGTTTGAACTGTGACCTCGCGAATGTCTGTAAGTCCGGGCATGGAATACAGACCGCTGCCGCCCATAATGCCGATCTCTGCTTGCTGCAATGGAATCTCCTTGAAGTAGGTTGATCTCTGATTATAACGAATTAAGCCTTTGCCGGATTCAGCTCTGGATTCAGCTACTTACAATGCAAACATGGTGCATGTCCCTGTTCACATCGTGGTGTTGCACCTATGTGTAGTCAACTAAGGCCAAACCTGAAAAGAACTAAGTGAACGCCTGATACGTCCAGCTCTGGATTTAGACGATTCTCTCAACAAGTCAGTCAAGAATCGTTAAGTTCCCTTGGATGGATGCCGTTATGAAAAAATCAATTTACTTGCTCACCTCCCTATGTGCCCTCGCCGCCTCATCTTTTGCAGGAGTCAGTGTTCAATCTCCTGGAGCCGGATCAACCGTTGGATCGCCAGTTCATTTTGTGGCGTCTGCAACACCAGCCTCAACCGCCCCCATTACCGCAATGCGCATTTACGTGGATAGCGTAGGCGTATTTACGGTGAATAGCAGCAAAATCAATACTTCCATCGCCATGTCCGCCGCCACGCACAATATCGTGGTACAAGCCTGGGATTCCAAGGGAACCGTCTATAAACAGACTCTTGTTTTGAAAGTTGGATCATCGGCGCCAGCACCAACGCCCACTCCAGCGCCAACTCCAGCACCTACGCCCAGTCCGTCTCCTACGCCTGCTCCTCCTACGTCCGGTCTGCCCACTCCGCCGGCGAATGCCGTCACCATCAGCAATATTGAGCAGATGGCCGCATGGGACAGCTGCACTGTTTGCGCGGGAATCGGCGCCAATGGTCCTGTTGCCACCTACTCGATGGTTGAAAATCAGGCTTCGCCCTCCATGGACGGCCATGCTGCCCAGTTCAACATCAGCGGCACCAAGCCTTACTCTGACGTTCTGTGGTGGAAGCAGCTCGGCGCACAAAATGGCGCCAGCAACTTTAAGTATGACGTTTACTTCTACCTGACCACTCCGCAGAATGCCCAGGCACTGGAATTTGATATGAACCAGGCTATCGGCACGGAACGCTTCATCTTCGGTACAGAATGCGACATCAAGACCTCGGGAACCGGACACTGGGATGTCTGGGGTAATGCCGCTGGCAATTGGTTGAACACAGGAATTGCCTGCACCGCTCCCACAGCTTTCGTATGGCACCACCTGACCTGGGAATTCAAGCGCACTGCAAACCAGGTAATCTATGTGGGCTTTACTTACGACGGCGTTACGCATTATGTAAACCGCACTTATCCAGCCAAGCCTTCCAGCACGCATGAATTGAACGTCGCGTTCCAGATGGACGGCGATTCAAAGATGGACAGCTTCAGCACATGGCTCAATAAAGTTTCCGTCATGTACTGGTAAGCAAAGAAGAACGGCGTTAAAACCAACTGCCCAGCTTGGGCCGAAGGCATGGAGTCAACCAGCTCCGCCAGAGGCAAGTTGGGCATTGTGTTTTGTGGGGTGATTTTTATTCCTTTTGCCTGTTAAGTTCTGAATCTTTTCGTAGAATCCTGACATGCCAGATCCATCATCGCCCGCCATGCCCAATTTCCTTTACGGTACTGCATGGAAAGAAGATCGCACCGCGGAGTTGACTGAGTTAGCGATCCGCTCGGGGTTCCGCGCCATTGATACGGCTAATCAACGCAAACATTATTTTGAAGCGGCGGTGGGTGAGGCACTGGCGGCTGCGTATAAAGCGGGCATCGTAACGCGAGCCAAGCTTTTTCTTCAGACCAAATTCACTTCCCTGCCCGGGCAGGACCATCGCTTGCCGTACGATCCTGAAGCCAGCTTGAGCGAACAGGTTGCTCAGTCCATGGCGAGTTCGCTCCAGCATCTTGGAACTGACCATGTTGACAGCTATGTCATGCACGGACCCTTTGAGCGTTATGACTGGACGCCAGCAGACTTTGAGGTCTGGCAGGCGATGATCCGCGAGCGCGATGCCGGACGCACGAAGCTCCTGGGTGTGAGCAATATATCGATCAGCCAGCTTAAGCAGATGGCCAGAGCGCACGAGGAGCCTCCAGCGTTTGTGCAGAACCGCTGTTATGCTCGGCTGGGCTGGGACCGCGAAGTGCGAGCGTTCTGCGGCGAGAGGAAAATCATCTATCAGGGATTTTCACTGCTTACAGCGAACCGTGAAGTGTTGCAGAATGCAACAATGGAGAAGATTGCCAACTCCTACAATGCAACAACCGGCCAGATTGTCTTTGCATTTGCACGCGCGGTGGGAATGCTGCCGCTCACGGGCACATCAAGCGAAGTCCACATGAAAGAAGACCTAGCCAGCCTTGCACTCACGCTATCTGAAGACGACGTAAATACGATCGAATCACTTGCCGGCTGAATTGGCGCTGGCTGTGGGGATGATCTGTGCCTGCTTCAATCCTGCATCAATCAACCGTTTGGCGACATCCTGATCAAAACTCTCCACCGCTACAACTGCTGTGCCACTGTGCTGAATAAAGATCGGACCGTCAGCACTTGCATATTGATCCAAGCCGGGCATGGAATCTGTGGTTACGCGCTGCACGGACTGATAGCGTTTGGAGAGGGCGTCTGCGTAAGTTTTGGCAAATTGCTCGGCGGCTTCTTCCGAGCCCCATCGCGATACGTAAAAGAGGCCGATGTGCGCGCTGGAATTCTTGTCCGTTGGCTTGGCGTCTTTGCGGCCTGCCGCGTAGTACGACCCGCCGCGCCATTCCGGCGTCAGGCGCTTGGCCACATCTTCATCGGCATATACCCTGAGCAGGATATTTACGTCCAGCTCGCCCATGGCGCCCGCATCGTAAGGCTCATAGTCTTTTTTGAGAAACTTGAAATCAGGCAGCAAGAGCGGCGGCACAACGTGACCAGCGAGGTATTCCTTAGGCTCCATGATCTCGCGCGTTGTCTGCGGCATGCGGGAGAGCACGCCAGTATAAGCAAGCTGCTTTCCGCCGGAGACAAGCAGGTCCCGGATGAACTTCATCCCCTGGCGGTAGGGGAACGACAGCTCTTCCTGCAGAAGAAACGGCGCGCTATCAAAGACAGGGCTGTCTTTGCTCTTGTCCATGGAGTCGCCCATCAGGTCCACGACCTGCGGCATTTTCTGTACGCTTCCCCCCTGCGGAGCGAGAACATAATCCAGCATCACAATCATCGCCTGCCCCTCCATGATGGCGCTGCGGCAGGTTGATTCTTCGTCATTGCGGACAAGCCCATCCAGATCGTCGAGGCCACGCTTTTCCACTTCTTCTTCATGTTTGCTCATCTTCTTCAGATCAAAACTCTGGTCCTGGAGCGCATGGGTAAGCTCATGGGCCATTACCGGACGCTGCATCTCCGGCCCATTCCAGTCCAGCAGGTTCATGGTGCGGCTCTTCTCGTCATAGTAGCCGGCCACTTGCTCCTTGAGCAGTTTGATCAAAAAGCTATGCAGATCAAATGTACGCGGCAGCAAGCCAAATTTTTTCTGCACCAGCTCAGAGCGTTCAAAGCGGATGCGGTCAGCATCGTTCTTGAATTTGTCGCCAATATATTTTTCCACCTCGTCGCGGCTCACGATCTTGCGCTTGACCTTCTTCTTGAACGGCAAGCCGGTATCTTTACTGGCGAACTGCATGATTTCATCGACGGACTGAAAGAGCTCTTTGGCTTCTGCCGGTGAGATCTTGTGATCTGGCTCTTCAACCGGTTCAACTTCAACCCGATTAGGGTTGGGAGTAGCCTGCGGCTGCGCTGGCGGAGTGGCTTGGCCGGGTATTGGCGCTTGTGACGGAGCAGCAGGTTGCTGCGGAGTGGCTGCAGGTGGAGGGGATTGCGGCTGCTGCGGTGCTTGAGTATCTTGTGCAAAGCCGAGCGGGAGAACTGATAGCAATGCTGAAAATAATAAGAGAATGAGGGGCTTTTTCATTGGAAGATCGATCGTTACTCCATATTCATGGTAACAACAAACGATGGCCAATGCAGAGCGACAAAAAGATTTACCACTGATGACACTGATCAAAACCGACCGTCTTTAAGCATCTATGCAGAATCGATCCCCAAGAAAAAATAAGCGACCTTCATCTCTGAAGATCGCCTGTTTGCCAGTACGGATTATTCCAGTGCCGGCTCAGCGGCGCGGATGTACTCAATGACTGAATCGCTCCAGCCATCGATATGCGTCCACTGGCCGTAACCCACGCCGTTCTGGAAGCTGGCCACGTTGATCACGTAACCACGTGCATGCGGATTCGGGACGGCGTCGTGTGACTGCTCATCAGTAATTACGATCAGGCGGTCATACTTTTCGTCCAGTTCACCCAGTGAGCGTCCCAGATAAGTGCCGCTGTGCGGCTGGCTGTTGTTCAACGCATCGCGCAGGGCAAAGCCACGGCGACCGGGAACGCGCGTCAGCTTGTCAGAGAAGGTATAAACACTGGACTGCTCTGCGATTTCACGCAGCAAGATCGCCAGCCCGTAAGCGGCGTCATTGCGGCGCATCTCAGCACGGCGAGAGAGCGGCGCGTCCATGGAGCCAGACACGTCTACCAGCAGCACGGTCTTACCCGGCAGACGAGACTGTCCCTCAAGCGACTTGAACATTGCCTGCTCCAACTCCGTCTCCCACTGCGGCGCATAACGCGCAGCAGCGATAAAACGGAATGGCAGCACTCGCTCGGTCTTCATGCGGTACAGACCAGTGCGAACCAACTCCTCGTCCACCTTGGCCTCCGTCATGTTGCGCAGGTTGCGCAGCAACGCCAGCGCACCCAGCTTGTTCTCTGCGAGCAGACGCTCCCATGCCTCGCGCTTATCGGCGCCACCAGAGAGAGCAACCTCCCAAGTATCGGGCGTTGCCAGCTCGTTGGCGACGAGGCGCTTCCACAGCTCAGCCTGCGCGGCATCCACCGGCTTGGCATGGCAGAGAAAGAGCACGTCACGCAGCTTGACCGGATTAGCGCGGTTGTACTTGGCCAGCGCATACTCGTCAAACTTGGTGAAGGCGGCAGCCAGCCCCTTTTTCACCTGCGCTGAGAGAGGCTGCTTGCCCTCGCTCCAGTAGAGCGCAACGAACTCAGAGAGCTCGTCAGCACGCTGGACCACGCGAAGCAGCGTCTCAGCCACAAGCTGGCGATGCGTAGCCAGACGTGCCATCTCACGCACCAGCAAAAGCGGTGCATGACGCAGCTTCATCTTTTCGCGGGCTTCAACAGCAAGCGCAGCTACCTTTTCTGCCGCGACCTTGGGCACCAGTTCGCGGATGCGTCCGGCAATTGCCACGCCATCCTCATAGAACTGGTCCTCCCACAACATGCAGGCAAGCACAGAGCGCCGCAGCTCCTGCTCAGCAGAGATATACTTTGCCGGAGCACCTTCATGTGTGCGCTTTACCTTGGACTTCATCCAGGGCAGTCCGCTCAGGTTCAATACGTTCAGGCGTGCCATATGTAGTTTTCCTTTCTGGTACGGGATTTCATTTAGCTTGCCAGCACCAAATCTGTGCGCTCATCCTCTTGTTCCAGGGACAATAGCAGTCCTTGAAATTCGGCCATAGTTTCTGTCGTTCGCGATGCATCCACAAAATTCCGCGCTTCTGCTTCCGATACATCCGGAAAAAACTTGCGATATAGCTCCAGCTTCTGATGGTCACTCGCTTTTCCCAGGTACAGCTTGTAATCGATTCTTCCCGGACGCAGGAGTGCCTGGTCCAGTTTCTCGACGTGGTTCGTGGTCATCACAAACAAGACTCCGGCAGGAGCAAGGAATCCATCCAGCACATTCAGCAAACCAGAAAGCGTAACTCCACTTGCGGAGAGATTCTGCTTTGTGCCTGCTGTAGCTGCTTCGTTCTTGCTATCTACGCGGGACTGGCTGCTCTGCATACAATCAATGTCCTCAAACAGCAGGATAGAATTCCGCGGTACGTTATTGACCGCACCCACCAGACTTCGATCATTAAACTCGGCCAGGCTGACCATGTAGATCGATAACTCGAAATACGCTCCGAGAGCAGATACCAGCGAAGTTTTTCCCGTTCCAGGCGGCCCATAGAACAAATAGCCGCGATGGTATGGAACTCCCAATCGTTCATATCGTTGTTTCGATCCGCGAAATTGCGCAATGTCCTGCAACAGGTATTCTTTTTCGCCTGGCTCCAAAACCACCGAATCCGGAACACGCGGTGAATAGCCGTAAACGCAATCCCATCCATCGTCGTACACATACAGATAAGACTGCACGCCACGCCTCTTGGTATGGCACAGCACAACATCGTCCACAAACCGTTGCAGCGTAACGCGATTTCTGCCAAATGTCCGGAACGTAAGAGATTCAAGCCGGCGGCCGGTTCTTTCGCGCGTGTTTTCAGTACGCGAAAACCACACCTCGAAAGGCCTGCCACCAAACCAGAACCAGTGCTTTCCTGGCGCCGGTAACATGCTGATTCGCTCGTCCCGAAGCGTAGTATCCAGATCCACATGGCGAATACGTTTGAGAAACCCCTGCTCCACAAACCATTCCTTCACCCAAACAAATGCAGCATCATCGTCCTTAACGGTGATCACCATGGTGGTCTGGCGGACAGTCCAATACCAGATTTTTTCTGGTATAGCCCTCAACCAGACGCTTACGCCACCGATAATCATGAGCAGCAAGCCACCAGAAGCAAACTCATTCCGGCCAGCTAAAATGCTTTTCAAAATCTGAAACATACGTTTTCTTCTAACCGGCAAATAGGCCGGATTTTTTATGGGCAATCTGCCCGATTAAGTTTTTGCCGGGGAACCAGCGACCGGGTAAGGTGCTCTATCCGCTGAGCTACACCGGCACATTCATCCGGTGGCAGGACTCGAACCCGCGACCTCCCGCTTAAAAGGCGAAGTAACCCATGTCTTCACCACCGGCAGTATGAAAACCATTGCTGGGGAACAATCGGCACAGCTGTGCTTTAAGCCACTAAGCTACGCTGCCAGCCAGCTTGGCAACGGTGGGATTCGAACCCACGATTGTCGTGTTTAACGAAGTAGCTGTAACCTTCACCACCAGCAACTTTGTATGAGGTGTAGCAAGCTGCGTCTCTATGCAAAGTTTTTATGCAAGCAGCCAACGCTGGATACAAACTCCAAACGGGGAACAAGCGATCCGAGTGTAATGGTCCGTCGTTCTAGATTTGAAACTACGGCACTCGAGATACCGGCGGGACTGCTATGACCTTGCTATCGCTTATCTTGCAACACGATAGCTCATTCATACCCGCACCTACGGACAGGCGATGTAACTCTGATCCACACCACCGATGAAACCTGTTCCAACGTCTACTGCTCGAAAGGAGCAGGGTGTTAACTATTCCTGCTCCAAAGTCTTTATTTTTGTCGCTTCGCTCCAACACCGCTTACCGATATAGCTTGTTTAAGTAACTTTTATGCTCCTGCGGCACAGCGCTCGCCGCGCAAGTCGGGCTCGCACCTGTTATTTCGATGATCCCAGGAGTTGCGACAGGAGCACGTTGCTCCTGTCGCTTCGCTGCCACTTCCACGGGTCAGGCATAGAAGGAGCACCTCATGAGCCTGAAACATTTGGTAGCGCGAACCTTGGTCGTTCCATGCCAAAAACAAATTCAGTCGGGGAACAAACAACAGGAGCATGCATCGGGACGCACTATCCGCAGCTGCCTTGCGATTCGAGGCTACGCCTCCGCCGCCGGGGTTACATTGGTCCGGCAGAGCTCCCACTCTGCGCTGCACAATTCATGGAGGAAGTATCTCCCGTCTTCCACCACCGACTGAAACCTGTAAATAAACACACGACTACTTTCGCTTTGGCTCGGAATATCCAACAGCCAAAACGGTTCGTTAACTTTGCGCACTATGACTTAAAAGTTGTGGCCCGACATCGGTTATTGGCACACTTATCTTCAAGCTAGGGGAACAGATAGCTACGGAGTTATTGTCGATTTACAGTCGAAGTAACTGTAACCTTCGCCACCCAGCAATGTGTTTAGATTAGATCCTTCGCTACGCTCGGGATTTCGCTTGCGGGCTCAGACGCCCGCAAAACAGCTCAACTTCAAGGCTAAGCGTGCAGGCTCAATAGCTTGCAGCTGGTCTAGTTGTAGTCAATTTGCGTAGGATTGACGCACCTGAGAGGCTATTTGGAGAAATAGTTCAACGCCCATAGGCTATCCGGACCTGGTTCAGGTCTAGTCAGCCTCCGCACCGATATTTGATGGATGCATTTCATTGGGCGTTACTCCTACGCATAAGAAGAATAACAAACTATAGGTTGATGGTGAATAGAAAAAATTCAGAATTGCCGACAATAAATTGAGAAAAGAAAATTCTATATCGAAGATAGATAACTAGATTAAAGTGAAGGACTGCGCTTGCTACGCTCGGGACACAGAGTTAGCAATCCACTCTGCCGCTTCCTTTGTTCCCAATGAACCGCCAATGTCTGCCGTTGTCTTTTTCTGTCGCACGGATTCCAGAACAGCCTGATTGATGCGTTCAGCTTCTTTGCTGAGACCAAGATGGTCAAGCATCATTGCAGCGGTAGAAATTGCGCCAATGGGATTCGCAATGTTCTTCCCGGCAAAAGGCGGCGCGGAGCCATGCACCGGCTCGAACATTGAAGTCTTGCCCGGATGAATATTGCCACTCGCAGCCATGCCAAGCCCGCCTTGAAGCGCAGCAGCCAGGTCAGTAATAATGTCGCCGAACATGTTGTTGGTCACGATTACGTCAAACTGTTTGGGATCGCGCGCCATGTGCATGCAAAGCGCGTCCACGTACATGTGCTGCGTCTGGATCTCTGGATACTCAGCAGCGACCAGTTTGAACACGCGCTGCCACAGGCCGCCGGCAAAGGTCATGACGTTGGATTTATCTGACATCAGGACTTTTTTGCGGCCCTGCTTTTTGGCCAGTTCAAAAGCATAACGAATCACACGTTCCACGCCTTTGCGCGTGTTGAAATCTTCCTGCGTCGCGATCTCATCAGCAGTCCCCTGCTTGAGCACGCCGCCCGCATCCACATAAGGACCTTCAGTGTTTTCGCGAATCACAACGAAATCCACATGCTCCGGCTTGACGCCTTTCAGGGGACAGAGGGCTTCGTCCAGTAGTTTTACCGGACGCACATTGGCGTAGAGGTCCATTTTGAAGCGCATGCCCAGCAGAATTTCCTTGGCATGGATATTGGTTGGTACACGCGGATCGCCCAGGGCGCCGACGAAGATCGCATCAAAGTCGCGCTCCAGCATGGCGAAGCCGTCAGCAGGAATGGTGGTGCCGTCTTTTAAATAGCGGTCGGCCGACCAATCAAAGATGGTAAATTCCACGGCGGCTCCGGTGGCCTCAACTACTTTCAATGCCGCAGGAATCACCTCTTTGCCAATGCCATCACCGGGCACGACAGCTATGCGTTTTTTCATGTCGCTTTGCTCCACCTAATCAACAGTCTTATTTGCTTTGCTCAAACTCAAAAAATATATCAGAAGGTGTGATGCTGTTTTCTACCGCAGTGCAAGATCCCTCGTCTCTACTGTCGCGCTGAGGAATGCGCGCAGCAGCTTAACGCCCACTGGATGACGAAGGAGGAGTTGCTGGAGCTATAACAGCAGACAGCTCGAGGAATTCTCAAAAAAAAGTTCTTCGCAGGGGATTGACACTCAGTTGCCGTCGCATTATATTACCAATTGGTTATGGAACTACATGGTTATGCAAATATGGGCCTGGATGCAACGTTTGCTGCATTGGCCGATCCCACGCGGCGCGCGATATTAACGCGACTGGCTGTAGGCGAAGCCTCAGTCATGGAACTGGCCGAACCCTTTGAGATGAGCCAGCCCGCCATTTCCAAGCACTTGAAAGTGCTGGAACGCGCGGGGTTGATCTCACGCGGCAGTAATGCGCAGCGGCGTCCGCGACGGCTTGAGGCCAAGCCGCTGGCTGAGGCCAGCGAATGGCTGGAGCGGTATCGCGAATTCTGGGAGGCATCATTCGAGCGGCTGGATTCCCTGCTGCTGGAGATGAAAGCAGAGAAGACCAAAAATAAAAATCGAAGACAGAAACGCGTCAGCCCCGGACGCAAAAAATAAGGAGATTGGAAAATGAAAACTGTCGGCAAGCTCCAACTCACCACACCTTCTGACCGGGAGATCGAAGTAACACGCGTCTTTGACGCGCCACGCAAGTTGGTTTACGACGCATGGACAAAACCGGAGCTGCTCAAGCGCTGGCTTTATGGACCCGATGGCTGGTCGCTGGCTGTCTGCGATATTGATCTGCGAGTTGGAGGGCGCTACCGCTACGTGTGGCACCACACCAACGGCAATAAGATGGGGATGGGCGGTGTTTATAAAGACATTGTGCCGCCGGAGCGAATTGTAACCACACAGCTGTTTGACCAGGACTGGCACGGCGGTGAAGCCGTGGGAACGCTTATGCTCACAGAGAAAGACGGCAAGACAATCACGGTCAACACCGTGCTCTACCCGTCAAAGCAGGGCCGTGATATGGCGCTTAGCACGCCAATGGCAGAAGGCATGGAGATGGGCCACGTGAGAATGGACGCTATGTTTGCAGCAATGTTAAAGGAGGCATGATGGCGACACCGGCGCTTTCTGTTAACACGGGGCAACGCAACATTGCCCGCAGCATTGCGGCAGTGTTCGCGGGCTTTGTTCTTGGCGCAGCTCTTTCTCTTATCACCGATGAGATACTGCACCTGCTCAAGGTTTATCCTCCGTGGGGCCAGCCAATGACGGATTATCCCGGCGAGAACGCATTGGCGTTGTGCTATCGGCTTCTCTTCACAGTGCTGAGCGGCTATCTCACTGCCAAGTTAGCACCGCGATATCCAGTGCAGCATGCCGTGATCCTGGGATCGATAGGGCTTGTGGTCTGCACGCTCGGTTTAATTGCTACTCTGCCGCTGCATCTAGGGCCGGCATGGTATCCAATCAGCCTGGCAGTAACAGCTCTGCCGTGCACGTGGCTCGGTGGAGTACTGTATCGCCGAAAATCTGTGGCATAACATCACATCAGCGGATTGAGAGCTGACGAACAATATATTCCCACACGGCGCACTGTTTGGTACGCCGTTTTATTTCTCGGCGCAAACCCCAACGCCTCAATGCGTCATCCTAGTTAGTTGAGACATGTTGAGAAATAAGGGGGAACCTAAGATGGTAAAGATTACCTGTGACGTATGCAGCAAGGTGCGACCGCAATCCGATGCGCGCATTTCCAACGATGCCTGGATCCTGGGCTATGACATTGAGATTGAGAACGCGAATGCTCTGCAGCGCTCACTGCGTTTTTTAGGCCGCTGGGACGACGCGCGTGTGATGGAGCTGGGATCGATCCATCTCTGCTCAGAGAAGTGCAAGGATCAATATATAAAGGAAGCCAGAGCCGCAGCCTGATTCACAGTCATTGCCAGCTTGTGGTGCGGCGTGCTGCGCGGCTGCACTGCATTGGCAGCGCCTGGATGATACAGCAGCAACAGCAGTGACGTGACAAGCCATAAAAGCATGACGACAAAAACGATCTTATTTAGGCGAGAGCGGGCAGGCGGTTTCTGGGTTTCTCTTATTAAATTCATGTCTTATAACATTAAATTCATGTCTTATAACGATAAGATGCGTTGATCCATTCAGTGGATACTGCTGGTTATCGGCAAAAAAGAAAAATTTCTTTAGAAAGTAATTCCGTTTTATTTCTGCTCTTTGGCTTTTATTAGAAGTGCAGCACATTCATCGGCCAGAACATCGCGGATAAAAATCAGCGGCGGACGGTTGGGGACGAAATTCACATCGGTGAGCGCCATCAACGATCGTAATGAACTGTCGTTGTCTGCCGATCGCGAGCCCGCAACCATCGCGCTCACCCGCGCTAGCCGGATGGCATAAGCACACATGACGCAAGGCTCAACGCTGGTATAAAGTGTGCAACCCGTCAGATCCAGTGACTTGAGTTTCTTGCAGGCGGCACGGATCGCTTCCATCTCCGCATGGGCGGTAACATCCTGCCGGCCGCGCACAGCCTCCACGCCTTCAGCCACAATCACATTGCCCTGTACAATAATCGATCCCACCGGAGTGTCTTTGGTGTCGCGCGCTCTCCAGGCCAGAGCAATGCATAAACGCATGTAGTGCTCGTGTTGGGCAAGCTGAGGGTCAGTCATTCTGGATCGGATACATTGTTACACAAGATTTGATCCCTCTCAGGGAGCAAAACCAACTGAAATCCAGTTGCGGCGCAAATAAAATAGATACGGACGATCTGTTTCTTCCTTACCATTCAAACATTAAAGCGTTGGCAAGATATAAGTGGAACAGTAAAGGCTACCGCCAAGCGATTGCCGCCAACACTCAGACTTTATTCGCTGCCGTAAAGGCGCGCTTTCATCTGAATCGCACCACGCCGCCCGTCGCGGAACAGGTTACACGGTCAGAAGGTCTGGCAGATTATTACGGTGAACGCATCGCTTTTGATACTTCACACTTATATGTAGCGCAATCCCTGCTACCCTTCCTTTGGCGCAGAGGTGATTTGGGCGGACGCACTTTTTCCGTCTTCATGACTCGTCTGCCGTTGCAGGCGCTTCATCAAAGGCTGGATGAATTGGCAGCACAATTTCCCGAACGCAGGACTTTTCAGGAATTTCGGGCCGCGAGTTGGATGGAGAAGGCCGAAGCTGATGCTCTTGCACAAGCGGATCAAATCATTACGCCGCATGCCCAGCTTGCCAGCTTCTTCCCCCTCAAAAGCAAACTCCTCGATTGGAAGCTGCCTCCTGCAAGAACTATCCAACGCGGACCACACATCATTTTTCCCGGCCCCGCGGTCGCGCGGAAGGGAGCTTTTGAATTGCGCGATGCAGTTCAAGATTTAGATCTGCCTCTGCTCGTCTTGAACAGAACAGCAGAATCAAATGATTTCTGGGATAGTGTTCGGCTTATAGACGCAAACGAGAATTGGCTGAACCGGGCCGCCGTGGTTGTTCAGCCGGCTTTCATAGAAAACAATCCACGTCCGCTGCTGCGGGCTCTCTCCGCGGGCATTCCGGTTATTGCCACGCCAGAGTGCGGAATCGCAGAACATCCTATGCTGACGCTGGTACCAGCTGGTGATGCTGAACAGCTTCGCCAGGAAATTCAAAAACTTATCCTTCGGCAAGCCATCTTAAGCCCGCCGAAGGATCAGCTGATCATAAATTCCGTCTGACTTACTTGAGCTCAGTAATCAATGCGCGCTGCTTGCCTTTGACCAACGTCTCAGTATGCGTGCGATTACCGGCGTTGAAACGGATCGTCCCGGCGGTGTACTGGTTTACAGTCTCTTTTCCGTCAGGAGTGGTTGATTTGAGATCGCCGTCTTCCAGGAACCACACGACCACGTCTTTATCATGGAAGTGCATCGGCGAAGGCACACCAGGTGTCCATTCGGAATCCCATACGATCACGCGCTCATTTTCAAAAATCTTTTTTGAGCCGGGTCGCGGAAATGCCAGTTGATACTGTGTGGGATTTTTATAAGGATCAACATGATGGTCTTTCAAATCGATTACCAGCGAATCGCCGTCGATCTTGGGCGTGGCGCCTTTGGGCACAAACGTGGCTGTTCCTGAATGGGCAATCACCACAGCGTCATTGGGTTGCGCGGCGATTGGACCATTCACTTCCAGCACGGTAACGCGCTCATTGTCGATTGCCGGCTTTTGCGCGGCTTGCGAACCGGTCTGGAACAGCATTGCGCAGAACAGCAGGATTCCAATCATGGAAGCCCCCTTTCTGAAATGCAAAGTGAAGTACGCGATCCCTGTGTCTTCAAAAATCCGATTCGCACGGCATCCGTAATCGCGTCCGGCTTGCATGATATGCCTGTGACCAAGCGTCGTGCAAACATTTTTGCGCAGCTCACACGCCAAACTTCTGGCGGTAAGCGCTGGGCGAAACGCCGGCATGCCGCTCAAAAAGATGGCGGAAGAACGCGACGTCCTGGTAACCCACAGCGTCACAGATCTCCTGCATGGTGCGATGGTCGCTTTCCAGTAATCGCTTAGCGGCCGCAATCCGCAGCTTTTGCAGGTACGTAATTGGGCTGTCACCGGTCGCGTGCTTGAAGCGCCGGACAAAGTTGCGCACGCTCATGCCCACCCGTCGCGCTGTGGCTTCAAGCGGGAAATCTTTGTTGAAGTTCTGGTGCAGCCACTCCTGCGCACTGGAAATGGAATCGTCGGAGTGCTCGGTCTTCAAAGGAACAATGGCAAAGCCCGCCTGCCACGCGCGCGGCGTTTCAATCAGCAATGCCTTTGCGCTTTGCACGGCAGCTTCATGTCCGCAAAAATGCTCCACCAGATACAGCGCTAGATCCAGTGACGCGTTTACACCTCCGCCGCAATAGAATCCGCGATCTTCTGTCACCATCAGGTCCGGCATCCATTGCACCTTGGGATATTTTTTGCGGAACTCATCAGCTATCCCCCAATGCGTGGTTGCTCGTTTGCCATCCAGCAAACCAGTGCACGCAACCAGACCCACACCTGAGCACACGCTGGCAATCGCGGCTCCCCGTTTGTGCCAGCGCCGCAGCCACGGAATCACATCGGCGTTCCGTTCAGCCACATCGTCCAGGCCAATTCCCGTCGACGGAATAAAAATCAGCTCGGTCTTGCGGATCTCTTTGATCGCCGCCGCAGGTTTGATTTGGATATCGCCGTCGCATTGGACTGCGCGCCCATCGGCTGAAGCTGTAGTCACGCGAAAAAGCGGCTTGGCTTCTTTCCCGGCAAAAACGTTCCATAGCGCACCGGCATGGCGAAAGACCTCCATCGGCCCAATTGCTGTGGAAGGAAACATTTCATCGACAAACAGGATGGTCACATCAGTCATACAAAAACTTCTTTTCCGGCAACTAAGATTGCCTTGACCTGAGCTACTGAGCAGCCTCTGGCTGAATCACCTATCTATAATGGCAAATCTGCCATCTTGTTGCAAGGCGGTTCGGCGGCTATGATTTCTTCAGCCCCATCAATCCAAGGAAAATTTAAGACGGAGAAGCACCATGAAAAAATACATCATTGAGCGCGACATCCCGAAAGTCGGAACGCTCGAGCGTGATCAACTGCGTGAAGCTGCGGCCAAGTCCAATAGCGTCTTGCAGCAACTGGGGCCCGATATCCAGTGGCAGGAGTCATATGTTGCCGCTGACAAAACGTTCTGTGTCTATCTGGCGAAAGACGAATCGGTCATTCGCAAGCACGCCGAATTAAGCGGCTTCCCTGCTACCAAGATCACTGAGATTAGCAAGATGATCGATCCCACAACACAGTACGCCAAATAAAATCTGGATAGGCTGAATTCTGCGGAGCTTTGTGTACGCTTCCGGGTGGAAGCTTCGCAACCAAGAATCAAGGATGAGCCTTAACTTACTTTTGTGCCGCTGTCAGTTCATGAATGATGGCGGCACAGATTTTTGCGGATGCGTTTTCACGATCGACAAATCGAGTGGGAAGATAATTCGCGGCGAAATCGACTGCAGCTAGCGGCCTTTTCTCTTTAGCACAGCCTTCACCGCTTTCACAATGTGCGGTGCTGTGAGTCCGTACTTCTCCATCAATTGTTCCGGCGTTGCGGATTCAGCATATGTATTGTTAATGCCGACAAACTCCATGGGAACTGGGCGCGACTTGCCTACAGCTCGAGCCACCTGTGATCCCAATCCTCCGTCAAGCAGATGCTCTTCCGCCGTGACAATCGCTCCACACTCTTCCGCGGCTTTCGCGACGGCGGCTTCATCCACGGGCTTGATCGTATGCATATCCAGCACGCGGACGTTGATACCTTCCGCCGCCAGCAGCGCCTGCGCTTCCAGTGAATAGCTCACTTCCAGCCCGCACGCGATGATTGCCACATCGCGGCCGTCGCCATGTTGCTTGGCTTTGCCAATCTCAAACTTGTCATCCGGACCGTAGATGATTGCCGTCTTTGGACGGCCAGTCCGCATATACGCAGGACCAACATGCTCTGCCATCCGATGCACCAGCGCGCGAGCGCAGAATTCATCTGACGGGCTGAGAACAACAAAGCCTGGCAGCGCACACATCAGGGCGTAATCTTCCACTGACTGCTGGCTGGGCCCATCTTCACCAATTGAGATGCCGCCATGTGAGCCCACGAATTTTGCATTCACATTCGGATACGCCGCACCAACGCGAAGCTGGTCCATTCCTTTGTCACAGATAAAGACCGCAAAAGAAGACGCAAACGGCAGCTTACCGGCAAGCGCCAATCCTGAAGCAATGCCCACCATATTCGCTTCCGCAATCCCAACTGTAAAAAAGCGGTCTGGATATGCTTTCTCAAAGGTTGCGCTGAAAGTTGACTTGGCCAGATCGGCATCCAGAACAATCACATTCGGATTCACCTTGCCCAGCTCAACCAGCGCCTGGCCGTAGGCTTCGCGCGTAGCCACACCCATCTTCGGTTCATATTTCGTCTTGGGATTGGAAACTGTTGTTGAGCTCAAGGCATTCTCCTTATTCCGTCAATTCCTGATCCGCGTTCATCCGTGCAAACCCGCTTTAGTCTTTATAACTTCTTCGCCGCCGCTTCCAACTCGGCCACTGCGGCTGCAACCTGTTCTGGATTGGGAGCAACGCCATGCCACTTCGCAGTGTTTTCCATGAATGACACGCCTTTGCCTTTTACCGTGTTTGCCACAATGCAGGTCGGCTTGCCGTCTTTGGCGGAGCGCGCCGTTTCCAGCGCGGGAATTACCTGGTTGAAATCGTGGCCGTCAATCGCCAGCGTACGCCAGCCAAATGCCTCAAACTTTTCCACCAGCGGGGAAATATCCAGGATGTCCTTCACAAAACCATCCAGCTGAATATGGTTGTAGTCGACAATCAGCGTGAGGTTCTGCAGTTTATGGTAGGGCGCAAACATCGCCGCTTCCCAGTTCTGCCCTTCCTGCGACTCGCCATCGCCGATCATCACAAAGGTGTGCCAGTCTTTTTTATCGAGCTTTGCCGCCAGAGCCATACCAATGCCCATGGAAAGCCCCTGCCCCAGAGAACCCGTGTTCGCTTCAATCGCCGGGAAAAAACGCCTGTCCGGATGACCCTGGAAAGGCGATCCCATCTTGCGTAGCGTGTTCATCGCCGACTTGTCGATATATCCCGCCTCCGCCATTACGGCATAAAGCGCAGGACATCCATGGCCTTTGGAAAGGATAAAGCGGTCACGGTCAGGCCACGCTGGATCCTTGGGATTGTGGCGCATCACGCGGAAATAAAGCGCCGTGAGCAGCTCCACTTCAGAAAGTGATCCGCCCGGATGCCCACTGCCGGCGGTGCCGATCATCTTAATAATGTCAATGCGCAGGCGATTCGCCAGGCGCTTGAAATCGGTAATGGACTCAATTCTTGGGGCCGCGCTTACATCTGCAGTTGTGCTCATGGGGATTCGCTCTCCGCCAGCGCTCTCACGCTCGGCAAGGACTCGATTTCAGTTTAAATCCCACATAGAGCAGGGTCAACGCACCAGCCAGAGTTCTGCGACTCAGAAAATCTACAGGATTGCACTGTTCGTAGTGCACAACTCTAACGTGACACAAAGGCCGCAGATTCCACTTCTTATATCGCTGATGAAAACAAGCTGGGTTGGCAAAGCTTTCAGCGATACGCAAAATGAATGCCACGGCCCCTTCGCACTCCGGCATTGGAAGGACTATCGGCGCGAACTCAAAACAGGTTGAAATTCACAATAATGTTCATCTGCACGGCCACCGGATGACCGTCTTTCCTTGCCGGCTCGAACTTCCACGTTTGCACGGCCTCCAGCGCTTTTTCATCCAGGCCCATGCCCAACGAACGCACAACCGTCAGATCATGCGGACGCCCATCAGCGCCAATCGTCGCCAGCAGTATCACCGAACCCTGGTGCTTTGTTTTGCGTGCCTCATCTGAAAATTCTGGGTTAGGCGAATAAATCGCGCGTGGCATGCTGATCCCGTTACCCGGCGTATAAGGTCCACCGCAACAGCCACCATCGGATCCTGGACCACGCCCGGCACCATCACCATTTCCGCCAACTCCCCCGCCATATTTGCCGCCTATCCCACCACTGATTCCGGGACCATTGGAAGGCGCCGCCAGAGCAGATAACGGATCGCCAACCTGCCGCATCTTCGCGACATTCATGTCCGGAGGCGCAATCACCGTTGCTTCTGCCACCAGCTTGGGCTGTGTATTGTCACGCATGATGATCGGTGGAGTAAGCTGCTCGCGTGCTGCTCGTGGCGCTATGCCTCGGCTTGCCAGAGTTTTTTCCTGTGCTCCGCCGCTACCTCCGCCATGGCTTTCCTTTGTACCCAGAGGAGGCTTATAAGGGCTGAGCAATACAGATACACCTTCCTGGCGATCCGCGCGCGGAGCAGCGTTCTTCACCATCAGAAAGCCTGCACTGATCAGCACAACCATCATTCCGTGCAACGCCACTGACACCGCAAAATTCATCCGCCGTACCGGATAACCCGTCCATGTCTTCCCAAACAAGCTGGGCAATACCTGGCCTGAGCCTGATGTTGCCACCTTTGCTGGGTTAATCGCTTGCTGCGCTGCAACCGCGGAAACCGCCCGCCCCGCTGCCTCCCATTCCAGCTCAATCTGCAGACGCTGCTTGAAATTCGCCCGCGGTAGTAAGCGTAGTTCCCCGGCAAGCTCCATCAGAGGATCAACATCCGTGCCGCGATGAGTCAGTTCCGTTTCGGGCGTGGAGAGCATCAGCTCAATGGCCTGGTCGAGTTCTTCGTAAATAGCAGGATTACTCATTGCATTTCCTCACTTGTCCCCGCAGATTTTCCAGCGCTCGGAACTGCAGTTGTTTCACCGCTCCCTCTGACCGGCCCATCTCCTGTGCGATCTCGCGTATGCTCTTCTGCTCCACAAATCTTCTGGTAATCACCAGCCTCTGGTCATCCGGCAGCCGCTCCACCAACTGAAACAACATGGCCCGCCGCTCCAACTCCGCAGCATCGGCAGCAGATTCAGCATGCTCTTCCAGAATTTCTTCTGCCTGTACCTCAACACTGCGTGACGCCCGCTCCCATCGATCTGTCAGAGCATTAGCGGCAATTCTCATCAGCCACGCGGCAAACGGGACGCCGCGCCACTGGAAGCGGCCAAGGTTTCTAAGTGCCTGATGAAAGACCTCGGCCGTAATGTCCTGCGCCTCATCGCGATCGTTCACACGCCGCGCTATAAACGCATACACGCGATGAAAATTGTTCTCGTAAAGCTCGGCGAACCGGCTGGGATCGCTTTGCGCAGCTTCAATCAAGAGCCGCTCGTCGTTCAAGCTGGTTAAATTGGCAAAATTGGCAACTGCGTTCACTTGTCCCCCTGGGACCGCCTTTTGCTTCTATAGAGCTAAACCGCCGGCAGAGATGAAAGGTTACGGCGTGATTTCAGAATCTCTGGATTTCAGAGATAGAACGTAGAAAGAGAGGTTTTTATGCGGCAATCATGAAGCTGAAAAAGCTTTAAATACAGTGATTTGTTGGGGATTTATGGATATAAGAACCGCTGGAGGACGACAAACAACTGACAATTGCTAATTGCCAAATACTAGTTACTAACTACTGCTCTTCCACGAACAAAAACTCTTCCTGCGCGCTTCCATGGCACATCCATACCGGAGCAAAGGAAAGCCTATGTAGAGGCGTAGGCCCATGTTCGCGCAACGCAGCAAGATGCTTGGGTGAGCGATATCCCTTATTCGATGCCAGATCATATTCAGGAAAGACTGGCGCCCAGCGGCGAATCATCTCATCGCGATGAACTTTGGCGATAATAGAAGCCGCCGCAATTGAAACCGATAAAGCGTCGCCATGAATAATGTTGGTCTGCGGACATTCCCAATCCACCTTCACGGCATCCACCAGCAAGTGATCAGGCGCTGGTGAAAGCTGGGCAACCGCCTGGCGCATCGCCAGCAGTGATGCCCAGTAAATATTCAGTTGATCAATGCGCGCCACATCCACTGCGGCAACCGCATAGGCGATGGCATGTTTCTTGATCCGCTCCGCCAGCTTCTCCCGCGTCTCCTGGTCTATCAACTTGGAGTCACGCAATCCCTTGATGCGATAGCCCGGCTCAAGTATCACAGCCCCGGCCACTACAGGGCCAAACAGGCAGCCGCGACCCACTTCATCCACGCCGGCAACCAGCTTCGATCCCGCTTCCCATGCCAGCTTTTCAAATTTCTGTGTGCATTTCAGCCGCTTGAGCAGCCTCATCTTCATCGTGCCTTTGGAAAAAGGCAGCCCTGTCTCAGGATTGATGGGGACCTTTCTCTCTTTTTTGCGCTTTCCAATCGGCATGCCAATCTAGGGTAGCTCAAGTAGGGGGTCGGAGCAAAAAAGTAGCATTTATTAAAAATATTGACTTTAATTTCTAATAAAAGATGGGGCACCATGGCCAGATGCAGAATAACTCGCCATTGTTCTCAATAAGAAATTCTCCACTTTTCTGTATCTTACAATTCAATTAATTCCAATCTATAGATTTATAACGCTAACAATTCTTGATCTTTCTTAACTAACATGTTTGTTTTCTGTATTTCCATTTCTGGAACTCAGCTTGCACCTATGTAGCTCAAAGTGGGGGATGCGTATGAATGAGATAAACATTTCAGAAAAGGGGTACAGGTACATTCTCTTCATCCTCTCCTCTGTTTGATACCAAATTAATGGAGGATGTAGCTACATGAAGCGCAATATCCGTCAGATACTTGCTGGCCTATTCATGGCCTGCTTGTTCTCACTCCCTGCGTTTGCGGCGCTTACCGGTGATATCAGCGGCACAGTGACAGACCCTCACGGGGCTGTTGTTGTTGGTGCGAAAATCACCGTCAAGAACCTCAGCACGGGAGCTATCCGTGAAGGCACCAGTAATGGTGAAGGGCAATTTTCTATCGCACAGCTCGAAATTGGAAGCTATGAAGTCTCGGTAGAAAAGGGCGGCTTTAAAACCCATAAAGAAACAACCGTTGTACGAAGCGGCGAAAATTCCCGCCTTACCGCCGGTCTTGAAGTTGGAACGGCTGATTCTATTGTGACCGTTGAAGCAACTGTGGCCACCCTAGATGTTGCCACCGCCCAGATCAGCGACTCATTGCAGACAGCGGAAGTACAGGCGCTGCCCAATCAGGCTCGCGACCCGGTGGCCTACGCCACGCTCTCTCCTGGAACCGTTCCCGTATCAAAGGACAATCCATTTCTGGGTACCGGTAGCTTTAACTCCAATGGTTCCCGTGGACGCGCCAACAACATCACAGTTGACGGCATCATCAGTAGCGATCTTTCCACAACTGGCGAAGCAGGAACTGGAACTTTCAGCTATGACGGCGTACAGGAATTTAAGCTGATCAGCAACAACTTTGATGCTGAATTCGGCCGCAACTCCGGGTCTCAGGTCCAGATCATTACCAAAAGCGGTACCAACCAGTTCCATGGCAGCGCTTACTGGTTCCACCAGAACACCTTCTTCAACGCGCGTGATTATTTCAACAACACATTGCCTGATGGTTCAAGCGGCCCTGGAACGCCCACTCCTTTTGTTCAGAATCAGGGCGGCTTCACGGCTGGTGGCCCAATCTATAAAGACCACACCTTCGCGTTCGGTCACTGGGAGCTGGATAAAACACGCGGCGGCGGTTCAACATCAGTTGCCCGTGTAATGACGCCTGCGCAAGCCGCCGGTATCGTCGATCCCACATCAGCAGCTCTTTTCAAGTCTGATGGAGCTCCGCAATCCGGTGCCGGTACAGTCTCAAATGCTGGTCCGAACCAGGATAATGGACACTCTTACTCCGTTCGCGTTGACCAGAACTTGCACGGCGGACGGGACAGCGCCTTTGTCCGTTACGGTGAAAATCCTGACGTCCAGATCAGCCCCGGCATTACCTTTGTCGGCAGCAACCTGCCTGGTTTCGGCGCCGTATTCGGCGGCACTTCCAGAAACCTCGTGGTCGGCCACAACTGGGCGCCTACCAGCAATATCGTGAACCAATTCCGCTTTGGTTTTGGCCGCGCCGTTGCCAACTTCTCGGCCAGCAGCCCATTCCCATTGGGACCGACAATCTCCATTACAGGTCTTGATACATTCGGCGAATCAAATATCATCCCGCAGGGCCGTACTCAGAACACGTTCCAGTACGGCGACACGATTTCCTGGGTGCATGGACGTCACACCTGGAAATTCGGCGCTGATGTTATCCGCTATCAGTCACCAAGCATCTTTGATGCGAACTTCCGCGGGACATTCACCTTCGCCTCAATTTCGGATTTCCAGAACGGCATACCTTCAGGATTCTCCCAGCGCGTGGGAACCTCGGTCCGCCATAACTTCGCCCTCGATGCGTTCTCCTTCGTTCAGGATGATTTCCGTTTGACCAACACGATTACCCTGAATCTGGGGTTCCGTCTTGAATCTTCGGGCGGTGTCAGCGAAGGCAACAATCTGCTGTCCAACCTTGATCCAAACAATCATACTTCGATCGGAGTTCTTGGAACTGGCGTTTTGGGTGGGATTGACCTGGGTGGCGAAGCTTTCCATCGCAATTGGAACCCTGCTCCTCGTCTGGGTATGGCTTGGAACCCAAACCGCGGCAAGCTGGTCTTCCGCGGCGGTTACGGCATTGCCTATGATTACATCTTCCTAAACCCAATCACGAACCTCCGCTTTGCGGCGCCGTTCATTCCTTCTTTGAGTCTTAGTGCCGGCCAGTTTACTGGTACGAACACTTATGCCAACCTGGTGGCCGGTACATCCGCAATTCAGGCATCGAACATTGCTGCCATCGGATCGTTCTTGCCCACCTCCGTTAACTTTGGTTCCATCTCTGCTGTAGACCAGAACCTGGAAAACCCTCGCAACCAGCAATGGGACGCGGGCGTGGAATATCAGATCAATAAATCCCTGACTCTGAAAACCACTTATGTAGGTACCAGAAATGATCATCTTCAAGTCACGGTACCCCTGAACTTCACGAACCCGGCTTTACGGCCCGCTGCCGCTACTAGTCTGGCGGATGCGGAAGCCCGTTTGGCCGCCATGCGCAGCTTCATTGCTGGTGAAAATGGCAGCGCTACCCTTGCCAACAACCGCATTGACCCCCGGTTCAACGGCGTGACTCAGGTACAGAGTGTTGGAACTTCGAACTACAACGCCCTGGAAGTTGAAGCCCTCGGCAAATTTGGTTCATGGCTGACCTTCAACGCGAACTATACCTGGAGCCACAGTATCGACGACATTTCGGACGTTCTCGGCGTTTTGACGAACGATTCGGCCACTGTCGCCAATCCCAATCTGCCGCTCTCGGCAAACCGCGCTAACTCGCAATTCGACCTGCGTCAGCGCATGAACCTCAGCTATACCTACACACTACCCTTTGCCCGCAACCTCAGCAATAATCTGATGAAGCGGATTCTGGATGGTTGGAGCATGAGCGGCATCTTCTCAACTCAAAGTGGATTCCCAACGACGATCTTTGCTGGTACGGAACTGATTCCGAACCTTGCAGATCCGAATTGCGCCACGCCGAAAGGTTGCGGATCGCTCTCTATCGCCGATCCGCTCTTCCTTGGGGCCGGAACTGTCTGGGCAAATGGTAATGCTACGCTGGTACATCCCAGCGCCTTCCCCAGCGATGTCAGCTTCGGCGGCCTGACCCAGCCACTCCCCGGAAATCAGGGAACCAGCGGACGCAACCACTTGCGTCTGGATGGACTTACTGATTACGACATGGCGATCACCAAACTGATTCGAGTCAGGGAAGGCCAGAACTTCCAGCTCCGCTGGGAGGTCTTCAATGCCCTGAATCACCCGAATCTTTCTGGTTTCATCAACACCCTGGGTGCAAACCCCGCTGCAACAGGGTTTGGCACCTATACAAGCACTGCCACCAACATGCGCCAGATGCAGGTTGCATTGCGGTATCAGTTCTAAAACGCAACGTAGTAACAATAAAAGGCCAGCCCAATTGGGTCGGCCTTTTTGTTTTGCTTCTTTGTTGTAAGTCTTTGGGAATCGCCGCTATTTTTTGGGCGGATCTATCACCCGTAACACCATCTGCACCGCCGATATCAGCTTGATGTCCCCTTTGCCGGAGACAATCACAGTAGTTCCATCGCTATTGGTCTCAATGGCCAGGTTTTTCATCCTTATCACGCCGCGATCTGCGCCACTCAGCGCTCCTTCACCGGCAGCCCGCATATTGGCTCCTGCCAGTTGTGCATTTGCCCCAATAGCGTCGATGGCTGCTCCTCCCGTAGTGCGGCCTTTCTCCATCTGCACCGGCATGTCCTGAGTTTTGGTTGTTGTAGTCGATCGCATGCTGATTGGAGGCGCTAGCGCCAACACAGCTGCTGGATACTGCATTGGTAGTTCTTTCTTGTCTTTTAATACGATTTTGTCGAAAACCATCGATAAACGTGATTGCGGCTGTTCCTTGGTCGAAGGAAACGCCTCAATGATGTGCCCATATACCTTTGCATCATGAGGAATAATCACCCTGCCCTGATAAAGCAGGTCTTGAAATACGCTGCCTTCCACCACATCATTGGGCTTTGCTTTTTTCGCATCAATGGACTTCAAGAGCTCTATTACAAGGACTGTTCCTGCGCCAGGCCTGAAAGGCGGTGGGTTGTTTATGCTTGGCGCTGCTGAGGGCATCTGAGACTGTGCTGAGCTAGATTGATTTGTGAATGAGTAACTCCCGGCGATTAAGCCAAACGAAGCCATGCCGAGAATGACCGTAACTGTGCACACCTTCATGTTTCCGCTCCAGAGATAACCCACCTGTTTTTGAATGTGGCCGGCAGGTCTTGGCACAATATACTGCCTCCACAACAAAAAATTGGAAACTTAATTTTTGTCTCAATGAATATTTGGTGAGAAGGTCGCTTGCCGGAGTAGCTAAATGCCGTGAGGCAGCCGCAAATGAAAAAGGACGCAGACACCGCTGCGTCCATTATGCCCCAAGAGAATGTCTGCCGGGGAAGGCTGCGAAAATATCCGCAACGCAGCGATTTTTAGAAAGTTACGCCTGCTCAGCAGTTTTCTCAGCCTTCGCTGCTTCCAGGCGATGATCAACTTCACGCAGACGGGCAGCCTTGCCTTTCAACGCGCGCAGGTAAAACAGCTTGGCACGGCGGACCTGGTTGGAGCGCACAATTTCCACCTTGTCGACCACCTTGGAGTTATAAGGAAAAATACGCTCCACTCCCTGGCCAAAGCTCACCTTGCGAACAGTGAAGCTGCCTTGCGGTCCGCTGCGCTGTGAAATCACAGTACCCTCAAAAGCCTGCACGCGCTCTTTGTCGCCTTCCTTGATCTTTACCTGAACGCGGACCGTATCGCCCGGATTCACTGCAGGGATGTCTTTGCGCTGCAGCTTCGCAGCCAGTTTTTCGATGATCGGATGCTGTGACATGACTTCTTCCTTTTTTGTTAACTCTTAAAATTTAGCAATGAGCAGCTAGTAGTTGGCAAATAGCCTTCAAACCCAATCGTAATTCCAACTTTCGATTCTGTGTATTCTGTGCCTTTGCTAACTACTATTTGCTAATTGCCAATTACTTCTTCTTTATCTCTTTCAAAAACTTCTTGTCTTCCTCACTCAGCGGCTGCTTCTCCAGCAAATCCGGCCGATGGTGCAAAGTCTTCTCGAGGGCCTTGCTTCGGCGCCACTTGCGTATCTGCTCATGGTTGCCGCCGACCAGAACTTCCGGCACCAGCATGCCGCGAAACTCCGCCGGCCGCGTGTAATGCGGATAATCCAGCAATCCGCCCGACCCGCATGTGCTGTCCGGGCCATCCACGCCGGCTTTCCTTGCGCCGCCAGGCGCAGTATTCAAAGTGCCGACACGTGCAGTGTTCAATGCCGCGCTGAAACTTTCCTGCCGGGATGACGCTTCATTGCCCAGAGCTCCTGGCACCAGCCGCGTGATCGTGTCGATCATCACCGCAGCTCCCAGCTCTCCGCCGCTCAGCACATAGTCGCCAACGGAAATCTCGCGATCAGCCAATCCTTCCGCTACTCGCTCATCGACGCCTTCATAGCGTCCGCAGATCAAAACCATCCGCTCGAGCTGCGCCATCTCTTCCGCGACACTCTGCGTGAACATCCGGCCTTGGGGCGAGAGCAGAACAACTGTTTCTTTCACCTCGTCAGCCATCCGCACTTCGCGCGGTGCCAATCCCAATGACTCCACGCACTCAAACAGCGGCTCTGGCTTCAGCACCATACCTTCACCACCGCCAAACGGACGGTCATCCACCGTCTTGTGGCGATCCTTGGTAAAGACCCGCAGATCGTGAATCAGGATTTCAATGAGCCCGGCTTCGCGCGCCTTGCGCACAATGCCATAATCCAGCGGCCCGCGAAAAAAGTCCGGAAAAATCGTTACAATCTCGAACTTCATCGGCAGACCAATCAAGACTTATTCTGTTGCCGCTGTTTTTCTTCCTGGCTTAGCGGCGCATCCAGTTCCAGCATGCCTTTCGGCAACTTCATCTCCAGCAGTTTCTGCTCCAGAGAAATCTTTTCTACATAGGCGCCAGCAAAAGGCACCAGATATTCCTTTTTGCCTTCAACGCCTGCAATCACCAGCAAAGGCGCTTCCCCGCTGCCAAACTGCACGTCTTTGATCCGGCCAATCTCGCGTCCGGAATCAGTCACTGTACAGCCAATCAGGTCGCTGACGTAAAACTCGTCGTTCTCGAGCCTGGCGCGTTCACTGCGCGGGACCTGTATCTCGCTGCCCAGCAGCGTTTCCGCTTCGCTGATGGAATCCACGCCGGCAAATTTCAATATCACCATGCCTTTGTGGAACCAGTATTCTTCCAGCTTCAGCGCTCGCCGAACTTCGCCGGCTGCCTTCTCCCGGCCTGCTACTGCTTCGCTGAGCGCAAAAAGATCCTTGCGCGTGGCAAACAGCTCGGGAAAGTCAGTAAACAAGGCGGCTGCTACTTCGCCGTGGCGTCCCTGCGTTTTAGCTACCCGAGCAATCGTGACGTACTCGGCTTCTTCCGTCATCCGCGCTGCCCATAGGTAAAGCTATTCTGCTGCCGCTGCATCCTCAGCTTCTTCTTCGTCGTCTTCGTCTTCAATAATCTCCAGCATGTACCGTTTCTTAAATTTCATGCTGGCTGCTCCAAGGATGGTGCGGATTGATTTGGCAGTGCGCCCTTGCCTTCCAATCACTTTACCCAAGTCGCTTTGCGCCACGCGCAGCTCCAGAATCGTAGCGTCCCCATCTTCCACCGGGGTCACTTCAACTTGGTCTGGAGCGTCTACAAGGGCCTGGGCAATTTGCTCCACGAGCATACGCATATCGCCGCTCGCTTCCGTCATAAGGGGAGTCCTTCATTTGTGTGCGTTGGGGCCTGAATTTCTCTTTTAAAAGCTGGTCCCTGAAAGAACTGACTCCTGCTGCTTGGCCTAGGCCGCAGGTGCAGCAGCTTGTGACTTGGCAAGCAAACGGCCTACCGTGTCAGAAAGTTGTGCGCCCTTGGATACCCAGTAATCAATACGGTCACGCTTCAGGTCAATGGTGGTGGGGTTGGTGCGCGGATTATAAAGTCCCACGACTTCTACGGAACGTCCATTGCGGGCACGCTCCTTATCAATAACCACCACGCGATAATAAGGTTGCTTGCGCGCACCAATGCGCGCTAATCGTATCATTAGCACAGTTACACTGAATCCTTTCCTGATAGAGCCCGGTAATGCAGGGCAAGTTGTTATTATCGCGTAAGTTGCGGGGATTGGCAAGGGCTCGCGGGACGGTGAAATTCCCAATTTTCAGCCCTTGAACAGGCACGTACTATCTTTCGGCTGTTCGGCATAACTTGGCTCCTCCAGTGATGACCTGGATCCAGTCCATTGTCTCGGGCCTGAATGGCCGGATGGTATCTGACTGCAAAGAATGGTCACTTCAGTTCCGTCCTTCATTCATTTATATCCAGGTTTCATCATTTTGCGCCGACCTCTTCCATCACCTTGGCCAGTGCATGCCGCACCTCATCGGCTGAATGTACCTGGAAAGTCCGCACCTTTAACGGTTTCAGCATCTTCTCCACATTCCCCACAGCGCCGGTAATGTCATCGCCTTCAAAGCGATAAATCCGGTGGCGCCGGCCGCCAGCGCTCACCGGACGCTCAAAAAAATTGAATTGCAGGTAGTAAATCAGGCAGTCCTCTTCATTGCCGGTCTCAATGGCCGGCAACTGAGGAAACGAATATCGATCCATGGGACTGCCGATGAGCACAAACACATGCAGTGGTTTTTCTCCCCGCTGTCGCCCCTGAGAAGCCGGATCGTTCAGCCTTCGCACGATCTCTTCCCGCAGAAATACCGGGCTTTGTTTGCGGTCCTGCAACTCCTTCACACTGACCGTGCCGGGGCTGTTTTCCGGTACAAGTATTTTGCTGAATTTCATCCAATCCAGATCATTGCCGCCAGTTTGCTCAAATGGAATTTTCTTGTGCACAAAATCCAGCGCTGCCGCTCTGCGCGAACCATTCAGCACGTCAATCTGGCTGAAGGTCCTGAACATTGGGACCGCTGCTAGCAGGTAACGATTGTAGTAATCCACATTACCGCGATAAATCTCCGCTGAGGGCGTCATGTCCAGCAGTAATTCCAGATCAATTGGCCGCTTCGTCTTCAACGGCAGATATAGCTTGCCTTCAATGTCCGGATGAAAAAGATACTCCACCGGGTCGCGACTGTCTGACCAGAACTCAAATGCATCCAGTCCACGCCACATCTCCGGCAACGGATCGTTCTTATAAGCATCCACGTGAAAAAGATGTGTCATGAAATTGTGCTCGCCGGATTTCTTATCCCACATCGCCACGGACACTTCGTATTGTCCCGGTGCCGCAAAGGCGACCCAGGAAAACTCCACGTCACTGCCCTTCATCTCCTGCTTGAAATTGGCCATGTCAAGCAGGCCATAATTACGCGCGGAAATTCCCTGGCCATTTCTCACCGCCACCAGAAAGGTAATCTGCTCATCGTGTAAGCGTTTCAATAATTCTGAAACAGGGACATCGATTTGAATCAGGGCAATCAATCTCTGATGGAATGAGAGCTTGTCTGCCGACATCTTTACCTTCCATGGAAGGTCCTGATGTGGCCCATCCACCTGCCATTTCTCAAAAGGCGCCCCCGCAAAAACAGATTCCACGGTCGGCGTTGGCTGGGGAGCTGGTTTGCTTTGGGCCTGGGCGCAGATCACGCCGACAAAACTAATGATGGAAAGAACGAGCGATGCCAATGTCTTTCGTCTCACGACTGAAATCAAGAAACACCACTCCCCTACGATGAGGTTTGTTACTTTGCCATCATATATGGCGGGAAGAGTCTTCCATTCCGCGGCCGCCACCAGAAATGGCAGCCGCAGACGGAATAAGGATTGATTATGGATGTTCTTCTTTCAGCCACACGTAGAGATGCTCGTCATCAGCCGCGGTGGCAAGCGGAAGGTTGCGCTTCTTGCTCTCCCGGCTGAGGGCGGCACGGACGTTTTCCTTGCTGTCGTCCAGTGACTCGAAAGGGATTTTAATGGCTGCGCCGGGAGCCAGCTCTTCCACATCCGCCAGAATCGTGGTCACGATCTTGCGATGTTTCCCGTTGCGGCTTTGCGGAACATCTACCTGACGCATGGTCGCAAAAGTTGACTTATGCGCCATCGTCGATTTCTTTTTTGGCATAAGGCAGCTCCTTATCACAAACGTATAGTAAACGTAACGTCGCGTATATTATCATTCCGCTAAATTAAGATGCAACTTTTTTGGTAAAAGTTTTTTCCGCGCATAACGAACTGAAAATTAAGGACTTAAAGATTTACCCCGTATCCAATCCCGGAGGATAGCCTATTCTGTGCCGGAAATAATCACCGACGGGTTCACAGTTTCACCCATGCCCAGGAAGAGTAAAAAGACAGCGTCAAAGAAGAAAAAGCTATCCCGCGACCTTTGGATCGCCCCGCGTTACAGCATGAAAGGCCCAGCCGGGGAGCGCGCATGGGAAAACCGTCCCGGCGGAGCGCCCAACAGCTCCCGCTTTCTTGAACTGGCTGATGTCGCGCTTGGGTTCCGGAAACCAACCCACGAAGATCAGCCCGACGCTTCTGAAACCCATCAGACAGAAAAAACCGGCCCCTACCAGAACGAATAACCGCGGATCACGGTTTGCTCTAAATCGCGTCTAAAAGCGACAATGGTCGCCATGCGTCTAAAACCAACCCTGTACAGGATTACCTTTCTCTGGGCAGTCATATTCTTTTTATCGGGACAAAACCTTCTTTCTGATACACGGCCTCTGCCGGAAGACCTGGGTGCAACCCATCTGGCGCAACTGTTGACCAAACTCAAGACTACGGCGCGCATCATGCAGACCACCGCCCATCCTGACGATGAAGATGGCGGCCTGCTTACCCTGGAAGCGCGCGGCAATGGCGCAAGTGTTCTTTTATTTACCGTAACGCGCGGTGAAGGCGGCCAGAATAAGTTTGGAACTGAAAGCTCTGACGAGTTAGGGATCCTGCGCACTCTGGAACTTCTTGAGGCCGACAAATATTACGGCGTGGAACAGCGTTTCAGCCACGTCACCGATTTTGGCTTCTCCAAAACAGCAGAAGAGACTTTCAATAAATGGCAGGGGCACGATATTGCCCTGGGTGACATGGTTCGTGCCATCCGCATCTTTCGTCCGGATGTTTTAATCGCGCGCTTCAGCGGCACGCCGCGCGATGGACATGGACATCACCAGGCCTCGGCGATTCTCACCGTGGAAGCGTTTCGGGCCGCTGGTGATCCCAACAAATTTCCAGAACAAATGAAAGACGGCTTGCTGCCATGGCAGCCGAAGAAACTTTACGTCGGCAATCCGCCTGGCATGTTTCAGCGCGGCGCCGTGGCCAATGAAGATTACACCGTCAAGCTCAATAGCGGCCAATACACACCTGTACTCGGTATGTCATACACACAGTTCGCGCTGGAAGGCCTGGCCCATCAGACTTCGCAAGGCACCGGCGGAATCCGCGTGCCACCCGGATCACGCTACGCGTATTACAAGTTGACGGATTCAACGCTGCCGAAGTCCGGCAACGCGCATGAATCTGATTTTACGGATGGCATCGATACTTCCATCGTCGGCCTAACGGCACGGCTCGGCACGGAAGAGGCCAAAGTTCCCTTCCTCAAGCCTGCTCTGGAATCGCTGCAAAAGTATGTGGAAGAGGCAAGCAAGGCTTTCACTATTCAGGATACGTCTGCCTGCGCTGCTCCTCTGCTTGCCGGCATGAATGAAACAGCCGCGCTGCTCAAACAAGTTGCCGGAGCGCAACTCTCTCCTGCAGCCAAAGCTGTGTTGACGACCGCTCTTGAAACCAAGCAGCAACAATTCAGCACTGCCGCCAATGAAGCTCTGGGAATTTACTTCGATCTCTCCGTCGATCAGCCCGGCGGTCCTGGAGCGCCCTCTTATTTTCCGCGCATGGAGCAAACCATCAGCCTAGCCGTTCCAGGTCAAACTTTCACCATGACGGCGCGCCTCTACAATCGCGGTAAGCTTCCAATCAAGGCCGGCGACGTAACGCTCAACCTCGATCCCGGCTGGAAAAGCTCGGTGATCAAAGGCGACACACGCGAGCTCGCCGGCGGAGAAATGTCTTCTGTCCAATTCCAGGTAACGGTTCCTGAAAATGCGCCTTACACTCGTCCTTATTGGAGCCGAGGCAATCCTGAAACTGAAACCATCTATAAAGTGAGTGAGACCAGGCTGCTCACCGATCCATGGCCGCCTTATCCAGTACATGCCCACGCCACTTTTACGTTGGGCAGTAGTGCGGGCGAAGCCACCGCAGTGGCCAAAATCAAATTTATCGACCCTGCATCCGGCCAGTCTGAACGGCCGCTGGTGGTTGGTCCACCCATCTCTGTTCTTCTTAATTCACCGGTGGTGGTTGCTCCCGTAGGCGGAACAGGCAAGTCACTGATTGAAGTCAACGTGCGCAGCAATGTGCCAGTTCCGGTGAAAGCCACACTGCGATTGGAAACGCCACAAGGCTGGAAGGTCGAACCGGATTCAATCTCTGTCGATCTCGATCACGATGGCGACGTAAACAACTACGAATTCCAGATCACGCCGCAAAATCTGCATGAAGGCACATATAAGGTTACCGCTCGTGCGGAATACAACCGCAAGCAATACGCTGAAGGGTTCAAAGTCATCACACGGCCCGATCTTGATTCCTATTACGCCTATCGCGCAGCCACAGAAAACGTGCAGGCTGTGGATGTAAAGCTGCCATCGCAGCTTCGCGTTGGATACATCATGGGCGCAGGTGATGAAATTCCTTCTGTGCTGCAGAGCGTTGGCGTGAGCACCAGCATTATCATGCCGCAAGAGCTGGCTTCTGGTGATCTCAGCCGCTACGGCACCATCATCGTCGGCATTCGCGCCTATGACACGCGTACTGATATTCGCGAACAGAATCGCCGCCTGCTCGACTATGTGAACCGCGGCGGCACACTGATCGTTCAATACAATCAGAGCACCGGCGCATTCAATGACGGTCATTACACGCCTTATCCGGCAACCGAGGCCAACGTTCGCGTCTCAGTGGAAGAGCAACCGGTGGAAATTCTTGCGCCGCAGGAGCAGGTCTTCAACTGGCCGAACAAGATCACGGAAAAAGATTTTGACGGCTGGGTGCAGGAGCGCGGTCTTTACTTCATGTCGCAATGGGACCCGCAATTCAAGCCGCTGCTGGCCTGCAATGATCCTGGTGAGCCATCGCAAAAAGGCGGACTGCTGCTGGCCCACTATGGCAAAGGAATTTATATCTACTCGGCTTATGGCTTCTCACGACAGCTTCCTGCCGGAGTGCCCGGCGCAATTCGTTTATTTGTGAATCTGGTAAGCGCGGGACATCAATGACAGAAATCCCGCAATCAATCGGACAAGATCACGCAGGTCTGGCTCGCGAAGTCGGCCTGCGCGAAGCCACGGCGCTGAACATTATCGACATGATCGGCGTTGGTCCGTTTGTCACGATTCCCCTCATTATTCATGCCATGCACGGCCCGCAAGCCATGCTGGGTTGGGTGCTGGGCGCATTTCTGGCCATGTGTGACGGCCTGGTGTGGGCGGAGTTGGGCGCGTCCATGCCACAGGCCGGGGGGTCGTATCAATATTTAAAGGAAAGTTTCGGCGCACAGCGCCTTGGCCGCCTGATGTCTTTTCTCTTTGCCTGGCAATTGATTTTCAGCGCGCCGCTCTCAATTGCTTCCGGCTGCCTGGGCATTGCACGCTATGCAGAATATGTCTGGCCCGGACTAAGCCATGTTTTTGTCGACCACACAGCTTCGTTAAAGCTGGGATTCCTCGGTGCACTTGAATTTCGTCTCTACATCACCAATGGGACTTTTGTTGCGATGGCCAGCTGCCTGCTTGCTTTGTGGCTGCTCTATCGCCGCGTCTCAGTCATCGGTAACCTCGCCCGCTATCTCTCTGTCGGAGTGCTCGGCGCAATTCTTCTGGTGATCGTCGCTGGCCTGAGCCATTTCAATTCAGCGCGCGCCTTCACCTTTCCCTCCGGAGCATTCGAATTTTCCTCCGGCTTTATTAGCGGACTTGGTGCAGCCATGCTCGTTGCCACATATGATTACTGGGGCTATTACAACGTCTGCTTTCTCGGCGCGGAGATCAAAAAGCCTGAGCGCAATATCCCTCGTGCGGTGCTGCTCTCCATACTGATCGTCGGCGTGCTTTATCTGATTATGAATATCAGCATCCTCGGTGTTCTGCCCTGGCAGGAGCTCGACCAGGTGGGCGCAAATGAATCGCGCTATTACATTGCCTCAACCCTGCTGCAGAGGACATTCGGGAGCTGGTGGGGAATGTTCGGCGCCTTCCTTATTATGTGGACGGCCTTTGCCTCTGTCTTTTCGCTCATGCTCGGCTATTCGCGTGTGCCGTACGCCGCGGCGCAAGATGGCAACTTCTTTCGCGCCTACGCCAAACTACATCCCAAACATCAATTTCCACACCGATCTTTGTTAACTTTGGGCCTTGTAACCACTCTGTTCTGTACCCTGCGCCTGCAGGATGTCATCGCAGCGCTGGTCGTCATTAGAATCATGGTGCAATTTCTCATGCAGGTGTTCGGGCTTCTGCTGCTGCGCGCGCGACAGCCGGACTTCCCTCGTCCCTTCCGCATGTATCTTTATCCCATCCCGGCGCTGCTGGCGGCGCTGGGCTTTGTCTACATCCTTTATGCCCGGCCAACATTTAAGGAAATTCGTTTTGGTGTGGTCATCGCATTGATTGGCCTGATTATCTTTATGGTGCGTTCATGGCAGCGCAAAGAATGGCCGTTTTCCGGTCTGCCCGCTCACAATCCGGCAAGTGAGGCAGTCCAATGATCTGTTATGTCCGCAACCTTTCCGAGGCCCGTTAGCCCCATGGAGACCCCGGCCACCCAGCTCACCCCGGCACGTCATTCCGCTCTCTCGCCCCTGCGCGAACCGCTGTTCCGCAGCCTGTGGATTGCCGCCGTCATCTCCTATACGGGAAGCTGGATGCAGAATGTCGCCACCGGATGGCTGATGACCTCGCTCACCAGCTCCCCGATGTGGGTCGCCCTGGTGCAGGTTGCAGTGAGTCTTCCTGTGCTCTTGATTGCGCTGCCGGCGGGAGCGCTGGCAGATATTTTTGATCGCCGCAAATTTCTTTTGCTCACACAAAGCTCCATGGTAGCCGCCGCTACTGTGCTTGGAATCATGACGCTCACACAAACCGTCACCCCGCAAATTCTGCTGGTCTTTACTTTCTTGCTCGGCGTTGGTGCTGTGATGAATGACCCTGCCTGGCAAGCGCTTACCCCAGATCTTGTTCCGCCTACCAAGCTTGCCGCCGCTGTTGCGCTTAACTCCGCCGGATTCAACATCGCGCGTGCTATTGGTCCTGCGTTGGGTGGTTTATTAATTGCCGCAATTTGCTGCGGCTCCACCGCGTCTGGCTGGGCCTTCTTGCTGAATGCCGTCTCTTTTTTCGGTGTGATTCTCTTTCTCTATAACTGGAAGCCCGACAACACTGAGCGTAAGAACGGACATGAGACGTTTGCCGGCGCCATCGCTATCGGGCTGCGTTATGCGCGCCAGGAGGCCAGGATTCGCACCGTCCTTGTACGCACGCTGATGTTTTCTCTTTTTGCCAGTGCGTTCTGGGCATTGCTGCCGATCATCGCCAGTAAATTCGGGGCGGAAGGTTTTGGCGCCATGCTGGCCTTCTTTGGCCTGGGAGCTCTGATTGGCGCTGGAGTCCTATCGCTGGCGCGGCGCTGCCTGTCATCTGATGCTGTCATCGCCCTGGCAACTTTGATCTTTGCCGTTGCGCTCTACGGGCTCGTGCGCTCGCCTTCCCTTACCATCGCTTCCACTTTTTCCGCTGCTGCTGGACTGGCTTGGATCGGCAATCTGGCAACACTCAACACCGCAGCGCAGACAGCCGCTCCCGCATGGGTGCGTGCCCGCGTGATCTCCATGTATGTGCTCGTGCTGCAGGGAGGCCTCGCACTTGGCAGCGCCGTGTGGGGCGCAGTCGCTTCCAGCACCAGCATTTCATTAACACTCACCATCGCAGCTGCAGCGCTGGTTGCCAGCCTGTTGTTTGCTCCGTGGTATCGCCTGCAGGAATCTGCTCAATAAGCCTCAGCAACCCTGCCGCGTGGTATCGTTTTAAACACCATCTGGAATCTTGGAGAAATAAAGAGGAGATTGACGAATGAAACACTTGAGGGTACTTTGCCTGTTTGCGTTGTGCTTCAGCCTTGCCTCATTTGCACAGGACGCCGGAGCATCCAAAGCGGCGGCTCCTGCCGCAAAACCTGCCCCGCCAGCACCCAGCGTCAGTGGCGCCATTGACGGGCAGATCAAGATCATTGAAGCAGAGATTACCGGCGCGGCAGAAGCCATGCCGGAAGACAAGTACAATTTCACTCCGGCAGGATTAAATATTCAGGGCAGCGATTACAAGGGCGTGCGCACCTTCGCGGAAGAGGTAAAGCACGTGGCCACTGCCAACTACATGTTCTGGGGATCCATCACCGGTGATCCTATGCCTCCGGGCGTAACCGGACCAAACGGCCCGGACAGCATCAAGACGAAAGCCGACATTATTAAATACCTGAAAGATTCCTACGCCATCGGCCATAAAGCAGCCCACATGTTGACGGCTGAGAACGTTGTCACCACGGTTAACATTCCCATGATGAGTCCTAACCCGATTCCCAAACTCTTTGTCGCCACATTCGGCGTGGCCCATGGCTTTGATCACTACGGCCAGATGGTGGAATATCTGCGCATGAACGGCATTGTTCCGCCTGCCAGCCGCGGCAACAACTAATTTCACTGAACAAGTTCGTTTCAAGCACGAAGGGGAAACTCTTCGTGCTTCTTTTTTGCCTCAGGATGCACCAGTGGTGCTGAAGGTAGGCTCGTGATATCTTTCTTGGTCGATTGGGATTGACTTCAAGAGGAGAGAATTCACCATGAAAAATATGAGGATCTTGTGCCTGCTCGCGATCTTAAGTTTGGCCACAGCCGCCTTCGCACAGGGCGGAGCGGCAGCCGCGCCCGCCGCATCACCCACACCACAGGCGCAGGCGTCACCCGCGCCACCAGCAACTTTTTCTGCCATTGTCGACCGCCAGGTCAGCACCTATGAGAAAAACGTGGTGGACGCAGCAGAGGCAATGCCTGCGGAAAAATTTGATTTCAATCCATCCAGCCTCAATATTCCCAACAGTGCATACAAAGACGTCCGCACTTATGCCCAGTTGGTGAAGCACATTGCCACGGCCAACTACCGTTTCTGGTCAGTGCTTACCGGAGACAAGATGCCAGAGAATATTAAAGGCCCCAATGGTCCGGATGAGTTGAAAGCGAAAGCTGAGATCATTCAATTCCTGAAAGATTCATTTGCTCTTGGTCATCGCGCGGCGAAAAGTCTCACCCCAGAAAATGCTTTGGAGCAGGTCCCATTTTTCCGCGGCACACAAGCACGGCTGTTTGTTGCGTCCGCTCCCGTAATTCACGCCGCGGATGAATATGGCCAGATGGTCGAGTATCTGCGCATGAATGGAATCACGCCGCCAGCCAGCCGAGGCAACTAGCAAAGACTCACACTTAATCCGCAATTAAGATGGCGCTGGTTTGCTTTTGGCAACCAGCGCTTTTTATTTCCCTGAAAAAACTCGTCGCATTATTGTTTCTTCCATCGAATTATTTTTCCATCTGCATCAACAGAAAAAATTCCGCAGTTTCAATTTGGAACCTGCTTTCGGCAATTCACAAAAATTTCACCTTACGTTCGTTTATCACCATATCTACGACTGCTATCGTACTTTGCAGGCCGTCATCAATCCACCTGGTGACGGCCAATGTCTGTAGGAGAAAGGTCTTAAGCATGAAGAAAACAGGAGTCCGCAGGCTGATAGCTCTGGTAGTGATTGTTTTGGGTAGTGCCAACCTCTTCGGGTGGTCCGCTGAAGGGCATGAAACCGTAGCCGATATCGCACAGCAGTTGTTGACACAATCTGGCCAGTTCGCGCCAGTTCAAGCAATTCTTGGCAATTTGACTCTGGCGCAGATCTCCGTCTGCCCGGATGAGTTGCGCGCATTTCAGTCTGACGGCACCGCTATGGATGCGGCTTGCACTTCAGTCTTTACCACGCCCAACCCGCCAACCGGCACCAGCGGATGGCACTTTGTCGATATTCCTGTTTCATTGACGAGTCCAACACATTCAGACGTGGTGACTGCTTGCGGTTCTGCCTGCGTCGTCACTGAAATTACCGCCTGGGAAAATATTCTGGCGGATACGACGCAAACCAAAGCAGAACGCCTTCAGGCCCTCTCGTTCGTCGTGCACTTCATTGGCGACGTTCATCAGCCTTTGCATTCCGCGACGCGCGGTTCCGATGCAGGCGGCAATGCTGAAAACGTAAAAATTGACGGCGGCACCACAAGTCTCCATCACGCATGGGATTTCAACCTCGTGAATGACATCAATTCCGATCCTGCGGCGCTGGCCACTAACTTGAGCCCGGAAATCGCCTCTGCGCAGGCAGAAGCCCAGACTACGCCGGAAGCATGGGCCATACAGGCATGGGGATTTGCCAAGAATGTGGCTTATTCGGGGATTCCTACCAGCACTACAACCACAACGACGCTTTCAGCGACCTACATTTCCAATGCAGAACCAGTCGTGCGGCAGCAACTGGCTCGCGGTGGAGTTCGTTTGGCACAGGCCCTGGCAGCAGCGCTTTCACCAGGCAGCCCAACTCCAACGCCGACTCCGACACCAACCCCTAGCCCTACGCCTAAGCCCAGCCCCACACCAACACCTGCCCCAACACCTACGCCGACTCCTTCTCCAACTCCAGCTCCAGGCGGCACTGAGTTGCTGGGCAACAAGGGCTTTGAAGCCGGCAAAGCGAATCCTTCACCCTGGGTGTTGACCTCAACGCACACACCGCTCTCAATTATCAACAGCTCTGCTTCTGAAGCGCCACACACTGGCACCTTCGACGCATGGATGGATGGATGGGGGACGACAAATACAGATACTGTTCTGCAAACCGTAAGCATTCCTTCCACTGCTATTTCGGCAACCCTCAGCTTCTGGCTGCATGTTGACTCGGCGGAAACCAGTACCACCAGCCAGTTTGATACCTTGACGGTTCAGGTGAGGGACACCAGCGGGAACGTTTTGCAAACCCTGGATACCTTCAGCAACCTCAACAAGGCAACAGGGTATAAACAACACAGTTACAACTTGAACGCGTATATAGGAAAGACGGTTCAGATCTTCTTTAAAGGCGTAGAGGACTTTGAACTGCAAACTTCCTTCGTGCTGGATGACACATCACTGTTAATCCAGTAAGTGTTTCTGTGGCGGGTGAAAGCCCGCCACAGTTATTTCTTGCCTGAATAATCAATTTAAGCCCTTCAATATTTCGATCCACATCTACTGCAACACCGTTGCTTAAGAACATCATTGATCCGTCGTCATTGTCCTTCGTAGCAAAGATCGTGTAACGTCCTGGGGGTACATTGTCAAATTCAAATAAACCATCTAGTCCCACCTCAACGGGGTCGATAGCAGAAAGCGGCCCTGGACCTGAGCTCATAAGGACTATTTGGGCTTGTAGATTGGCTGCGCCGCGCAGATGTCCACGAACGGTGAGCAAATTCTGAAGCACCAATGGAAAATCAGCGTGAACTATTTTGCTCTCTGCCGTCACCACTACGGGAGTAGCCTCGGAACGATTCAGTACACCGGGATAGTAAGCCATGCGTCGCTGATTCGCTCCTTCCTTCTCCTGCGTAGCAAAAACTATGTATTCGCCAGGCACTAGATAATCGATGCAATATCTTCCATCGGGTTTGATCTCTGCGGTAACGGCTCGAAATACCGCAATCAGGTCATCCTCCAGTTCCCATGCACCTATTTCACCAGTATCATCCTCGCCCTTCCCTGCCACCGATATCTGGCCACAAATCTGATGGTTTCTCTTATTTTGTGTGTTGCTCGGCTGCAAATTGGCTGCCTCTTCCTGTAAGGCGGGCTTACCACTCAGCAGTCGTAAAAATTGTCCTGCATCTTCCAGAAGCCTTGTTCCGCTGCAAATATTCGTAGTCAGATTGCCGTCATCATCCTTCCAGGCAAACACGAGGTATGAACTTCCTTTCTCAAAATCAAATCCGCAATCACCTCCTCCTAATCCGGTTTCGATCACAACTTCTTCGCGCGCTTCCCCGCGATAGGCATGAACAGCAGAAAAGGTCGCTTTCAGGCCACTTTTCTTGATTGTCTCCCCCGCGACAGGGTTCCAGGGCCAGTTGATGACATGAATGCTTTCTACCTTCCCCTCAAAAACCACAGATGTACCACGAAGGCGCCATTCCAGCCAGTCGCTGTCTGTTTTTACCGTTGGAGGTAGTGAAGCGCATTTGCATGCCATTGCTGCCTGTGTTGAAAAAAACAGAAAGAGCAGAATTGTTCTAATAGGAAGGTTCATGGTTGGAGAGATTATGCTTTTACAATCCTAGGCAGTCAATTGAGGATCACTGAGCCTTACATGCAAACATTTTCCTGTTAACCACACCGATACTTAGTCTTTTCTCATTAAGCACCAACCTGTTACGCTAAGGTGCTCTGGAGTTCGTGCCGCTTCGTAAATTGGCCGACTCATTTTTTACAAGCAGACCTCCGCTGCTCGCCTCCCAGCTCCTGGCCGAACTGGGCCCCGTACTTACGGGTGAACGAGACATCTCCAACACCGCCAATGGCGCGTTGGAAGTGGTGATGGCTGCCACCCGCGCCACCTCAGGCGCGCTCTTTCGCTTTCAGGAAAAACCGGCCATGCTGGCATCGATTGCGGCACAAGGTTTTGTTGTCTTCCCACAGACCGCCGTCTTCCCTCTTCTGCCCAAGCACGTGCATGCTCTGACGAACGTTCAGGGGCCGCAGCGCATCTCCCGCGAGCGATGCGATACTTTTCTGAGCTCTACCGGCAATATCTCCAGCGTGTGGTTTCGCTGCATCGCGCCGCTCAAAGTCCATGGCAGGCTCATTGGCGCCCTGATGCTGGGTGAGCGCGAAGAAGGCGCTGAATACACCCCCGACATCCTGAAGCAGGTGGGCGACGTTGCGCCGTTCATTGGGCTGGCCATGCATAACCACCAGCTCATGTCTTCATTGGAAGAGCGCACTTCGGAAAACCTGAAGCTGATCGCCTCCGTCCACTCTTTCTGGGACGATGCGCTCTCTGCTTTCGCCGCCACCATTGATGGCAAAGTCATCCAGATGCAGGGCCACTCCCTGCGCGTGGGCCGATATGCCGCGGGCATTGCCGAATCTCTGGGTTTGAACACGTCCGAGATCAGCGAGATGCGCGCTGCCGGATACCTGCACAACATCGGCATGGTCACCGTGGACAAGCACCTGGTCAACAAACCCAGCGCTCTGGAGCCCGGAGAATTCCAGGAGATGGCTGATCACACAATCCAGGGGCACCGGATTGTCTCGACCGTGCAATTTCCCTGGCCGCAGATTCCAGAGGTCGTGCGCTCACATCATGAACGCGCTGATGGCTCCGGCTATCCCGACCATCTTCATAATGATGAAGTCTCCATGGCGGTAAAGATCGTTGCCGTGGCAGATACCTTTGATGCCATGCTGAGCGACCGGCCTTATCGCAAAAAGCTTCAGCTCGGTGAAGCGGCCGCGCAACTCAGTTGGCTGGCGCCGGCCAAGCTGGATGGCGAAGTGGTGCATGCTTTACTTGTTCAGTTGCGGCGCGATGCCGTAAGCCACGTGTCGCCGCCCCGGCCGTGGGCTTCTTCCGGTCAGGAAAACAAGTCAAGAAAGATGTTTCTTGACACTAGCGTGAACTGCAATATCTCGCCCACGGATATTGACCACATGACCTCTGAGCTGAACCGGCGCATGACCCGCGATCGCATGACCCTGGCGTAATCTCGCTTTCTTTATTCTTTACAACTTTTGCGTAACTTTGGGTTTAATATCCTCTGAATATCAGGAATTCTGGAGTAATCCATGCCCCCTGCGCGTAAGCACCTGATTCTGCTGGGCCTTATTTTGCTGGCGTCCACGGCTGCATTGCCGGCTGGCGATAAAAAATCCAAACCCAATCCTGCAAATTCAGACGGTGCTCCGCCAATCGCACAAATAGAAGATGATAAGCGCGTTGTCCACGCGCTGAACCGCTTCACTTTTGGCATGCGCCCCAGCGACATAGAAAACGTTCGCGTCATGGGACTGGATAAATGGTTTGATCAGCAACTTCATCCAGAAAAAATTGACGATAGCGCGATGGAAGCACGACTGGCTCCGTTCCGCACCTTGAAGATGAGCGCCCGCGAAATGGTGGAAAATTTTCCACCGGCGCAGGTGGTTCGCGCCGTTGAAAACGGACGCATGTCCATGCCATCCGATCCGGCAAAGAAGGCGATTTACGAATCGCGCATCGTGGCCTACAACCAGCGCCAGCAGAATAAAGAAGACAAAGCAGCCGCAGGCAACACCCAAACTGCCAATGCAGATCAATCATCCGCGAACAACCAGCCTGAAACTTACACCGCAGGCACAAGCTATACGCCGCCGGAGATGCGTGCGGATGCCAGCTCAAACACTGACTCCAGCAATGCTGCTCCACTGACTCAGGAGCAAGTCAAACAGGAGAAGACACGCGAAGACGCGATGTATGCCGACATTAATGGCGACCTTCTCCTGCAGATGCAGCCGGAAGAACGTTACAAGGCCATCTTGAAAATGCCGGCGGAAGAACGCGCTGATCTGGGCGCAAAGTATAAAGGCGCAAAGGCCATGCAGATGCTCGATGGCATGAAGCCCGAGCAGCGTGAAACTGTGGAAGCCATCATGCAGCCTCAAGCCGCAGTTACCGGTGAGCTTGCGCAGGCCAAAATTCTGCGCGCCATTTATAGCGATCGCCAGTTGGAAGAGGTGATGACCGATTTCTGGTTCAACCACTTCAATGTGTTCATCGGCAAAGGGCCTGACCGTTACATGGTCAACGCTTATGAGCGCGATGTGATCCGTCCGCATGCGCTGGGCAAATTCAAAGATATCCTGATGGCAACTGCCAAGAGTCCTGCCATGCTTTTCTATCTGGATAACTGGCAGAGCGTTGGTCCAGAATCCGATCTGGCGCTTTACGGTCCGCAACCGCGCATGGGCCCTCGCGGACGCATTCGTCTTCATCCGCAGCAAACCAAGAACCGTCCCAGCGGGCTGAATGAAAATTACGCGCGAGAAATCATGGAACTGCACACGCTCGGCGTGGATGGTGGATACACGCAGAAAGACGTGACCGAACTGGCCAAAGTGCTGACTGGCTGGAGCATTGAACAGCCGCAATTGGGTGGCGGATTCCGATTTAATGAGCGTGCCCATGAACCGGGCGTAAAGGTAGTGATGGGACGCCGAATCGACGGCGGCGGCGAAAAAGAAGGCGAGGAGATGCTCGATTTTCTGGCCCACCATCCCTCCACGGCTCACTTCATTTCGCGCAAGCTGGCCATGCGCTTTGTTTCCGACAATCCGCCGCAAGCCCTGGTGGACCGCATGGCGGAAACCTTCATGAAGAAAGATGGCGACATCCGCGAAGTTCTGCGCACGCTCTTCCACTCACCTGAGTTCTGGGCAGCAGATGCCTATCGCGCAAAGATGAAGACGCCGCTTGAGTTTGTCGCTTCGGCTGCCCGTGCTTCCGGCGCCGACATCCAGAATGCCCTGCCCCTTGTGGCCGCGCTCAATCGCATGGGAATGCCGCTCTACGCCATGCAGCCGCCTACCGGCTACTCGATGAAAGCTGATGCGTGGGTCAATTCTTCCGCTTTGCTGAATCGCATGAACTTTGCCCTGCAGCTCAATTCGGGAAAATTGCCAGGAACTTCTCTCGATCCACAGGCCATGATTCACGGCCCTGCGCCAAGTGATTCGGCAGCGGCATTGAGCACATTGGAGCAATCGATCCTTGCCGGAGATGTTTCACCGCAGACGCATGCTGTAATAGAGAAACAGTTAAGCGATCCAAAAATCGCGCAGCGCAAGCTCGACGATCCTGACAAAAAACCAAATTATGGCGCAATTGCCGGTTTGATTATGGGATCACCGGAATTTCAGAGAAGGTAAAAAAATATGTCCATCACACGCAGAATTTTCCTGAAGAATGGCGCGCTGGCAATAGTGGGCACCAGCATCATTCCCAGCTTCCTGACGCGCGCTGTCTATGCTGCTGAAACTGCTGCGCCAGGAAAGAAGAGGCTGGTCGTGCTCTTCCAGCGCGGTGCTGCTGACGGATTGAACATTGTTGTTCCTCACGGCGAGCAGGCATATTACAACATGCGCCCGAGCATCGCTATCCCACGACCTAGTGTAGGCAAAATCAGTGAAAGCGTGATCGATCTTGACGGTTTCTTCGGACTGCATCCTTCCATGACCGCGTTTAAGCCTTTATGGGACCAGAAACATCTGGCCATCGTGCATGCCGCCGGATCGCCTGACAACACGCGCTCACACTTTGACGCGCAGGACTACATGGAATCCGGCACGCCGGGAGTAAAGTCCACGGAAGATGGATGGCTGAATCGCGCCATCGCCGGGGTCAAAGAGCCTGACGCATCACCATTCCGCGCCGTCGCCATGGGCGGAGCTTTGCCCCGCACGCTGGCCGGCTCAGTGCCTGCAGTTGCCATGGCAGATATTCGCGCGTTCGGCGTTGGCGGCGCCAATCCCAGCCCAGGCGCAAGCATGGCCGGAAATACATTTGAAGCCATGTATGAAAAGTCAGTCGACTCCGTTCTGCATGGCACCGGCAATGAAACCTTTGAAGCCGTAAAGATGCTCCGATCTGCAGATCCGGAAAAATACTCTCCCGCCGCGGGCGCGGAATATCCCCGCGGCCGCTTTGGCGACAGCCTGCGTCAGGTGGCGCAGTTGGTCAAAGCAAATCTTGGCGTGGAAGTTGCGTTCGCCGACATCGGCGGCTGGGACCATCATGTGAATGAGGGCAGCGTGCAAGGGCAGATCGCCAACATCACCCGAGAATTTTCGCAGTCGATTGCCGCTTTCTGGACTGACCTGGGCGATTTGGCCGCGGACACAGTCATCGTGACTATGTCAGAGTTTGGACGCACCGCCCGTGAAAATGGCAATCGCGGTACCGACCACGGCCATGCCAATGTGATGTTCGTTCTCGGTGGACCTGTAAAAGGAGGCAAGGTTTACGGCCGCTGGCCCGGCTTGCAGTCTGAATCTCTTTATGAGGGCCGCGATCTGGCAGTGACTACTGATTTCCGGCAGGTACTGGGTGAGGCGGTGGCAAATCATCTGGGAAATCAGCAGTTAGCCAAGGTCTTCCCGGGATTCGAGAAAGACTCGCAAAAAGACTTTCTGAAATACCTGGGCTAACCAATTTCCATCATCCCCGCTGACGCAAGGGGAAACTCCCTTGCATTTTTCTTCTGATTTAAATTCCTTTCATTGTGCTAACCTATTAGCACATTCCCGGTCATATACACGGATACGACTGTTCCGAAACGCTCCTTCAGGAGAAAAATATGTCAATCGCTTCCTGGACTGAGGCCCTGGTAAAAGACCTGCAATATGCTGCCCGCCAGTTTGTCCGTAACCCTGTTTTTACCCTGGTAGCAGTGGCATCGCTGGCCATTGGCATTGGCGCCAACACCGCCATCTTCAGCGTAATGGACGCGGTGATGCTCAAGTCTCTTCCGGTGCGCGATCCGCAAAAACTCGTCATGCTGACTGACCCGAATTCCTCCGGCGTTTCTTCCGGCATGAACAATGGGGAGAGAGGCCTGCTGACCTATGCGGAGTTCGCCAATCTGCGCGATCATGCAACCACTTTCAGCGGCCTGTGCGCCGCGCAAGCCGCATTAGATAACGTCCAGGTGCGTATTGGTGGAGGCCAGTCGGAAGAAGCTAAGATACGGCTCGTTTCGGAAGAGTACTTTACTGTTCTCGGCGTGGATCCGGCAATTGGGCGCTTCTTCATTCGTGAGGACGCCAAGAATCCCGGACAGGACCCTTACGCGGTCATCAGTTATAACTACTGGCAAAAACGGTTTGGCGGCAACGTCTCAGTATTAGGGACACCGATCAAATTGCTTGGCACAACTCTTACCGTGATCGGAGTGGGCAGGCCCGGTTTTACCGGCGAGAGCGTGGGCGACAATCCAGACGTGTGGGCTCCCATGCTGATGCAGTCACAAGTCATGCCCGGCCGCGACTGGCTGCATGAAGATCTGAGCCAGAACATAGACAAGGTAATGTGGCTGCATGCTTTTGGGCGTCTGAAGCCAGGCATCTCGCAGTCTCGCGCTCAGACAGAAATTGATGTGCTGTTTCGCGGAATTCTTGAAAACGGTTATCCAACCACTCTGGCTCCGGAAACTCGCAAGCAGGCACTGGACCAGCGCATCGTATTGCGCGATGGCCGCACCGGCGCTTTTGGCGGCCGCGATGATTTTGCCCAGCAATTAAAAGTGCTGTTGTGGTCGTCAGTTGTTGTCTTGCTGATCGCGTGCATCAACGTGGCAAACCTTCTGCTGGCCCGCGCCACCGCGCGCACAAAAGAGGTTGGCGTGCGGCTCTCTATTGGCGCATCAAGATCACGGCTGGTGCGGCAGTTTTTGACGGAAAGCCTGGTGCTTTCTTTGCTGGGTGGCATAGTAGGGTTATTGCTGGCCTGGGGCGCATCACGCGCGCTGGTATTGCTGCTGGCAGGCCGAAGAGGAGAGCTTGAACTCACACCCGGCCTGGATTGGCGCGTGATGGGCTTCACAGCAGGCATCACGCTGCTCACCGGAATTTTGTTTGGATTGGCCCCAGCTCTGCGCGGCACGCGCGTGAACCTGAATGACAGTCTCCGCGATAGCGGCCGCACTACCGCCTCCGGCAGCAAATTGAATCTCGCCAAAGGACTGGTGATTGTTCAGGTGGCGCTTTCACTCCTGCTGGTGGCGGGAGCAGGCCTCTTCCTGCGCACGTTGTGGAACCTGCAATCAGTCGGCCTAGGTTTTCCTAAAGAACACCTGCTCATGATCAGCGCTGACGGAGTCACCGCCGGTTACAAAGGTCCGCAGCTTTCCAATCTCTGGCTGGAACTTACAGACCGCCTGCGCGCTCTGCCCGGCGTACAGGGAGCCACGTATTCCATCAATGGCATTTTTAGCGGCTCAGAATCAGCGGATGAAGTCGATGTTGAGGGCTTCACCCCTTCAAAGGACGCTGAAAAATTTTCGCGCTTTGACATGGTGGGCTCGCAGTACTTTTCCACTGTCGGCATTCCATTGCTGCTGGGCCGCGAAATTGGCAAGCAGGACAATGCAAACTCTCCGCATGTCTGCGTCGTTAACGAAGCATTTGCCAAACTTTTCTTTGCCGGCAAAAATCCAATTGGCCGGCACGTAACGCAGAAATTCGGCGACAAAAAAAGCGTGATGGAGATTGTGGGCGTGGCCAAGGATGCCCGCGATCACCGGCTGCGTGGCGACGTTCCTCCGCGCTTTTATATTCCCGGCGATCAGGGTATGGAAGGGCCAAATGAATGGGCTATCTTTGAAATACGCACAGCCGGCGATCCAGCGCAGATGATTGAATCTGTCCGTAAGACCATTCTGTCTGTCAATCAAGACCTTCCACTGGGAGCCGGCCGGCCGGTGGTGGAATCCATTGATCAAGCGAATGCGCAGCCGCGCATGATCGCTCGCCTATGCACCATTTTTGGCATCATGGCCCTGCTGCTCGCCTCTACGGGGCTCTATGGCGTCCTATCTTACGGAGTAGCACGCAGGACAAATGAAATCGGTATCCGCATGGCGCTTGGCGCAGGACGTGGCCGTGTGATACAGATGATTTTGCGCGAAACCGGCGTGATGATCGTGATTGGCGTGGTGGCAGGAGTGATCTTCACGGGCATCGGTGTGCAATTAGTGAAATCGCGGCTCTATGGCCTTGGAATGCTCGATCCTGTATCCGTGCTGAGCGCGGTTGCTGTCTTGTCCGTTGTTGCGCTGATTGCCGGTTATATTCCTGCGGCGCGCGCAGCCCGCGTGAATCCTACGCAGGCATTGCGGCGCGAATAGATCAACCAATGGCCAATCACTTCCAGTGTCTTTGAAGAAAGCGCTTGAGTGCTAACATATTTCTATGGACATGACCTGGGTGACCGACCGAATCGCAGTCGGGGGCGGCATATGGAATGACGAAAATATGGCGGAGCTGGTGGAGCATGGTGTCACGCATATCATCGATATGCAGATTGAATTTGATGATCGCCCGTTAGCCGAACCATATCCGGTAAAGGTACTCTTCAACCCCACAGATGACGACTTCATGCCTAAGTCTCCGCAGCTTTTTCAGGCTGGCGTTGATTTTGCTCTTGATGCCCTGGAAGAACCCGACAACAAGGTTTACATCCATTGCGCCGCCGGTGTACACCGCGCGCCAATGATGACACTTGCCATCCTGCGCGTGCTGGGATGGCCGCTGCAAAAAGCCAAAGACATGATTCAAGAACGCCGGTATGTAGTGGACTGGGCGGAATGCTATGTTGAGAGCGTGGAAAATTTTATGAAGGTTTATGAAACGGCCAACGGCAAGCCCAAAGTGAAGTAATGTTCGTCCGCCCACATTCCTAGTAAAATCTTTCAGCCATGCCCGTAGAAGCTGTTCAGCATATCCGCCGTATGCGTGGGGGAGCGCAATCACATCTTATGCGCGGCGCGGATGGCCACTTCTATGTGGTGAAATTCCAGAATAATCCGCAGCATCTGCGCGTGCTTGCCAATGAATTGCTTGCCACGCGCCTGGCGGAAAGAATCGGCTTGCCGGTACCGGTCACCGAAATCATTGAAGTGAGAAAATGGCTTATCGATAACACTTCTGATTTGCGTATGGACACGGCCGGCTTCTCTTCACACTGCAAGCCCGGACTACAGTTTGGCGCGCGTTATGTCTGCGATCCGGCAGAAGGACAAATTTTTGATTACCTGCCGGAAAACATGCTGCTGAAAATCAAAAATCTCGCGTCTTTCGCGGGTATGCTTGTCTTGGATAAATGGCTGGGCAATGCCAATGGACGCCAGGCTGTATTCTGGAAAAAATCAAACGAGAGGAAATATACCGCCACGTTCATCGACCAGGGTTATTGTTTTAATGCCGGCGAATGGAATTTTCCTGACTCGGCGCTGCGCGGCGTCTATGCACGCAATTTCGTCTATCAACATGTGACCGGATGGCAGAGCTTTGAGCCGTGGCTGTCACGCATTGAAAATCTGTCTCCAGCAGTCATTCATGAAATTGCCGAAGCGATTCCTCCGGAGTGGACCGGCCATGCCTGGGACGAACTTGAGCAATTGGTGGAAAATATTGTGGTGCGCAGAAGCAAAGTGCGGGAGCTGATCACGGCGTTTCGCAATTCCACGCGCCAGCCTTTCCCTGCTTGGACCACGGCTGATGCAGGAAACGTTTCCATAAAGAAATCAGGGGTGCCATGATGCAGGAGAGAATCCCTTGTAAGTTTTTTGTGCTGCGCTATGCACCTGACGCAGTAAAAAACGAATTCATCAACATTGGAGTGGTTTTGCTGCCTCCGGCTGGTGGAGCGCAGGTCCGCTTCACGCATGATTGGTCGCGCGTTCGCTGCCTTGATCCTGAAGCCGATCTTGAAGTTTTGCAGGCGCTGGAAGAAGATCTCAGAGAAAAGCTCCACACGATGAATGGCGACCATGATTTCATCCTTCGCCGCATTCAGGATTCATTTTCCAACGCGCTACAAACATCCGATTTTCAGGCCTGCCTGGCAGAATCGCCTGTGGCAGAAGCAGATGAGCTGGCAAAAATCTATCTGGAGCATGCCCGCCGAAAGCAGACGCGCGATTTGAGTACGCGCCAGACCATTCTGCAGAAGATGCAGCAGGAGTTTGAAAGCGCGGGCGTATGGCCGCTCATGGAAAAGAGAATTTCTGTCTCGCGCTACACCCGCAGCGGCGATCCGCTGAAAATAGATTGTGGATACAGCCCTAACGGAATAGTGAAACTCTTTCATGCAATATCGCTCGCTACAGATATCAATGCTGCCAAGGTGCTTGCGTTCAGCTTCCCTCAGCTCGCAGAAGGAATTCGCAAAACCACCGGCAAGCACGCAGTGCTGACAGCTGTGGTGGAAGACAATTTGCCGTCTGACGATGAAGCGGTGAATTTTGCCCGGGAGACACTGGAGCAACGCGAAATACAGATTGCACCATTCATTACAATGCCTGCAATCGCAGCAACTGCCGCGCAGGAACTTGGACTATAAAACTAAAGCCCCGAACCTGGTGATTCGGGGCCATCTTTCACTCTAACTATTTCTTAACAAGTGCTGTAGATGCGGCAGAAGGTGCTGCTTGTGATTTGCCACAGGCTCCGCCCAGCTTTGCTTCCAGATTGGTGTTCCAGTGAGAAGCGCGGAAGCGCACATCTTCTATCACCTTGGTGCGCACTCCACCAATCGTTGCCGGAATTTCCGGATGACTCACACCTTGAATGGTATAAATCACGATCGCTGTTTCGCCGGGAGCATCATCACTGCGGCCCACTCCAACTCCTTGAATGCCGCCTCCGTTGAAAATGGAATTTTCATGTGCTTCTTTAATGCTAATGGTGTTCTTGAGATCGGTTCCGGTCATGGAAGGCACAAATGCATCATTTGTATAAACCAATTTTGTGCGCACGCCTTCAATCACAGCAGGAATTGGGCTCAATGGACGGCCCGTTAATTCCACAATCAATGCGCCTTTCCCAGCAGCATCTGAACTGGCGCCGACCTTTACCGAGCGTATTGCCGGCTCTCCAGCCATTAACTGTGTGGCATAACGGTTGCGCACGTTTGTCGCGACCTGTTGTTCGCTCACGGATACGGACTGCGCGCCAACCTGCAAGGAATTCGCCGCGACTGATGTTGGATCGCAGCTCACAGGGTGATCCCCGCCGCCAACGATTGTGGGAGTGACCACCGGTGGACCTTGTTGCGTAAATGCGGCAATTACATCAGCAATCGGATTAGCAACCGTGCTTGTCGTACCGCCGCCGTACAACAGGGCAATTGGCTGCGCGTTGGTGGCGTCTACAATCAGTGAGCCTGAATCTCCGCCAGCACTGAAGGTGCCGCCAGTCACTACTACCTGATTGCTATAAACAGCGGTAAATCCTCCAGCAGCGGAATCAGCGGCGCCACATGAAACATCGTAGGCAATAGGCACTGTCGTGGTAACACTCTGGATTGTGGAACATGTCAGGCCTGTAGTTCTTCCGCTTTTGGCAACCTTCCTATTGTTCTGCATCACAGTAGCAGGATCACCAGGAGTGCCTGAAGGTGGCGCGGCCGCAATGCTGGTTGGGCCCGCGGCGCCAAGGTCAAGAATGGCGCCCGTCTGGTCAACGGCACTTGAAGGTGTAACGTCGATTTGCGCAATCGCAGAATCCACATTGCTTGGCGAGTTGCCGCAGGGTGAAACTGCTCCTGCGCAGGCGCCATTCGTAAAATTTGATGTCGGCTTAAGAGCAGCCTGCTGGCTCAAAGTAGCAACAGGGAGTCCCTGAGACCCTGCTGGACAGCCCGCCTGTCCTGGCTGATCAATTCCCTCACCATTTGCTGCTTTGCTCGACCTGGCTAAAACGTGATTGTTGCTGAGAATAAATAGAGATCCACCACGGCTTAGCAGGCTGCCCAGTGTTCCAATACAGCATGACTTTCCATCTGCGCTGTTGTCATTTACGTTGCCGCCGGAGGTGCCAAGCTTAATCGGCGTGCTCTGGTTTGCCGTATTATCTATCGGAAACACAACAGAGCCTGTAATGCTTCCTGTCTGGCTTCCCGCAGTGGCAGTAACGGTGATGGTGTTAGGAGACGGAAATGTCGAAGGAGCCACATAGGTGCCATTGGCATTGATGGAGCCGGGACCGGAAAGACTCCAGGTAACTGCAGTACCCGCGGCAACATTCGCGGTGAAGGTCTGTGACCCTCCTATGGGAACTGCGGCTGAACCCGGAGTAATTGAGAGTGTAGAGACCACAGGAGTGCTGCTGCTGCTTCCGCCTCCACACGCAACCATGGCAAAGGCCACAAAACAAGATAGGAAAACCGTTAAAATTCCACGCATCATCTGCTCCATCCCTGATGGGGTACAAAGAATACTCTAAGTATAAAACGAGCGACGGCCCTTGACCCCTCCCAAATGCACAAGGTTCAAGCATGGTTAGCGTATCCGGAGTTGCTGTCCTAATGATAAGAAATATTAAGTTGGCCGTGGGCCGCAATATAAAGCGAAATGGCAGCCGAAGCCGCCATTTCTATATTCTCGATTTTTACGCGGAATTTACCTCTTTTGCCATCTTTTACCCAATATCTCCCCTGAAATTGAGCCGATTTTTTGGCAGGCGTGAGCGAAGCGCGAGACGTCAGGCGAAATCCTGAAGCGCACAGCGCCGAAGGATCTCACCTGCGTCCTTACCCAATATCTTCGTTAAAGTTCTCCAGATATTCCCGCACCGCGACCATAAACTGATCGGCGTCTGCACCGTCAATAATGCGGTGGTCATAACCGATGCTCAGGCGAATGATATGCCGGATGGCAATGGAATCCGTCCCGTCTTCGTCCGTCACAACCACGGGCTCTTTGAAAATACCGCCCATACCGAGAATAGCGACCTGCGGCTGAAGAATGATCGGCAATCCAAATTGTGGCCCGAAAATACCCGGATTCGTGATCGTGATCGTACCGCCCTGGACATCATCCGGCACAAGCTTCTTGTTCCGTGCCCGCTCGCCCAGATCACTGATAGCGCGTTGCAATCCCACAAAGCTCAGGTTCTCTGCGCCCTTGACCACAGGAACAATCAATCCCCACTCCAGCGCCACGGCAATGCCGATATTCACGGCCTTGTGATACTGGATTGAATCGCCATTCACCACAGACGAGTTCATAATTGGCTTTACGCGAATACCATGCAGCATGGCCTTTGCGATGAATGGCATAAACGTCAGCTTCACGCCATTGCGCGCCTCCCAGGCCTTGCGGTTCTTCTCACGGAACTTAGCGATGCGCGTCATATCGATCTTGAAAATCGAATGCACGTGCGCGCTGGTATGTTTGGATTCCACCATGCGCTCGGCAATCTTCTTGCGCATCGGTGTCATCGGTGTGACTTCGCCCGGAACAGCCTGGATCTGCGGGACCACCTGACGCTGCGGCGCTTGCGGTTGTGGCTGTTGTTGCTGCTGCGCCGGCTGCTGGGATTGTTGTTGCTGCGGCTGCGCCGGACGCGCCTGCTGTTGCTGTGGCACAGCTTGCGGCCTTGCTCCCCCCGCACCGTGCTGCTGGATAAAGGACTGAATATCGTTCTTGCTGATCCTTCCGCCCAACCCAGTTCCTGAAACCTGGTTTAGATCAACGCTGTTTTCACGCGCGATCTTACGTACCAACGGTGAAGAACGCGGCTGTTCCCCTGCTTCTGCCGGAGGAGCAACAGGCTGTGGCCTGCCTTGTGCAGCTTGTTGCGGAGGTGGTTGCGGCGCTGCCTGCTGAGGTTGCGGCGCTGACGCCTGCTTCGCAGGAGCAAAAGGCGAGGGAACACCGCCGCCTCCTCCACCAATCACGGCTACCACGCTGTTTACCTGAACCGTAGTGCCTTCCTGAACTTTAATCTCGCTCAGCACGCCGGCAGTAGGCGCTGGAATTTCTGCATCCACTTTGTCGGTTGATATTTCAAACAGCGGTTCGTCGCGTTGGACCTTGTCGCCAACTTTCTTGAGCCACTTGGTGATGGTGCCTTCAAAAATCGATTCGCCCATCTGCGGCATCACCACATCGGTTCCGGCTCCGCCGTCGCCTCCGGCAGGAGCAGAGGGCTGCTCCTGATGTGTCTGCTGCACCGGCTGAGACTTTTCAGTTGCAGGCGGCTGTCGCGCCGCGGGCGCGCCATCTGCCTGAGGAGTGGCCTTTGCAGGGGCCGGTTGCTGCGGCTGAGCAGGAGCGGCTGCCGCCGCCGCGCCATCGGCATCGATCACACCCACCACGGTATTCACCTGCACCGTGGCTCCTTCATTGACCTTGATCTCTTTCAACACGCCTGCGGCAGGCGCGGGAATCTCAGCGTCAACTTTGTCAGTAGAAATTTCAAACAGCGGCTCATCGCGCTGGACTTTGTCTCCGGGCTTCTTGAGCCATTTGGTGATCGTGCCTTCAAAGATCGATTCGCCCATCTGGGGCATCAATACGTCAGTTGCCATGAGTTCCTTCCACAGGTGTCTTTCGGCTGGTTTGCGTAACAGAAAATTATAAATCAGCAATCGCGATCACGCTTTCAGTGCCCCTCCCCCCCTGTAGTTCAACCCCGAAAAATATAGACTTACAAGTTTCAACCCCGGGGTTAGTGCATCCGGATTTTTCGATCACCCGATTTCCCGATTTCTGGCTTCTCCCTGCCTCCTTGGTGAGATCTTGATTTTAGGATCCGCGATCGTCCGCATTGATCCGCGGGTAGTTTGTTTTCCGATCACCCGATTTCCCGATGACCGGATCACCCGATCTAGTCTCCCTCCCCCTCCATGCCTCATCCCAGATTGGCGTAGACTTGAGAGACATCACCCCAAATCATCCCAATTTGGCGTGCACTTCAAAAGATACCCTCAAATTGGCGTGAGGTTGAGGGGCTTTTTGGTTTTCAGATCATCCGGATCACCGGATGGCGTTGCTGGCTGCTGCACTATAGCGAGTCTTTATGCCGCAATCACTTGCGAATTAGTTCACCAGGGCAGGTCATGTCTTTTGCGACCCTCTGCTGAACGTAGTTCATGTCTGGAAGGACAATGATAGTACACAGCTTCAAGCTGTTTATGCAAAGCTCTATCCCGGTGTCTTCTTAAGAGACACCGAGCGCCGATTGAACACCGGGCTTTACAGCTGCCCTTTCGCTTTCTCCTGCAGCTTCCGCCGCTGCACAAAGACGTGGTACGTAACTGCGTCCCAGGCATTGTGAATGCCGATGAAAAGCAGCAGCATGGCGGAAACCGCCACTCCAAACAGCGCTTCATGGATATGCGCGCGCGAAGCGTATGCCGAAATGCCAAGAACCGCATAGGAAAGAAACGGAAGCAGCGCGTGAAACATCCAGTCCTCAAACTCAGGTTTGTAAGCCGTTTGAGACCACATGCGACGCATCACCAGAGCGGTATAAATCAGTCCGCCAAGCGCCATCAGATCGAGCAGAATAGTAGCGGCAATGATTCCTTGCCATGGGGCAGAAAGGATGGCAGCAAGCAGCAGGACCGCGCAGAAATGAACGATGGTGGGCGTGGCAAAGGCGCTGCCTGCCTGCGCGCTGCCATAACTGACGGGTAAATCCGCGATGAGCGTGATCACCACAAACTGCAGTCCGATCAAAGCTCCCGCGCTCGATCCAACAATCACATAGAAGTTTTCCCAGTCAGAAAATGCTGTCATTTGTCACTGCGCCTTTGCATCAATTTTTAGTCATTGCGACTGCGGCTCACAAGTGTCTCACAGGCGCAGCTATTTTTTCTGGTATTGCTCATCCCCTACCTTTTCCATCCAATCCACAACTTTGCCGTCTTTCTTTTCCTGGATGGCAATGTGCGTCATCGCCGTGGCTGGAGTGGCGCCGTGCCAGTGCTTTTCTCCCGGCGCAAACCACACCACATCTCCTGGACGAATCTCCTCCACCGGCCCGCCTTCACGCTGCGCCCAGCCGCATCCCGCTGTAACAATCAGCGTTTGTCCCAGCGGATGTGTATGCCACGCCGTGCGCGCTCCGGGCTCAAACGTCACGCTGGCTCCCTGCACCAGCGCCGGATCAGGCGCTTGAAATAGCGGATCAATCCGCACCGTACCGGTAAACCAATCCTCCGGCCCTTTGCCGGATGGCTGCGAGCCCGCTCTCTTAATTTCCATCTTGCTTGCCTCTTCTGCGGCGATGATTCGCCGTCTTCGCGATTACTTTTTGCTCTTAAACCGCTCAATCCGGTACGCGATCTCCGGGCCGCCTTTGCCTTCATACGCTAGTTGCGCCATCAGCAGTGCAAACGGCTCCGTGTAGCGCGCGATGCTTAACGGTCCGCCATCCACCGGATCAAAACCCACATCTCTGATCAGCTTTGCCGCCACTTTCTTGGAAGGCTCATGATCTCCACAATAAATCAGGCTTGGCCGTTTGCTCGTGCGTCTGGCGGCAAACACTCCGAACAAGACCTCACTCGGGACAGTGTTGAACGCATTTACCACATGTGCTTTGGGAATCTTCTTCGCCAGCTTTTCCGCGCCTGACGATGTATTGCCAACCACCAGCTTTGAATCGTCTTTACTCATGGGTAGCGAGCATGTCAGCACCACTTTGCCTTTCAGGTCGCCTGCCTGCTTCAGCACATCGCTCACCCGCAACCAGTGCACGGCCAGCAATACCGCATCCGCATCCTTCGCCGCTTCAGCCGGCGTGCCTGCGCGGGCCTTACCCTTTGCCTCACGCGCCAACTTCTTGAGTTTCGCATCGCTGCGCGCATAGCTGAACACCACGTCATGTCCCGCTCGCGCAAAGATGGTTCCCAGCTTCGCGCCCATCAATCCGGAACCGAGAATGCCGATTCTCATATCGCCTGCCTCTCTTGCGTGAGTCTTTATTCTGATTGTTTGTTAGGTAGCTTGGTTTTATTCAACCAGACACGCCATGAAATTGGCCCGGCCACTTCATCGGTGATTGGGTGGCCCGCCAGCTTGAGTGCGAGCTTGATCTGTCCGTGATGGTAGCCCTCATGCCAGAGCAGATGCTGAAGCATCAGGATCGGATGGTCGTAGTAAAGAGCCAGCTCCTGGCCTGACTCTACTTTTTCTTTCACAGCGTCACGCACGGCCTTGGCGCTTTGCTTCAGCAGTTGCGCCATGCGATTCTGGTCGCGCTCCACTGACCACTCATTTTCTGGGACTTCTGCAGCGGATTCGCACGCTTCAGCAACAAGTACGAGACGCACATAATGAATATGACCAAAGAGTTCACCAACCGACGGGCTGCCGGTCATTGCCCTCACGTCCAATGTATTTTCCGGAAGGGCGTGCAGCAGGTTAACCATGATCGTGTTGTTGCGGTCCCATGAATCCAACAGAGCTTCAAGCAGGCTTTGGTCTGATGTTTGCGGCATACCTTACGAATCGTACAGGATTTTGCCCGCCACGCCCCAGCCATGGCACGAATGTTTACGCAACAAATCGATGCCTACAGATTCACCATCTTCTGCAGCTCTTCGGGATACCGCTCTCCCTGCACCGCTATCTTCCCGACTGCTGTTTCCAGTTGCTGGAGATCATCCGGCGTAAGCTCGACCGTGGCCGCGCCGATGTTCTCTTCCAGCCGATGCAGTTTCGTTGTGCCCGGAATCGGAACGATCCATGGCTTCTGAGCCAGCAGCCATGCCAGTGCAATCTGCGCCGGAGTTGCTTTCTTCTGCTGCGCGAATTTATTGATCAACTCCACCAGCCCCTGGTTTGCTTTCCTGTTTTCTGCTGAGAATCTGGGAAGCCGGTTGCGGAAATCCGCATCGGTGAAAGTTGTGTTCTCGTTGATCTTTCCCGTGAGAAAACCGCGGCCCAGCGGACTGTACGGAACAAAGCCGATGCCAAGTTCCTCCAGCACCGGAAGCACCTCTTTCTCCGGCAGCCTCCACCACAATGAATATTCATTTTGCAACGCAGAAACCGGCTGCACCGCGTGCGCGCGTCGAATCGTCTGAACTCCCGCCTCAGACATCCCGAAATATTTCACCTTGCCCTGCTGGATCAACTCTTTCACCGTGCCTGCAACATCTTCAATCGGCACGCTGGGATCAACCCGATGCTGATAAAGCAAATCAATCGTCTCAGTCCGCAGCCGCTTCAGAGATCCTTCCACCGCCTTCTTAATATGCTCCGGACGGCTGTTCACTCCAATCCATCCCGGCTCCCCGTTTGGCTTAAGCTGAAAGCCAAATTTGGTGGCGATGACAACTCTGTCGCGCAGCGGCTCCAGAGCCTCTCCCACCAGCTCTTCATCCACAAATGGCCCATAGACCTCAGCCGTATCGAAAAACGTTACGCCGCGCTCCACCGCGGTACGGAGCAGCTTGATCATCTCTTTCTTATCTGCCGCCGGGCCATACGATGTGCTCATTCCCATGCAGCCCAGACCCAGGGCCGAGACTTCTAATTTTCCGAGCTTTCGTGTTTTCATGTTTGTTTTCTCCGCTATGAGGTAGCGACTCCCGCGTGCGGCTTGCTTCTTCTCTGCCTGCTATTAGCGATTGACCAGTTTCTGTAGATGCTCCGGATAGCGCTCTCCTTCCACTGAAATCTTTGCCGATGCATTATCAATCTGCCGGAGATCATCCTGAGTAAGTTGAACGTTTGCGGCCCCAAGGTTTTCTTCCAGCCGATGCAGCTTGGTTGTGCCGGGAATGGGCACCATCCATGGCTTCTGCGCCAGGATCCAGGCCAGGGCGATCTGCGCCGGCGTGGTCTTTTTCTCTGCCGCGAATTTGGTCACTAGCTCCACCACGGCCTGATTTGCTTTGCGGTTCTCGGCGGTGAAACGCGGCACTATGTTGCGGAAATCGGTTGTATCGAATTTGGTCTGTTCAGTGATTTTGCCGGTAAGAAAACCTTTGCCCAGCGGGCTGAAGGGAACAAATCCGATGCCAAGTTCTTCAAGCGTCGGTAATATCTCTGCTTCAGGCTCTCTCCACCAGAGTGAGTATTCGCTCTGGAGCGCCGTTACCGGCTGCACCGCGTGTGCGCGACGAATCACCTTCACGCCCGCTTCGGACAGGCCAAAGTGTTTGACCTTGCCTTGCTGAATCAGCTCTTTCACCGCTCCGGCCACATCTTCAATCGGCACGTTCGGATCCACGCGATGTTGATAAAAAAGATCGATCACGTCGGTTTTCAGCCGCTTCAACGAAGCCTCGGCCACTTCCTTGATATGTTCCGGCCGGCTGTCCACTCCTTGATTCTGTCCGGTTTTAGGATCGATCTTGAAACCAAATTTGGTGGCGATCTTTACCTGTCCGCGAACAGGTGCAAGCGCTTCCCCGACAAGTTCTTCATTTGCAAATGGGCCATAAACCTCGGCCGTGTCAAAAAAAGTTACCCCGCGCTCCACAGCTGCGCGAATCAGTTTGATTCCTTCCTGCTTGTCCATGGCCGGGCCAAAGCCAAAACTCATTCCCATACAGCCCAATCCGATGGCAGATACTTCCAGATTTCCTAATTTACGTTTTTGCATGATTGCTCCTTACTCCTCCTTGCTTATAAATTTGTTTACGATGCGGCTCTTATCCGCTGCTGTTCGCGCCACCGAGCGGGTGGAACTCCTTCCCATGTGCGAAAGGCACGAACGAAAGAACTTGAATCCTCGTAGCCCAGCAGATACGCTGCTTCGTTCAACTCAAGAACTGAGTTGTTTAGATAATGCCGGGCGAGCTGCCGCCGCGCCTCTTCCACCACGCGCTGAAAGCTCGACCCTGCATCCTGCAGTCGCCGCTGCAGCGTGCGCGAACTGAGGTGCAGTATGCCGGCAACATCTTCAATCGTCGGACGCCGCCCTGTAAGCTTCTGTTGCACCGCCAATCGAACACGCTCAATAAAGTTTTCCGCGCCGTTCTCCTGCCTCAGTTCTTCTTCAAACTGCGGCGCCAGCATGGCCAAAAGCTCAGCATTACGCGTTACAAACGGACGCTCAGCATCCGCGGCGCAAAACACCAGCGCGTTCCTCGACGCTCCACAAACCACCGCACAGCCAAAATGCTGCTCCAGAACATTCACGTGCTCGCGCGGCTCAATCAATTCAACACGCAACGGTGAGAAGCGCACACCGGTACCATGCCGCGCTACCGATAGCACCCAGGCAAAGCAACATTCCATCAGGATGGAGGGCTCTATCTCTTCTGCCAGTAGCCAGCGGAACTGTATGCTCCACTCTTCACCCTTCTTCTTTTGCACAATTTCTTCCGGACAGGTCAACTGCTTGTAGCGCGAGATCTGGGTCACCGCCGCACCGAAATTTTCCGAAGAGAGCGCCGCAAGTCCAGTCGGGCTGAAGCGCTCCGTCTTGGTCTCAGTACCCAGGAACACGCCTACCGCTGGATTCGTGCTCACTTCCCCGATCGCACGCCACACGGCAAACAGCTCTTCAGTATTCAGAAGAATGCGCGCCTGATCGAGGTAGGTCTGGGAGAGCCCGGCGCGCTGCAGGACCTGTGAAGCGCGTACTCCGAACTCTTCCAGCTTTTGAAACGTATTACCCGAGAAGCGAAAATGTTTGCTCATAAAATTTACTCAGACTTGAGAGAAGCCATATCGATGGAGAAGCGGTACTTCACATCAGATTTCAGCAAACGCTCGTACGCTTCATTCACTTTCTGGATCGGAATGACCTCAACGTCTGAAGTGATGTTGTGCTTGCCGCAGAAGTCAAGCATCTCCTGGGTTTCCGCAATGCCACCAATCGGCGACCCAGAAAGGCTGCGCCGCCCCATGATCAAATTGAATACAGAAACTGCCAGGGGTTTTTCCGGTGCTCCCACCATGGTGAGATTGCCGTCCCGACGAAGCAGGCTCAGGTAAGCGTTAATGTCGTGTTGGGCAGAGACAGCGTCCAGAATGAAATCAAAGCTGCCGGCATGCTTCTGCATCTCGTCGGCATTCTTTGAAATTACAACTTCATCGGTGCCAAGACGCAGCGCATCATCTTTCTTGTTGGGTGAAGTGCTAAAGACCACAACGTGCGCGCCTAGCGCATGAGCAAACTTCACTCCCATATGCCCCAATCCGCCAAGACCAACGATGCCAACCTTCTTGCCCTTGGTCACACCCCAGTGGCGCATCGGCGAATACGTTGTGATTCCCGCGCAAAGCAGCGGAGCCGTTCCGGCAAGGTTCAAGTTTTGCGGCACACGTAAAACAAATTTCTCATTCACCACAATGCTGTCTGAATAGCCGCCGTAGGTCACGCCACCCAGATGCTTGTCGGGAAAGTTATAAGTGAGGGTAAAGTTCGCGCAGAACTGCTCGAGGCCAGCTTTGCATTCCGGGCACGTGCCGTCAGAATCCACCATGCAGCCCACGGCTGCAAGATCGCCTTGCTTGAACTTTTTCACCGCCGAGCCCACCTTGGTCACGCGGCCAACAATTTCATGTCCGGGCACGCACGGATAAACCGTCGGCATCGCCTCTTTCCATTCATCGCGCACCTGATGCAGATCAGAGTGACAGATGCCGCAGAAAAGAATTTCAATTTGTACATCGTGTTCGGTTGGATCGCGCCGCGTGATCGTGGAAGACGCCATCGGCGAGGTAGCACTGGCAGCAGAGTACGCTTTAGCTTTGTACATAACCCTACTTTAGATGATCGCCGCGCCTCGCGATATGCAAAACACGCCAATGTATATGCAAAATACGCCAACAGTGGTTTTCGGAGAAGAATTACAGCAAGGCCTTCAGCCTCGTGCATTCCTATATTGGTCCTCTTCTCGCTGGTGAAAACCGGGAAGCAGCGCTGACCGGCAGAGTAGAATCCAACAATCGCGTAAAGGAGAGATGTATGCGGATCTTCTCCATTGGCTGTTTCCTGCTGTTGCAAACACTCACGCTGTTCGCCCAAAAAGCTTGTATTGAAGGCAATGTTGTTGATACCGACGGCAGCCCAATTCCGGATGTTCACGTGATTGGCGTCAGACCGCACGAACTCGTGTTCGACTCTTTTGACGTTACCAGCACCGAAGATGGCCAGTTCCAAATCTATGGCATTCCTGCAGGCGACTACGGTCTCACGACGGGCGATGATTACGGCGCAGATCATTCCAAAATCAATTTTCGATCCGGCAAAAAGGTCAACCTGGTAGCGGCGACCGCAAAAGATGATGAGTGCACTTCTGTTACACTTCACAAGCCAGTCCGTGCCCGCATACGTCTAACTGCAACAAACCTGCTCACGGCCCAGCCAATTCCCGCGGCAACTGCTACCTTTCGCTACGATGAAGAAAGCTCCTGGGATCGATCCATTGACGGCGAAGATCATCTCCTGATACCACCGCTGCTCCCACTTCAGATACAAGCAGGCGCTACCGGATATGAGAGCTCAGAAGTCATCAATATTTCAGCGCTCCAACCAGGAGAAGAACGCGAAATCAAAGTCTCATTGCGACCGCTGCAAACAGGATGCATTCGTGGACAGGTCGTGGACGAATCAGGAACACCGCTGAGCGATGTAGAAGTCCAACCCAGCTTGATGGGGGATTATTTGGCCGACGCTCCGGAGCCCAAAAATACAGATAAAAATGGTCAGTTTGCGTTCAAAAATGCCCATCCCGGAAAATATATTCTTTTTGTCCATGGGTACGGGGCGGGATACGCTATAACACCTCCTCAGGACGTCGATGTTGAAGTCCAGCCCACGGCAGAATGCAGCAATACCACGATACGTCTTGGTCCTAAAGCCGCCAAGCTTGAAGTGCGGGCTGTAGACGCCTTCACCCATCAGACAGTGAAGCAATTTACAGGGTCCGCCATCGGCATTACGGAACGTGATAATTGGTCGATGAAGCTGCTGGAAAATCCTACTCTGGTACCGCCATTTACAACCATTCAGGTATCGGCAGGAGCAGAGGGCTATCAGCCAAGCGGAGAAGTTACGGTCAGCCCGTTACAGCCGGAGGAAATCAAACAGATCACAATCGAACTTTATCCGCTGGCAACGCCGAAAAAGAAAAATTAAATCGTGTGGGAGAATTACCGTCCCGTGATCCACTCAAATTGCTCCTCATTCAGTGGCACCACTGACAGTCTTCCCTGTCTGACCAGGGGTGAGTCTTCAAACAAATCGCTCGTCTTTACCTCCGCCAGCGTCACCGGATGTGAGATCAGCTTGCCCGCCTTGATCCTGACTTTAGGAACTTTAGGATCAGTGGCATCCACCGACTCAACCGCCGCCGTGCCCACGGCGCGCTTTTCGTCGCCCGTGTGATAAATCACCAGCTTGTCGCCCTTCTGCATATTGCGCAGGTTCTTCACCGCCACAGGGTTGGTCACTCCATCCCATATGGTGGACTGCTCTTTCTGCAAATCGGCAAAGCCGTAAACCGTAGGTTCTGTTTTGAGCAAATAGTAGGACATGGTTTTATCTCGAGGCAGAGTCTTCTGAAACCCCTAACCCTGAGCTTGTCAAAAGGGGAAGGGTCCCTATAGCTCACATCGCTTAAAAGGTAACAGGCAATCTCAATACTGTAAATCCGTGACCCCGCAGATGCCTGCCTTTCTCCGGGGCTAGGATTTTACAAAAACCGTCTATAATTCCGTTCGCCATGCCATACACACTCAAAAAGATCATAAGCATTTCATCCCTGTTCGTCGCTCTTCTTGTGCTCGCCTCTAATCCTGCCTGCGCGCAGAAAAGTGCGTCGCCGCAGAGCACGCCGAAGTATCCGAATTATCCCAGTGAAACTCCAGACGTACTCAAGCCCGCCGATGCAAGCTTTGACTACGAGCGCCGTGAAGTCATGATCCCCATGCGTGATGGCGTGAAGCTGCACACGGTGATTCTGGTTCCGCGCACCACCACCAAGACCAAGCCTGAGCCAATCCTACTCACGCGGACGCCTTACAGCGCTGACCAACTCACCACACATCTCGCCAGCTCGCATCTCGGACCGTCACTTTATGGCTATGACAACGCGACTGATGTGATCGTGGAAGGCGGTTACGTCCGCGTAGTGCAGGACGTTCGCGGCAAATACGGCTCCGAAGGTGACTATGTCATGAACCGTCCGCTGCATGGACCGCAGAATCCCACGCCTGTCGACCACTCGACTGATACTTACGACACCATCGACTGGCTTGTGAAAAACGTGCCGGAATGCAACGGCCGCGTGGGCATTCTGGGAATTTCCTATGACGGTTTCACGCCGCTCATGGCGCTGGTGAATCCGCATCCTGCGCTTAAAGTTTCTATTCCCATGAATCCCATGGTCGACGGCTGGCGTGGCGATGACTGGTTCCACAACGGCGCGTTCCGCGCGCAGAATCTGCCTTATATTTTTGAGCAAGTGGCCACGCGCAAGAATGAAGCCAAGTGGTGGAGTAACCACTTTGATGATTACGACTTATATATGGAAGGCTCGGCCGGTGAAATAGCCAAGGCGCATGGACTGGAGCAGACCGGCTTCTGGCGCAAGGTGATCGCGCATCCAAGTTATGACAGCTTCTGGCAAGACCAGGCGATGGACAAAATTCTTGCGGCGCAGCCCATAAAGATCCCTGTCATGATCGTCGCTAGCCTCTGGGATCAGGAAGATATTTACGGGGGCATGGCCGTCTACAAAGCGCTCAAGCCTAAAGATAAAGACAACAAGGTTTTCCTCGCGCTTGGCCCGTGGTATCACGGACAGGAAATTGATGAAGCCAGTTCTCTGGGCGCCATTAAGTTTGGTAGCGATACCGGACTCTATTTCCGCCAGGAAATCCTGAAAGCCTTTCTCGATCAATACCTCAAAGGCGAACCCACCAAAAAAGTGTCGCCCGTCTCTATTTTTGAAACCGGGACCAATACCTGGCGTTTCTATAACACCTGGCCTCCTTCAGATAACGCGCAGTGCCAGATGCCTTGCGTTCCTAAAGCAACGCCGCTTTATCTCGCCTCTGGTATGAAGCTAAGCTTTGATGCGCCCCAAAGCGGCAGCACAAATGAAAAACAAAGCAGTTCGGCCTATGAAGAATATGTCTCCGATCCGGCCAAGCCGGTGCCTTTCCGCACGCGTCCAATTCGTCCCGTGGGTTATGACATTGATAAAGGCTTCACCTGGCCGCATTGGCTGGTTGACGACCAGCGCGAATTTTCAGGCCGGCCTGATGTGCTGGCATTTACCTCAGACGTGTTGACCGCACCGGTAAAAATCAGCGGACAGCCCGTGGCAAATCTTGTGGCCTCCACCAGCGGCACTGACTCTGATTGGGTGGTGAAACTGATTGATGTTTATCCCGACGAAGTTCCCGGCGATGAACGCATGGGCGGCTACCAGCTTGCCGTATCGATGGACATTTTCCGCGGACGCTATCGTGAAAGCCTGGAAACTCCAAAGCCGATTACCGCCGATAAACCGCTGCTCTATCGCTTTGATCTGCCCACTGCCAACCACGTCTTTCTGCCCGGACACCGCATCATGGTGCAGGTGCAATCCAGCTGGTTCCCGCTTTACGATCGCAACCCACAAACCTTTGTGCCGAATATCTTCTGGGCCAGGCCCGAAGACTACAAAAAAGCCACACAACGCATCTTCCATGAACCGGGCAATGCCAGCTTTGTGGAGTTGCCGTTGGTGAACCAGCAGTAAGTGATTGCGAGGCGGTGAGTGCTTTTTCTGAAATCTCGAATCTGACCCTGAGCTTGGCGAAGGGGAACGGTGAGAGATCCATATTGCTGCCAAGAGTTTTCGGGTTAACTAGCAATTAACTTGTATCACCTGTGTGGTTCTCGTGATGATAGGGTTCCTTCGCTCCGCTAGGGATTACAGAAAAAAGCTCAATACGCGTGCAGCTTCTTTGCCTCTCGCACCACATCTTCCACCTTCGGCAAGAAAAAATGCTCCAGTGGCGGTGAAAATGGAACAGGCGTGTCCAGCGCCGTGATGCGGACGATCGGTCCATCCAAATCCTCAAACGCTTCTTCATTAATAATGGCGGCAATCTCGCCAGCAAGGCCACCGGTCTTGGTGTCCTCATGCAGAAGAATCACTTTGTTCGTCTTCTTCACTGTCTGCGCAATGGCTTCCCGATCCAGCGGACAGAGCGTGCGCAGGTCAACAATCTCAACTTCAATTCCCTCTTTGGCCAGCGCATCAGCAGCTTCCTGCGCGGTGTGCACCATCGCGGCATAAGTAATGATGCTCAAATCGCGGCCTTCGCGATGCACACGCGCCTTGCCGATAGGCACTGCATAGTCGCTGTCAGGTACCTCTTCCTTAATTCGGCGATAGAGAAATTTATGTTCCAGAAACAAAACCGGATTGTTGTCCCGAACAGCGGATTTAATCAGGCCTTTGGCATCACTGGGCGTGGCCGGCGCAACAACCTTCATCCCCGGCGTATGAACAAAATACATCTCCGGATTCTGTGAGTGGAATGGTCCGCCATGCACGCCGCCACCACACGGTCCGCGCAGCACCAAGGGGGCCGGCGCGCCCCAGCGATAATGCGACTTGGCCACCATGTTCACAATCTGGTTGAAGGCGCAACCAATGAAGTCCATGAACTGAAATTCAGCCACCGGACGCATGCCGGTAAGCGCCGCGCCAAACGCCGCGCCCACAATGGCTGACTCAGCGATGGGCGTATCAATCACGCGCTGCGGTCCAAAGTGGTGGACAAAGCCATCTGTCACTTTGAACGCGCCACCATAAATGCCGATGTCTTCGCCAATACAGAAGACGCTGGGGTCAGACTCCATCTCTTCCCAGAGTCCCTGCCGGATTGCTTCAAGATATGTTGCCTGGGCCATATTGTTTTTTAATCCCGAGCGAAGCGAGGGATCCCTATCGCCTTCGTCGCTCACTTGGTATATATGTCAGCTTTTAAGAAGTTACTCGAGGAGATAGGGATCTCTCGCTTCGCTCGAGATTTCAGAAAAAGCTAAGTCCGACGACTTATTACTAAAATCTGCTACTTAAAATGAATAGCCGCCTCTGACTCTTTCAACTTACCTTCGCTTCGCCGCGCCTTCTGCGGCATGGCATACTTCGGCTTGATGGCGTGGCAGCGATCGTCGCAGTACACGCCCTCTGCAGCGGTATGCGGCTCGGGCATGGGAGAGTTCACGGCAAACTCGCGCTCCGCATCGATCTCTTTGTCCACATCCGCCAGCAGCTTTTCGTTCTCCTCAGCGGTGAGCCATTTTCTCTCCATCAGATATTTTTCGAAGCGATCAATACAGTCGCGCTTGCGCCAGAAGTCATGCATCTCTTTGGGGACGTACGCCGCGGCGTCGTGAATGGCGTGGCCTTTCATGCGCATGAGCTTGGCTTCAATCATGGTCGGGCCTTCGCCGCGATGCGCTCGCTCCACCGCTTCATAGGTTGCGTCGTAAACCTGGCAGGCATCGGTGCCGTCGATAATCACGCCAGGCATGCCGTAGCCGATCGCGCGGTTGGCCAGGTCTTTTACATTTACCTGATATTCCGTGGGCGTGGAATAAGCCCAGAGATTGCTCTCGATAATCAACACCAATCCCAGCTTGCGCACCGCAGCCAGGTTGATGCCTTCATACGTCACGCCTGTTGACTGCCCGCCATCGCCGATCCACGTAAGGCAGGCCAGTTCTTTCCCCTGCATGCGTCCGCCCAGTGAGATACCGGCCATCACCGGAATCAAATCACCCAGCATGGAGATCGGTGAAACCATCTGCCGCTTTTCGATATCGCCGTAATGCGACGTGCCATCTTTGCCCTTAGTCGGTGAACCGGCTTTGGCCATGTACTGCATCATGATGTCGCGCGCGTGAAAGCCGCGCACCAACTGCGCCCCCTGGTTGCGGATCATCGGCGCAAACCAGTCATCTTTACCCAGCGCGTAAGCAGAAGCGCAGGAGCAGGCTTCCTGTCCCAGGCCAAAATAAACGCCGCCCACCACCTTGCTCTGCTTATAAAGATTCTCCAGCGCCACTTCCATGCGCCGGTTCATCAGCATCCAGCGATACAGCTCCAGATGCTGCTCTTTGCTCAGATATTTTGACTCGCGGATCGGCGGCACCGGCGTGTTCAACTTGCCTTTGATCTCATAGTGCACTTCAGGCCCATCCGTGATCTCGCGGACCTCAAATTCCGGATGCTCCAGCCGCCAGTCAGGAATCCCGTACTGGTTCACCTGGATCGCAGGCGTTTTGCCCGCAGGGCGTCCATTGCGACTGCCATTGGCAGAATTTTTTGCCGCTGGCTTTACGCCTTGATTCTTAGGGGGTTTGGTTTTGGTTGGCATAACGACCGTACCAGTTTATACCGAACTTCCACCGGCGGCATCTGCCTGCAGGCTTGCGCTAAAAAGAAAAGGACCGAGCAAAATTTCTCTGGGTGAAAAGAACAAATGCCGTCTTCAAGCAGCAGGAGATTTCTGAGTGGGACGGACAGCATCCTTCTCGTCCACTTCAATCTTCTTGCCTCCCCGGCGCGCCTCGCACGCTTCCCGGATTTTCTGGTATCGCTCTTCCAGTGCGTCCAGCTCTTCGTCGGAGAGCTTCTGGATATCGATCAGGTCATCATTCGCCGGATGGTGCGAGCGGATCAACTCATCCAGCTTCAGGTGTAAGGCCTTGGCGTCGCGATTCTGCGTATTTTGGATCAGGAAGACCACCAGAAAAGTAACGATCGTGGTGCTGGTATTAATAATGAGCTGCCAGGTGTCAGAGTAGTGGAAATATGGGCCGCTCAACGCCCAGACCAGCAACAAGACCACAGCGCCAAAAAACACCATGGGATGTCCGACCACCTGAGCCGTGCCGCTGGCAAAGCGGCTGAACCACAGGCTTATTCCGCCGGCCTTTCTGATTTCATCCTGGGCTTTGACGTATGGAATACGGTGTTTCGAGGGCATAACTGTAACGTTGGATGAGAGTTGCAGGGCGGAAGTTTGTATCTCGCATCAAGATACAGCCGGGATTTACACAGCAGAGAACCTGCTAATTCACGTATTTTGAAATGCCTGAAGGCGGATCTTGAATTTCAGCCAATTCATTGCCGGAAGCCAGCAGCGCATCCAGGGAATTCAGCCACAATGTCTGCGCCTCAAAAACTCGCCCAAAGTTGCGCGCCACCTGCTGTGACAGATCTTCCAGCGAAGGCACCTGACGGCCTCGACCAATAAAGCTCAGTGCCATCTCTTTTTCCAGCGATGTCACTGGCTTGTCCGCAATACCGCACGGTACGATGAGCTTAAAGTAATCAAGATTGGTCGTCACATTCAACGCAAACCCGTGCGACGTGACTGCCCGTGAGATGTGTACACCAATCGCTGCAATTTTTCCCGGCACCTCATCCTGCGTCCACACGCCGGTAAGACCGGGAATGCGCTCGGTGGCGACGCCAAGATCACCGCACGTGCGGATCAATGTTTCTTCCAGCTTGCGAACAAAATCCACGGCGCCCATGCGCGGAGCAAAAGCACGCAGATCAAAAATCGGATAGCCCACCAGCTGTCCGGGCCCATGAAATGTTACGTCGCCGCCGCGATTGGTCTCATGCAACTCAACCCCGTTGTTCGCCAGAAACTCGCGCGAGGCAACAATATTCTGTGCGCCGGCATTGCGCCCCATGGTGATCACCGGAGAGTGCTCCAGTAGCAGCAACGTATGGGCAATGCGTCCCTGTTTGACCAGATTCACAAGGGTCTGCTGCAGCTCCAGCGCGATGGAGTAATCCACGCGGCCAAGGTACAACACATTGATAACTCTTTGCTCCACATTCTCATTCTACCGAATGAGAGCAGAAGCTCAAGTTAACTTGCGATGCGCTCCTCGTCGGACATCTCGTCCAGATACCGGGCAGGATCGCGCTCGAATTTGTGCAGGCAGTCGATTGAGCAGAAATAGAGCGTTTCTGCATGATGATCATGGCTGGCGGCGGCGTCAGCGATTGAAACTTCCATTTTGCAAACGGGATCGATAGGCATGGGGCTCCCTCCTGTTTAAGTGTGATACCGAAACAGGAGGAAATGTTTTCTTGAAGAAAGTAGTTAGCAGTTAGTCATCAGCATTCAGCCAGAGCTGTTGCCCTGAGCTGAATGCTTAAAAAACTAAAGCGTGTGAGGTTTTGTCTGACTACTAATAATGAATTACTGCCTTATGCATTGATCGCTTTGCCTTCCACCGCGCTGAAAGCATCGAGCAACCCTTCAGAAACCGTGGGATGCGCGTGGATAGTAAACATCATGTCTTCAATCGTCGCTTCCATCTCAATGGCGGTCACTGCTTCTGCAATCAACTCAGTTGCCATGGGACCGATGATGTGTACGCCCAGAATCTCGCCATACTTCGCGTCTGACACAACCTTGATAAAACCCTCATGATTATTAATGATGGTGGCCTTGGAGTTCGCTGTGAACGGGAACTTGCCGACCTTCACCTCATATCCAGCTTCCTTGGCCTTTGCCTCGGTCAGGCCCACGCTGCCAATCTGCGGCTCGCAATAGGTGCAGCCCGGAACATGATTTTTATTCACCGGCTTGGCTGGTTTGCCAGCGATATGCGTAGTGGCGACAATCCCTTCCATCGCGCCGGCATGCGCAAGCTGCGGAAGTCCAGCCACAATATCGCCGATGGCATAAATCCCCTTCTCGCCGGTCTCCATCCATTCATTTACCTGGACAAAGCCGCGATCCAGTTTTACGTTCGGTGTCTTTTCCAGGCCAATGCCTTCTGTATTCGGCCCGCGGCCAATGGCGATCAGGACTTTTTCGGCTTCAATTTGCCGGGTAGCTTCTCCTTGCGGAGTGCACATAACGCAGACGCCATTCTTGGTCTTCTCAACTTTTTCAACTTTCGTGTTGAGGAGACAGTTGATGCCCTTCTTTTTGAATGACCGCAACAGCTCTTTGCTGACTTCTTCATCTTCCACCGGCACAAGTCGCGGCAGCATTTCGATCACAGTCACCTCCGCCCCAAACGACTTATAAATGGAGGCAAATTCCACTCCGACCGCGCCGGAACCAATAATGACCATCGACTTCGGCAGCGCCGGCAACGAGAGAACTTCAATATTCGTCAGGATGCGTTCATCCGCCTTCAGCCCCGGCAGCATACGCGCATAGGAACCTGTAGCCAGGATAATATTTTTGGCTTTTACCTCGCTGGCGCCTTTGCTGCTCTCCACTTGAACGGTATGCACACCATTTTTCGCCGGGCCAGTCAGCTTGCCAAAGCCGAGCACACGATCGACCTTATTTTTGCGCACCAGGAAATCCAGCCCTTTGGTGTGCTTGGTCACGATCTTGTTCTTGCGGTCCTGAATGGTCTTCCAGTTCAGCTTGCCTGTGCCCAGGCCATCAATGCCAAGCTCTTCAGCAGCTTTCATGTGGTCATAAACTTCAGCATTAAATAGCAGTGCTTTTGTGGGGATGCAGCCAACATGCAGGCACGTACCGCCAAGCCAGCTTTCTTTTTCGATCAGGCAGGTTTTCAATCCAAGCTGGCCGGCGCGGAACGCGGCTGTGTATCCACCAGGTCCTCCGCCGACAATGGCAACGTCATAAATCGTATCTGGCAAAGTAGTGCTCCCTCTAGGTTGGAAAAGTCGTGAGTAGGCAAACAAATGATTGTATTACAGCCCGCCGATTCCCCTTATAGTAGATGCGTTTACCGGCAGCAAAGATTCGCTTGCACCCAGTCTGACTATCTGCGCCAAACACCTGCAAACAAATAACATACACCAGGCCAGAGAACCGCAATCAACCATCTAAATACACCAACAACCGCCAGCATGCTTCACTGCTGGCCGGCAACTCTCGATTCCTTGCAATCGCAGGCATACAGACCTGCCGCTGCTCCCTCTAACACCATAGGACTAGGAAATGTACTCTCGTCCTTGAAGGAGAAGATATGTTTATCTTGTGGTGGATTGTCGTTGGTCTTATTGCCGGTTGGATTACCGGCAAGCTCATGAAAGGCTCTGGTTATGGCACGCTGATGGACATCGTGCTGGGCATTGCCGGAGCGCTGGTTGGCGGATGGATCATGCGCTTGCTGGGTGGTACCGGCCAGGGCGGCATGATTTACACCATCATTGTCGCTATCGGAGGGGCCGTTCTCCTCACGCTGCTGGTTCGCCTGATTACCGGGAATAAATCCAGCGGTGGAAGCAGCAACCTTCGCCGGGCTGCTTAAAATTTTCAACGTGATCTTCTAACGAACAAAAACTGTTAACGATAGTTGTTTAACGATCAGGGCGGTTTCCGAACTTTCTTGTCGGCCACAACAAGCTTGCAGGAAAGTATCGGCAGCCCACAGCCGTCCCTCTTTTCTTAAATCCCGAGGTCTACTTATCTCACTCGGTAAATCCTGTCTCTTTGTGCTAGCCTTTCCCTTGCTATGTCTTCTGACCTGATCATTTCTCCGTCAGCCGCCAGGCTGGCGCGGCAAGCGTGGATTCGCGTCATTGCGCTGGTACTGCTCAGCCTGCCCGGAATGATTGCGCTGGGCTACTATGGCTACCAGATTCGTCGTCTGGAAGCGGCAAAGAACAATTACAAAGACGCCGAACAGCAATATCACGTAAGAACACAGGCCATTCATCGGCTTAGTGACATGGAAGCGGCCTTCAATCGCTACCTGCTGGATGCCAATACAGCCAACCTTGATCTACTGCAGTCTGACAAGCAACGAATCGAGCAACTGGCGCAGCAAAATGCAGACGCACAACATGACCAGCTTTTACAAAATCTTGTGGCAGCGGAACAGAAATGGGACACACAGGTTGTTCAGCCGCTTGTGGAAGAGCGCAGAAAGCTGGCTGCCGGTCAGGGACTGCCGGAAGATTTTCTGGCCAAGTATCGCGCGTCAAGGCAAGACCTGCAGCTATTGAACGCGGAGCTGGCTGCAGAAGATGGGCATCATCAGGCGCAACAGGCACTGCAGCAGGTTGAAGATCAACTGCGCTGGCTCTGGCTGCCATTTCCCATTGCGGCATTGGTCGCCTTCGGCGTGATCTGGCTGTCCATCGGCGCAGTTAAAAGCGTGAACGATCTGAAGCAAGTGGCTGAAGATGGGGCTGTTGAAGGGGAAGAGGATGGTCACGAGCCGTCAGAGAACGATACGGAGGCTAAATGATTGTTGCTTTGATCTGGTGGATTATTGTTGGGTTAATCGCGGGCTGGCTGGCGGGCAAGATCATGAAGGGTTCCGGCTATGGCACCGGCATGGATATTTTGCTGGGAATGGTCGGATCCATCATCGGCGGCCTGATCCTGCGCTTGCTTGGCTTTTATCACTCTGGGGGGCTGATCCCTTCTATTCTAGTTGCGACTCTCGGCGCGGTGATTCTTGTCTGGTTGGCGCGTAAATTGAAATGAAAATGATCTTCGCATGACTCAGTAAGATATAAAAATACGACAAGCAGCGGGGGAACTTATTGCCTCCCCAAGGACAAACTTTGAATGCTCATCTTTCCAGTACGGATAGAAAATACTTTCAGCGCCGAGGGTAATGTGATCAAGATATACCATAACGGCTGGCACCATCTCGCCTTTTGTCGCGGGAATGAGAACTGCTATACAGAAACAGGCGGCCTTACAATCTCCCTGTAATTTTGCAACTGATTCTCGAAGCTGGTTAATCCAGTATGACTCTATTTCGTCACGAGTTGGAGACTTCTTCATGCTTGTGGGCACCAGCAAATTGATATTGCGGTTCGGTCCCAGAGTCGCACCGAAGGGATATAAACCATCGTCCTGCAGGCGCTCTGGTAGAAGTCGCGTGATGACGAGGAGACAGAGATTTTTTTCTTCCTGCGGTGTCATTCAATTCTTTATCTTTTACAAATGTGCGCAGGCTGGTTACCCCAGCAATCTTGCCGCATCCTTCGCAAAGTAAGTAAGGATCAACTGCGCGCCGGCGCGGCGGATCGACGTCAACGATTCCATCATCACGCGATCGCGCTCCAGCCATCCATTGCGGATGGCCGCCTGCAACATCGCGTATTCACCGGAAACCTGATACGCAGCAATCGGCAGATCAAAACGCCGGCGCGCCTCATTGATAATGTCGAGATATGGCATGGCCGGCTTCACCATGATCATGTCCGCGCCTTCTTTTACGTCGAGCGCGATTTCCCGCATGGCTTCACGTAGATTTGCTCCATCCATCTGATAAGACCGGCGATCACCGAACTGTGGCGTTGAATCCGCCGCTTCGCGGAACGGCCCATAAAATCCTGATGCAAATTTCGCGGCATAAGAAAGGATCGGCGTATTGATAAACCCTGCCTGGTCCAGCGCTTTGCGAATGGCGGCAACACGGCCGTCCATCATGTCTGACGGAGCAATAATGTCCATCCCTGCCTGTGCCTGTGAGACAGCTGTCTTGGCCAGAATCTCCAGCGTTTGATCATTCAGGATTTCGTATTCAACTTCAGCGGCAGCCTGCGTTGCAACAGCGCTGCGTCCGTTGCCTGAACCACTGCGTTTTGATGAAGAAGAACTGCCGGCAGCAGAATCTTTCTTCTGCACAATCCCGCAATGCCCGTGTGACATGTATTCGCACAGGCAGACATCGCCGATCACCACCAGATCGCGCACCTCGCGCTTGATGGCCCGCGTCGCCCCCTGCACAATTCCATCATCCGCCCAGGCGCCGGTCGCGACTTCATCTTTTTTCTCCGGCAGGCCGAACAGAATAATGCCGCCCACGCCCAGCCTCTTTGCCTCGTGTGCCTCTTTCACCGCCTCGTCCACGGAAATATTAAATACTCCGGGCATGGAGCTAATTTCTTTGCGCACGCCCTTGCCTGGACAGACAAAGAGCGGATAAATAAAGTTCGTGGGGGTTAGGCGAGTTTCACGCACCAGCGACCTCAAAGAGTCGTTCTGGCGCATGCGGCGTAAACGGGTAACTGGAAAGGACATTGCTTCAAAGTTTACCAGTCTTTGTGCAGGTTCCGAAGCCGGTTTTTCCCTTATGAATCATACTTATGCAACAAATGAATGGTCATTCAGTGTATTCTGTAAACACATCACTGGTTCAACTGAAAGGCGCATATGAGCACTTTGTCAGCTACCGCGCAAATGAGTTCAACCTCTGTCCGCGAGAAAGCGGAAAGCATTCCCATGCTGGTTTGGGCCACGGCGATTGCATCAGTCTGCATTGCCACCGGGCTCTATTGGGACATTTCATGGCATGAGACGATTGGCCGCGACAGCTTCTGGACTCCCGCCCATTTGTTGATTCAATTTGGCGCGCTGATGGGCGCTTTCAGTTCGGCATGGGTCATCATGCGCACCACCTTTGGCGCAGATGAAGAGGCTCGCGCTGGATCGGTAAACGTTCTGGGATTTCGCGGACCGCTTGGCGCGTTCATTGCCGCATGGGGCGGCGGAGCCATGCTGACCTCTGCTCCATTCGACAACTGGTGGCATGAAGCTTATGGGCTCGACGTAAAAATCATCAGCCCTCCGCATATGCTTCTGGCGCTTGGCATTGCCGGCATCATGTGGGGCGGCGCGATTCTCACAATTTCTTATTTCAATCGCGCAGCTGGTGAGCAGCGCACATCCCTGCAGCGCATGCTGCTGTTTGTTGGCGGCTTCGTCATTATTCAGGCCATGACGCTCAAGCTGGAATACACCAACCGCGTGCTCCTGCATAGCGCCATTTCCTATCTCGTCGTTAGCATCGGAACTCTGCTGATCATGGAGGGCCTGGCGCGTGCTTCAGGACATCGCTGGGCACGCACCATCATGACCGGCGTTTATTCCGCTTTTGTCCTCATCTTGATGTGGGTGCTTCCCCTCTTCCCCGCGCGGCCCAAACTTGGCCCTGTATATCAGGACATCACACACATGGTGCCATTGCCATTTCCTATTCTGCTTTTTGTTCCCGCACTGCTGCTGGATCTGGTATGGCCCATATTCAAAGAGTCGCCCAAGTGGCAGCAGGCGCTTTTTGGCGGGGTAACTTTCCTGTCGGTGCTGATCGCCGTGGAGTGGCCGTTCGCAACATTTCTTATGTCGCCGGCCGCTCGCAATCCGTTTTTCGCGACCATTGATTTTCCTTACTTCGCGCTTCCCACGTCTCCCACAGTCCGCCACATCTTTGTGCATTGGGAGCAATCGCCATCGCAATTCTGGACCAACATGGGCATTGCCTTCGTGCTCTCCGTCGCCAGCATGTGGATCGGCACTTACTGGGGAGAATGGTTGAAGAGGGTAAAACGGTAATGGCAAAGCACCTGCGAATCGCTCTCCTGATTTTGCTCATCGCCACATTTCCTCTGGCTTCAACGGCGCACGTCAACAGCCCGGATGTTTATTTTGACGGCTACGCCGGCCCCTACCATCTGCTTGTAACTTTGCGCCCACCGGCAGTTGTGCCGGGCGTAGCGCAAGTGACAATTCGCAGCGTGGGCAGCGATGTAACCGACATAAAGATTCTGCCGCTGCGTGTGATCGGCGCAGGTTCAAAGATGGCGCCGGTACCGGACACAGCAAAACGCTCCACTGACGATCCTCAACTTTTTACCGGTAGCTTATGGATCATGGTGCGCGGCTCATGGAAGGTGCAGGTCCAGGTCGCAGGACAAAAAGGTATCGCACAACTTGACGTTCCTTTGCCTGCCGTCTCCACAAACTCTCAGCCCATGCAGACCAGCCTGGGCATCCTGCTCTCAGTCTTAGGATTGGCGTTGGCTGGAGGGTTGATCGGCATAATCTTTGCCGCCGCGCGCGACGCAAAACTCAATCCCGGGGAGACGCCTCCGCCGGCACAGGTTCGCCGTGGACGCATTGGCTTCGGCATCGCCACAGCCATGGTGATTGCAGCGTTCGTCTTCGGCAATCAATGGTGGGGCAGCGAAGCCCGCGCCAACGCGAGGCTCAATTACAAAATTCCGCAAATGTCGCCGTCACTCGCGGGAGATAAGCTGACACTCCAGTTGGATAATCCAAATGAATCGGAACCCACGCGCTTCCGCAGCGAACAGCCTGATCGCATTCGCATGGACGATCTGATCCCTGATCACGGCCATCTCATGCATCTCTTTGTGGTGCGCCTGCCCGATATGAAAATTTTCTGGCATCTTCATCCTGATCAAACCGAGCCGGGAGATTTCGCGCAGAACCTGCCTGCGCTGCCGGAAGGCCAGTACAAACTTTTTGGCGACATCGTTCATCACACCGGCTTTCCTGAAACTGAAGTCGCGACAGTAAATATGCCGGCGGTTGCCGGACAGCCTCTCCACGGCGACGATGCCGGCAGTCTTGAGCTCACACCCGCCGACACTGTTGCGCAACTTTCTGACGGCTATCGGATGGTGTGGCAGCGTGACGACAAGCCATTCAAAGCCAACCAGCCTTACTGGTTCCGCTTCCGCATAGAAGACAAAGACGGCAAGCCCGCAACCGACGTGGAGCCTTACATGGGCATGGCTGGTCATGCCGTCTTCATAAGCACTGACGGAAATATCTTTGCCCACGTTCATCCTGCGGGCTCTGTTTCCATGGCCGCCGTGAACCTGGCTGCAGGCCATGACTCAATGGCAGGAATGCCCGGCATGAATCATGAAGGTCCCTCGTCTGAAGTTTCATTTCCTTATGGCTTTCCTAAGCCCGGCGACTATCGCATCTTTGTCCAGATCAAACGCGGCGGGAAAGTTGAGACGGCGGAGTTTGTAGCCAAGGCGCAGTGAGGATACCTCATGAATAAGGAAAATCCTGCTCACATCCACGTTCTTTTCGTGGCTGCGTTCAACGCTGGCGATATCGATTCGCTCGTAGCGCTGTATGAGTTGAATGCCGTCCTTGTCATGAATGGTCAGCTTGTTGAAGGCCAACAATTAATACGAAATGCCTATAAAAGCTTTCTAGCCCTCCGACCTCGAATGACCCTTACAACCCAATCAGTGGTTGTGTTCGATGACAGTCTTGCCGTATTGCACGGAGACTGGATTCTCGAACCCGCTTTGGCCGATGAAACTGGGAACACAACGCGTGGACTGAGCACCGAAGTGGTCCGTCGACAACCAGATGGCAGTTGGCGGTTTGTCATTGATAGCCCCCATACTCCACGCTAGAGGCCGTCACCTCTTTGCCATCCGCTGCCCCCGGATGTAGAATTTCTTCGCTATGTCCCCCTTCTCCCACGGTTTTACTTGACGGTAATCCCGCCAAACCTCCGGGCCGGATGTTCGACAGTCAATTCCATATAAGCCAAAAAAGGGAGAATCCCATGTTGCGTTTTATACCGCGCAGATTTTCTGCCGTCTCGCTGTTCCTGCTGCTGAGCCTAAGCGCGTTTGCCCAGAGCAAGCCGCGTCATTTTGAACTCAACTACTCGTTCTCGGTCCGCATTACCGATCCAGGCAAACCGCTCGACGTTTGGTTTCCCATCGCCCAATCTGACCAGTATCAGCAGATAAAAATCATCTCCAAAACCAGTGATCTTCCGCTCAAGGAAACCACTGAGCCGGAATATGGCAACAAGATGTTTTATGCCCACACTGATAAGGCTGACAAAGCCGAATACCACTTCACCGTGAAATATGACGTGGTGCGTATGGAGCATCTTGCCGATGTCTCCCTGAAAAATCCCGCATCAGCCAAACAACTGCAGCGTTTTCTTCAGGCAGACAAACTTGTGCCCATCACCGGTAAGCCTGCCGAACTCGCCGCGGAACAAGTAAAGCCGGGCATGAGTGATCTGGCCGAAGGCCGCGCCTTTTACGACTATGTTTTCTCCACGATGAAATACGAAAAAACCGGCACCGGCTGGGGCCGTGGCGACACGCTATGGGCCTGCGACGCCAAGCATGGCAACTGCACTGACTTCCATTCGGTCTTCATCTCCATGGCGCGCTCGCAGAAGATTCCTGCCCGCTTTGAAATGGGGCTGCAACTGCCGCCAGACCAGCACTCCGCCCAGATTCCCGGCTATCACTGCTGGGCTGAGTTTTATACAAAAGAACGCGGCTGGTACCCGGTAGACATTTCTGAAGCCTGGAAGCATCAGGACAAGAAAGATTATTTCTTCGGCGCGCATGACGTGAACCGCGTGCAGTTCACTGTGGGCCGCGATATTGAATTGAGCCCTAAACAACATGGCGATCGTGTGAATTACCTGATCTTCCCTTACGTCGAACTGGGTGGCGAGTCGTATCCGAACGTGGCGAATGACTTTTCATTTAACGACGTTGCCACGCAGCAGGCCATGGCATCGCACTAGACAACTGAAACAATTTCTTGCGAAGGCCCGGCAGTTGTCCGGGCCTTTTGCTTTGCTGAATGCGTAAAATGAATATATGCCGCGAATGCGCCCTTATTTATCGGTTTTGACCGGATTGCTGGTGGCGCTTGCACCTGCTTATGCTCAGGAAAAACCCGCGCAGCATGCGCGTGTCGAACTCATCTCGCAGCAATCGTCCATTGCTGCCGGCACTGACGCTTTACTGGGCGTACACTTTGTTCTGGATTCCGGCTGGCACATCTACTGGGTGAACCCTGGCGACTCCGGCCAGCCGCCAAGTTTCAAATGGAACGTTCCTGCAGGCTTCAGCGCTGATGAGGTCCAATGGCCGCGGCCGGAACGAATGCAAGCCATCAAGGAACTGGCTGACTTTGGCTATCACAATGATGTTCTGCTGCCGCTCACACTTCACGTTCCTGCTTCTGCAAAATCTTCTGAAGAAGTTGCCGCCGACGCCAAATGGCTCGTCTGCCGTGAAGTATGCATTCCAGAGCACAAGCAGCTTCAACTTACACTGCCTGTGGCGGCAAAAGCACAACTAAATCCATCGACTGCCGGATTGTTTGCCAATACAAAAAAGCTTTTGCCCAAACCTCTGCCACACGGCTGGAAGACAAAAGTTATTTCAACAAAAGATGATTTTGTCTTGTCAATCACGGGAACTAGGCAAATCGCAAAAGCCGAATTCTTTCCACTGGATCCCGGCCAGATCGATAATCCTTCGCCACAAAAAGCTCAGCCATCAGGTACAGGAATAACTGTCACGCTCAAGAAATCTGATCTTCTGGTGAAGCCAATCAATGTTCTGCGCGGTGTCCTGGTTATTCCGGGAAATCCGCCATACCAGATTGAAGCGCCTGTACACCAGCCGCTACAATAACGATTGATAGCTTGCTCTTAAGAGGAGGCGCAATGAAAAACCTACGCAACTTGATCGTGCGCGCATTTGTGCTGCTGGCGCTCGTGGCGACAATGTTTGCCGTTAAGCCCGGTGATCCGGCGCCGAACTTTACCGTTGTCGACAGCAATGGCAAGCAACAGCACCTCTCGGATTACAAGGGCAAGTTTGTGGTGCTGGAGTGGCATAACCAGGGCTGCCCTTATACCAAGAAGCATTATGAAAGCGGCAACATGCAGCAGCTGCAAAAAGAGTGGACGGGCAAAGGGGTGGTCTGGCTCACCGTGATTTCTTCCGCTCCCGGCACGCAGGGATTCGTTACACCATCGCAGGAAAATGAGTATCTAAAAACCATGAATGCCTCTCCGACCGCGGTGCTCATGGATATTGGTGGCACGGTCGGGCATCTTTATGAAGCCAAGACCACGCCGCACATGTTCGTTATTGATCCCAATGGAACATTGATTTACAACGGCGCCATTGACGATCATCCAACGTCAGACAAGGGCGATATTCCCAACTCCAAGAACTATGTTTCCGCAGCATTGACAGCAGCCATGGCCGGTAAGCCTGTGTCGGATGCGGTCACGCGCCCTTACGGCTGTTCCGTAAAATACAAAGACTAGAGGACAAGCGAACACAAATGCGCCTGCCCGCCGATTTGCTGGAGGCTCTCCAGCAGGAGACTGACGGGATCGACCATCGCCAGCTTACACAGGCGGCAGCGCAACTTTCCGAGAGTTACAAGACCGGCAATTTTTCCGCTCCCGCCATTCGTTCCAAAGCGCATCGCGCGGCGTATCTTGCAGTGCGCCTACCTGCCACCTTTGCTGCGATTCAGCGCGTGCTTTCTGAAATCAGGAATATCTCTCCGCAAACTGAAATCAACAGCCTGCTGGATATTGGCGCTGGACCAGGAACAGCCCTCTTTGCCGCGGCTCAGGAATTTTCCCTGCAGCAAGCCACGCTGGTTGAAGTCGATGCCGAATGGATAGCCGTCGGCAAGCGCCTTGCTGCCCAGAGCGAATCTCCCGCGATTCAAAACGTACAGTGGCTTCAGCAGGATTTGCGCTCTGGGCTTTCCTGCGCCGGTCATGATCTGGTGATAATTTCTTATACGCTCGGGGAATTGCCGACTGCGGCAGCAGAAATTGTGTTGCGCAAAGCATGGAGCTGCGCGAATAAATTTCTGGTAATCATTGAACCCGGTACGCCACGCGGGTTCGCCGTTATTGATAAAGCACGCTCTGCTCTGATTTCTAACGCTGCCCACATCATCGCACCGTGTCCGCATCAATATGCTTGCCCAATGGCAGCGGCCGGGGATTGGTGCCATTTTTCACAGCGCGTAGAACGCACGTCGCAACACCGGCAGCTAAAAGGCGGCACGCTGGGCTATGAGGATGAAAAGTTTTCTTACATCATCGCCGGCAAACTAGGTGAGGCATCGGCCGCTGCGGGAAATCACGCTGATACCCCGGCAGCGGCATCCAGAATCGTCCGCCATCCGTTAAAACACAGCGGACACGTCAAACTCACTCTGTGTACGCCACAAGGCAAGATTGAAAATCAAACCATTACCCGCTCGCACAAATCCGCTTATAAAGCAGCACGCAAAGCAGAGTGGGGAGATCTATGGATGGAATAAAGCAGACCGCGCACACTACTCCTTTTTCTGCTTCATTTGTGAATCGCTAGGCGTTTAGTAAAACACACGCTTAGGCAGCAACCAGTTCTTTTGACCATGCCTTGTGCGGCGCCCCCACGTATGGGAAGTCCGTGAGCAGATCGCTGTGCGGCCCCACCTTATCTCCTTTTACCTTCCCATTTGTGAGGATAGGTATGAACACATCGACGACGTCGTCGGTAAGTGTACGACCGTTGTTGGGGAAGGCCGCCGGTCGTTTGGGATCATAAAGCAGGATGTCCGGTAGCAGTGTCGCCGCCACCTGCTTGGCTTTCTCTGGAGTATAGCCACCGGCGTGCTCCAGGGAGTGCGCAAATGCGGCGATGAAACGAGCATCGTCTGCCGGCTGCCCGGCGAGGTAAGCATTTCTCTCATCACCGGGAAGGAAAGGAGTTTGCTGGGGCCGTGCGCCACGGTCTGCCTGGACCAATTTCCCGCTCGAGCCGTCCAGCGTGCGGCACCACAGGCCAACCTTTCCAGAGCCCAGGGCAGCGTTAGGCAGTTCCATCACAATGCTGCAGACGTCTTTATCGGCGAAAAAATCTTTGCCGGTAAACTGCAGGTTATTCAGGGCGCCGTCGACGTCGAAGAAGAACGGATCGCTGCGCCAGCCTGCAAAGAACCTGTAGTCGCCTTTCTGTGTCACAAGTGCCTCGCGATCCGTCGAGACCGGAGCGCGCTCGATCACAACGTCTCCGCTGTCGTCCGTGCCGGCAGCTTGCGCACCCTCAATCCGGCGCACTGTTGCGGTCTGGCGCCCGCCCTCCAAAACCGAGAAGCGGAACCGGTACGCGATATCGGCGACGGCATCGCCGTTTGTATCTATCTTGAGTTCGTAGAGTGCATCAGGCGCGAAGGGCTCAGCGGTAGCAGGCCCCGGAGGATTCACGCTGGCGGACGGGTGTACATTCATGATCAAAATCGACTTGCCAGAGGCTCCTGGCGCGGGGAAAGCATACAAGTCAGTAAAATCCAGGCGGGCGTCCGCATGGGGAAAGCCAAAGTCGGGGCCGGAGTAGTGATGTGACATGGGATTACCTCTCCCTGGTGTAGATATGGTGGGCTCCCTGCGGGTTGTGTCGAAAATTGATCGCCACCATGTCGTTTGAAGGCAATCAAGGGCCTCAGAATTTTGCGGGTACGTCAACACGTGATCTCGAAAACGAAATCAAGCGCCCCGAAAGATTCCATCAATCGTACGCCTGATTTCCACGAGGCTTACTAACTGCCGGATTTTCTTGGTGGGCCCGGTAGGATTCGAACCTACAACCAACAGATTATGAGTCTGCTGCTCTAACCGTTGAGCTACAGGCCCCGCCACGCCTGCGCACACAACGTCCAGTGATTCAACGCGAATGCAGGCAATCAACACATTATACCGATTGTTCCTGGCTCAAGAAAAAGCCCCATGAACAGCTGAAGAATCATCTGTCCATGAGGCGTGTTTTGTTCGGCAGGGTAAACTATGTAGCTATATTCACGAATGCGTTAGCTTATTTTTAGCCCACGAAAACGTTAATCGCCAGACGAACGCCGGGATAGCGCACGTCTTCCAGATAATATCCGCCGTCGTAATAATCAATGTAGCAATCGTCGGTTTCATACCAGTCAGCGGCCCAGAATTCCGGCCACGGATCAACTAGCGCAAACCAGAAACCGTTAATCTGGAAACGGGGAGACCCTTCTTCTACTACCACAGGAAAGCTGGCGAGGTGGAAGTGGTGGCCTTCACCAAAATCGGCGCGGAAGCGATCGTCAGGAATGCGATAGCCATGGTATCCGCCGCGCTGCTGCCAATCACGGTGCTGTGATTTCCAGTTGCTGGCGCGGTGCTGTTGCCATGTATTGCGCTGGTCGGCAACGTTTGCACGCTGTGCTTCCGGTGCACGACGGCTGCCCTGCTGGTCATTTCTCTGCTGGTCATTTCTCTGGTCAGCTGGGCGCTGATTTTCTGGGCGCTGCTGGGCGTTCACTGCAGGTTGATTTTCCCTGCGTTGGTCATTATCTTTTTGCTGATCATGCTGTGCGTTTTTTTGCTGTTGCTCAGCCTGTTTCTGCTGGTCCTTTTGTTGCTTCTCGTTTTGCTTCTGTTGATCTTTAGCAGCCTTTTCCTGATCTTTTTGCTGGTCTTTGTTGGCCTTTTCCGCGTCCTTGTTTTGCTGGCCCTGCTGGTGTTCATCCTGCTTGGCCGCCTTGTCATCATTATGCCGCTGCTCTTCCTGCGGTTTGGCTTCCTGCTTTTCTGGTTTAGGCGCCTTTTCGTCGCGATGCTCCGCCGGCTTTGCTTCTTCATGTTTCTCAGGTGCTGCATCTTTCTGGTCTTGCGCATGGGCTGCAATAGTCAGCCCGGAAATTGCAAACAGAAATGCAGTGCTCAAAATTCCTACACGCTTCATTGTGTCGTCTCCTTGATATGACTGTGAGCGGGCACAAGTCTTTGCAGATTTTTTGCTGGCAAACTATGGGCAATAGCGTGGAATTTGCTGAAAAGGAGTAATTACAACTGAACTATCAACAGCGCGACACCGAACTCTGCAGTGTCAACAAAATTTCTACGCGTACCCCGTGCTGGCCCGCCACCGCTATGTACTGTGTGACGCGATTCTGAGCTGCGCGGTTGCACTCTGCTTTACTTGTTAAGAAAGTAGGCTGACTATTGTCGAGCTGGAAGGCAACCTTTCACTACTTTCTTAACTCCTTCAGTTCGATCCCGAGTTGCTGGCATTTCTTATAAAGATGACTCCGCTCCAGTCCCAGGGCCTTTGCGGTGTTCGTGATGTTCTGATTATGGCGCTTAATCTCTTCCAGAATAATCTGTCGTTCAAGCTGGTCCACACGCTCCGCCAACGTGCCGGTGCTTGAAAAAGCCGCGGCCGACTCACTTCCCGATTGCATGGGTAATGCAGCTTGGACGGTTGCCGGAGTAATCACATCGCCTTCAGCAAAAAGCAGCAGGCGTTCCACCACGTTGCGCAGTTCGCGGATGTTTCCTGGCCAGGAATGCGCCTGCAGAGCCTGCAATGCCTCAGGGCTGAACGCGATGTCTTTCCAGCTATTCTGTTTGACAATCTGCGAAGCAAAATGCGCAGCCAGCGCGGGAATATCTTCGGGCCGCTCCCGCAGCGGCGGCAGGATAACAGGAAAAACAAAGATGCGATGAAACAAATCCTGCCGAAAATTTCCCTGCTTCACCTGCTCTTCCAGTTTGCGATGTGTGGCCACAACCACGCGGACATTTACCTTGATCGGCTTGTCTCCGCCAATGCGTTCCACCTCGCCTTGCTCCAGCACGCGCAGTAATTTGGCCTGCATGGCCAACGGCATGTCGCCGATCTCGTCCAAGAAGAGCGTGCCGTCATGCGCCTGTTCAAATTTGCCGATATGCCTCGACGCCGCACCTGTGAACGATCCTTTCTCGTGCCCGAACAATTCTGATTCAATCAGCTCCGCCGGCACAGCTGCGCAGTTCAGCGTGACGTAAGGCCCATTGTGGCGATGGCTTTTCTCATGGATCGTGCGCGCGATCAGCTCTTTGCCAGTTCCGGTCTCACCCAGAATGCAAACGCGCGTCTCACTGGCTGCCACGCGTTCCACCTGCGCCAGCAGCTTGCGCATCTTTTCACCGGTGAAGATGATGCCTGATCCACCCAACTGCTGTCGTAGTTGCCGGTTCTCCTGTTTGAGCCGCTCCAATTGCAGCGCATTCTGCACGGTAAGCAAAAGCTTGTCGGTAGAGATTGGTTTTTCCAAAAAGTCTAACGCTCCAAGCCGCGTGGCCTTTACCGCCATCTCAATGTGTGCCTGGCCTGACATCATCACCACTGGAGTAACCACCCCTGCCGCCTTGATCTGCTCCAGCAGGGTAAGGCCATCCATCACAGGCATAACGACGTCAGAAAAAATGACATCAAACTTTTCTGATTTAATCATCTCCAGCGCCCTAACCGGATTGTCACACACAGTAGCTTCATGCCCTGCCAGGCGGAAGGCACGGGAAAGCGATGCCAGAGTATTGGCGTCGTCGTCGATAATGAGAAGTTGTGCTTTCATACTGAAACCTAACTAGACTAGCAGAAGAATATTTGTGATCAGGAAAACTCCACAAACATCGGGATCTCTACATGAAACGTCGTCCCCTGGTTTTTTCTGCTGCTTACGCTGATTCTCCCGTGATGGTCACTGACCACCGATTGCGCAATCGCCAGGCCCAGGCCTGTACCGTGCTGCTTGGTTGTGTAATAAGGAGTAAAAAGCCGGTCGCATTCTTCCTGTGTCAGGCCCGCTCCCGTATCAGAAAGTTCAATGACGCCAAACTTATCCGCAGTCTTGGTGCGGAAGGTAAGCGTACCTCCCTTGGGCATGGCGTCAATCGCATTGAGCACAAGGTTCTCAATCACGCGCCGCAACAGTACAGGATCGGCGCTGATTCTTGGCACATCGCCCAATTGCAACTCCGGTGTAATGCGGCCCGGATCACGGTTAAACTGTCCTTGAAAAAGCTGAGCAACGCTGCGGACCAGTTCATTCAGGTCAACAGCCTGCAATTGCGGCGCGGGCATTTTGGAAAAATCACTGAAGCGCCCAATGATGGTCTTCAGGTTATTGATCTCAGCCAGCAAGGTGCTGGTGCTCTCACGAAAGATTTCATCAAAATCCTGTGGTGAACTTTCGCGGGCACGCAGCAGATTTTCGACAGTGATCTGCAACGGAAAGAGTGGATTCTTCAACTCATGGGCAAGCCGTCGCGCCAGTTCACGCCACGCTGCGACGCGTTCACTTTGCACCAGCCGTTCACGCTGGCCAATCAGCTCTTCTGTCATCTGATTGAAGGCGAGCGCCAGCTTGCCAATCTCATCTTTGCCCGAAGTTTCAACGCGGACACCCCAATTGCCCTGCCCGATCTCCGTTGCCGCCAGCGCCAGCGTTTTTACAGGACGCGTAAATCGCGCCGCCACAATTCCGCTGATCACGACGCCGATGAAAACGCCAACGCCGGCGATGATAAGACTGATGTTGCGGATCCGTTGTTCCAGTTGCAGTTCCTGCTGCAGAGAGTTGGCCACCAACAAAACAGCAGGTACACGGTCTGTGTATCCAGGAAGAGGAATGGCGTGCACGATCTCTTCCTGCCCCAGCGCCGGCACCGTTTCAACCGTCGCTGCAGCTTCATTACGATCATTCAAAACTTTCTGAATCAAATCATTTGTTTTAGCGGCGGCAAAACTATCTTTTGCCGGACCAATCAGCTCACCCGATCCCTGCTCAGGAGCGCTATAAATGGAGACACGCAATCCTTCCGGAGGAGAAAGAGATTGCACCACGGCGTCCAGCTTTCGTCCTCCGATGAGGTAATAACTCAGATCATGCACACGCACAGAGCGCAGGCAAATCATGGCCAGCACGTTTCCCTGCGGGGTTTCCATGTGTTTCAGGAAGGCCTTCTGCGGAAGTGGTGTTGGAACATCCAGAAACCAACGTTGTTTGTATCCAAAACGTGCAGGCCAGTGTGCGGAGGAAATGATGGCTCCATCAGGCGCAATTAAGTCCAGAAAATCAAGCTGGTGGGTTGAAGCATTCGCAGCCGCCGCGTTCACATAGTTGGCGTATTCTGCGCCGTTGGCCAGCTCTGTAACGGTGCGCTGCATCTCTTCTGAGCCGGCAATGGCGTCCACGCCGCGGGTTATCTCTTCCCCTTCATGCTCAAATTCACGATGAAACTGATTGACCAGCGCGGTTGTACGCTCCTGCTCTATCTGGCGGAACGCCTCATGCGCGCGCTCTTCAATCAGCCAAGCCACGGCGCCCACGCAGGCGGTAATGCTCACCGTTACCAGAAGAAGCAGCTTGGTCTTAAGAGACACGCTAGCGCGCTCCTTCTATCCAGAGCTGGTCAAGCTGCCACTCTCCAGTTGCCTGCTGCTGCCAGTTGTGAACATTGGTGTTGAGCCAGAGTGCCTGCGGAATATGTGCGACCGGCAAAACCCGGAAGCCATCCAGCATTTTGCGCTCAGGTTCCAGCAAGTCTTCAGGACGAGTTGAACCGAGAATCGCCGGAATATTCTCTTGAGACAAACCAAGATCATCGATATACGCCGAAAGAGCAATGGAAGGATTGGCCGATTGCAGCGGCACACGCAGCAAAACCGCATCAGCATTGAGGTAGGCACGTGCAGTCTTGCTGTTGATATGGGATTCGGCATAAGGCTGCACCATGATTCCAGCCTCACGCGCATCCACAGCGATGCGCTCCGCCACCAGCTTGGCCATGGGATCAGAAAAATCATAGGCCAGCGTAATTGGGTTGATCACGATAAATGCGGCGGCATCTGCACGCAACTCGCGGGCGCGATTCAAATTCTGTGCGCCATCAAACATGAATTCATACCCGGTCAGCCACTGAGGCAACAAACCTGAAGCAGGAATGCCTTTACGCTGGAGCAAAACATTGCTGATAGCCGCGCGATTCATCGCCAGTGTAAGCGCTTCACGTACACGCGGATCAATTGGCTTCTTGGCCGATCTCCCGCCGGAATCAGGTTGCAGAAAAACAAGCGCCAGAAGATCGGATGGTTGTGACAGAGCTATTGTCTGGTTACTTTGCTCGATCGCACGAAGCTGGTCAACGCTCAACTCGGTGGCGGCGTAAGGGCCAAGCTGGCGGTCCATGAATTGGTCACGCAGAGATGCATTCATCTGGAATTCAATTGTGTCAGCAAAAGGGCGGCCGCCCCAGTAATCCTCGTTCGCAGTGAATTGTGCACGCTCCCCAGTTTGCCACTGCGTAAGCTTGTAACTGCCGGTCCCAACCAGAAGCGGCGATCCAGTGCTGTCAGTTTGCCGCTTGACGATTGCATATCGCAGCAGGGCCAGTATCTCCGGCATGCGCTGAACAGGATAGGGCGTCTCGATCGCCACGGTCTGGCGGTCTGGCGCTGAATACTTCCATGCTGGATTGCTTTTTGCCAGGCTGGCTGCCACATCGGCTGCGGTGAGTACCGCCCCGTCGTGAAAATTGGCCAGCCGTAGACGAAATTGCCAGCTGCGTTTATTCGCGTCAGCATGCCATTGCGACGCGAGCGCCGGCTGCACGCGGCCCTGAGCATCAATGGTGGTAAGAGTTTCAAATGTCAATGCGGCCATGCGGTCGCGCGCCGCAGGATGATCTTCATCACTCAGGGGATCCAGGAACATGACTTTGTCATGCAGCAGTATGCGCACGGTGCCGCCATAGCGCGGACGCGAGCTGCCGTGCGCCGTCACTGCCAAAGCAATGAGGCTACTGATTACAAATAACCGCAAGAGTAAAGGCTTCATACTTCCCTGACTGTGAATGCAAAACTCCGTTCACTACCTGATCATAATTTCCGGCAGTCCATAGCGCTTCCACCGAACCGGACATATCCACCGGCGAACTTACGGGCGCAGCATCATGCCCGTTGACTTCAATGGCCTGCACGCTGTCTGGTCGAGTAGTGTCTGCCGGAGAGCTGGTTAAGAGTTGCCAGCCTGAGCCGCATCCGGAATGGACTGACGCCAGCGTGCTTCCCCAGCCATTAAACATGGCGGCCGGTGATGCAAGAGTGTTTTGAAAAAGCCGAACGCGACCGTCAGTGCCGGTAAAAATCCACATTCGCTGGTCGGAATTCTGCCAGCTCACTCCGGAGAAAAAAGCTGGTACGGAAGCTCCGGCATTTTGCCCGGCAAGCAGACCGCTGAAGAAATTCCTTCGCGGACTATAAAACGCAACCAGCCCCGGATCCAGCGGCCAGGGATCATCGCTTGCCCGGCAGTCGAGTGACGGAGATGAGATTCGCCCGTTGCAGCGCACGCCGGGAAGAAATGCATTCATTTCGTTACCGTGTATTTCCAGCCGTCCACGCAGATCGCGCGGCCATGAGAACTCGTGTGGAATTCCCAAAGTATGCCGCAACCGCCATTGTCCGGAGTCACTGGTATAGAGAGAAATTTGTTCAGGCTCAAGAAGAATAAGGTTCTGATTGTCCTGAAAGAAATCCAGTATCTGCGTTTCCTGCTGCCAGACCGGTATTTTGTGGATCGTTAATGTTAGTGTGCGCGCATTTTGTACGCGCTGCTGCCGCGGCAATTTTTTTATGACTAACTGCCTGGTGGATCCCTGTTGAATGTTGGCAATCCAGACATAGCCCTGCCAGTCTTCAGAAAACGTGATCTGCACCTCAACCACTGCCTGCTCTGGCTTCACCAGCCGGACATTGGCATTGCGGAAGGCATTGAACATTGTATTCTGCAGTGATTCCTGCGCGTCCGGCGATAAGGAAGAAACATTCTGGAACGTGACGGCAACGGCTGAAGGCAATCCACCTTTGGAAAGAATCTGCTGCACAAACTCAGTTGCCGCGGAGGAAGTGGATTGTGGCTCCTGCTGGGCGAATGTTGCCGCAACCAGAAAGAGGACTAGAGACACACAAAACCATGGTTTGAATGCGGTCTTTAATATGAACATGTCAGGCGGCAACTGCCCCTCAATTTGACTGGAAAATAATGCAAATAGCAATCAGTGAAAACCCTTTTGAACCACTGATTACACTGTGTTCCGACATTTTCTGCCGGACCGGACCGTCTGTCTCGGCGGAGACAGATAATCCGGTCGCTCTTCCGGCAGAAACTTTATTTACCGTTCTTCCACGCCTTGCGGTTTGTGGCCTGAGTCTGGGCCGGCTGATCGTCGTCATCCTGTTGGCCGTCATTCTCGCTTTGCTCCGCGGCCTCTTGCGCAGCCTTAGCATTGGAAAGCGCCTCAGGAGTAACGCCGCTCTTCATGATGTCATTGAAGAAAATTTTGGCGTCAGACGGCACCATCATGATCTGCAGCTTGTCAGACATTCTTTCCGCCACGATCTTATTGATGAGCAATGGATTTTGCTTCAGCAGCGTCGCTTCTGACTTCATGCGCTCGGCATCGGCCTCGGCCACTTTACGAATGCGTCCGGCTTCGGCATCAGCCAGCAAGTTGCGGCGCTCCAACTCCGCTTTGCTATCGATCACCTTGGCAGCAGCCTGAGCTTCAGCATTCTTCACCGTCGACTCTTTTTGCGCCTCAGCTTCCAAGCGCGATTGTTCAATCTGCTTCTGCTTCAGCGGAAGAGTAAACTGCATGGCGTCAGCTTCTGACTTGGCTTGCAGCACTCTGACCTGGCCTGCTCCCTCGGCTTGCTTCACTTGTTGAACGCGTGCGGCTTCAGCTTCAAGCTCCGCGATCTTCACCTGCTTGGACTTCATCTCTGTCTCAACGCCCAGGCCTTCATTCTCCTGCTCCTTCAACAACAATCCTTCCAGGCCTTTGGCGTATTCTTCCGGCAGTTGAACATCGCGCAGCATCACTTCCTTCACGATGATTCCATCAGCCGCAAGTTTTTTTGTAATTCGCTCAGTCGCTTCCTGGCGGATCTCCTCCCGCTTGGTGGCAAAGACTTCTCTTACCGTGTAATTGGGGGCCAGTTCACGGAAAACGCTGGAAACAACTGGCGGAACAATTTCTTTTTCCACCGGCTGCGGAAGGTTGGCATGAATGAAATCGAGCTTGCGGGCGTCAAACCTGTAGCGAACGGTAATCGCGAGCCCGATATTCAATCCTTCTTTCGACTGGACAGTAAAGGCTTCTGCCTTTTTCTCGCGTCCTTCTCTCTTGGCGGCTTCTTCCTCACTCACCGGTCCCAGTCCATCTTTGCCTGAAGAGGTTGTCAGCACCTGGTCGCGAATGTCATACAACACAACCGAATCAAGCATGGGCACGACGAAATGCGCACCGGGATACAAAGTGCCGGGGAGCGTCCCTGAGGTCTGGCTCACTCTGATTCCACCCATGCCGCTTGGCACCACCACAATGCCGGCAGCGACAATGAATGACAGCCAGGCCGCAGGGAACGCCCACTTGGCAGTGGCCCAGTTCAGTTGCGGTTTTTTTACGGAGGCGACATGAGTCAATGACGCGTCCGTGGAAACCCCATCAGGATTGGTTGGTCCTGCTGGGGGAGCTATGGATCGCAACTGGCGGTGATACTGGACAACTTGGTAAAGATTTTTGAAAACTTCGACTAAGGCCGCTATCAGCAGCGCCCAGCCGGTAAGCAAGAGCAGGTATTTCAGCAACAACATCCCAATTCTCCTTTGGCACCAACTCGAATCGAATCTTCTTTCTCGCGGCGATCACGGTTTACTACTGCTGCGTGGTCTCAATCGTTGCCGTTTCGGCGGCATCAGCTGCTAGCTCTCCCGCGCCTGTCTGCTCAGCAGCGACCAGCGTGTTGTTGTTCACCGGGACAGCAATCGGATCGACAAACACTTTTGCGATCATCGCGTCACGCTCACGGCGGACGGTTACTGTGTCTCCGACTTGGACCATGCTGTAGAGCTCTTCCACGTCATGCTTGCGCATGCGAAAGCATCCATGTGAAACCGCTTTGCCCACGGAGCTCTGCACGTTGGTCCCGTGAATTCCATAGCCTTTCAGGCTCAAACCCATCCAGCGCGAACCCAGTGGATTGTCTTTTCCCGGACCAATCTCCATATCGCCATGGCGATACGTTGGATCTTTTGCGTGATTGATGACGACGAAGTCGCCGTCGGGACTGGGGGTGGCGCTGGAACCTACAGCGATGGCATAAATCTTGAGCACCTGGCCGTTCTCTAGGATTGCCAGTTGGCGATCAGGAATGCTGATGATGATCTGGTGATCTCCGGCGGCAGGTTGTGCCAAGGTCTGCTTCTCTGGTTGATTTGCAGAAGCTTCTTCAACTTTTGCGTTCGTTAAAGCAGTCACCTGCTTCGGTGTTGATGAAGCATCCGTAGAACCCTGGGGCACTGAAGGTTGTAAATTCTGAAGTTTTTCCTGCTCTGCTAGCTGGCGCTTGAGTGTGGCCATCCGGGCTTCTGCTGCCACGTGAAGGCTGATTAATAAGAAGATAACGACCACCAGGGTCGCAATTGCTTTGAATTTCTTGTTTGAGATTCCTGAGATTCCAACGAGCCGCCGCATGTTGATTTCTCCCTGTTGTGTTGTTGCACACAGGAAGAAAGCAGGAGAGCAGCCAGAACCCAAATTACTGTGAATAAAAAAGTTAACTCATTATCAAAAAGACTGGGATTGTGTTGTGTTGAAGACAGTGTGGATGAACTGACACGACTCATGTCACTGAAAAGAAAAAGCCCGCCGAAGCGGGCTTGAGTCGTGTTCTAGTCTGAAATTTACCGCATCAACGCGAAGGTATAGGTTCTGCAGCCATCCACAACCAGCCCGGAAACGAATATTGGTATTGGCACTTCAGAATTACCTCGGCGAATGGTGTCATCATTTCCTGTCTGTAAAAGAAGCGTAGAGCCGGCTGATCTTTTCTTGGGACAAAAAAAGGGTTTCAGGCGCCACCTGAAACCCTAAGGAGCGCAGCCATGAATCAGATTGAAGAGCGGGTGAAAGTCCAGAGAACGATCCTCCGCCTTACTGAGTCATTAAGCCACTACCTATGTTAGACACATAAACCGATGGTATGGAACGTCTAATTTTTGATTTATTTATTTATAAGGATAAATTTAGAGTGCTTTTGGGGATTGACCGTAGAGGAGGGCCATTCTTTCAATGGCGCAAAAAATGGAAAAGGCTGTGACATTGGTTATGCTCTAGCCGCCAGCTCCTGCGAGGAAGCCCCCAGCGTGGATGCATGTACCGTCACAGCCCTTGATGTGACCACTGCTTTCGCAGTCCCTGACCCCGGCCTGCTCCTCGCAGAGTTTGCCGGTTTTTTCGGGTCCGGGTATTCAGCAGATTGCTCTACCAAACCTGGATCACTCAGTCTACTTCGGATCAGCCACTGTTTAGTTTGACTAACCCTTTCGACCGTCGACGTTTGCAATCCTAGCCGAAGAGCATGAAAAGTCAACGCCCGTGATTTGTGCAAACGCAGATTTTTTTCCACGTCACAATGTAGTTTTAAAATCCAGTGAAAATGCTGCGTCGATGAGCATCTAAACCCCGCGTACTTGATTTCCACAACGCTTTCCACAAAACAGAGAAGAACAACACCAAGCAAATTATGCATCGACGGCAAACGATACTTCTTGACGGCGCAACCCAGTGTGCCTCATTGTGTTTCTTAGAGGCAGATGGCAGATTTGATCGCTTACGTTGACGGAGGTTCCCACGGCAGTCCGGGGCCTTCCGGTATTGGCGTGCTGATTGAAAAGCCTGACGGCCAGATGATCCGAATTGCCAAGTGGATTGGCCACCAGGACAATAACGTGGCGGAATACGCCGCCCTGATGGAAGCTTTGCAGCAGGCGCTCGGCCTCAACGCAACTTCCTTAAGTGTCTATACAGATTCTGAGCTGGTGGTAAAGCAGATGAATGGCGAGTATTCCTGCCGCAGCCCGCGCCTCTATTCCCTGAACTGGATGTGCCGTAAGCTTGCCCGCGGCCTGAAGTTCTGTATCTCCCACATTCCACGGGAAAGAAATCAGGAAGCGAATCGTCTGGCAAACCAGGCTGCCCGTTTTCGCAACACGGTCGTCGCTCAACTGGAATAGCTCACGCCCTTCAGCTATTCCAAGACATATCTCACTACATAGGCCGCAGGCCATTGCCGGCAGAAGGTTGCACTGGTTGCGGAGCTGTACCTGCTACCTGCTCATCACCCATTCCCAGGATCATGTCAACCCACTGGACTGAACGCATGTAATCATCCGCCAGGGATTCCTGCTCAATATTGAGGTTGGAGCAAAGAGCCTTTGTCCTGTCCCAGTTGCCGCGATCATAAGCAATGATCAGGTCCAGGGTGGCCCGCAGATGATTTTGTTTTCCCATCAAAGCATCCTGGGTATCCGCAGGTACCTTGATCTTGTTGAGCAGTTGTTCCAGCGGAATGCCTAAGATCGTATCCATCATGGAAAACAAGCCAAGCAGAAAGAGCTCATAACCCTTGCAGCCGATTTTGGGAGCCAGAAGCTCGCCCAAACGAGCACGCATCAGGGCCGATGAAAGTTGTGCCGGTGGACTGTCTTCCGCAGCGGCCGAAACACAAGCGACGGCAATCCAGCGGCGCACCTGATGTTCACCCAGCAAAGTTAACGCATGGCGAATCGAAGTAATGGTGCTGCGCAGGCAGAACGCATAAGAATTCAGGTAGCGCAGCATGCGGAAGGTCAATGCCGGGTCCGATTTGATGATCTCTTCCACTTCATAAAAGTTGATCTCGGCCCTGGCGATCTGCTCCATCAGCCGCAGATAATTCAATTTCAGCGGCGAGAGTTGATAGTTCACCATCAGGATCGGCTCGCAGAAAAAATATCCCTGAAACAGCTTGAAACCCGTTTTCAAAGCGGATTGATATTCCGCGCGTGTCTCAACTTTTTCCGCCAGCGGCACAGCTTTTTTGCAATATTCTTTTACGATCTGCGCGCGCGTCTTCTCGTCTGTGCAGCGAAAATCTACCTTGATGATGTCCGCGTAAGGCACCAAAGGCAGGTTCTTTTCATTCGGGATAAAGTCATCCAGCGCGATGGTAAATCCCGAGCGCTTCAGCTGCTCACACGCGGAAATCACAGCGGGTGTTGGTTTCACTGACTCAAGAATTTCCACCACAACGTCCGCCGGTGGAAACAAACTTATATATTCGCGGGCCAGGACTTCCCCGCTGCAATTAATAAAAAGACGGTTGCCGCCGGAAATCTCACGGCATCCCAGCACCAGCACCTGTTCCAGAATGCTGCGTGCGGCCGCGTCAAAATCGGATATACGGGCAAACGATTCCGGCGCTGCGCGATAAAGCAGCTCATAGCCGGTGGTCTGCTCATCGGCATCAAGAATAGGCTGTCGGGCCATGTATTGCATGAGGGTTTGAGGGACGTTAACGTCCTGAACCTTCATCGGCAACACATTGAGTAAGCTTTAAACCTGTGGAGATTGATTACATTTGTCCCCAATTGGATAGGTAAAGTAGCGTCCGCTTAGGCTTTGGCCAGCTCGTAATACTTCCCTATAATCTCGCCGATCGCCACGGCCGCTTCTGCATCCAGGTCCACGAACTCAAACCCCGCGTACTGCGGATCAGCAAACCGCAGCTTGGCATTCACAGGCACGCGTATGTTTTCCGTTGGCTCATGGATGGTGAAACGGTAAGTGCTGTTCTCTTCACTGTAGTGCTTTTCCGGCTCCATCATAAAACCGCCGCGTGCCAACTGGCGCAACACGCCGGTTTTGCTGCCATCAGGATCCAGCACTAAAACCTGTGCCTGGTGGGTAATATCCACTCGCTCAAATCTTCGCCGTTCATCCGGGCTTTGCACTTCTGGCGTCGACCTCATGGAATCTGCTCTCCAAATGCGCTGACAGGATCGATGTCTACGGGCACATCTTTGACGTTCGCTAACGCCGATTTTAACTCAGCTGGCATGGAATCATACTTCTTAAACCACTCTTCCGCGCGATTTCTATTGCCTGTAGCCTCGATCTCCAACAGTTCCTTGGCCAGTGATGCAATGGCTTGCGGCATTTTTGTGAAATCAATTACATACTTCCCTGACGCATCGCGGCTAATAGCGCCCTGCTCAACCAGATAGTTGAACTCCATCATCTCGGCCCGGCCATGGGCCTCTGCCACGCCAAAACGCACCGTACGAAAGATTCCTGCCACATGAGAAGCGTAAAAATCGTTTGCTTTCTCTTTCGGCACCACGCCCTTTTCCATGAGCCAGTTCAGTGCAAAAAGCCCCACAATATCCGCCTTTGCTTCTTCCAGTCCGGCATAGGTCGGACCAATCGACTCGCGAATATCCACCTGTCCAGCGCTTGTTCGAGCATATGCCGGCCCCAGACCGTGACAAATCTCATGCATCAACACCACGGCCAGGTAGCCGTCCATGCTTGCCATCGCCGCTTGGTCTTCCTTCATCATGTACTTGCTGAGAGGAAGAACAATGTAGTTGACCCGCGCATCCATATAGTTCTTGAAGAAAATCTTCTTCGTCCCTTTTTCCTGGTGAATCCGCGGATCGTTCGGCAGATTGTCCGCCACCGCCTGATAGCCGTGGCGCAGATCACCGCCGCGCGCTGGCGTGTCCATCACCTCCATCGGAGTGCTCTTGCCTTGCAATGACGGCCGGTCTTCCGGCGCCAGCGGCAGCGCATCCTGAATCTCCGGAACGTATTTCTTGAACATATCCAGCCCGGCGCTCTCTTCCTGATTGCGGATCATCACCGCCGAACCGTAGGAACCCTTTATCCCCAGCAGGTCGTCGAGATAAGTTTCATACGGAGCAAAGATGATGTCGAACTTCGGGTTCTCCAACTCCAGCCATGCGACATCGGATTTGTAATAGTCATCTGTGAGGAGCGCGTCCGCCCGCAAGCGCAGAAAGTTAGCAAAAGCCTTATCTGGACTCAGATCTGCGGCTTCACGCAGCGCCTTGGCAGCTCCGGTAAGCCACGTCTTATATTCAACGTGATATGGCACGCCGATCAGCTCCGCGCCCTGCCGCTTGACCACTGTATAAGGGTTGTAAATCTGCGCTTTCTTTTCCGGATGCTTCGCGACATATGCCTCGATCTCTGCCCGCGTAATGCCGGCCGGATAAAGTGCATGCCCCGGCAAAAATGGCTCGCTGCCGATAAAAGGCTTGTTGTTTTCCAGCAGATCGTAGCGGCTGCCATTGATCATCAGAAAACGCCGGATCTTCTGGTTCATCACCTGATTGCAGCCTAGCAAACGCTTATACAACTCCAGCCCCTGGGGATCGCTCTGGCGCCAGTAAACGCCGTCAAGAAACTGTGACGCCTCAAGCAGCTTATAAAACATCTTGGTTTCCGCTGGGCTCAGGCCGCTTACGCTGAATGGCATCGACACAAGCTTGAACTTTGCTACCTGCGCCGCAATGTCCTCATTGATGTTCTCTTTCAGAAGACACTTGTCCGCCGTCTTCGGCGGAGGAGCAGCGCGTCTGCCCGCCTGCGCCAGACATGTTGCAGAAGCCACCATAGCGAAGAGAAAGACCACCAGCCAGCGTTGCGTTTTCATGTTCCTGATTCTAGCAGCGCCACCTGAATAGCGGAATTTCCACCATGCGCTCGTCCGTTCTTGCGTTGGGATGAATCCCTCCCATCCTTCTCTCCGCGTCTCCGCGGTGCAAGTTGATTTTCCCGATGTCACGCGATGTCGGCGCTTACCCACGGGCCCATCCTTTCCCACCTCTCCGTGGTAGATTTTCTATGAATGCTTTCCCAGACACTTCTCATCGATTGCGACGACACGCTCTGGGAAAACAACATCTATTTCGAACGCACCATTGCCGATTTCATTGAGCGCCTGAACCATCAGCACATGAGCCCGCAGGAAGTCCGCTTGTTCCTGAATGATGTGGAGCGGGAAAACATTCTCAAGCACGGATACGGATCGCACAGCTTTGCCCATTCATTAGTCACGTGCTTTGAGCGTCTGGCGGAAAAGCCAGTAACGCCGGAGCTGCATGATTTCATTTGGGGCTTTGCCCATCGCGTCTCTGCGGCTGATTTGGAGATCATTCCCGGCGTGCCGGAAACCTTGAATTACCTCAAAAACCGCGGACACCACCTGATCGTCATGACCAAGGGCAATATTGTGGAACAATCCGGCAAGGTGGAGCGCTCAGGGCTTAAAGATTATTTTGCCGCCGTTGAAATCGTGACGGAAAAGAATCCCGCTGCCTATATAGAGGTAGTCGCCAAATACCAGTTTGATCCACCGACCACCTGGATGGCCGGCAACAGCCCCAAGTCAGACATCAACCCCGCCATGGCCGCCGGCATCAATGCCGTCTTTGTCCCGCATGACAATACCTGGATCCTGGAGCATGAGAGCGTCAATCCAGCGCCGAATGGCATACGCTTGTTGCAGGTAGAAAAATTCGCCGACCTGCAACAGCATTTTTAGTCCATTGCGTAACTCCTCAGACAATGTTGATTTTGCTAGCCACACAAGCCAGCCGTGGGACATCTCTCGTCGGGACAACCATCCCCACGGAGAGGAGTACCCTACCCCCCTACCGTGATCCCCATTTTTAAAGGACTTACGCCATTCATCCCCATGTATCCCCATTTTTGCGCTCTATATAAATCAAACGTTTACCTCATTCATCCCCATACATCCCCATTTCTTACCGATGGCAAAAATCAACTTGCATTCAAATGTCAAAGATCAGTTTCGAACACGCCATTTTGGCATGCTACTTTTACCATTTGTTCGCCTTCGTGTCCACAAAAAATGGCGCTAACCCTGGCTTATATGCCTGACCATCTCTTCCGGCTCCGGTCTCTTTCGCCAGTCCGCATCAACCCTCGCCCATGCAATTTTGCCATCTGTGTTCACGATGTAGGCCGCCGCCAATGGCAGCTCCCAGCTCTGGTCGCCGTTGTACCCAGGCAGCTTAGTCATGATGCTTTCATAGATCGCCTGCAGCTCGGCTGGCAACCGATAGACCAGTCCAAACTCCCGCGCTACCCGGTTGCCGGCATCGCTCAAAACCGGAAAGCGAAGTTTGTGCATGTCGCGCGTCATGTAGGTGTGCTTTTGAGTTTGCGGAGAGATGGCAACCAATGACGTCCCCGCCAGCGCAATCTTCTGATGGACTTCCTGCATGGCAGCCAGTTGGGTATTGCAATAAGCGCACCAGCGGCCGCGATAAAAGAGGATCACAACCGGCCCGCTTCGCAACAGCTCTTCTGAGCGCCACAGCATCCCATCGCCATCAGGAAGCTCAAACTGCGGTGCATGATCACCCACTTTCAGCGCATGCTTGGCGATCCCTGAACTCACCAACTCTTCTGCCGCCTTGTCCACCGCTGCAAGGCGTTCAGGCTGGACCATGGCTCGCACTTTGGCAGTGAGCTCTTCGAGTTGTGCTTTCAAGGACATTTTTTGTAATCCCGAACGCCGCAAGGCGGAGGGAGCCCTATCGTCTTGAAATGACTCGGGAGCAGAAATAACTTCTAGAGGCTTATGCAGGTATTAAGTTTGCGATTTCAACCGCTACCAAAAGAATCCTGGATAGCAATAGTGTTCCCACGCTATGCTCGGGATAAAACGTTACCGCATTCCCGGAAATCTCATCCCTGCCATTTTCCGGCTGAAGCTGGCCTTGCCGATGTCCTTGAACATTTTGCGCATCTGCGCATACTGCCGCAGAAGGTTGTTCACCTCCTGCACGCTGGTGCCGGAGCCCCGGGCAATGCGCTTGCGCCGGCTGCCATTGATGATCTCATGGTGCGTGCGCTCTTTGGCCGTCATGGAATTGATGATCGCCTCAACCCGCGTGATCTGTTTTTCATCCACAGAGTCGGCGGCTTTCTGCATGTTGGCCAGCGGACCGATGCTCGGCAGCATCTTGATCACGCTCTGCAGAGAGCCCAGCTTTTTTACCTGCCGCAGCTGGTCCCGGAAGTCTTCTAGAGAAAAGCCTTCGCCACCCAGCGCTTTCTTGGCGAACTCCTCGGCCTTCTTCTGGTCGACATTTTCCTGCGCCTTTTCAATCAGCGTCAGCATGTCGCCCATGCCCAGTATGCGGCCCACAATGCGGTCAGGATGGAATGGCTCCAGCGCATCGTATTTTTCACCCACGCCAATGAACTTGATCGGCTGCCCTGTGACCTGCCGGATGGAGAGCGCTGCGCCGCCGCGTGCGTCTCCGTCCATCTTGGTAAGTATCACCCCGGTGATGGAAAGTTTTTTGTGGAACTCTTCCGCTGAGCGCACTGCGTCTTGTCCGGTCATGGCGTCGGCCACGAACAAAATTTCCTGTGGATTCAGTATCTTCTTGAGCGACTCCATCTCTGACATCAGCTCGTCATCAATGTGCAAACGTCCGGCTGTATCCACAATCAGGAAATTGCAGCCGCTGTTCGTCGCTTCTCTGCGCGCCTCTTTCACCAGGCGCTCAACTGTTGGCGTATCTGCCTGCTCCACCTTGCCTTCGTAGAGATTCGCCTTGATGGCCTCTGCTACAACTTTTAACTGCTGGCGCGCCGCGGGACGATATACGTCCACTGAAACCAGCATGGGCCGATGGCCGCCTTTTTTGAGCCATGCCGCCAACTTACCAGAAGTCGTGGTTTTACCAGAACCCTGGAGGCCAGCCATAAGAATGACGGAGGGCGGCTGCGAAGCAAACTTCAGCTTGGCTGTGTCCTTGCCCAGGACCTCCACCAATTCGTCATGCACAATCTTGATGACCTGCTGCGCCGGAGAGAGCGCCGTCAACACTTCCTGCCCCACGGCCTTTTCCGCAACGCGGTCAATAAACAGTTTGACCACCTTGAAATTGACATCGGCTTCCAGCAGCGCCATGCGGATTTCCTTGAGCGCCTCCTGGATATTTTCTTCCGTGAGCGTGCCTTGTCCGCGAAGGTTTTTAAACGCGCGTTGTAACTTTTCCTGAAGATTCTCAAACATAGCTTTGATGACCTGTATAAATGACGCCGGGTACGGCGATTAGCGCTTTTGCACCGTTAGATGCGTGTTTTTATTGTATCAGCGCTTATCCGCGCTTCTGCTCCACTCCCAGATAGCTTAAAAACGCGCGCGTCAGCTCTTGCTTAAGCTCCTGGTCATCCTTCGGCAGGAACTGCTTCCACGCCGAGGTGTCCGTGGGCATCACCACCCAGTCGTAGAGCATGCTGGAAACCATCATCAGGCCAAGTGAAACCGCCACACTGGGATCAGGATGGCGGATTTCCTTCTTATGCGCCATAAAAAGTTCAACCGCATGCGCAAACGCCCTTGCTTCCAGCTTGGCCGCTTTTTTATAAAAGCCCGTATTCTGCCGGCTCAGGGCGAAGGTGCGCAGGGCCCGCAACAGCGCGGCATTCACCCGGTAGCTCAGCACCATGCCGCCTACCACCTGCTCGGCAAACAGCGGCAACGGAATCTGCGCAGCTTTATCCGGCGTAAGACCTCCCTTTATCCTTTCTTCCTGCCGCTCCAGGATCCCCAGGATTGTCGCCTCCAGCAGCGCATCTTTATCGTGAAAACGCCGGTAGATAGCTCCAGGTGTGAGGCCCGCATGCTGGGCGATCCGCGGAATAGTAGTGCCTTCCACGCCGTGTTGTCCCAGTACTTCGGCAGTTGCTTTCTGCAATTTACGCAGGGACTCCCGGCTTCGCTCCTGCTGGGGCGCAAGTGTCTTTTTAGCCTTCGTCATGAAAATATTTATACCAGCAGCCTGAAATTCTCCTTGACATTATGTAAATGCGAATTTACATTTACATTTTATTAATGTACCTTACATAGCAAAAGACCACAAGCAGGAAATGGAAAGCTCAAAGACCGCATTCGGTAGCAAAATGGAGAACAACTATGGCTGCTATGACCAATCAAAAGCATAGGCGCTTCTCATTCGGATTCTACTTGCGCACAAAGGGCCAGACCCGCTTTTTTGGCTGGGGGAATCCTTTCGCAAAGAAGGATGAGTATCAAGTATCATCGCTGGCGGATTGGCTGCGTATGATGCATTCCGCAAATTCTGATCTCCAGTGCACATCCTCGGCACAAAGCAAAGAAGAACTCTCAGCCAACAAGACCTTTCTTCATTGGCAGGAATCAATCTAACTGCCATCAGCGCTGCTCGATTTCACCGCCTCCATGCTAGCGGCTATACTAGTCATTGGAGGCAGCCATGAAGGATGTCCTGAGTACTGCTGTTTCTGATTCGCAGGTCTGCTGGCCATCGTTGCCCATCGCCGAATGGCAAGACACGCGCGACACTCTGCACATGTTGACGCAAATCGTCGGCAAGGTGCGGCTGGCGCTCACGCCAAAAATCAATCACTGGTGGAACGTGGCGCTGCACGTAAGCTCCCGCGGCCTGACGACTGGGACCATTCCCTATGGCGATCGCGTATTCGAAATCGAGTTTGATTTTCTCGATCATCAACTGATCATCAAGACCTGCGATCCTGCAACGAAAAGCATTCCCCTGGCTCCGCGCTCCGTCGCCGACTTTTACAAAGAGTTGATGTCAGCCCTGCACGCGCTGAAGATTGACGTAAAAATCTGGAAGATGCCGGTAGAAATCCCCAACCCCATCGCATTCGATGAGGACACGATCCACGCATCGTACGACAAAGAATATGCGCGCCGTTTCTGGCGCACGCTGGTTTCCATTGACGATGTGTTCCAGGTGTTCCGCTCACGCTTCGTCGGCAAATCCAGTCCGGTACACTTTTTCTGGGGTAGCTTTGATCTGGCGGTCACGCGCTTTTCCGGACGCACCGCGCCCGCGCGCAATGATCCTGATCCAATTCTCCGTAAGATCATGCAGGAAGCATATTCGCATGAAGTCATTAGCGCGGGATGGTGGACCGGCGGCGGCGATATAAAAGATGCCGCGTTCTATTGCTATGCCGCGCCGGCGCCGGAAGGATTTGCCAAACAGAAGGTCCGTCCGCAGGCGGCAACATACAATGCACAACTCGGCGAATTTCTGTTGATGCATGAAGATGCGCGGCGCAGCGGCGCGCCTACGGCAGCCGTTCTGGATTTTCTGCAAAGCACCTATGAAGCCGGCGCTGCATCAGGTAATTGGGACCGCGCGGCATTGGAAAGACCACTGGAGCCCGCCACCGGCGCGGCCTGAGGAGGAACCCTTGGCTCAAAGCTGTTCGCATATGAAAGAAATCAAGTTCACGCATACAGACATTGACGTCTGTGGAGAGTGCATCAAGCTTGGCGATACCTGGGTCCACTTGCGGCTATGCCTGGAGTGCGGGCACGTGGGCTGTTGCGACTCATCAAAGAACAAACATGCAACCAAACATTTCCATCGTGCCAAGCACCCGCTGGTCCGCTCAATTGAACCCGGAGAAAACTGGATCTGGTGCTACGTGGATGAAATTTCTCCAGGAGAAATTTCCGAATAACATTACGCACCCTTCATGTCTGAATCTTTTTGGCATCTTACAAACCTGATCACCATGCGAAAGCAATTATTCATCGCTTCTTCGGTGTTGTTTGCACTGCTGTTTTCTGTGACGAATGTCATGGCGCAGTCCACTGAGCCATCCCAGCGACCAACCTTGAACCGCCATCCGTCAGGACCCAACGCAACGCCCACACCTTCGCCTGCCGCAAATCAATCGCCAACGCCTGCTGTTTCACCTACGCCCAACACTGGTGCGGCGCAAACTGAAGCCGAGGCGAAACCGTCTTATCCTGACCTACTGCCGCATTACAGTTATGACCCGAAAACGCCTTTGGACATACGCGAAACCAACGTTGAGAAACATGGCGACGTAATGATGATCGAGCTTAACTATGCCGGCGACGAAGGCGAGCGTGTACCGGCTTATCTGCTGGTCCCTCATGGCAATGGTCCATTTGCCGGAATCGTCTGGGGACATTGGCTGAAGCAGGGCTCTCCCATGGCCAATAAAGATGAGTTCCTGGAAGAAGCACTGGCCCTTGCTCATTCCGGCGTTGTCTCCGTATTGATCGATGCGCCACAGGCACGGCATGGCTATACTCTGGAAAAAGATCCTGTCGCGTTACTCCGCCAGTCCAGCGAGTCGGCAGGCCATCAGGTGATTGATTTGCGTCGCGCCGTGGACCTGCTTTACAGCCGTCGCGGCGTTGACCGCAACCGCATTGCCTATGTTGGCCACAGCTTCAATGCGCACACCGGCGCTATTCTTGCCGGAGTGGAAACACGCGTCTGTTGCTTCGTGTTGATGGCTGGCGACTACTCCAGCGAGCAGACTACCTTTGCCAGCAAAGATCCGAAGATTCTGGCCTATCGCAAGCAGATTGGCGATGACACGTTGCGCGACTTCTTCCACGAATATGCCTGGGATGATCCGGCGTACTTTCTGGGCCATACCGGCCGTGAAGGAATCTTTCTCCAATTTGGCGCCAGTGACTCTGTAAGCAAAGACCAGGCCCAGAAATATCTGGATGAATTCAGCGCAACAGACAAGAAGATGGAATTTTATGAAGCAGGCCATGCGCTCAATGCTGCTGCCCGCCTTGATCGTGACCGCTGGCTGGAAAAACATCTGAACCTGAAAAAACTGGATGAAAAAGCGCTGGAAGCAATTCCACAATTGAAGTAAGGAAAGACAATCAGAGCAAGGATTATCAGCTCCGCTTCTTTGCGGAATCATTACAGTCAGGCACTTCATACACCTCAGCAACCATATCAAAAACTTCGTCAATGGCCGCAGCTACTTCTGCTTGATCCGCGACCGGGTCTAAAGATTTGACGCTTAAGTCGTCAGGAAAACCAAACATCTCGAGCAATTGCTTCCTGCGCTCAGCTCTCGCCTTTTCTTGAGTATTGAAATATTCCTCTGCACGCTTATCTGCCAGCTTGTTTAGAGCTGTGTTTACGCGCTCACTGTCTTTCATAGCCCAGCCTCAAGCCCATAATCATAGCAGCTTCAACACATTCTCAGTCGTATCCGTCTCGCCAAATCGCGGAAAGATTTTTTCCAGGCAATAGCGCTGTGCATCGGCATCGCGGTCAGTCATCGCATCCGTGACAAAAACCACGTTGTAGCCATGATCGTAAGCGCTACGTGCGGTTGATTCTACGCCTGCGCTTGTAGCAATCCCCGTCAGAAAGATCTGCGTTACGCCGCGCCGTTGCAGTTCGTCATGCAGCGATGTTCCGATAAACGCTCCGACACGTTGCTTAGTGATTAGAAGATCGTCGGGCTGTTGCTCGAGTTCGGGAACAAGCTCTGTCCAATCTGGCGGAAAAGCAAACTTGGGAGCGCCGGCATCTGTCCGGCCGGGAGCCCTGCCAGAAACATTTACAAGGACCACTGGCAAGCTGTGCTGGCGGAAGGCCCGCGCAAGCTGCGCCGCACGGCCAATGATCTCACTTGCCGGATGTATGGTCGGCAGACTGGTAATTCCCTTTTGCAGATCAATCACAACCAGGGCTGCGTTTTCGTCAAGCTTGGTAAGCGGCATTATCTATTCCTTTCCCTTTCAATTGTGGGCTTGCCTCTCGTGCCTCTAGCTGGAGTGCTTCCTGGCAAAACTCACGCTCAACATCACGCTGATTGCGGCGACGCCCGCGAAGAAGACGACGAGCGCTGCAATGTTGTCACTGGAAATTTTTCCTGCGCGAAATAGAAAGTAGCCAATAAACAAATTGAACAGCGCCCAGAGCACATTCACCGTAGGCGATGACAAGCCTCTGCCGGGAGGCTTGGCGAAGGGCGTGGGAAATCGATCACCGGAAACGCCGTACACAAAATGCGGCACAACATTGGCAAGAAACATTCCGGCGAAGAAGCAAGCTAGATAGTTGTACCAGTTCATTGTGTTTTCCTTTCGATAGGGACTGACATTGCCGGTTCAACTTCATCCACAATCGGATCAATCTGGCGCACCGGAAGCAGGCCCATTTCCTGATAGATTGGCCGCATGACCGCCCTGATTTTCGGCAGCTGAGATGTGAACCAGATCGAGCCGAGGATGCAACACGTACCTGTCACCATCACGGTGTATGGCGCGCCAATGCGATGCGCCAGCACTCCGGCCATCAGGCTGCCGAACGGTGCGGCGCCAAAAAATGCCATGGTGTAATAGCTCATCACGCGGGCGCGCTTGTCTTCTGAAACCAGCGCCTGGATGATTGTGTTGCTGGCAGATGCTCCCTGCATCAATCCAAAGCCGACAAAGATCATTAGGACAATCGAAAGCCACAATGTATGCGACAGACCAAAAAGAATCAGCGCGGCTCCCAGCATAGCCGCCGCAATTTGCAGCATACGCGTCAATCCGACCACGGATTTGCGCACCGCCAATGAAAGGGCCGACGTCAACGCGCCAATTCCTGAAGCCCCGGTAAGCCAGCCGAGTGTGTGCGGCCCGCCGTGCAAAATCTGTCCAGCAAAAATCGGCAGCAGCACTGCGTAAGGAAAGCCCATGAGGCTGGTCAGGGCAAAGAGCAAAAGAATGGTGCGGATGGGGACAAACGTGCGAACGTAGTCCCAGCCTTCACGCATCTGCTCCAGCATGGTGGAGGCGCTCCGGCGGACATCCATCGGCTTGATGCGCATCATCAGCAATGATGCGATGACGGCAAAATAACTCATGCCATCGAGCAAAAAGCACCAGCCTTCACCCGCGGCTGCAATCACCAATCCGGCAATGGATGGGCCAATCAATCGCGCACCGTTCGCCATCGATGAATTGATCGCAATGGCATTGCTCAGATCACTGCGGTCTTCCACCATCTGCACCAGGAAAGATTGCCGTCCGGGCATGTCAAAAGCGTTGATCAAACCCTGCATGGCGCTCAGGGTGATGATCTCCCACAAGTTGATTACGTGCGCCAGCGTAAGCGCTGCCAGTGCGAGTGATTGCACCGCGGCAAGGACCTGCGTCCAGACCAGGAGCTTTTGGCGATTCAGCCGCTCTACCCATACGCCGGCAAACGGTCCCAGCAGAAAAGAAACAATCTGTCCTGAGAAACTCACAACGCCCAGCAGCAACGCCGAGTGCGTAAGCCGGTAAACCAGCCAGCTCGTCGCCAGGCGCGTCATCCATGTGCCAATGACCGAGATGCTCTGGCCGAAGAAGAAGAGTTTGAAATTGCGATGCTGCATTGCCCGCCAGGCATGCGAGATAGAGCTGAGACGCGAGGGAGGTACATTGTCGCTGGCGGCGTGACGGTTAACAACGTGTGCGGCATTGCTCATGACTGATCGCCTTCCACCAGGCGCTTCATGATCTCGCCGGCTTCAAAGAGCGTTTCCTGCTCCTTCTTGTCTAGTTGCGTGATGGCCTGCGCCAGCCATGTCCGCTTGGCATCGCGTGAACTTTTGCGTACAGCCGCTCCTTTTGCGGTAAGCACAATGTTTACCTGGCGGCCGTCTGTCGGGTGCGGCTTGCGTTCCACCATGCCCAATTCTTCCAGTGCCGCGACTGTCGCGCCCATGGATTGCGGCTTTACGCTTTCTGCGCGAGCGAGCTCAGCCGTGGTCGCCGGACCATTTTTCGCCAGCCTCGCCATTACGGCGGATTCCGTTAACGAAAGTTCATGGGAAGCTGCCGCCGCACGCACGCGCCGGACGAGCTGTCCAAGAGACTGGGCAAGATCGGCAATGGCGGCATCAAAAGACTTCTGTGGCATGGCAACAGTTTACAATATTAGAAGTTAAACTTCCAAGTTTAACTGTTAATATTTGTAAACATGACTGGAGTTACGAAGGCACGCAGAACGACTAGTTGAACATCAGGATGCTTGTTGCCTGGCTTGGCCGTACTTTTCTGCGGGTTCCAGCGGAACTTCTGCTTCCAGCTCCGTGCCACCGGTAACAGGATTGAACCGGACAGTTCCGCCAATCATCCTCAACCGCTCTTGGATGGAGATTAATCCCAGGCCGCTACGGTGGACTGCGGGGTTGAAGCCAATGCCAAAATCCCGGATTCGCAGCCGCAACTTTCGTCCGTCCATGATCAGGTAAACATCCACGCGCGGCGACCCGCTATGTTTCACCGCGTTGGTAAATGCCTCCTGGGCAACACGGAAAAGGCAGAGAGAAACTTCGCTGCTCAGCTCCGGCAGTTGGTCTGCGGTTAGCTGGACTGCAATGTGATGCTTGCTGGCAAACTGTCCGCAAAGATCATTCAATGCGGGAACAAGTCCCAGAATTTCAAGCCTCCACGAGTGGAGTCGATGTGACATGTTGTGTAGATCGGTCACAATTTCTTCAAGGTCGCCGGTAAGCTTGTGAAGTTGCGGGCTCCAGACCTTATCCCGCGGCATAGCGCTCCCCATAGTATTCAGCTCGGCGATCAAGAGCGCCATACGCTGCCCAAAGTCATCATGCAGCTCGCGGGAGATGCGCAGCCTTTCTTCTTCCTGGACAGCCAGCAAATGCGGAGTCAGTTGTTCCAGCTTGGCATGTGTGCTCTTCAGCTCTTCCAGCGCGGCTCTCTTCTCCGTAATGTCTTCCACCGTGGCAAACACAATGGACTGGGTTGCAGAACGCAGGATGGACACATTCAGCCGTCCCCAGATTCGATCGCCATCCTTCCGCCGGTACCGCTTTTCAATCTGATAACGTTGGATGATACCGTTGCGCATTGCCTGAAACTGCTCCCAATCCTCCTGCTCATCCTCAGGATCGGCAAACTGGGAGCAGTTCATGCTTGTGAGCTCCTCCGGAGTATAGCCAAGCATGGAGCTCAATGCCGGATTTGCGAACAGGAGTCTGCCATCCATATCTTCCAGGGCAATCCCAATGGGAGCATGAGTTAATAGATAGCGGAACCTTGCGTCGCTCTTCAAAGAATCCCGCGCTGCTATCTTGAGCTCCTGGACCACTGCGGCCAGGGAAAATACCGGGGCAGCGACTGTGATCCAGAACAGCTGAAGAAAAGTCACATGATCCACGGAAATAGAACTCAGAAAAGGGCCTTCGCCTACATAAACGCACCAACTCGAAACACAAACCAGAACGGTGATGGAAAGAGCGGCGCCAGCCGGACCAAATCGCACGGCTGCCCATAACAAAAGCGGTACGGGGATAAGATAAGCCATGGGATGCACGTCCCCGGCAACATAGACATGCCCGTAAATCTGTAAGCTGACAGTAAAGAGCAGAATCGTAAGCAGCGATGCTTCCAAGACATGCAGCAACGATAGGTTGCGAATCCAGGCGCGGCCTCGAGTCATACACATCAGCATTGCCGGAACAAAAACCATGATGGAAGCGCTGTTGGTAATCCAGCGTCCGGTCAAAACTGAGCTGGCATCGCGTGACCAGCCGTGGGCCAGAAGAGCGGCATTCGGCGCCAGCTTCGCGGTGGGATAGACGGCAAGAAGCGCGATGCCGCCGGGAGCAATAATCGACACGGCAAGAAAGATGAGAACTTCCTTCAACGTTTCAAAATGAAGGATCTCAGGCCTGAATCTCTGCAGGACTAGCGCACAAACAACAGCCAGCAGCGAGTTGAAAACAATCTGATAAGTGATCCACCAGAACCCTGGGTGGTAAGCATGCATGGCCGCGATATGCGCAGGAATGACCGCGAGCAAATACATCCACCAATGGCGTCTTTCGCTCAACGTGAGCGCAGCCACAAGAAGAGCATTGGATGGCCAGATCAGGGAGAGAGTGGACGTGGAAAGATGCAGCTTCAGGCTGATTACCACCATCACGTAGTACAGCAGGGCGAGCGCAATACTCCGTGCAGTCAATAGTAGCAGCCTGTTGTTCAGGTTCTTACCGAAATATAAAAGCTCGTTCGCATCTGCTGATTCGCTCCGGCTTGAATATGCGGCAGAGCCGTTCATAACTGCCGTACAGTATGCCGAATCGTTTTCGCTTCTGCAATTTCAAAAACGCAATTTCAACAATTGAGCTCACGATTTTTCATGTGGTGAAAATTCACAGACTTTTTTGAATCCGGTGAAATAAATGGGACCGTTTTTTCGCACGGCAAGCGATCACGCGATCTTTCTACTCCCTCAACTCCACCACTGTCGCCCCGGCGCCGCCTTCATTCTGTTGTGGTTCTGACACATTCGCTACATGTGGATGCTTCTGCAGATATTGGCGCAGCGCTTTGCGCAAAATGCCCATGCCACTGCCGTGAACAATCCGCACTCGCGTAAGTCCGGCTAGATAAGCGCGGTCGATAAACTTCTCCACTTCATCTGTCGCCTGATCTACCGTCTGGCCGATCACGTTGATCTCCGTTGGAGCGTTAGCATCTTCTTTCAGAGACACGGAAATGCCGCGCTGGCGCGCTGCCGCCACCGGATTCACCGCAGCCCGCGGAGCCGAGCTGCCCGTAACAAAGACCTCCGCCACATCATGCCGCGGAATCTTCATCTTCATGGCGCCCATCTCCACTTCAAAAGTGTTGTCGTCGATCTTGCGCTTGACCACCGCCGTCCTGCCCAGCGACTTCAGCTTGACCGTATCGCCTTCGGAAATATGCTTGACTTCATAGGGACGCGCATTCGGATCGCCTTTGTCCGCGCCGGTCTTATGCGCCACCACGCCGGCATCAAACTGCTCCTTGAATTCACGGCGCAGCTTGGCAATACGCTGCTCTGCCTGCTTTGACACTTTTTGCGCGGCTGCGCGGTCCTGCACAGCGCTCACCGCTTCGCGCACCTGATACTCAAAATCTTTGATCAGGGATTCCATCTTGCGCTCAAATTCGCGTGTCTTCTGCCGCTGCTCCTGCTGGCCTTCAGCTTCAAGCCGCTTCAACTCGTGATTTAGCTCTTGTTCACGTTGCTGCGCCACCCGCCGCTCTTGCTCCAGTTCCCGCAGGTCAGAATGCAGGCGATCAAGAAACTTTGCCACATCCTGCGTCTGTGTGGTCAGGCGTTCACGCGCGGCATCAATGATCTGGCGATTCAGTCCCAGACGTTGCGCAATGTTGATACCCGCTGAAGCACCAGGTACGCCGACACGCAACTCATACGTCGGCTGCAATGTGTTTTCATCAAAACCAACCGCGGCGTTGAGTACGCCGGGATTATTTGCGGCATAAACCTTGAGCGAAGTATGGTGCGTGGAGATCACGCTCAATGCGCCGCTGCGCAGGAAATATTCAGCAATGGCCACGGCCAGCGCCGCGCCTTCCTCAGGATCGGTCGCGGAGCCAAGCTCATCCAGCAGCACCAACGAGTCGGCGGTCGCCGTGCGCGAGATGAAATCAATATTTGTCACATGCGCGGAGAAGGTAGAAAGGTTCTGCTCAATCGACTGGTAATCACCAATGTCGGCCAGCATGCAATCAAACACCGGGAGCCGTACCGTGTTCGCCGGCACTGGGATGCCGGCTTGCGCCATGAGAGCCAGCAGCCCCAGCGTTTTCAGGCCAACTGTTTTGCCGCCTGTATTCGGGCCGCTGATAATGAGCTGGCGATGCGCCGCATCCATCTCCAGCGTAAGCGGCACCACCTTGCCGCCTTTAGCTTTCAGGTTCCGCTCCAGAAGGGGATGCCGGGCCGAACGCAGCTCAAGAAAATTTTCCGTGAGTTCCGGACGCACGCAGTCATAGTCCACGGCAAAGCGTGCCTTGCCGAATTGCAGCTCAATCTCCGCCATGGCGTCTGTTGCTGCAGCGATAGCAGGACTATATTCGCCCAGACGCTCCGTCATCTCCTGCAGAATGCGGCGGATCTCGGCCTGCTCTTCTTCCAGCAGGCGCACAAGATCGTTGTTCTGCTCAATCGTCTCCAGTGGCTCGATGAAAACGGTCTGCCCGCTGGAGCTTGCACCATGCACCACGCCATTCACGCGGCGGCGTTGCTCGGTCTTTACCGGAATTACAAAGCGCTCACCGCGAATGGTGACCAGTTCATCCTGCACGGCTCCGCCTTCTGCAAGGCGCCGCAGATAACTGCGCAGCGAATCCTGAATTGCTCGCTTTTGTTTTTCGATTTCACGGCGAATGCGGCTGAGCTCAGCCGAAGCCCGATCATCCAGAGTTCCATCCGGTTGAATCTTGCTGCTGAAGAAGCGCAGCAAGGGGCCGAAATCTGCGATCCGTTCAGACAGCTCCAGCATGCCGCGCCAGTGTTCACGCACAGCATCTGGTGGATGCAATGCCATCTCACGCCACTCCGCGGCTTTGTCCACCAGCAAAACCAGGTCGCGGATTTCATCGATCTCCAACGCTGCGCCTGGAATACGCGCTTTGGCAAGAAGATTGTGCGCGTCAAAGAGCCCGGCAAAGTCGAAGCGTCCGCCAGCCACATAAAAGCGCCGTGTCTCATCCGCCAACTGCTGCTGATGATTAATCCAGTCGCGGTTCTGCGAAGGCTCCAGAGCAGAGACGCGTGCTTTCCCGAGCGGCGAGCTGACATAAGCGGCCAACACGTCACGGAAATGATCAAATTCCAGTACGCGCGACGAAGAATGCTGGAGTGATTGCGGAACCATGCCTTTTAGATATTAACGTACCGTAGCATCGAATTCGGTGTTTCTAGACTGAGCTGACCGCAGTCACCTCTCTTGCCGTTGCCACCGGCCGAATCGGCGCAGACAATCCCTTCATCAGGCGCGCAAATTCTTCCAGGTTCAATGACTGCGCACCATCGGATAGCGCGCGCTCCGGGCAGGGATGCACTTCAATGATCAATCCATCCGCGCCGATCGCCAATGCTGCGCGGCTGGCCGGAGCTATCAACTCACGTTTGCCTGTCCCGTGTGACGGATCGGCAAGTACCGGAAGGTGTGAAAGCTCGCGCACGAGCGCTACGGCGGCGAGATCAAGCGTGTTGCGCGTCATCTCGCTCTCAAAGGTCTTGATGCCGCGTTCACACAGCACAACATTCTTGTTGCCGCCAGCCAGCAGATACTCCGCCGCCAGCAGCCATTCTTTTACGCTGGCAGACGGACCACGCTTCAGCAGAATCGGCTTGTTGCATTTGGCCAACTGGCGCAGCAGATCATAGTTCTGCATATTCCGTGCGCCTACTTGCAGCATGTCAGCATGGTCACTGATCAGCTGAATGTCGTTCGTGCTCATCACTTCGGTCACAACCGGCAATCCCACTTCCTCACGGACCTCACGAAGCAGCCGCAGCGCTTCAATGCCCAGCCCCTGAAAGTCATATGGCGATGTCCGTGGCTTGTAAGCTCCGCCACGCAGCAGCGTTGCGCCTGCAGCTTTCACCGCCCGCGCCGTGGAGAAAAGCTGTTCGCGCGATTCCACCGAGCACGGCCCTGCAATCACCACAGCCTCTTCGCCGCCAATCACCACGCCGCCCACGTCAACCTGCGTGCGACCGCTCTTGGTCTGCTTGCTTACCAGTTTGAACGGATGCGCGATCGGCACCACGGAATCCACGCCCGGTGCTGCCTGCAAGGCCTCAAGCGCGACACGCGATCCACCTGAGCCTACCGCGGCCACAATTGCCCGCTCTGACCCGCGCGTTACATGCGGCTGAAACCCGCATTCCACAACGCGATCAATTACATGTTGAAGTTGTTCTTCCGTTGCTCCTGCTGCCATATTGATAACCATTTCATTACTCCTGAAAAATTGCTGTTAGAACTTAGTAGTTAGTAATTCGCTTGCTTCACTTCGTTTACTTCCCGCATTCGTTCTGTGCCCAGCCTACGTGTTTCCTCAATAATGCTCTGAAAGATCGCTGCGATGCTTTGGCCATCGAGCGGGCCATCATTTTTTCGCTTCACCCTCTCCAGCACCTGCTCTTCCCTCCTGCAGTCATAAGCGGCCAGCCCTCGTGCCACTTTGACCAGTGCAATCTCGCATGCAATCGCCGCTCGCTGATTTAGTAACCGGACTAGCTCGGTATCCAGCGCATCAATTTCCTGCCGCCAGTCTTCCAGTGTTTTTTCTCCTGCTGTTGGTTGAGTCATACGCAAAGCTCCTGAAAAGCAAATGCCGCGACCTTTATAGGGATCGCGGCTTGCGGTAATGTATGATTGCTAACTTTTTATTCGATTGTCAGCACAACATCCGCGTCGCCGCTACCCGTAAACTGGTAGCGGTAGGTAAACGCGAAAGTAAATCGGCTGGCGTTCATGCTGAGCGGATAGTAGTCCAGATTTTCCGCTATTGTCAAGAAAGTTAATAAATTTAATATGGATTTCACGGAAGGTGCCGCACCTATGGCCTCGGCAGATAAAAAGCCTTTTCAATGCTCCATCGCTCCATGGCTTTCCGTTAGAAACGGCGCTAAAGCTGTTGAATTCTATAAAGCTGCCTTCGGCGCGACGGAATCCTTCCGCATTGACGCCCCTGATGGATCGGTAGTCGCACGGCTCTCCGTGGACGGCGCAGAGTTCTGGCTGGGGGATGAATCCCCGCAACATCACAACTTCAGCCCTGAATCGCTTGGCGGTGGTACCGTCCGCATGGTGTTGTCTGTTGCCGATCCTGACGTTTCCTTCCAACGTGCCATTCATGCCGGCGCTAAAGAAGTTGTTGCCGTGCAGGACATGCATGGCTGGCGTGTAGGCCGCGTCGTTGATCCCTTCGGACATCACTGGGAAATTGCCCGCGAACTTGGCCCCTAAAGAGAAAGCATGAATAAAACTACAGCTCAAAAATCCGCTGCTACCGCCAAACAAGAAAACGACTGGCAGTCCTACATCGAAGATTTCCGTCGCGCGGGACACGAAACCGTGGACTGGATCGCGCAGTATCTCAGCTCTGTTTCTGAGATGTCTGTGCTGGCACAAACCAGGCCAGGCGATCTGCTTGACGCGCTACCTGCTGCCGCGCCGGAGCAAGGCGAATCATTTGACGCTATGCTGCGCGACTTCGATAAGCTCGTGATGCCGGCCGTAACGCAGTGGAACCACCCACGCTTCTTTGCCTATTTCGCCTGCACCGGCTCGACGCCTGCCATCCTCGGAGAAATGCTTGCCGCCGCTCTCAACACCAACGGTTTGCACTGGAAGACCTCACCTGCAGTTGCTGAGTTAGAGCAGCGCTCGCTGGCGTGGCTGGCGCAGTGGATCGGCGTACCGGAAGACTGGTTTGGCATCGTCTATGACACAGCCTCGACCTCCAGCATGCATGCCATCGTCTGCGCGCGAGAACTGGTTGCGCCTGAAGCTCGGACGCAGGGCAGCAGCAACGATCTTGTCCTCTACACCTCTGACCAGTCGCACTCTTCTATTGAAAAGGGAGCCATCGCGGTTGGCGTGGGCCAGCAGAATGTGCGCAAGGTTCCATCTGACTCTGAGTTCCGCATGCGCGCTGATGCACTGGCAAAAATGATCGACGAAGACAAGCGCGCCGGTAAACGGCCATTTTGTGTAGTGGCCACTGTGGGCACAACTTCTTCCACCAGCATTGATCCTGTGCCGCAGATCGTGGAGATCGCGGAAAAACATGGCATGTGGGTCCACGTTGATTGCGCCTATGCCGGCGCAGCAGCCATTGTGCCGGAACACCGCCACATCATGGCCGGCGTAGGGCGGGCGCACTCTCTCGTCTTCAATGCGCACAAGTGGCTGCTCACACCTATCGACCTGAGCGCCTTCTACACGCGTCGCCCGGACATCCTGCGCCGCGCCTTCTCACTCACACCGGAATATCTCAAAACCCAGGACGATCCCCGCGCCCACAACCTCATGGATTATGGCGTTCCACTCGGTCATCGTTTTCGTGCTTTGAAGCTGTGGTTTGTGATGCGCTACTTCGGCCGCGAACGCGTGGAAGCCATGCTGCGCTCTCACATGCAGTGGGCACAGGATTTTGCTGCTTTGGTGGACGCCGATCCCAGATTCGAACGCATTGCTCCGGTCCCCTTCTCGGTGGTCTGCTTCCGCTATAAAGGTTCCGACGAGCAAAACAAAGTGATCATAGAAAAAGTAAATGCCTCAGGACGCGTCTTTATCGCCAGCACCGTGCTGAATGGAAAATTGACGCTACGTCTGGCCATCGGCAATTTGCAAACGACTTGGGAAGATGTGCGTGAGGCGTGGGACTTATTGTTACAGGCTGCAGAACAAAGTTAATGCCCTCATCCCACTCGATTCTGCATGATGTAGTAGGCATAGCAGAACGCGAGGAACACAGCCTCAAGCCCGGCAAAAACGATCAGGAAGCTATTGTGAATGCGGAAGAGGATCCTATTATCAAATCCCCATTCATTCACCGGAGGCCGCACTTGCATGGCTTTATAGAGATCGCGTGCCACCATCACAAAATAGCGTAGCAATAGAAAATAAAAGCCGATCCAGAAGACCACCCAGAAAAGCGGCCCTACGCCTGCTAACGCATCACTCACGCCATAAGCATTGCGGCTCAAGGCAACGTGTAGAAAAAGCAATAAAACCAGGTTAGGCCATGCGCCCTCTGCCGTGGCAAAGTACAAATAAAAATCAGCGAGCCTGCGCGAATGACGATTCCGGGAAAAAACTTTTTGCGCGAACTGGCTGAACAAGCCGGCAGCCATCAGCAATGCCAGCGAAAAGATCAATGGCGTGCCGGAATTAGTGATTGCTAACACGCTTTGCCGGGCGCGCAATTCTCTCTCTTTTGCTTCCATCTTCTGCTTGTATTGGTCTTCTGAATTGTGCGATTCCGCCAGGGCGCTGTTCAACGCGGCAAGGGCCTGCTCGCGTGTCATCGGCTCCGGGGAAAGATGCAATTTGAAAGTCGGCTTGGACGAATTGGATATTCTTCTGATCTCGGCTTCCGTGGCCGCAATGATCTCGTCCTGGCGCTGAACTTCATTCTGCGCGCTCGCCTGCAGTGCCGTAATCTCATCTTCCATTTTGCCGGCATGACGCGTGAACTGCCAGTTCAAAAGCGAAAGAATCACCGCGGCTAAGACCAAACCCTGCAGGGCAAAAAGACCGGGTGAAAGCCAGCCGCGTATTCCCGCTGTCGCAGCGTAAGGAATAAGCTCGGCATTTTGCTCGATCACATTTTTCTGGTGAAGAAATGGTATGCTGCCGGGCTGCTGCTGCCACTGCAGACGCAGATGGTCCTGCGGAGTGAGTTGTTCCTCGCTTAGTACCTCTTCGTCCTGATACACAGACGCCATGGTACTGACTTATTTAGCATTACTAAAAATTGCGTACAAGCACCAGGAGTGCATAGACGCAATTGCACTGCCGGTGCCTGAGCACGAATAGAGCAGATTACGCAGCAATTACGCCAGCGCACAGCTTACGGTACGGTTGTGATCACATCTGTCGCGTCCGCCGCCACGCCAAAGGGCGAGCCCGTGACCGCCTGAAGCGTACCGCCTTTGATGATCCCAAAGGCGGCAACGTCATGGCTGACCTGGTCTGTCACATAGACAATGGACGTGTTCGAATCCACCGCGACAGACGAAGGTCCCACGCCACCAGTGGCAAATGGAGAGCCTGTAACTGCGCCCAGCGCCCCTGAGCTGGCATCAATCACAAAACCAGAAACATTGTTGGACCCATTATTTGAGACATAAAGCAGGGCCCCTTGCTGATCGATAGCCAGTCCGCTCGGCGCCGCGCCAGTGGTAAATGGGGAGCCGCTGATCGGCGTCAGGCTTCCGCTGGTCTGTATAGCGAATCCCAATACCCCGTTGTTGGCCGAATCGGTGACGTAAAGAAAGCGCCCGGTGTGCTCTACTGCAAGCGCGCTCGGTGTCACACCTATACCAAGAGGAACGGTTGCCCCACCGGCCAGGGTTAAGCCTCCATTGTTCCCAATCGCAAATACGGCAATCGAACTTTCGGCCGGGTTGGCGACAAACAGAAAATTGCCCTGTGGAGAAATCGCCATGGAACCCGGATGCGATACCGGAGCAATCGGGAAGGTACCTATCTGCGTGAGGCCGCCGGCTCCCGGATCGAGCGTAAAGGCTGTCACGTCACCCGACGTCTGGTTTGCTGTGTAAAGAAATGGCGCCGTCGGCGAAATTCCCACCGCTATGGGACCGGTTCCCGTAAAGAAAATATTGGGTGGATTGATTGGCACCACAACGCTACTGCTCACCGGAGTAGAGAGGAGTCCGTTGTCATGGTTGATGTCGAGAAGGGTAACTTCACTGCCCGAAAAATCGGCCACATACAGAAAATCACCGGGCAAGAATACCGCCATGCCGGTGGGGTTGGAGCCTACTGCAAAATTCGGGGTCCCCAGCGGAGTCAACACTCCATCCCTCTCAGCGCGAAATTCAAAGACTTCGTTGGTGCCGGCTCCGATTGCGTAGGCAAATTCCTTGTGCCCGCTGGCGCAGCCGGAAACAAAAATCGTGACAGAAACGGCAATGACCGTAAAAAACCTGTATAAGGCCGAACTGTTCCTTGCCTTCATTGATTCTCCTAACCTGCATTTAAAAGAGAAATAAGGATTAAGGATACATGAGCGCCGCAAAGCCTGCATCTTGTAGTCAGCGGCCGAGCCTAAACAGTAGATAAAAATAAAACAGCCAAGCCCGTATGGACTTGGCTGCAAGTTGAAGAAATTTAACTTTTTCTACTTGAAGTATTTGGCGCGCGGATCCAGGGCGGCGTTAGTCTTGGCCACCACGGATGACCACTGTTTGCGGAACGGCGGAACCACAACGGCCTGCTCGATCAGCGGCACGTTTAATGATGCCAGTTTGGCAGAGAGACGGCGTGCATTGCCTTCCTGGCCATTCTTCTCATACGCGGTAATCAGGCTGCGCATGGAGATGGCATTGGAGTCATCTTCTTCCAATTGATTCACGGCATCCGCAAAGTTACCCTGCACAATTGCAAATGCGCCGGCAGCGCCATGCAATGCAGTAGCGATCAGGCTGTCAGCAGGATTCGCTTCAGACAAAGTCTGCAACTGTTTAAGTGTAGAGTGAGCCAGACCCTTATCGTTATTAGCGATGGCGCGTTCCACGCGTGTGCGCAGAACGGATGCCAGCTCCTGGTTCAACAGGACCTGAGGAACTTTATGGTCTTCATGCAGAACGGCTTCGGCCTTTGCCAGCAAGCGCAATGAAGCAGAGCCTTCCAACTGATACAAAGACATGCTCCGATAGGCCTCAGCTTCTATATTGGCAAAATCTTTTTCATGGGCTTGCTGGGCTACGGCGCTGAATGCTTTGTCCGCGGCAGCCAGGTCGCCTTCGCGTACATAGGTCGCCGCCACCTGCAATGACCACAGCACCTGCTGTGCCGGGGCAGCTGCCTGAATCGCCTTGGCATATTCTTCACGGGCTTTGGCTTGGTCGCCCATTAGAGCATAGGTATCGCCCAGTCCAAGCTGTGACTCATGGAATGACGGGTCAATCTTCAATGACATCCGGTAGTGCGTAAGGGCAGCTTCGAACTTTCCATCCATACGTGAAAGCTCGGCAAATGAGTCTTGTGGGTTCGGCTCATTTGGAACCAGTTCGGTATAGCGCTTGATGTCAGCAAAAGCCTTGTCAAAGTTACCCATTCTGGCGTAGCAATAGGCAGCCTCGTTCCAGGCATCCGGGAATTTAGGGTCAAGCACAATGACCTTCTCAAACATCTCTGCGGCGCGCGCTGACTGATTGTGGTCCACCAGCAGCCACCAGCCGGCAAGCCAGTGCAGATGCTTGTCCTGCGGATAATCCTGCAGCACTTCATTCATGGACTGAATGGCCGGAATCAGACGCGACTGCTTGGAAGCCGCCAGCCAGTCGACGATCAGCTTTTCCTCGGCATTCGCGTATTCGCGGTTCGCCAGTGCCTTGTCACGCTCGGCCACCTGCTCGGTCGGGTCGGGCGAGAAGAAAGTCAGAAAGATGTGTGCCAGGGCAAATTGCGGATCGGCATTCGCAGAGTTGCGAAAATTCTCGAGAGCATCCTGTTCATGGAGCATCTCCATTTTGGCCAGGCCCTTTTCAAAATAGGCATGCGCCTGTGGCGACTTGGTGGAGATATGCATGCCGTTTGGCGTGTCATGCGCGACAGCGCCAAGCCCATAGCTGATAAACAGCGCTGCCGTCGCGAATATGGAAACTTTCGATCTCATTGTTACTCCTTGAATCTTTTACCCGTTGCGGATTGCAAACACGTTGCAATCCAAAAACTGTTAGTTACCTTTAAGGAAATATCCCTGTTCCAGCGGGAGCTTGCCGTCAACTTTCAACACATTGACGCGACTGTTAATGGAATAAACGTCGACCAACCCAACCGCTCCCGGAATGGACTCCACTGACTTCAAAAGCTCTTCTTCCGAGCGAACGATAATCACGCCACTCTGGTGCGCAGCCAGCAACGCCTTAAACTCATCGACCTGCATGTGATAAAGCTTCTGGATCGCGGTCTGCATTTCCGGAGTAGAAGGATCACGAAGGATCAGGATCACGGAGCGTCCATCTGGCCACTTATGGTTGTCAAACTTGAAGACCTTGGCCAGGTCTGTAGCAGACATACCTCCGAGATTGTTCGTCTTGTCGACTATTACTGCCAGTTGCTTGGCTTCAGAAGAAGCTCCCAGGCTTGCAACCAGCAAAAGCAAGACTAAAAAACGGCTTACATAACTCATGACACGGCAGTCTATGCTGTAACCGCGCCAAGAATAAGATTACTGAGGTAATGAGTTGTTTACTTGCAATAACTTAGACGGGAGTACTGCAAGCACGATTGGGCTCCCGGCAGGGAACAAAAAATCCCTATGCGCTTCTGCCGATCAATGAACAAATCTCACAGCTCACCATAATTTTTTCGCAATTCATGCTCAACCTCTTTCGCCTGCGCAAAATTCATGGCATAGTAGTTCTCGCAGAGGCATTCGCCCAGATGAAACGATTTACAAATCCCGATCTGCATAGACAATCAACACCGGAATTCCGGTACGGTTTCTATTGGGCGAACGCCACACTCCATCAGTAAGCGCTCCTTTCTCTAAGCCTCTGCAAATCAGCGTTCAACCAAAAGCAATCCGTTTAAGCTGTGAAAGCTTTCATGGTCAAGGCTTGTTTATGTGTGACGCTGAACGACTAACAGCTTTGCCAGTGGCGAGGAATACAACTCCTTCTCAGGGATAGCTCCAAAGAGAATAGAGCAGTTCACGCGAGTGGACAGACGAAGGTTCGAGGCCTTCACCCTGCCCATAAACTTTGTATTCGTATGTTCCCCGGCAAAGTAAATGACAACCACTAACCATTTATCAGGACTAACTATGTCAGAGAAGACTTACAACGTTTACACGCAGGAAAATGGCGTACCTATCAAGGCCTGGACCAAGGGCGTGCCTGTGGAAGAGGCGGCGCAGAAGCAGTTGCGCAACGTCGCACAGCTGCCTTTTATCTACAAGTGGGTGGCGGCCATGCCAGACGTGCACTGGGGAATCGGCGCGACCGTGGGAAACGTGATTCCCACCAAGGGCGCAATCATCCCCGCCGCTGTTGGCGTGGATATTGGCTGCGGCATGATGGCTGTAAAAACGAGCCTGAACGCATCACACTTGCCGGATAACCTGCATGGTATCCGTGAAGCAATTGAAAAGGCAGTACCGCACGGACGTACCGACAATGGCGGCAAGAATGACCGCGGCGCATGGCATGAAACTCCGGCTTCGACGCTGGATGTGTGGGCAGCTTTGAATGATCGCTATGAAGCGATCATCAAGAAGTATCCCAAGTTGAACCATGTGCAGCGCATCAACCATCTGGGAACGCTTGGTACAGGCAACCACTTCATTGAAGTCTGCCTGGACGAAGTCCAGAACGTCTGGTTCATGCTGCACTCAGGGTCGCGTGGCGTAGGTAATCGCTTTGGCACATTTTTCATTGAGTTGGCGAAGGAAGATATGCGCCGCTACATGATCAATCTGCCCGATGCTGACCTGGCTTACTTGCCGCACGGTACAGAGCATTTCAAGGACTACGTTGAAGCTGTGCACTGGGCGCAGGAGTATGCCTTGCTGAACCGCCAGTTGATGATGGCCAATATTGTTGCGGCCGTCTCCAACTGCGGCGAGGTGCCTGCGTTTGAAGCGCACGTGGAGGCGGTGAACTGCCACCACAACTATGTGACCTGGGAAAATCACTACGGTGAGAACGTCCTGCTTACCCGCAAGGGCGCAGTGCGCGCCCGCGAAGGCGATATGGGCATCATCCCCGGAAGCATGGGTGCGCGTTCGTATATCGTGCGCGGCAAGGGTAACGCGGAGAGCTTTAACTCCTGCAGCCACGGCGCGGGTCGAGCGATGTCTCGCGCTGAGGCTAAGCGCCGTTACACCGTGGCCGACCACATTGCCGCAACACAGGGTGTGGAATGCCGCAAGGACGAAGCCGTGATCGACGAAACTCCAATGGCGTATAAGTCCATTGATGCCGTGATGGAAGCGCAGAAGGACCTGGTCGAGATTGTTCACACTTTGCGCCAGGTAGTGTGCGTGAAGGGATAAAACAAGTTGCCGCAGATTTCGTGGATTATTGCTGATGAATTAGATCAGCGTAAATCTGCTCTATCTGCGGCAAAATTTTATTTTGGCTGCGGCTTATGCTCCGCTGGCTTCTCTTCTGTGGCTGGTGCCGCTGCTGGCTTCTCAAACTTCGAATCATCAACCGGCACGTTCTGCTGTATCTCCGACACCTGAATGGTAAAGCGGCCCATTGGGCGCGCTATAGTCCACTGGAATGGCAGCTTCACGCCGCTATCTGTGCGATATTCAGCGTAATCCACCTGGGTTGGATTGCGTCCCAGCGGCGTCTCCGCATAACGAATGGTGCGAATGAGTAAGCCGGACACTTTATCGAAGAACATGCGCACCGGCGGCTGGCCCGGATTGGTTCCAATCACCTGATACACAGCAATACGGCCAATATTATCTGACGGACGCACGCGCAACTGGTTGAACATCTTCTTAAGTTCCAACGGCAGATAGAACGTTGCGTCAAACGCAATCGCCTCATTTTCCTGCTGGCTCATATCGCGTGGAGGACGATTGCCGCCACTCATCCAGCCGGCGTGACCGTCATAAGCGGTAACGTTGGGACCGTTCTGCGTGATGGTGGTGGCAACGCGCTTATTGGGCGCCTTGGAAATGACCTCGGCCGTAGCCTGGCGCTCGCCCATGACGAGCGTTCCTTTCTGCACACGGCTGGTGATTTTCTGGATTGCATCCGCGCCGCCAACAGCTTGAATATATTTCTCGATGATCTGATCGGCGGAAGGCAAGGTTGGTTCTTCCAGCGGAATCTGTCCAGGCGTGGGATCGGTGTCTGCAATCAGAGGGACCCCTGCCGGATGTTCTGATCCGTGATGGCATGAATTGCAGGTGATTTCGCGATCGCCGTTGAAATGCTCCTTATTAATGGCCCCCTGCATCTCGATCATCTTGCGCGCAGTCAGCTTGGTCTTTTTATCGTCTTTATCAAACGCGCCCTGCACATGGCAGAAAGAACATTCCACGCCCAGCGAATTGCTGATGAACTGCATGGCCGGCTGTACCTGGTCCGCAGGCGTCCCTTTCAATACCTGAATGTTCTTGAAGACCTGCTCTGCGGTCTTTCCAGAATTGGCCGCAGCTCCGACAGGATTTTGTGCGTGCACCGCGGAAGTTCTGAACGCCAAACCGCCGGCGATTATCAATGCAGCAGACAAAATGGTAAGTAAAGCCCGTTTCATGTGGTCCCCTCAAGAAATGAAAGCAGATTTTTAAAAAAGACACTTTCAAAGACAGATTTGACTTGGAAGTGTAACCGATTCATGGCGTGAACATAAACCCGTCAGTTGATAAAGATAGTAAACAACTTAGGTGATGCCCAGCGCTGCTTTGATCTCTGACGTGGTCATCTCTTTCCAGTGCTGGGTAAAATTCTCCACCGTCATAAGCGAGCGCGGATACATGTGGTCAACGTACATTTTTCCGCCTAGATGGTCGATCTCATGCTGCAGGATGCGCGCATACCAGCCAGTGGCCTCAATCACGCACACTTCGCCTTTTTCGTCCAGGCATTCCACGCGCACTCTTCTGGCCCGCGGCGTAAGCCCCATCAGGTCAGTCAAGCTCAGGCAGCCTTCAAACGCTTCAACTCGATCTTCGCCGATGAGCGTGATTCTGGGATTGATGATCACGTGGAACGGAACCACTTTGCGTTCACGGTCGGCCAGTTGCTCAGGAGTCCAGTCCTTGATGTATTCCTGGCGATCTTCAATCACCGCGAGCTGAATTCCCTTCCCTATCTGCGGCGCTGCCAGCCCCACTCCGGGAGCGGCATACATTGTTTCTTTCATATGCTGGATGAGTTCGCGGATCTCGCGGCTGCGGATTTCATTGGGACGCAAAGGCCGGGCCTGCCTGCGGAGCACAGGCTCGCCAGCTTGAACAATGGGAAGAATTGGCATTGGGCAAATCCGCTTCAAAAGCGGATATTGTACATGGAATTTGCCTTTACGCAGTCAAAAGCTGAGCACCGGTTGCCGTGACCATAACTGTATGTTCATGATGCGCAGAGAGTGACCGGTCGCGCGTGCGGATCGTCCAGCCATCACGGAGCGTTACGGTTCGCGGACCACCCATGGCGATCAGCGGCTCAATAGTAAAGACAAGTCCTTCCGTCAGCACGTCGGAGCAACGCGGATCGTAAAAATTAGGAATCGTGGGCGCTTCATGAATCGTGCGGCCAATGCCATGCCCTGTCAGGTCGCGCACCACGGAAAAGCCAGATGCGCTCACGGTTTTATGGACTGCTTTTCCAATGTCGAAGGCGCGTGCTCCGGGACGCACGGCTGCAAGGCCATCTTGAAAGGCTTGCACGGCGCACTCCATCAAACGCTTATTCTGCTGCTTACCCGGCCCAACGCTCACGCTCTCGCAAGCATCCGCCATGTAGCCGTCAACTTCAATTGTGACGTCAAGCTTGACCAGATCACCTGCGACCAGTTTGCGATTGCCCGGTACGCCGTGCACGATTTCGTCATTCACACTGATGCAGTTTTCACCGGGAAAATCGTAGACCAGCCTGGGTGCAGACCGGCCACCCATCGCTTTCATGACTGTGGCGCCAATCGCATCCAATTCGCCGGTGGTAATTCCCGGGCAGACAGCCTTCTTCATGGCATTCAACACTGCTCGCGTGACGCTGCCCGCGCACTTCATGCCGGCTAAATCAGTAACGGATTCGATAGACATAAAATCCTTCCATGATTCCTACCACACTTTGCATAGCTTATCCGGCGTATTCACCATGGGCTGCCCTGCCTTACAGGCAAACGCATGAGCAAACTCGGGCATATTCACCACCACGCCATTGATGCGATATCGCGATGGCGAATGGGGATCTGTGGCCGCGCGGAGGCGCTCGTCTTCCGGACGATCATTCGCGCAATCCCACTGCGCGAAACCGATGAAGAAGCGCTGATCAGGCGTGAGACCATCCACCGTCTTGAGGTCCTTGCCTTTGGTCGCATCCTTCCATGCGATATAGGCCAAAATCTCGCCACCGAGATCGGCCACATCTTCACCTAGCGTAAGCGCGCTATTGATGTGGACCTCATCCACCACCACATACTGCGCATACTGGTTCGCAATGCAGGAAGTACGCTCATCGAATTTCTGCTTGTCGTCCTTGGTCCACCAATCACGCAGATTGCCCTTGGCGTCAAATTTCGCACCTTGATCGTCAAAACCATGAGTCAGCTCATGGCCAATCGTGCCACCGGTGTTGCCGTAGTTAGGCGCATCGTCCATCTTCGCGTCAAAAAGCGGGGGCTGCAGCACGCCCGCAGGGAAATTAATGTCGTTCATCGCGGGATTGTAATAAGCATTCACGGTGGGAGGCGTCATGCCCCATTCTGTGTGGTCGACGGGCTGGCCGATCTTGTTGAAGTTGCGATGCCGTTCAAACTCAGTGAGCCGCTGCACATTGCCCAGAAAGTCACCGCCAGCAATCTTTACAGAACTGTAGTCGCGCCACTTTTCCGGATAACCAATCTTATTGCGGATGCCGTGCAGCTTAGCCAGAGCCTGCTCTTTTGTGGCTGGGCTCATCCAGTCCAATTGCCCGATCCGCAGCGCCATGGCGTCTTCAATGCGCTTCACCATATCCAGCGTGCTTGCTTTCAGAGTCGGCGGAAAAACTTTGCGGACGTATGCTTGGCCGAGTGCTTCACCCAAATCACGATCAGTGAATTGCACGCAGCGTCTCCAGCGTGGCTGCAGCTGCTGGGCGCCGCGAAGATATTTCAGGTAGAAATCAAAGTTTTCCTGCACGAATGGCGCCGAGAGATATGGCGCGTATCCATTGGCCAGATGAAAACGGAGATAGGTGCGCAGATTTGCTATTGGCTCTTCTTTCAGGCGTGCTTCCAATTCTTTGAAGAACGAGGCCGGGGCAACATTGATGATCTCGAATTTCGGCGCCTTCAGCGTGGTGAAATAGGAAGGCCAGTCAAAACTTGGGACCATCTGCTCCAAATCGGCGAGCTTGACCTTGTTCTTATTCTTGTACGGATCACGACGCTCTACTGGCGTCATGGAAGCGATGGCCAGCGCGGTTTCAATCCGCATGACAGTATCGGCTTCCTGTTTTGCCAGGTCAGACGAGTCGCCGAGCAGCTCAAAGATTTTCTGCACATGCTGCAAGTACCGTTCCCTCGTCTCTTTCGACTTGGGATCATCTTTCGTGTAGTAATCCCGGTTTGGCAGTCCGATGCCACCCTGAGTTACGCCGATGATCTGCTGTTCTGAGTTGTCGGGATCCTGTCGTGCACCCGCGCCAAACAACACGCCTCCCAGATCGAGTTGCATGCTTGCCAATACCGGCGCGAGATCATGGGCTGATTTCAATTGATCAATCGCCGTTAACTGCGGCTTGAGCGGATCTACTCCCAGCTTGTCGACGCCTTTTTCGTCCATGCATGCGGCGTAAAAGTCGCCGATCTCCTGCGTCACGGTGTCGCGCTGGCCCTTGATTGCGGATGCTTCTTCCAAAATGCCGCGCAGAAAATTCAGATTGTCCTGGTAGAGCTTGCCATAAACACCCCATGAAGTCTGATCAGGAGGAATGGGATTCTTCTTCTGCCATCCGCCGCATGAGTAATGATAGAAATCCACGCATGGGTCCACTGACTTGTCCATGGAACTCACATCCAGGCTCGGCGAGTACGGCAGCGCCTCTGCCTGAGGAAGGATGGGGACCGCGCTGGTTTGCTGCTGCGCTGAAATGAAGGGAACAATGACCAAAAGGGCGATGCATGCGAAGAAGGGCTTTTTCATATTTGTGTTGACCTGAGATGATGAAAAATGTCACAAGCGAGACCATGGTAGTGGCTGAACAAGCTTTTTGCCAATGCTCGGGTTTGTTTGGTGCACGCGCAGGCAATCACTCTACCCGGATCTGCCGTGTCTTCCAGTGATAGCGCAATGCCAACAGCCTGAGCCCGAAACCGCATGCGCCACCCAGGGCAGTTGAGGTTTCACGGGGGAGTTTCAGCCAATCGCAAATGAGAAATACAGCAGCGCCGAAAGCCGCGGCAATGGCATAGAGTTCGCCATTTTCAAAGATCTTCGGCGTGCGTCCGCTGAGCACGTCGCGAATGCAGCCTCCGCCAACGGCCGTGGTAACTCCCAGCAAAAATCCAGGCAGGCGGCTCATGCCAAAGTTCAGTGCACGCGTGCTGCCAGAGACCGAAAACAGACCAAGCGCCGCAGCATCCACAACAATGATAATGCGCTCTGTGTTTCTCCCAATCTTTTGCGCAAAAATCATTCCGATCACGGCGCCGGTTAAGGCGGCAACCAGATATCGTGGATCGGCAAAGGCCAGTGGCGGTCCTTTTTGCAAAATCAAATCTCGCGTGATTCCGCCACCAAGCGCGGATACAAATGCAAGTCCGGTCACTCCGACGAGATCATATTTATAGCGAGTATCTCGTACGACGGTCAGCGCTCCGCCCAGTGCGCCCACAAAGACACCGAGAAAATCGATCAGTGAAAAGAGTGTATCGATGGGCAAAGCCAAATTCATCGCGCATTCATTGTACCGGCTTTCTTCCTGTGAGCATGTACTCACGTAACTCGATTTCATGGAGCGATCAGTGCTACATTACGCATCCCTCAAAGCAGGAAACAAGTCATCCATCCTTCACGCTTTCAAGCAACCATACAAACACTTTTCAATGGGCGGCGGTTGTAACAACCGCCCTACCCTTTTCGCCTGCCACGAACTTTCCTTTATTGAATACGCCTTCTGCTTTTTAAAACTTCGTTAACAATCTGTGCGGAAACTTTGGTTCTAAGTAGGTCCTGCCTGCGTTCAATGGCCTGAATCTGGTTTCGGGCATGGCTTCAGTAATCTTTTGCCTTTATCAAACAAAGCGGATGATGTCCGCATGCCACACTTTCCGCAAACACAGACGAAGACACGGTCTCCGAGGGTCCGTGTGCCGAATAATGAATCGATCCGCTTTAATCTGGGCGGCCATCAAGTTTCCGCGGTGCTGCAGAAAATTTCTCTGACGGGCGGACTCGCACAATTTCAGCGCAGCATTGGCAGTGCGACGATTGCTGAAGCCAAGGTCAACACGCTTTCTGGTCCCGTAAGCGGGCTGGTGGAGTTTTTGCCGCCGCAAGTTGGATCTAGCACATATCCTTTTCGCTTCATTGCACTGAGTGACCAGGATTATCAGCGCCTGAATGCAACCCTGCAGTACATGCGGAAACAGGGCTACGGCGACTAAATTCAGCTCTCCCCCATTTCATCCAGAGCTGATCGTCACACGAAACGCGCGATAGTTGCGTAGAGCAGAAGTCTAACCATCCAGACGATTACAAAACTTTACTCTCTTCCGCTTCAAGTTCTTACAACGCAGTTCCTGCGTTTGTGTTTTCATGATTAGGTACCGGCTGCTTCCTGCTGCAGCAGGCGCATGAAGACCATCGAAAGATTCCAACAAAACGAGGAGACCACGTTTATGAGAATGTTCAGGAAGTTTGCTTTGCTGGCGGTTTGCGCGCTGGCAACAGCGGCATTCGCACAGCAAGACGCACCGCCCCCGCAAGGTGGAGCAGAGGGTCACGGCCATCGGCGGGGCATGCCGAGCGCTGAAGATCAGCTCAAAGACCTGACAGAAAGACTGAATCTCACCAGCGATCAGCAGGCCAAAATCAAACCAATTATTGAAGACACGCAAAGCCAGATGCAGAAAATCATGCAGGATGATTCCGTCGCACCCGATGACAGGAGAGCGAAGGTGCGCAGTTTGCATGAAACCGCCACCAGCAAGATTCGTGAAATATTGAATGATGACCAGAAGAAAAAATTTGACGATATGCAGGCGGAGATGCAAAACCATATGCGTCAACGCCAGGGCAGCGGGGATAATTCGCCCAAGTAAGTCTTCGACAGGGCGTTTCACACCAAGAGAAGCGCCCCATATTTAGTTCCTCTGGCAGAGTTGCTCCTTCGTTCTTTCCGCCATATTCAATTTCAAAGCGTAATTATTCTTCTTGTTCAATGAGCTTCTCTGCTTTGAAATTTACGCTTATTGAGAGCTGGATTGCCCTCCTGATGGCAGAAATGAGCATCACACAAGAACTGGCCGCACCACCAAATAAGGAGACCATGTAATCAAATGAAGCTCATCAGAACAGCAGCACTCTCTTGCACCTTTTTGCTCGCAATCGGCGCATTCGCACAGCGCGCTCCGGGAGGCGGGATGCCTCAAGGTGGCATGCAGCAGCCATCGTCACCGAACCAGGTGGGACCCACGGGGCAGGTTCCGAACGATGCCCAGCAGCCCAATCAGCAACAGCCAGGAGCACAGCCCCAATCTCAGGCCCAGAATGCTCCCGTGAATGGCCATCCGTCGATCGACGATCAGGTGCGCTCGCTCTCCGACCAGTTGAATCTTTCTCCTGACCAGCAAGCCAAGGTCAAGTCCGCTTTGGAAGACCAACACAATCAGGCCATGAGCGTGGTGCAGGACAATTCACTGCAACGCGACGATAAGATCCAGAAAATTCATGCTCTGCGCGAAGAGACAATCAGCAAGGTGCGCACGACCTTGAATGATGACCAGAAAAAGAAATTTGACCAGATGTTGCAATCTCAGGACCATGGCCAGCAATCAGCGCAGCCCAAGCCGTAACAAATACGCAAACACTTTCAAAGGCGCTCCGGAAAGAGCGCCTTTTCTTTTGCTCAATGACTGTGGTCTCACCGTTGCATCCGAACTACGGAGGCGCCGTTTTTAATATTCCCAGTACTTGGTGCGTCTGATTTGCTTCTTTGAACGTTCACGCTCTTCCTGTACGATATGGAGCAATCCACGGCGTGACGAATCCACGCCACTGCAACTTCTGCTGTTAATGTCAATATCGTATCGTGCGGAACATATAGGTAGTTTTTTGCGGCCAGCGGAGCTGCTCGAGGCGCGCCGCGTACCGGGTTTTGATCCCGAGCGCTTGCGCATGCTTGAAGATAAGCATATTCAGCGCGTCCTGAATCAGCAGAAAGAAATCGGCTTTGAAATTTTTACCGATGGAGAGCTGCGTCGCCGCAATTTCATGAGTGACTTTACCGACGCAGTGGATGGTTTTGACCTAACGGACTCCACCCCGCGCACATGGCTTTCAGAATTAGAACCCGCCAACTCGAAAGATGGCGAGCACAACCAACCTCAGCAAACAGACGACGCTGACGTGAGCCGTGTGGCCGGCGTTGTGTCTGCAAAACTGCGCCAACTGCGACGACTCACTGGCCATGAGCTCAGTTTTTTGAAGAAGAACAGTCCCGGACGGATCAAGATTACTCTGCCCAGCCCCACTCAGTTTCCCGCCATTTCATTCAAACGCGGCGTGACCGATCACGTTTATCGTGACCACTCTGCTTTGCTCTGGGAAATTGTGGAGATCATGAAGGCAGAAATGGCAAAGCTGGTGGACGAAGGCGTGAATTACATACAGATTGATGCGCCGCGCTACAGCTATTACATCGATCCCAAGTGGCGTGACTGGATTCGCAAAGAAATGCAGGTTGAACCGAACGATTTGCTGGATGAATCCATTGAGGCCGACAATGCCTGCCTGGATGCTGCTCGCCGGCCCGGCGTGACATTGGCATTGCATCTCTGCCGCGGGAATAATCGCAGCCACTGGTATGCCGAAGGCGGTTACGATGCAATTGCCGACAAGTTGTTTGGCGGCGTGAAAGTCGATCGCTTTCTGCTGGAGTATGACGACGAACGTTCCGGCACATTTGCCCCGCTGCGCTTTGTCCCTTCAAACCGGAGCGTTGTGCTGGGGCTTGTCAGCTCCAAGCGCCCACAGTTGGAAAGCGGCGACGCCTTAATGCGTAAAATTCAGCAGGCATCCTCATTTGTGCCGGTTGAACGATTAGGGCTCAGCCCGCAATGTGGCTTTGCTTCCACCATGGAAGGAAATTTACTGACCGAAGAAGAGCAATGGGCCAAGTTGCGTTTGGTGGTTGAGACGGCGCAGCGCGTCTGGGGATAACCCTTGCGCTAATCCAAGCAAGTGATTTGTAGAAATTAAGAGGTGGACCAGCCGGCTATCGCAGCCATTCCTGCACTTTTTCCTTGAACCATTCCCATCCAGTCAACGGACGCGGCGGCGGTGCGTTCCAGCTTCTGAGGGCGGCCACGTGCTGAAAATCTTTGGGCACTTCAAACAGCGCTAACTCTAACGGCCCCTCTTTCAATTCAATGACCTCTGAGCCCCACGTGGAAGAGAGCATGTGCGGGCTTCCATCGGCCTGAATCATTTCACTCTGTAGCGTCGTGGTGACTTTCACGGGGAAACCGGTTTCTACGCCGCTCTTGTGGACCTCAATTTTGTCCATCTTGTTAGCGCACTTGTCATTGGAGCCAGCGGAAACTTCCGTTGCCATGACCAAAGCGTAGGTATTTTTCTTAGGCTGGCGCCATTCCGGCATCACGGAATTGTCAATGTACCAGCCATCGGTCTCACTGAGAGAGGCCTTTGAACATGCGCCTGTGCTGGGAACTCTCTTTTCCCGAGTGATGATGTGCCTCGCCGTGTGCCCAAAAATTTCCCTGCGCTCGCCTGTATCAATATTCTCAATCCAGATTTGCAATGTTCCACCTGAATCCGTCATTGGCTTAGGCTTAAATCCAGCCGCGGTGCTGCCACCGCTTTCATAGGTGACATATTCATGGGCGTTCAGGTCCAGCATAAAGATGCGATCGCGCTCGCCCCGCAGAATGATGGTCGCCATAGGAGGGCTTACGCCATCCCGCATCTGCGATTGCCATTCATTTCTGAGCCGGTCTGCAGCCAGATATTCCGTCCTGGTATCAGTGGAATTGCCGCTGATCTGCCGCGTGACAATCTTCACCCCTTCAACCGAAGGGCCTGGAAACGTAACGGTAGTTACGTACATCAGCAGAAGCATTGCCAGTGGCATATATTGTCCTGTCTCGTTCCTGGGCTGGAATGAGTCCTATAGGGGCCTAATTGTACTGCGAATTTACGACCTTGGGCAGTTTTTAATGTGGCAAAAATCAGCCGGCCCTTAGTTTATGGAGCACCTGGGCCAGAGCGTCGATGGCAAGATGGGTTGCGTGAACAGAGGCATTGGGCAAACCTCCCAGCGCTTCCAGCAGGTGCTCACGTTTCAACTCTGATGCTTCAGCCAGTGACCTGCCCTGGATCATCTCTGTGAGACACGAGCCCGCCGCGATGGAGGCCACGCAGCCGCGTGTGCGATAGCGCACCTGATCGATCCGCCCACCAGCCATCTTTACTGCCAGATTCATGATGTCGCCACAGACAGGATGCTCCAGTCGAACCTCAGCATCGGGTAGCGTCAATTCGCCGACGTTTCTTGGATGCTCGAAATGTTCCAGAACTTTCTCTGAGTAGGGCATGATTCGTTCGTATGAATTCCCGTCTTCCGCAGGAGCAGCTCTCATCCGCTCTGTGCGGCACTGTCTATAATTCTAATGATGCCAGAAAACCGGGTTTCGCAACACGCTCCACAAAGCCAAATCCCGCGGCGGGTGGCGTCACTTCAGCCCAGTATCACGGTTACTCTGCGCGATCTTGGCCTGCTTGATCGTCTTGTTGCCTGTACAAAATACTGTGCTGACATCTGCCCTGAAGTTCTAGCCTCCGGCTGTGCGATTGTGGAAGATTCATGGTCATCCAAAGCCGAAGAGATTATTGCCGCTAAGCCCGATTTGGTCATTGCCTCAGTTCCCTACCGGTTGGAATCGGTGGCAGAGATTATCAAGAGTGGCATTCCCTTTCTCGGGCTTGCGCCGAAATGTCTGGCCGATGTTTACAAAGACATCCTCATGATCGCGCGTATTGTCTCTTCCGAGAAACCCGGAGAAGCAGAAGCGCGTGCTCAAGCACTGATTGAGCGCATGCAGAAAGAAATTTCGGCAGTCTGGGAGCGAGTGCGCGACGCAACCACACAAAAAGAAAAGCCCCTGGTTTATTGCGAAGAGTGGGGTAAGCCACTGATTCTTTCGCAAAAGTGGGTTGCTGAGCTGATTGAAATAGCAGGCGGAGATTTTTTTGGCGATCCTGGCAAGCAGACTACGGAAGAAGCAGTCGTCGCTGCCAATCCGGATGTAATTGTTGCTGCGTGGTGTGGCGCGGGCAATCGAATTCCGCTGGAAAAGATTATCGTGCGCCGTGGATGGGAGCAGACCAAAGCGGCACGGGTCGGTCGCGTCTACTGCATCAATGATGAATTTTTGAATACGCCGGCCAGCACTTTGATTCAGGGGCTGCATGCGCTGGCTGCGGCAATCCATCCGGAAATTTTCACGAAGCCGCCCACGGGACTGAGACAGATCAATCCAGTACCACAACCTTGAGTAAGGTCCGAAGCCGCCCACGCGCTGAAGACCGCTGCAACAAGCGCACTTACATTGACGGTCGTACTTTGATTAACTTAAGCGGGTTGGAGCGAAGTGACAAATAAATGATGAAGCAAGTGGTAGCGGCATTAATTCTCGATAAAGAAAAGATTCTTATCTGCCAGCGTACAGCGGACCAGGCTATGCCTCTCAAGTGGGAGTTTCCGGGCGGCAAGGTTGAAGCCGATGAAGACTTGAAAGACGCGCTGCATCGCGAACTGGAAGAAGAGCTTGGCATTGACGCTGAGATTGGCACGCGGATCGTCGCCATTCAGCACACCTACCGCGGCGGAAATTCGCTTGAGCTGCATTTTTACCGCGTCGATCATTTCAAAGGGGAACTGAAGAACCGCATTTTTCAAGACGTGCGCTGGGTCAGCCGCAAGGAGCTTCAAACTTATGATTTTCTTGAAGCCGATACAGGCCTGGTAAAAGACATTAGTGCAGGGAGACTGCTCTAGCCCTGCCCGGCGAGCTGCGTCCAGATAAATGCAATGGTCAAGCCGATCATAATCACGCTGGTGCTCCAGGCAATAATGTTGCCCATGCGCGAGTTGGTATAGGTTCCCATCAGCTCCGTCTTGTTCACCAGCTTCAGCATAAAGATCAAGACAAACGGCAACAACATTCCATTGACGACCTGTGAATAAAGGATCAGTTTAATGAGAGGCATCTTTGGAATCAGCACCATGCCTGCGCCCCCGGCGATCAGCAGGGTGTAGATCCAGTAGAAAGTTGGAGCTTCAGAAAACTTCTTGTTGATTCCTGATTCCACGCCCAAGCCTTCGCAGATGTTGTAAGCCGTAGCCAGCGGCAGAATTGCAGCCGAAAGTAAAGCCGCATTTACTAATCCGACGGCAAAGAGCAGTGAAGCAAACTGGTTGGCCAGCGGTTTCAGGGCTGCTGCAGCTTGTGCAGGATCAGTGATGTTGTGATTGCCATTCACATACAAAGTTGCTGCGCAAGCCACCACGATAAAAAACGCGATCACATCCGTCACGATGCAGCCCAGAATCACGTCCCAGCGGGATAGCGCGTACTGTCGCTTACTAATACCTTTCTCAACAATGGAAGCCTGCAGGTAAAACTGCATCCAGGGAGTGATGGTTGTGCCCACCAGTCCTACCAAAAGCACAATATAATCTGACTGGCGGCTCACGTGGGGAACAAAAGTATCCTTCACTGCCTGCATCCAGTTCGGATGCGCAAGGATGGCGGAGACGGGGTAAGCGAAGTAAATCAACGAAAATAAAATCAGGATGCGCTCCACTGGTTTGTACGATCCGCGCACCACAACAAACCAGACGAGCGCAGCGCCAATCGGAACGCAGACGTATTTCGGCACGTGGAAAATACTCATACCGGAGGCCAGGCCGGCAAATTCAGACATGATATTGCCGAAATCAGCCAGGCCCAGAATCACCATCACAAAAAACGTGGCGCGAAGACCGAATTCTTCACGAATCAGATCAGCCAGGCCTTTGCCGGTAACAGCGCCCATACGCGCCGCCATCTCCTGGACCACGATCAGCGCGATGGTTGTGGGAATCAGAGTCCACAGCAGCACGTAGCCGAGCTTGGCTCCAGCCTGCGAGTAAGTAAGAATGCCGCCGGGATCATTGTCAACATTCGCGGTAATGAAGCCGGGACCAAATACAGCAAGAAAAGCCAGCATGCGGTATTTCAGGACGCCGAACCCGGCGACCCGTTTGGGCATACTGATGTCTCTTTTGAAAATCTTGAGCTTCATGGTCCACAACTTTGCGATTTAAGGTTGACGAAACTGCCTGGCGGCCAGCAGATACCACTTACTGGACAAGAACTAATGAGGAAACTTTCTATATCGCAGAATAAACGAGAGTTAGCAGAAAGAACAATATCGGAAGAAGAGATTCTGTAAATATTTTATGAAACCGCGTTGTAACCCAGTATTGTTGCGATTACTGCCCGGTGGATTGCTGTGCCAATCGGTCCAATTCTTCTTTAGCAATCTGGAAAGCTGTGTTCGACGCCGGTACTCCTGCATAAATAGCTATTTGCAATAGCGTTTCCTTGATGTCGCCAACTTCAAGATCGTGCTCCAGACCGGCGCGCAGATGGAGGCGGAATTCTTCCCATCGCCCAAGCGCAGCGGTTATAGCCAGTACAAGCAAACGGCGCGTACGATGGTCAAGCCCCGGCCGCGTCCATATCGTTCCCCAGGCATAGCGAGTGATCAGCTCTTGAAACTCGCGGTTGAAATCGGTGGCCGAGTTGATTGAGCGCTGTACGTGAGCATCGCCTAATACCTGCCGGCGAATTTTCATTCCGGCTTCGTATGGATCGGCGCCGGCTTCGCGTGGAAGCAGAAATTCCAATACGGCGGTAGTGAAGGCATGCGGCTGCTCCAGGTTGGAGAGATGCGCCGTGTTCAGCTTCACTGCTTTAGCGCCGGGAATATTGCGGGCAAGAATTGAGCTGTTGCCTTCCCACGGCGTGGAAGGATCGCGATCACTGCCAATAATCAGGGTGGGAGTTTTTATCTTGTTGAGTGAAGCGAGTGAGTCCATATCGCGCAATGCAGCACAGCAGGCGGCGTAGCCTTTGGGATCAGTGGCCATGAAGACGGAGCGTATGGATTCCGCGGCGGAGGTGGTTTGCTTGTCAGGAAAAAAAAATCTTTGCATCACGGCATCTACAACTGCCCGGATGCCGTCTTCCAGCACGGATTTGCGGCGAGCATTCCACAAGTCGGGCGAACCGAATTTTGGAGATGTATTGGCCAACACGATGCGCGTAAGCTTTTGTGGTGCGTTAAGGGCAAGCCACTGCCCAACTGCTCCGCCCATGGAGAGTCCGCAAACAGCAAACGATTGAATACCCAGCTTATCCACCAGGCCAAGCAGATCGTGCCCGAACTGATCCAGCGTGTAATCACCGCTGGGAACATCGGAGGCGCCATGGCCGCGCGTGTCATAACGCAGGACCTGAAAGTAATCGAGAAGGCCGGGCATCTGTGGCGCCCACATCTCATGGTCGCAGCCCAGCGAATGGGCTAGCACGAGCACAGGCAAGCCATTCTTTCCTTCGAGTCGATAAAACAGGCGCGTATTGTTTACCTCGGCAAAGGGCAAGCTCTTTACCTCTTTCTTGATTTTTTACTTTGTTCCCACGGGCCAGTAAATTGGCCAGTTTTTTTCCTTGGCAATCTTTTCCAGGTTCGGATTGGGATTTACAGCAAAGGGATACCGCGCAATCTCCAGCATGGCAAGGTCATGAACGGAGTTACCAAAACAGGCGTCCACTTGTTTGCTCATCACTTCATTTAATGCAATGGCCTTGCCGGGACCGCTGGGAACGCGAAGTAACCGATCAGTCGCCTTGCCCTCTGTCAGATGGACACATGCAGCAAGCACGCGATCGGCGGGAATGCCGAAGTGCTTTACGCCTTCACGCACAACCCAATCATTGGTGGAAGATACAGCCCAGATTTCACAGCCGGCGGCATGCAGTTCACGCGTGAGTTGCAGCATTTCGGGAAAGACGCGCGGAGCAACTACGGAAGCAAAGAACTCTTCCGCGGCTTTCTCAAGGTTTGCCATTGGAATGCCGGCGTTGATCGTAACCATTTCGCCGCACATGGCTTCTTCGCCAACATTTCCGGCTTTGTATTCGTCATAACGGGCGATGGCCCACTGCGCAACTTTTGCCGGGATCATATTGCGCTTGATTTCCCAATAAAAGAAATCAGCGCCAGAGTCGCCGCTCCAGAGCGTGCCATCGCAATCAAATACGGCGATCTTCGGACGCAGCGCAAGAATGGATTCAATGAATTTCTGCACGGCAGAAGCAATTTGGATGTCTGTTTTCAAATCAGGGTCCCTGTACGAATTTGTTCAAATTCTTCCGGCGTATTGATGTTGGCGGCCACCAGCGGATCATTGACCGGCAAATAACGGATATGCTGCTGGTTGGCGTGCTCCACTTCCCGCGCAGAGCCCATGACGGGCGCACGCAGAAAAGCTTCAATCATCTCGCGCCCGATGACATATGGATGACCATGTTTGCCGCCGTGTTCTGGAACCACAGCCCAGATATTCTCATCGCTCGCGAGAAATGCCGCTCTGATCTGCTGCACGGTCTCTATCTGCGCCGCAGGACGATCAACCAGCGTGATGATGGCGGCATCGCGTCCGCGATTGAGTACTTCACGCAATCCTATCTGTAGAGAGCTGAACTGCCCTTGCTGCGGATCAGGATTGATCGCAAGAAACGCCGCATTGGCGTCGATGACGGGCCGCAGATGCTCCGCGTTGGCTCCCGCTACCACGATCACTAGCTCTGTTGCCCGCTGTAGAGCGCGTATGGCAGAAGAAAGAAATGTGCCATCGCGCCAGGGCAGCAGAGCCTTATCTCGCCCCATGCGCGAGGAGTTCCCGGCAGAGAGAATGAGCCCGGCAAACGATGGGGAAAGCGCCATGAGTAAATATACCGCGCCGGATTGTTACTTCTCTATTCTTGCCGCGTGAATTTTTACTTTCAAGTCTTCGGCGATCTGCCTGCCATGGAAGCGGCCATTCTCGATAAAAATTTCGCTTGTCCTTGAACCAGAGACGACACATCCCGCAACATAAATTCCCGGCACATTGCTTTCGAAGGTTTTGGAATCGCACAACGGCCGCATCTCCGGATGCGAGAGCTCAATTCCCAGCAACTGCAGGAATTCATAGTCCGGATGATACCCGGTCAATGCGAAGACAAAATCATTTTTCAGCATCTTTTCACCTTCGGGAGTTTTGATCCTTACGGATTCAGGCTTGATCTCCAGCACACAGGTATTCATATAGGCCGTAACTTCGCCGTTCTTGATGCGATTTTCAATGTCCGGCTTGATCCAGTACTTCACATTGTTGTGAATTCCCGGCCCGCGATGCACCATGGTCACGCGCGCGCCACGCCGCCACAGCTCTAACGCCGCAATGGCTGCAGAATTCTTTGCCCCGATCACCAGCACGTCCATATCAAAATACGGATGCGGCTCTTTGTAGTAATGCATCACCTTGGGCAGATCTTCACCGGGAATGCCCATATAGTTCGGCAGATCGTAATAACCGGTGGCGACCACAATTTTTCGCGTCGTATACTCATGCTCGCGATGGTTGCGATCGCGTGTCTGCACCTTGAATGCGCTGTCATAACCGGTGACTGCAAGTACTTTTTGATACTGCCTCACGTCGAGTTGATAGTGCTGCGCCACGTTGCGGTAATACTCCAATGCTTCGGCGCGCGTTGGTTTTTGATTGGCGGAAGGGAAAGGGATGTAGCCAATCTCCAGCAATTCCGGCGTGGTAAAAAACGTCATGTTCGCGGGATAGTGGAACAATGAGTTGACAAGGCATCCCTTATCGACCAATGCCGCCTGAAAACCCGCGCGCTGCGCCTCAATCGCGGATGCCATGCCGGTAGGCCCGGCGCCAATTACGAGCACATCAAAGTGGTTCCCCTTGTGGTCCATAGAGACTTTATTCTACAGGGAGAATAGATTCTGCTTCGATGGCAGCGACAAAACAAAATCAGCGGCGGTTGTTGGACAAGTGTTGTGATCCGCGCTGAATTGGTACTCAACTCTGGGCGTTCAGTGTGCATTCAACTGTCCGGACAAACTCGCTAGATTTTCGGGATGTAAACGAATCAGCCCTCCGCGCGGGCTATCAAGATCGGCGATGAGGAAAAACGCAATAGCAGTCACCAGTGGCAGAGCGAGAGAAAAAGAGATGTTTATTTTATGTGCGCCAATCCCGATCAATAAGCTACTGAGGAAGGCGATAGCCACCATCAGCAACCAAGCCGCGTACGGAATGCGATTCAACCATGCTGCCTGGGTGTATCCCTGCGTATTCAAGACATCATTCATTCCTGAGACAGATAGCGCAGATAGGGCCGTCGGTTGGGCTGTCGCGCTCTTGCGGGTTGCTGACCACAACTCAGCCTGTAAGCGCTCGGTATCTTGGTTGATTTGCTCAAGCTGCACGCTATCACGGGCTTTATAGAAGGCGATGCGAAGCTCTAAATATTTTTTGAGCTGATCCTGGATTTTCGGCCCATCGGCGGCCGGCAACACCTCAACGCGAAGAAACTCAGTACCGATGGCATTGGCCTCATCCTCCTCATGCGACTTGCGCAGGTCATAACGGCTGACGGCCATGGAAAAGGTAAAACCAATGATGAGGCCAAGCAACGTTAAAGTGCCGCCTAGAACAATGTTGAAATCTTCCCGGCTATCTTTATCCAGATTCTGTTTTTTGCCGAGGAAGACGCCTAGTCTCAGCGAAAGTAACAGCCCAATAAAGGTGAACAAGAAAACGAAAATGGGAAATCGCATTTCAAACCACTGTGCAGTCACTCTGCGATTAGAACTGGGCAGAGCAGCTTCTGATAGAGGCCATTGCTAAAAGACCACGTTCCGCTTGCGTAGCAATAAAGAAGCAGAGGGAAGATTCACAGTGATTCAAGCAAAGGTACCTGGCGCTTTGGTAGTCTTGTAGCCATGCGTCCTCAGCCTCTGATTTGTGTCACGGATGTCGAAGCCAGCAGCCGCTGGTATCAACGCCTTCTCGATTGTCGCAGCGGCCACGGCGGCAAGCAATATGAGCAATTGGCGAAAGATGGACAACTTATTCTCCAGTTGCACAGCTTTGAAGTGGAGCACCATCATGGCCCGATTGGCAATCGTAACGACAAACCCTATGGCAATGGTGTATTGCTCTGGTTCGAGGTAGAAGATTTTGATGCTGTCATGCAGCGTGCCGCCGAAATGAGTGTCGAGGTTATTCTTCCCCGCCATCGCAATCCTCCCGATGGCGACGGCGGTCCCAACCATTGGGAGTGTTGGATGCGTGATCTGGACGGCTACACTGTTGTGGTTGCCAGCCCTTATGGGACCGCTGATGGCACCTGGCGGCCCGGCCCTGATCTATTTACTTAGGAAACAGGGGTTGGAAGATTTCCAACCGACCAGGATTGAAAGTGCGCCCTTATTCTCCTCAGGAGAAATCTTTTGCATGGCATTCATCAGTCATTAACATAAAAAAACAATTTTGTACTCTTCTAAATACGCGGATGGTAGTAGATACTGAAATAGCCTTATTCTTGGGCACATAATTTAAGGCCAAGATCTGAACGAAAAGTAAGAACATCTGCTGTTCGCAAGATCTGCGCGGCGTTTAAGGGGCAAACGCTGGCCGCAAGCTCCTCTGTCATTCTATGTGGAGTAGAGGACAATTCGGGTTTCGGAACTCCGCGCTTGAACGGCTTGGTCAGTTGGAAGCTGAAGTCATGCAAAGGGTATGGGCACGCGGCGGCGAAGTAAGCGTACGCGATCTGCATACGGAATTTGCATCACGACTGGCCTATACCACGCTGATGACCACGCTGGATCGCCTATATAAAAAGGACCTGTTGAAACGCCGCAAGCTGGGCCGGGCTTTTTTATATACGCCCATTGTGACGGAGCAGGATTACCGGGAATATATGGCGCAGCAGTTGATGGGTGTGGTACTGGGAAGCGCCAAGCACCACGATTCGGTACTTTCTTTCCTGGTAGACGCCGTGGGCAATAACAATCCGGAAACGCTTGATAAGCTTGACCAGATCGTGCATGAAAAAATGCGAACTCTGCGCGAATCGGAGTAAGCCCCGTGTTTTACTTCATAGCAATTGTCGAATGCCTTACTGTTAATTTTCTTGTCCTGATTTGTGCTTCACTCATTTGCCTGCCAGCATCAAGATTGATTGCCCAATGGACCCGTCATCGCCATCCTGGAACGCAGGCCAATTTTTTGTTTGCAGTCAGAGTTTTTCCCGCCGGCCTTGCCGCTTTGCTGGCATTTGGATTCGCACTTCCCGGCTTTCTTCTTTTTGAGCCGCGTCCCTCGAATGACTACATTGGACCTTTGCAGATTGCGCTGGCAACAGCAGGCGGCCTTTTCTCCATTTCGATAGTCACCCGCATAACGCGCGCGATGTGGGCCAATTTCCAGGTAACAAAGTATTGGAAGAGCCGCTCAACTCGAGTCCAGATTAGCGGCATTGATGCGCCAACGTATGCCGTGAACGGAATACCTTCTTTGTTTGTGGTGGTGGGCCTGCTGCGTCCATGCGTTTTTGTGGGAAAAGAAATCATTCAGCAATTTTCCGCAGAAGAGATGGCCGCTGCTGCTGCCCATGAGATGGCACACATCCGTTCCCGCGATAACTTGAAGCAGTTACTCATGGAAGTTTCCCGGCCACCCTCATGGCTGCAAAGGTTCGGCATGCCAGACGATACATGGGTAGACGCCTCCGAGCTCGCCGCCGACCACTCCACGCTGTCTCTCGGCAACAAACCGTTGCAGCTGGCATCAGCCTTGCTCAAAGTAGGAAAGCTCAGAAATTCTTTTGCCGCGCACTTTGCTGTAGGAGCGCATCTGGTGCCCGCACATTGTAGTCCGCGGCTGGAAAACCGCGTCACGCACCTGATCGCCCTGGCAGACGTTGGATTTACCCCCGGTCTGCAGCAGCTATCGCGGCGCATGGTTTACACCTTGGCTATCACCAGCACGGTGCTCTTCATCTTGTGTTATGCGGCGACGGCTCCTGAGCTGCTCCATGCCGCCGAAGAAGCGCTCGACATACTCTTCTAGTTTTCCTTTAGTGTTGAGCCAGCCGGCTTTATTTCGGTTCGCTCTTCTCTTCTTTTTTCTCGACGGCTCCGGGCATTACGCCTTTCAACGGCTCAGCCTGTTGATCATGCAGTTCCGGATGCGGTAGCGGTTTGCGCGGCAGCATCTGGTCGCGCATGGCGGCGTTGTAAACAAAAATAGCCTCCACAGTCGCAGCCTGAGCAAGGTCTTCAGGCCGCAGCTCTTCATAAACATCCATATTGGAATGATGGGTGCGCGATTCGTAGTCAAGAGGATCCTGGATGAATTGGAAACCCGGTATGCCAATGGCATCGAACGACTCGTGGTCCGTGCCGGATGTGTTGCGCACCGTCACAGTGGTCACGCCGAGATCATGCAGAGGCTCAATCCATTGCCGAAAGATTCGTTCAATCGCCATATTTCCCTGTAGATAAATACCGCGGATTCGACCACTGCCGTTATCCAGATTGAAGTAACCGGAAACCAGCTTCTGCTCTGGTTTGACCTGCAGAGGACCCACTATTTTGCGAATTAAGGCAGGCAATTCAGCTTGATCCGGACTGTTTGATAGTGGATATGATCCGAAATGCTGGCTTACATAGCCATAGGAGCCGAGCAAACCTTCTTCCTCTCCGCTCCATAGTGCGATGCGAATTGTGCGGCGAGGCTTAACATGCAACGCGTTCAAGATTCGCATCACCTCCATGGCGACAACCGAGCCTGCACCGTTATCGGTAGCGCCTGTGCCGGCTGCCCATGAATCAAGATGGCCGCCAACCATGACTACCTGATCCTTCAGATTCGGATCTGTCCCGGGAATTTCTGCGATCGTATTGAACCCATGTTCATGGTCGCCGGTAAAGCGTGCCTGGATGTTCATCTCAAGTTCGACCGGGACATTGGCTTTCAGCAGGCGGTAAATGCGCCCGTAGTTTTCAACCGCCATCACGGCAATGGGCAGTGGATTCGCATGTTCGCGCTTGTTGATCAGCAAACCCATATCTGAGACAAAATCGTCAAAAACGGTTCCACCGGAGCCGCCACCATCATTGCCATCGCGGCTGGGAACGATTACGGCAATAGCATGCTCTTGCGCCAGAAAAGCTCCTACCTTGGTACGGAGGGTGAGCGCGTCCAGAAAATCCTTGATTTGATCGATTACCTCAGGCTCTTTATGCAATGGATAGTCATATATCTTCTTCAGTTCATCTGCGTCCAGACGCTGGAAGAGCGCCTTTTCGACTGGTGGGACCTCGCGCATTTTTTCCAGCAGCACGATCTTGCCCGCGAGCTGGCCTTTGTATTTTGCAAGATCCTCTTCTTTCTGGATATCGACGGAAATGGCCGCGCCTTGTACCGCTCCATTAGTGGAGGGCGACCAGGGCGCCGCCTGCGCAATCATGACCTGAGAATCCGGCGCCGCCATCCGCACCCATGTGTTCAGCTGCTGCCAGCCCATGCCGAACTCACCCCAGTCTTCCAGATGAGCGTTCACGCACCCCATGGCAGTGAGTTGGTCGCGTGTCCATCCATTGGCGCGATGCATATTGGGCGATCCCGTAAGGCGCGAGCCAATGCCATCCATCAAACCTGAAGCATATTCCATTACGCGCGAATTTTTGATGCCTTCCTCGCGAATACGCTGGTACATGGCGATATTGATTGTTTCATGCTCAGGTTGGGGCTGGTCCCATGGTTCAACGGCATTGGGCGTGCTTTCAGCTGATTTGTTTGCCTTCTTCTGCGCTGTTGCCGGCAAGATGCTGAGTACGATTGCCAGTGAGGCGAACAGCCCGGCTCGTCTGCTTGGATGGTTCATATAGCGCTCCTGATTGAACAGGGCAGGTTACCAGAATTGCCACAATGAGGATATGCGGGGGCAAACGTGTACTTTTTTGGCAAACAAAATATGGCTTGCAGTCAAACTTTAGAGCCCCATTGCAACTACTATCGTGGTTAAAGATCAAAAACTATTCATTAACTATCTACATAGTTACCAATATATCTATCCGACTAATAGAGATAAGTGCATGTTTTATAATGTGAAATCCGATTAATACTATTCACGTAGTAGACATATTATTATTAACATAGTATTAGACGCACATTAAAAAATTTAATCTTAGTCTAATTACTTTCCCGGTATCTCCAGCCTATTCTCCATGTAAATCAAGGTTCGGCCTCGTGAATAGTTTCAGCGTTGCCTTTTAACGGTTCCTTCCGGATGAAGTATTTGCAAGGCCGGGCCTTGAGGGTAGCAGAGCGTTCCCCATTCTCTGCGGATCAGGGCAAGGGAGCGCATTGGTGTAGTACTCAATCAACATGCCAGAACAACGGGATTGCTGTCATGTACAAGCTTTGCTAATCGTCCACACCCTAGGCATGGAAGCTTCCGGGCGGGACGGAAGGACAGAAAACATGACAAGTATGAAGATCCTCATTGCCCAAACATTTCTTCAAAAATCGCTCCGACGGACGAAGCTAAGCAGCCTGCTGGTCTGCTTAACTATCTTTGTGTTTGCCATAGCTACTGCGAATGCGCAAACGGTAAGTAAAATCGATGCATATAATCAAACAACTGCTCCCAACTCCGGACTGGTACTAAAAGGCTCCGGCATAAATCCAGTTACCGGGAAGAACTACGCCTTTTTGTGGGGTGCGGATTCGAACGGACTTTGCCGTTTTGATCCAGATGTGAATGAGAACACGCCGCCACCACCGGGCGGGCCGAACATTAACAGCTGCACTTCAACGCTGGTTGGCCTGGCGTTTGTCGCTTACCAGATGACCTATGACTCGGTTACGAATAACGTTTATCTATCCGATATTCGTGCTACCAGTGGCGGTGTCTTCCGTTTCCATTTCAATCCTGATGGCGACAATGGCAGAGGTGCAATCGATGTGAATGGCCAGGCGCTTTTAGCAGCAACCAAGGCGGGAAATAAGATTCCGCCCGGCACCTGCTTTTTGCCAGGCGGTACATTGCCAAGTTCTGCGGCCATGGGCCCAGACGGCGCGCTGTATGTTGCCTTCCTTCGTGGCGGTGGCGCTATCGTAAAACTGTCGCACCCGGAACAGGAGCCATTCGACTGTGCAAACATTGAGACGGTTGCCTCCACTCCTGATGGAAAGAAAAACTTCGGGCTGGCCTGGATTGGACACGATTTGTACGGCGGTGATGGAACCAGCGCCTGGGTGATTCCCAATGCTGACATCCTTTGCTCCGCTGCAGCACAGTGCACTGGCGGCAATATTCTGGCAGCACAGACCAATGCTCCAGTAGCAATGACCAGCGATCAAGTCTATCCGTCTCTGAACGGCCAATTCCTCTACTTCACTGATGGCTTCAACGTTACACGCGTTCAGGCAAATGGTTTGGTAGCAACGCAGTTCTTCTCTACCGGCTTCCAGAATGCTCTGGGACTGGCGGTGAATGCTGACGATCCATCGAACGAACAGCTTTTTGTTGGTGACGATGCATTTGGCGAAGTAGCAGTCAATCAGGGTAACTGGTGGCTGGTCGCGAACGTTGCCACGGCAGCTCCTGCTGCTCCAATCAACGTTTCAGCCATACCGGGCCCAGCTTCCGCAACCGTGAGCTGGACGCGTGGTGATAGCCAGCCCACAAGCAGCTACACGGTCCATACCTTCTTGGCGGACGGAGTAACTCCCGGCGCGCCAGATGTGACCGTGCCACCATCGCAGACGAGTGTCACGATCTCCGGCTTGAGTTCAAGCCAGCAGTACGAGTTCAACGTGACCGCACAGAACGCGATTGGAACCAGTCCAGCTTCAGCATTCAGCAATCTGGTTATGCCGTTTGCGGCAACTGTACCTGATGCCCCAACTGGCGTAATTGCTGTGGCAGGCGATGCTTCGGCAACCGTGGCGTGGAGCGCTCCGCTTTCAAACGGCGGCCCTGCGATCACGAACTATAACGTAACGGCACACTCGAGCGGCGGAACAAACACGTTCACCGTGGCAGGTACCGTTACCCAAACGCTCGTCACCGGCCTGACGAACAACGCGCCTTACTTCTTCACCGTTTCAGCAACCAACTCGGTTGGAACTGGTGTGGATTCAGCTCCATCAAACACCGTAACGCCTCAAGCAGTGAAGCCTGATACTTCCCTCGTAATGACTGGCCCGGCCAGCGTAAGCACCGGAAGCAATGCGACCTACACACTGACAGTCAAGAATGTAGGAACCGTTGCCGCTCCTGGCATTACGCTGATCGACAATATTCCGGTTGGCTCTACTTTTGTAGCCTTTACGGCGCCTCCGGGAATCACCTGCCTGAACTCTGCTACCCAGGTTCTTTGCAGCATGGGCAATCTGGCAGCGGGTGCACCGGCGGTTTCTGTCTCGATCATATTGCGGCTCACTACCAGCATTACGAACACGGCGACAGCTCAGGCTACCGGCGAAGTCAATCTGGGTGACAACTCAGCCAGCACGGCCACGACGGTTGCTCCTCCGCCTCCGCCGCCAGTGACCACTGATCTTCAGATCACGGGTTCCGCGGCGAACGGAGGACCGCGCGTGCCAGCTGCTGATTCCTACACGTTCCAGATGAAGAACAACGGAAATTCAGCTGCCAACAACGTTGTGTTTACTGACAACCTGCCGCCATCCCTGATCTTCCAGGGTGCAAGCGATAGCACAGGAACATGCATTGGACCGCCAATCGGCTCTGCGGGTGGAACCATTACCTGTACCTCGGCTACTTTGGCCAAAGGCACAAACATGATTGTAACTGTGAATGTGAGCGTGCCTGCAGCGGGAACGATTTCCAATACCGGTTCTGTGGCCTTCAACGGAACAGACACCAATACCAACAACAACTCGGTGACTGTAACCATTAACGCTCGATAAACCAGTTCGGGCTGCCGGAGCGCCTACGGGGGCCCGGCAGCTCCAGCAAGCATTCGGAGCTGCTGGCTGGCCAAGCGACTTGCAGTTGCTCCAAAGTCGACGGAAATACCCTGGGCTTTGCTTGAAAGGAGGACGCGCCTATTAAGACTCCTCAATCACTGCCTTAGACCAAAGACCAATTGAAAGAGTTTCACTTGAAGAAGAAGCATGTCAGTCGAGTACGCCGCAAATATTTCGCAGCCATGCTTCTTCATTTTTTAGATTTTGAGTTTTTAAATCCTCATTCTTGATTTTGATTGTTCCCAGTTCCTGCGACTTTTGCGGTTTGCAGGAATAGGTTCGCGGCCATGGAATCCCGTCCAATTCCCATTGGTCATGACCGCGTCAAGGCTGCTGGAGTGATCCGCACTCCAGCAGCATTTAATTTTGCAATTATTTTGATTATCGGATGCGCTGGCCACCCGCATCTCATGATCCGCCAGATGGTATTAGTGCCGTAGCTCCAGATGCAATGAAACTTTGTCTGGCTGAAATTGCAGCGACTTCTCCGAACGCTTGGCGATTGGAATCGATTTCTTGATGCAGAACATGATCAGCGCCGCGCCCAGTTCGCTCTCGCTGAAGTTGCGCGTGCATTTGCGCCCGGCATCATTCAGCACCACCCGTGCCTGGCTGTCCTGGAATGAGACCAGTGCACACAAGGCGCCCTCCGGGATGGAGTGTTCCGTATGAGCACAATATTCCTTCAGTGCTTCAAAGACTTCGTTCTTGGCGAAATGTAAAATACGCGATTCACTCGGCATATCCGTACTCTCTCTTTTTGCTCATCAAGCGGATTCTTCAACAAACAGCAATACATCCGTTACGGTGAGCAAGTCCTATACAAATCATTCCCTGCGATCTTCCGCCGGAATTTCAGATAAACATTCCATCGGTTTGGAATTAAGAAGCCTTTAGTTACTTTTGGGAGCGGAAAGGTGTTTTCTTGCGATATGGTTTAAAGTTTTATAACGGTATACATTTGAAAATTAATTAGTTAGCGGAGATAGCCAAGTACATATAGAATAGGCGCTCTGAGGGATCTTCTATTTCATCCTCCCCAACGCCTGCTCCACATCCGCCTTCAAATCTCCAAGCTCCTCCAGTCCCGTATAAAGCCGGACTAACCGACTGCCATAAGCCGGGCGCTTAGGTGATTGCAAATCATAGGTCATCACCAGGCTGCTCACGCCGCCCCAGCTATAGCCGATCTTGAAAAGCTTGAGCGCATCCACAAAAGCCAGCACCTGTTCACGGCTAAACTGCTGCCGGAAGACGAATGAGAATAATCCGGAGGAACCGGTAAAGTCGCGCTTCCAGAATTCGTGGCCGGGGCATGAAGGCAGTGCAGGATGCAGGACCAATTCAACTTCTGGACGTTGGCTGAGCCATTGCGCCAACTCGAGCGCTGACTTCTCGACCGCTTTAAGCCGCACGGCCAACGTCTTCATGCCGCGTAATGCTAGGCTGCAATCGTCGGGCGACGCGGCGCAGCCCAGCACCTGCTGCGTCTCTCCCAGATGCTCAAATAGCTTGGGATCCCGCACCGTCACCGAACCAAGCAGCAGATCGCTGTGTCCGCCAATGTATTTGGTCAGCGCCTGCAGGGTTATATCCACGCCGTGAGCAAACGCGTCAAGATAAATGCCTGCAGACCACGTATTGTCCAGCACGACCAGCGCGCCGTGCTTTTGTGCCGCCTGCACGATAGCCGGCAGATCCTGCACCTCCATGGTGATCGACCCCGGACTCTCACACCAGACCAACCGCGTATTGGGGCGCAGCTCTGAGGCGATCCCTGCGCCTGCGTTCGGCGGATAGTAACTCACGTCAACGCCAAAGCGCCGCAGCACCTGATTGGAAAACATGCGGTTCGGTCCGTAAATGCTCTCAGGCATCAACACGTGATCTCCGCTCTTGAGCAGCGCCATATGCGCCAGCGAAATTGCTGCCTGTCCGCCCGGAACAATAATGGTATGGGAACCTTTTTCCAGTTCGCATACCTTGGCCGCGAGCTCCAGCACCGTGGGTGTGCCGTAGAGTCCGTAGGTATAGCCGATCTCGTGCTGGTTCCAGCGGTCGCTGGCAACGGATGCCTGCGGAAATACAACGGTTGATCCGCGATACGTAGGCGTAACCAACGACTGAAATCCTTCCGGTGCCGTTGCGTCTGAGTGAATGAGTTTGGTCTTCCAGTCTTTCGTATTGGCCATAAGCAGAAATTGTAGCGGAAGAGGACGAGTGTGCTGGTCAAGAACTAAAGGTGTTCAGTCACACCTGGCACTTGCCATCCATCATATTCGCCGTGATGATCGTCAGCGAAAAGGTCTAACTCCGTTTGCAATTCTTTCAGATTTTCAATCGGACCGATCTGCCGCGCCTGCAAGAGCCATTTCTGCTGGCCGGCGTCGAAGCTCAAGGATTCAACCGTCCATCCGCGTTCCTGTAAGCCAATGGCAGCCTGGTCAGCATCATTGCGCTCCAGGAAAAAGAAGTAGTGATCCAGCGACTTGGCATTAGCCAGCGCTTCGTCGAGCTTCTGGTCGGTTTCAGAGCGTTTGGGAGTGGACCGCAGCAGCGATCGAATGTTTTTAAACATCAGCTCCAATATACAGGCTTCGATTGCAGAGATGTTTCCACCTGTGCAAACGGTTTGGAGCGAAGCGACAAAATTGAAGCTATAATCTAAGGTTTTGCTTCATCTCACGAAGAAGCGCATATAACAGCATTCACTGTTCAGGAAGAGGAGCATTATGGCCCGTCAATTTCGCCAGGAAAAAGATTCGATCGGCATCAAGGAAATTCCAGCAGACGTGTATTACGGCGTGCAGACGGCGCGCGCGGTGGAGAACTATCCCATCTCCGGCATGCGCGCCGATCCCACGTTGATTCGCGCCATCGGCATGGTGAAATATGCTGCCGCGCAGGCCAACAAAGAGCTGGGCCTGGTGGATGACAAGCGTGCCGATGCAATCATGGAGGCAGCCAAGGAAGTTATCGACGGCAAGTGGGATGCTTCTTTCGTGGTTGACGTATTCCAGGCTGGCGCGGGCGTGAGCTTCCACATGAATTCCAATGAAGTAATTGCCAATCGCGCAACCGAGCTTTCCGGCGGCAAGCTGGGTGAGTACACAACTCACCCGAATGACCACGTAAATTATGGCCAGTCGACGAACGATGTCTTCCCCACCTCCATGCGCGTGGCCACATTGCTGGAGCTGGAAAAACTTTATCCGGTTTTGGACGGGCTGGCTGCGGCCTTTGAGACCAAAGGCAAAGAGTTCCACAACATAATGAAGTCCGGCCGAACGCACATGCAGGACGCGGTGCCGATTCGCCTGGGACAGGAATTTGCCGCCTATGGTGTAGCGATTCGCAAGGCCATTGAAGATATCCGCCACGCCGGTGACTCACTGCGCGAACTTGGCCTTGGCGGCTCAGCCGTGGGGACCGGCATCAACACGCATCCTGACTATCGCGTGAAAGCTATTGCCAACCTGGCAAAAATCTCTGGGCAGAAACTTACGCCGGCGGCCGACATGCGCTGGGCCATGCAATCCAACTCCTGCATGGCGCAGGTTTCTTCCGCGCTGCGCAACCTGGCGCTGGAAATCATTCGCATCTCGAATGATCTGCGTTTGATGTCATCCGGCCCGAATACCGGCTTTGCTGAACTCAACCTGCCCGGATTGCAGCCCGGATCTTCCATCATGCCGGGAAAAATCAATCCTGTAATGCCGGAGCTGGCTGCCATGGTCTCATTCCAGGTTGTAGGGAATGACACAGCCGTCGCAATGGCTGTCCAGGCAGGTCAGCTCGAATTAAACGTGATGATGCCGACGATGTCACACAATGTCCTGCAGTCCATCACCATCCTGACGAACATGTTGCATGTCTTCACTGAGAAGTGCATCAAGGGCCTCACCGCCAATGAAAAACGCAATGCCTTTTATGCGCAAAGCACAGTGTCGCTGGCTACGGCGTTGAATCCGTACATCGGTTATGCCAAGGCAGCGGAAATCGTGAAGGAATCAGTTGCCACCGGCCGCTCAATCATTGATATCGCCCGCGACAAGAAGCTGCTTACGGAAAAAGAAATTGAAGAAATTCTCGATCCCGTGAGCATGACCGAGCCGCAGTATCCGAAGGAAGCAGCGAAGCATAGAGACGATATTACGGGGAAGAAATAGCCTTGTCTGAAATCCCGACACTGAGCTTGCGAAGTGGAGGAAACGCTATTACCTAGAGGATCTATATGACCATCACCGACGCTCAGCTCGGGGAGTTCCTTGCATTGGCTCGTAACGCAACGCCCAGACCCTGGTATGTTCGCCGCCTTGATGATGACCTGGCAATGAGCCTCCTCGCGATCTCGACGGTGCCAGATACAGGAAAAGGTGAACGTTGGCCGAATTTCGACTCGAAGGAGATTGTTGCAGAAACGCTGGTCCAGTCACGCGGTACATGTCGATTGCAGATGAAAAATGGGACGAGAATGCCGCCTGCATTGTCGCTGCGTCGAGCGTTCTACCTGCTTTGGTCGAGGAGCTGATAGAGCTTAGGCGTAGAGTGCGAGACGAGCACTAACTGGACAATAGGGTTCCTCGCTACGCTTCGGGATTACAGAAACCTAGCACGCCCACCGAAACAACGTCGCACCCACGGTGAATCCTGCACCGACGGAAGCAGCCAAAACCAGGTCGCCTTTTTTCAACCTACCTTGCTGCCGCGCGGATTCCATTGCCAGCGGAATGGTTCCAGCCGTCGTGTTGCCGAATTCATCGATATTGATAATGATGCGATCTTCGGGCAGCCCCAGCCGGTCCGCAGCTGACATGATGATCCTGCGATTGGCCTGGTGCGGCACAAACAGCGCCACGTCCTTGCCGGTAAAACCATTGCGTTTGAGAATGGTCTCGGAAGCCTCAGCCATTTTGCGCACTGCATATTTGAAAACCGCAGCGCCATCCTGATGCACGTAGTGCATTTTCTTATCAACAGTTTCGTGGCTTGATGGATTGCGGCTGCCGCCGCCCGGCATGAAGAGCGAGCAAGCACCTGATCCATCCACTTCATGGGTAAAGTCGATAAAGTAATTGTCGTCTGTGGCCGGCTCAACCACCACAGCGCCTGCGCCATCGCCAAAGATCACGCAGGTAGCACGATCTTCATAGTTGATAATGGAAGACATTACATCGGCGCCAATGGCCAGCACTCGCTTGTGCGCGCCGGATTCAACAAACTTCACGGCTGTCTGCAACGCGTAGACAAAACCTGAGCACGCGGCGGAAATGTCATAGCCCCAGGCGCCGGTTGCGCCAATCTTGTCCTGAACAATGCATGCCGTGGCGGGAAAAAGCATATCTGGCGTTACGGTGCCCACAAAGACAGCTTCAATTTCACTTGCAGCAATACCCCGCTCTTTCAGTGCGTTCTTTGCAGCCTCAATGGCCAGATCAGACGTGGCCATTCCCTTATCAACGATATGGCGCTGCCGGATGCCGGTGCGCTCCATGATCCATTCGTTGGACGTTTCAACCATCTTTTCCAGATCAGCATTGGTCAAGAGACGAGGAGGGACATAAGTTCCAAGGGCAGAGATTTTAGCCCGCACAAGGTTCGCCAAAAAGGTTCTCCAAAAAGGGATTCAGAATAAATAAATATTGTACTAACAATCCGCTGCAACGCTCTAGGGAATCGAGAGCAGGTGAGAGGTGAAGGGTTAGCCGACTCGCGCGCTGATCACACAGCAGACAGATTTTTTGGAGATCAAAGTGATTTTTACGGCATTTTTAGAAAGGAGCAATCGTTCTCTAGGGTTCGACGGGGAAAACGGCACAAACAAAAAAGCACCGGGCGACCCGCTGCACACGCACTAGCCCGTTACCGTTGCTTCCTTCCGGACCTGGCGGGATTGGCGGGATTGCGTCGCGCGGGACCCGGCACAATCAATTCTAGCATTTTTTCCGGTTACGTTCGGTCATCAACACCCGGTTTACGCTTTGATCCAGGCCTGAATTCAGGGACAATAAGGCAATGTCCACGCGCAGTATGAACCTAGAAGCAGTCAAAACCGCCCCAGGAATGGGCAGCGCTGAGCGTTTTTTTCAGTGGTCGCTCTACATCCTTGTTTTGGTGGGATTTACTGCGCTTATGGGCACCAACAAGCTCGATCTGCCTTCCATCGCCCTGGTAATTCCAGCGCTCCTTCTGCGTGGTTACCTTTTGCTCATGCGCAAGAACCTGACCATTTCTGAACGCTGGAGCACCATGCTCACGGTCATCTATTTTGCGTTTTATGCGGCTGACTATTTTTATTTTTCGCAGAGCTTCATCAGCGCCACGGTGCACATGGTTTTGTTCACCATGATCATCAAGATTTTTTCCGTGCGCCGTGACCGTGACTTGATGTACCTGGCCATTCTTTCTTTCCTGATGTTGCTGGCTGCCGCCGTGCTTACCGTGGACACTCTCTTTCTGCTTACGTTCTCACTTTTCATTCTGGTGGCTATCGCCACATTCGTCAGCATGGAGATGCGACGATCAGAACAGGAAACGCTGGCGGCCGGTGTCTCTGACCGTGACGACATTAAATTTCATAGCTCGCTGGCCGCAATCACAGTCGCACTTGGACTGCTTACGCTGGCTGGTGGCGCACTAATTTTCTTCATTCTTCCGCGCATTAATTCCAGTGGATTCATGCGTAACCTGGGCACACAAAGTTCTCTGATGACCGGCTTCAGCCCGGAAGTGAACCTGGGCGGGATCGGGCAAATACAGCAATCAAGCAACGTGGTCATGCATATCCAGGTGCAGTACGGAAAGCTGCCCAGCGATCCAAGATGGCGTGGCATCACGCTGGCAAATTTTAATGGCCGGCGCTGGTGGAACGATCCGGAGCCTCTCGGCCGGCACATTGTGAACAATGGCGCGTTGGACCTTACGCACATTGGTGATCTCACTTCTTATTCGGGCGGGCGTAAAGGGCCGCCGCTGCAGACGCTTTCTTATCGCGTAGTAATGGAGCCCGTAGGGCTGAATCTGTTTTTCCTGGCTCCGGTACCGCTCAGGATCAGTGGCGAGTACCGCGTTTTTGAAACCAAATCAGATGGCTCAGTCTTTAATGGTCGCGGAGGAGAAAGTGATCTTGTTTCCGGTGAAAGCGAGGGTTCGCAGCTGATAGGCGTCTATTCCGCGGATGCCGATACACGCAGTCCAGAGCCGTATGTGCTCAATTCGAATTCAACCAATTACCCCCCACGTGTAGCCAATCTTTATCTGCAACTACCAACGATTGATCCGCGCATTGCCCCGCTGGCCCGCCAGATTACGGCGAACGTAGATTCCAATTACAAGCGGGCCAAGGCGATTGAGCTTTATCTACAAAACAATTTTGGCTACACGCTTGAGCTGCCGGGAATGCGCGAGCCTGATCCGCTTGCGCGCTTCTTGTTTGAGCGCAAAAAGGGCCATTGCGAATACTTTGCATCGTCCATGACCGTGATGCTGCGGACCCTGGGCATACCGGCACGCCTGGTGAATGGGTTTCGAGGAGGAGAATATAACGACCTGACGAATAGTTATATTGTCCGCGAAAAAGACGCTCACTCCTGGGTGGAAGCATTTTTTCCGGAGTATGGCTGGGTATCCTTCGATCCTACGCCTGGGAGTGGTGAGCAGGCTACAGCCACCGGATGGTCACGCCTTTCTCTCTACATGGATGCGGCCAGCCAGGTCTGGCGCGAGTGGATCGTTAACTATGACTTTATGCACCAGCTCAGGCTTCGCAATGAGTTGAGCACACAGACTGGCAATGCTCAATCCAGTTTTAAAAGCTGGTTGTGGCACAGTTATCAAAGCATTGTAAAGTTCATGAGCGATGCTCAGCGACGGCTGGAAAACTTTTCGCCATTGCAAATGGCGCTCACCTGTGCGCTGCTGGGCCTGTTACTGGCGGCGCCATTCGGACCTATGGCCTGGAGACGCATTCAGAAAAACCGCACTCTCAGGAATCCACAGCGCGCCCCACGTACTGTCGCAAGCTTCTGGTATCTGCGCATGCTCAAGATGATGGCCCGCCGCGGAGTTCGCAAGGAATCGTCACAGACGGCAGAAGAGTTTATTGCCTCGATTCCCGATCCGCGCATACGCCACAACGTGGAACACTTTACTGAACACTATGAACGTGCCCGCTTTAATGAGTCCGTAGAGGATGCAGAGAAGCTCCCAGAGCTATATGAAGAGTTAGCCGCGAAAAAATAATCTGTGTTTAACTGATCCTTACAAGTGACCTCCTGTCTCTGAGCTCGGATGGCATTGGCCTGCATCCTAAGCTTATAATCCGCCACGAATTCATATGTTAGAACGTGTTGCAAAAGCTAGTGAGTGGCTGCTGGGACCGGAAGCTCCTGCCGAAGGTCCGCGAACACACCTGCTGCCGCGTTGGATTTTTCTTCGCACGCTTGGGCTGATTTACTTCTCAGCCTTTTACTCGCTCATTTTCCAGATCAAAGGCTTAATTGGTCCGAATGGCATTCTCCCCGCCGCGGATTACCTGGTGGACGTGAGTCATTATTATCCGGGTGTTCAGCGCTTCTGGTTTGCGCCAACCCTGCTCTGGCTTGGATCAGGCACTCACGCTCTGATGCTGATCAGTTGGCTTGGCCTGATTTCGTCTGTGGCCGTGATCTTGAATCTGTGGCCGCGCGCTGCACTAGCAGTTTGCTTTGTATGCTTTGTCTCGTTCGTCGCGGCAGCACAGGATTTCTCAGGCTATCAATCTGACGGCATGCTGCTGGAAGCTGGCTTCATCTCGTTTTTCTTTGCGCCCGCGGGCTTTCGACCCGGCCTTGGCGCAACGCATGCTCCTTCACGGCTCAGCTTGTTTCTTCTGCGCTGGGAATGGTTCCGCATCTACTTTGAATCCGGCGTGGTCAAGCTCACTAGCGGTGATTACTCATGGCGTCACCTCACCGCCATGGACGACTATTATCAGAACGGCCCGCTGCCAACGTGGGTTGGCTGGTACGTGCAGCAGCTTCCGCACTGGTTTCACGCCGCGACAGCATTCATGACGCTGGCCGCTGAACTTGGCCTGGTGTGGATGTTGTTTCTGCCCCGCCGCTTCAGAATTCTCTGCTTTTGTATTGTCACGCCGTTTCAGATGGGAATCATCCTCACCGCGAATTACACCTTCCTGAATTACCTAGTGCTTTGTTTGGGATTCTTGCTGCTGGATGACGGATTTGTGCGATGGGTATTGTCACAAGTTCCATCGAAGTGGAAACCTGTGAGTAAGCAGCAGCCAGTGATGGCAAAACCACGCGCTCCGCATTGGCTGCGGCCGGTCTGGCGCAGTGTCGCTGGAATTTATCTGCTCTGGATCGCCTATGCCACCACCGCTTTGCTTTGTGCCATTGTGCCTTATACGCCGCGGTTTCCCCTGGGTCCTGCGCGAGCTTTGGATCCGTTCCGCATCGCCAATCAATATGGCTTGTTTGCGGTGATGACGCATGAGCGCTATGAACTTGAATATCAGGGATCTACAGACGGACGGAACTGGGTCGCCTACCCTTTTCGTTACAAGCCACAGGACATTCATCAGCCACCGGGCATCTACGCTCCCTATCAACCACGGTTCGATTGGGACTTATGGTTTGCCTCGCTGAGTACGTGGCGAAACTATCCGTTTGTGGTGCAGACCGAAGAACGCCTCTTGCGCAATGACCGGGATGTGCTGGCGCTCTTTGCAGGCAATCCTTTTGCCAGTGCGCCACCGGCGAAGGTTCGCGTGGTGGTGTGGCAATACTGGTTTACCAATCGCGCGACTAAAAAAGCAGATGGCACTTGGTGGACGCGAAAGCTGCTGGGTATCTATGCCCCGCCTCTGGAAAAAACGCCGGATGGGCAGGTTGTGATGAGCCCGCAATAGTGAGCTTGCCGACTGAATTTACCTGGCTTTGAGCAGTGAATATCTGCGAAAACCTGCGGCTAAAACCAGCAAGAACACTGCTTATTTCGATGCTACAATAAGTAGATAGCATGCCGGTAGAGAACCCCACAGTAGCGCCTCAGCAGGAAAAATCTGCGCAGCAACAAGGCCCCATCAAGGTCGGCTTTGTGAGCCTTGGCTGCCCCAAAAACCTCGTCGACAGCGAGGTGATGATGGGCATGCTGCAGACCGGCGGAGCGCAAATCACGGCCCGCGCGGAAGACGCAGACGTGATAGTGGTGAATACCTGCTCGTTCATCGATTCAGCCAAGCAGGAGTCTGTGAATACCATTTTAGAGATGGCGCAGCACAAGACCAGCGGCAAGGCGCAGAAACTGATTGTTGCCGGTTGTCTGGTAGAGCGCTATCGCACGGAGATCCAGAAAAATATTCCAGAAGTGGACGCCGTGGTCGGCACCGGCGAACTCGATGCGATCCTGGCTGCCGCGGGGATTCAGACTGGGAGAGCTCAGGCCGGTGATTCGCCCTTTGTGATTTTGAATTCGTCTTCGGCCAGTCAATCGCTTAAGTCCGGCATGCGAGCGCGTGCGGAAGGATTGGCGCGCGAGCAGAGCGGACGATTCTCTCGCGCAGAGTGGGACGGCGCGATAGCCGATCTGCCGAACTACCTCTATGACGAAACCACGCCTCGCGTGCTGGCCACGCCCATGGCTTCAGCGTACATCAAGATTGCTGAAGGCTGCGATCATCCCTGCGGCTTCTGCATTATCCCGCAGCTTCGCGGCAAGTTTCGTTCACGGCATTTTGAGTCGGTCATTGCAGAGGCTGAGCGGCTGGCTGCCAATGGCGTGCGCGAAATTACTTTGATCGGGCAGGACACAACCTGTTACGGCGAAGACCTTGGCTTGAAAGATGGGCTGGCTCTACTGCTGGACCGTCTGGCACAGATTGAAGATCTGCGCTGGGTGCGCTTCCTTTATGCCTACCCAAACAAGATCACCGGCAAGCTGCTTGAGACAATTGCCGGCAACGAGAAAATTTGTTCGTACATCGACGTTCCGTTGCAGCATGCATCCGCTTCCGTGCTCAAGCGCATGAAGCGCGGCGCGGGCGCGGAGATATTTTTGAAGTCGGTTGAGAAGATGCGCCACACGATTCCGAATCTTACGCTGCGCACTTCCTTCATCGTCGGCTTCCCGGGCGAGACCGAGGAAGATTTCAATGATCTGTGCGAGTTTGTTAAAGCCGCACAGTTCGATTGGCTGGGTGTCTTCAGCTATTCAGACGAAGAAGGCTCCGCAGCTTTTGCTCTGGGCGATAAGGTTTCTTCGCGCGAGATTGAACGCCGCCGCAAGAAACTGATGCAGATCCAGCGCCAGATCAGCAAGAAAAACAAGCGCAAGCTGGTTGGCCTTGAATTGGATGTGCTTGCTCTTGGCCCTTCAGAAGAGACAGAACTTTTGTGGGAAGGCCGGAGCGCTATGCACGCGCCCGAAATCGACGGTAAACTTTTTATCAACGATTTTGGCGATCACGAAGAGATTGTGCCAGGCACGTTCTATCGTTGCGAAATTACTGAGGCGCATGACTATGATTTGGTAGCGCGGATCATCAGTTAAGCGGCTGAGCAGGGACCGTCCCAGAATCCTTAGATCGCATGGATCATCTAATCTGTATGGCTAGAAAGAAACCACAATCGCTTCGCTGTCCGACATGCCGGACGCTGGTAACGCGCACGGTTGAGAACTTCCCTTTTTGCAGCGATCGCTGCCGCCTGATTGACCTGGGCAAATGGGCCAGCGGCGTATACGTGATCTCTACCGCTATCAACGATCCGGAACAGTTGGAAAGCATAGCGGAAGAGCAGTCGCGGCGTAAATCCGACGATCAAACAGAAAACTAATAGCTGACCGAATCATTCACATCGCAATGCCACGTTTGGGTCCACTCTGGTTGCCCGCAATGACGGTACATAGCACGCCAGCAGGATGAACGTGAACACACCAATGGTGACAAAGAAGAATGTCCATAGATCTGTTGGGCTGACCTGATACAGCAATGAGGCCATGACGCGTGTCAACGCGAACGAGCCGATAGCACCCACAATAACCCCGGCTGCCGCCATTTTTGCTCCGTGAGAAACAATCATGCGCATCACGTCTGCCCGCTTGGCGCCCAGTGCCATACGGATACCAATTTCGCGCGTGCGCTGAGCCACCAGATAGGCCATCACGCCGTAAATGCCGATGGCAGCCAGCAAAAGCGCCAGCCCGGCAAAAGCGCCGAAGAGCCACATATCAAAGCGTCGCAGCGATCCTGCATCCAGCAGGAGCTGATTAACGGTCTGCATTTCAAAAATAGGAACGGTCTTGTCCACGCTGGCCACGGCGCTGCGAATTGAATCCGTGAGGCCGGTGGGGTTGGAACTTTTGACGACGACTGTGGTGGTTTTTTCGATGACAGAGGTCATGCTCTTGGCCATCTGTGTGTAGGGGTAATACGCGGTCGGCTCAATATCGCTTTCCAGCCCCTGATGATGGACGTCAGCAGCCACGCCAATCACCGTGTACCACGGCGCATCCCCGATGTTGGGGTGAAGGCTTCTTCCAATTGGATTTGTTTTCGGCCAGTAGCGGTCCGCCAGACTCTGGCTTATGACGACGGCAGGTTGTGCGGCAGTAGTGTCATCTTGAGTAAACTCACGCCCCCGTAGTATGGCCGTTTGGAAGGTGCGGAAATAGTCAGGGCCAACCACACGGAAACGCGTAACAATCTGTCCATCCGTCACCTGGGGCGCATTGCCGTCAACGCCAACGGGCATGGAAGGATCAACGCCGTTCAAGGGAATATCTCGGGCGAACGCGACCGATTGCACTCCTGGCAAGGAGCGAATTTTTTCCGACACCTGCTGATAGAAAAGATATGGTTGTTTGGCAAAAGCCGGCGGAGCAGAAATCCTGAAGGTCAGCAAACCAGATGGATTGAAGCCTGGATCAATCTTGCTCACTTTCCACAGACTCTTGAGCGACAACCCAGCGCCAATAAGTAAGATCGAGGCTAGCGCCGTTTCCATGACTACGAGGGCGGCGCGATGGCGTCCGCTGACATTGCCGGTTCCACGCATTGCTTCACGCAGTGCATTGCTTAGATTTACGCGCGAGGTGGTAAGCGCGGGCAGAATCCCAAAGAGGAGCCCAACGCCCAGACAGATGGCCATAGTGAAAATCAACACGCTTGTATCGATAGCGCTGGCTCCCAGGCCCTGCAGAGATGCATCAGGGATATAGGCTGGATGAAGCGCGACGAGAACTTTTACCAGCACAACAGCCAATATCAATCCCAGAGCACCGCCAAGTACTGAAAGCAGCAGGCTCTCTGTGAGCAACTGGCGGACAACGCGCGAGCGCTGCGCACCCACAGCCGAGCGAATGGAAATCTCCAGCCGGCGTGCCGTGCCGCGAGCCAGCAACAGGTTGGCGACATTCGAGCAGGCTATCAGCAACACGAAACCTACGCAGCCCATCAGAAGCAAGAGTGGTTCACGTATGTTTCCTGTGATCTGCTCCTGATAGGAAAGAATGCTCACTCCGAAGCCCGCGTCGCCGGTGGGATCTGCGTTATGCAAACGGGCAGCAATGGCGTCAAGCACGCTTTGTGCTTTCTTGGCAGTATCGCCCGGCTCCAGGCGCACCATGGGTGAAATCCAATGAACGGTACGGGAAGCCGAAGCGGCATCCTGAGTTTTCATCTGCAGCGGCAGTAAAAATTGTTCCGTGGCATAGGGGAACAAATGGAATCCCGCCGGCATAATGCCGATCACGGTGTAAGGAACGCCATCGAGATCCAGCTTGTTGCCGAGCGCGCCAGGATCGGCATGGAAATATGACTTCCACAGGGAATCTGTAATTACGGCAACGTTCGCTGCGCCGGGACGATCTTCGTCGGCAGAAAAGGCTCGCCCCAGTGTGGGAGTTACGCCCAGGACATCAAATATTTCGTGCGAAGCTGCCCAGCCTTGTATGCGCTCAGCACCGTCTGGGCTGCCCAGCGTGTGAGTATCAAAAGTAATCGCACACATTTTGGCGATAGGGCTGGCCTGGCGCTTCCATTCCAGGTAGTCAGGGGTGGAAAAAATGTTGTCATTGCCGTTCGGCTGTTTCTGCAACACCATCATCACGCGCGATGGATCAGCAAATGGCGGTTTCTGCAGCAGAACAGCGTTGATCACGCTAAACATGGCGGTATTCGCGCCGATGCCAAGCGCCAGCGTAAACACAGCAAGTGCGGCAAAGCCTTTTGACTTGCGCAGGGTCCGCATCCCGTAACGTACGTCTTGCCAGACTTGTTCCAGCAGAATGCCGCCGCGGCCTTCGCGGACCTCTTCTCTTAATTGCTCTCTGCCGCCAATTTCAACCACGGCTGCGCGACGAGCTGCCTCCGGAGCCATGCCACTGGCCACATATTCATCGGCTAGCAGTTGGACGTGGGAATCAATCTCGGAGCTCAAGTCCTGGTCAGCCTGTTTTTGGCGGAACAGATTACGAAGCGATGAAATGAGACGATGCATGAGGCACTCCTGCCTGCTTGCTTACGCGCGTAAAGCGCGGGTGATTGCCAGGGAGATGCGCTCCCAGTTTTCAGTTTCCGTAGTCAGCTGACGCTTTCCCGACGCAGTGAGCTGGTAATACTTGGCGCGACGATTATTTTCAGAATCGTTCCAGCGCGAAGAGAGCCAGCCTTTTTCTTCCAACCGGTGCAGTGCCGTATAGAGCGAGCCCGGACGAACATCAAAGGTGCCTTTGGTGATCTGATGAATCCGCCGTGAGATGCCCAGGCCGTGGTTCTCTTCCAGCTTCAGGGCGTTCAGTATCAGCATGTCCAGCGTTCCCTGCAACAGCTCAGTTTTGCTCATGAATCCTTCTTGTATCGATTGTCGATATTAACAGGAGTATCTAAGCTCTCATATCGAATGTCAATAGGAGGAATGTAGCGAAGTTTGACGATGTGATAGAAATACACGATTGCGATTTGAAACCAAAATGACATCAATTTCCACCTCCAAATCACGTCTCTCATGGCTCATTGCAACCTTCTTTGGCATTGGCCATCTGCAGCCTGGCTCAGGGACGTGGGCTTCCGTCGTTACGGTGTTGCTTTGGTGGGGGGCATGCAACTGGATTCCATCGCAGTGGCGGATCTGGGTTGCTTTGTTGGCTTCGATCGGTATTACATTGGCCGGCATACCGCCTTCCACGGTTGTAGCCAGAGAAAGCGGCAAGGAAGACCCGGGGTTCGTGGTGATCGATGAGGTTGCCGGGCAAATGATTGCCCTGATTGGGGTTCCGGTACATTGGAAATACCTGGTGGCGGGTTTTATACTCTTTCGTAGCTTTGACATAGTGAAGCCGTTCCCTCTACGCCGGTTGGAAGCGCTGCCGGAAGGGACTGGAATCATGATGGATGACGTTGGAGCGGGGCTGTACGCACTGGCCTTGCTACAAATCTGGCTACACTTCATTGCGCGATAGGCCACTAACTCCATGGGCATTACCGAAAGCTTGCTGGGCAAGAAAAATGTGGATGGCCATCCTTACATAGAGGCCATTGACCCAGTGGCTTCATTGCCTGGGGGCGAGGTCAGGATCTCAGGACGCGCGCTCAAGCCTCCGAAACTGGCAAGGCCGGAGGTTTCATTCAGCGGCACGCCCGGCTCTCTGGTTGTGAGCTCAGAAGAATTTTTGATTGCCCGTGTTCCTTACGGCGCGCACTCCGGGCTGGTCACGGTCCGATCAAACGGCAATACGAGCAATGCCCGCGAATTCAGCATTGCGCAGCCGGTCGCTGACAAAGTTCATCCTGTGGCGAATCCGGCCATTGATCGCGAAGGCAATATTTATGTCACCGATTCCGGCTCGCGCGGTGAGAAAGTGCCGGTATCAATTTTTAAAATTGATACCAGCTTCACATCGCAGGCCTTTTTAGCGGACTTGATGAATGCCACCGGTCTGGCCTTTGATAGGCAGGGATATTTGTATATCTCTTCACGCTATGACGGCACAGTGTATCGCGTAGCACCGGACGGCACGATGAACACTTATGCCGAAGGGCTGGGCGTGGCAACAGGCATTGCCTTTGATAAAGAAGGTAGTTTATACGTAGGAGACCGCAGCGGCACCATCTGGCGCATTGGACCAGACAGGCAGATGTTTGTTTTTGCCACGCTGGAGCCAAGCGTCTCTGCCTATCATCTGGCGTTTGGCCCGGATGGCACACTCTATGTTACCGGCCCTACGACATCCAGTTTTGACAGCGTTTATGCGGTTGATCCTCATGGCTCAGTTTCAATTTTTTATCGCGGACTCGGCCGCCCGCAGGGCATGGCTTTTGATGCACAGGGAAATCTCTATGTCGCCGCATCGCTCAGCGGCAGGCGCGGCATTGTGAAAATCTCGCCAGACAAGCGCGCCAGCCTGGCCATTGCAGGCCATGGAATTGTTGGGTTGGCATTTACCCGCACCGGCGGAACTGTGCTGGTGACAACAAATGCCGTTTTCCATCTGGTTTGGAATGTGCAGGGCCTGCCACTCATTTAAACTTCTAGCGTGAACGCTGAGATCATCGCCATCGGTTCAGAGCTGCTGACGCCTTTCCGTCAGGACACTAACTCGCTCTTTCTTACCGCACAACTCAACCAGCTTGGTGTGGAGGTAAGTTTCAAGACCATTGTGGGCGATCGCCGCACGGACCTGGTGCGCACGGCCCGCACGGCGCTGGAGCGTGCCGACGTTGTGATCTTTATGGGCGGCCTTGGCCCAACGGAAGACGACCTGACCCGCGAATGTGTGGCGGAAGTTTTAGGGCGACAAATGACGCGCCATGCCCGAATCGTGGAAGACCTGCGCGCGCGTTTTGCCTCGCGCGGATGGAAAATGGCGGAAAACAACGAGCGCCAGGCAGACGTTATCAATGGCGCAGAGGTTCTTGACAACAAGCGTGGGTCAGCGCCCGGACAGTTTCTGCACATCAATGACGAAAATGGCAATGCGATCATCATTCTGCTGCCGGGTCCTCCCCACGAGCTCAAGGCAATGTTTGAGGAGCAATGCTTTGAGCGCCTGCGGCAGCTGGTTCCTGACCAGCATATTGCCTTCCGCGAATTGAGGATCGCGCTGATTGGCGAATCGATGGCAGACAAGCGGGCCGCGCCGATCTATAAAGCTGCGAAAGGCGTGGAGACAACAATCCTGGCTGGCACGCCAGGCGAAGTTCAGCTGCATTTACGTGCACAGGCAGATTCCATGGAAGAAGCGCAGAGCCGCGTGGATACGCTGGCTTCAGCGCTGGAAGATGAATTTGATGATGCCATCTTCTCCGACAAGGGCGAGACGTTAGAGCAGATTGTTGGTTATTACCTGGATATGCGCGGGCTTACATTGGCCGCCGCCGAGTCTTGCACCGGCGGATTGCTGGCGGAGAGGATTACATCGATTCCCGGAAGCTCGCGCTACTTTCTTGGTGGCGCAGTGGTCTATTCCAATTCACTTAAGACGGAATTTGCAGATGTGCCCGCACAATTAATCGCAGAACATGGCGCGGTCAGCAAGCAGGTGGCTGCTGCTCTGGCAGAAGGTATACGCGGTCGCTGCAAATCAACTTTTGGTATTGGCATCACAGGTGTGGCTGGGCCGGGTGGTGGAACAATCGAGAAGCCGGTTGGGTTGGTCTTTCATGCGCTGGCAGACGGCAATGAGACGGAAGTCATAGAGAGAACGTATCCCGGTGATCGCGATCGCATACGGCGCTGGGCCACGCAGATGGCGCTGGACATGGTCCGGCGCAAGATGATGTGAGATGCGCATCTTTATTGCACTGGATATCCCGGAAGAAATCCGCGGGCGAATGACGGAATACATGGAACGCGCACGCCAACTGGCGGTGGACGCTCGCTGGGCGCGTATTGAAGGACTTCATGTAACGCTGAAATTTATTGGCGAGATCAATGAGACGAGTGTGCAGGAGATGAGGACCGCTCTGGCTGGGATAAAAGCCGAGCCGTTTACGGTTGATTTTACAGGTGTGGGATTTTTTCCTAATGCAAAAGGCGCGCGGGTTTTCTGGATTGGCGTGAACGGCGGCGAAGCGCTGACCAGGCTGGCCGCTTCTATTGACGCGGAACTGGAAAAGATTGGCTTTGCGCGGGAAGAGAAAGCTTATCATCCGCATCTCACGCTGGCGCGGGCCAGCTCACATCCGCTGCGCGAGTTGCAGCCGCTGCTCAATGATTCGCCTCCGCAGTTCGGTACAATGACTGCGCGAGAATTTTTTCTGTATCAGAGCCAGCCGCAGCGTGGCGGCTCACGCTATACCAAGCTGGAAAAATTCAGCTTGAGCTAAATCACAAAGTTCATGGCCATACTTTTTCTCATTGTCGCCGTGGTTGCGTATCTGTTGGGATCGATTCCCTTTGGGTATCTGCTGGTGCGAATTTTTCGCGGCGAGGATATACGCCTCACCGGCAGCGGCAACATCGGCGCCACCAATGTGGCGCGTTCTGGAGCAAAGGGACTGGGCATTGCCACGCTGGCGCTGGATGCAATCAAGGGTGCGCTGGCGGTAATGGTAGCAAGGCTGGTTGCCGGTTATGCTTTGCAGTCTGGAAACTATCCAGGATTGATTAGCACACAACTAATGGCAATGGCTGCATTGGTGGCCGTTCTTGGGCATGTCTTCCCGGTCTGGCTGAGTTTTAAAGGCGGCAAAGGAGTGGCGACGGCGCTGGGCGTATTTTGCGTGCTATTTCCAAAAGCAATTCTGGTTGCGCTGGCGGTTTTTATTCTGGTTGTGGCGCTCACGCGCTATGTTTCTCTGGGATCTATTCTCGGGGCAATCACTTTTCCAATTGCTGCGTATTTCCTGCAGCATCCGGATGTAATCTCGCTCGTGCTGGCGTCAGGGGTCTCTTTAATCGTTGTGATTAAGCACCATCAGAATGTTGGCCGGCTCATGTCAGGGACTGAAAGCAAGTTCGGCAGCAGCAAGCCCTCAGTCGTGGAGAAGCCGCTTTGAGCAGAATCGCAGTGATGGGCGCAGGCGCATGGGGCACGGCCCTGGCGATGGTTGCAGGGCGTCGTGGCGACCATGAAGTGCGGCTGTGGGCGCTGGAGAAAGAGGTCTGCCAGAGCATTGAGCGATCGCACGTGAATGAGATGTTTCTGCCCGGCTGTCCGGTGCCAGTGGCCGTCCACGCAACGAACGATTTCAAAGAAGCGCTGGCGGGAGTTGAGATCATTGTCAGCGTCATGCCTTCGCACCATTGCCGCCGCACTTTTGAGCACATGGCGCAATGGCTGCAGCCACACATGCTTTTTGTAAGCGCCACCAAGGGAATTGAAAACGACACTCTGCTGCGCATGACTGAGGTGATTCAGGAAGTGATCAGCAGGTTATGTGGGTTTGAGCCGAAAATCGGCGCAATGAGCGGGCCTTCTTTCGCGAAAGAAGTTGCGGAGCGTCATCCTACGGTGGTGACGGTGGCGTCGAGCGATGGCGCGCTAGCTTCGCGCGTGCAAAAAGATTTTAGCGATTCTACTTTCCGCGTCTATACAAATGACGATCTCACGGGCGTGGAGCTGGGTGGCGCGTTAAAAAATGTGATCGCCATTGCCGCGGGCGTATGCAGCGGCTTGGGATTGGGACATAACTCTGTTGCAGCTTTGATCACGCGCGGGCTGGCTGAAATCACGCGCCTGGCGGTGGCCTGTGGCGCCAAGCCACAAACCATGTTTGGGCTGGCGGGCATGGGAGACCTGGTGCTGACCTGCACAGGTGGGCTTTCAAGGAATCGCAGTGTAGGTGAAGCTCTGGGCAAGGGTGAGCCGCTGAAGAAGATTATTGCAGGCATGCACGGCATGGTGGCGGAAGGTGTGCTGACAACCAATGCCGCGCTGGGGCTGGCGAAAAAGCACAAGATCGAAATGCCCATCACCGAGCAGATGTATGCCATCCTGCATGATGGCAAGTTCCCGCATGACGCCATCCGTGAGCTGATGACGCGTCCCGGCAAAGTAGAAGACACGTTCTAAGCCGAGGCAATTTCCTTTTGTCTTCTTGTATTCCGGACTCCACTGACAAAACTACTTTGTTACAAACTTGGCGGTTGCCATGTTTTCAGGGCGATCATAGACCCGCACCACGACAACATGCTCAGTGGATACAGTTGGCGCTGCGGCCGGAGGCTGCTTGCCGCGCTTGCGTTTCTGTTCGACAGGCTCATCCGACGGAGGCGCCGGAGTGTTGAGCAGGACGGTAAAGTCGTAATTTTCAATCCTGGAGTCAGAGAGCGCACCCACGGGCTCAACATACTGCCAGTCGCCGGCGTCGATGGAGTATTCCGCGCGCTTGATGGGCGAAGAGTCATCCGCGGCATGAAAAGTTACGTGCAGGTCCTGGCCTTCCACACGGGCGGACAGGTTTTCAATGCGCGGCGGGGTGTTGTCCACTTCAAAGCGCAGGCTCTGTTTCTCATCGGTCAGCACATCTTCCGGACTGTGTGACGGCGCGTCACTGGCTACGACGCGGATGGTATATCCGCCATCGGGCAGCAGGCCGGATTCAAAGGTGTAGAACTTGTCAGTCAACCCCGATTTCAGCAGCTTCCAATCGCGTTCATTGTCGCCGCGATAGTAAACCGAGTAAGCCAGCTCGTCGTCATTATCGTCATGCGCGTTCCAGCGCACAGCAATATAGTCACGGTCTTTGGTGGCAGTTGGGATGATGTCTGTATGCTGGTTTCCGGAGGGCTGCGACGGCGGTCCAAAATTGACTGTGAGAGTTTCAGGGCTGATGCTATGCGACTGCGACTGGAACCGCGCTCCAACCTGAACAGCTATGTCGTCAATCACTGGCGCAACATTTTTGGAAAGATAGTTGATGGCAACTTCATCGACCTGCGTGGGCGGATTGGCAGGTTTCAGTACAGCACGCCACTGAATGAAGCGCGCCGCAGGAACGTCTGCACGCGCGTCTTTTGTCAAATCGATGCGGGCCCACTGGCTCCAGTTGCGATCAGGATTGTCCACGTTGCCACTGCGTACGTACAGGTCAAAATTGCCGCGGCCACGCACCTCAGCGCGTCCCCAGCGGGAGAAGATATGCGCATCCTGCACATCGCTTTCGAATGTGCCTTCCGCTTCCGGGCTGTTGCTCATGAGAAAGATTTTTCCCAGATTGCTGCTGGCGCAGTAGAGCCCGCCTGAGGGCGCTCTGCTGAATGAGCTGACCTGATTGGCTGTAGCCTTCAGCAGGTCGACATAGTCACCGTTTTTCTCAATGGCATAGATGCGGCCTTTGTTGCCGGTTCCGGCGATGAGCCTTCCAGCAGAGTCAAAGGCGAGCGCATAAACAATGTCATCATGAGACGACCAGAGTTTCTTGGGCGATCCATCGGGCGCGATGCTGTAAACATCAGAGCCTGAGAGGCTTACATTTGCCGTGAGCTGCGCGCCTGTGAGTGAAGAAGAGCCTTGCGCTAATGTTGTAACCGGGGTGCTGGTAGTGCTTGTGGAACTTGATTGCGTATTGCGTTTTTCACCCGTACCGGCGGCATAAATATTTCCAGCAGCATCAATGGCCAGTGCGGTGATTTCTTTTTTGGGTGCGCTGTAAAGCACAAAGCCTTCACCATTCGGCGTGATGCGGTAGACCAAACCGCTTCCGTCCGATCCAGCAATCAGATTGCCCTGCGGATCAAAGGCCAGGACGCGCATGTGCGCTTCATCTGACTTGAAAAAGACCGAGCCCTGGCCATTTCTATCCACGCGATAGATTTCACCGTTATCGCCGGTGGCGATGTAGAGGCGGCCTTGCGCGTCAAAGGTCATGTCCCAGATGTATTTTGTTTTAGGCTCAAAGAAGGTTTCGGCAGCAAATTCCGGCGTATTGGGCGAGCCCCCGGGCTTGCGCGTCAGCCGATATACTTTGCCATCGGGAGATGTTGCCGCATAAATTGCGCCGTCCTGCCCAAGGGCGACAGATTGTACCTGCAGCTCTTTTGGCTCAAAGATCACAATGGCTTTACCGTCAGGCGTGATGCGATAGACGCGGGCGGGCGCGCCGGTGGCGGCATAGACTACGCCGTCTTTGTCAGAAGTTATGTTCCAGATAAAGCTCGATGGGCTGGTGTAAACGGCCTTAAACGCGGGCGCCAATTCAAGCTGACCCGTGCTGCGGATGGCGACTCCACGCGTGGTACCGCGTTGAAATTCTTCGTAGCTGGTTTCTTTCCAGAGCCGTGTCCCTTCGGCTACGGCAAGACTTACACATGCAAGGACAAGTAAAACAATCAGGGCTTTCTTCATCACTCTTATAAGATTACCAGCTAGAGATAAAAGCTGCTCTGGGAGAGAAGCTCGCTGGAAGGTTGAACTGCATCAAGGGATTAAAAGAAAAAGGGACGAAAGAAATTCGTCCCCTTCTTTGCAAAACGTGAGATTTATTTAATATTCAGGCTGATAATCTGCGATCCGCTTACCACATAGCCGGCTGGTGTTGATGCTTCATTTACGGCGGATTCGTTGAACACAACCATTTCCTGCGTAGCGCGCATGCCTTCCATTACGTTCATGACGGAGAGCGGCACGGCAGGCATCACTTTGTCTTCTACTGTAGCCTGAGGATTAGCCTCAAGCAGAGAGACATAGAGATGATCGTTCAGGTGTTCTTTGTTCAACAGCTCGATCGTCGAATTCAAGTCAAGCCGCTTGCCAACGCTAGGGCTTACGTGACGCGCGCGATCAAGGGTATCCGCGTCGCTGACAAGAATGCGCAGAGAGCCTTTGGGAGCTGAAGTTGGCACACGCACCGGAATGCGGCGCACAATGCGGTCACCGCGATAGGGGCGCAATACAGCTTCAATCGTAATCTCATCACCGGGGCGGGCTTCCGTCACATCTGTGCGGGCGCTTTCCAGAACGGCTGAGCGGCGTTCACGCTCGAGATCAAATTCCAGATTTACGCCGGCAACGGTTGGCTCTTCGTACGGGTTCTCATAGATGCGGCCAAAGTGTTCACCCAGCTCTGTGGCCACCGCGTAAGCGGTAGGCGTGGCATCCACGGGAGAGAACATATTGTTCAAGCGGACATCAGAAAATCCATTCACGTGAATGCGTCCACTCATGCGATAAGTGGTCTCTTCGCCGTACTGGTTCATTCCCATCAGGGCGTTATAGACCGTTGTCATCATCATCAGCGGCGTGAGCTTGGCGTTGTTCAGAACTTCGTAGTGATATTCCCTGGGACCGCTCGGACCATGGATAGTCAGGGTCACAGGAATCATTTTTGGATCGCGCTCAAAGCGGCCCAGAATGCCGGTGTGGCGGTCCTGCACGAATGCACCCACGGATTCCGTGGTGTTGACGATTTTGAAGGCGTTCATGGGAGAAGCCAGCGTTGCAACAACGTTGGCTTTGGTCATGGGCATATCGACCATGCCGTACTGGGTAAGCGGATGTCCGCAAGCCAGAAGATGTTCTTTATCCATGTATGTCACGGTGCAGGTGGCGGCGACATCCATATCACCGCGAACCATAATCGCGCTCACAGCGGAACCAGGCACTAGCGGTTCAGGCTGCTTTTCATTGCTGGCTGAGCCAACGCCCATTACCGGAGTGATACCGGCAGCAGCAAGATTGGGAGCAAACTGCTTGAGAGCTGATTCATTGAATCCATTGAACACAAAGGGAGCGTCAATCGGCTGAAGATACTGTGCATAGCTCTGGATCGGATTCATGTCATCCGCGCCAGGCGTGCTGGTTTTGGAAGCATTGTTCAGGCGAGCCGCGGCTGAAGCGCCAGCCTGCGGAATGCTCTGGTCAAATTCGTTGATTTCGAGCATCTGCTCGATTGGGGTAACGCCGGCGATCGGCTCTTTCGAGAACTGTCCGATGCGGTAAGCGATTGCGCCCAGTAATTTGCCGTCAATGTAGACAGGGCTGCCGCTCATTCCGGCCACCACGCCGGTAAATTCAGCTTTTTCACCCTGCAGCTTTACCAGCACCACGTCACTCTTGGGACCATTCAGGTTCCGCAGAACGCCCAGCACCTGCACGCCCATGGCTTCAGGCTGGGTACCCTGGAACACGGTATAGCCCACACCCGTCATCCCCGGACGCACGTCATCTACCTTCATAATCTTTGTGGTAGCTGGGATTTGAGGGGTGGACTGGCTGGGGGCAGAGGTTTGGGCAAGGCCCATTCCCACTAAAGCGAAGAGAACATTCAACAAAGTGACGGCTTTTTTCATTTACAACTAACCTGGACGAACGAAATACAGTCGTGCGAACCTGCCTGACAGGGCTGGTATAAAAGCTTCTGAAAAGCTGAGTTCGTGCATCTATACTAGAGTAGAAATCTATAAAAAGGCAGCAAATTAATGTTCTTAATACAAGAGGAAAAACCGCGTACGTCTTCTAAGGGAAACGCCTGTTACCACCTTATTGTTGCCTTGGCGTTGATAGCCGCTCTGTGGCTGGACGCGCCATTGGCGAAGGCGCAAAGTGGGCAGGCACAGCCAAGCCCCAGCCCATCACCTACACCAAATGCACAACAGCAAAATGCACCACCGGAAGCTGGCGGCCCGACAGGCGACATTGGTCCAATTGCTGTTCCTAAGAAAAAGGAAGAGGAGCCGAAAAAAGACGAGGCCCCCAAGACTCCAAAGAAAGTTGAAGGGCTGGAGAATTTCTCCATGCGCGTCTCTTCACAACTGGTGAACGTGGATGTGGGTGTGCTTTCAAAAGAAGGGACCTTTATCCCTGGCCTGAAAAAGGAATATTTCAAGGTGTATGAGGACAACGTTCCTCAGACCATCGTCTCTTTCAACCAGATACAGGCGCCGATTACCGCTGTGATTCTTACGGAGTTTTCCAATAATCAGTACTTCTACGATTTTCAGATTGACTCCATCAAATCTTCCTGGGTATTCGCTCAGACACTGAAAAAAGACGACTGGGTGGCCATGATCTCCTATGACATGAAGCCACGCCTGTTGGAAGATTTTACGCAAGACAAGCGCGCCATCATGGGGGCAGTAGCAAGCCTGCAACCAGGCATGGCAATGAGCCAGGAAACCAATCTTTTTGACGCGCTCTATGACACGATTGACCGCCTGGAAAATGTTGAGGGACGCAAATACATTGTCATGATCACCAGCGGGCGAGACAGCTTCAGCAAGCACACGCTGGAGCAGACGCTCAAAAAAGTACAGGGATCGAGAGACATCGCTATTTATACAGTGGCCACGGGTAAATTCCTGCTGAACTATGCTGAGAGCCACGGGCTGATGCGCTATCTATGCCAGATCACGGAATTCAACTGCGAGATGACGTTTGTGCAGGGCGACAACCAGTTGCGCACTTTTGCCAAGATGACCGGTGGACGTTTCTATGAACCGATCTTTGATGGCCAGTTGCCGGAAGTTTTCACCGACATTGGGCAACAAATCCGTAACCAATACAGCATTGCCTACCATCCCACGAATCCCGCGCAAGATGGCTCCTTCCGCAAGATTAAAGTGGAGTTGGTTGATGAAACAGGCCATCCGTTAAAAATGCGCAACGAAAAAGGCAAAGAAATCAAATACCAGATTGTTGCGCGCGATGGATACAAGGCCAAGCAGCAGGTGGAATGATGCTTTACATCCCGAAGCACAGCGAGGGATAGCAAAATAAATTCTGGATTAATTGTTTGAAGCGAGCTTGAGAATCTGCAGGCTCGCTTTTTATTTAAGTAGCGATTTGGATAGAGCTCCCTCACCTTCGCAAGCTCAGGATTCGGGATGTGAAAAATCTAGTGGAAATAATGCTGCAACACCACAAGCAGTCCTACGCCGAGGAACACCATTAACGCCACGCGGATTCCCGGTTCCTTGTTAACCTCAGGAATCAGATCAGAAGCCGCAACGTAAAGTGTTACACCTGCGGAGAGTGGCAATCCGATGGTGAGTGAGCGGGCAAAGAAAGTCATGGTGAGAACGCCGGCCACAGTCGCCAGACCCAGAATCCCGGAAGCACCCCATGCCACGGCTTTACTGCGGCCGCTGGCCAGCATGATGGACGACGCGGTAAATCCTTCAGGCACTTTGTGCAAAATGACTGCCAGAAAAATGACCCATCCGAGCCATCCAGAGATCAGGAAGCCGGAGGCGATGGCAATGCCGTCAAAAAAAGTGTGAATGATGAGGCCGAAAATGACTGAGTAACTGCGGTGCTTGGCAAATTCCTCTGAGTGCGTCTCTTCACCGAAATGAAAATGGCCGGTAAGTGTGTGCTCAAACAGATGCACCAGAAAATATCCTGCCATGATCAGGATGGGCGCTTTGGGGCCAGCCAGCTCAATGCTTTCCGGCAACATTTCCAGCATTGCGGTACCAAGCATGAAACCCGCACCCAGTGCCACAAAGTAGTGCAGATAACGGCGGTCCCAGTCCTTCTGCACGATCACGGCGCCACCCAGACCATTGGCCAGAGCAGCGGTGATGCCCAGTAAAATGCTTGTTGTAATTGGATTCATGGGAGAATGGGCCGATAAGTTATCCGCTGTGGCGAATGTGCATCACGTCCCCATCCTGCACGATGTAGTCTTTGCCTTCCAGCCGCAACTGTCCCTTAGAACGCGCATTGGCTTCAGAGCCGGCTTCCAGCAAAGTGTCCCAGTGAATGGTTTCTGCGCGGATGAAATGCTTTTCCAGATCAGAGTGGATCGCCCCGGCCGCGTTTTGTGCACGCGATCCTTTAGGCACGGTCCAGGCGCGGCACTCATCTTCTCCGATGGTGAAGAAAGAAATCACGCCCAGCAGTTCGTAAGTTTTGCGGATCAGACGCGTGAGACCGCTCTCTTTGAGTCCGTAGCTGGAGAGAAACTCCTGCGCTTCAGCGTCGCTCATGTCAGCAAGTTCTGCTTCGACTTTGCCGCAGATGGCAGTTGCGCCGGCATTTTTTCGTGAAGAGATTTCCTTCATGCCGTATTTATCGACGGCGTTTTCCAGATCTGATCCAAGACTGGTTGACTCATTGATGTTCAGGACGTAAAGAATCGGCTTCTGGCTCAGGAACATGAAGCCGCGAATGCGCTTTTCATCGTCCGCGGAGATTTCCATTTCCCGCAGCGGAAGCTCTTTTTCCAGATGCGCTTTGGCGCGAAGGATCAGGTCATTTTCGCGCTCGAGTTCGGCATTCTTCATCTTCTTGAGATCTTTTTCCAGCCGTTCAAGACGCTTTTCTACCTGGCCAAGGTCGCTCACGATCAGGTCAAACTCCACGGTTTTGGCGTCGCGAAGAGGATTGATATCGCCGACATGAGGAATGGCGGGATCATCAAAGGCGCGCAGCACGTGGGCAAGTGCATCGACGGTGCGCAACGCAGTAAGAAATGCAGTTTCCTTGAGCGCTTCCTGGCCGATCGCGGCAACGTCGGCATATTCCACGCTTACATGCGTAAGCTTTTTGGGATTGTATTGCACTGCCAGGCGATCGAGACGGTCGTCAGGAACTTTGGCGATGCCAAGATGGGCTTCGCGCGGGTTCGAATACGTACGGTTTGACGTATCGACCTTGGTCAGGATCTTGAATAAAGATGTCTTGCCCACCTGCGGCAGGCCGATAATTCCTGTTTTCATTTATTTGTCGCTTCGCTCCAAACCGCTTTAAGTGAATTCATTTTATGAGAGCATTCAGCCCTGTGGCAGACCGCTCGCCGCTTAGCGGGGCTCGCGGTCATTTGCTCCTTTATGACTTTGTCGCTTCGCTCCCAAGTAGCAATTGGCGATGAGCAGTTAGCAATTGGCGGATGTTTTGCAATCCTTATTGATTGTATCAAGCAAAGAGCGCGCAGCATTGAAACGCAGCTAATTGCTATTTGCTCTCTTCGAATCAAATCGACGTGCGGTCCATAGAACAACGCCGAGGCCAAGCAGCAAGACTCCACCTTCAAGTCTCGTAGACCAAGCGTGTAAGTCGTCGAATTCAGCGCGATTGGTACTGGAAGAAGCTGGGGAAAGCGTGTCTGGCAGTACCGCACGCAGCTCGCGCATGCGCGGCGTGATAGCGAACTGTGAGATCGCCGTGAAAATCAGCATCAGCAGAACAAAGATGTGGCTTAACGCAAAAAGCTTTACTTGATTGTGGTTGAGCTTGTCATAGATCAAAGAGCAGAACAAGAAAATCAATCCTGAGATCATCCCCATCCAATGCAGTTTAGTGAGTGAAACGCTCACAACGTCGCCGGCAAGTTTGGTTGTAGGCAGAACGTGGAATAAGGTTTGCGTTTCAACAAACGCAAAAAAGATGATGCCGCCGACCCATACGACCAGCGCCAATAGCATGAGAAATCGCAGGAATGACATTTGTTGAAAGTATAACGGTAAACGCTTCTCTGAAATTCCGAGCTCGGCTCGGGACAAAAGAAAAAACTAAACCGGGATCGGCACTGACTGAACAATGTCCTGCAGAATGTTGTCGCCCTGATCAGACTTTTTCAGCGTCGATGAATAGCGCGCATTCACCACAATGCGATGCGAGAACACCGGTACCACCAGCGATTTGAAATCCTGCGGCGTGGCAAAAGTGCGGCCTTCTAGATATGCCATGGCCTGCGCGGCGCGGTAGAGCATAAGCGATCCGCGCGGCGAGACGCCCAGCGACAGCGTTTCAATCTCGCGCGTTCTCTTCACGATGGCAAGAGCGTAGTCCACCAGTGAATCGTCCACCTTCACGCGGGTCACTTCATCCTGCATGGCCAGAATGTCCGCTCCGGTAGCGGCTGGCTTCACGGAATCCAGGCGGGCCGCGCCGGCTTCCGACCGCAAAATGTCGCGCTCATGATTTCCCTGCGGATAGCCCATGCTTACGCGCAGCAAAAAGCGGTCCAACTGAGACTCCGGTAGCGGATATGTTCCGTGGTGCTCAATAGGATTCTGCGTGGCCAGCACAAAAAATGGTTGCGGCAGCGGATGCGAATTGCCGTCCATGGTGACCTGCCCTTCGCCCATGGCTTCCAGCAGCGCGGACTGCGTTTTTGGCGTGGTGCGGTTGATCTCGTCTGCCAGCAGCACGTTGGTAAAAATCGGGCCTGCCTTGAATTCAAACTGTCCATCAGACGCTGAAAACACTGAGATACCCAACACGTCAGAGGGCAGCATGTCACTGGTGAACTGCAGCCTCTGGAATGTGCAATCGACCGTGCGCGCCAGCGTATGGGCCAGCGTGGTCTTCCCGACGCCGGGAACGCCTTCAATCAGCAGGTGTCCTCGGGCCAATACGGCAACCATAGCCAGGCGTAAAACTTCGTCATTGCCGCGGATAATCGACCGCAGAGACTGCTCAATCGCGGCGGCGCGGGCGTTGATACCGGAAGATTGCTGGAGTTGTGTTGTTGGGGCCATCGACTTCTTTATCTTACTGTTATCGTACAACGGACCTGACCTGCTTCCTACTACTATGCTGTGATTGTCGTATCCACTCAAGCAACGAAAGGGCTGATACTGATGCCCAAAGTAACTTGAGCCGTTTGCGGGCGTCTCAAGCCCGCAGGCGAAATCCTGTGCGAAGTCGAAGGATCTCAGTTCCACTTGTATAGATAGATCGGTCAGATGAGCGAAAATTGCCGGGAAAATTTTCTTCGTCTTTTCTCTGTGCCCTCCGTGGTGAGATTGGTTTCAATTTTCAATTTGGCAAATTCCGGCGATTTTGGCGATCCCATCCCCATCCCACCCCATGTCAACCCCATTCTTACCAGAGGCTTGTCGATCTCTTACCCCACTCCACCCCAACTCTGTATTGCTCCGTGACCTCTGTGGTAAAGCTTTTGCTTTTCCGATCCCCCGATCACCATCATCAACGCCGCGCGACGAAGCCATCTTTACAGCCCTCTGCCTGCACCTCTCAGCCGGTACCTACCCCTGCCCCCCGCCTTCGTCCCATCATGTCCCATGTCGTCCCAAGGTGTCCCAGACTCAAGCAGAGAGGTCACCAATAAGTGAATCTTCTTTTCCTTTGTGTGCCTTTCGTGTCTTTCGCGGTAAAAAGCTTTCAGCAGAGGGTCGCAAAGACCGCTCGCAAATCAAGGTGTTTGCGGCTGCTCACGCTTACTCTTCATTTTTCAAAGACCAAAATCGAAAGCTAGCCCTCGGAGCCGGCATACTTTAGCGCAATTCTATGAACGAAACAATAGCGAAAGAGGACAATATAAGCGCATCGGTCATGGACGGAAATGGGGAAGTATTCGCTGAGCCTACGTTCCTTTGCCGTGAGTCCGTAGGATCCGCACATCGGCTTTTCCTCTTCGGTTCAGGGCTGTTCTTTGGCGTTACTCCAGCGACAATTCTCGAACACATACGGCCCGTTCACGTCTTGCCTGTCCAGAGTCGAGCCTTTCTGACGGATGCCAATGTCACCGATGAATTCGCATGCGGTACGCTAGCCTACCGCTTCTTGATACTAGAGAAAAGTTCTCCAAGCGGATTTCCAATAATCCGTAAAAAAGTGGGAGAAAACAGATTTTCAGGCCGAACTGCCCAATGTACAGCAATGTAGATTGTCTGCAACATCACTAAACTAGTTAGTATCAGACCCGGTCCCTTATCATTAAGGGCGGAATCTCCTTTAATGGTCCCATAGAAAGCAACGCCAACACAGAGAAGGAAGTTTAAGATAGAGAGACCTAATAGAATCTTCGCTAGTCTAATTCTCTGTGGCGTCACATTAAGGACAGGTTGCCATTTCGTTCCTCTGTGAAATGTAGCAATTGCGGCCAAACCATGGAGTCCAAACACTGCCTCGACGATCCAAACATTGTCCGGTATTGTGACAGGGGCCATTATGGCTGCGATATACCAGGCAAATGCACCGAGTGTCCCCACGCAACCGTACCAAAAGCAATAGAGTTGAATTAGTTTTCTCATCTTCTGACCGCACTAGGCGTCGTGTGCTGCAGACAAAGTATTGAGTACGTTGGAGATTGTCCCCCCAGTCGACGCGGTCTTGCCTAATGCTGCAAGCAATCGCACAAATTGCATAGTCCCGGGGATCAACGGGGTCGAATCGCACACTCAGAGTCGCAGCACGACGATTGTCATGTCATCGTGCTGCAGCGCTCCAGCGGCAAAAGCGTCAGCCGCACGAAACAAGCGCTGTAGCAGCTCCTCGGCGTTCACGTCTCCGTTCGCTTGCGCCTCGGCGATCATTCGGGTTTCTCCCCACTCGTCTTCTGAGGCATTCATGGCTTCGCTGATGCCGTCAGTAAAGGCCAGCAAAATATCGCCGGGGAGCAGGTGAAGCGTCTGCTCCTTGTAGGCTGCGCCGGCAAGCAGCCCGATGACGGGGCCGCCGTCTCCCAGGCGAAACACCCGCCAGGCGCCGTCTTCTTTGCGCAGCACCGCAGGCGGATTGTGTCCGCCATTGACGTAGTGCAACGTGCGCGAAGCGCAGTCCAGTTCGGCGTAGAACAAAGTGGCATAGCGGTTGGATTCGGACGCGTCGTAGAGAAGCCGGTTGACATTGGCCATCTTGGTCCCCAGATCGCCGGCGCCGCTCAACACTTGACCGCGCAGGCTGGCATGAAGGCTTGCCATCAACAGGGCGGCGGACATTCCCTTGCCACTGATGTCGCCAATTGCGATGCCCAGCCGGTTGCAGCCGTGCGCCGTTGTTCCGCTGGAAGAGATGTTTTCCCCGGCGCGCCCTGCTTCTGCCACCGAGCCATCACGGATGTCGATGAGGTCGTAGTAGTCGCCCCCAACCGCCTGGGCTGGTCGGCAGTGCGCGGCAATCTCTACGCCCGCAACCTTGGGAAACGCTTGCGGGAACAAGCGCTCCTGCACCGCGCGGGCAATCTCGAATTCACGCTCCAGCTTGGCGCGCGACACGGCCTCCTCGGCCAGCGTTGGAATAAGCTTATAGACGTTGACGAGTATGCCTGACGGCATGGCCCTGCTGCTGCCCAGCGCAAATCCGCGTGGCAGTGATCCGCCCTCGAAAAAGCGCTTGCCTTTGCCCAGCACAATAGGATTGACCAGCAGAATCACTTCGTCCGCCAGTCCATGTTCGAGCAGTACGGAAATCAGCGTCGGGCTGCCCGGAACGACCAGGTCCGGTCCGGTCCTTGCCTTAATGCGTCGAATGCTATCCGCCAGGTCCGATCCAATGGCCTCGAATGGACCCCATTCCAGACTCTCCGGTCGGTGAGTTACCACGTACTTCGTCGCCGCATTCAGGCGGTCCGCCATCGGACTCTTAGGTGCCTTCGGCCAGTAACTGGCCAGCAAGTCGTAGGTTCGGCGGCCAAACAGCAAGTCGCAGCTCTTGCCGTACAGCTCGTCTACTATCTGTAAACCTGCAGGCGAGCGATACGGCGCGGTCCAGTCGCCGTATGGGAAATCGTCATCCAGACCGCTGTTCATCTGGATGACGCCATCGAGCGAAATATGCTCGATGATCTTCAGTTTGCGCATATTGATCTCCTGTAAATTCTCGGCTTGCGCTTCGTGAGGAATCCCCTCGGACCGATTAAACGCAGAGCAATTGTCGGCGGACAATGCTATTGCATTGTAACCAACGTATGCTCCATCTGATTTCCGGGCTGACGTACATCATCAGCGGCTGTGCATCGACGGACATATTCCAAGTCTACTGGCCGCGATCCGGTAATTCCTCTCCATATCTTTCAGCGAGCCGCTTAGTATTCTCCAGTTGAAGCGAAATCGCCGAGTCACTCTTGGCAGGTTCTGGATTATGCAATTGTGTATGGGTCTGTGAAGCTGGCCGAGAAGATGATGAAGAAAACTTGAACTAGTACGTCTAGCTGGATTTCACTGAAGATAATATCCCGTCGCTGATGCGCTGCTCTGGGCAAGCACTTACTCAGCCAAAAAATAAAACGCTGAAATCGTCGAGATGATTCTTCAATCAGCGCTCATCCGTGTTAATCCGTGGTAAGTTTTTCTTCCAACCTCTTACTGAAACTCTGCCGGCTGTCCCGTCAATCTCTCAATCCGCTTGGCGATGGGCGGATGCGTGGAGAACAAATTGCCCACGTTCACTCCCAACAGCGGCTGCACGATAAACATATGCGCCGTGGATGGCGTTGCTGCCATGGGAATGCGCTTGGAGTAAGCGTCGAGTTTCTGCAGGGCGCTGGCCAGGGCATACGGATTGTGTGTAATATGTGCGCCGGTTGCATCAGCCTCATATTCGCGCGTGCGTGAGACCCAGAGCTGAATCAAAGTTGCAGCCAGTGGAGCAAGAATCAGCATAAGGATCCCGCCACCACGGTCACGGTCATCGCGTCCGCCCAGGCCAAACCACAAGGCGGACCGGCCGATCACAGTGATGGCTCCGGCAAGAGTTGCGGCGATGGAGCTGGTAAGAATGTCGCGATTGCGCACGTGCCCGAGCTCATGCGCCAAAACGCCTTCAAGCTCATCATCAGTCAACAGGTTCAAAATTCCCTGCGTCACAGCAACGGATGCGTGGTTCGGATTGCGTCCGGTGGCGAAGGCATTGGGTGAATCCATGGGGATCACATAAAGCTTAGGCATCGGGAGATTGGCCTTTTGCGTAAGCCGTTCCACCACCGAATAAATGCGCGGAAGCTCTTCACGCGAAATTGGCTTAGCGCGATACATCGCCAGGGCAATCTTGTCGGAAAAGAAATACGAGACAAAATTGGTAATCGCGGCAAAGCCAAAGCCCCAGATCATTCCATTCTGTCCACCAAAGTAGTCTCCCACTCCAATGGCCAGCAGGGTGAGCAACGTCAGAAGAAAGAATGTTTTCAGGTTGTTCATAGCTAAGTAGATGCTAAATAGGATGGGTGGATTCTTAAAACCGGACCGGACGAAAAGTGCAAACCGATGTGCAAAACAATGCAGTTTTCCGGTGGAAAAACTCTAAACTTTCACCGGAAAAAAGCTGGATCACTATGCTATGTGTCTTTCTCATCATAGTTTTAAGCTATTGATAAACAAAACTTTACAGCAAAAATAAATGTTTTCTAACTTTTTGAATTTCTAATTTTTCTCTAATCAATTGCTAATAGATGTTTTTGTACTCTTCGGTAGGCCAATATCGTGATGGATAGGTCCTGCTACGACAGGACCGCCAGCCGCGGTACTTCCGGGCTTCCCTCCGCAAAGCGTGCCTTCCCGCGGAGACGCAGTTGCTTTGTCCCATCAGAAACTGAAGTCTTTGTCACAAATTAAGGAGCGCAGCTATGAGTAATCATGATGATGCATTCTTTTTACCAGAGAATGCGTCGAAGGCACGTTTAAAGGAAGCCAACGATGCACGGAAAAACCGCCTGGAAATTATAAAAGCTTTCTCCCAGGGTAAGGTTACCCGTCGCGAATTGGTGAAATGGGGCTTGATCACAAGTGGTGGTCTTCTTGCTCCAATTCACGGTCTTAACCCGTTCGTGAAGAGCGCCTTTGCCGGCGGAAACAATCCGTTGAGCAGCGCAACCGGCGTACCTACCGGAACAGGACCCAGCCCGTTGTTCGGTGTTCAACCGTTCTCAACGCCAATGCCACGCTTTGACGTTGCACCGCGTATTCCGAACCCGCTGACCGGTGGTCTGACTCCGACTCCGCAGGCTTCATCGAACCAGACCCAGCAGAAAGTTGATCCGGCTCTGGGCGGTGGATACGGTCCAATTGAAGGCCGTCCGCCGGGAGACATCTGGGCGCACCAGCACTTCGGTGATTTCCTGCCCCAGGTGGGTATTGAAGCTTCACAGAAGCAGGCAACCACGAATCCTGGTTCACTGGTCACAGGCGGATACAATCCGCAGGTTGCCAGTCAGTTCAACTCTGAAATCGACTCCACCTTGCCGATTCCTCTGAAGTTCCATCCTGGTCTTCCGACGCAGGACCCGAACTCAGTCTGGACCTTCAACGGAACCATTCCTCCGTACCTGGTCCAGGGTCGTTACGGCGAGCCAATCCTGTTCCGTCACCACAACAAGCTGCCTGCGGATAACACGCAGAACAATGGTTTCGGCCGGAACACGATCTCAACCCACGAGCACAACGGTCACCACGGCGCAGAAAACGACGGCTTCACCGGCGCGTTCTTCTTCCCGAACCAGTTCTATGATTATCACTGGCCAATCGTGCTGGCTGGTCACTTCAGCATCAACACGGACGCAACTGATCCCCGCGCCGGCAGTCCTGACGGCAATGGCGGCATCAACAAAGTCCCTGGTGATTGGCATGAGACCATGTCAACCCACTGGTTCCACGATCACATGTTCACGTTCACTTCACAGAACGTGTACAAAGGCAACGCTGCCATGTTCAACATCTACAGCGCCCTGGATCGCGGCAACGAAGAAATCAACGATGGCGTCAACCTGCAGCTGCCTTCAGGCTACCTGAAAGACTGGGGCAACCTGGAATATGACGTCAACATTATGTTGAACGAAAAGGCCTGGGACGCAGATGGCCAGTTGTTCATGGACATCTTCCAGTTCGATGGTTTCCTTGGCGACCGCGTCTGCTGCAACCTGACCTATCGTCCATACTTCGAAGTGGAAGCCCGCAAATATCGCTTCCGCATCCTGAACGCCAGCGTGTCCCGCTTCTTCAAGTACGGACTCTCTGACGGAACGCCAATGATTCAGATCGCTAACGACGGCAACCTCCTGCCCTTCCCGGTTCCACAAACGGTTTCCGACGAGCAGGGTATCGCCGAGCGCTATGACTGGGTCATCGACTTCTCACGTTACAAGCCGGGCCAGAAGGTCCAGTTGGTGAACGTGGCTGAGCACTCAACCGGTAAGAAGCCAACGAAAGATCTTTCGGTGGCGGACGCACTGGCCGGCAAGTCTGCTGATCCTGGCGTTGGAGCATTCCTGGAATTCCGCATCGTCCGTTACCCAGCTCGTCCAGACAAGAGCCAGGTGCCGTCCGTGCTGATTCCGAACCCGGATCTTTCAGCTATTCCTGTGGCTCGCGAGCGCGTGTTCGAATTCGGCTCCGGCGCCAACCAGCCTCTGCCAGCCAGCGATCCAGCCGCATTTACGGTTGGAGCAGGCGGACAGAAAGGACCATGGGGCGTTGCAGTCGATGGTGGCAAGACTCTGAATGCCAGCTTCGGCCGCATCTCTGCGGCTCCGCGGTTCGGCACTCGTGAAGTCTGGACCCTCAAGAATGCTGGCGGCGGATGGGATCACCCGATTCACATCCACTTTGAAGAAGGCCAGGTTCTGGGTCGCGCCGATCAGCTCGGCAATCCAGTTGCAGTCCCGGATTGGGAAAAGGGCCGTAAAGACGTGTATCGTCTGCGCCCGGGTGGAAGCATCACCATCACCATGCAGTTCCGTGATTGGGGCGGGATGTATATGGAACACTGCCACAACACAGTGCACGAAGATAACGCCATGTTGGTACGTTGGGAAATCAACGGAGCAGGTGAGCCTTTCCTGAATCCGCTGCCAACCCCGATCGCTACCGCACAGGGTGTCACCTTCAACGCACCGGATGACATCGCTCCAACAGCGTTCTAATTGCTGGAGACAGTCAATAACCAGACAGGCGGTTCGTAGCGCAAGATACGGGCCGCCTGGCCTGATCCAAAGAAAAAATCCGGGACCAGCAGTTTGGGAGCAGGAGTTTTGATATGCGACGGAAGTCAGCCAGTTTTATTGCAAGCGCAGCTATTATTCTTTCCGCTATTTCTATTTTTACTTTTGGTTCAAAGCCCGCTCAGGGCGCGTCCAAATGGCATGAGAATTATTTTCCGAATGTGACCCTCACCACGCAGGATGGAAAGCAAGTCAAATTTTATGATGATCTGCTCAAAGGCAAGATCGTCGTCATCGACATGATCTTTACTCAATGCGTCGATGCCTGCCCGCTGGAAACAGCGCGCCTGCTCCAGGTCCAGAAAATGCTCGGTGATCGCGTGGGAAAAGATATCTTCTTCTACTCCATCAGCATTGATCCTGAGCATGACACCCCCAAGGTGCTCAAGGAATACGCACAGAAATATCACGTTGGCCCGGGATGGACATTTCTTACCGGCAAAAAAGAAGACATCGCTCTGATTAACCAGAAGCTTGGTTTTGAAAACGGCGTCTCAGATCCTGATTCGCGCGACGGTCACTCACCCAGCGTCATGATCGGCGATGAACCGCGCGGTCAATGGATCCGCAACTCCGCCACAGATAATCCGCGCTTCATGACCAACCTGATTCAGGGCTGGCTTGATAACTGGAAGAGCGTTCAGGAAGCAAACCTCGCCAAAGGCGAATCAACCAACATTGGCACCGTGCAGGCAGAGCACGTTCAGATGGATCGCGGCCGCTACATCTTTGGCAGCCAGTGCGCCGCCTGTCATACCATCGGTCACGGAGACAAGATTGGCCCGGACCTTCAGGGCGTCACCAATGTTCGCGACCATGAGTGGCTGGTCCGCTTTATCACCGCGCCAGAGAATATGGTGAAAGGGCAGGATCCCATCGCCTCAGCGCTGTACAAGAAATACAACCAGGTCAACATGCCCAATCTGCACTTGGTGGATGACGACATGGCTCAGCTTCTGAACTTCCTGCAAAGGCAAAGTGCTGACGCTGACAAGCAAAACTCCGGCACTGAAAAAACTGGAGCGGCAAAAACAGATACCGGCTTAACAACGGCAGCTACTGGAAAGTCTTTGCCGTAACTCAAATTTAGCTGCGCTCGATCTTGATCTTGGAGAAGGTTCTACGGAAGCTCTGGTTCGAGCGGTTTACAACAGGCGGTCTGCCCAGGCCGCCTGTATTTATTTTTGCGGCACATCTTTCAGCGCTTTCCTGATTGCCAGCAATTCTGCCAGCACGCCTTCCAGATTCCTCAACGACAATGCATTCGCGCCATCAGATTTTGCCTCCGCCGGATTGTCATGGACCTCCATGAAGACACCATCCACACCCGCGGCCACAGCAGCACGCGAAAGCAGCGGAATAAACTCCGGCTGTCCTCCTGAAACAGCCTTGTCTCCCGCGCCTGACGATGGCAACTGCACGGAATGCGTCGCGTCAAATACCACCGGCGCAAACTGCCGCATAATAGCCAGCGAGCGCATGTCCACCACCAGATTGTTGTAGCCAAAAGAGCTGCCGCGCTCCGTCAGAAAGATATTGTCATTACCGGACTCGCGCACCTTCTGTACCGCATGCTTCATGTCCCAGGGCGAGACAAACTGCCCCTTCTTGATGTTGATCGTCTTCGCATGCTTCGCCGCTGCCACCAGCAGGTCTGTCTGTCGGCAGAGAAACGCCGGAATCTGCACCACGTCCACCGCATCCGCAACTGCCGGAACATCCTTGGCTTCATGCACATCCGTCAGCACAGGCAAGCCAGTCTCTTTTTTTATCTTCCTCAGGATACGCAAGCCTTCTTCCAGACCCGGCCCGCGAAAGCTCTGCAATGAGGTGCGGTTCGCCTTGTCATAAGAAGCTTTGAAGACATAAGGAACTTGCAGCTTGCGCGCGATCGTACTGATAGCCTCAGCCATCTTCAACGCATGAGCTTCGCTCTCAATCACGCAAGGCCCGGCAATCAGGAAAAGATTTTGGCCAATGTTCAGGCCATCCAGCTTAAGTGTGGTTTGATCTGGCATCTTCAAAAAGCTTACATGATTTTCCATTCGCGTGGCATCCGCCGGGCTTCCCTCGGACTTATAATCACGGAACCATGAGCTCACCCGCCGAGATCGCGCAGCCTGACCAGCCGCAGGAGTCGCGTAGCTTGTATCTCGGTATTCAGGCGGTCGATGTTTTCGTTCACGACCTGGAGCGAAGCCTGCAATTCTATGTAGCGCAACTGGGTTTCAAAGTCGTGGCCGATGTCGTCCTGCAATCCGGACAGCGCCGTGTTCAGGTCTCACCTCCCGATGGCACAGCCTCCATCAACCTCATCGCCCCGCCTCCAGACTCAGACGAGCATCAGCTCATCGGCCGCGCTACCCAGGTTGTTTTTGTCACGGAAGATGTTGCGGCGCAATACAGCGAATGGAGAAAGCGTGGCGTCCGCTTTCAACACTCGCCAAGGCTCAGGCGCATCAAATATCTGCAGCAGGCGCCGGCACGGCTTGCGGAGCAGACTCTGCTCTTTGGAGAACAACCGCCGGTGTGGGGCGGCGTCTTCACCCGCTTTGAAGATCCTGACCGCAACTCTTTTGCCCTGATCAGCCTGGATGAAGTCAGCCGCGCCATTGAAGAGCGCCGACGTACCATCGTGGCTAAACTGGAAGCCGAGCGCCGTGCTGCCCATGAACTGGAAATCGCCAAGCAAGTTCAAGCGCGTCTTTTTCCGCAGGTGCTGCCAGAAGAACAAACTCTGGAGTACGCGGGCATTTGCATTCAGGCGCGCGCCGTGGGCGGCGACTATTACGACTTTCTCCATCTCGGCCAGGGCCGGCTGGGCATTGCGCTGGCTGACATTTCCGGGAAAGGAATTGCAGCCGCTCTCATGATGGCCAATTTGCAGGCAAACTTGCGCACGCAAAGCGCCATCGCCTGGGACGAACCTGAGCGATTCCTGCAGTCCGTGAACAACCTCTTTTATGAAAACACTGCAGAGTCCGCTTACGCCAGCATGTTCTTTGGCATTTATGACGATCAGACCCGCCGCCTGCGCTATGCCAACTGCGGCCATCTCTGCGCCTTGTTGCTGCAGCGCGATGGCACGCTTGCACGCCTCGACTCCACCTGCACCGTCATGGGTCTTTTCAAGGATTGGGATTGCAGCATGGCTGAATGCAGCCTGCATGCCGGTGATACATTCGCGCTTTACACCGATGGCGTGACAGAATCATTCAATGACACTGGAGAAGAGTTTGGCGAGCAGCGATTGATCGATGCATTGCAGAAATATCGCGGAGCAGTTCCGCGAACTGTCCTGGACTCTGTGATTGCAGAAGTACGCAGCTTCAGCCCACGCGAGCAACATGACGACATTACTCTCATCATCGCGCGCTGCCGCGAAAGCTGATCAATCTTTCTACCGTCTGACAATCCGCTCTGACCGCAAAAACATCTCCACATCTTCCGTGCTCTTGGCGTCGCGCTGCTTCTGCCGGTTTTCATACGCAGCCTTCACAAAGCTGCTGAACAGCGGGTGCGGCTCCAGCGGCTTGGATTTGAATTCGGGATGGAACTGGCAGCCCAGGAAATAAGGATGGTCTGGAATCTCCACAATCTCCACATATGTTCCGTCTGGCGTAGCGCCGGTAATGCGCAAACCGCCGCCGGTCAAAACGGCTTCATACTCGCGGTTGAATTCATAGCGGTGGCGATGCCGCTCGCTGATCTCCGTTGATCCATACGCCTTGGCAGCCTGGCTGTTGGGCTCCAGCTTGCAGGTCCATGCGCCCAGCCTCATCGTGCCGCCCAGCTCGTCAATGCCGGTGAGCTCGCGCAGCTTATAAATAATGCGGTGCGGTGTGGCCTGGTCAAACTCGCTGGAATTAGCTTCATCCAATCCGCAGACATTCCGCGCATATTCAATACACGCCGTCTGCATGCCCAGGCAGATGCCAAAGTACGGAACTTTCTTCTCGCGCGCATAGCGGATACCGTTCAACATGCCTTCAATACCGCGCTTGCCAAAGCCGCCGGGAACAAGAATGCCGTCAAAGCCTTCTAATTGGCTTTCATAATCGCGATTGCCCTCTTTGCTTTCCAGCCCTTCGGCCTCAACCCACGTCAGGTTCAGCTTCAGATTGTGCGCCACAGCCCCGTGGATCAACGCCTCTTTCAGCGACTTATAGGAATCTTCATACTCCACATACTTGCCCACAATCCCGATATGCACTTCGTCCTTCGGGTTGTAGACGCGATGCATAAGCTCTTCCCACTTCGCCAGGTCGGGCTGCTTGGAATCAATACGCAGATAACGCAACACCAGCGTGTCCACGCCTTCACGCGCAAACACCAGCGGCACTTCGTAGATTGACGCCACATCTTTTGCCGTGATCACGGCCTCGTCTTCCACGTTGCAGAAGAGCGCAATCTTCGATTTCAATTCTTTGGAAAGGAAACGGTCTGTGCGGCAGAGCAAAATATCCGGCTGGATTCCGATACTCAGCAGCTCTTTTACCGAGTGTTGCGTCGGCTTGGTCTTCAACTCGCCGGCAGCGCCAATCCACGGCACCAGCGTTACGTGAATAAAGATCGTGTTGTCACGTCCCAGTTCCTGGCGCATCTGGCGGATCGCCTCTAAAAATGGCAGCGACTCAATGTCACCTACCGTGCCGCCAATCTCCACCAGCGCAACGTCCACATCCTGCGCCACTTTTTTCATCGCGGCCTTGATCTCGTTCGTCACGTGCGGAATCACCTGCACCGTCTTGCCCAGATAATCGCCACGGCGCTCTTTGGTAATGATCTGCTCGTAAATGCGCCCTGTGGTCCAGTTGTTGTCGCGCAGCAGCTTGGCGTGCGTGAAGCGCTCATAATGCCCCAGGTCAAGGTCGGTCTCCGCGCCGTCGTCGGTCACAAAGACCTCGCCATGCTGAAACGGAGACATGGTTCCCGGGTCGACATTGAGATACGGGTCAAACTTCATCAGGTTGACTTTGAGCCCGCGGCTCTCCAGCAGGCAGCCGATTGAAGCCGCCGCCAGGCCTTTTCCCAGTGAAGACACAACACCGCCGGTTACGAAGACATATTTCGCTGCCATGAGCTCCTCGCACAAATAGATTGATAAAGTTGTAAGGTGATTTTTGAGGGTTCTAGTCCCCGGCTCAGAAATGGCTTTTGCCAATGGCCGTTTGCCCATTCACTCCAAAACCGGGCGCGAATGGGGGCCCGTGGGAACCAGTTGGGGTGCACAATCAATTATACAAAAACTGGCTGTGGAAAGCAGGGAAGAAATTAACATCTGGAATCCCCGCAGACATACAAAGCAAGAAGAAGTGCAGTGGCCCAAACCAGGATGACCGGAAAAGCCACAATGGCCAGAAGATAACGCCCCGCCTTATTAGGCCCGGATGACCGGAAGTTCCATTCATTTTTCTGCACATCCGCATCATGCTCCACCACGGAAATGGGAATCGATACCTCTAAAGATTGCCCCATACGATCAACGTGATCCAACTTTCCTTGAATCACATAATCGCCCAATGGCATGTCTTTACTGACTCTCACTTTTAGCAAGGCCGCTTGACCGCTCATTGTGTAAGTCGTCGGTATAGGCGATGCGGTTTGAATCGGCTTGCCATTCTTGTATCGAATCGTGAATCCTTCCGGCGCGCTCAACGAAAGCGAGCCGCCATGGAAGGAAAGATCATAGCCATTATTGAGGTCCTCGGGCAGTCCCATTCTTACCTGGACAGCAATTAGCTCTTCCCGTCCACGCCGCAGCTTGTTATAGCGTGGAACTGCCAGGACTATCGGTATGCGAGATTCTTTCGCAGTTCGCCAATCTCTAACAGGAGCGCTTGCCGTTGCCTCTTGAGCTAACGATGTTTGTCCATACATGACAACTGTAAAAATCAGCGCCAACGTTATGCATTTTCGCCACATAAATTCTCCGTTGACTCAATCTATGGCTCATTCCCGGAATTTGAATAGCGACAAAGTGCGGCATTCGCGTTATGTCGCGGAAATCCGCTCTTTCAGGTGTGATAGGAGATATTTTCCCTGCAAGAAATCCAGCTACTTCGTTCTTACTTTAAGCGACCGCCAGTGGGCCGGAGCTGGAAAGCATTCCTCAATCGTTAATCTCGCTTTCCTGCTTCTGTTCGCGATAGCGCAGTAGTGTCCCCACCGAACAGCCGTCCCACGGCTGAAGTTTGATGTGTCTCCCCGCAACAGAATTCGTGTGTGTGAATGAGAGGCTTCTCTATGAGAAAGTCAGAACCGTTTTCATCTTTGTCCTATTGGAAATATCCGCGTTTATCCGCGCAAATCCGCGGTAAGCTCCTGCTTTTATCTTTGATTTTCGCTGTACCCGCCACAGCACAAACGCCCGCACCGCAGCCCCAACTCGCCGCGGATCTATCGCATTCTCCAGGCTGGGTTGTAATCTCCGTGGAGGACTACCAGCATCTTCGTGCCCGCGCATTCCCTGCTGAGCGCGATCCTGAGCCGCCGCCAGTCGACGCCACTCTTTCCCGTGTCGACTATGACCTTAACGTCGCCGGCGAACTGGCTACCGGCCATGCCAATCTCACGATCGACGTATTAAAAGACGGCTGGGTGCGTGTGCCTGTCCCTTCTGGCTTGCTGGTGCGTGAAGCACGGCTTGATGGCAAGTTGGTCTCGCTTGTCTCTGGCGGTCCCGGCAAGAGTGACAGCCAGCTATCGGCCGTCCTGGCCCATGCTGGACGCGCAGTCCTGCAGATTGACATCGCTCTGCCTGTGAATGCATCGGCGGGTGAAGAACATATCTCCTTGCCATCCACATCTTCCGGCGTTACCCGCGCCTCCGTGCAGCTGCAGCGTCAGGGCATCGACGTAAAATTTACCGGCGGCCTGCTCGCGGAAAAAACAGAATCAGCTTCACAGAGCAAGTGGCTGGCTTATGCCAGCGGCAATGAGCCGCTTACCTTCACCTGGCGGCGCAAGCTGGAAGACCATCACATAACACTGCCGCTGCGCCAGCGCGGATCACTCACGCAGCTCACCAGCCTCGGCGAAGACGCCACCTCTCTCTACGCCGAAGTAAATCTTGAAGTTGTACAGGGCGCAGCCAAAGAAGCTCGCATTCAACTTCCGGAAAACATCACCATCAACCAGGTCTCCGGCGCCATGGTCGCGGACTGGGAGATCAAAAATGGCGAGCTCGTCGTTACATTTCTGGAACCCATCGAGCAGTCGGCCCGGTTCGTGATCAACGGTGAAACCAAAACGCCCCGCGATGGCCACATCGATATCTCACTCCTCCGCCTGCTCAACACAGAGCGCGATACCGGCGGCGTGGCCGTGGAAGTTCTGGGCACAGGCGAGATCAAAGACCTGAAAACGCAAGGTCTGGAAAATGCCGACGCCACCGAGCTCGGTGACTACGTCGCAGGCCGGCAATCGCCCTCGATGGTGGCTTTTCGTTTTCGCTCCGGCGACGCAAAAGCCGCCCGTGCTCTGTCAATAGACGTCGCACGTTACGCTCAGCAGGCAATGCTGATGGCAAATATTGAAGAGGCGCGTTATCGCGTGCTGCTCGATAAAGAAGGAAAGACCTTGGTCGAAGCGCAATATGCCATCCGCAATAACTCACGCAATTTTCTGAAGATCACCCTGCCTGCAGGCGCCGCTATCTGGAGCGCCTCTCTTGCCGGCCAGCCAGTGCGCCCGGGCCAATCTCCAGACGGCAGCCTCCTCTTGCCTCTGGGAAAAACGCATGCCGGTGAAGATGCTCCGCCATTTGTTCTGGAAATTTTTTATCTCGTCCGCGAATCTGCCTGGACAGAGAAAGGAAAAACCGCGCTTGTCCTGCCCACTCTGGACCTTCCCGTTTCGCGTACAGGCCTGGTGCTCTACCATCCTCCGCTGTTTAGGTTGACCGCCGAACCAGGCGCCTTCCGAACAGAAGAGTATGAAGCGCCCCTCTCTCCCGCATTTCAGACAGCCGTTGGTCCTGGCATTGGATCGCCTGCTGCCATCAATGAATCAATGGAGATGGCCAACAAGCCATCACGCACCGACACGCTGAACGCCGGCATTCCACAATCCGCCACGCAAAGTCTCGTCGATAACTTCAAAAACAAATCGTTTGGCGGACGCAGCGCAAAAATCTTGCCCATCCGCCCATCATTCCCGGAATTCGGACCATCGATGTTCTTCGTTTCCGAGCTTACGGCAGAAAACCATGCTCCGGCCCTGGAACTCAGCTATCAGCGCGACAAGAAGGAAGGTGGCAAATGAAAAAGCTTCTGGCAGTTCTCATGATTTTCTCAATCTCGGCCATGGCCCTCGGTGGCGAAAACACTCCGCTTCCTTTGCCCGCTACTGGCAACGTTACCCTCACGCTGGCTGAATACAACAGGCTGGTTGAGCTGGCAGCCAAGTCAGGCAAGAAGCATGATGCTCCGCCACTGCCGTATGCCATTCAACGCGCAGAAATGAAATTGCATGTCACAAATCAGACCGTGTTGGGAACTGTGCAACTGGATGGAGAAGTTTTCAGCAAAGGGGCAGCCAAGGTTCCCTTGACCAGAGGCCTCACCATTCTGAATGCCCGGCAGGAAGGCAAGAATCTGCCGTTCGAACAGGAAGGCACAACATCTACAGCCATTCTTCCAGGCGCGGCTGAATTTTCTGTCGCGCTGGAAACCGGTTTGCCTCTCTCGATTGAAGCTGGCCACGCTTCTTTCATGTTGCCTGTGCCTGCGGCAGGCAGCGTGCGACTTTCGCTCGCAATCCCTGGCGATCACAGCATAGTCCGCATCAGCCCCGGCCTGATTACCTCGCGCACAACGGACAAAGGTCAGACCCTGCTGGAAGCGACGCTGGTTCCCGGCCAACCTGCCACTGTTTGGTGGGCTACCGGCGCGGCGGAGGTTCCAGTCATAAAACATGAAGTACGTTTTCTTTCTGATGTAAAAACGCTGGTCACCGTGAACGATGAAGCACTGCGCATCGCCGCCCTGGCTGATATCACCGTTGTGCAGGGTGATCCTACTCAGTTTGCCCTTGATCTTCCTGCCGGCTATGAGATCACTGGCGTGTCTGGCTCTACCGTCGATTCCAGCGAGATAGATCACGGCCAGCTGATCGTTCGGCTGAGCTCTTCTGCGCCGCGCAGCCATGAGTTTCTTATTTCCATGGAAAAGCCGTTGAGCGGCACAACCGCCGATGCGCCATTCCTCAGCTTCAAAGATTCACAGCGTGAAACCGGTGAAATGCTGGTAGAAGGCACCGGCGCCATGGAGTTAACCGCAACAGAAGGAGGCGGCCTGAAGCGCATCGACGCAAAAGAAGTAAATATCTATCTGCGCTCATTGTCGCGCTATCCGCTGCAGGCAGCATTCCGTTATCATCGCCAGCCCACTGAGACTCCCACGCTAGCCCTTCAGTGGACGCGCTTCCCAGACAGCAATGTGCTCGCCGCTCTGGCTGAACATGCTGAAGTCACGACGCTGGTCACGGTGGAAGGCCGCACGCTAACCGAAGTTAAGCTCACAGTCAAGAACCAGGCACAGCCATTTCTGAAAGTAAATTTGCCTGCTGGTGCAACCATCGTTTCCGCTGATGTTGCCGGAGAAAAAGTAAAGCCCGTACAGGGGCCAGACGGCAATCGCGTTCCGCTTTTGCGCGCTGGCTTCCGTCCCAATGGTCCGTATGAAGTCTCTTTTGTCTTCATGAATTCAGGCGCTCCGTTTGCCAAAAAAGGAGGATCTGAACTTAGTCTGCCCAGCATGGATATTCCCATCAGCTTGCTGGAATGGGAATTCTTTCTGCCCGAGCAATACAAGGTAAAAAACTTTGGTGGCGATGCGATCGCAGCCTATCTTCTGGAAAAACCGATGGATGGTATGCATACACGTTCTATGAGACTAGGGCCGCCAGCGCCCCCGCCTCCGATTCCAGTTGCTACTCCGCTGCCAGCGGTTGCTTTGGGCGGCCCAGTACCAATCTCTGGCCCGGTCAACCTTGATTCCCTTCTCCCCGGACAAATCGGCGGAATAATTACCGATGTATCCGGCGCAGTTGTCGAAGGAGCACAAGTCACGGTAACGAATGCCAACAATGGCATGATCAAAACAGCAGTCACAGACTCTGCCGGCCGCTGGCTGATTTACGGGATGTCTTCCGGCAAGGTCAAAGTAGAAGTAAGCGCGTCAGGGTTCCAGACAAAAGTGCAAAATTTTCGTTATGCAGCAAACCAACCTGCCAGACTGGGTCAAACTCTGAGTGTTGGCTCTACCTCAACAACCATTGAGGTCACATCATAATCCCCCACGATCGAAACGACTCAAAGCCAGATAACAAACACTTTCAACACAAATGGAACCGGCGGTGGCATTGGCGGTGGATATTCAAGAAAAGATCGCGATGAGAAAAGGCAGCAGGCACAGAACGGAGCTTCGTCCAACGTGCTTGATTTGCAGAAACGTGTAGCGAGTGTTTTGCCTGTTCGTATTGACGTGCCACGAGCCGGCAATTCATACCACTTTGCCCGTGCTCTTGTGCTGGATGAAGAAACCAGGGTGACGTTCAGCTATAAGACAAAATCCAATTAGCCGCTGATTGCAGAAACACTTCAGCCGCGAATTCGCACATGTTGGCTTGTGTTGGTTCGCGGCTGATTTTTATTTCACGTATTTCGGCTGCTCGCCTTTACCCCATGGATCATAGCCGTGAGCAAAAACCACGCGGTCAGGGATCGGCGGATGGTCGGCATACCAGAATGAGACTAGCTTGCTGGGATAAGGATAAGACAGGCTTAGTTCGCCCAGCACCTGGAAGGTATGCGCAGCCACTTCTGACGAGTTGGCATTGATGCCATGAGTGACTTCCAGTCCGTAAATATCGGCGTTGTGCTCAAGCTGCCGGCTAAAGCCGTTGCCAATGGGCTCAGCCAGCGTGCCCATAATGAAAAAAATCAAAAACAGCATTGGCACAGTAGCCCAATCACTCAGTAAGCGCATATGCCAGCGTTGCTCAAATCGGGGGAAGGCCCAATTTGCAATGACATAAAGCAGATAGAAACCGACAAAAAGACCGGCAAAAGTCCCCGCTATACCAATTACAACATGATTCAGAACGTAGTGTCCCATCTCATGACCAAAAACAAAAAGGGTCTCTGGAGTCGTAGCGTGCTGGATCGTCGTGTCCCAGACCACCACGCGCTTGGATGGTCCAAAGCCCGTGACGTAGGCATTCAGTGTTGTAACCTTCTCACTGGCCTTCATCAGGAACATGCGGTCTCGTGGGATCTCCATGCCGCCCCGCTGTGTGACCCTCTCAATGGCGTCCACCAGCTGTGGATTGCTTTTATCCAGCGGCTCAAATTTATTGAAGAGAGGATCGATAAATTTTGGCGCGATAAAAATAAAAAAGATGATGATTGGCATCACTATCAACCAGGAATAAAACCACCAGCGGCGCGGGCTTACTCGAATCAACAACATGAATAGCCAGATAAGTAAACTTCCCACAATAAACGAGAGGATTTGTCCTTTGCAAAGATCCGCAAACCACGATCCCCAGCTCTGCACGGACAATCCATATTGCAGGCTGATCTTTTGTTGATACGCACTCAACGGCAAGTCCAGAATGGTGAGCGTCAGCAAAAACAGCGGAACAAAAATCCATGCCTGAACAAATCTGTATCGTGAAACTTTCTCCGCCCAGTCACGATACTTTGCCGCAACACCCAATGACAAAATGCCCAGCAGCACAACCAATGACCACACCAAGCCGATGATCCTCAGCTTGCCGCGCAGTTCATAGAGCGCCGTCGACTTGGCCAGCTTGTCAGGAGGCAGCGTGTACTCAGTGGTTTGAGTTGCCATTGTGCCAGCGGCAGCAGCGGACTGCGTCGCGGCCGGCGTGGCTGAAGCAGCAGGCGTCTGCGCCGTCACCGAATGCGGCAAGGCGCTGAGACAAAAGGCGAGTAAAAATAGAGAAGCAAAAAGCCTCATCAAAAAGCCTCCTGAAAGATTGTCAAGGAAACTGGCTAAGAGTCTATAACGCGAGAGCCGTTTTCCAGTTGTAAAATGTGGTGGTACTCACTTTAGGCAAATTTATGTCAGCCCCACGTTTTACTCCAAGCATTTGTACTTTCCTCGTCTTCATATCACTATTCTGCGTATCTATATGGGCGCAGCAAAATCCCAAGCGGCTCATTATGAAAGATGGCTCCTACCAGCTGGTCACCAAGTGGGAGATCACCAGCGACCGCGTTCGCTACTACAGCGCCGAACGTTACGCCTGGGAAGAAATTCCCAAGGATTTAGTCGACTGGGCCGCGACTGATAAATACAACAATGAACGCGGCGCCCAGCAGAATGAAGCCATCAAGGAAATCGCCAAGGCAGATGAAGCGGACGAACGTGAAGCGCCTCTCGTCTCACCCGGCCTGCGCTTGCCGAATACCGGCGGTGTCTTCTTATTTGATACCTTCAAAAGCCAGCCGCAACTCGTGGAGCTGATCCAGAATGGTAGCGACCTCAACAAGCACACCAGCCGTAACGTATTGCGCTCCGTCATGAATCCAGTCGCTATTTCTTCCACGCAGACCTTTGAGCTAAAGGGCGAGCATGCGCGCGTGCAATCTCACGTTCCGCAACCGGCAATTTTTATCGATGTTGATACCGACAGTTCAGAGCCCAGCTTTGAACAGGCAGCTTCAGACAAAGATAAGCCTCCACGTTATGGTCTTGTAAAAATGGAAAACAAGAAAGACCTGCGTGTCGTGGGAAAGCTGAGCGTGGCAGCCTATGGCAAGACCAGCCAGAAAGAAAACTGGGTGCCGGTTACCGCTTCTTCTCTTGGCGAGTGGACAAAGCTCACGCCTACCGAGCCGCTTGCTCCGGGCGAATATGCCATTGTGGAACTGCTGGAGAAAAAACAGATCAATCTTTTTGTATGGGACTTTGGTTTCGACCCTGCCGCCCCGCAAAACCCCGGAGCATGGAGTCCGCGCGAGCCTGGCAAGAATCAGGGTCCAACGCCTGCGCTGGAGCAGAGGCCAAAATAGTTTTTAGCGTAGGGCTGAGTGCCGAACGCTAACTGCGGAAAATCTACTTCAGCAATCCCTGCTGAGCAACGGCGATATTGTCGCGGCTGGAGTTTTTCACCATATACATCATCTCGTCGGCCTGGCGGATGATCTCATGCGAGCTCTTGGCGTCTTCTGGATAAGTCGCCAATCCCATGCTGCAGCGGACGTTCAAGTTCAAACCATCTTCAGACAGGAAGACGGTCTTGCGCATCATCTCCTGAATACGTTTCGCGACGACCAGGGCAGAGTGCTTGTCAGTCTGTGGCAGCAGGATTACAAATTCGTCGCCGCCATAGCGGAAGGCGTAATCAATCAAGCGGAGCTGTGATTTGATCTTGAAGCCGATTTCCTGCAGCAGCTTGCTTCCCACCAGATGGCCATACGTATCGTTCACATGTTTGAAATGGTCAAGGTCAAGGAAGATCACGCTGAATTCATAGCCAAAGCGCGCGGAGCGGTAAACCTCCGCCTCTAAAGTTTTGTAAAGATGGCGCGCATTGTAGAGGCCGGTGCAATCGTCAGTAATCGTGAGTTCCTGTATCTTCTCTACGGCGCGCGCGTTGTCAATCGCAATGGCCGCATAGTCGCAAAGCGCGTGCAGGAAGAACATCTCCTGCTCGCCAAAGCTCTCCATGGCACAGTTAATCAGCTGAATCACGCCCAGTACGCGGTGCTTGGACTGCAGTGGCACGCAGATAATCGACCGCGTCTTCCACTTGGTCATCTCGTCAATGCGTTTGGCAAAGCGGGGATCGTTATAAACATCAGGGACGATGAGTGATTCGCCATGGCGGGCCACCCATCCGGCAATTCCCTCCCCCACCTTTAGACGGACAGTCTTGAGCGTTTCGGCGGCATCGCCCACGGCAATGGCGAAATACAACTCGTCCTTCTGTTCATCGACCATCAGCAGAGACCATGTGTCAGGACGGAAGAATTCCGCCATCTTGTCCATGATGGTCTGCAGAATTGAATCGAGATTCAGCGACGAGGTCAGGGCCTTCGCGACATCGTTGAAGATGGCGACTTCCTGCAGTTGCCTCTTTGTTTTCCGCTCCGGTCCTTCAGACTCGTTCATCTAGGGGGTAATCCTCTTGAAGCAACTGAAAATACTCGAACTTTTTGCGTATTATCGCTTGATTTTACGAAATCGGCAACCGGACAATAGACCTGAAACCTTTGGGTAATAGCCCTTACGTACCCTGAAAGTAGTTGTCGAATCAATCATTTCGGGGTATTTTGTTACCTGTCCGAAGTTTGGGCTTACTTAAGTTATGGGCCAAGTGACCGACTTACCGACAAAAGGCAAAACCAATGGAGTCGCCATGGGTGGTTTTGGTGACCGGCTGCGTCGCGAAAGAGAGATGCGTGGCATCACTCTGGACGAGATCATGGAATCCACCAAGATTGCGCGCCGTCATCTTGAGGCCCTGGAAAAAGAGCAGTTTGATCAACTGCCCGGTGGCGTCTTTAATAAAGGGTTCGTCAAGGCCTATGCCCGTTTTCTTGGATTAGACGAAGATCAGGCAGTGGCTGATTATTCGGCTGTCGCCAATGAGCAGCCTGAGCCGGAAGACAAGTTCCCGCTGGAAGTCCATGAGAAGCCCGATCCTGATCTGAATCCCAAACGTTCTTATGTGCCGTTTGTCTTTGCCGTCGCGGCATTGGTCGGTGTACTCGTGGGCTACGGAGTCTGGACAAAATACAAGCCTCATACACCGGAAAATGCTCAGGTCACGGATTCTGCCCCTGCCGCAACAGAGCCGGTTCAGCAAGCTTCAACTCCTGCCTCCACCACAGCTCCTTCAAGAACTCCAGTTTCACACGCAGCACAGCCAACCGCGGCAAGCACTCCTGCCAGGCCGCAGGCAGTGAAGCCACAGGAACAAGCTTCAACAGAAACTACTCCGCCCGCACAGCCGGAGAAAGTCTTCTTCGTCTCCATTAAAGCCCGGGAAGACGCGTGGGTTTCGATTGTGGCTGACGGAAAGTCCGTGATGGAGCGCGTCATGAACGCGGACAAACACAAGAAGATTAAGGCAGGCAAATCGCTCATTCTTAGAACCGGCAATGCCGGTGGAATTGACGTGAGCTTTAATGGCAGATCACTTGGACCTTTAGGAAATGAGAACGAACCACGCACTCTCACCTTCGGCCCAACCGGACTCGTCTCCCAGCCCTAGACTCAGGCCGACTCAGGCCGATAATATATCTGTAATTTCATTTCACAGCGAAAAATGCCCCATTCGGCTGCATTTACGCCGTATTAACGCCAAAACGTTGTTCTGGCTGGGCTTCTTTGGATAGTCTTGATAAACGGTATCCTTGGAGAAGATTTACGCTGGCAGTTAAGAAATTTTAGGAGGCAAGCCATTGGCTTCACGCGAAAAGTTTTTGTTCACATCTGAGTCGGTCACGGAAGGCCATCCAGATAAAATTGCAGACCAGATTTCAGACGCGATTCTGGATGCGTGCATTGCAGAAGATCCTTACAGCCGCGTCGCCTGCGAAACGCTGACGGCCACCGGCCTGGTGGTAATTGCCGGCGAGATCACAACTAAAACTTACGTTGATTTTCAAAAGACCGTTCGCGGGGTGGTGCAGGCCATTGGCTATGACAATGCACTCTATGGATTCGATTCCAACACCTGCGCCGTGATTTCCAGCATCAACAAGCAGTCAGGCGATATCGCCATGGGCGTCGACACCGGCGGCGCCGGCGACCAGGGCATGATGTTCGGTTACGCCACTAACGAAACCGAAAACTACATGCCGACGGCAATTGATCTGGCGCACAAACTTACGCTACGCCTCACTGAAGTCCGCAAGAACGGCATGCTTCCTTACCTCCGGCCTGATGGCAAATCTCAAGTCACAGTTGAATATGATTCAAACCACAAGCCGCGCCGCGTTGATGCCGTTGTGATCTCCACGCAGCACGCTGATTCCATTGACAACGAAACTCTGCGATCTGACATTATGCGTCATGTAATTCAAGCCGCGGTTCCGGCAAATCTGCTCGATGCCGACACCAAATATCACATCAATCCCACCGGACGCTTCGTGATCGGCGGCCCCATGGGTGATACCGGTTTGACCGGCCGCAAAATTATCGTCGATACCTACGGTGGCATGGGCCGTCACGGCGGCGGCGCTTTCAGCGGAAAAGATCCGACCAAGGTCGATCGCTCTGCCTGCTATATGTGCCGTTACATCGCCAAGAATATTGTGGCTGCAGGTCTTGCTGACCGTTGCGAAGTTCAGCTCGCCTACGCCATCGGCGTCGCCGAACCGGTCAGCGTTCTTGTTGACACCTTTGGCACCGGCAAGATCAGTGAAGAGAAGCTGGAGCAGCTCGTCCGGGAGAATTTCCAACTCACTCCGAAAGGCATTATCGAATCGCTCAAGCTGCGCCGTCCTATTTACAAGAAGACCGCAGCTTACGGGCACTTTGGCCGTAAAGATCCCGACTTCACCTGGGAAGCTACGGACAAAGCCGCCAAACTGCGCGAGCAGGGCCAGCAAGCCGGATCCAAGGTCAACGCTGGCGCAGCCCGGTAAGAATATTTTTACTGTTGGTCATTCCCGAATAAACCCTGGCGAGTGAGGAATCTGTTCTAATAGAGACAGGTTCTTCACTGCGCTCAGGATGGCTGGGCAGTTCGCGTTCAGATGATTCAATCTTCTTTTTAAAAATTTGTTTGCCTGCTAAGGCATTTGGAACAGGAAAAATATGTCAACAACTGTCGCTCCGCAAATTTCTTTTGACGTCAAGAGTCTTGAGCTGGCCGATCTCGGCAAGCGCCGCATTGAGTGGGCCAACCAATCCATGCCGGTGCTGCAAAGTATCCGCAAAGAGTTCATCAAGAACCAGCCTTTAAAGGGCATTCGCATCTCCGCTTGCCTGCACGTCACCACTGAAACGGCCAATCTGGCCATCACGCTGCGCGATGGCGGCGCCGAGGTTGTGCTTTGCGCTTCCAACCCGCTCTCCACGCAGGATGACGTGGCCGCCTCGCTCGTGCGCGACTACAACATCTCCGTTCATGCCATCAAAGGCGAGGACAACGAGACATACTATAAGCACATCCTCTCCGCGCTGGACCACAAACCACACATGACCATGGATGATGGTGCTGACCTGGTCTCCATCGCGCTTACCAAGCGGCAGGACGTATTAAACGGAATCATGGCCGGCACCGAAGAGACCACCACGGGTGTGATTCGTCTCCGCGCCATGGCAAAAGACAATCAGCTGCGTTACCCGATCATCGCCGTGAACGATGCGCTGACCAAGCACATGTTTGACAATCGCTACGGCACCGGCCAATCCACCATGGATGGCGTGATCCGCTGCACCAATTCGCTGATCGCGGGCTCTAAGTTTGTCGTCGCCGGTTACGGCTGGTGCGGACGTGGTCTTGCCTCCCGCGCACGCGGCATGGGCGCCGATGTGATCGTCACTGAAATCGATCCAACGAAGGCCATTGAAGCCGTGATGGATGGCTATCGCGTGATGTCAATGGTGGAAGCCGCCAGGATTGGCGACTTCTTCGTAACCGTTACTGGCAATAAAAACGTAGTTGCCCGCGAGCATTTTGAGCTAATGAAGAATGGTGCAGTGGTCGCCAACTCCGGCCACTTCAACGTGGAAATCGATATCCCCGCACTGGAAAAGCTGGCTTCATCCAAGCGCCAGACCCGTGACTTTGTGGATGAATACGCCATGAAAGACGGCCGCAAAATCTATTTGCTCGGCGAAGGCCGCCTCATCAACCTGGCTGCCGCGGAAGGCCATCCCGCTTCCGTGATGGATATGAGCTTTGCCAATCAGGCGCTCTCCGCTGAGTACCTGGCCAAGAACTACAAGTCGCTCGAGAAGAAAGTTTATCCTGTACCGGAAGATCTGGACAAGAAAGTCGCCCGGCTAAAGCTGGAATCCATGGGTGTCAAGATCGATAAGCTCACTGCCGAGCAGGAAGAATATCTGGCGAGCTGGAGCGAAGGAACCTAAATCAGCCATTAGTAATGGCAGCGGCGACTCCAAGAGTCGCCGCTTTTATTTTGAGAGACTGCGTATCCCCGCGCTAACTTTTTATGTTTTCATCCACACCTGCCAGCAGAAGAATCCCAGATAACTGATCGCAAACGACACAAAGAGCGACGTCAGCAGTATGTGCCCAACCACAAACTGCTTTCCCTGCGGCCAGTCTTTATGGGAGAAATAAAAGGCATCCACGCCGACTCGGAACGCCCAAAAGATTCCGATGAATAGACTCAAGCCTATCGCGGCGCGATCGCCTTGCAGAAATTCTTTGTGAAGCGCCAATGTGAATGAACCGAAGGCAATGATCGTAAGCACGGTAAATGTGCTCTGCACCCAGAGCAGTTTGCGATTGAATGGCCGCAGCTTTACCAGGTCTTCTTTCCAGCCAAGCTGGAACGGCACTTGAAAGCTGGCGCATAACGCGATGAAGTGCCCAATGCCAACCAGCCATAGATCAACGCCAAAAAATCTTTCTATCAGTGAATTTGTCATAATGCGTGCACCGCCTTCATGCATGGAATAACAACGTGAAAAATAAATGGTGGATGAAACAACAAGAATGCCGGGCCGGCAACTACTGCGATGGCAAAGAGCCTGCCGCGCCAGCCTTGCCGCAAATTGAATCGCTTGCCGAATGAAGATCGTTCCAGCGCGGCCGCCACCCCCTGAAGCGCGAAATAAAATGTTGGTAAGCCATATCCGCCGTGTGCCGGCAGTGATATCACAAGCTCATGAATCAGCCCGGAAACGATGAAAACCAGGAAGCTCGCGGCTCCAGTTCCAAACTTCCTTCGCACGGGCTCAAAGACAAACCGATGGGCCAGATCGCGGAAGCCTACGTTCCAACGCCTTCCCCAGAATTCACTCAAAGTCTTGGCAAACAATGGAGCCTGCATGATTGGCGTCGCGTTCACGCCTTGGGTCTGCCAAATCAACGCCAACAATCTGAAGCTGCCAAAATGCAGGATGAATGCCACACCCAGCATGCCGGTGAAGCCTTGTAATAAGGGTTGAGTCGGGGGCACGGCTCGTGCGCCAAAGCAAAACAGAAATATACCTAGTGCGGTTGTAAGGATCGCCTTTAACCAGGCGGATAAAAGAGGTCGCGCGACGCTTGCCTTGCTATCTAAAAACCCCTTCGCATCCATCCCGGGCCATGCCAGCAGGTAAGCGGGAGACCGCCAGGCAGCATGTGGGATTTGCGTTCTCCATCTACGCCAGGTCAGCCACTTGAGGCTGAAGTAAATTGAATATGCAAGCAGCCACATGAACGCCCAGGATGGCACATATCTGCTGACTGCTATGACTGAACCGGGCAGAACCACAACGGGAAGCCAGTCGGGCAGATTCGATCCTGAAGCCCCAGAAGGCGTCGATGCTCCGCTAGTCCTTTCCATTCCGATTCTGCGAACCATTGAAAGCATGGCCTAAGCATAAACCATTATTTGAACATGTTCAAATACTAAATAAAGCAATGTTTTCAATGCCGTGCAAGAACCCAGATTATTTCCGTTCTTTAATTTGCAGTCCTTATTTGCTCTCTAAGATACGGCGGAGCAAAACCAACTGCCCGAGGTGATAAGCGTTATGGTCAGCCACAAGCAAAGCCTCACGCAACAGGGTCTGGCCGTCGCCATGCGGAATCTCGGCAAACAAGTCTTCTTCCGGGTCGCTGACCAGATCGCTCATGGCTTTCAGGTCGGCCTGTATCTGCTTCACGCTTTTGTCCCAGGCTTTGTCGTCAGGAGGCGCTTCAGTCTTGGGCCAGTATTCGTCAGGCCATTTGGGAGATTTATGTTTCGCGGCCTTGCTGAACTCAAGAATGTCCCACTGGGCAATACGGATATGCTCCAGCAATTGCCACGGCGTATGCGGCGAGCCTTTCGGCTTGGCGCCGCGCAATTTGGCTGGAAAATCCTTGATGGAGCTTTCCAGATCGACGTGAGCTTCAGCCTTGGTTAACAGATTGATCAAATGCTGGCGGAGAGGGTCGGACTTTTTCATATCAAAATTGGATGATAGGGGTTACTGGAGCGCTGCAACTTACTGAAAATAAGGCGTTCAAAATTCTGTATTTTTTTGTTCCACACCGTTAAAGCCCTGTGTCTCACCTATCAAGCAGGCTCATCCGTCGACTGCTAAATAAAAGGGCTGGGGGACCCGGAACCCTCTGGCCCTTTTTGTTCAATTTTTTTGCCGTCCAGAAAGCACTATTAAAGTAGACTCTGCACAGTGTGGCTTTGTGCCCAATCTGTGGCTCGGAATGGTAAGGGAGTGTAGTGATGGTTCAGTTAAGCAAACGGTCTGTCCTGATGGGAAGACTTTGGATGGTCCTGTTGGCCTTTGCCATTGCTGGCTCATGGGGTTGCGGAGGCACATCAGCAAGCGCATCTTCCTCGGCGCCAACTCCCACACCCACTCCAACCCCTGGTCCGTCGCCGACTCCTACTCCAGTGCCTTCAAATGTTTTGGAGCTTAAGGTTCTGGATACAAGTGTTCCGGCAAGCGGAATATTTCAGTTCCAGCTCTCCCTTACTGAGCCCAAACCGATTGGTCATGGCAGCACGCGTCCCAATGTCCCTTCAGGTCCGGTGCGCGGCGTTTCCGTGAATGATCCGTCAGGCCAGGCGGTGGGAATCGCCGTTGTGAACAATACCACCGGTATTCAGATTCAATTAGCGTCACCCAATGGCCAGGTTCCGACATTCGGCACAGATCCAAATTATCCGATCGTTACTCTGTCGATGGACCTATCGCAGGTCGCCCCGGCTATGAATCCAGGCGATACATCTACCATCAGCATTGATCCCAATCCGCAGTTTTTCCCTGATGCCTCTAACCAGGTATATCCCAAGATCACCACTGCGGCGGGAACGCTAACGATCGCTCCGGCAGGAAGTCCTGGCGTAACTGATGTAATTCCCGGCGGGGGCTCTCTGCCAAATGGAACAGTCATAAAAGTTTTGGGCGTTGGATTCACATCAAATACACGCGTCTCCATCGAAGACACGAATATCGTGACGCAGACCTTTATTAATTCTGGCGAGATCGATGTAAAAATTTGTACCGCAGCTGGTCTTGCCGATGGAGCAACTACATGTCCGGCAGCGGACGGTGTCGGCCCAACTTTCCAGCTGGATGGGGAGCGCGTCCGCGTAAAAGACCAGAACAATAACGTAAACGAATATTATTCGTATCTGCGCGCTGATGACGCGTCAGCAACGCCCAGCAACACGGCGCTGATTGGTGAAGTACATCCCATGTTCTCTCACCAGTTGTACACCACGGCCACCATTCCGCTTGTGAACACGACAACGCAGTTCACCGGAGTCTCAGTGCAGAACACCTCCGGCCTGTTGTCCACCATTGTGATCACCCTGACTGACGATAATGGCACCAATCTTGGAAGCGTGCAGTTTCAGTTGGCGGACCGGAAGAAATCGACTCGTGATGTGATCGCGGACTTTTTCAGCGGCGCAGTTCCGGTCGGCGCAACAAAGATAAAGGTCACCTCCACGCAACCGGTCCAGGTGCTGGGCATGCTGGGGGATACCTCTTCTGGAACAGTAACGCCCGTCATTCCTCAGTAATGCGGTTGCGCTACTGCGCGCGGGCTTGAACAGTTTCAGCCTTCATCTGTTGTACTTCCTGCAATTGCTTATGCCATTTCTTGTGCTTCTTTTTGGTGTGATTGGGCGCGGATGGGTCCTGATAAAACGCCAAAATGTTGTCCCGCAAATCTGCGGTCGTGCCGACAAATTTAATTTTCGTTAGTTTATCCAGCAGTTTGGCGTAGGTCTCGTCGGTAAGCCGGTATTCCCCCGGCGCAGTAGGCTTGCCGGTATCAAAATCTTTATTCGGCAGATCCAATTTGCCATTTTTAAAATCATGCAAATAGCCACGATATTGCTCAAGGGTGGTGTTCACGCTCTTGAGATACAGCGTTTCAGTACTCGGATTGGGCATCTTGAAATCAACAGTCTTGAGCGGCCCAATTTTAGGGATAAGCTTGAACAGAAAAGCCAATAATTTGGAGCCGAAGCCCGGCTTTTGATATTCCTTACCCCACTGTCTTTCATATTGCGCGCGGCTCACGTTGTACAGAAACTTGTCGCGTGCAAAGCTGGGATCTTCTTTCACCATCTCATCTTTCTTGGTAAGCAGGGCAACACGCGTCATCTCCGGAATGACCCGGCTGACAGACCAGCGAAATGTCCCTAGCGAAAGATCGACGTTCTTGAAGATATCTTCCAGCTTGACGCCGTACGTTTTGACGAATGCCCGTTCTAATAACGGCTCGGCTACTTCAAAGCCGATGAAATCGCGATAGGCGTCAGAGGTGAAACGCTGCCTGGCTACCTGCACTACATCAAAGCCAAACTCCGTGCGAATGTGGGCTTTATTGTCCTGGTCATAAGTAACGATCGGGCCGTATTTGGCGCGTAACTTGGGGAACTCTGCGGCAACCGCGGCGTTCACTGCCGGGTGTCCTACAATGTCAGAGGCATAATGCGCCAGTGCTCCAAGCGCAAACGCATATTCATTGAGGTCATTAGCTTCGCTCAGCAGATTTCCCACAAAATCACCGCTGCGAACATAATGCACCAGATCACTGAACATCTTGTTGCCAAACGGATAATAGCCCATGTCCTGAATCAGGCATCCCCCGTAAGCGTAAGCATGCGCCTTGTGTAGATCGTCTGCGGTGGCAGCAGGAAATTTTTCTAGCAACGAAGGCCTGATCGAGTCGGCCCAAACGAGATCGACAATCTCTTCATGGGTCAGAACAGAGTAGCCGCTGCAGGCCTGCGAAAGCCCGCATACCGTCAGGATCGCCGCCAGCAGCACACGCATCTGCTTTGCCATGGAGTCCTTTCCAAAGAAAATTGAGAACTGCTGGCCCATTCTGGATTAGATGCCGTATAGGCGTTCCAGAATTGCTCAAGCAAAAAAAGCATATGTTGTTCTCAAATGGCTGTTTGCAACCCCTTTTTCACTTCTAAACGCCCTCCCAGCAAAAAAGCACGCAGCCATCAATGAAATGGCTGCGTGCTTCTGTTTTAGCAAAGTGCTTTTGCTTATTTCTGTGCTTCTTTGGATTCGTGAACCACGGCGTGCACTGATTGCACGAATGGACGGGCAACATCCGGCGCCGGAACTTTGCCCAGCAGGATTGATTTAAAGGCAACGTCCTTGCCGTAAACTGCGGTGGTGGAATCGTTGTCCTGCTGAATCACCGCGCCTTCCAGGGTCAGGCCGGCAAAGGCTCCCTTCGAACGTGAGTAAGTCAGCATTTGGGTATCAAGTTTCCAATCAGTGCCTGCGGAGGCGTGGCGGCCTACCGGGCCGGCCGCTGCAGAACCTTCGCCGCTGATTTGGAATTTGCTGGAAAGCAGCTGTTCCATGCCCTTGTCATTCATGACCAGCATGATCAAATCGACGCTTTCAACGCCAATCTGCAGTCCCCAGCTTCCGCCGCCTACTGAAATAAATGCAGGTGCGCTCCAGCCTTCGCCCGTACGGCAGGTTGCTACGCCGCGTCCATGCTTGCCGCCAAATCCCAGACCGCCCTTTACCAGGTGCGGAACAATGGCAATGCATTTTGCCTTTGCCAGTACTTCTTCAGGAATTCCTTTGTCAGGCGCTGCCACCATCTGGTTCAGAACTTCAGACGATCTCTGCAGGCGTTCTGTTGAATCTTCTTTTGCCCCAGCCCAGCCAATACTTGCCAGACCGATAATGGATAACACTGTCAAAAACTTTTTCATAGACCTCCTTGGTCACTTTCAAAAAATGTTGCGGAACCCGACACTTACTTCCAAACCGTTGATCATTCCGAGAAAAATGATGAGAAAGCGCTCCGCTCCCTCAATCAACAATCACCCCAAAGATGTGCGCCGGAAGACAAAATTCATCAGCCCCAGAATTGTAATCAGAACCAGCAGCAAAGGCATAACGGACGGTCCAAAAGCTGCCGCCAGGCCGATGATCCAAAGCAAAATGGCCACCGTAAAGATTGTCCAGAACACAGGTTTTTCTCTCCGTGAAAACCACGTAAAAAAAATAAAATGAGCAGTGTGATTAGAGTTTTTGTCGCACGTCCTGAAAGAACGCTTAGTTCAAAGGTATTGATTTACCTGTTTCCCGAAACTTCTACTTACACTACCTACCCTCACTTCTGATTATGTTTTGGCATTTCGGGTTGTGTCGCCTTAACTCGTTAGGATCGATTTTGTACCCCGGACGAAGGGACTACATCTGATTTCGGTGGGTTTCCCGTATCGGAGCAGCTGGTCAGAGCTGTACAATGCTGATTCCTTTGTTGCCTTTGCCCAAATCCGCATCCTGTTTCCATTCCGGATAGCGTTTAAGCAGCCCCCATGTTTTTTCGTCAGAGATGCGCCAGTCTTCCCCGGCAATGAAACATTGAATCTCTGCGGAATTCTGCTCGCGCTGAAGCTCTTTTTGCAGTTCGATCCGCAATGCGCCGCCTACTCCGCTGGAGCCATATCCATGGATCAACTTCACCGCTGCGTATCCCTGCTTGCGGGCTGTGTGTAGCTCATGGTGCATCCGCAGCCGCGCCTTTTCCACCAGCGGCATGCCTTCTTCAAGGTTGATGATCTTGATGAGCGCAGGCTTACGCGACATGCTGCCAGTGTAGCTGCTGCTCTGGGGCGCGCGAAATCATTTATCATCAGAAATTGCTATGAGCATGAAACAGATTGCTGATTGGGCATTGAACACCGTTACGCAGCGCGGCGCCAGTTATGCGGATGTGCGCATTGTCGATCATCGCCAGCGTTCTCTTGCCACCAAGAACGGCAAAGTCGGCCATGCCGCCAGCGCAGAAACGCTCGGCATTGGCATTCGCGTTCTTGTCAATGACGCCTGGGGATTCGCCTCCACTGACGATCTCAGCCGCGAGGCGGTTGACAGGACAGCAGTGCAGGCGCTGGAAATCGCGAAAGCTTCCGCCACAGTAAAAGAAGAACCTGTGCGCCTGGCTCCGGAACCGGCCGTGACCATTGACTGGACCTCGCCATACAAAATCGATCCATTCAGCACCTCTATCGATCAGAACTTCGATTTGCTTACCAGCATTGACGCCGAGCTGCTCAAAGTTAAAGGCGTGACCCTGGCTGAGAGCAGCATGCAACTTGGCCGCTACGAACAGTGGTTTTACAACTCTGACGGTTCAGACATTCATCAGACGCGCATGATCACCGGGGCAGGTTTCTGTGCGCTGGCCTTTCAAGGCACAGAGATCATGAAGCGCTCGTATCCTAATTCCTTTGGCGGCCAGCACCAGAACAGAGGATATGAATTGATTGATGAGTTAGACCTGCTGGGCAATGCGCGGCGCATTGGTGAAGAGGCAGATGCCCTGCACAAGGCGGAGCGCTGTCCCGAAGGCAGGATGAATCTGGTTCTCGATTCTTCACAGCTCGGTCTACAAATTCACGAGTCGGTCGGTCATCCCATTGAGCTTGATCGCGTGTTGGGCATGGAAGCTAACTTTGCCGGCACATCTTTCCTCACGCTCGATAAGCTGCGCAATCTACGCTACGGCAGTGAATTGGTCAACGTTGTTGCCGACGCTACCGAACAGCACGGCCCTGGCTTGGGCACATTTGCCTATGACGACGAAGGCGTACAGGCGCAGTGCACGCCTATCATCACCAACGGTCTTTTCACTGGCTATATCTCTTCGCGCGAAACAGCCCACACCATCGGCGAGAACCGCTCCAACGGAACTATGCGTGCCGAAGGCTGGAACCGCATTCCTCTGGTCCGCATGACCAACATCAGCATTCTTCCCGGGAAAAAGCCGCTCACCTTTGACCAGTTGATTGCCGATACCGACGACGGCATTTATATGCAGACGAATCGCTCCTGGTCGATTGACGACAAGCGATACAACTTTCAGTTCGGCTGCGAGATTGGCTGGGAGATCAAAGGCGGCAAGCTGGGCCGCATGTTCAAGAATCCTTCTTATTCCGGCATCACGACAGAATTCTGGAACTCCATGGATGCAATTTGCTCACGCGACCAATGGACTTTGTGGGGTACGCCAAACTGCGGCAAAGGCCAGCCCATGCAGACTATGGGTACCGGACACGGTGCGTCGCCGGCACGGTTTAAGAATGTGAAAATTGGAACTGCGTACAAAGGAAATTGATTTTCACCACGGAGACACGGAGGCACAGAGAAAGCAATGCTGGATCAGGCGCGGGCGCAACAGATCTTCGACAAGGTGAAAAAGTTTTCTTCAGCTCCCGAAATCGAGGTTCTCTTTTCCTCCACCAATCATGCACTCACCCGCTTTGCTAACAACACAATTCACCAGAACGTGGCGGAGGTAAATGAGGTTGCGTCGGTCCGTGTGGCGTTTGATGGCAAGACAGCACGAGCAACCACGAATCGTTTTGACGATGACAGCCTGAAACGCGCGGTTCAATCGGCTGAGAGTATTGCAAAGGTTCAGGAACCCGATCCCGATCTACTCCGGATGTCTTCAGCCAACGACGGAAAAGGCGTACAAACTCCCACAAGATGGTTTGACCAGACGGCTGCTATCACGCCTGCTGACCGCGCTGAAGGCGTGGGCAAGATTGTTGCTATTGCCAAAAAGAACAAGCTCGTCACAGCTGGCATTTATTCCAGCACACAGAGTACGGAAGCTGTGGTCAACTCGAAAGGCGTGAGCGCATTTCATCGCCAGACCTCGGCAGAAGTCTCAATCACTATGCTGGCAGACAGCTCTTCCGGATGGCAAAAAGCAAATTCTCCTGATGTAAAGAATGTTGATCCAATCCGTCTGGCGGAAATCGCGGCGCAGAAAGCTCATGGCTCAATCAATCCACAAGAGCTTCCGCCGGGAAAATACACAGTGATCCTTGAACCGGCCGCCGTGCTGGATTTGGTCGGCTTCATGTTCTGGGATTTTGGCGGCTTGGCGATTCTTGACCAGCGTTCGTTTCTCAACAATCGGATTGGAACAAAACTTTTCGGCGAGAACATCACCATCGTGGATGATGTCGGTCATCCTCTGCAATCGAATGCCGCCTTTGATGGTGAGGGCGTGGCGCGTCATCGCGTGAACCTGGTGGAAAAAGGTGTGATTCAAAGAGTGGTCTATGCGCGTGGCACGGCGGAGAAGATGCGCAAGTCTGAGTTCAAAGACAAAGTCGGAGAGATCACAGTTACTGGCCATGGCTTCCCTCTTCCCAACGAGATGGGTGAAGCGCCGACAAACATAGTTTTTGTCACTCCGGGCGGCGAACAAACTGTTGATCAGATGATTGCCAGCACGGAACGCGGCATCCTCATCACGCGCCTTTGGTATATCCGCGAGGTCGATCCTTACGAGAAGATCCTCACCGGCATGACTCGTGACGGCACATTCCTTGTGGAGAATGGCAAGGTGAAACATGGGCTGTTGAATTTCCGCTTCAACCAGAGCCTCATTGAGATGCTCAACAGCGTGGAAACTATGGGTAAAGCCGTGCGCGCAAGCGGTGAAGAATCGTTCGATATGGTGGTTCCGGCCATGAAAATTCACGGCTTTAACTTCACTGAAGTAACCAAGTTCTAAGCTGATTTTCAGTGGCTTTTTGGCCATCTGCGCTGGCGCATGTCCTTTGGTGCGCGGCGAATACCAAAGTAATCTTGGGGTGTTCGTGGCAGAAGTGTAACCTCAGATGTAGAGGTGCAGGAGTGAACGAAGCCAAAACACTCAGCGCAGGCTTGGGCCCAGCAGACACAAGAAGTTCAGTACGTTTTCCACTCAGACTTCCTATTACAGTTCGCACCGCGGACGCACATGAATACTTTGCTGAGACGGCTGATATCTCAGCAGGAGGCGTTTTGTTCCACACGCAAAGCCCGCTTGCGGTGGGAGCGGTGATACGTTTCCGCATTGTGCTTCCTGCCGCCGTTCTGGGAACCGATACCGACGTCCAGGTGAACTGCACCGGGCGCGTTGTTCGCGCGCTGGATGAGAAAGCCGAAAAAGGCAGCAAAGCCATTGCCGCGGTGATTGACGAATATTGCTTTGAGCGCATCCTGGCCAACAGCCTGGCAGCAAGCTGCTGACAAAGATTTCTCGTAACGACTGGAAGCTGTGTTAACTAGCGCAGCTAAATTTTGATCCGTAAAAAGGCGGCATACAAGCCGCCTTTGTATTTGTGCCGCCGATTCATTCACAAAGTAAATGTTCTATGTTTCCGAAATGGCGTTTGCTTGCCAACTAAAACAATTTTTTCTTCCGTAAAAATCAGGCGGCGAAAATCTAACCTCCACCTGCCTGTATAATGAATTGTCCCAACCTTCGCCGGAGAGATGGCCGAGTGGCTGAAGGCGCACGCTTGGAAAGCGTGTATACCTTAACGGGTATCGTGGGTTCGAATCCCACTCTCTCCGCCATACTGACCCCACACACCCCGGCTACTCTACATTTAACTCTGAAGTCAGGCTCGGCCCGGATCAGCCCCTGGCGTTTCTTATATGATTCTCGCGCAATCCGTAGCGCCGGCGCCGGCTATCAGGGAATGCCTGGGTGGCCCTGATGGTCTTCGGGCGCGAAGAACTCAATCAGGAGCAAAGTTCTTGAAATCATACGTCGTTCCTTCCAATCGTTCCTGATCCTTGTTTTCCATATTCAGAAATTTTCCCCTTGCACTTGCAACGAAGTGGCATCTGTGGTTGTAGAATTCTGCCCATAGTAATTGCACGCCAGTATAGGAAAATTTAGCCCCATTCATTTCGACCGATTTCATACCGGCTTCCTCTGTTTATCTTTAATTAACAGAAGCAGCGTAACCCATGACAATGAGGTCACGAAAAATGAAACTTCCCCAAGGAAAGATCAGATTCTTATCCGTGTTGTTCTTTTTGGTCCTGGCTGTGAACTTCATGGCCGGGCAAGCCATCAAGCGGGGTAACAATGCCGCCGGCGATCCAGTGCCTGATGATATCAACCACACTCACAAAGGAAATCCCAATCAAACATTGCCTGCGATTGCAGGGCCTGTTGGACAAGCTGTGGTCACCGGTAATGGCATCAATTATCACGGTGGCCCGGTCATGAAGGGAAATCCCGTAAACATCTACCTCATTTGGTATGGCAATTGGTCTGGCACCGGATCCAACACGGCTGCAACCGTCAGCACGGTTGAACACTTTGTCAGCACTTTGGGTAATACGCCTTACGAAAAAATCAACACCACGTATGGTGACACCACCGGAAATGTGAGCGGGAACTTGACATTTGCCGGCCACACTTTCGTGAACACCACCACCAATCTCACGGATGCGCGACTGAAGACCACAGTCAGCAATGCCATCAGCAGCGGTGCATTGCCGAACGATGCCAATGGCGTCTACATGGTGCTTTCATCCTCAAATATCAATGAGACGTCAGGCTTCTGCACACAGTACTGCGGATTCCACACACATGCTACTCTGAGCGGCACTGACATTAAGTACGCCTTTGTTGGCAATCCCGATCGTTGCCAGAGCGGTTGCGAAGCCCAGACCACAGGCCCGAATAGCCCTGCTGCCGGAGTTGGTGGCGCGGATGGCATGATCAACATCATGACGCACGAAAGTGAAGAGTCCATCACTGACCCAGACCTGAATGCGTGGTTTGATGCCAACGGCGAAGAAGATGCCGACAAGTGCAACTTCAATTTCGGCGCGACCTCAACCTGCACATCAACCAGCGTGTGCTCTGCCGCCGGCAAATCTGCTGCTGCAAAATTCAATCAGAGTTTTGGCGGCAACGATTACCTGATGCAGCAAGAATGGAGAAATTCAGGCGGCGGTGCTTGCGCACAACATCTGTAAATCCTGGATTAAGAAAGGCCGCTTTTGGGCGGCCTTTCTTTTTATGATCGAATTGTGGCATTAAAAGTTCGGGGGACTCAAATGAAACATGGTTGCATCTTCTGCTTGATTCTTGTGACATCCTGCATGCTCTTCGCGCAAAGCGATAGCTCGGCAAAACCCACCGAATCTGCTCCCAAACCTGATGCCCTGCAGGGATCGCCCAAGATCACAACGGCCACTCGAGGCGTACAGCAGTTTTGGGAGTTGGAGAGAAATCTTGCCGAGGCCTTCGAGAAGAAAGACAAAAATGCCATGGGTAAATTTCTCAACGACGACTTCAAGGTTTGGATGCCGAACCAAACTGGGAGTGCAGTCGGCCGGGAAGACTGGCTTGCATCTGGTCATGAAAACCCAACGCCGCTTCGTATGGTGCAGATGGCTGTACAGTTCTACCAGGATGTCGCTGTTGTGAAGTTTGTCGGTCAGGTAAAAGTTGAAGCGGGATCTAAAGGAAGTCCGCAACAATATTTCGTTGTTGATCTATGGGAGAAAAACGATCAAGGTTGGGAGCTGACAAATCGCTACATGGCAGCAATCAATCCGATTCAACTCCCAGCCAAGCCAAACGGAAAGCAATAGTTAGGCCCACTGCTAATTAAACATTGACCAAGAATAGATCTTCGGTTCACGTTGAAAAAGAAAATGAGGCAAGCGCACAAAAGATCCATTACGCCTCTAGCAATCAGCTATTACCAAGCACAACATTGGGATCGAAGCGTTGGAATTCCTGGGTCTTTTCACTGCCATGGGCATTGAACCAGTTGCGCCATGTTGTGGCATCGTTGGTTAGATTTTCGCCGGTAATTTCATGTAGCGCCTCATAAACCCAGCCCAACGTCTGGGTGTCCATAGAAGTGTCTGCCGCTATATCAATTAAACCAGGAACCGCATTCATGCGCTGAACGTGTGTGAGCATGCCTGATTTAGCCAGGCTTGCTCCACACCGTTGGCGAACGTTGAGAGACGCATCGTGGTGAAGGATGTCGAGAAAAATTGGGATCGTGTCTTCGGTTCCAATGAATGCCAACCCCTCAATGGCCCAATAGCGGCTGCCTTCATCTGGACCGTGCGCATATTCATTCAGATAAGAGCGAATGCGAGATGGTTCTACTCTGCGATTGGCCAGCATGCCCAGCATATAAAAACCCCAGCCGCGGTTACCAACATCTGTCTGCAACTCTTCCATGAGCTGATCGGCGGTGGTATCGCTTTTGTCGATTTTATTCATGGCCAGGTCCACTTCAATTGCAGCATCGCGCACGCGAAGATCACTTGAATACCGGGCCGCTTGTTCCACCACGTCCCAATTATCGGTTTTTTTGATCTGGCCGCGCCAGCCATCCACGCGTTGCATGACCATGTCCGTTGCGCCTTCATAGTGGTTCACGGCATCCATCATCATCTGCTCAGCTTGCTGCTGGGGCGGAAGGCTTTTGAGCGTCTGCAATTCCTGATCAGAAAATTGCTTCATCTGAATGGAGTGCAACCCTCCAGCGGACGCAGGAGCAGTCTCAGCGCTTGTTTTTGCATCCGCGGTAGAAGCACCACTTTCAGGGTTCCCGGAAGCGGCAGCCGCAACTGTGCTTGAACCCTGAACGCTACTTTTGCTGAAGTGCTTCAGAACGCCATCCAGGCTACCGGTTGCATAGCCCCAGATTCCAGCAAGTAAAACCACCAGGCCAATTAAAGGCAGCACTAAACGCATTCTTTCCATGCGGGAACTTTATGACGGCACTAAAGGAGCCGTAAAGTTACGGAGGAGGTGTGACCAGCGGCTAGGTACCAACAAACATGACCTGATGGCATGCAGTGCCTCTAAGCGGTTGGATTTACAATGAGGTCAGATAACCTCAAGTTCTGTAAAGGCTTCATAATAACCACAACAAAAATAGCCGTTTCGTGTTTCTATCAATGAACACGCTGCAATCCATACTTAATCAACACAAGGAGAAATCGCAATGGCAGTAGGACAGATTTGCAATCGAGAGGCTAAGGGGCAGGCCCGGTTGCTTGGAGAGTGTGAAATGAAAGCCCGAAAACAGCATAAGTCGATTGCTGCAAGAATTGTTACAACGGTTCTGGCGGCGCTTGTTCTGTGCTGCACGCTGGCGGCGCCGGCAGAAGCGCAGGGCCCACCGCCTCCATCTTATGCCCCTGCACAGCTTGACCAGTTAGTGGCTCGCATTGCGCTCTATCCAGACCCTTTGCTGGCTCAGGTGCTGGCAGGTGCAACGTTCCCTGACCAGATTCCAGATGCCAGCCGCTGGGCAGACCAGCACCATTACTTACAGGGTGATGCGCTGGCGCAGGCAATTTCCAACGATCAGCTGCCTTGGGACCCGTCCGTCCAGGCGCTGTTGCCTTTTCCAACCGTGTTGGAGTTGATGGCCGGTGACATGAACTGGACCACCGATCTGGGCAATGCGTTTCTTGCCCAGCAGCAGGACGTAATGGACGCAGTACAGCGCGAACGCCAGCAAGCACGCAGCTATGGCTACCTGCGTTCAGGCCCGCAGATCGTCGTGAGCGGCGGTCCGTATGTTGCTATTACGCCTGTAAATCCGGCATATGTCGTGGTGCCGTACTATGATCCGGCAGTTGTCTATGTTCGTCCGCGGCCTGGCTTCTTCGTTGGAGCTGCCATCGGCTTCCGTTTTGGCGTGAACGTGGGCGTTGCTTTCCGGCCCTGGGGCTGGGGATACAACCGCATTGCATGGAACCAGCGCGTGGTATTTGTGAACAACTCTCCGTGGCGCAGAACCTGGGTGAACCGCACAGTCTATGTTCATCCATATGCCGTTCGCCGCACAGTAGTTGTAAATCGCGAAGTGGGTCGTCCAGTAGAACATCATGAATTGGTGGAACGCAGTGAGCGCGAACGCGCAGCAGCGCACTACGGCAATCAGCGTGTGGAAGAACACCATGCTGAAGAACGTCGCGGCCATGACGACCACCGCGGTCATGATGACCATCACGACGATCATCACGATCACGACCACCACTAAACTTAAGCAATTCGAAACGCCAAGCGCGACTCGGGAACGAGTCGCGCTTAATTTTTGCACAGATATCCACCGACCTCTTTTACCTATTCCCTGCCAATCTCTGTTAGACTTCGCTCAATTTCCTTGCTGAGGTTCTCCCGGTGCTGCTGGAGCTGCGCGTTGAAAATTATGCGGTAATTGACAGCCTGACAGTTGAGTTCTCTCCGGGCCTCAACCTGCTGACCGGAGAGACCGGCGCCGGCAAATCCATTTTGATTGATGCGCTTTCATTGCTGCTGGGAGATAAAGCTTCCACGGAGATGATCCGCCATGGCGCGGAAAAAGCTACTGTCAGTGGTGTATTTGAGGCCGATGAAAAGCGGCTCGGGCGCGTTCTGGAAGAAAATGGCGTAGAGGCGGAAGGAAATCAGATCATTATCAAGCGTGAGATCGCTGCTGGCGGCAAGGCGCGCGTCTTCGTCAACAACCAGCCGGCCACTGTTGCCCTGTTGCGGGCGCTGTCGCCAGTGCTGGCGTCTATCCATGCGCAAAATGAAACGATTCTCGCCTTTGATGAGGCTGCTCGTTTGGGATTGCTGGACACATACGCCGGCCATGATCTAAGCGATCTGGCAGAAAAGTATTCTGCCTGGAGTGAAGTGCGTGAGCGCCTGGCGCAACTGGATCGCGACGAACAAGACCGGTTGCGCATGGCTGACCTGTGGAGCTTCCAGAAGAAAGAGATTGACGCAGCTAAGCTGCAGCCGGGCGAAGATCAGAAGTTGGAGACAGAGAAGCGCGTTCTGGCCAACGCAGAAAAGCTTTACGGCGCAGCAACGGCTGCTTATCAGGTTCTGTACGAAGATGATTCATCGGCTCTGACCAATATTTCCGCGGCGCGCAAACAATTGGAAGAGCTGGCGCGTTTTGACCAGAAATTTCTTGAATCATTGGCATCACTGGAATCCGCGAAAGCCGCGATTGAAGATGTGGGCGCGACGGCCCGTGATTACGCCGATGGTATTGACGCATCGCCTGAGCGTCTGGCGGAAGTGGAAGACCGGCTTGCTCTGCTCGATCGGCTTAAGCGCAAGTATGGCAGTACCGTCGATGAGGTGCTTGCCTATGGAGAAGACGTCACGCGAAAGCTGGATGAACTGGAAAATCGCGAAGATGTTGTGCGCGATTTAAAAAAGCAACTGACAATAGCAGCGGCGGCTTATCTTGCCGCGGCTCAAGCTGTCTCTAAGAAACGCTATAGCACGGCACGGGAGCTGCAAAAACTGGTGGAAGCTGAGATCAATCAGCTGGCCATGAAGGCACAGTTTAAGATTGAAGTTTCCGGATCGGACGAACCGGCCAATTGGAGCGCCTCTGGCTTTGACGGTGTTGCCTATCTGATCTCTCCGAATCCTGGCGAGCCGCTGAAGCCTGTAGAACAGATCGCCTCTGGCGGCGAACTTTCGCGCGTAATGCTGGCGCTCAAAGCCACAATCGAAGCGGGCAAAAAGAGTAAAGGCGGCACGCAACGCACACTGGTCTTTGACGAAATTGATACCGGGATTGGCGGACGCGCGGCTGAGGCCGTGGGCAAGAAGTTAAAATCGCTGGCGCGGGCCAATCAGGTGCTGTGCATTACGCACCTGCCCCAGATCGCGTCATTTGCCGACCATCATTATTTAATTGAAAAACATTCGTCGGGCGGCAGAACGAAGACGATTGTCCGGGCGCTTAGCCCGGCAGAACAAACAGAAGAGATTGCGCGTATGCTGAGCGGTGCAACGCTGACTGAAACATCGCGGCAGCATGCCGAACAGTTGCTGAAAGCGAATGGGTAATGCCGCAGATTTCTCTGATAAACGCTGATCAGCAACAGTTCTGTATCAGCAATCATTACCTTCACTGCGTCCAATCGTCTATAGCTTGGTAAAGGAGCCACCGACTATGAACTCAGCCTCCCCATCCAGCGCATTCCTTGCCATCTTTTGGGGAGGACTGGCTTGCGGCGTATTTGATATCACGCAAGCGTGTGTTGGGTACGGGATTCAGAACCACCTTCCACCCACGCGCATCTTTCAATCTGTTGCTTCGGGCCTGCTGGGACCAAAGTCATTTCAAGGCGGCGCCAAAACTGCGGCGCTGGGACTCTTCCTGCATTTTTTGATCGCCTTCATCTGGGCGGTGATTTATTACCTGGCCAGCCGGCAGATTGCATTCCTGACGACAAGGCCGGTCATTGCCGGACTACTTTACGGTGAATTTGTGTGGATAATGATGACTTGCGTTGTGCTGCCGCTTTCAGCCATTCACCGCTGGCCACCGAGATTTGATTCCGCGTCAATCATTACCGGTCCGATTGGACATACGGTGTTGGTTGGCTTACCGATTGCCCTGGCAGTAAGCCGCTGGGCTCCGCTGAAGTAGCCGCTGCAATCCAGCAACTCTCAGTCACTATTTCAGCCTATTCTCGCTTCCCCGTTCACCCTTGGATACTCCCTGATTACTGTTAAATATCGATCTTTCAATGGGTTGGCATCGTCCTAAGATGATTTATTCAATATCTTTGAAAGTGGAGAAAAGCGTAAAAAAGGTATAATTAGCAGATCACAATGACATCAGAAACCAAGACTTTACTGTTGTTAAAGCCCCGGGGTTTTTGCGCCGGAGTGGTGCGTGCCATCGACATTGTGCGTATTGCGCTCGATGCCTTTGGGCCGCCAATCTATGTTCGTAAAGAGATTGTTCACAATCGCTATGTGGTGGAAGAGCTAAAAGCCAAAGGCGCCATTTTTGTGGACGAAGTTTATGAAGTCCCGGATGGTCAGCGCCTTATTTATAGCGCTCATGGCGTTTCACCCAGCGTGCGTGAAGCCAGCAAGTTGCGTGATCTGCGCGTGATTGACGCTACCTGTCCGCTGGTGACCAAGGTCCACGTGGAAGCGGTAAAGTACGCCAAAGGCGGCTACAGTATTATTCTGATCGGCCACCACGATCACGATGAGGTGATCGGCACTCTGGGCGAAGCTCCAGATGTGACGCAAGTTGTGGGCAGCGCAGCAGAAGTAGAAAAGCTGGAAGTTCCCGATCCTACGCGCATAGCCTATATTACTCAGACCACGCTTAGCCTGGACGAAACCAAAGACGTGATTGCCGCGCTGCGGCAAAAGTTCCCATTGATTGAAGGACCGCATGCGCAGGACATCTGCTATGCCACACAGAACCGCCAGACTGCGGTAAAAGACGTAGCACATCAGGCAGATTTGCTTCTCGTGGTCGGCTCTGAGAACAGTTCGAACTCCAACCGTCTGGTTGAGGTATCCACCAATCTGGGAACGCCGTCTTATTTGATTGATACGGCAAGCGACATCAAGGCCGAGTGGCTGACTGGAAAAAATACAGTCGCGCTTACGGCCGGTGCCTCTGCTCCTGAAATTCTGGTGGAGCAGGCCATTGAGTTCCTGAAAGACAAGGGCTTTGTCACGATCCGCGAGGTCGAGGTCATGCCAGAGAATGTTCGCTTTGGCCTGCCGCCGGAGATTGTGGAAGCCATTGCAGCGGCGCCAGCTGTGGCCGCGGAGTAGTAAATGAGTAAGACGTTTGACCAGCATCCTGCGCAGATGCTGTTTGGAAAAATCGACGATATGCTGGGCCGTGTAACGCACGGCATGGAGAAGGCGCGCAGCTATCTCTTTGGCCAGCAACATAAAGACGGCTACTGGTGTGGCGAACTGGAAGCCGATACCACTCTTGAATCTGATTACATTGCCATCCATACACTGCTAGGCACAGGCAATCAGCAACGCATGGAGCGTGCTGTGCCTGAGATCATCCGCCACCAGAATGAAGATGGCGGCTGGCCGATCTTTGCTGGCGGCCCATCTAACATCAGCGCTTCCGTAAAAGCGTATTTTGCGTTGAAGATCATGGGATACAAGCAGGACCATCCGGTTCTGGAGCGGGCACGCAAAAAAATCCTGGAGATGGGCGGCGTTACCGAATGCAACACCTTCACCAAGATATATTTTTGTTTCCTTGGCCAGTATGACTGGGAAGCGGTGCCGGCGATTCCCCCGGAGATCGTGCTCTTTCCCAACTGGTTCTGGTTCAACCTGTATGAAATTTCATCGTGGTCGCGTGCGATCCTGGTGCCGCTCTCGATCGCCTATGCGAAAAAGCCATTCAAAAAGCTGCCGCCGGAGATAAGCATTGACGAGCTGTTCGTGGGCGGGCGCCACGGCAAGCATCTGCATTTGAAATGGACAACGAACAAGATTTCCTGGCGAAACTTCTTCCTGGTCTTGAACCGTACCGTCCACTTCTGCGAACGTTTTCATATTCGTCCGCTGCGCTATTTGGCGATCAAAAAAGCTGAACGCTGGATGCTGGACCGCTTGGAAAAATCCGATGGCCTGGGTGCGATCTATCCCGGCATTCTGAATTCGATCATTGCTCTGCGCTGCCTGGGCTACTCGACAGATGATCCACAGGTGATCCGCGCGCTGGATGAATTTGAAAAACTGGGCATTGAAGACACCGGCGCGCCGGGACACCCTGAGCCAACCTTCCGCATGCAGCCCTGTATGTCTCCGGTGTGGGACACAGCGTATGCCATGTTTGCGCTGGGTGAAAGCGGTGTGCCCAAGAGCGATCCTCGCATGTTGAAGGCTGCTGACTGGATTCTGAGCAAAGAGGTCCGCAATAAGGGCGATTGGTCGGTAAAGGTAAGCAACGTTCAGCCGGGTGGTTGGTATTTTGAATTCAATAATGAGTTCTACCCAGACGTGGACGATTCCGCCATGGTGCTGCTTGGCCTGGATAAAGTAGACAATCCACGCGAACGCTACCAGCATGAAGTTTGCCAGCGCGCCATCGACTGGATTTTTGCCATGCAATGCAAAAACGGTGGCTGGGCATCCTTCGACAAAGACAACACGCGTATGGTCTTCCAGCACATTCCGTTTGCTGACCATAACGCCATGCTCGATCCACCAACGGTGGACATCACCGGCCGTGTGCTGGAGATGCTGGCTGCTTATGGCGTGAACAAGGAAGATAAACGCGTCAAGAAGGCGCTCAAATTTATTCTGAACGAGCAGGAGCCTGATGGATCGTGGTTCGGACGCTGGGGCGTGAACTATATCTACGGCACGATGCTTGTGCTGCGCGGCTTGCAGGCCATGGGCGTGGATAATCACGAACCGTATGTGCAGCAGGGCGCGGAGTGGCTGCGCATGGTGCAAAACCCTGACGGCGGCTGGGGCGAAACCTGCGGCTCTTATGACGATCCTTCTACACGCGGCATCGGCCCGAGCATGCCTTCGCAAACAGCATGGGCGATTATGGGATTGCTTGCTGCGGGTGATACGCGTAGCGATTCGGTCCAACGCGGCATCCTCTATCTGCTGGAAACTCAGCGCCCGGATGGACATTGGGATGAAGACCAGTACACAGGTACGGGCTTCCCGCGTGTGTTCTATCTGGCCTATCACCTGTATCGGGATTATTTCCCGTTGATCGCGTTGTCAGCGTATTCGCGTGAGTTCTCCGCTTTGTATCAGGAAGGCAGCGTAGGATACGCGAGAGGGTAGGAGATCGGATGATCTGATGATCGGGTCATCAGGTAATCGGAATTCAGCGTGTTTTAAGGCTCTAAAATAGTAATAGCCAAGGGAGATCAGATTTGCCGGTACCTATTTCACAGATGTGGACCGTTGCGAGCTATGTAGTGAAACAGAAGCTCGCTGGAAGAAAGCGCTATCCGCTGGTGCTCATGTTGGAGCCGCTATTTCGCTGTAACCTGGCGTGCGCCGGCTGCGGCAAGATTCAATATCCAGCACACATTCTGAAAAAAGAGCTCACGCCGGAACAGTGTTTCCGCGCGGTAGATGAATGCGGCGCACCCATGGTATCCATTCCCGGCGGCGAGCCGCTGATGCACTCACAGATCGGCAAGATCGTGGAAGGCCTGGTGGCACGCGAGAAATATATCTATCTCTGCACCAATGCGCTGCTGCTCAAGGAAAAGCTCGATCTCTTCAAGCCGAGTAAGTATCTAACGTTTTCAGTACATGTGGACGGCGAACGCGAGCACCATGATTTCTCAGTCTGCCGTGAAGGTGGATACGAACAGGCCATTGAAGGAATGAAAGAGGCGCTGCGGCGCGGCTTCCGTGTAACTACGAACACAACATTGTTCGATGGGGCCGATCCTAACAGCGTGCGTGCGCATTTTGATCAGATGATGGAGCTTGGCGTGGAAGGCATGATGCTTTCGCCGGGTTACTCGTATGACAAAGCGCCCGACCAGAAACATTTCCTCGGCAAGGCCCGCACCAAGCGGCTGTTCCGCGCCATTCTGGCAAACAGGAAAAAGAGCTGGCAGTTTAACCAGTCGCCACTGTTCCTGGAGTTCCTGATGGGCGAGCGCCACTATGCCTGCACGCCGTGGGGCATGCCGACGTACAACATTTTCGGCTGGCAAAAGCCCTGCTACCTGCTGCAAGACGGCTATGCCGACACATTTCAGGAATTGATGGATAGCACAGCCTGGGAAGAATACGGCACCGAATCCGGCAATCCCAAATGCGCGAACTGTATGGTCCACAGCGGTTATGAAGCGTCTGCGGTAAATGACACGTTCAGCTCTCTGCGCGGCCTGCTGGCCACGGCTAAAGCTACGCTCTTCACGCAGCATAAAGACGAGCATGCGTTAAAGCTGCTGAATGAACATGTGCGTCCGGTACACAGCTACAATCCACTGGTACAGATACAGGAATCCTCTGACCAACTTGAGGAGACCAATGCATGAGCGCTCCCGTAGACAGTAAAAAAATACAGAACGCAGAGACGCTGGAAGTCGCACCGGGAACCACACATGAAAAGCTGGAAGGCTGGGTGCCTGAGATGGCCAGCGATGAAGAGATTCGCCAGGCGCTGGAAAAAGCATTCGACTACCGCGGCGATGTCACCATCACCTGCAAAGATGGCAATAAAGTAGAAGGCTATATTTTTGATCGCCGCAGCGGCAAGACGCTGGCAGACTCCGCCGTCCGGCTCTACCCCAAGGATTCTGACCAGAAGATCTCAGTTCCCTATTCTGATATCGCGGCTCTTGCTTTTTCCGGACGCGATACTGCTGCCGGCAAGAGTTTTGAAGCCTGGGTGCGTAAATATTGGGAGAAGAAAGCCGCAGGCGAGAAGAATATTGGAATCCAGGCGGAAGCGCTGGATTAGCTTTTCTGAAATCCCGAGCGTAGCGAGGGATCCTATGGATCAAATCTTACCGCGGATTAACACGGATTCACGCGGATCAAAAGTTCATACTGAGATTCAGCATAACCAGTCAGTCCATTTGATTTTCTTAGCGATGGGGTTTCCTCTACGCTCGGGATAAGAAAAACAAAGACCATGAAAGCCTTCGTCACAGGAGCAACAGGATTTGTCGGCAGTCATGTGGCGCGAGCACTAGCCGCGCAGGGCGCTGAGCTGCGCCTGCTGGTGCGCAAGACAAGCCGCACAGACAATATCGCTGAGTTACAGGCTGAGACCGTTCAGGGCGATTTGCGCGAGCCTGCGTCGCTCAAGAAAGCCATGGCTGGTTGCGATTTTGTCTTTCATGTTGCTGCCGACTATCGCCTGTGGGTGCGCGATCCCGAAGAGATGTATCGCTCCAACGTGGAAGGCACGCGAGCCATTATCCAGGCGGCACAAGAAAGCGGTGTGCGTCGTGTGATCTACACAAGTTCTGTGGCCACGATGGGTTTCACCAATGACGGGCACATTGCTACGGAAAATTCTCCCGTTTCCATCAAAGATATGGTGGGCCATTACAAGCGCTCAAAATTTATGGCGGAAGAGATTGCGCTGGAGGCGGGGCGCAGAGGCGCAAACGTGGTGGTGGTGAATCCTACAACGCCCATCGGCGAATATGACATCAAGCCCACGCCGACGGGAAGGATCGTTGTTGATTTTCTGAAGCGCAAATTTCCTGCCTATGTGGATACCGGACTCAATCTCGTTGACGTGAAAGAAGTCGCTCGCGGACACTTGCTGGCCATGGAGAATGCGCGTCCGGGTGAGCGCTACATTCTGGGCGGGGAAAACCTGACGCTAAAACAAATCCTGGACAAGCTGGCAGAACTCACAGGCCTCCCTGCTCCAACCATACAAGTTCCGCATGTTGTGGCCATGGGGTTTGCCGCTTTCGATCAGTTTTTTACCGGCATTGTGATGGGCAAAGAGCCGCGCGCCACTATCGATGCAGTAAAAATGGGCCGCAAGAAAATGTTTGCTTCTTCCGCAAAAGCCGAAAATGAGATGGGCTACAAAGTTCTGCCAGTAGAAGGGGCTCTGCGTCGGGCGATTGACTGGTTCCAGTCACACGGATATATACAAGAGCACGCCCAGGCTGCGCCGGTGAATGCATGAGCAAGATTGCCATCATCGCCGCGATGGAACGAGAGGTACAGTCGCTTGTAAAAGGCTGGAAAAAAGGCTCGCTTTCTTTCAACGAGAAAAGATTTACCTCTTTCTCAAGCGAGGGTTCCGTCGTGGCTGTTGCAGGAATTGGCATTCAGAATTCAACGATGGCAGCCAAGGCAGTCGTCGAACAATTTCATCCATCTGTGCTTATATCGGTCGGATTGGCAGGAGCACTGATCCGCAGCTTAAAGATTGGCAGTATTTTCACGCCGAACATAGTGGTGGACGCGGCGAGTGGAACTGAATATCGTTGCAGCGCTGACAGTTCGCATATCAGCGGCGGAGTGATGGTCACCTCAAATGAAATTGCCGGAGCCGAGGCAAAACAGCGCTTGGTGCAGCAGTTTCATGCACTGGTGGTGGATATGGAAGCTGCAGGCGTGGCCAAGGTAGCACAAGATACAGGTATCGGCTTTCATGCGGTAAAGGCCATTTCCGACGAAGCAGAGTTTGTGATGCCACCGATGGAAAAGTTTATCGATGCGGCAGGCACCTTCCATACTGGCAAATTTGCCACCTGGGTGACGTTACGGCCATGGCACTGGCCCAAAGTGATTACGCTGGCCCGGAACAGCAGCCGCGCCTCAAAGGCGCTCTGTGACTGGCTGGCAAACTACCTGGCGCGCTCCTTGCCCGACCGCGAAATTGCTACACTAAATAAGCCAGAGCTCTCGGAAGCAAAACGTTAATTCATGCAGACCATTACAAAACCGGAAGCCACGAGCAAACACATCGCCATCCCCAAGACGATGCAGGCTGCCGTATATCACGGCAAAGATGATGTCCGGCTGGAAACCGTGCCGCTGCCGCAGATCGGCGCGGGAGAGCTGCTGGTTCGTATTCATACCTGCGGCATTTGTGGGACTGACCTCAAAAAGATTTCAACCGGCTCGCACTCAGCGCCCCGGATTTTTGGCCATGAGATGTCCGGTCAGGTAGTGGCCATCGGCGATGGCTTGAGCAACTTTGCCATCGGCGATCGGGTGATGGTCTTCCACCATATCCCCTGTGGCAAATGTTATTACTGCCGCAAAAAAGTTTTCGCGCAGTGTCCCGTTTATAAGAAGGTCGGCGCCACGGCTGGCTTTGAGCCGAGTGGCGGAGGATTTGCCGAGTACATCCGCGTGATGGATTGGATCGTACGCAAAGGCGTGGTGAAGATTCCAGAGCAGGTCTCTTACGAGCAGGCATCGTTTATTGAGCCAGTGAATACCTGCCTGAAGGCCGTTGAATCCCTGCAGTTGCAGGCAGATGAGACCGTCCTTGTTATAGGGCAGGGCCCCATTGGAATCATATTGGCGGCCCTGGCCCGCCGGTCAGGTGCGACCGTAGTAACTTCCGATTTGTATCCCCAACGCCTTAAAATAAGTGAGAGCTACGGGTTACGGGAAAACGTGAATGCTGGAGCGGGTGATCCAGCGGCAAAGATTCGTGAGCTCACAGACGGCCGCGGCGCAGACGCTGTGATCCTGGCCACAGCGGGAAATAGTTTAATCCGGCCTGCCATGGATGCGGCTCGGCCAGGCGGAAGAATTATGTTGTTTGCGCAGACGCAGCGCAGTGAAGTTGCGATCGATCCTTCAGCTGTCTGCATGGATGAAAAGACGCTGATGGGATCGTACAGCGCTTCCGTTGACTTGCAGGAAGAAAACGTCCAATTGGTGTTCAGCGGTGAAATCGACTTTGCCCGGCTCATATCGCATCGTTATCCGCTGGCACAGGCGGTTGAGGCGTTGCAACTGGCATCGCATCCGGCACCTGACACGATGAAGATTGTGATCCAGCCCGGACTGGATTGGGAGAAAAATATTTGAAAGGTCAAATGACAGCCGCGGTCCTCTATGGCAAAGAGGACATCAAGATCGAAAAAGTGCCTATCCCTAAACTGGAAGCTGGCGAAGTGCTGGTCAAAGTGAACGTGGCGCTCACCTGTGGGACCGATCTCAAGGTGTATCAGCGGGGCTATCATGCGCGCATGATCGTGCCTCCGGCGCTGTTTGGCCATGAGCTCTCTGGAGTGATTGAAGAAGTGGGTCCGGGCGTACGGGATTTCAAACGCGGAATGAAAGTGGTTGCCCTGAACTCCGCGCCTTGCGGTTCATGCTTTTATTGCCTGAAGCATCAGGAAAATATCTGCGAAGACCTTCTGTTCAACAACGGCGCTTACGCGGAATACATCAAAATCCCACGGCGCATTGTTGAAACCAATATGCTGGCGCTGCCGGACGACGTGAGTTTTGAATCCGCCGCCATGACGGAGCCTCTGGCCTGCGCCATGCGCGGCCTGCAGGAAACGGGAGCAGAGGTCGGCGATACGGTTACAGTGATCGGCGCTGGACCATTGGGGCTCATGCTGGTGCAGGTGGCAAAGCTCACGGGCTGCAAAGTCATTTCCGTGGTCAAGCGCGGCGAACAGGTAACCGCAGCAAAAAGATTTGGCGCCGATGAAGTTGTGCAGATCGGCAAGACCAACGATCCAATCGCTCAAGTGATTGGCGTGACCGAAGGCCGCGGGTCAGACATTGTGATTGAAGCGGTGGGCCGTCCGCAGACATGGCAGTGGGCCGTGGAGATGGTGCGTCGCGGCGGCGTGGTCAATTTCTTTGGCGGATGCGCCAGTGGCACCAAAGTCGAATTAGACACTAACCGGCTGCACTACTCTGAAATCACACTGAAGGCTACGTTCCATCACACGCCGCAAACGGTGCGCAAAGCGTTCTCACTGATCGCAGAGAAGAACGTGAAGAGCACGGATTACGTCACGGGCGAAGCGCCTCTCTCTAAACTCAAGCAAGTCCTGCAGCAGATGCTGGACCGCGGAAGCCAGATAAAAACGGCCATCATACCCGGCCATTGATCATGTCAGGATTGCCAACAAGCACCCCGTCCATGCCCCTGGGCTGGAACGCTCTGCCGGAGTCATATCGTATTCCGGCCACAGCGCCGTCTCTGGAAGAAGCACAGGTATACTGCGAGCGTTTGGCCAAAACGCATTATGAGAATTTTTCTGTTGCTACATGGTTCCTTCCCAAGCGGCTGCGTCAACATTTTTACAACGTATACGCATACTGCCGAATTTCAGATGATCTTGGAGACGAGGTAGGCAATCCGCAGCAATCGCTTGAATTGCTGGACCAGTGGGAGACGGAGCTGAATGCCTGTTACGCAGGTTCGCCGCGACATCCGGTGTTTGTGGCGCTGGCTGAGAGTGTACGGCAGTGCGAAATTCCGAAGCATGAATTTTCTGATCTGCTGATCGCCTTCCGCCAGGACCAGACTGTCACGCGCTTTGAAACTTTCAATGATGTTCTGGGCTACTGCAAGCATTCGGCCAATCCTGTGGGACACCTGGTGCTCTATGTGTGCGGATACAAAGATATCGAACGACAGAAGCTTTCTGACTACACCTGTACAGCTCTGCAATTGGTGAATTTCTGGCAGGATGTATTCGTCGATTACGGCAAAGGTCGAATCTATCTTCCGCTGGAAGACATGCGCCGCTTTGGTGTTACTGAAGAAGACATAGCCCAGCGTCGTGCGACGCCGCAATTTATTTCGCTGATGAAATTTGAAGTGGAGCGGGCGCATGAATGGTTTGAGCGTGGCCTGCCGCTGATCAAGCAGGTTGACCGTGACTTGGCTCTCGATCTCGATTTGTTCAGCCGCGGCGGCCAGGAAATTCTACGTGCCATCGAGCGCCAGGGTTTCAATGTGCTCCATTCACGGCCTGTCATCAGCAAATCACGTAAGCTCATGCTGGTAATGCGCGCCGCGGCAGGTAAGCTTCTGTGAACCAGCTTAGTCATGCCTATGCGGTGTGCCGGGGAATTGCGCGCCGGGCAGCCAAAAATTTTTATTACGGCTTTATGGTATTGCCGTCGGAGAAGCGCAATGCGCTGAGCGCGGTCTATGCGTTTATGCGCCATGCAGACGATATTTCTGACGAACCGGGCGGCGATCCGCAGCTGAAGCGGCAGCGTCTTACTGAATGGCTGGATTCAGCGAAAGCTGTCTTTGAAGGTAAGGCCACGGACGATCCAGTGCTGATGGCTCTGGGCGATTCGCAGAAGAAATTCAAAATCCCGCCAGACTTGTTTGAAAAACTGGTTTATGGCACGAGCCTGGACCTGGAAATTCCTCCGCCGAGCGGTGAGACGCCGATGATCCTATGCACCACGTTTGAAGACCTCAGGCAGTATTGCTATTACGTGGCGTCAGTGGTCGGACTTGTCTGCATCAAAATCTTTGGCTATGAAGACACAAAGGCCGAATTTCTGGCCGAGGATTGCGGCGTGGCCTTCCAGCTCACAAATATTATCCGCGACATAAAAGAAGATGCCCAGATGGGTCGTATCTATATTCCAGAAGAAGACATGGAGCGCACCAATCTCACTCCAGCTAATTTTGTTCCTGCCGCGTTGCAAGATCCGGCAAAGGCGCAGCTATTACGTCCGGCGCTGGAGGTTGAGGCAGATCGGGCAAGGAAATATTACGAGTCTGCCAGATGGCTGATGGAGCTCATTGATGAAGACAGCCGCGCGGCGTTGTGGGTGCTGGTAGAGATTTACAGCCAGCTGCTCCAGAAAATTACTGTCCGCAATTATGATGTGTTCACGGAGCGCGTCCGGCTGACAACCTGGGAAAAACTGAAGGTCCTTGCGCGCGGATTCCTGCTCCGCATTGCATGAGTACAAACACGCAACCAAAAACAGTTGGAATCGTGGGCGGAGGCCTTGCCGGCCTGGCTGCGGGCTGCGCTTTGGCTGATGCAGGATTTAAGGTTACGGTGTTTGAGCGCCGTCCTTATGTGGGTGGCAGAGCTTCTTCTTATGAGCATCCCGGAACCGGCGAGATCGTGGATAACTGCCAGCATGTCCTGCTTGGCTGCTGCACTAATCTCATTGATTTTTATAAACGCCTCGGCGTGAGCGACAAGATCCGCTGGTTTGATGAGCTCACGTTTATCGAGCCCGGCGGACGCGCCAGCCGCATGGCGCCTTCTTCCCTGCCCGCGCCGATGCACAATGTACCGGCGTTTCTGGCGGCAAAGATGTTGAATGCGAAGGACAAGTTTGCCATCGCAAAAGCGATGGCCGAGCTGAGCCGTGGCCTGCCTTCGGACTCAGAAGAGGATTTTCTTTCATGGCTGCGCCGCAACAAACAGACCGAGCAAGCGATTGAGCGCTTCTGGAAGACCGTCTTGGTCAGCGCCTTGAATGAAGACCTGGACCGTATGTCAGTGCATTATGCAGCGCAGGTTTTTCGCGAGTCATTCATGAAGTCTGCCGCAGGCGGAAGGATGGGCGTACCGAGCATTCCTCTTTCAGATTTATACGGCAATGCTATTGCCTATATTCGCGCGCGTGGTGGAGAGGTTCTGCTGCGGTCTTCGGTTACGGCGATCGCACCGAAGCAGGATGGCATTGGCATCATGAGCGGAGCGAAAGAAAAGAGATTTGATTACGCAATTCTGGCCGCACCGTTTCAAAATGCCGGCAGCCTTCTGCCTGCAGACAAAGCAGCAGAAGAAATCAGGCAACAGCTATCGCACTTTGAAAGCTCATCTATCACTGGAATTCATTTGTGGTTTGATCGTGAGATCACTCCTCTGCCGCATGCCGTGCTGCTTGACCGGACAATCCAATGGATGTTCCACAAATCAAAGTTTCATGAAAACAGAGAGAGCAATGGCGGCAGTTACGTTGAGCTAGTGGTGAGTGCTTCAAAACCTCTGGTGCAGAAATCGCGTGAAGAAATATTGGAAATCGCCCAGCGCGAGCTGGCTGAGTTCTTCCCTGCCGTGAACGAAGCGAAAGTAGTAAAAGCCGCAGTCATCAAAGAAATCTACGCCACTTATTCTGTTGTTCCCGGCTTGAATCAATATCGTCCGACAACAAAGACAGCATGGCCTCACATTTTTCTGGCAGGTGATTGGACTGCCACCAGCTGGCCGGCAACCATGGAAGGCGCGGTGCGCAGCGGATACATCGCTGCAGAAGCACTTACGCAGCAACTTGGTCAGCAGCGGAAATTCATGGTGGCAGATTTAGCGGCAACGGGATTAGCTAAATTGATCGTCCGGTAAATCGCATTAAATCATTTATTTTCAACAGTATAAATACCGTCTTAAATACCGGTACCAATTAAAGATTTTAATTACCCTTTAATTTCCCTCACAAGAAGAAAGTCCATCATTCTCTTGGCGCTGATTTTTCCGGTGCTTGCGAATTGAAGTTGCAAGTATTACGAATCAGCCCCGCCTTCCACAATTTGCACGGCAGATTTGTGGCTCCCCTCCAAGGCAATTCAGGAGAAAGGCAGGATGAGATGAACGACATGGACCAATTTAAGAATTTCAGAATTCTGGCTGCAGTAGGAGTAGCGGTACTTTACATTTTTCTGGCGGCCACTGGTAATGCATAAAGCCTGATCGCTTCAGGCAATAAATTTTGGAAGCGCATCGACCCCTCCTTGTGCTTCACCCAAAGGTCAGCCCAGCCGAACCTGACGCGCTGACCTTTGTTTTTTGTTTTGCTCTTTAGTATCCCTGCCGGATCAGCTCAGCGATGATCAATTTGGAAGCGCGTTTTCCATGTTCCATTTTTTCCGCGTATTTCGCCAGGACATCCACTTCAATATTGACTGGATCCCCTTTGCGCAGAGCGCGCAGATTTGTGGCTTGCCATGTATGCGGAATGATGGCGATTTCCACTTGAGAATTCTCAATCGCCGCTACGGTCAGGCTGATGCCTTCCACGGTAATGGATCCCTGCGGCACAACATAGCGAATAAGCGATTCCGGAACTTCAATCACCAGACGCCAGTCATCACGGAATTTGATCTTCTGCAGGCTTATGATTTTGCCGGCGCCATCCACATGCCCCTGGACAACGTGGCCGCCCATACGATCCTGCGCTCGCGCGGCCAATTCCAGATTCACCATCGATCCCGGTTTGAGGCGTTGCAGCGATGTACGCTTGAGAGTTTCTTCCGCGAGGTCGGCGGAAAACTGCTGCTCGCCGATATTCAAAGCGGTAAGGCATACGCCGCTCACGGCGACGCTGTCACCTGTCTTCAATTGCGAAGGAATGTTCTGGCCTTTGACGGTGATGCGCGTGACCGTGCCGCCATTTTGTCCGGTGATGCGCTCAATGCCGGCGATTTCGCCAACTTCCTCGATCAATCCAGTAAACATCAAACTGCCTCCGTCGGCGCGTAGGGATCACGTAAATAACCTTCCACGGCAAAGTCTCCGCCAAAACGATGCAGCATGATGTTCTTTACCTGCGCAGCCTCACTCAGGCGGGAAAAACCTTCTCCGCTGGCCAAGGGAACAGAATGGGCGCCGCCGAGAATTTTCGGCGCGTAATACAAAAAAACTTTATCCACAACGCTCGCCGCCAACGCAGCCCAGTTTACCAGCGCGCCACCTTCAATGAGCAGGCTGGTGATCTCCAATTCACCCAGGCGTGCAACGATCGTAGAGAAATCAGGGCGGCCGTCATTCGATCCGGTGCCAAGCTGTACCTGCTCCACACGGATGCCTCGATCTTCCAACTCGCGGCGTTTTTTCTCTTCCGCAAAGGAGCAGAAGATCAAAACATCATTCTGTGCTGTATTGACCAGGCGGGATTCCAAAGGACAGCGCAGGCGAGAATCGAGGACAACACGTACGAGAGGCCGGCGTCGCGGAAGCCCGGTGCGATCGGTCAGCAGTGGATCATCGGCCGTAATAGTTCCTGCGCCTACGAGAATTGCGTCATACTCATGCCGAAGACTCTGTGCATGAGCGCGCGATTCTTCGCTGGTAATCCAGCGATCCGCGGCGAGCGGCGTATTTACGGATTCACCTTGCGGGCCGGCGATCTTGCCATCGAGGGTCATACCGGATTTCAGCGTAACCAGCGGAAGACCAGTCAGGATGTACCGAGCGAAAGCTTCATTGATGCGGCGCGCTTCATTTTCCAGTAATCCGGTTTCGACTGAAATTCCCGCGGCGCGCAACTGGGCAAACCCTTTTCCAGAAACTTTAGGATTTGGATCGGCCATGGCAGCAACCACGCGTGCGATACCAACCGCGATAAGAGCGTCAGTACAGGGCGGCGTACGGCCTTGATGGCAGTGTGGTTCAAGGTTGAGATAAATTGTGCCGCCTCGGGCGCGGGGGCCTGCCTGTTCCAAGGCCAGGACTTCCGCGTGTTTGATTCCATCAAAGGTATAAAAACCTGTGCCGGCAACTTTGCCCTGATTATCGACAATCACCGCGCCTACGCGCGCGCCGGGCGAAGTAAGCGCGGTCCCTTGACGCGCCAGCTCCAATGCCTGGCGCATGAATTGTTCGTCTTGTTGTGAGAATGACATGGCTCAACGTGATGGAACTTGCCCTTATGCGGCGAAGAGTGAGTCCGCGAAATTCTCGGCGTTGAACGGCAGCAGGTCACCCGCTTTTTCACCAACGCCAACATAGCGCACAGGCAATCCAAGCTCACGCGAAATAGCAATCACCACTCCACCTTTTGCCGTCCCGTCGAGCTTGGTCAGCACGATTCCGGTCACCCCAGCGGATTCTGTGAACAGCCGGGCCTGCTGCAATCCATTCTGGCCGGTGGTGGCATCCATTACCAACAAAACTTCATGGGGAGCGCCGGGGATAATACGCTGTGCAGTGCGCTTCATCTTCTCCAGCTCCGCCATCAAGCCAGTTTTTGTGTGCAGGCGGCCGGCTGTGTCCACAATCACGCTATCAGTATGGCGGGCCTTGGCCGCGCCAAGGGCGTCAAAGAGCACAGCAGAAGGATCACCACCCGGCTTGGTCTTGATCACTTCCACGCCTGTGCGTGAGCCCCAGATTTCAAGCTGTTCAATGGCGGCGGCGCGGAAGGTATCTGCGGCGCAGAGTAGCACGGTTTTACCTTCACTACGCAGAGCGTGGGCCAGCTTGCCGATAGTGGTGGTTTTGCCGGTGCCATTCACGCCCACCACCATAATCACCTCTGGCTCGCCCCTTGCAGGTGTGCCAACAAGTGACGGCGTGCCTTTCAGGATATCGAGAACTTGTTCCTTGATCAGCCGTTTGAGCTCTGCTACGTCTTTGATCTGCTTACGGTCGGCCTTCTCGCGCAATTTATCCAGGATTTCCTGAGTGGTCTTTGTACCCAGATCAGCGCCAATGAGAATTGCTTCCAGATCGTCAAGCGTGCCACGGTCGATCTCCTTGGTAAAGGCCATCACTTCGTCAATGCGCTCACTCAGGTTTTCACGTGTGCGTGTGACAGCCTGCTTCATCTTTTCGACGAATGTTGGTTCCGGTGTTCCGAATAATGTCTGAATCATTGCGTTATAAGTTCTTCCGAACCTCTGATTATAGCGGGTGGAACGCAGGGATGGTGCGGGAGCCAGCGGAGGGAGCGGAATCAGGCTTCGGTCGGAGCGCTAACGGCAGCGGCAGAAGCGGCTTCTTCACCGCTTACGGTGGCAGCTCGATTGATGCGCAGCTTTCCGGTCTCAAAGACTTTGGTCATGGCCGCAACTACCGTGGGATCAAACTTGGTCGCCGCGAGCGAGTTGATAATGCGGATCACATACTCGGGATCCATAGCGGCCTGGTAAGGGCGGTTGGTCGTCATGGCGTCAAAGGTATCGGCCACCATGATGATGCGCGGCATGAGCGGAATCTGCTCGCCTTTCAGGCCATGCGGATAGCCGCGGCCATCGAGAGATTCATGGTGCAGCTCGATGCCGGGCAGCATATCTTTGAGCGCTTCAACCGGGCGGAGAATAGCTGCGCCCTTGGTCGTGTGCGTCTTCATGATTTCAAATTCTTCCGGCGTAAGCGCACCGGGCTTTTTCAGAATGCGGTCTTCAATACCTATCTTGCCTACGTCATGCAGCTGGGCAGAAATACGAATCTTATCGACATCTTCTTCTTTCAATCCCATTTCCTGCGCGATGAGCACAGAGTAGCGCGTAACACGGTCAGAATGGCCGCGGGTGTAAGGATCTTTTTCGTCAACCGCGCCGGCCAGCATCTGGATGGAGTTCAAAAACAGCGTGCGGTTTTCCTGAGCCGCATTTTTCAGGTCACCGACAAACTGCTCAAGATCGTCCGTCATGGTGTTGAAGGTCTGGGCCAGCTCGCCGAATTCCGTGCGGCTCTTCAGGCGGACACGATGGCTGAAATCACCGCCGGCAATCGTGCGGCTGGATTCCGTAAGCACATGCAATGGCGTGGTGAGGCGCCGCGCAGCCCATATGCCGACAAAAATGCTGAACGCGATGGCGATCAGCGCAGCCCGAATGGCATCACGCCGCATGTCGGTGATATCGATATAGGCTTCTTCCTGCGTCTTCTGCGCCACTACTGCCCAGCCAAGGCCGGATACTGGAAAGTAAGTGCCAAGCATGGGAACGCGATTCTTGCCTTCCTGTGACGTGTAATCCATGGTCACAGCAAGGGGGGCAATCACTTTTTGCTCGACGAAATTTTTGACCAGGTCATTTGAGCTCATGTCCTGACCCGTGGCATAGCGCGAGCTTGAAGAAGCCACCAGACGGCCGGAGCGGTCGACAACAAACGTATCCAGGTTCTGCTGGTTCTTCGCTTCCTGGAGCCGCTTCACCAGATACTGAAGATCGATCACCAACTCCAGCGATCCCAGATAAACATGCTGGTCATTCAATACCGGCTTGCCCACCACCATTACGGTGCGGGTCTGCTTGCCGGAACCAATGGAGAGCGGCTCTCCGCTATATTCGCGTCCGGCATGCGTGGCAGCCAATCCGCGATCCAGTTCTTTATCCAGGAAGGTATCCACTTCAATGGTGCCGACGCCCATCATGAAGGAATTTTCCGTATTGATGAGGCGAGCATACGGAACAATGGATTCCGGGTCTTGAATGTAATTCTGCAGCAGCGCTTTTATGTCTGGGGCCTCAACATTTTTGCCGGTCAAATTTCCATTGCTGGTTACATTGAGGGAATAGGTAAGACTGGAAAGAGTTGCGCTGATGTCTCTTTCACGCTGCGCAATGGATTGCGCCAGGGATGTGGTTACGTTGTTCTGGAGCAGCTTTTCATTGCTGCCCAGCATTTCGCGGTTACGCTCCACCATCTTGGTGGCGTAGAAGTACAAAGGCACCACGCCGACCGCAATCAAGACGACAAGGATCAGGTACAAGATCGGTATGCGGGAAGGCAGCGGCAGTTTCATAAGGCCAGAGACGTGATGGCTTTAATTGTATTCTGAAATCACCATTAATCTACCCCAAAAAAAGGCTTACCTCTCGATTACGGAAGTGCTTCACTACCGGGCAGGTATCCAGGAAAGAACTATTGACCTGGCTTGTTCCCCCACAAAAAGGGCAGGTTTTTGACGTCGGCAATTTTCGCTATTTCATATTCGGGTTCTTCTTCAGGCCCAACAGGCTTTTGTGACCTGAATTCACCAGGGCGTAGCCTGGCGGTGTGCATCCCCAGTTCCCGACCGGCGCGGATCTCACGCATGGGGCGGTCACCTACCACCAGTATTTGTGATGGCTTGAGTCTGGTTTTGGCTTGAATTTTTCGAAAGGCAGCTTCTTTGGTCAGCAGGTTTCCACGGTCTGCATAGTAAATCTCCTCCACAGAAGGCTCTTTATCCAAGCCAAGTGAATTTACCTTTGCCCGCTGGATGACCGGCTCACCAAAGCTGACTATGAAATTCCGTACGCCTCGAGCAGCCAGAAAGCGCAACAGCGGCAGTGCTCCGGGAAAAAGCTTGAGTTTGCCGACTGGACAATTGAAGTAAGCTTCACGCGCGGCTGAGCTGATGGCCTCAGGGTCTTCAGCGCCAAAATGGCGCGTGACCTCAGCGTCAATGTAACGGAGCATGGGATCCACGCGAAAAGCTTCCATGCGAGCTCGATAGACATCTTTCACGTTACCCTTGAGACCAGCTCTTACTGCAGCTTCAGCGGCGTGACGGTGGGCGATCCGAACACGCTGTCCGAGACAGTCATAGAGCGTGTCATCCAGGTCAAAGATCACGCATTTGATTTGCGGAGCACTGCTTGCGGTCGCCCGGATTTTTCTTTTACGCCCCGCAGTTTTCTTTCTCTTATTTTTCAGAATGGTCAGCGAAATCTCTCCGGATAACTGGCGATACTAAATCTAATCACTGTTACAATCCAAATATGGAGGCAAAGCTGCTGCACATCCCCTGGACGGTGAGTGTGCTCTATACCAGCATTCCTCTCTTCTGGTTTGCCATCCATCCTTTTGCTGACCGATGGCGCAATATGCGCCGCTCACCTTACCGTTTATTGCTGCCGATCTGGGCAGTCATTATTTTGGGCCTGGGCTGGATCACATGGCCGTGGCGCTTGCTGCGATTTTATTCCATGCCATGGACATGGGTGCCTGCTGCTTTTCTCTTCTGGTATGGATTGAAGACATATGCAGCGATTCGCTCAGAGTTTGGCGCGCACAAGCTGAGTGGAGAAGTGGAGTTGCGTCCGCAGGAACATGAACAGGAGTTAGTCACCACAGGACTGCACTCGCGCATGCGCCATCCTATTTACGTGGCGCATCTGGCCAATTTCACAGGATGGGCCATCGGCAGCGGACTTATCGTTAGCTTTTCCCTGCTGGCCATCAGTGGATTTATCACGTTCCCTCTCATGATCTGGATTGAAGAGCGCGAGCTGGAAAAAAGATTCGGCCAGAGCTTTCGTGAATACAAGACGCGTGTGCCTCTGATTTCATTTTCGGTCGCCGAACACATCCCTACGAATCCACGGCATGAGGAGCATGCGTGAAGTTTGAACTTTTTGTAGCTGCTCGTTATCTGCGGGCCAAGCGACGGCAGGCTGTGATCGGCGTGATCACGATAATTTCTGTGATTGGCGTTGCCGCGGGCGTAGCTTCGCTGGTGATCGCACTCTCAATTAACGCCGGCTTTCAAAAAGACCTTCAAGATCAACTGCTGGGATCGCAATCTCACATCAACCTGGTGCGCGTTGAGAACGACGGTATAGAAAACTGGCGTGAATTAATGACACGGTTGGCAAAAAATCCTCACGTTGTTGGCGTGGCGCCGGCAATGTATGGCCAGGTTCTGGCTTCAAGAGGCGCACGCGCAGGCGGAGCGCTATTAAAAGGCATAATCCCAGAATATGAAAATCAGGTAGGCGAACTACTGAAAACCATAAAATTTGGTTCAGCGAAAGACTTGCAGCCTTGCGCTCAGACTGATGAAGCTTGCAAGAGCGGAAAATCATTACCGCCTGTGGTACTGGGAAAGGATTTAGCCGAGACCATCGGCGCAAAGGTAGATTCCACCATCATGGTCATCAGCCCGCAAGGCGAGCTCTCGCCTCTGGGCATGATGCCGCGCTATCAGCAATTCAGAGTAGTGGGAATTTTCCGGTCTGGCTTTTACAACTATGACAGTGCGTGGGGATTTATCCGTCTCTCTGATGCGCAGAAACTGTTCAGCCTTCCGGACAGTGTGATTTCAGTCATTGAGTTCAAAATTGACGATCTCTACAAAGCCGACCAGGTTGGTCAGGAGTTGGAAAAAGTCGCCGGTCCGGGTTTTGAGGCCAAGAGCTGGATGGACGAAAACCAGGCTTTGTTCCACGCCTTGAAGCTGGAGCGGGTTGTGACATTTTTGACCATAGGGCTGATCGTTTTTGTCGCAGCTTTGAACATTCTTATATCCCTGATCATGATGGTCATGGAGAAAACCAAGGACATAGCCGTGCTGGTTTCCATGGGTGCCAAGAGGCGGCAAATCAGGGGCATTTTTATGTTCCAGGGCGTGTTAATCGGGGTCATAGGGACAATGGCCGGGCTCATTCTTGGATACGCGGTTGCACTTGCCGGGGCTAAGTATCACTTTGTGAAGCTATCTTCAGAGGTGTATTCCATTGATTATCTGCCATTTGCGCCACGTGTGCTGGATGGCGTTCTGATTGCAGCAGTAGCATTACTGATTTCGTTTGTTGCTACTTTGTATCCCTCATGGTCTGCGGCGCGCGTTTTGCCCGCAGAAGCGTTACGCTATGAGTGAAAAACCTCATTGCATGGCAGCGGCGAATGGAAGATATTGAAAGTTCAGGAGTTCTGCCAGAAGTGAGAATTAGGAAGTTTAATGGAATCTAAAGAACTTTCTGGGTAGAAATTTCAGAGATTAACTTTCGTTGTTTGGGTTCTAATAAGTAGGTACTTGAACCATGGGAAAGGCATTGAAAATGCAGGTAAAGGTAGCTGGTTGCACCATTCAGGTGGGCTGGTGCATCCAATAGATCAACCAGACTTGCAGCCGGAAATGGTTCGAGTGAACGGACTTACAAAGGTTTATAAGTCAGGTCAAACGGATTTAGTGCTCTTTGAAAACTTGTCCTTCCAGGTGAGGAAGGGGGAAATGCTTGCCATTGTGGGTGAATCTGGCGCTGGCAAAAGCAGTCTCTTACACATCCTCGGCGCGCTTGATCGTGCTTCCGCGGGTGACGTATACTGCGCCAAGATTCCCGTAGGGACACTATCAGACGATGCGGCAGCGGATTTTCGAAACAAGAAAATCGGCATCGTGTGGCAGTTTCACTATCTGTTGCCGGAGTTTACGGCACAGGAAAATGTTGCCATGCCGCTCCTGATCCAGGGCGCAGCTTATCCAAAGGCGATGGAAAAAGCCGCAGGGTGGTTACGTGAGGTTGGATTAGAAAACAGGAGTCATCATCGCGCAGGAGAACTCTCCGGCGGTGAACAACAAAGGGTGGCCTTGGCAAGGGCGCTGGTAACAGGCCCTGAGATTCTGATGGCAGACGAGCCAACCGGTGATTTAGATAACCGGACAGGCGAAATTGTTTTTGGATTAGTGCAAAAGTTGCATCGCGAGCACCGGCTAACTTCCCTCATCGTCACCCACAACCTTGAGTTTGCGCGTAGATGTGATCGCGTGTTGCGGTTACACCATGGCGTGGCGGAGGAAGTATCGCCCTCTACCTTGAATTAAGGTAACTGGGCGAGGGACAAGTTTCAGGAGTTGATCTGCCGATAGATAAAGGCAGAATGCAGGTTTTGTCCGGCGCAGCAAGTTGATCCCTCGTGACGGAGGGCGCTGCAAGGGCAAGAAGGCTTCTTTCCAGATGCATAAGAGCGCGACTGGAAAGAGAGAAAGATGTTTCCGGCAGAGGTGACTGGAGGCGTCTGGGGTGAGGAATATATGTTCGAGCGGTATACCGAGAAAGCAAGGCGCGTAATCTTCTTTGCAAGATATGAAGCCAGCCAGTTCGGTTCTCCGTATATAGAAACGGAGCACCTGCTGTTGGGACTGTTGCGTGAAGACAAAGCGTTGACGAATCGCTTTCTGCGCTCTCATGCGTCGGTCGAGTCCATCCGGAAGCAGATTGAAGGGCACACCACGATTCGGGAAAAGGTTTCCACGTCAGTGGACCTGCCCTTGAGCAATGAATGCAAACGGGTCCTGGCTTATGCAGCCGAAGAAGCAGAACGGCTGAGCCACAAACATATTGGGACGGAACACCTGCTACTGGGACTGTTGCGCGAAGAGAAGTGCTTTGCCGCTGAAATTCTGCACGAGCGTGGATTGCGCCTGAGCGCCATCCGCGAAGAGCTGGCCCGCAGCACACAGGAAAAAGCCCAGCCACAACGTGGCGGGGCCAATCGCGAATCTTCACTCCTGGCAGAGTTCTCCCGCAATCTGACACAAGCTGCCATGGATAGCCAGCTTGATCCACTCGTCGGCCGTGAAGGCGAAGTTGAGCGTGTAATCCAGATTCTGTGCCGCCGCACCAAGAACAATCCGGTGCTTATCGGCGAACCTGGCGTGGGTAAAACCGCCATTGTTGAAGGCCTTGCGCAGCGGATCGCTGATGGCGACGTTCCGTCATTCCTGGCAGACAAGCAAATTCTGGCACTTGATCTTTCCTTGATCGTTGCCGGAACAAAGTATCGCGGACAGTTTGAAGAGCGCCTGAAGACCATCATGAAAGAGCTGATGGAAAACCAGAACAGCATCATCTTCATTGATGAACTGCACACTCTGGTTGGGGCTGGTTCAGCAGAAGGGTCGCTGGACGCCGCAAATATCCTGAAGCCTGCGCTTTCACGCGGCGAAATTCAGTGCATCGGCGCAACCACACCGGGCGAATATCGTAAATCGATTGAAAAGGACCGTTCGCTTGAACGCCGTTTCCAGGCTGTGAAAGTTCCGCCTCCAAACGAGGAACAGGCTGTCAAGATCATTTACGGAATTAAAGAGCGTTACGAGAAATTTCATGCCGTCAGCTACACAGACGAAGCAATCCAGTTCGCCGTGTATCACTCGAACCGCTATATTCCAGACCGCTTCCTGCCAGACAAGGCAATCGATCTTATGGACGAAGCCGGCGCGCGCGTAAAGCTGCGCCAGACCTCGCTCCCTGAGGAGATTACCGAAGTCCAGAAGCGGATTAAGTTTATTGTTCACCGGATGGAGAACGCGATTGCGAACCACGAGTTCGAAAAAGCGCGTTTCTACTCCGACGAAGAGCGCAAGGAGCGCGAGAACCTGCGTGCCCTGCGCGAGAAATATCACCTTGACGAATCTTCCACCGGCGTTGTGGCCCGTGAAGATATTGAGGAAGTGGTCAGCCGCTGGACTGGCGTACCCGTAACCTCCATCAAGGAAGAAGAAACACAGAAGCTGTTGCGCGTGGAAGAAGAGCTCCACAGGCGCGTGATCTCGCAGGACAAGGCCATCAGCGCCCTGGCCCGCTCGATCCGTCGCTCCCGCGCCGGCCTGAAATCTCCGCACCGTCCGATTGGTTCGTTCCTGTTCCTGGGACCAACCGGCGTCGGCAAGACAGAAGTGGCCCGCACGCTGGCACAGTTCCTGTTCGGCAGCGAGAAATCGCTGATCCGCTTCGATATGTCAGAGTTTATGGAGAAGCATTCGGTCAGCAAGCTGATCGGCTCGCCTCCGGGATACGTGGGATACGAAGAAGGCGGACAGTTGACCGAGCGCGTAAAACGGTCACCCTACTCCGTGGTATTGCTGGATGAAATCGAGAAGGCGCATCCGGATGTGTTCAACATTCTGTTGCAGGTGCTCGAAGACGGACAGCTCACTGACGGTCTGGGCAACACGGTTGATTTCAAGAACGTAATCATCGTGATGACCTCCAATATCGGCGCACGGCACCTGATGAAGCGTAAAGGCCTCGGCTTCTCGCTCGACAAGGAAGAAACCGTCAATGACAAGGTTGAAGATCTGGTGAAGCAGGAAGTGAAGAAGACTTTCAACCCTGAATTCCTGAACCGGTTGGACGAAGTCATTCTCTTCCAGGCCTTGACAGATGTTGACCTGATCCAGATTCTTGAACTGCTGGTACAGCAGCTCAACGGGAACCTGGCTCAGCGCCACATCACCATCACGGTGAACGAGGAAGCAAAGAAGTGGATACTGGAAAAGACGCTCGGCGACCGCAGTTATGGCGCTCGTCCATTGCGCAGGGCCTTGCAGCGGTACATTGAAGATCCGCTGTCTGAGGCGCTGATCCAAGGAACGCTTACCACGCGTCCGGCGTTCATTGAGGTCTACCTTGAAGGCGACCGGCTGTTCTATCGCCAGATTGGCGACGGCGCAGAAAAGAGCGATGGAATCCTGCTCTACAGCAACTAACCAATTCAACAATGCATATAAAAAGCCGCCAGAAATGGCGGCTTTTGTTTTTGCTGCAAATGTTTTGCGATCAGCTCTTGACCGTAAGGCCGTTAAGGCGTGGTTACAAGCGCAAGAGAGTTTGCTCCGCGAGAAGCTGGATAACCGGAAGGTGTGAGCGGCTGCGGCTTGCCCTGATCCACACGAAATGCCTCGATCTCAGCTTTGCTCTGGTCCATGACATACATGAATTGTCCGCTGGCATCGAGCGTTGCTGTTGCCATGGATGAACTCTGTTTCGGCACCGAGAGTGAAGTTGCAACTTCCGTAGGCAATGGCGCCAGCTTTCCATTCGATATTTGAAAAGCTAGAGTTCCCTGCTGCATTGTTGCAAAGAGGGCACGGGCGGACGAATCAACCCGAAGGTTCTTTACTCCGCGTACCTGAATCGAATCTGTCTGCTGAATGAAGCCAGCTTCCTTATCGACTGTGAAAACATTGATAGATGCTTGAGTGGCAACAATCAAAGTCCCAGGCACAGATGTTTCAGCCTGAACGGCAGAGCCGATCGAGAAAGGGGATCCCGGAACCGGGGTAAGCGAGCCATCAGGATCAATTCTGAAGCCGCTTATCAAAGGGCTGGACGGATCGCCCACAAAAATGAATTGCGGATTACCTCGCGGAACCTGTTTGGAAGCCGTCGGCGTAGGCGTAGCTGTGGGTGACGGTGTTGGCGTCGGCGTTGTGCCTGGCGAGGGTGTGGGTGTAGCTGCAGGGGTTCCGGTAAAGGTCCTGCGCGGCGAGATCACGCATCCGGCGATGACAAGCGCCAACAGAACTGCACCCAGAGTAGCTGCCAGAAAGCGATGGGGCTTAAATCTTAAGAATCGCACCCATAAAGTGATGCCTGGAGCGAAAAAGCTGTTGGCTGCCCCTATTTTGGTAGTTGGGACAAGTGCGCTATGAGTTTCATCGCCGACGGGATGAACATCGGCTTGGGTGGCGATTTGCGCTGTTTTTGGCCCCAATGTGACAATAGAGGCATGAAAAAACCTTTGATCGTTGTACTAACCTTTTTGGCCGTAGGTGCTCTGCTGGCGGGAAGCGCCATGGCACAGACATCCTCGACCAGCACGCAAAATCCGCCAGCCAAAAAACCGGCTACGACAGCAAAACCATCTACTACTACTAAAACCGGCACTACTGAGTCTAAGAAAGCTGTGACTACTCTGACTACGGATAAGCAGAAAGCAAGCTACGCCATTGGAATGAATTGGGGCACCGGCCTTCACCACCAGCAGATTGACGTTGACCTTGACGCGCTGATGCAAGGGATGAAGGACGCGATTGCCGGGGGCAAAACGCTGCTGACGGAAGATGAAGCCAAAGCCGCTCTGATGAAGCTGCAAACTGAAGTGCAGACCAAGATGCAGGCAAAAGCGGCCCAGGAAACGGAAACGAATAAGAAAGAGGGCGATACCTTTCTTACCGCCAATAAGAGCAAACCAGGCGTGGTAACGCTGCCCAGCGGCTTGCAATATAAAGTGATCACGACCGGCACAGGACCAAAGCCGACTGCTTCTGACACGGTCACTTGCAATTATCGTGGCACACTCATCAATGGCACAGAGTTTGATAGCTCATACAAGCGGGGCGAGCCGGCAAGTTTCCCAGTCAGCGGCGTGATCAAAGGATGGACCGAAGCACTGCAGCTGATGCCTGTCGGATCAAAATGGCAGTTATTTATTCCGTCTGACCTGGCCTACGGCGCGCGCGGAACACCGAATGGGCCAATTGGGCCGAACTCTACGTTGATCTTTGAAGTGGAGTTGCTGTCGATCAAAGAGAAGGCTCCTGCACCTTCAGCAGCACCGGCTCCGGCAGCAAGCCCGACGCCGGCTGCCAGTCCGTCACCAGCAGCCAGCTCACCCAAGAAATAACGACAAAGGTTTTCAAAAGGGCCGTCAACAATCTGGCGGCCCTTGTTTTTGTATTTGCCTTTTAGCGTCTGGGCTTAAGAATTTTTTCGATCTGCTGCAAGTGATTGAGATCGTGACCGGCAACCATATTCACCAAGTGGTTGATGCTTTCATTGCCACGCTCTTGATGCACTCCATAGTTCTCCCATAGTTTACGCGGGACTGATTTCAATAGAGACAGATTTGCTTCCCGCAATGAGCGAAAGCTCGCAAGAGATACTTTTGGATCGCGTTTAGCGTAGCTGAAGGTTTGAGCCCAGCGGTCCTGATCATAAGCCTGAATTGCAATGGCGTTGGTAGAGAGAATCTGGCGAATGCGCCATGAGATAGCTACTTCTGCGTCGGCAAGATGGGCAAGAATCTCCACAACAGACCATTTGTCTGGCGCCGGCTTACGCGCGAGTTGCTTCTTATTCTTGCCTTTAATAAGCCCGGCCAGCTTTTTGGGTGTGGCCAGTTGCAAGCGCAAAGGGTCTTTGCCCTGGCTATAACCTAATAACCGATTGATGTATTCCTGCACGGTCTCCTGCATATGAATCTCCTCAGATGACAGCAACTCTCGAATCATCTCAGAACTGGAGCTTCCGGGCAAAAACAGCGATTTGGCGTGATACCGAGGTAATCGCAGGGCCGCAGAATCTGCATCTTCTCCGGCCTGAAAATCATCTACAATAAGCATTCAAAATATGGAACTCATCGTCTATACCTCACCCTGGTGCGGCGACTGCCGCGTGGCCAAGCAATGGCTCAAACAGAACAACCTGGATTTCCAGGAGATCAATATTGAGGAAACGCCCGGCGCCGCGGAAGAGGTGATCCGGCGTACAGGCAAGCGCGCCATTCCCCAATTTGTGATCAATGGAGAATGGGTGCAGCCTTATGTTCCGGGAGAAGGTTTTAAATACGCGGAAATGGCAGAACGATTCGGCGTAAATAAATCGTAATCAGTTCCTAAGCATCTTTTGACACATCCACTTCGTTTGAGCTGTGCCCGTTTCTGCTCCGTCCAGGCCAGCGTAAAGACAACGGAATGCGCAGCCGCAGCACTCGCTCACGATGGCTCTCTTCTGACAGGGAAAGTTCCCGAGCTTTTAGCAGGTCCTGCAATCCGACCAAGCCAACCAGCTCTTGTTCGCTATCATGCTTTACCACAGGAAAACGTGTGAGCCCGCTGGCTGCCATACGGTTCACCACCAATCGCAATGGCTCATCAGGATAAGCAACTATTGGCTCGTTGATGAGCTTGTCTGAAAGCTTTACGTTCACAGCTTCACGATGGCCCAGTTCGCGCACAGCCTCGGCAACGTCATGCCGGGTCATCACTCCCAGAACGCGCTTATTGGCGTCAATGACTGGATAGATGAACTGGCCGCGCGGACTGTCATTGCCGTCGAGTGCGTTTTCAAGTTCGGCGAGGGTAGCTTCAGCGGGAAAGACGGTCACGTTCGTCCGCATTACATCTTCGACTGAGAGCGCTTCCAGCGGATCAACAGCGTATTCGCAGGAGAGGTGGTGGCCATGGCGGCTGATTTTTTCCGTGAGGATTGAGCGCGGCATGGTCAAGACAGTTAAAGTGTGAGCGGCCACGCAAGCAATCAGAAGCGGCAGAATGGAGTGGTAATCGCCAGTGAGTTCAAAGGAGAAGATCACGCCCGTGAGAGGAGCACGCATGGTTCCAGCGAGCATAGCTCCCATGCTGATCAACGGCCAAAACCCAAGGCCTTGATGGGGGAGAAAATAGGCGTCAACCGCCCCAAGCGCGCCGCCCATCATGAGCAACGGAGCGAGCACGCCCCCTGAAGTGCCCGAACCGAGCGAAATGCTCCAGATCAATGACTTGACGATCAGAACGCCAAGGATGAGGCGTAGAGGCGCGTCGCCCTGCAGGAGCTGCTGGATCACGTCATATCCAACGCCGAGTGCACGTGGATAGATCAGGCCGCCGATGCCAACGGCAACGCTTCCTATGGCCGGCCACCACATCCAGTGGATCTTGTTGAGCCGGGCAAAGCCATCTTCCACCGAGTACATGAGCTGCGTAACACCGGCGGCAAGACCGCCGCTTAATAATCCGGCAAACAAACAACCTATAAGAACAAGCGGGCTCAGGGCTGCGTCATGCAGCGGCACGGGAAAGACCGGGCCGGGGCCAAGCAAGTGGATGCGGGCTGCCTCAGCGGTAATACTGGCGAGTGCGACCGGAATCAGACTGCGGGGTTTCCACTCAAAAAGTAGAAGCTCGACGGCAAGAACAATGGCAGCAAATGGAGCGGCAAACGTGGCAGACATACCGGCAGCCGCGCCAGCCACCAGCAGCGTCTTGCGCTCCGCCGACGTGAGATGGAAGAACTGGGCGATCAGCGAGCCGAAGGCGCCGCCCGTCATAATGATTGGGCCTTCTGCGCCAAATGGACCGCCTGATCCAATTGCAATGGCAGCGGAAACAGGCTTTAGAATGGCAATTTTGGGTTCGACCTTGGCGCCACGCTGCAGAATGGCTTCAATGGCTTCGGGAATGCCATGGCCGCGAATCTTGTCCGAGCCGAAACGTGCCATCAGGCCGACAATCAAGCCGCCAATAACGGGAACCACAATGATCCATGGGCCTAAATGGGCATCGCTTGGGTGAGTGGTAGTGGTGCTGAAACGCTGATAGAAAAAGACATTGGTGAAGAAATTGATGAGTTTGAGCAGCGCAACTGCCACATAAGCGGCCACCACACCGATGACAACAGCAAGAGCCGTGATCGGCAATACCCGCCATGTGGTGGTGAAATCTCTGAGTTCCTGGAATGGAGCAATGCTGGGAGTTGCTGAGGGCTTTCTGGATTGATTCATTGAGCTACTTTCTTTGTTCCCCCTGTGCGCGCCTGATCGCTTCCTTCACGGCCTGTGAGCTTTAGTACGGACTCCACTAATTTTGGCCCCATGTCGAGCAGCTCCTGCCGGGCAGCCACCCCCAGCTTCCGCAGCAGCGCTTCCCCTTCCGGCGTGATGGAAAGTGTTACCTGGCGCCGGTCATTGGCAGAGCGGGTACGCCGAATGAGATGATTTTCAGCGCAACGGTCAACCAGTTCCACCATGCTGTTGTGGTTCAGCTGCATTCTTTCAGCCAACTGGCTGATAGTGGGCGCAATGTCTTTAGGCAAGCCTTTGATGGCAAGAACCAGTTGATACTGTTGTGGACTGACTCCCAGCAAACGGCTGGCTTCCTCCATGTGGCGCAAAAACTTGCGTAACTGATAGCGGAACTCCCCCAGCGCAAGGTATTCCGGCTCGGATAGAGAACGCGTATTTTTTCCTTTTGACATTTTATATCGCTCCGCGACATAATACAACTATTCTGCTAGATTCGAGCGTGGGCCCTTTGCCGCCGGAAACCAATCCGTGGCAATGGGCCCTTTTTCTTTTTCTATCTATTTCATCTTTGATTGTAAACATTGAGAGTCTGGAACAAGAATTAAGCAAAACAAGCGGTTTTTATTTCTAAAGTTTTAGTGGGTTGGCGAAAGAAGGGCAGCGGCATTTATCATCAGGAAAAGACGTTAAATCCACCCGAACTTTGAAGGAGAGCCGGTTGATCCCACGGTATACGCGCCTAGAGATGGGCCGCATCTGGAGTGATGAGAATAAGTTTCGTTGCTGGCTGAAGGTGGAAGCGGCAGCCAGCCTGACCCTGGCCGATGCGGGCATTGTCCCGGAAAACGCCGCCCGCGCTATTGCTGAACGCGGCGATTTTGATTTGAAACGCATTCATGAAATTGAAGCGGAAGTAAGACACGATGTGATTGCATTTACTACCGCAGTAGCAGAAAAAGTAGGTCCGGAAGCGCGCTGGCTCCATTATGGACTCACGTCGAATGACGTTGTGGATACGGCGCAGGCGCTGCAGATCAAAGAGGCGTCACAGATTATTGCCGACGATCTGGAAAAGCTGAAGGAAGTGCTGAAACGCCGGGCTCATGAATTTGAGCACACGCCGACGATTGGGCGCACTCATGGCATCCACGCTGAACCCACTACGTTTGGACTGAAGCTGGCAAACTGGTACGCAGAGACCTTACGCAACATTGAGCGATTTAAACGCTCGGCAGAAGAGATGCGCGTGGGCAAACTTTCTGGCGCCGTGGGAACATTTGCGCATCTGGAACCTGAATTTGAAGAGAAGATCTGCGAGCGCCTGGGCCTGATGGCTGCGCCGATTTCTACGCAGGTGATTCAGCGCGATCGCCACGCGTACTACGTGGCCACGCTGGCAACCATTGCTTCCACGCTTGACAAGATTGCAACCGAGATCCGGCATTTGCAGCGGACAGAAGTCCGCGAAGCGGAAGAATATTTCAGCGAGAAGCAAAAAGGCTCGTCTGCCATGCCGCACAAGCGCAACCCGATCACCTGCGAGCAGATCAGCGGCCTGGCGCGTGTGGTACGCGCCAATGCACAGGCAGCGTTTGAGAATGTGGCGTTGTGGCATGAGCGCGATATATCGCATTCGTCAGTGGAGCGCGTGATCCTGCCGGATTCGACGATTCTTGTGGATTATCTCTTGTCCAAGACGATTCACCTGATCGATACGCTGATGGTGTATCCGAACCGCATGCTGAAAAATCTGGAGTCGACCGGCGGGCTGGTCTTCAGCGGACAACTGCTGCTGGATTTAGCCGAGCATGGCATGTCACGCGAGGATGCGTATCGCCTAGTACAGAAGCATGCCATGCGTTCATGGAAAGAAGACCTGAATTTTCGCGAACAGGTAATGAACGATCCGGAGATTACATCGCGCGTGCCGGCAAAGCAGATTGAGCAGGCATTTTCTATTGAGCGGCAGCTGAGGAATGTAGGAAAGATATTTAAGCGGGTGTTTGGGGAGTAATCGCCGCTGATTTGCGCTGATCAAAACAATTAGCCGCGGATGAACGCGAATTTGAGTAAACCCTTCGGGCCTGCACATTCGCAGGTCGCCATTTAATCCGAGAATATCGGCCCTCAGGATGACAACTTCGAGGTGTGTAGCGTGATGCCAAATGGCATACATTCGCATCTAATGGGTGTCGTTAGATCGAGGTATTCATGCCAATAGTGAGAGCGTGCAAACAATGCGGCCAAAAGAACAGAATACCAGCGGAGCGCCTTGCGGATACGGCGCGCTGTGGAGCCTGCAAAGCATCATTGCCGGCCGCCGCTGAGCCCGTGGAAGTCGATTCTGCGTTGTTCAATGAAATCGTTGCAAAGGCCCGTGTACCGGTGCTGGTTGATTTCTGGGCAAGCTGGTGCGGCCCTTGCCATATGGCAGCACCTGAAGTAGCACGAACATCAGCGGAGATGGCAGGACGAGCCATTGTTCTTAAAGTAGATACCGAGCGGCACCCTGAATTAGCTGCCCGTTACAATGTGCGCGGAATCCCGAATTTCGCCGTTTTTCATCACGGCCAGCTTGTGATGCAACAGGCTGGAGCTGTGGACCACGCAGTGATGAAGAGCTGGCTGGAATCTGCCGCCAAAGCTGCTTAATAAGCATTTTCTTCAAGCGAACATGAACATTGCAATTACAGGCGCAAATGGTTTATTTGGGCATGGCCTTGTTCGGGCGATTGGGGCTAACCATACCGTTTATCCGATGACGCGGGCCACGGCGGATTTAACAGACCCTGACGCGGTTCGGCGGGCGTTTGTATCGAATATTCCCGATGTGCTGATACACACAGCGGGGATTCCTGATCCGGATTTATGTGAGAGCGAGCCGGAACGGGCCTTCAACAACAATGTGGTGGCGACGCGCAATATTGTAGCGGCGGCAAGGGAGTTCTCGTTCGCAGTGGCGCACATCTCCACGGACTCTGTTTTTGATGGCCTTGCCCACTCGCCTCGAATTGAAACTGATCCAGTGGGTCCGTTGTCAGTTTATGGCAAGACGAAGCTACTGGCGGAACAGGCTGTTGCTGGATTGGACAAGCATTGGATTTTTCGCGTCTCCGTTTTGTTCGGACCGGGCAAGGAAAATTTTGTTGATAAAGGGCTGCGGATCCTCCGCATGGGAAATACTTATACTGTCGCCGCTGATCAGATGGGATCAGCCACTTATACGCTGGATGCAGCGAGCAAAATTCTTGAGGTAATCGAACGCGGACGCTTCGGGCTGTTTCATCTCTGTAATCAAGGCGCTTGTACGCGACTGGAACTGGCACAGCAGGCCGCCATCCTTGCGAATCTTCCAGGGGAGAATGTTGTTGGCAAGCCAATGACAGAGATGAAGAGGAAAGCGCCTCGGCCGGCTTATTCGGTCATGGAGATGAAAGGGCTGGCCGATGCTGGTATCTCACTTCCGCGCCACTGGAGAGATGCGCTCAAGGAATATGTTCTAGCCGCTGACTTGCAGTAATGAACGCAGATCAGAAAACATTTGGCCGCGAATCAGCGCAAAATACACGAATCTTTTGAAATTCGTGTTCCGCGAAATTCCCGGCCCAGTTTTTACACAGAAATCGTGAACGATGTCTCCGTCCTGGTTACCGGGCGATACATGGTGTCGCGCTCGACAGGCTCGCGGCCGGCTTCGCGGATGAGACGTTCCAGCTCTGTACGGACCATGCCTTGCGGGGTGGTGGCGCCGGCGTCGTGATAGATCTTCTCTTCAATCACGGTGCCATCAATATCGTCCGCGCCAAAGCGCAGGGATATCTGCGCGATCTTGGGTGAGAGCATCTGCCAGTACGCCTTGATATGCGGGAAATTATCGAGCACCAGACGGCTAATGGCGATCTGCTTGATATCAAGCATGCCGGTGGTTACGAAAAGGTGGCTCAGCGGCGTGTTGGCGGGATGAAAGGCCAGCGGAATAAAAGTTTGGAAGCCGTGGGTTTCATCCTGCAAAGTACGCAGGCGGATCAGATGATCGGCTCGGTCTTCTTCGTTTTCGACATGGCCATACAACATGGTTGCGTTGGATTTGAGGCCGATGCGGTGTGCAGTGCGCGCTGTATCAAGCCATTGATCGCCGTCGATTTTATGGTCGCAAATTACGCGACGCACGCGCTCGTTGAAGATCTCGGCGCCGCCACCGGGCAAAGAGTCCAGACCAGCATTCTTGAGCTGGCGGAGTGTTTCCTCAATCGTAAGCTTTCCGCGCTTTGCCAGGAAAGCGATCTCCACCATCGTTAGAGCCTTGAGATGGACTTGCGGGAAGCGTGCTTTCAGGCCTGAAATGAGGTCGAGATAATACTGAAATGGCAGATCAGGATGCAGACCGCCAACGATGTGAAATTCCGTGACAGCTTCCGAATAGCCTGATGCGGCAGTTTGAAAAGCTTCTTCCAAGGCCATGGTATAAGCGCCGGGAACATCTTTTTTGCGTCCAAAAGCGCAGAGCCGGCAGGCAGCAACACAGACATTCGTCGGGTTTATATGCCGGTTTACGTTGAAATAAGTTATGTTTCCATGCAGGCGTTCACGCACATGGTTCGCCAGCCAGCCAATGGCCAGAATATCTGCCGAACGATAAAGCGTAACGGCATCCTCAAAAGTAAGCCTCTGGTGAGCAAATACTTTGGCTGCAATGGGCTGCAGACTGTGATCGTCTGTTTGAAAATTGTGCGCGGTTTTAACCGAAACAGTTGTAGCCATGGCGTTAAGAAATAATACCTTTTTACGCAAGAGGCATCAATTCACTCTTCCCTTAGCCCAGATTTGTCGAAAAGATAAGCATTTCCCTGATCGTGCCTTGCGATGAGGCGGAGCAGGCCTTTGCTCGGTTTTTTGATTGTTGCTCTAAAAATCATATTTTATTTGAAGGAAATACGAAAAACCGAATACCTGCCTGCTTCCAGAGGCCTTCAGGAATGAATGCTCGTTCAGCGAAAACCGGTAATTTTTATAGCTTAGGAACTGATCGTTTCATCCCTCCAACCACTTAAAACTGTTTTTTCGATCCCTCTCGGTTAACAAATCGACTTTCAAATCTGACTTTACATATCTATACAAACATTGGTCTGTTTTCTTTACAAATGACTTTTTTTGGCGCCAGTTTTTCCGTGACAACCTGCTGATTCTTTGGCTATCGCCTTGCTATTTGTAAAGTTTAGAAAAGCCCCAGAAAAGTTAAGCAAAGTCAAAAAAGAAGTATTTCGTACGTGCGGGAAGAAGAACGTTGCTCGATTAAAACCCCCTAACCCCAAGGAGTGAGACGAAATGAATAGCAAACGATGGTTATGCATCGCCGTCATGGGCTGTTTAGTTCTACTAAGCAGTTCCCTTTTTGCTCAAGTGACCGCGACAGCAAATCTGCAAGGCACTGTGACTGATAAGTCGCAGGCCGTCATTGGCAACAAAGCCGAAGTTACGTTAACCAGCAAAGAGACCGGCGCGGTTCGCACCATGAAGACAAACGCCGCCGGCGAATACAAGTTTGAAGCACTATCCGCCGGCATTTATTCAATCAAGGTAACCGCTTCCGGCTTTTCTACAACAGAGGCGAAAGACGTAGAATTACTTATTGGCAGAACCGCCACGCAGAACTTTAGTCTTGCCCCCGGCGCCGTGAGCGAGACCGTGGAAGTCACGGCAGCCGCGCCTCTGGTCGACCAAACTAAAACCGACGTAAGTACGAACATCACCCCAGAGCAGATCACTGACCTGCCTCTGATTGGCCGCGATATCGCCGATCTTGCTTATTTGGCGCCGGGCGTAAAAGCCGCAGACTCCTATGATCCGACCAAGAACCGCTATGCCATTCTGTCCGTCAATGGCCATGATGGCCGCAACGTAAACGTAACGGTGAACGGCGTCGACAACAAAGACAACACGGTAGGCGGCCCTGTAATGCAGCTACCCGCCGAAGCAGTGCAGGAATTCCAGATTTCAACGCAGCGCTTCTCTGCGGTAAATGGCCGCTCGGCTGGCGCTGCGATCAACGTGATCACCAAATCAGGATCGAACAAGTTCCACGGATCGGCATTCGGCTTCTTCCGCGAGCAAGCTTTCAATGCCGACCAGAAAACACCGAATGGAGATGGAACAACAAGCACCATCAATCCGCCTTATTCCCGGCAGTGGTTTGGCGGATCCATCGGCGGACCGATCAAGAAGGACAAGCTGTTTGTATTCTTCGCCCTGGAGCGGCAGCGCGAGAACACCGCCATTGCTGAATCGCCAACCGCACTTTCAGAGCTGCAACTGGTAACAAACCTGGGTGCAGTGCCGTCGGCAACCATTCCAACGCCGTTCTTTGAGAACCGTCTGAATGGCCGGCTTGACTACGTTTTCAATTCCAATAACTCCGCTTATCTGTCAGTATCCACTCAAGCCAATAACAGCACGAATGACCAGAGCAACGGTCTCTTTGATTTGACGGAGGGAAATTTCACCAAGAACCACCTGCAAGTTGCCAATTTGACGGTGAACTCTACCTTAAGCCCAACCTTGATCAATCAGTTTACCTTTGGCTTCCAATACTGGAACAACTTGATTGACAGCACTGGGCGCACGCCGCTGTTTACATTCCCGACCGGCATTGAGTTCGGCACCAACACTAACGTTCCTCAAAACTCCATCCAGCGCAAATACCAGTTCAAGGACGACATTGCCAAAACCATTGGCAAGCATACCTTCAAAACCGGCGTCGACTACATCTGGACGCCATTTATGGGCGGATTCTTTGAGTTCAACCCGACACTTGAATTCGACTTCAACCTGTTGCCCAGTCAGATTCTGGCATTGCCCGGCGGCTTTAACACTCCTGGACTTCTGGTTGGCGGCAACGCGAATGGAAACGGCATGAGCATCGCGGTAGGCGATCCAACCTTTATCATCAAGGATGCGAAACAGCTTGGGTTGTATTTCCAGGACGATTGGAAGGTGAGCTCTCGTCTGTCCGTCAATCTTGGCCTCCGCTACGATAAGGACTTCGACTTTGTCGGTGGATCTGATATCAGTGACAGCCGCACGTTCCAGGAACTGCAGGCAATCTCATCAATCAGCCCTCTGGCAGCCTCATTGGTGGCGAAGAAAGCCAATGATTACAGCAAAGGCTTCAGCCCACGTGTTGGACTTGCTTACGACTTAAACGGCCATGGCAGCCACATTTTGCGCGCCGGCTTTGGCATGTACTATGACAACACCTTCCAGAACATTCCGTTGTTCATGGAACAGCAGTCCAATCCAACTATTTTCCAGACGGCATTCTCGCTCAACGGCGCCGGCGATATCGTGCCCGGCACTGGCATACCGTTGTCAGCATGGCATCTGGGCGACCCACTGCCCACAATTCCGGCCCCTCAAGCCGCACTCACCGATGGCTCCATTGGCCGCCTCATGGACCCCAACTATCGCACTCCGGTGACGGAAGAATTTAACGGAGGCTATACCTGGGCGATCAACAGTAAATCAGTTTTTGAAGCCGAGTATGTGCATGTGCTCAGCTTGCATGAAAACAAAACCATCAACGTAGATGCGAATACTCCAATTGATCCTTCTAACATCTCACTCGGATTCTTCCGGCCACTCGATGCCGCGTTCACGGCAGCAGGCGTACCGTTACTGAGCAGCGTTCGTGACGAGCAATCGATCGGCCGCTCGCGTTATGACGGCCTGAACCTGAGCTACCGTCAGCGTGGCTTCCATCGTATGGATCTGACCGCGAACTACACCCTGGGACGCGCGGTGGGTTATGACGAAGGTGTCGCCGCATTCCGTAGCTATCCAAGGGACCCGCACATCCCGCTTGCGGCGGATGACTTTGGTCCGGCGGCTAACGACGAGCGGCACCACCTGACACTGGCTGGTACCGCCCATTTGCCCTGGGGCATGGAAGCTTCGCCGATCCTGCAGTTTGGTTCGGCGCGGCCGTACAACGCGATCGGGCAGAGCAACCAGATAGGCCTGGGCGGCGGCAGCCAAGCTGGCGCACTTCTCGCTCCTGGCTGCACGGAACAGGGCTACTACAATGGAAGCTGCGGCTTGAACCCCATCTTTAACTTGCGCGGCGATCCGTACTTTGACCTGGATGCCCGTTTGACAAAGAACATCAAGTTCGGTGAAAAGGGCAACTTGCAACTCATGTTCCAGGCCTTCAACCTTACGAACCATGCCAACTACGGCAATAACTTCGACGGCACCGTTGGGCTTCCGACCTTTGGACACCCGATTGGTTTCATTAACCCCACCAGCAGCACGCTGCCGCGCGCATTCACTGGTGAATTCGGAGCACGGTTCAGCTTCTGAACAAAACGCAACAAGCAACAAAAGGCCGGCAGAAATGCCGGCCTTTTCATTTTGATTGGAAAATTATTCTTCGTTGCTCTCGTTGGGGTCCCAGGTAATAGAGGCGCCGGAACCTTCCTGGATGGCAGAGCCGGAGATTCCACTCTCAAAGGCGTCAGGATCGCCGCCAGCAAGTTCAATCTTGCGGCGCTGGACCTCGCGTATTTCGCGCAGGATTGCGGCCTCAGCCTCGATGTATTGCTCTTCCGTGATGGAGCCCTCTTCCAACTCAACCTGCAGGTGAAGAAGCTGTTCCTTGAGAGGCGCGTCATCTGTCCATTGCTCTTCTGCGACTTTGAGCAGAGTGCGCATGATGAAGTTCCATCCGGAGAATGGAGCAAAGAGCAGGTCGTCGATGAGCAGCATGGTGTTTCTCCGGAAGAGCAAGAGCTGAAGCCCCTTGTCTCTTGTTGTTTCGGCACGAGTAAACTCGTGCCCTGACACTTGTTTCGTTACCCTTGGCCGCCGCGCTCCAACTTCAGGCGGATATTCACAAAGTTATAAGGCGGCCAGGGGCCGGTGTATTTGAAGTTAAGACGATCGCCATATTTCTGGGCAACGCGATTGACGGCGGCGTCAAACTCAGCCTCTCGGGCTTTTTGAATCAGGAACGCGGCATTCATGATCATCTTGTCGCCGATAGGCTTGTTATCGCGTGAGGCGACGCAGACGGCGCGCAGGCCGTCATAAATCTCGCGGACATAGTTGGCGGCAAGCTCCGCCAGGGCTTTATCGATCATACGGCCGAGCTGCATGCGCGCGAAATAAGTCGACTGCAGATGCTTGCGCGTTAGTTCCTGATGGAAGCGGTGGATTTCATCGTGCTCGCGCTGGAGCTCTTCAATGATGCGGTCACGGTCCCAGGTCACCTTCAAGCCGAACTCGAGCTTGCCTGTCATCTGCTTGAGCACATCTTTGAGCGAAGAATAAATACTCTTCAATACTTCGCGAATGTCGTCGTCCGTACGGAACACGGTGCCGAAGCTCATGGGGATGATGGTGTAATTTTTCATCACCGATTCAATCACATGCTCATGGGCCAGGGCGTTGTCACGCGTGGGGTCAAAGATGAAAACCGGCGTGCGGCTGACCACGGCTGCGATATCACCATAATGCACCGTGTACACGTCTTCATTGACGCCGCCAATGCTGCTGCGGCCAAAGTTGACTGGCGCACGCGATTCAATCACGCCATAAACATAGCGGCCTTCCTGCTGTTGTCCGGCTCGGGGAGACTCAACTTTTGCCGGAGCTGCTGGAGGCACGATGTCCAGCACCGCGGTGGCCGGCTCAGCCTTTGTATTCACCTTGCGGACTGCCGTTGTTTTTTTAGCCGCCTTCTTGCTGCTTGGGCTCATTGTTTTTCCTCAACATGTTGGAGGTTGTGGCTAGAAACTCTTCAATTTCAATCGGCTTAAACATGACGCCAATTCCCTGGCCGGTTGCCTCATCGGCTGTTTCCTTGGTGGCATAGCCGGTAAGCAGGGCCGCCGGAATCGTAGCGTCGCGTTTTCTTGCTGCAGTAATCACTTCAAACCCCGTATGCTGCTCTTCCAGGGAGTAGTCACACAACACGATATCAAAATGCTGGCTGGCAATCGCCGCAATGGCCTGCCGGGACGTGCCGCAGGCAACTACCTCATACCCCTGCCGCTCAAGGATGAGCTGGTACGTAAGCAGGACGGCAGCCTCGTCGTCCACGACAAGCACCCGATATTTGCGCTCAGCAGTCACAATTTTACGACTGGCAAATCAATTTTGAAAATCGTGCCGCGCCCCAAGCGGCTTCTAACGGAGAGTTTGCCGGCATGGTTCTGGATAATTCCTTTGACGATCCAGAGCCCCAATCCGGTACCACGTTCACCTTTGGTAGTGACGAACGGTTCAAAGATGCTGCGAATCATTTCCGGCGGAATGCCTGAGCCGGTATCGGCGATCAGAATGCGCACCCAGCCATGCATATCATCAACGCCGTGAATATGACGGCTGCGAATACGCAGCTTGCCGCCATTCGGCATTGCGTCTTTGGCATTGATGACCAGGTTGGAAAGCACCTGGCGAATCTGGTCAGCGGCAATCACAGCATCCGGTAGCACTTGCAGATCGGTCTGAAGTTCCACGTTGGCGCGCTGAAGCTGGCGATTGAGCAGCAGTAACGTGTCTTCAATAATGGTATTCACATTGACCGGCTTGACCTGCTCCGTATTGCGATACAAACCAAGCATCTGGCGGACGATGCGGGCCACGCGCTCGGTCTCCGACTTCAAAATGTTATAGACCGGCGCGGCGTTTTCCGGGACAGCGTTGGCCAGCAGGTAGATCGCGTTCTTGATAGCCTCCATGGGGTTGTTGACCTCATGGGCGATAGTGGCGGCGAGACGGCCGGTAGCAGCAAACTTTTCAATCTCCAGCATGCGCCGCTCAACCTTGAGCTGCTCCACCCTTCGCAAGGCCGTGAGATCACGCAGCACAGTCACCGTATAAGCCACGTGACCGCGCTCACCAAAGATCTTTCCGGAGCGCGCGTCATATTCAATTTCCTGGCGCAGCGCTGGATTGTACAAACGCAGTGGCGCGGTTTCACGCTCAGCAAAAGATGCGGTAAATGCATCAATAAAGGTAGTGAGCTTGGTCTGGTTCTGGAATTGAACGTTGTCGCGGACCACTTCCGTGTCCGTGCCAAACAGCTCCTGTGCCAAAGGATCGACCAGGACGATCTTTGCCTGGCCATCGCAGACCACGATTGGATCGCCTACATTCTCAATAATCAGGTTCAGGCGGTCGCGGTCCTGGCGGACAACTTCTTCGGCCTCGCTCAGCCTTTCATAGTTGACGCGCAACTCCTGATCAGCGCGGCGGAGATCGGTCACGTCACGCATCACGGTAACGGTGCCCAGTTGAATGCCCTCCGGGCCGTACGTGGGGGCGGAGACGGCCTCGAAAAGCATTTCCTCGCCTTCAATGGCATCCACCAATGTGAGATCGCGGTGTGAATCACTGCCGGAGACCAGCATGGAGGAGAGCGCCGCTGAAAAAAGCAGGTTGTTCAACTCTACGGCACGCACAAGACCTTCCGTCATCTCTTCAGGCACGCGGAAGAAGCGCTCAGCCGCCTTGTTCTGCATGATGACGCGATGCTGTGTGTCCGTAAGAATGACCGGGTCCGCCATGCTCTGCATGACAGTGCCCATCTGCGCAATGGTGATTTCCATATCGCGCATGCGGTTGTAATAGTGCTCAACCTTGAAAAGACGGGAGAGATAGCGATTCGCAAGATCGATGAGATCGCCCAGTTCGGCTACGCCCTGCTCCGTGTAATTCTTGGGCACCTCTACGATCACCGCAGCCGCATAGGCGCGCATTTCACAGGTAGCACAAACCTGCTCTTCCAGGCGGACACGTTTTTCACGCCGGAAGTTTTGTACGGCCAGACACGTTGTGGTACGAATGCGGTCCGCTTCCCAGCAAAGATTGCGGTTGGAATAAAGAATAGGATGAATGTAGATGGGACGGTTATAGATGTTGGTCTTGGCAAGCACCTGAGGGCGGTTGGAATTCAGCACCGAGACGACTGGATGCTCCTGCATCCAGAGCGCGGTAGAGAATTTTTCCATTTGCGCACGCGGCCACTTGAGAGCGGCGGCAGGCGTGACCTCGCCGCTATCAAGATTCACGTCAACAACCAGCGCCCGAGGATTCCCCAGAGCAATGATCTCTTCCAGCAGAAGCGGGAAGATTTCCTCTGACCGTTCGGCCTGCAGCAGACGAAGGATAGCCGGACGCCGTGGCTGCGTTGCCCGCCGCCCGTTCATGCGTCCGGGCTGTAACCGTATTTCGGCCGTAGCCATGCGTGACCCCAAGTCCAAGCCTTAACGCCGCCGGCGAGGCGCGCGCGGCCTGACCTCACTTATTTGCTCTTCCGTATCTTCACCAGCGCCTTCACCGAGCGTTGGACGGGAGACGAGACCAGTAAGACCCACAGCGTCAGCATACTTGAGGTAGGTGTCGATGGACGCGACTACAACGCGAGCTTCAACCGTGATCAAGTCAATACCGACTAACGAAATGCGGACCCAGGCATCGATGACGATTCCTTTGTCGAGTACTCGATCGAGAACGTCAATTAAACTTGATCCGCCAGATACTCTTTCAACGGCCATTCGAAGGCCTCCTTCTTAGAATCGGTCGCTTACTTCACCCGTTTGGCACGGGCGGTCGTCTTTCTGGGGCGCGGCGTTTGAGACGAAGGCGGCGCTCCGGGTAATTGCGTCCGGCGCACAGTCGTTTCAGGCACCGGGGCGGTTAAATTGGGATCGTACTTCCACCAGTTGAGACCGATGGCTTCCGCTTTATCCACGGAACAGACCAGGAGACGGATGCGAATCGTCAAAAGTTCGACATTGGCAAGAGACACGCGGATGTCACCCGCGATTACGAGTCCCTTGTCGAGAACTCTATCGAGGATATCCATCAGATTGGCTGTTCCGGAAACCGTAGGAACTCTTTGCATAATATCTCAGGGATTACAGAGGAGATCGCCTGGGGACAGGAAGGACCATGCGATCCGCGTCACCGCATCCTAACGAGCCCCGCTATGAACTGTCAACTTTATGTCGCCTCAATTCATTCGGCTTGTAAAATTCCGGAAGGGGGGAGAGCCGACGGTGCGTATGAGATGCACCAAATATTTTGATTGGTTGCCCGAAAATATGAATATCTTGTTGCGATTTGATTCAGATATCCCCAAAAGCAGGCTTAATTGCTGAGGATTCATCGGCTAACGCGATGACGGCCTGCCTACTTATCCAGTAAATTCCCCAAAGGTCCCAGTTCCAGGTTCAAATCTTCAGGCCTAAGACCAAAAGCTCCCGCAATTTCGTTAACCTTTGCTTCCAGACGCATCAATGACTGGCCCATTTCTTCGATTTTGGCGTCACTGAGTGATCCACCTTCCATCCTCCGGATGGCCTGGCGCTCCAACAGACGGCGCAAAAGCTCAACCAGGCTGAGAACCAACCTTGCCAACCCCTGCTCAATATTTTCCGGCGAGCAATCAATCCGATCGATGGTCCCAGCGCCTACGGCCTTGAGTTCACGGTTCATTTCAGAGACGGCTGCAGCAATTTCTTCAGGGGTAATCTTTCTCAGCTCGGTCAATTGGCACCAGCCATTGGAGTGATCTGTGGAGATCTAACGGGCTCGCTTAGAAATTCCGCTGCGGGCCACGGGCCGCTCATACGTCGTGAAAGATGTTCTGGTATTGGCACTGAGCTGATAGCTTGCCGAAATTCATCTTCGCGGCCGCGTTCCACCAAGGCAAAACAGCGTGTCCCGTTTTTTGCTTCACGCACGCGGACCTCACTGCACAAATGTTCGATGGCTTGACTCATATTATTTACGAAGGCTTCCGCAGAACGTAGCGCCGTGGCCTTCTGCTGGAGGTACGCGGTTCCGGAACTTCTATTGGCTTGCATTACGCCCGGTGCAGGATAGATAACATATTCCATCTGGACAAAATTCTTTAGCCGTTCCAGGTCGTGCAAAAAGTTCTGCTGATTCTCTGCGATAAGTGAAGTGAGTGCTGTGTGATCGTCAAGCACTGAGAGCAAACGAAAAGGAATGACTGCGGTCTGCTTGAATATGTGGCTGACTGCGCCGTGGAACTCGACCGCATGCTGCTGCATGTTTGCAGGATCAAATGGCCACTCAACAGGTGACCAGAGCAGACGCAATGCACCGGAATCAATCGCCTGCACCGGTGAGCCTTGCACTCCGGTTGCCGGCAGAGAGATATCGGGATGGTGCTGGAACCCGCAATAAGCCAGAACGCGGCTCACTTCGCCCCTCGCTTCTCCTCTTCCTTGATCTTTCTCATGGCCGTTTCAACTGAGGTAAGCACAACGTTGAGCCCCAGATAGACCAGGTCCACGCCGGCGAGGGAAATGACAAGCGAGCCATGGATCACCACGCCGGCGTTCAAGACGTGGTCAAGGATTTCCAGCAGGGAGACGTCTTGTTCCCCACCGAGAAGATTTACGGATTCAAAATCAGTCTGCATCAGAGACAAACGAGTACGGCGGCCATGGTCCATTTATTTCGATGCGCCGCTGCCCTTCCCACCTCTCAACAAAATTTTTGAGCACCTGGTCCCATTGTTTACGCCGTGCCCGTGGCACAAGATATGTGGCCTGCCAGAGCAGGTTGGGTTGCGCTCCGCTCACCTTGCCGCTGGGAGCCGAATCTGCGGCAATCTTATCCAACGCGGTAGCCAGTTCGCTTATCTCCTGATCATTGTGCTCCGGGCGCTTTCTGATGGTTGCCGCTTTCTGCTGCAAATATTCCTTGCCGGAACGAACTTCTGCCACAGGCGCGACAGGAGCGAAATATTCGGCAAAAACCTTTACGCCCCACTCATCGGCTCCTTCCACGCGATTAAAAACTTCGTTGAGCGCGGCCTTTCTGCCCTGTACGTCTTTCAGGAGAGCTGGTTCGCCGGAAAAAATTGTTCCGAAGCGAGCGGGAATGATTGAGGCCTGGGCCGCAATTTCACCCACGACCTGCTGGTGGCGAACACCGTGCAGCGCCAGCCATTCAAGGTTTTCCATGTTGCGCTCCATGGCTTCAGCAAAGTTCTTTTGGTCCACTTCGCATACCCAGCAGATGAATTCTTCAGAGGTCAGCGGCTGGACCGGGTGAACGCCGTCAATGCCGGCGCTGCTGATCTTCTTTAGCTTTGCTTGAGACGCCTCTGGCGCAGATTTGGTTTTTGCAGTTTTGCTGCCGGGCTTGGCCGATGGCTTGTTTACGCCATTGGTGGCTGAGCCGCGTGATATCCCATAGAGATAGAGCGCGCTGGAGCCTGCTATTTTTTTGTCTGCATTTGCCATAAACTGCCCGTAAATTTCTTCAGCTTTGCCGCGCCTGCAATCTCTTCAGGAAAATCGCGCACCAAAAATAAACGATGCCTGCCATATTTTTTTTGCAAGCTTTGTAATGTTACAAGCTGCCATTGCTGCGCTCGTCGACAACGCTTGCAGTCTGCCACGTCCAACAGCACGCGATTCGCAAACACGGAATCCACCGCGACGCCCAGCTCGTCCATGGCCGCCAGCAGCCGCTGCGTCTGGCGGTCTGGCACCGGCTCAGGCAGCATCACGGCCCAGGCGCGGCTCTGTTGAGGATCGCGCATGATCTCCAGCAATTTGCGCACGCGCTGGCCCAGCCCTGCGAGTTCTACCGCAACATCCTGAGCGAGAGCTAGTGTACGGTGCGAGGCAAGGCTTTTCAATAAAAGGCGCGACCAGAGCAGGATTCTTTCCGGCATGCGCAGCAATTCCAGGGCGTGGCCGGTTGGCGCCATATCAATAAAGACGCTGCCGGGCTTGGCTTCCAATAGATCAAGGATACGGAAGATCGAGAAGACTTCGTCCACGCCAGGCGGCACAACTTCCATGAGCGCGGCGAAGACTTCCTTTTCAAACGTCAGATCAACGTGCAAGCCGCCGGACTGCATGCTGGTGCTGGCCGTAAGTTGATGTTGAATGCGCGCGGCCCATTGACGGAATTCATGGACGGCGTCCATCTCAATGGCGGTGAAGTTAGGATCGTTGAGCACGGTGACAGGCTTGTTTTCTATTTTCTTCTGGAAAACGTCATCGAGTGATGGCGCCGGATCGGTGGAGCAAACGGTGGCATGAGTTTCCTTGTGGGCTGCGCGAAGATGAAATGCCAGTGCGGCAGTGACCGTGGTTTTGCCCACACCGCCTTTGCCAAGAGTGAAGGAGAGACGCGTCTCCGCGGCGGGCCATTGGGTTTTGGTGAATTTGAGTTTTTGCTTTGCGGATTTTGGCGGGGCTGCAGAGAGGTTTGTTTTTTTGCGAGCAAAAATTACATCGCCAAATTTTTGGAGCAATGTTGCGCCGAGCAGTGGATTGCCGGGATCGGGGCCGATGAGCCGTGGAACGCGCGGGAATTTCTGCTTCAGGAATTGCTCTGCTTTCTTTCCCTGGCGTGCACGCAGGCGGCAGTGCGAGCAGTTTTTGTCGGCGGTCAACACGACGCGGTTTAAGACGATTGCGCCGAGCTGCATCTCCGGCGCAGATTCTCTGAGAGCATCAAGACAGCGCACCGCTTCGTTCAACGAAAAACTCTCTGGTGAGGTTACCAGCTGGACCTCGGCCTGGTCTGAGCTGAAGGCATCTTTCACGCGACGAACCATATCCTGCCATCGGTCGATAAAGCTGTTGGGGCGGTTGGTGGCGCGTCCGCCGAAACGCTGTGCGAGAAGCGCATCGCGGCTGGAGGCGACTTCAAGAAAATTCAGGAAGCGCTGGAAATGCCCCGGGAGTTCGAAGAGGCGGAGAGTGTGGCCGAAGGGCGCGGTGTCGACGACGATATGATCGTGCTCGCCGCTTTCCAGCAGCTCACGCAGTGCCAGCAAGCCAGCGACCTCAGCCATGCCGGGCAGCGTGGTATCGAGCAGCGGAGCGATCTCTTCGCGGTTGAAGAAGGTCCCGTTTTCAATGATGTTGAGAATGCCTTCGCGATTGTCGGCAAGGAACTTCTGGAATTCGCTTTCACTATCGACCTGCCAGATGGAAAGCTTGCCTTTGATGCCTTTAAGTTTGTGAGGGACGGGCTGGGCTTTGATCTGCAGTATATCGGCAAGCGAGTGCGCGGGATCAGTGGACATGAGCAGGATGGATTGCCGTGGATTGCGTACCGCCAGATGCAGCGCAAGCGCGCAGGAGACGGTGGTCTTGCCTACGCCGCCCTTTCCAACGACAAATGTCAGCCTGGTCACTTAGCGATTGTATGCGTAAATGCAAAGAAGATATTCTTACCGCGGATTATCGCGGATAAGCGCGGATCAAAACCAAAATCTCAATTGTGGTAAGAAGTTGGATTTATTTTCCGTTCAACGCAAACTCTGCCACCAGCGGCAGATGATCAGAAGCGACCAGAGCCATGCGGCTACGATGCAGGGAAAACTGCTCCAGCATCAACTCACGGTCAAAGTACATATGATCGAGATGCATGAAAGGCATAAAGCCCGGATATGTGCGAGTTCGTTTGAGGTGAAGCTGAATATCCACGCTCTCAAATGCCTGCTGCAGCGTGCGGGAGACCAGCCCGCGCGTCCATTCATTGAAGTCGCCGATGATCAGGCGCGGATGCTTCAAGGCGGGTGAAAGCAGGACCTCACGGCTCATCAGCAGGTGGGCCTGCTTGCGGCGCTCAATGTATCCGGTGCCCAGGTGCACGTTGAACACATGCACAATTTTCCCGGGCGCGATTTCCAGATCGCAGCGGATACAGCCCCGCGCTTCCTGCGTTTTGGCGGCGCTCAGGTTATAAACGTGGACATCTTTTACCGGGAAGCGGCTGATCAACACATTGCCGTAAACCGCGCCGCGCAGCTTAAGCGTCTCACCTATGTGGTAATCCAAGCCTACGGTATCAGCTAGATATTGCGCCTGGTTCTGATCCTTGCGCCCGCCTTCCAGGCTCACGACTTCCTGCAAGGCGATGACATCGGCCTCAAGCTCTTCTAAAACTTTGGCTACACGCGCAGGCCGGATGCGCCCATCCATGCCCCGGCATTTGTGAGTGTTATATGTGGCGACGCGAAATCGGGAGTCTTTCATTGGCGACTGCTTCTCAGCAGAATACCGCTTGCCGCAATGTGTACGCAACGCACGAAAACCTGAACTGGGTAGCAGGTTTAGCTTTCAAAATGCCCACAAAACTGATCTTCCGCCGCTCCCTTTAAAATAGAAACGTGCCAACTCTCACCAAACCTAAAGCAGCGAAATCACCCGGTACGGCGACGCCGCAGATACTCCAGGCGGCTGATTTAAAGCATATTCCGTGGCTGGTCCACGGCTTCAGCACACGGCCCGGCGGATTGACCAGCGCCTATGGCGGCCGCACGTTTAACCTCGGTTTCACCAAAGACGATCAGCGCGAACTGGTGGAGCGCAATCGCAAAACTTTCCTTTCCACCGCGGGCGCAGGGACAAAGAGCATGCTATGGCCGCTGCAGACTGTCCGCCAGATTCATTCTGACCTGATTCACGTAGTGCGTTCGCGCAAACCTGTGCCGCTCGTCGGCGATGGCATGGTCACCGACCTTCGCGGCATCGCTTTGGGCATTCTTACCGCAGACTGCTTCCCCGTTCTGCTGGTGGACGTGAAACGTAAAGCCGTGGGGGCGTTTCATGCCGGCTGGCGCGGGACGGTCAAGCGCATCGTGGAAAAAGGCGTAGGCATCATGCGGCTGGAATTTGGCTCTCGCGCGGAAGATATTCATGCGGCGATTGGGCCAGGTATTCAGAATTGCAGCTTTGAAGTGGGTGAAGACGTAGAAGAGGCGTTTCACACGCAATTTGACTATGCCGCCGACCTCTTTCACTCGGTGCAGGAATCAGACGCGGTACGGGAAAGGTATCCCATGCTGTTTATGAACCAGCGCGCACCGGGGCATGGCGACCCCTGCATCAAGCTGCATCTTGATCTGAGAGAAGCCAACCGCCGGCAGTTGCTGGCCGCGGGCGTGCCGGAAGCTAACATCACTGCGATGAAGGATTGCACGGTATGCAGTCCACGAAAATTCTTCTCGCATCGCGCCGAAAGAGGAAAAACCGGACGCCAAATGGCCCTGGTTGGCATCAAATAGTTAAAGCTTCCACAGACGGAATTGGCGATCAGGCAGATTTTTGGCCGTGGATCCCATGCTGCATTGTTTGAGAAGCGATAATATCCTTTTTGCGAGGGAGGGGCCCCATGAGTCTGGAATTCTTTAAGTTCGGTTTCTTAAAGACCGTCAAGTCGCCGGAACAGCGCAAAGCATGGTTCGTTGCCATTCTGGCGGACGCGATCCAGATTGTCGGCATGCCCATGTTCGCTGAGGGCGGTCTTTCCCCGCTTGATACCGCACTTGACGTCGCCGTAGGCGCTATCCTCATCAAGCTGCTGGGATGGCACTGGGCCTTTCTGCCAACCTTTGCCGCGGAGCTGGTACCCGGACTCGACTTGTTCCCCACCTGGACGGCGGCAGTGTTCTTTGCCACGCGTCAGATGGCTGTCAATGATGAAACTGAGCCGTCTCGCGTGCGCTCAACCGAACCCGAAATTCTGGAGCCGGGCCCAGCGCCGGCGCGCAGACCATAGACACACTTAAGCTCTTAAACAAGGACAATATGGATCGCGATTGGGAATCCTCAAGTTTTCCACCCAATTGCATTAGTGCGATTGGAACAATTTTTTGAGTCACGCTTTCGATAAGGCCATGTTTCCTGTCCGTGCAGGCGATTGCAAATCCTCAGGTTTTTCCGGGACCCAAAATGAAAAGATCGCGCCATGCGGGTTCCGATGGTTGCGGGCATGCAGGAAACCCTTGTGCCGGTCGATGATATCTTTGGTCAGCCAAAGGCCCAGTCCGGTGCCGGTATTGCCTTTGGTCGTAAAAAAAGGCTCAAATAATTTAGCGCGCGCCCTAGGGGAAATTCCCTCGCCTTGATCGGCCACAGTGACCCGAATTCCCGGCACGGAGGTCACGGGGTGCGGTTTCATTGAGCCACGCACCAGCAACCCGCCTCCGTGTGGCATGGCATCAATGGCATTGGCAATCAGATTTACCAGTATCTGCCGGACCTCCCCGAGCACGCAGGTCGCGCGAAATTTTTTGTCACACTCAACTTTTACCTTGATACCCTGATTCCTTAATTTTGCCTTGAATAAAACCACGGCAGAATCCAGCAGTTGCGCCACGTCCACCTGTTCCGGCCCGTGCGAAGAGCGATGGAAGCGAAGCGTATGGTTGGCTATTTCAGTTACGCGGCGCAACTCGTCTTCCGCCTGCGCGGCATAATTCTGCACCTCTGCCAAGTCCCGCCCGCTTCTTACCAGAAACAGTAAATTGGTGACGGCGGTAAGAGGGTTGTTGATTTCATGCGCGATGCTCGCCGCCAGGCGTCCGGCCACGGCGAGCTTCTCAGTCCTGCGCAACGCCTCTTCAGAGTCCGCCTGGCGCCGCACAAAATCGCGCACTTCATACTGGCGCATGCGCGCACGCATGGCGCTTTCAACCGCGCTCAGCAGGCTCTCTGACCGGATAGGACGCTCCACCAGCGTGACGTTTCCAATGTTGCGCAACTCCTCCAGCTTGGGCGAAGAGGCCGAGCTGCCGCCTGAACCGGTGAGCACAATCAGGGGAAAGTCTGACCAGGGCGGCTGCAGTTCCAGCCGATGCATCCAGTGCTCCAGCGGTACGTTGAAAGATTCCTCTGTGACAATTCCCGCAGCCGCGCCCCGGCCCAGTTCATTGAGCATCTCATCCGCGCTGGTGAGAATATGAGCGTAAAAACCATGCCGTTTCAGGAATGATTGCAGCAGTTCGCTGTCCCGCCCAAACTTGGCAAGCACCAGCACTCTGAGATTGGGGTCCGATGCAGTCACAGTAGCGGTTTAAGGTCTCCTACAAATTTAGGTATGCCGGTGAGAATTCCCTCGAAATCATTCAGCGGAGGGCCTACTTCAATCTGGTTCGGTCGCAGGAGCAGCTCGCGAATAGAGCGCTCATGCGGGCCGCTACGCCGCTTTACCACGGAAATGGCCTGGCGCACCGAGCCTTGTGACTCAAAATAACGGAACAGCAAAACATTGTCCGCCAGATAAGAGACATCAATGGGCGACGCCATTTGTGTTCCCAAAATCCCGAACTGGGCCATGATCAGGAAGGTGCTGACGCCCATATGACTGAGATAAGAGAATAGCTCATGGAGTTGCACCATCATCGGTTGGCCGGGCATGGCCTGCAGCAGTCCATTCACGCTGTCAAGCACCACCACACGGCACTCCCTTTCCTCCACGTCCCTGCGGATACGGGCAATAAATTCGCCCGGAGAAAGCTCGGCCGGATCGATTTTCTGCAGCTGAACCATGTGATTTTTGCAATGGTCGTCCAGCGATATGCCCAGGCCGCGGCTGCGGATGAGAAGCGATTCAATGGTTTCATCTGAGGTAAACATGATGCCGCGTTCATTGCGTTCCGCGGCAGAAACAAGATATTTGGTGGCAATGGAAGATTTGCCGCTGCCGGCCGGGCCGATAAAGAGCGAGGTGGTTCCACGGCCGATGCCGCCGCCAAATATTTTGTCGAGTTCCGAGATGCCGCTGGGAAGGTCATCCCGGTTAACGTCCTCAGGATGGTGCTCCGCGGAGATCAGGCGCGGATAAACATGCAGGCCGCCCTTCTCGATTTTGTAGTCGTGATGACCTTCACGAAAGCGCGTGGCCCGCAATTTGAGCACCTGGAGCTGGCGGCGCAATGGGCCATATTCGCGCGGGATGGCCTCCATGCGAATGGCCCCGTGGCAGATGCTCTGCAATTGCATATCGGAGCGGTCGCCTGTGCGGTCATCCAGCAGCAGGACCGTGCTCTGGCGTCCAACAAAAAATTGTTTCAGGGAGAGGATCTGGCGGCGATAGCGCAACGGATCACGGGCCAGCATGCGGACTTCTGACATGGAATCAAAAACAATGCGTCCGGCATTGAATTTTTCCACCTTGGTCAGAATGCTCTGCATTACATCCACCAACTCGACCTCAGAGGGATGAAAGACCGTGTACTGGTCAGAGCCCATGGCCTCAAGCTCCGGCGGCTTCACTTCAAAAACCTCAATCTTTGAGAGGTCAAAACCATGCGACCGTGCCACGGATTCCAATTCATCGCGAGATTCTGCCAGGGTTATGTAAAGAGCGGGCTCGCCATTGGCAATGCCTTGAATGAGAAATTGCAACCCCAGCGTCGTTTTACCCGTTCCCGGGTCTCCATCCACTAGATAAACGTGCCCGCCTTGCAGGCCGCCGTGCAAGATGTCGTCCAGGCCGGCAATTCCAGTCCTGAGACGCGCTTTGCCGTCATTTTTTGGCATGAGTCTCCCCTGACCAAATATTGGATGACAGTAAACGTCTTGCAGCAAAATTTAATTCAGGGCAGGGGGATCAGCTTATTTTCGCAAGCAAAAACAACAGGGCCTAAGGGCCAAAAATTAGAAGTGCCTTTTCGGCGACTGAAGTCGTGCCCTGACACTTGTCTCCCTAGCATGTTGATCTAAAGCGCCGAATGAGAGGAAGCAAGTAATTCGAGAATGTCTGTACTTGACTCTTTTTGGCTCATTCAAACGCCGCCGTCACCTCCCAATTTCTGCGGCATTTAGCCGCCCCGAGGACTATAATTTTGGCCATGAAAACCACATCACTTTTCCAACGCGTACTTGCGCTTGCAATGATCTATGTATTTTTAGTGCCGCAGGTCTGGGCAACCTGCGGAGGCGGCGGTGGCGGCGGCATGGGCGGCATGACCGGTGGCTCGTCCACGCAGACCTATCAGGTGCCGTGGAAGGTGATTCCAGCCGAAGAAGGCATGATCAAATCCGGCCTGGCGGTTTACTGGTTCCCCATCAGCAACGTTGAGGTTGAGAAATCGAGCCTGCGTGAATCGCGAACGCTGCAGCTCTATTCGCAGCAGTGCGTGACCATGGGCATTGTGGATGTGCGCAGTCCGATTGGGCAAAAGCTTGTTCCAGATGGAAAGCTCCCGGTCGCGGTGCTGGTGCAGCCCGATGGCGCCGTGGTCGGCAAGGTGGAAAACAAGAACGGCAAGCTTTCCGTGGGCGACGTGGAAAAAGTGGTGGAAGGCGAGATGAAGAAGCGCGAGTCTGCCATCAAGGAAAAGATGGACGACGCGAAGTCGAAGGCCAAGTCTGGCGACAACCAGAACGCCATCGCCGAATTGCGCCAGGTGGTCGAGCAGAAATGTATGTTCCCCAACAAGGCTAAAGACGCGGCAAAAGAATTGAAGAAGCTGGGCGTGAAGGATGAGAACGCCGAGGCCATGCCGGATGGTCCGAATTTTGATCCGGTGGTGAGCGCGAAAATTCAGAAGACAATGAGCGCGGGCCTGAAGGCCGAGAATGATTCGAGGTATCCTGAGGCGCTCAGAATTTATCAGGCTGCTCACAATCTTGATCCCAACGATCCTACGCCGCTGCGCTATATCGGCGAGGTCTATCGCCATGAGATCGGCAACTGGGACAAGGCGCGCACAACCTTCAACCAGATTCTGGCCATGCCGGCTGATCCGCTCTCACGCGCGGTGGCGCTGCATGGGCTGGGCAAGATGACGATCCATGAAGGCGACTTCAAAAAAGGCCTGGGGCTGATGGAGGCATCAACGAAAGAGTATCCGCTGGCGCTGGCGTATAGAAATCTGGCCGTCTATTGGAACTCAGAAGGCGACAAGACCAAGGCCGATGATTACACGCGCAAGGCGATGGCGCTGGATCCGCATGATCCGTTTAACCTGATCTTTGCTGCGGCGTTCATGGCCGGCAACGGACACAGTGACGAAGCGTTGAAGATCGCCAAGGAAAATGAAACGCTGCTGTGCGCTTCTTATAATCTGGCCGCGATCTATGCGCAGATCGGCCAGAAAGATAAAGCGCTGGCCCTGCTGAAACGGCATTTCTTTGAGTATGAGCGGTATCAGTCCGTACGCAGCAAAGAAATGATGGAAGCCCGCGTGGATGCGGTGTTTGCGTCGCTCTATAAAGATCCGACATTTGTGGCACTCACCGCTGGAGCAGATGGCCGTTTGCCGCTGCCGAACATGAGCAGCAAACCCGCAGGCAATTAGCTCTTTCAAAACAGCATTACAGGGCGCAGGACAATTATCCTGCGCCTTTGTTTTTGCCTCTGCAAGTACCGTGGTGTGAAATGAACATCTTTGCTTTATATTCGCTTATTGCAGTATAAATTTTTATGTCAAACCGTTCCGTTTCGGGAAAACAGAACACATATGTAATGCTTGTTTCAATATTCTCAGGTTTCGTTAAAGTAGGCATGTTTTGCCGTCGATAAAACGAACATGAAGCCGTTCACAATCCTGATCGCTGAAGACGATTTGCTCTCTCGTATGATCCTGGAGCGTTCCGTAGTGCAGTGGGGCCACCAGATGGTGTCTGCTGTTGATGGTGAAAATGCCCTTGTCTTATTACAGAACCATAGCGTGGACCTATGCCTTCTTGATTGGGACATGCCCAAGGTGACCGGGCCGGAAATTTGCCGCGAGGTCCGCAACAATGCCACGGGGCCAATTCCTTACCTCATCCTGCTGACGGCAAGAAATCATCCGCAGGAAATTCAGTTGGGATACGAAGCAGGCGCTGACGATTATCTGACCAAGCCCTGCGACCTGAAATACCTGCGCCGCAGAATCAACACGGTCGCGGAGAAAGTACGCCGGCAGGAGCAGTGGCTGCAGCAGGCCAATCAGGCGGAAGAAGCCAATGCAGTTGGCTTCAGCCCACTGGATATGTATCTCTCTGATCTGCGCCTGGCGCGGCGCAAAATATAGTTCGCACGCTCCAGCTTCTTGTTGCGTTAGATCAGGGGAATGTCTTTCACCACCACAATTTCTTTATCCATGCGGCGGCCTACTTCCATGCACGCCGCCAGGGTATCTTCGCTGGTTTCCAGCGAGCGCACGATTTCCAACTGCTTCATCTCCTGCACCGGATAAACAAAGCGCATTCCTAAAATCTGTTTTGGGCGATAGGTCACTGAGGCAAAATCCGCAATGCTCAGCGATTTTGTATTCGATGCCAGGATGGTTGCGGGCTTGCAAACTCTATCGAGCAGAGTGAAGATTTCAAGCTTCGATTCCATCTCGTCGGGGACCGACTCAATTACCAGATCGGCCTGGCGCGCGGCCTCTTCCACCGTGGACGCGTATTGCACGCGCTGAAACGCGGCTTCTGCTTCTGCCTTGCTGATGGCGCCAAACTCCGCGTCCTGGACCAACTGGTAGCGTATTTCCGCCGCTGCCGAACGCAGGCTTCCGGGGAGAATGTCTTCCAGAACGGTGCCATAGCCGGCCAGGACGGATGCATAGGCTATGCCGCGGCCAAGAGCGCCGGCGCCAATGACCGCGATCGTCCGGATCTCCGTCATCCGCCTAGCTTTTCTCCAGGCTCTCCATGGTCTTGACGAAGCTTGGATCTGAGTTGCGCATGTAGTCGGCCAGGCGCTTGCGCTCTTCCGCCGTCATCGTGGCAATTCCCACGTGGATGCGGCGCAGCGTAGCGGCAATATCGTCCACGTAATTCATCATTCGAATCAGTTCACCGGTTGCGGGCATGCTTTCTAATGCTCCTTTTCCCAAAACACCATTTTCAACTCTTCCGGAAAAATTAGCAAAGGCAGTGATTCAGATTGGAGAACTGGGGCACTGTCAGTAGCAGCTTCCAGCAATTTGCGACGATCCTCGCAATCAGAGCTGGTGGTTCAATAACGGCCATTAGAAATTAATCTTTTTGATTCGAATCAAGAGTCTTGATTCCATCTATTATTTCGATTATTGTAGAAATACTGTAATTACGTAAAAACAAATGAAACCAACCCTCTATGTGACCCGCTTTGCTGACATGCTTTCCGCCATGGGTACCGAACCGCGCCTGCGAATCATGCGCCTATTGTTGTCCGCGCATCCTGAAGGCATGGTGGTCGGCGAGATAAGCGATGAGCTCGAAATCGCGAATTCCACGCTCTCCCACCATCTGGAAAAGCTGAAGAATGAAGGCCTGGTGTCAGTGGAGCGCGAAGGCACATTCCTGCGCTATCGGGCCCACACGGAGGCATTGCAGGAGCTCGTAGGGTTTTTATATGCGGAGTGCTGCACCAGGAATAAAGCCATCGAGCCGCAAAAGATTGTCTGCTGCCGGTAACAGGAGAAGCCATGTCACAAGAGATCAGAGAAGTTGTAAAAGCAAAGTATGGAGAAGCAGCCAGGCGCGTGGTTTCTGGCGCGGCCAGTTCGTGTTGCGGCACAGCGCCATGCGGGACCGATACTGATCCCATTACCCGCGACTTATATGACGACGCACAAACCAATATGCTTCCAGACGCGGCAGTGAAGGCGTCTCTCGGCTGCGGGAATCCAACCGCGCTGGCACAGCTTAAGCCCGGGGAAATTGTGCTTGATCTCGGCTCCGGCGGAGGCATTGATGTGTTGTTATCAGCCCGGCGCGTGGGCCCAGAGGGCAAGGCATACGGGCTGGATATGACCGATGACATGCTTGCCCTGGCGCGTGAAAACCAGAAGAAGGCTGGCATTGAGAATGTGGAATTTCTCAAAGGCGAAATCGAAAACATTCCGCTGCCTGCAGGTTCAGTAGACGTTGTGATTTCCAACTGTGTTATCAACCTGTCGGCGGACAAAGACCGCGTTCTAGCGGAGGCGTTCCGGGTGCTCAAGCCGGGTGGCCGCTTTGCCGTTTCTGATGTTGTTGTGCGCGGCGAGGTGCCAGAAGAGATCCGCAAAAGCATGCTGCTGTGGGTGGGCTGCATTGCCGGAGCGCTGAGCGATGCGGACTATGCGTCAAAGCTGGCCCAAGTGGGGTTTGAAAACGTTGAGATTGAGCCGACCCGGGTTTACAGCGTGGAGGATGCCAGAGCGGTCTTGATCGGCCACGGAATAGATGTGAACGCTATTGCTCTACAAGTGGAGGGCAAATTTATCAGCGCATTTGTGCGCGCGATGAAACCTGAAAGATGCTGTGGACCAACTGCTGTCAGTAATCAATCGGGCGCAATCGTCAACGTGAGCGAGTGTGTGTCCGTCGGCCATATTAAAGATGGCGCGCGTAGTGTGAGCGAGTTCGGTTCAGACAGCGAGGCTTCACGCCGGACCGCCGCAGCACGATAAGGAGCATCTGTGGTTCGATCAAACACACCTGCAAAGAAGTTGGTGGCTGAATGCGTGGGCACTGCCTTTCTGCTCATGGCCGTGGTTGGCTCAGGGATCATGGCTGAAACGTTGTCAGCCGGAAATATCTCGCTGGCCCTGCTGGAGAACACCATTGCTACCGGCGCCGCACTCGTTGCCCTCATCCTGACGTTTGGTTCTATCTCTGGCGCGCATTTCAATCCCGCGGTAACGCTCGCGGACGCAACCCAAGGCGGCGTTCCGTGGAAGCTTGTTCCGGGCTATATCATCGCTCAATGCGTGGGAGGAATCGCAGGGGTGTATCTCGCCCATGCAATGTTCGGCCAGGTTCTGTTGCAAACTTCTACCCATGTTCGGGCCGGCATACCACAGCTTATCAGTGAGTTCATCGCTGCGTTCGGCTTGCTGGCGGTGATATGGGGATGCTCTCGTGTTCGGCCTGCCGCCGTTCCTTTTGCTGTAGGCGCTTACATTACCGCAGCGTACTGGTTCACGGCGTCAACATCCTTCGCTAATCCCGCCGTGACACTGGCGCGTTGCTTTACAAATACGTTCGCAGGAATTAGACCAGCTGACGCTCCGGGATTTATTGTCGTTCAAATCGCCGGCGCGTTCACGGCGACGGCACTCTTCCGCTGGCTCACCCCTACGCTTCCGGAGACCGCCGAAGAAGTTCTGGTGCCGCATGAAGAGAGAGGGGATTCCATTCATGCGTAAAGTGATCTTTGCCTGCGTGCATAATGCCGGGCGTTCGCAAATGTCTGCTGCGTTCTTCAACAAATACGCTGACCAATCAAAAGCTTCTGCCATCTCGGCTGGAACACAGCCCTGTGACCGTGTTCATCCGGAAGTGATAGATGCGATGCGGGAAGAAAGGATTGACTTGAGTGATGCAAAACCGCAACAGCTTACCCCGGCGCTTGCTGAAGATGCTTATATGCTTATCACTATGGGATGTGGTGATGAATGCCCTTTTATTCCAGGTGTACGACGTGATGATTGGCCACTACCCGATCCAAAAGGTCAAGGGATGGAGCAGGTAAGGGCGATTCGGGACCGCATTGAGAAATTAGTAATTGCTTTTATCCAAAAAGAAGATTTTAGGTAAACTCTCAATTCCTATACGTGTACTAATTCGCACTTGATTCGCCATATAAAAGCAGTTATTCTCCGGGAGCGCCTCAGGGTGCGATAGCGTTGATCTTTGAAAATTTAGCAGTCAGCAATCAGTGGTCACGGTTCAGTCAAAATCAAAGCCAAAAAGAGAAGAAAAAATAGCTTCGACAGCCTTATGACAGCCTTGTCGAATTGGGGTTGAGCCTTTGTTTGCAACAAAAGTTCGTACCCCCGGGTGGGTCGACACGATAGATTTGGTGGAAAAGCGGTACAGACCGGGCACATCGCTGACAGAATAGACCGGGGACATTCCTGACACTGCAAAGCAAAAACCGATCCCAGTGCGTGACATGCGATCGGGTTCGAGCGACTTTAAGCATTGAATAAGGAGTTCGACCGGCCGGTGACCGGTCGGTTGAATTGGGGTTGATGTTTGTTTCCAACAAAACGCCGATAGCCGGGTAGGGGGTCGGCTGAAAGTTTAAGCAGAGGGCTGTGGCTCTAGCGCTTTGCCTGGTTGGTGGAAAGATTTTGTGCAGTTTGCACTTTCCCACGCCTGCTCCAGGCAATGGTGAATACCACTCCACCGGCCACAACGGTTAGCAGGGCAGCAACCTGCGCGTTGCTCATGCCCAGAAACACACGGGGATTGATGCGGATGTACTCCACAAGAAAACGTTCAATGCCAAAAAGGACAAGGAATTGTCCCAGAATCAGACCAGGCGGCAATGGGCGCTTGAGAGAACGCGATCCCAGATGCCAGATATACCAGCCGATCAATACACACACCATGAACTCATAAATCGGCGTGGGATGTACGCGGCAGTTGGCAGGCCAGCCCCATTGCACGCAGGTTTGCGTTGTCGGCACAAGGCCATCAGGAAATGCCATGCCCCAGGGAACGTTCGTTGGCTTGCCATAGTCACCGTCGCCGGAGATCAGGCAGCCAATGCGACCCACAGCATATCCCACAGCTGCCGCAGAGCTGCAAAGATCGAGCATGGAGAGCATCTTGATGCCGTTGCGCCGCGCGATGATGAGCAGCGCCGCGATGCCGGCAACGAAGCCGCCAAACCAGGCAAAGCCGCCGCGAAACCAGTTAAGCAGCGCGCCAAAGCTCTGGAAGGTTTCAGCGGTGGGGCGGTCGGCAGGCGTATCCACAATGTGCCATATCTTTGCACCCAGAATTCCGGCAAAGGCCACAATGGCCACTACCGAATAAGGATCGAGTTTGAGGTTGTGCCGTTTGAACTCGCCTTCCAGGGCAAAGTAAGAAGCAGCAAAGGCCAGGACCATTAACAGTCCAAAGGTGGGCAATTCCAGCGGCCCAAGATGGATGTATGGAAGCAGTGCGGCTCCTCAAGCAGAAAGATGTGCAACAGTGATTCGTTGCACACTCAGTATAAATGGAGCAGAAATATTAGTGAGTTGGAGTTGCGTCAGCCACAGGATGGGTGATGGTGACGTCGCGAATTTCTGCTGTGCCGCGCACAGCCAGGTGCGCTGGAAGAATGAGCAGCCGTGGCAGTGAATGATTTTTCAGACGGAACTGTTCCAGGTCAGCCATGGATTTCATACCGAGCCGCTCCGTCAGGACGGTATGCGATGGAATGTCATTAAAGTCAAACAGCGCTGCCGGACGAAATGTCTGGTGCTTGGCTACCAGCAATTCACGCTCACTGCGCATGTCCGGGTGCAATTTAGGATCAAGAACCAGGCACCAGAAAACGTCCCACTCGCGCGACTTGCCATCGACTGTGTATTTGTTGATGACCAGATTGTGGTCATACGCCGGGTTCTCTGCCGCACGATATTGCGCACCCGGCAGCACGACGTAAAGATTCAGGCGTTTGTCTGCCGGTTTCTCGTCGCCCAGGCGCTCGCCCAGCTTCCACGGGCCCAGGCTGGCCAGCTTGCGCGTGCCTGCCGATTCCGGGGTGAAGATCAGGTCGTCACCATCGTGATAGACGGAAAACGGCTTGATCGCCTCACGCATGGAAGCCGCGGCCCCGAATCCGGCCACAAAAATAGCAAGCGCGGAGAAGGCCCGAATGTGGCGTCTAAGCATTCTGAAAATTATGTCAATTAGCGGGCGCGGGAGCAAGCAGGTTCGGCACCGTTTTGGATGCTAAAGTGAGTAGACGTGCGTAACATACTGCAACATCGCGGATTGCGGCTGATCTTTGCGGCGAACCTTATTTCCATGGTCGGCAGCGGCATGAACTCTGCCGGCGTGACCTGGTTTGTGCTGCAAAAAACGCACTCTGAAATGGCGCTCGGCACGCTCTTGATGCTGCAGACCATTCCCACGCTGCTTATATTGCCCTTCAGCGGCGTGGTGATTGACCGTGAAGACCGCCGCCGCTTGCTGATGCTGCTGGACGCAGGGCGCGGCCTGATCATTCTGGTTGTGGCAGTACTGGCGTACCGTGGCGCGGTTGCGCTCTGGGAAGTTTATCTGATGAACATTCTGGTGGCCGCAGGCTTCTGGATGTTCTGGCCCACCATCACGGCGCTGATCCAGGAGCTTACGCCGGACTCACAATTTGTCCATTCCAACAGTTTCCTGCTTGCCGGTGTGCAAGGCGGATGGCTGGTGGCGGGCGCAATCGTCGGTTTTGTCTATAACAAAATCGGATTGTCGGGTGTGTTGTTCGCCGACTTCGCCAGTTATGTGCTTTCCTTTACTTGCTACCTCTTTGTCCGCAAAGGACGGCATACCGTTGCGGCTCTCGTCGACAACATTGTGCATGAGAGCGCCTTTGCCAAATTCATGCATGAGATGAAAGAAGGCATTGCGTATATCAAGCTGCGTCCGCGATTGCTGCTGCTGGGAATTGCCTGGGCTTTGTTTGTGGGCGGCATGCTTACGCAGGGGGTAATCACCGCACCGTTGAGTGATCGGATACTGAATGCAGGCGCGGTTGGCTACGGATGGCTCAATGCAGGATGGGCAGTTGGCGCTTGCGTCAGCGCTGTTTTTACGCCCGTCATGTTGCGAGGTACGGGGCATCGTCGCGCGATAGGCGTCTCCATGGCGCTGCTGGGCGCATCTCTGATCTCGCTGCCCTTTCTTGGAGCGCGTTTGCATGGATCGCTCAGGCTGTCCGTTGTGCTCACGGTGAGTGTGGCCCTGGCAGTATGCGTGGTGGTTTATTGCCTGATGGGATGTTGCCGTGCGCTGGGCGGAGTGGCTATTACCAGCACCATGATGGAGCTTGTGCCCAAACACTTTATGGGTCGCGTGCAAAATACTTTTTATTTTCTTGGGACGGTGATGCAGCTGGTCTTTTCATTCCTGGTCGGCACGGTGTCTCATAGACGCGGATTGGCAGAGGGCTTTGCCATCGTTGGCGGAATTTATCTGCTGGCCTGTCTCATGGGATCGTGGCCGGTAGCAGAATCGCCCGTTGAAGAGCAGGTCCCTTCCATATCAGGAACTTAATTCATGCGGATGAACCAAAGGAATCGACTTCCGCAATCAGAATAAACGTTGCGTTCGAAAGTGATTCGCGTAGAATTTTTGCAAGGCAGTTTCAGTTGCAGTGAAAGGATTCATGGATAGCAATCCTGTCACACATAACGAAGCCAGCGGCCAGTTTGAAATTGATACTGGCAATGGTGTAGCAGTCCTGCAATACAAACGCACTCCAGACTCCATCAGCCTGATGCATACCGAAGTCCCAGAGCCCATGCGCAAACGCGGCCTGGGCACACAGTTGATTCGCGCTGCGCTGGCCTATGCCAGCTTTAATCAGTTAAAAGTTGTTCCGGTATGTCCGGCGGTGAAAAGATATCTGGAAAAACATCCAGAAGCGGCAAGCTGAAAAAGCGAAGACTCGCTTCAGTTCAACCGCTGATCGGGCACAGCCGTGGTTGCTGTCGTGAACACGCGATGTAAGGCTTTGGCCAGCTCTTCAATCGTATCGGGTTTCAAGATCAGCTCACGCACTCCAATTTTTCTGGCTTCCACCTCATCTTCCGGTCGGAGATAGCCTGAGGTCATGACGATGGGAATATCCGGACGAATCTCAATCACGCGCCGCGCCAGATCAGCCCCGGACATTCCTGGCATGGAGAGATCGGTGATCACAGCGGAAAACTGTCCGGGATTTTCGGCAAAAATCTGCACCGCACGCGCCGGATTCGTATGTCCGGTCACTTTGTACCCGAGCTTCCCCAGGCTGCGCGATGCCAGCGTGACCAGCGCTTCTTCATCGTCCACATATAAAAGATGTTCGCCACGGCCTCGCGGTACAGCGGCCACGGGTTTGGCGGGCGGGGCAACAGGCGCACTGACAGCCGGAAAATATAGATGGAAGATGGAACCCTTGCCGGGCTCACTATATACGGCGATGGCGCCATCATGATCTTTCATGATTCCATGCACAACAGAGAGGCCAAGCCCGGTGCCCTGCCCCGGCGCCTGTGTGGTGAAGAATGGGTCAAAGATTCTCTCAACCGTCGCGGGATCCATGCCGCAACCAGTATCTCTCACAGAGATTTTCACATACTGCCCCGGACGCAATCTTGGACCATTTCCGGCAAACTCTTCTGTCACCGGAAACGGCCTGACGCTGATTTCAAGCGTGCCATTCTGCTCGCCAATGGCCCGTGCCGCATTCGTGCACAGGTTCATGATCACCTGATAGAGCTGCGTGGAATCCGCAAGAATGGCGGGCGTATCGGGAACGAAATTGAGGTTAATTTCAATGCGTGCAGGCAGCGTGGAGCGCAAGAACGCCAATACCTCTTCCACCACAGGCTGCACCACTGTGCGCTTGCGGTCTGGAGCCTGTCTGCGACTGAAGGCAAGAATCTGACGCACCAAAGCACTGGCGCGTCCGCCTGCCTTGGCAATCTCGCGCAAGCTCACCTGTGCAGGATGGTCTGGCGGAAGTTCCTCAATCGCCAGGCTGGCATTGCCGCCAATTGCCAGCAGGATATTGTTGAAGTCGTGAGCGATGCCACCGGCCAGAGTGCCCAGCGCTTCCATCTTCTGCGATTGCAGAAGCTGTTCTTCCATCTTTTTGCGGTCGGTAATATCAATGCAGATGCCAGTCATACGGAAGGGAAGGCCATGCGCATCACGCTCCACTCTACCCCGCGACGCAATCCAGACCTGCGTGCGGTCAGACCGGAACAAGCGGTATTCAGAATCGTAGTTAGTGCCTTGCACAAGAATCTTTTCGATTTCCGCGCGAACACGGTCCCGGTCATTCGGATGCACCCAGGTAATGAAGGGCTCAATAGATCCATTTGGAAGTTCGTCGGCAGTGTGTCCAAAAAGATTATTTAAGGATTCGTCAAATACAATGCTGTTTCTCGCGATGTCCCACACCCATGTGCCCATGCGGCCGCCCTCGAGGGCAGAAATCAATCGGGCTTGGGCCAGTTGCATGGCTTCTTCCGCGCGTTTGCGCTCAGTGATGTCGGTGCTCGATTCAAGAATGCGCCAGGGTCTTCCATCACCGTGGCGTTCAAGGGTCCATACGCTGGCCACGGCAATCTCGTTTCCATCGCGTTTGCGATGCAACAACTCCCCTTCCCATTCGCCAGTCTTCAGCAGTTGTTGGCGGATGTCTTCCAGCGATTCCGGAAAAGCCGTTTGCAGCAAATCATGTGATACACGGCCCAGCGCCTCGTCCAGAGTGAACCCGTACAACTTTTCTGAACCACGGTTCCACAGTACGATGCGGTCTTCCATGTCGCGCACCAGTACCTGCGTGAGGTTGAGCACGCTGGCCTGTTCGCGCAAAGCAGTGTCCGCGCGCAGGCGCTCAGTGATGTCACGCACGATTGCTGTAAAAAATTTCTTTCCGTTGATTTCAACTTGTGAGATGGAAGCTTCTATCGGAAATTCATTTCCGTCTTTGCGCAGCCCGCTCAATGCGCCCAGCGTCCCCATGGCACGGCTGGTAATTCCGGTATTGCTAAAATTGCGAATGTACTTCGAGTGGTCCGCACGGAAGCGCTGCGGGATGAGCCGCTCCAGCGGCAGGCTGAACACCTCTTGCGCCGGATAACCAAACATTTTTTCCGCCGCGGCGTTGAACATCACAACTTTCTGTCCCTGATCAACAGTGATGACGGCATCCATGGCGGAGTCAATAATTCCTTTAAGTTGGGCCTGACTTTGGCTCAGTTGCTCCTCGGCTTGTATTTGTTGAGTGATGTCGCGGGCTACATCCGAAGCGCCCACCAGCTGCCCATCCCGATTGCGCACGGGAGAGACCGTAAGCGACACATGAATCAATGTTTTGTCCTTGCGCTGCCGGGCGGTCACGAACCGCTCAACAGGAAATCCTTTTCTGGCTTCGTCCAGCAACGGCGCTAACTCCTCACTCCCGGGCGGTAGCAACACGTTTATATTTTTACCCAGCATTTCTGACGCATCGTATCCGTAAAGACGCTCTGCTCCCCTGTTCCAACTTGTAATTGTGCCGTCCAGCGCGGTGCCCACAATGGCATCGGAAGAAGAGTCGACAATCGCGGCCAATTCTTCATCGCGTTCTTCTGCTGTGCTGCGGGCCAGGTCAACGCGATTCATCCACAGCGCGCAAATCCACAATACGGAAGCCAAAACAATTACGTAACCGGTGGTAAAGAGTGCTGATCCAATCGCCGGATGGTAGAGGCCGGAGCTCTCGCCATGCCTCCTCAGCCATCCGATCAACACAGGTGAAGAAACAAGAAATGGCATCATGCGCCGCGCCATCAATCCGCCGAGCCGGTCGCTGGTCATTACCGCCATCAGCCCGGAATCAGGGCGTGCAAATAAAATGCCCAGACCAAACACGATGAAAATGATGGCTGTATGGACTGCCACCGCGGCATAGCCGGGCGCTCCATAGAGTAGTTCCACCCCATACAAATAGCCTAGAAGGGAGACAAAGCCTATTAGAATCACCAGCAGGGCCAGCCCCTGGGCAGGCCGGCGTTTGTGCGCTGTTTCCCAATCCAATAAAAGCAGCGTCAGCCCAAGAATAAAGAATGCCAGAGCGCTTGCCGCAGCCATTAATCCGGGGCGCGGGACATTCGTTGCAAGCAAAGTTTGCCGGAAAATAATTTCATCGATGCCTGCGTTCCATCCGTATAAACGCTCCACGAAGGTGATGGCGCCGATCACCATCAAACCGGTCGCGCAAAACCTGGCTATCCATTTTTCCGCAATTTTGTAAGGCGTGAGATTTGTGATGGGAGCGCGTAGCAGCAAAAGCGCAATACCGGCCAGGATGAAACAAAGTGCGGTGTTTGGTTTCATCGTGACCAGGCCCGGCACAATGCTGGTAAGCACAACAACGTGCAGCCACCATCCCACCATAATCATGAGGCCGGTAAGGATCCCAATCGAGGCGCACACCACCGTCAGAATCACATAGCTGCGGCGCTGCGCCGATTCTGACATTCTGCTCATTCGCTGGCGGCCTGGGAGTTCAATGTGAAGTAAAAGGTAGCGCCTTGATCGGTGGCTGCTTCTGCCCAGATACGCCCGCCATGTTTGGCCAGGATCCGCTTGACCACGGCAAGTCCCGCGCCGCGCCCTTCAAATTCCTGTTGCGGATGAAGACGCTGAAAAATGGTGAAAAGCTTGTCAGCATATTTCATGTCAAAACCCACGCCGTTGTCGCGCACAAACATAGTTCCCTTGCCGTCTTCAACCACTCCAGCTTCAATCACGGCATGCGCGCGCGACCGCGTAAATTTAACGGCGTTCGACAATAGATTGAAGAAAACCTGCTTCAGCATTCCCAGGTCGCCCTCCACCAGAGGAAGAGTCGCTATCTTCCATTCAATTTTGCGTTGAGGAACTTTCTGATCAAGTTCGCGCACGATATCGCGCACGAGATCGTCCAGCTTAACCGCTTGCGGCGAGAGTTCCTGACGGCTTATTCGCGAAAGTTTAGTTAGGTCGTCCAGCAGAGCGCTCATCTTTTGCGCGCTTTGCTGGATACTATCCAGATAGTGCAGGCACTGCGGATCGAGCCTGCTGCCGTAATCTTCTTCTACAATTTTTGCGTAGCCGGCAACATGCCGCAGGGGTGCGCGCAGGTCATGGGACACGGAATAACTGAAATCGTCCAGGTCTTTCCTGGCATCGCGCAACTCAGCCGTCCTTTGCTCCAGCAATCGTTCCAGCTCTTCCACACGTGCCTGCGGCACGTCAACTGAGTTCGCCATGATAAGGCTCTCCATTTTCCCGCGAAGAAAATTGTGCACTAAATGAGATGTTGCTTTTTGTCCGGAAACGGGTCTGCAGTGAGGAAATTTGAGAGATCAGCACGCAACTATGCCTAGTGCCGGATTATAGGTTGCCGTCTTGCAATTTGTATCCCAGATCAATCTATCTAAGAAAAGTTTTAGAACACTGCAGCGGCGCTGGCGCCGTGCGACTTACAAAAACTTCATTAGGGCATCTGTAGTCTCTTTAGGGTTCTCCTCAAGCACCCAGTGCCCGGTGTTCTTCAACACCACCATGGTTGCGTCTGTCGCCACAAGCTTCATTTGCTCGCCTAAAACTGTTCCGTTGGCTTTCTCTCCTCCAATAGCAAGAACCGGCATTGTTAATTTAGTTTGGGAAAGCTGGGCAAAATCTTTGGCCGCCTGCTGGAAGGAAACAAAATATTCCCATCCGGCATGCATGCGTCCGGGCCGCGCATAAGCTGCCGTATAAAGGACGCGATCAGCTAAAGGGATAGAGTGGTTTTTATCTGCGGCAAAATTATTCCAGAAGTGTTCGAAATAAGTCCGCTCGCGCCCCCTGACCAATGCCTCCGGTGTTGGTCCATTAAAACGAAAATGCCAGATGCCGGGATTGTTGTAGACCGCTTCCCATCCTTCCACTCCGGGAAGAAAGGCATCCAATACCACCAGCTTTTCCGTCTCTGACGGAAATTGCGCGGCGTACGCATAGGCCACCATGAGCCCAATATCGTGGCCAACGACACGTGCTTTTTCAATTCCGAGTGATTTTGCCAGCCCATGGATGCGTATGGCTGCGCTCTTCATGTCCAGGCCATCGGTGGGAACATCAGAATCTCCAATTCCCGGCAAATCAGGAGCGACCACCGTAAATTTCTCCGCAAGTAACGGGATGATCGGCCGCCACATGTGCGACGTTTGGGTGTATCCATGCAACAGAATCACGGCCGGACCGTGGCCCGCAGTAAGGTAGTGGAGTTTAAGTCCGTCCACCTCTGCCGTGCGGGAAGCGATTGTCTCTGGAGCGGCAAACGCTTTTGGGCTGGTTACTGCAATGAGGAAAATCAAGACCACGACAGGAATAAAAGTAGATTTCTCCAATCGGCAGAAAACTGCGTCAAATCTTCTTTCAACGCCAATGGTCAGTTTCATGTTTTCCTCCAGGCTAAACTTTACAGGTCAAACACTATAGGAACCATCGGCAAACCGCCAGAGCCGGTACCTTGTTTGACCGCCTTCACCGGCTCTGCTAGCTTGGAAAGTCTGCCTTGCCGGTGTTTGCTTCATCTGTCATCAACGGCCGGGAATTTGCGTTACATAAAAGAGGAACTGTATGCCCGTTTTTAAGTTCAAGGGCGTGGACTTTATCGAATTCGATGGGCTGCTCACCGACGAGGAGCGCCTGGTTCGCGACACCGCTCGCCGTTTTATTGAAGACAACCTTGTCCCGATTATTGAGGAGTGCAACCGTGAAGGCCGCTTTCCGCGTGAGTTGGTCAAGCCGATGGCCGATCTGGGTTTCTTTGGCGCCAGCCTGAAAGGTTATGGCTGCGCCGGCATGGGCAATGTGGAATACGGCCTGGTCATGCAGGAGATGGAACGCGGCGATAGCGGCGTACGGTCTTTTGTGAGCGTGCAGTCGGCGCTGTGCATGTATCCCATTTACGCCTATGGCAGCGACGCACAAAAAGAAAAATGGCTTCCCGCCATGGCCAAGGGAGAAAAGATCGGCTGCTTTGGATTGACCGAGCCCGACTTCGGCTCCAATCCCGGCGGCATGCGCACACGCGCGGTGAAGTCCGGCAACGAGTACATCCTGAACGGTGAGAAGATGTGGATCACCTCCGGCTCCATCGCTGATATTGCGATCGTGTGGGCAAAATCGGCAGAGCACAATGACCGGGTCAAGGGCTTTCTGGTAGAAACCAATCGTCCTGGCTTCAAAGCCAGTGACGTTCATGGCAAATGGTCTCTGCGCGCCTCTGTAACCTCCGGGCTTTCCCTGCAGGACGTTCATATCCCCGCGGAAAATCTCCTTCCCGGCTCTGACGGGCTGAAATCGCCTCTTGGCTGCCTGAATCAGGCGCGCTATGGCATCGGATGGGGCGCGCTCGGCGCCGCCATGTCTTGCTATGACACGGCGCTGCAATATTCCCAGGTACGCAAGCAGTTCCGTGACCAGCCGATTGCATCTCATCAGCTTGTCCAGGAGAAGCTGGCGTGGATGATCAGCGAGATCACCAAAGGTCAGCTTCTGGCACTGCAAGTGGGCCGCCTGAAAGACGCAGGCAAGGTTGGACATCAGCACATCTCCATGGCCAAGCGGAATAACGTATGGATGGCCCTTGAGTGCGCCCGTATGGCGCGTGACATCCTGGGCGCAAACGGCATTGCCGATGATTACCCGGTTATGCGCCATATGATGAATCTGGAATCAGTAAAAACGTATGAAGGCACGCACGATATTCATGCTCTGATCATCGGTGAGAAAGTTACGGGGATCAGCGCGTTTTGATGCAAGTCAGTCTGTCGTCCTGAGCGAAGCGCCTGATGAATATTTGCATTCATGAAATGATGGGCGCGAAGTCGAAGGATCCCGAGAATGTCTATGTCTTAAATGCAGCATTAAGGCATTCTCACAAAAATCCGTAGAGAAAAAATTCTGGAGGTCACCATGGCCACCCACGTTGCTGATAAGAAAGAATCAAAAATTGCCAATCAAATGGAATTTGAACTGGCGCTTGAATTTGCCCGTGTGGTAGAAGATGCCGCCATCGCCTCAGCGCACACCATGGGCACGGGCGACCGCCATAAAGCAGACCAGGTTGCTACGGAAGCCATGCGCGCCACCATGGACACAGTTCCTATGCGCGGCACCATCGTGATCGGCGAAGGCGAACGCGATGAAGCGCCCATGCTTTACATCGGCGAGCAGGTTGGCGCGGGCTGGCATGACGGTGAAAAGCTGCCGCAAGTGGATATCGCTGTTGATCCGCTGGAAGGCACAAACCTTTGCGCTACGGGCGCACCCGGCGCCATCACCGTGCTGGCGGCATCAGAAAAGGGCGGCCTTCTCAATGCCCCCGATTGCTACATGGAAAAACTGGTGGTCGGTCCTTCATGCAAGAGCGTCGTCGATCTTGATGCGCCAGTGGCAGAGAACTTAAAAGGTATTGCCCGCGCACTCAGCCGGGACGTTACTGATCTGGTCATCGTCGTTCTCGACCGTCCGCGGCATGAAAAGCTGATTGAAGATATTCGCAAAGCAGGCGCTCGCATCCGGCTCATCTCAGACGGCGATCTCTCGGCCGGCATTGCTGCCGCCGTTATCGGCACCGGCGTTCATGCGGTGATGGGCAGCGGCGGCGCTCCTGAAGGGGTGATCACAGCAGCAGCCATGCGCTGCTTGAATGGCGAAATCTATGCGCGGCTGGTGGTCAATACGCCGGAGCTTGAAGCTCGCATTGAGAAGATGGGCATCAAGAACAAAAACAAAATCTATACCTCCAAAGATCTTGCGCCGGGCAATCACATCATCTTTGCGGCAACCGGCGTGACTGATGGCGCATTGATGAAAGGCGTGCGCTTCTTCGGCGAAGGCACACGAACGTCCTCCATTGTGATGACGCGCCGCAGCGGCAAGGTCCGTTTTGTGGAGAGCATCCATCTGGCAAAACGTGCAGACGTAAAAGTGCGCTTCGCGTAATCGCCACTGATTTCGCAGATGACCGCTGATTAAAGGCAAGCATTTCGCTGTAGAGGCGTAGCAGTTACGTCTCTACCGTGGGCTTCGTGAAATATCCAAAAAGATTCAGCTAACTGTTTCACAAAAAAACAAATTCGTGCCCTTCGCGTTAATTCGCGGCTAAATTTATCTGCGTTCATCTGCGTAATCTGCGGCAAAATATTTCTGTGCAGCAGCTGAAACTCTACGATCCCGCGCGCAAGCCATCGACGGCTGAATATTTTGGCGTTACGCTGTATGCGGATGAATGGCGCGAATGTGTTTCCAGATGGCCGTGGCCAGAGCCGCTTCTCCATCCCCTTTGCCAACGCATTCCACGCCAAAATGTTCGCACAACTCTTTCTCAATAGAGCCGGAGCCTGTCCAGACAATCACACGGCAAGTGTGCAGCGCAGGATTCGATTTATAAAACCGTAGTACTTCGAAACCGCTATCCAATCCAACATTGAGATCCAGCAAAATCAACTGGGGACACTCGCGGTTGCCGTCTGCGATTTCTTCCAGAAAGATAAGCGCCTCAGGGATGCGCGCAAAGCTGGTTATATTTGCAACACCGGTTGAGTTAAGAATACGTGTTGCTAGAAACGAGTCGTCATGACTATCTTCAATAATCACAACATGAGTGTCTATGGTCATTGCCAACCTCTGGCGAGATAAGCGCTGATCCATCCGGAACTGGCAAGCACTGTTCAGGTCATACTAGCTTCGGACGTGCGTAAGTTGGAAGCTCTATTTTGGGAATAAGTGGTACGAGCAAGAAAAGAAAGACCAATTTGGCACTTTAAATCTCTGAGCCTTTTCCGATTTACCGATAACGCAAACTATCTTTAAGAACTATGAATAAACTAGCTTCTGCCTATCGAAAAAATGCTTATTGGACGATACTTGTCGCTGATCCTAAGGCAGATCGTACCCAGGCCAATGAAAAAGCCATCCCGCAAGCATGGATGGTCTTTGTCGTTTTTACTGACATGAAAATTATTTAGGTAGTCGAGGCATGGGCGGCCAGTCCCTCGGCGATCCCTCATACAGGAACTTCGCTGTCTCGCTGCGTTTGGTTCCATCATGGACGGTAAACTGCCGCGCTTTTTCGCTTCCGTTTGACCACAGTGACACGCAGGCATACTGGCCATCACGGCGCAAAATATAAAAGATCATGCCGAGGTAGGACAGCTTGGTCATGTCATTGTTGTAATTGCGCGAGATCCGTCTCAGCGCATCCAGACCAGCTTCTTCCGGAGACATGCCACGGCGCATGTTCTCAACAATCGTATGCGCGCCAACGACTTTGATATTCTCTTCGCCGTTGCCGGTTGCGCCTGCCGCGCCTATGTCCTGGTCGCAATAGCAGCCGGCGCCGATGATCGGGGAATCGCCACAACGCCCCGGTAGCTTCCATGCCAGGCCGCTGGTTGTGGTCACACTGGACATTTCGCCTTTTTCATTCAGCGCTGAACAGTTGATGGTCCCCGTCGGCGGAAAGAGCACTTTGTGGATCGCATCCATGCGATCCTGTTCAGCGATACCCAGATCAGCCGCAGCGGCATACATTTTCTGTATATGGCTTGGCTGCTCTTGCACATCGGCGGTTAGCGGCACGGGTGGCTTCCAGTTCGGATCAGAGAGTCCCGGCCCCCACCAGTCCTGATTCGAGTGAGTCTCTTTCCACAGCAGCCAGATTTTGCGCGAATGTTCTGTGAGCAAATCCTGTTTGGGGAAACCCATGGCCACAGCAAAGCGTGTTGCACCTTCACCCACAAGCATCACGTGGCCCGTGTGCTCCATTACTGCACGCGCCACGGAAGCCACGTTTTTGATGTCGCGCACGCCGCCCACTGCTCCCGCGCGGCGAGTAGGCCCATGCATGCAGCAGGCATCGAGTTCCACCACGCCTTCTTCATTCGGCAATCCGCCATAGCCCACGCTGTCATCATTTGGATCATTTTCCGGACCGCTCACCACCGTGATGGCAGATTCCAGCGTGTCTGCGCCGCTGCGTAATTTTTCAAAGCCGGCATCAATATATTGGTAGCCGTTGTGCGAGCAAATGAGAATATTTTTTGCCGAAGCAGCCCTGGGGACTTGCAGGTTGTCTTTGGTCTGAGCAAGGACTGTGCCCTTGGTGGCCTGGGCTGTGGCCAGCGTGGCGGAGGTGATGGCAAGTCCCGAAAGAAAATCTCTGCGCTTCATGGGTCCTCACTTTCGCGATGAACGAAACGCAGAAGGATATCAGGTTTTACTAAATAGCACAGACGATGATAAGAATCTCTCGCTACGCTCGAGATTTTAATTTACCCGGCCAGCTTTTCCGCTGTGTTCTGGTCAGCGCGGAAGCGCAGCTGCGCAGCAACTCGTCCGGCCTTTTCCAATTCCGGATCGCCATCCACAAACCGGATCTCGGCTCCGTTGCGTAATGCCAGGTCCACCAGCGCATCTGAAATATCGGTAAGAGCGCGCATCTTGTGGGCACAAACTGCACAGTGCTTGACCTTACGCGTATCCAGATGGCGGCAGTTTGTACACTCTGATGCCTCTGCCTTAAAGTCGCGCGCCAGCAGAAGAGTTTGCACCTCCTGGCGCTCCAAAGCGTTCAGCACATGGCGCAAACCCACGGCCCCGCGTGCATTGCGTTGCGCCTCTCCCATTACTTCTCTAACCAGGCCCATCTGCTCAGAAAGCCTGTCTTCAGTAAGGATGCGGTTGGCGTGTTTGCGTACCTCTTCCGCGGTGGCGGAAAGAACATCAATGGGGAATCTTCCGCAGAGTTTTTGTTTCAAGCCATTGTTCAGATGAGGTTCGATCTCCGGCCAGTTTTCATCCTGGCAGCCAATCAACAGCGACTCAAATTTCTCGCGATAAGAAAGCAATAACAACGATTCAGCAAACATCTTGAAATGCTGCATGATCTGGTTATCCACGTGGCGCTCGCGATGTCCTGCATCATAGCCCTGATAGCCATCGCTGCGTGGCACGTGCGGCGACGGACCGAATTCCAAGTCAGGCTTCTGCGTAATCTCAGTTCCCTGCAGCTCAAAAAGGCGCGCCTTCTTGCGATTGACCAGCGCAATACACGCCGTAGAAAAGTTGGAATAGGCATGCACCAGCGGACGCAGGTGAAAACGTGAGTTCACCTTGATCTGTGAATGCTCCAGCCGCGGCGGGACATCCAATTCATGCCAAATGCCCTGCTCACTGCAGGCAAAAATCACCTTGCCACGTGAATGATTTCCATGCAGGCCCTCGGCAATCTGCAGGACCTTTTCCAGGTCCTGGCGGAGCGCGGCATGATTGCCATTGCGCGCGGCTTTGCGCAGAGTGTTACGCACCAGGTCCTTCACCAGAATTGTCTCTTCTCGATGTGACTTGTTCTGCGGCGTCTGCGGTTGAAAATAAAAACTGATGGCACATCCTGCCGGGGATTCAACTTGCGCAAGCTGGCGAATTTCTTCACGCGTAATCATTTCGCAAGATCTCCTTATGAAATCTGTTTGCTTCTGAAATCAGGCGACTCTGGAATGGTGTAACAGGCTTCGTCGAAGCTGATTTTGTGCGGGCAATTTGTGTTGTATATGCGTGCGGGCCTGCTCAATGGAGTGGCGCACCTGCTCGGCGGAACGTCCTGCCAGCCGGCAAATCTCGTCGACTGTAAAACCTTCCAGCGTGAACAGGACAAAGGCCTCGCGGTCCTGTGTGTGTACTTCACGCAGAACAATATCAAGCTGCGCGACCATCTCATCGCCGGCCATAATCTCCTCCGGCGTTCTCATGTTCTCGTCGCGAATAATGCTTTCTTCCGGCAAGCTGTCATCAGGCTGGTGATATTGCAGCACATTCTCATCACTGCCGGTCACGTTTTGTATGCCTGCGGGCGCGTCCAGGGAGATGGTAGCGGTATCAGCATTGGCATGAGTGAGCCGACGTATGGCCAGCACAGCCAGACGATGGAACCAACTCTCCAGTGAGAGCAGTTGCTGTCTATTACCCTCATGCGAAAGCGCACTGACGATCACTTCATCAATCACTTCTTCACGCGAGACCTGGCCTTCGCGAATCTGACCGGCTTCAACATGAAAATCCAATTCCCGATCGACAAATTCTTCCAGCTTTCGCAGATTGCCACTCAACCACAATTCCACGTCCGCCACTGCAGCGCCGTCTGTCTTGCCTGAGGCAGACTGCATTTCTGCAACCTTCGTCTCTGCCATAGTGGCTTGCTGTGGAATGCGCTCGGCTTCAGGGTTCTCTGAGATTTCCAGCGGCATCTCATGTAACCGGCCGCGTCCGTCACGGCGCATTGATTTTCGCGTCCAGTGTCCGCGCAACAGGTCTTTATGTTTTGTTACCTGAGAGATCAGATCAGAGAATGCAGATTTCACTGCGGCCATGGCATTCTCACCAGTTCTCTGCGCAGCCATTTGCCCTGAAGGTAGACGCAGGTTGAGAGAGGTGCTTGCCTTGTGATTGGCCTGCTCTATGATGGCGTGAAGATGCACCAGATCGGGTTTGAAGATTTGCAGCCGATGCCCAAGCTTTTCCAATTGGTGCTGAAATTCGCGCTCGAGATCGGGGGTCTTGCCTGCCTTATAACTGACGTGAACGTTCATGTGTGCCTCGGCTGGGAGAACTTCCCCGTACGAAGGTCCGCAGGCCCTCATTCATTTGCAGATTCTACACCTGTCAAATAAGACGCAACTGGCTTTTTCTTTGTTGCATAGGAAATAGTTTCGAAACGTAAATGTATTCCTTGCATTGCGCGAAGTTTTGTGAGCGGAGCTGCTCAAAAATTTTGCGACCGTCAAAAAAATTCTGTTGTGACAGGACTAAAACTATTCGAAATCATAGGGAGAGAGCTGCAGATTAGAGCCGATTAATCATTGAGGCAACATAACCGGCGCCAAAACCGTTATCAATGTTGACCACGCTAACGTTGGAAGCACAGGAATTGAGCATGCCCAGCAGCGCGGCCAGCCCATTGAATGATGCGCCATAACCAATGCTGGTGGGAACGGCGATTACAGGCACACGCGCCAGACCACCAACCACACTGGGAAGCGCGCCTTCCATCCCCGCGCAGACAATGATCACTCTGGCTTTATCGAAGACATCTTTTGCCGCCAGCAGGCGGTGAATGCCGGCCACACCAACGTCATAGAGATGTGCAACTTCATTCCCCATAATCTCTGCGGTGACCAGAGCTTCTTCCGCCACAGGGATGTCGCTGGTGCCGGCGGAAATAACGACGACTGTTCCCTTGCCGTAGGTCGTACCATCTTGAGTTAGCGTGATGGCGCGCGCCAGCTCCCGGTACTCTGCTCTCCGAACCAGCTTCTTCACTGCGCGAAAATGCTCTGCAGAAGCTTTTGTCGCCAGCACGTTGCCGCCTTGTGCCGCCAGGCTCTTGAATATCTTTGCCACCTGCACCGGCGTTTTACCCTGAGAAAAAATGACTTCCGGCATGCCGGAGCGCACACGCCGATGATGATCAACCTTGGCAAAGCCGAGATCTTCAAAGGGCATGTGGCGCATGCGCACCACTGCTTCATCAGGCGTGACAGCGCCACTGCGGACTTGTTGCAGTAATTTGCGGAGTGAGTTTGTATCCATGTTCTGAAATCTCGACCCTGAGCGAAGCCAAAGGGGAGAGAATCCTATTGTAAACACGATTCCTGGGAACAGCATTATTTGGAGCATGAGAGGAATTGAAAGATGACAGGCATCCCTCGCTCTGCGAGGGATTTCAGAAAGCTTCGTAGAAATTAAACTGATGAGTTATTTAATTGAAGAGCCTGCCCTGCGCCGGATTCACTTTTCTTGCCAGCTCAAAATAAACTTTTCGCGCCACACCGGGCAGATGAATTTTGCGGAAGAAGAGTGCGCGCAGATAGCTCTTGTTGATGGTCCCCGCCAGATAGGCTTCATGCATCTCTGCACCCAGCATCGCGCCCAGATTGCGAACAAGGAATTCACGCTTCTTGCCGGAAGAAGCAATGCCGGTGGCAATCACGCGGGGAAGCTCGGCTCGCAAACGCGCTTGTCCTTCTTCTTCTTTATGCAGAACTAAAAACTCGACCATGGCACGGTATTCGCGCGGACTGAAGACTGCCTGCTCTTCGATGGTCTGATGATTCAACGCGCGGAAATCATCGCGGCGACGCACCGGAAAATGCGGCAGCAACATGCGAGTGCCAAAAGTGATAAAAGCGCGATCAATCACGTCAAAATAAAACTGGTCCTGATGTGAGCTGCCCGCCCACGGTCCGTTGGCGCAGGCGGTGCCACGGCACTCAAACTGCACGAAGCGCACAGCTTCTTCGGCCGCCTGGGCAAGCTGAAACCTCTGGACCAGAAGCAGGTTATGCCTGGGCGAATAAACACAGCCCTGCTGGCGCAGCTTATCCAACACCGGCCGGCGTTCGGCCATGGGAATTTCCTTGCGCGCCAGCAGCTGAGCAAATTCTTTTTGTCCGCTGCGCAGATAAACCTCAGGATAATCTTCAATCAGCGCGCTGGAGTGGCTACCTGTGGCGGGCGAATACTGTTCCAGACCCATGGAGCGCATAAACGTATCCACCAGGTTATAAAACGTGGGCGCCAAGTCTGGCTGGCTGGGCTCTGTCCGCCATTTAGCAATGTAAATGCGATAGCTCTCGTACTTCTCCAGCGGGGTGGAATTGAAAATGCACAAGACATCATCAGAGATCTGCACGCCGTGAACGTTGTCATTCAGTTCACCGGCGGCTCTCCAGTAGAGGTCGTCAAGGTTCTGTAAAACGGTGAGCACGCGGTCACGCGGACGCAGTTCCCGCAGCCATTTTGGTAAATGATTCGGGGCAAGGTGGGCTTCGCCAAAAAGCGTAAGCACCTGCGCTCCAGGATGGGCGCGGCGAATTTGCGCAATCTGCGCCGCGGCATGGCGATCACGCGCAGCGATCTTGCGCATGTTGCCGCGAGGCTTCAGGTCAATCCCATAAATCGGGCATCCGAATCGGCGCGCCTCCCGCAGCAAGCGGACAAACGGCTCCCAGTCGTAGCCCCATTCATCGTCATAGCGAAGCGTGGAGCGAAGTTCCTGCTCACTGATTTCGCCGCGGGACCAATCGTCCAGTACCAACTGATTGCGGCTGAAGATCATTTCCAGCGCGAGCACAACCGGCCGCCCGCTCTGTACAAGCTGACTCAATAATGAAGCAGCAAATTCCTGCGAGGCTGCGAGCGCGTGATAGTCGCCCAACAGAAAAATATCGGCCTTGGTGTACTGTTCTTTGAGTCCAGAGTCGGTGAGCGTGCGGCGATAGTCGCGAAAGGCTTCGCTGAAGTCCTGAATGTATTTCAAACGGCCATGCGGATCGGTGGCCCTGATTTCGCGCTTCACCTCGAGCAGCGCGAGCTGCTGTGCCGCTGTCCGGCGATGTGCGCGTATTGAGAAACGGTTCCCCATAAGAAGCGCCGCGCTTACTGTGCGCCGGCCACTCCCTTTTTCTGAGTTCCTGTTAGTCTGTAATCGGTGCTGGTAACCCAGACCTTACACCTTTAGATGCCAAACCTGTTACATTCGTCAGCCCATGTACTCACGGTGGCCGCCACGGGAGCGAGCGGCGCACTGTTCACACGCGCATTTTTGCAGGCAACCCTGCGCGATGAACGCATAAAGACTGTGAATTTCATCGCGTCAGATAATGCGCTCCGCGTATTTGCTGAAGAATTGAACATCAAGGGGCGCAGCAACCTGGTGGCACAGCTGATTGGCGTGGAGTCAAAGAAGATCCAGCTGCAAAATAATGACGATATCGGCGCGAACATTGCCAGCGGTTCGTATCCAACGAACGCGATGATTGTGATCCCCTGCAGCATGGGAACTCTGGCCAGAGTTGCTCACGGACTGGCCAGCAACCTGATCGACCGCGCAGCCGACGTTTGCCTGAAAGAGAAAAGGCCGTTGGTGTTGTGCACGCGAGAGACGCCGCTGAACCGCATCCATATTCGCAACATGGACCTGGCGGCGGAAGCCGGAGCGGTGATCTATCCGCTCATCCCTACGTTCTATAACCATCCCAAAAATTTTGACGAGATGGCGCACCAGTTCGCCTGCCGTGTGTTGCAGTTTATTGGCCTGGAACAGAAGGATGCTTTTACGTGGGGAGGAGAAAACCCGCCACGGAGACAGGGAGACACGGAAAAGAGCTAAGGGTGTTTTTCTGTTTCGCTCGAGATTTCGCTCGAGATTTTTTGCAATCCCGAATCCAGCAAAGCTGGTGAGGGATCCCTACCTTCAACGTAATTTCTTGTTTACACGAAATTTGATTTGGCGATGGGATCTCTCCCTTCGCCAAGCTCAGGGTCGAGATTTCAGGAAGAAGCATTCGCAGCTAAAAAGGCTTTTCGAATTACTTCCAAAGCCGGCTGCTCCAGCTTGTATGGCGCGAGTTCGTCGGCTGAGGCCCAGCAGGCGTCCGCTGCGTCGCCACCGGCGCGCAGCTCTCCGCCGTGCACGCTGCAGAGAAAATCGATCAACACATAGTGATATTGCGGCGCACCGTCTTTACCGGGAAGGATGCGATCTAAAACTTCCAAGACTTCTCCTGCTTTCACGATCAGCCCAGTCTCTTCCAGCGCTTCGCGTTCGGCAGCAGTGCGTAAAGTTTCACCCAGCTCGACCACGCCTCCGGGCAGAGACCATTCGCCTAGCAATGGCGGGCTGCCACGTTTCACCAGAAGAACGCGTTGTTGATGAATGATGACCGCGCCAACGCCAACGATCGGGCGGTCAGGGTAGTCTCGCTTCATGGCAGCGAGAAAAACCCGCGCGGCTGCACGTCAATAAATTTCCATTTGGGCGAGTCAGCAGCGGTAAAAGTGATTTGCTCATTCTGGTGGACAAGCGGCCCGCCGTTGCGCGGCTCGGCTTCTATCTCTGCCGCCACGGAAACAGTTGCGTTCTCGCCTTCAGCCGTGACTTCAATCAGGTTCATGTGAACGCGGATAGATTCAGTCTGAGAAAAGAATGAAGAGATTTGCTGCTTGAAGATTAGACCGTCCGGCATTTTGTCTACGTCAAAGACGGCGAGGAACTGTTTCTGGCTGTGGCCTTCCAATGCCTCACTCATTTGCATGAGCATCTGCGAGGCAGCTTGATCGTCAAAAGTATTTTGCTGCGGCTTCTGCGCAGGCGATTGCGCCGGCAGCAACGCAACCAGTAAAAATAGCGGCAATAAAATCTTGACGTGGAGCTTAGGCACGCTCGCCGCCTTCAGGACCGTAGAACATCACCCAGACCAGCAGATCGTCACTAAAGTTTTCAAAGCGATGGAGCTCACCGGCGGCGGCAAAGAGCGCATCCCCCGCCGAAAAAGGTATGCGCTGGCCGCCGATAAAAAATATACCGCTGCCAGCAGCAACAATATAAAGCTCATCACGAGTATGGGGCTGTTGCAGATCAGTACCTTTGGGCGCGTAGATTTCGACCGCGAGAGTGCCGTGACGAAACAGTTCGGCGTAGAGTTTGCCGTCTTTGCTGGGAATGGCATTCTGCGCGTCAGCGAGTTTGATGCTTCGAGAAGAAGAGAATTCCATCGCTGTTTAGTATCGCCTAAAAGTCACACGCACAGGTGGTTATTTCGTCACTTTTGCAGCGCTCATTCAGCTTGGGAATCCCCGATGTCTTTCAACCATCAGAATAGAAATCAACTTTTGTCTCCGACCAGCAGAGCAGATCCCTCAGCCTGCGCATAAACGTCGCGCGAACTAATTCACCGTATTAGCTTCGGCTTTCGGGATGACATCAGCCAAGGAATTCAGCTTTTTCTCCCCACTGCTCAGCAAATACGGTGCGCGAAGAATCCAATCTTCCGGCGTGTGGTTTGTCTGCGCCTTTCAAGCGGCCGATTCCGAGCAGGGCAACCACGCGGACATTCGCTGGGATTTTTAGCAGCTCTTTGACTTTATCTTCCACAAAGCCTTCCATCGGCGCAGTGTCATAGCCCATGGTTTCAGCGGTCCACATCATGGTGGTAAAGGCGATCATCGTCTGGCGATTGGCCCAGACGTCGAATGTGGGCTTGGCGCCGCCAATCTCTCCCGGCGTGCCGCCCAAAAAACTGGTGACGGCGTTGCGAACGTAATCCTTCTGTGTCTGGTCGGTGACGCCCCGCTCATGGCCAATGCGCAGCACTTCGTCCAGGTCGCCATTCTTCCAGCCCTGCGGATCACCACAGGCAACAATCACGGCGCTGGCTTCTTCCACCTTGGGCTGCCCGAATGCCGCCGCGCGCAGCTTCTTTTTCTGCTCGCGCTCACGCACCACAATAAAACGCCAGGGCTGCAGGTTATATCCGCTGGGCGCTTCCAAACCGGCACGAACAATTTTCTCCAGATCAGCGTCGTGAATCGGCACATCTTCAAAGCTTGGGGTTGCCCTGCGTTCCTTGATCGCCACACTCAGCAACTTCTCGGCTGCCACTTTCGCCATGATTGTCTCCGTAAATAAGATTCGCTCAATAATATATTTCGAACTCAAAATATCTTTCGGGAAAATTAGACGACTGATATTCTTAAGCCGATTCAAAAATTAGACAGAAGCGCATGTAGCTTTCGCATCTGAAGAAATATGGCCTTAGAGCAATACAACAAGAAACGCAGCTTTGATCAGACGCCGGAACCCAAAGGACGAGTTGAGCGCGGCGAGCAGCATCGTTTTGTGGTGCAGAAGCATCGCGCCTCGCATTTGCATTATGACTTCCGCCTGGAGATGGATGGCGTGTTGAAGTCGTGGGCCGTACCCAAAGGGCCATCGCTCAATTCCAGCGACAAACGGCTGGCGATGCAGGTGGAAGACCATCCTGTTTCTTATTTTCATTTTGAAGGCAAGATTCCCGCAGGCAATTACGGCGCTGGCACGGTGATGGTATGGGACACCGGCACGTGGGAGCCGCTGGGCGATGAACACGCCATGATGGACAAAGGCGACCTGAAATTCTTGCTGCATGGAGAGAAGCTCAACGGCGAATTCGTGCTGGCCAAGATGCGTTCGCGGCGACCGGGATCAAAAGGGACGGAGTGGCTGCTGATCAAGAAGAAAGATGATGCCATGGACCCGAAGTTCAATATCGATAAGCTCGATTACTCCGTGCTCACCCAGCGCAGCATCAACGAGATTGCCGGCGATGAGGGCTCAGACGAGTGGCAGAGCAATCGCAAAGCCGAAGTCAAAAAAGGCGCAGAGTGGCTCTTTGAAGATGCCAAGCCAAAGAAGGCTGCGCGCAAGACGACCGAAACTAAATCCGCAAAGAAGAAAACCATGGCCACGCCACGCAAGACTTCTGCAAAGAAAAAGTCGCGCCGCGTCGCATAACTACTGCATCTCTTCTTCCATTAAAATAGCTAGCAGTGTCTCGCTCTGCTAAAGCGCATTTGCTGCTGGTGCTGGTTACCCTGATCTGGGGCAGCACTTTTGTCTTGATCAAAAAGGCGCTGAATGATTCTTCTCCGCAGGCCTTGAATGCGGCGCGCATGGTACTGGCGGCTATTCTGCTTGCGCTCTACTACCGCAAGCACATGGCAAAGCTCACGCGGCCGGCGCTGATTGCGGGAACGATTGTCGGATTCTTGCTTTATTCAGGTTATGCATTTCAGACTGCTGGTCTGCGGCTGACCACGGCTTCAAAATCTGCCTTTCTTACCGGAACTTCTACGGTCATGGTTCCGCTGTTTCTTGTTTTGATCTGGCGGACACGCATCCATCTTTGGCGCGTGGTTGGCATTGCGCTGGCTCTCACCGGGCTGTTTCTCATGACAGTCCCCGGCGGCGGTTCTGGCCTGGCGGATTTTGCTAAGGTAAATTCCGGCGATCTGCTGACCATCGGATGCGCTGTGAGTTTTGCCTTCCAGATCATCTTTCTTGGCCGAGCAAGCCAACGATTTCCGTTTGAACAGATGGCTGTTCTGCAAATTGGGACTGCAGCGGTGTTGATGGCAGTAAGTGTCCCATTGTTAGAGAAACCGCACTTACAGCTTACGAATACAGTCATCGCCGCAGTGTTAATCACAGGGATATTAGGGACGGCAGTGGCATTTACCGTTCAGGCATGGGCACAGCAATTCACCCCGGCCACGCATACGGCGCTCATCTTCAATATGGAGCCGGTCTTTGCCTGGCTCACATCGTTTATCTATCTCAAAGAGCGGCTTGGGGTTCGGGCAGGCGTGGGCGCATTGCTCATTCTGGGCGGCGTGTTGATTTCAGAGCTGCTGGGGCAGGTTGAGCAGCCGGACGAAAAGCCAACAGGTGGTGAACTGCAGGCCAGTTCTCAAGGGTAACGCTGACCATACTTTCTGCGTCTAATGGAGTGCGCTCCAGTTAAATCAATGTTCCCCGGCCTCTCCAAAGGCGGAAACCTTGGATTTATAATCAGTGCAGACATTTGTCCGGAGGAAGACCTCGTATGAACTCGCGTTTTGACGCGTTAATGGCACGCATGCGCACGCAGCGGGCACTTTCCACGCTGGCAATTCTGCTCACACTGACCGTCGGCATTTTGATTGGCACAGTATTGAGCCGTGGAGGTGTGCATGGAAATTCCGCTTCTGACGGTTCCCTGCTGCCTCCTATGCAGACTCCGCAACAATTGAGCAATACGTTTGGCCAGGTGGCCGCGGCCGTGGAGCCTGCCGTTGTGAACGTGAGCACGGAATCCACGCCTAAAGTGCAGCGCCGTGGACGCTCCGGCCGTGGCACAGGAAAAGATAATGGCGGCGCGAATGGCGATGATCCTTTCCAGGATTTCTTTGACCGGTTCTTCGGCGGACAAGGACAAGGAGGACAGGGCGGGCAAGGTGGGCAAGGTGGTGGTGGCGGCGATGATGACGATCAAGGCATGAATCCTTTCTCTCAAGGTCCCGGATCCGGACGCCAGCGTTCCCTTGGTTCGGGTGTGATCCTGAATGGGAATGGCTACATCATGACCAACTTCCACGTTGTGGATAAAGCTGATCGCGTAAGGGTAAAGCTTTTTGATGAGCCGGCAAGCGTCCTGCATGATGCAAGGATTATCGGCGTGGACCGCGAAACGGACCTGGCTCTCATCAAAATTGAGCCGCCAAAAGACAAGCCGCTGACAGTGGCCAGGCTGGGTGATTCCGACAAAATGACGGTAGGCGATTGGGTGCTGGCGATCGGCAGCCCATTCGATCTGGAAGCGACCGTTACGGCGGGCATTGTCTCCGCCAAAGGCCGCAATCTCCCGGGCGGACGCCAGTTCCAATCCTTTATTCAGACGGATGCAGCCATTAACCCCGGAAATTCCGGCGGTCCACTGGTCAGCATGAACGGCGAAGTTATCGGCATTAATACAGCCATCTATACGCAGACTTATGGATATCAGGGCGTGGGTTTTGCCATGCCGTCGAATGTGGTCCGCGATGTTTATGACCAGCTGCGAACGGGCGACCATAAGGTTTCGCGTGGATCCATTGGTATTGAGTTCAGCCCGGTCCAAAGCCCGGCTGTGCTTCGCGTTTATGGCGCAAAGAATGGCGTCCCGATCACGAACGTCCGGCCGGATAGTCCGGCAGCCAAAGCCGGCCTGCAGGGTGAAGACACCATCACGGCAGTCAATGGCAAGCCGGTAAAGAATGGCGACGAACTGGTAAGCCTGATCTCTGCTACTCGTCCGGGAAACAAGCTGAACCTGACATATCTGCGCAATGGTCAGGAAAAGCAAGCGACAGTAACAGTGGCGGACCGCGCCAAACTCTTTGCCGATCGCACGGAGCCAGGTAGTGACGATACTCCGGAAGAAAGCGAACCGGTCTCAACCAAGTTGGGCATTACAGTAAAGGCAGTGACTCCGGAAATGGCGGAGCGGGCCGGTACTCCGGAAGGCAGAGGCGTACAGGTTATGGATGTTAAACCAGATTCTTTTGGCGACGATCTGCAGCTTGCTCCCGGAATGATCATCCTCAAGGTGAACAAGCAGACGGTAAACAGTGAAGAAGAGTTCCGCAAAGTCACATCGCAGCTCAAGAGCGGGCAGGATGTGGTATTCCTTGTCCATGCCGGAAGAGGCGCTGGCGGAGGAAATACCTTCCTTTCCGGAACCTTGCCGTAATCTTAATCCACATTTCGCCGGGGCATCGATTGAACACAATCTGCTCCCGGCGAGGCTTTTTTAAGGCATAAAGCCGATTCATAGCGTGGTTTGAACGGTAATCTAAGGCCTGAAATACCTAGAAGACCCTGATTCCATGGCACTTCGGTAATCCAGAGCCGCACAACAAAGTGCTGGCGCGCCGGCATCCAAACATGGGATGATGTTTCGGCATTTTCGACTTGTGCCGATAAAGAAAGAAAAGCCCTTTTCCAGAGGTGAGCTGTTTGCGTCTTTTAACTAAAAAACTTACGACGCTTGGCGCTGTTCTAGTATTTTGCGCCGGGTTAGCGTCATCGCAGACGAAAACTGCGGCTAAGTCGAGCAAATCAACCAAGCATAGCCACCATGGCAAACACAAACCAGTAAAGACCTCATGGAAGAAAAAGGGGCAGCAAGGGATCACGCCGGAACGCGCTACGGAGATTCAACAGGCGCTGATCAAGCAGAACTATCTTACCGGAGAGCCGAGCGGCACATGGGATGCCCGCACTCAAGCGGCCCTGGTGAAGTACCAGTCTGACAATGGCTGGCAGACCAAAGAGATTCCAGACTCACGGGCCATTATCAAGCTCGGCCTGGGACCGAACTATTCTTCCCAGACCCTGATCAATGGCAGACCTAAAGCGCCTGCTGCCGCTACTCCAAGCACCACCGCTTCCCGCGGACTGGCCGGAGAAGGCGACAAGCAGTAACGCTGCCTCCTACAAAAGCAAAGTAATGCCCGAGCGCAGAAGCGCCTGCCTGGAATTTTTCCTGTTTAAAATGTGACTGAGACGCGCTGGATGGGTGGTTTGATGACGATCCGCCGGATGTGTTCACCCACTTGCACTGATTCACTGTGACGATCATTTTCTGCGGTAATGCCGGGCGCTGGCTTGAGTAAAGTGCCGTGGAAAAGCTTTGCGAGTTCGGCCAAAGTCACGCCCCACAAATGTAAAGTGGCCTTTTCCCAATCATCTGGGTTCGAAATCGTAGCTACACCGGGTTCCATTTCCATCGAAAAGATAGATGCGCCATGAAGCCAGTTTTGTTGTCTTTGCGCTTAGTGATTAGAAAACACAGGCATTCTCATTCTCAGGATGGCTCGCCGTGCAGCACGGAAGCTATGGTTTCAATCAAGCGGGCAGGATCGCCCTTGTTAATGAAGGCGGCGGCGTGACCGCGCATATCGTCCGGCATCCACTGCATTTCTGAAAGAACAACGATGGGAGTGGCGGCAAAGGCTGCCTTGAGCTGCTGGATGACTTCCAGCGGTGTCAGTGAGCTGCTGAGCCTGTAATCCAGCAGAACCAGATCAATGGCGGCATCGGACGGCAGATCAACACTCGTACTCTTTACCTGCGCAGTCCTGCACTTGTAACCTTGACGCTGAAGGATCCAGGAATAGAGAGTCAGGTGAAGCGGGTCATCATCGACGATCAGGATTGTGGCGTCTGTGGTCGGCATCGGACTGAGGCAAAGTATATCCTACCTGCCTTTGATTGAACAAAAGATGGGAATGGCGTAAAGTTGCACACCAACTCAGTGGTATGGCCGTGCATCCTATAAACTCATACCCTTTCTGTAGTGGTTGCTGTTCCGGGAATGACCGCATTGAACCCTATCCAGTTTGAGGATTGAATGGTCCCAGCAAAGGCAAGGCCAGAAGAAGATAGTAGTGTGAAGGAAAAAAGCACAGATGCGCTTCGTCTGCTGCAATCTGAACGTATCTTCCGGCTGCTGGTGGAAGGAATCAAGGATTACGCAATCTTCATGCTCTCGCCTGAGGGCATCATTGCTTCATGGAACGCCGGCGCGGAGCGCCTGAAGCAATACAAACCGTCTGAGATCATCGGTAAGCATTTCAGTATTTTTTATCCCGAGGCCGAGATAGCGTCGGGTAAACCGGCCATGGAACTCAGGGTGGCTGGCGAGGTCGGCCGGTATGAAGACGAAGGCTGGCGCATCCGTAAAGACGGGACCCTCTTCTGGGCCAATGTAATCATTACGGCTGTACACGATCATGATGGGACGCTGCTGGGCTTCGGTAAAATCACGCGCGACATGACAGACCGCCGTGAAGCCGAACGCCGCTACCGGCTATTGATTGAAGGCGTGACCGATTACGCCATTTACTCACTCGATAAAAATGGCATTGTCAGCAGCTGGAATTCAGGGGCGGAGCGAATCAAGCAATATTCAGCGGAAGAAATCATCGGCAAGCATTTCTCCCAGTTCTATACAAAAGAAGACGCGGAAGGCGGGCTGCCGGCAAAGGTCCTGGAGACAGCGGGCCGTGAAGGCCACTATGAAGGCGAAGGCTGGCGCGTCCGCAAAGATGGCACTCGATTCTGGTCAAGCGTGGTGGTTACTCCACTGCGGGGCGAAAACGGCGAGATTATCGGCTACTCCAAGATCACGCGCGACATTACAGACAGATTGAAATTGCTGGAAAAAATCCAGCAACATGCTGACGAACTGGAGCTGCGCGTGGCCGAGCGCGAGCAAACCAACGCCGAACTCGAGGCCTTCAGTTATTCAGTGTCGCATGATCTGCGCGCACCACTGCGGGCCATTGAAGGTTTTTCCGATATTATCCTGACCGATTTTGGCGGCCAGTTGCCGCCGCCCACCATCGGTCTTCTCAAGAATATCGTTCAGTCATCCGCGCGCATGAACCGCCTGGTGCAAGATCTGCTGGATTACAGCCGCTTGAGCCGGATCGATATCCCATCGTCCACCGTGAACCTTGCCGCAGCCATGAAAGACGCCTGCGACCTGATAGAAGAAAGACTGAGAGACAAGGTCAAGCTGGATATTCCGCCAACAGTGAATGTTTCCGCTCATCAGGCAACGTTGACCCAGATCCTTTTTAACCTGATCAACAACGGTCTAAAGTTTTATCCTCCGGGCAGCACGCCGCACGTGGAGGTCAAAGCGCGTCGTGAAGGCAAAAGCGTTGCGATTGAGGTATGTGATGAAGGCATTGGAATCGCCAGCCAGCACCAGGAGCGGATCTTTCAGGTTTTCGAGCGGCTGCATTCTAATGATGCTTATCCTGGAACAGGCATTGGATTGGCGATTGTGAAGCGCGGCATCACACGCATGGGCGGCACAGTTCGGGTTGAGTCAGCACCCGGAAAGGGGAGCACGTTCTTTATTTCGCTTCGCGCCGCATGACGCCAGACATTCAATACAAAAAACCCGTTGTTCTACTAGTGGAAGATGACAGCTTTGACTTTCAGCTCATCCAGACCGCTTTAGGCCGCACACCAGGAGATATCAACCTTGTCCGCGTAGAAGACGGCGACAAGGCAGTGGATTACCTGGCCGGCGCCGCGCCCTATGATGACCGGGAAAAATATCCCATTCCAATCACAATGATTCTGGACATCAAGCTTCCGCGGCGTTCGGGTCTGGAGGTTCTGCAATGGCTGCGCAGCCAGACCAATTCCATCTGCAGGCTGCCAACGGTGATGCTGACCTCGTCAAACCATCAGGTGGACATCAACCGCGCCTTTGAACGCGGCGCTAACGCCTACCTGATGAAACCTGAGAGCGTGAAAGAGCTGGCAGCATTACTAGGCGAATTCAAAAACTTCTGGCTGAAACGCATGGAGTTTCCTGATGTAGCTGGACCATACAAGAGCATGCGTTAAATCATTTGCGGGCCTATTCCATGCGAATCGCCGAAATTGGGTCCACACGCACGGCCCGCAATGTGGGCAATAAACTCCCCAGCAATGCCATCAATAAACACAAACCAATAGCTGTAATAAATGTTGCCGGATCACCCGGCTGCACACCCGCCAGCAGTGATTCCATCGCCCGGCCTGACGCATAAGCTAATGCCAGGCCTGCGGCGATGCCCAGGAACGCCAACACGGCGGTCCGTCCCATAATCATTTTCATAATGTCGCGGGATTGAGCGCCCAGGGCGATGCGAACGCCAATCTCCTGAGTGCGTTGCGACACGGCAAAGGAGAGCAATCCGTGAATGCCCACGCCGGCAAGCAAGAATGCCACGAGAGCAAAAGCGCCGAGCACCTTGACCTGCAAAGCCCGGGTAGCTGTTTCATCAGAGACGATGTCTGACATAGTCTGGATATTGGCGATTGGCTGTTCAGGATCGGCATTGTGAACAATACGGCGAATCGCCGGGAGCAAAGTCTCTGGCGCAAATGAGCTCTGCACCACTAAATCTTTGGGCGTGTAATAGACGTACCATCCATCGTTCACTTGTTTGTACGCCATGTAAACCTGCGGCTCACTGTTTTGCTCAAAGCCGCGCACGCGAATATCACTGACCACGCCGACAACTACACGGTCATGACGGCCAAAGCTGAAATGCTTGCCGAGCGGATCTTGTCCGGGCCAGTAGCGCTTGACGAAAGAGGCGCTCACCACAGTGGCAAAAGGCTTGTCGAAAGTGTCTGAGTCGCTGATGTCACGCCCCATTTGCAGCGGAATGCCCATGGCGGCAAAAAAACCAGGAGTCACGAAGCGCGAGCTGGCGTTATGCACGTCAAAGCGATCGACGGATTCATCTCCATCCACACCTACCGGCCAGATTCCACCGCGCATGATCATGGGAAGAAAGCTGATGTACGCCGCGTTGGTAACGCCGGGGAGCTGGCGAATATCAGAAAGCACACGGGTATAGAACTCTACTCGGGCGTCTGTCTTCAAATATTTTGGCAGTGGCAAAGCAGTGCGCATGGTCAACACATTTTCTGTGCGGAAACCAGGATCAGTGGCCTGAATGCGCAGCAATGCGCGCACCAGCAATCCGGCCGAAACCAGCAAGACAACGGATGCAGCCATTTCCACTACAACCAGAGCTGACCGCAAACGTTCTTTTCTTCCACCACCTGTGCGTGAACCTTCGCGGAGCCCGCCGAGATCAACACCGCGGCAGGCACGCAAAGCCGGCAACAATCCAAAGCCAAGACCGGTAAGCGTTGCAAGCAGCACAGAAAACACCAGCACACGCAGATCGACGGTTGGCGTTGTTGCGATCGGCAATGAATTCGGCACCAACCTGGCGAGCAGAGGAACGGATATGATGGCGAGCGCGACTCCGACAGCGCCACCTGCAAATGCCAGCACCATGCTCTCGGTCACCATCTGGCGCAGAAGGCGTTTCCAGCCCGCGCCCACGGCGGTACGAACGGCGAGCTCTTTCTGACGCACCATTGATCGCGCCAGAAGCAGGTTCATCAGATTGGCGCAGGCGATGAGCAACACGCATAGAGCAGCCCCCGTTAACGCGAGCAGCAGCATGCGCGATCGTGGCGAGATATCGTCACGCAGTAGATAAATATTCGCGTCAGTCTTTCCGTTTTCTTTGGGATATTGCTTCTTCAACTGGCTTGTGACCACGGCCAGATCGGCTTTGGCCTGATCTAGAGAAACACCCGGCTTGAGCCGGGCGAACGCATGGATGTAATTATCGTTGCGGTCCTGAAAATCATCTTCTTGAAACTGAATGGGAACCCACACATCGGCTTCGCGGCTGGGGAAATGAAAGTCGCGCGGCATTACGCCGACCACGACGTAGGGCTTGTTGTCCAGCTGAAGTTTGCGGCCCAGAATACCAGAGTCGCCGCCAAACTCTGATTGCCACATGCGATAGCTCAGCAGCAGGGTGCCCTGCGCGCCGGCGCGATCTTCTTCTGGCGTAAAGAACCGGCCCATGAGCGGCTGCACGCCAAGCATCGGCAAAAGATCAGCCGTCATGGCAGAGCCTTCCACCTGTATTGGATCACCCTGTCCTACCATGCTTGCCGAGAGCCCATGCAATGCTCCCATGGCGACAAAAGAAGAGCTCATCCGCTTCCAGTCACGATAGTCAGCGGGAGAGAGCTCCGTGCGGCTGTAATTGCGTTCGCTCTCCCAGATTCTGACCAGCCGGTTGGGATCAGAAAATGGCAGCGGCCGGATCAACACAAAATCGGCGACAGAAAATGCAGCCGTGTTTGCGCCAACTCCCAGAGCAACGACCAGGACAGCAGCGAGCGCGAAGCCGGGAGAATTCCTCAGGGAGCGCACGGTGTAACGCAGGTCCTGACGGAGGATGTCCCAGTGTGCCGCAGCGGCGTTGCCAAGAACTTCAAAGAAGACGCTCACCCACAACGCTGCGATAGCCAATGCGCCATTGGCTTCACGACGGCGGGCGACAAACAGCTCCTGCATCTCTTCACCATAGGCAGCGCGAAATGAAGAGGGGTAAAGATGAAGTAGAGATTTGTACAGGCGCATCATCATGCCCTTTCCGGCGTGAAACCTTTGGCCCGCGCCATGCGAACCAACTGGGAAAGACGCCGCGCTTCCGCCCTGGCCACGGCATTGCCAAAGGGCGTGATGCGGTAATAACGGCGGCGTTCGTCATCCAGTTCAGGCGCTGGGCGTTCACGCGTTTCCACGATCAGTCCCTGTTCCTGCATGCGCTGGATCGAACGGTAAAGAGTTCCGGCGCTCAGCTTGAGTTCTCCGCGGGTGCGCGAAGAGACATCCTGAATAATGCCGTAGCCGTGACGGTCTTCGCCAGAGAGCGCCAGCAGAATGTGGAACGTGGCCGGCGGCAGCGGAAGCAAGGAATCGATATCGAGTTCGTTTTTCATTTGGTTTCTTAGATAATGGCGATTATATCCACTGTGGATATATCGTCAATGGCTATAGACGGGACACGAAGAGGGCGGTTAGCTGGTTCCGATAAAAATCATTTGAAAAATTTTGACCGCCATTGCCATGAAAAAGGTAAACTGAATACCCCTTTGGCAAATAATCCCTAAAACATTCAAACAGGAAGATGGTGCTCGCATGGCCATGACATATTCGCAAGACGGAATACACCTTACAGAATCATTTGAATCCTGCAGGCTTACGGCGTATCTGGATTCAGTTGGCGTGCCCACGATTGGCTGGGGACATACCAACGGCGTGAAAATAGGTATGACCTGCACCCAGGAACAGGCTGACGCGTGGCTGCAGCAGGACATTCAATCATCAGTGAATGCGGTGAATTCGATGGTGAAGGTACAGCTCAGACAGCAGGAGTTCGATGCGCTGGTGGATTTCACCTTTAATCTTGGAGCAGGCAATCTTGAGCACTCCACGCTTTTACGCCTGCTGAATGCCGGGAATTTCCAAGGTGCAGCCGCTGAGTTTGATAAATGGGACCGCGCCGGCGGCCAGGTATTGGCTGGGCTGCTTCGCCGTCGCCAGGCGGAACTGGGTATGTTTGATACGAAAGATGACTCAGTGGAAGACGCATAGCCAGCTGCTCGTATTCATTGGTACGTCTGGAAAATGTAAAGATCAGATTAATTTTCACTCGTCCCACTCAGATACGTTTCTGAAAAGGTGAGTAGCTCAAGACAACCAGCATCCAGCAGCTTGCTTCCTAATTTCTGAAATGCCGGATACTCACGATGTGAGTAAGAGAAGTATCCGGGTCCCCCTCAGAATCCAGGAAGTTTTATGAAACGTTCGTCTGTATTGGTTGCTCTACCTTCCCTCCTTCTCATGATTACCGTGATAGCTTCTGGATGCGGAAGCGGCTCTGTTGCGGCAAATTCTCCTACGCCAACCCCAACTCCTAGCGGAACACCGTCACCCACACCGACGCCAGCGGCATCGCCAACACCTTCTCCGTCGCCAACGCCAAGTCCGTCACCTTCACCAACTCCAACGCTGGTGACTCGCTTCGCGTTTCAAGCAACAGGGGACGTGACGGTGCAAGGCTACTCTGTGAATGCGAACACAGGAGCGCTTACAGCATTGCCGCAAGGACCAGTCTCGATTGGACAGGGATTCAGCCAGTGGGTGGCTTCGGACAAAGCCGGCAGATTCCTGTTTGTTTCTTCGCCGTCGACCAACGTTCATGGAGTCCAGATTGGTCAGGACAATCTTGCTGCATTTCTGATCGACAAGAACACAGGCAATTTGACTCCGGCACCGGGCTCGCCGCTTGTGCTCACTTTTGCTGCGGGTGGAATCGCGGTTTCACCCAATGGCAAATTCCTGTATATGCCGTCAGGGCCTGGATTGCTGATATACAGCATTGACCAAACTACTGCCGCATTAACGCAGATACCCGGCTCACCCTTTGCCGTCGCTGGATTTCTAGGCTCACAAGAGATTGCGATGTCGCCTTCAGGCAAATTCTTGTATCTCTCTGAGAGCGACGTTGGCGTCTTCTCTCTCAACGCCACGACCGGCGTGCCTACAGAGATACAAGGTTCGCCATTCCATATCCAACCTGACTTCTTCGCCACTCCGCTGTTCGCTGATCCTCTGGGAAGATTCGTTTTTGTCGGAGGCTTTCTGGATAACTCGCCGAACGTTGCCGTGGAACAGGTGGCAGCCAATGGAACACTCATGCCTGCGCCGGGTTCGCCGTTCAGCGCGGGGTTTGTCTCCAACTTTGTGATCAGTGATCCGAAAGGCAAGTTTTTGTACGTGGCAGATAACGTTAACGACGTGATTTACGCTTTTACTGTTGACGCTTCTACCGGATCCTTGACGCCGATTGCGGGTTCGCCATTTTCTCTTGGCCCGAACGTAAGCGCTAATATCGGAGGATTTGCCACAGATGCAAGCGGCAAATTCCTCTTTGCAGGTAATGGAGGTACGCCGATGGTTTTCAGCATCGATGCTGTGACCGGGGCGCTTACTCCGTTTGCGTCGAACGCGGGCGGATCACCATTTGAGAATCAGCTTGTGACGGTCGCGTATTAATGGGCAGGACGATCATTCGCTTCTGAAATCTCGCTCGTACTTGAGACGCCCGTCTTTATGCTTCCAGAAACCAAGGGTAAAAGCCTGGAAGAGCTGGAAGCAGAGCCGGAGGGAACCGGCGGAAAGATAACGGCTTAGTTGACCGCGATCTATTCCGGATTGTTGTTAGAAGTTCACCACGAAGGATTTCAATCCGATTGTGGCGACGCGTTGGCGAGGGCAAGAATGACTCCGACAAACAGCAACGTGTCAGCAAAGTAATTGATCCCCTCTATTTTGACGTCGATCACAGGGTTATACAGCGCGCCGATCATGACGGGAATATAGATGACAAGTAGGGTCAGCAAAATCCAACCGCCCACGCAGGCTGCCACGGTCCGGGTTTTCCTGTTCAGGATGATGCTTCCGCTGACCGCTAGAAGAGCTGCACCAGTTACATAGTCAATGAGCGGACGCAGTGGAACCCAAGCCGGCATTTCCTTTTCCAACGGAACTCCGGGAAGTCCCAGCGGGTGCAGAAAGTGCTCAACACCAAAAACAATTGTGGTGGCCGCGACCAGGATGCGTCCAATGATGATCAGTGCGCTTTTTGTTTTCTCGCTCCACCCATCTTTGGCCATGGCCGCAAGCAGCAGGCCGCCGGCGCCGAACGAACTCTCGCGGAAGACGATCGTCCAGATAATTCTGCCGGGCTGGCGCAGCGCTCCGGGGAGCATGAGCATGGACACGAACGAAAACATCATGATCCCAAACAGCAAGCCGGACCAGCGCACCGCAACTTTGGTGGCAATGCTCAAGGCCGCAGCAATCAACGCGAAGCCAACAAAATAAACAATGAACATGCGGGCCGGCATATAGCGCGGCACAAGGGGCAAGAGTGATTGCGGGGCAAAGAGATGCAACGCGCCAAAGACCGCCAGCGGAATCGCGAAGCACAAGTTGACGAGCGCGACGATCTTCTCCAGACCGCGGGCTGAGGCTATGTCGGTTTTCGCTGCCACGAGTGCGGTGAAAAAAAGCGCGAGGCCGGCAGCGCACATCGCTGTGGGCGTGCGCGGAAATTCAAGAAATACGGCGAGAAAAGTTAGGGGCATTAAATCTCCCGTCAGTTACTGAGCTTTAAAAACTCGGCTTTGCCACGGGTCCATGGGCGCATTTGTGCGGCCAAGATTGAGACGCATAGACAACACGGACGTTAGCGCCGCGAACCATTAAGAACTGTCGCGCCTGCGTCCAAACATTGGAAAATCAGAGCTGGTGCCGAAGAAGGGACTCGAACCCCCACACCCTTGCGAGTACATGGACCTGAACCATGCGCGTCTGCCAATTCCGCCACTTCGGCATGAAGACTGCGCCAGACAAACACCGGCGCTCGACGGGAAATACTCATCTATTTTAAAGGGTTTGCTGAATGTGTCAAACCCGCCAGCTTCTAAAGAGTCTTCAACGCCTGCTCCAGATCTTCAATCAGATCGTCAGGATGCTCCAGCCCAATGGAGAGGCGCAGCAGGTTCACCGGGCTGCGCGTGGCGGCGCCTTCCACAGAGGCGCGATGCTCAATCAAACTATGCGGACCACCAAGGCTGGTGGCGTGAGTAAAAAGCTTTACGCCTGAGGCGAGTTTGAAAGCCTCCTTCTGTCCGCCTTTAACCTGAATAGAGAGCATGCCGCCAAAGCTGGTCATCTGCCCCTGGGCAATCTTGTATCCGGGATGGCTGGAGAGTCCGGGATAATGAACGGCTTCTATCTTCGGCTGGTCTGCCAGAAATTCCGCAATCTGCTGCGCACTGCGTGACTGCGCCCGCACGCGATACGGAAACGTCTGCAGGCCACGCATGGTGAGCCAGCACTCAAACGGAGACGGCACTGCGCCGCCTTCGCGCTGCATGCTGCGCACTTTCTCAAACAGCGTGCCGCCGTATTTAAAGATCAGCGCGCCACTCAGCACATCACTATGGCCGGAAAGATATTTGGTTACCGAGTGCATCACCACATCTGCGCCAAGTTTGAGCGGAAGCTGCAGCAGAGGCGTTGCCCAGGTATTGTCACAGGCCAGCAGCGCATTGCCTTTTTGCGCAATGGCCGCGATAGCGCTGATATCGGTCACGTTCAGCAGCGGGTTTGACGGTGTTTCCGCCCAGACCAGCCGCGTCTGCGGCGTAAGCGCGCGCGTCACGTTGCCGGGATCGCGCATGTCCACCAGCGTGTGCTTCAATCCCCACTTTTCCATGCTGTGCAGCAGGATCACCGTGCCATAAAACGCATCTTCCGGGGCAATGATGTGGTCGCCTGGAGAGAACGCATGCAGCAGCGCAAGCGCAGCGGCGTTGCCGGAAGAAAACGCCAGCGCGGCTTCGCCCTCTTCCAGCGATGCCAGGGCCAACTCCAGCGCGGCGCGATTAGGATTGTCCGTGCGCGAGTAAAGAAACCCGCCGGGCAGGCTGCCATCCTCGGCCTTTTGAAACGTGGTGGAGAGATGAATGGCGGGAGTTACGTCACGGGTGCCGGGTTCAGGCTTCCGTCCAATATGGACTGCGCGTGTTTCGATTTTCATTGCTTGTAGAGTATCAAATTCATCGGGACATCTGTTCATCGGTGCATCGGGACATCAGATAGCGTTTTCGTTTATTCTCTCGAAACATAACCGTTCGAAGTTTAAAGCTGCAGCAATCACTCATCTCCCTCCACGTTCCTCCGTGGTTAGGCTTTTTCTTCGTGATCCTTCGTGTCCCTTTGTGGTTAAAGCTTTTTGGTTTTTCGTTTTTCCGCAACGTCTTTCCACCACCACAGCGCGCCCACGATCTGGGCCGGCAGCTGATGTCCGGTCTGGCGGGCAATCATCACAATCTGTCCGCGATGGTGCGCCTCATGTCCCACGAAATACGTCAGCACATGGCACACATCCAGAGACAAGTTGCGCCACACGTACCTTTTTGACGGCGGAATATGGCCGTCCCGTTCAAGTCCCAGTTTGAACAGCGCCTCCATTCCGGCGCTACTGCGTTTTAGCGCCGCCAAGAGTTGCCGGGTCGTCACGCGAGAGCGATCCACATGCTCCGGGATCGCCAAACCGTGTTCGCTGCCCAGCGTCTTGATCCATGAACATCGGCTGTTGTGAAGGTGCGCCACAATCGTGCGGATGGTCCGCCGTGGGATGTTGGGAATCGGCGCATCCAAAAGCTCGGCAGGAAGGCTCTCAATGAGGTCCATGGTGACGCGGTTATTCGTCCGCCAGGCGGAGAGGAGAGAATCTGAAAGGTTCGAAAATTCATATATCTCCGCTGCTCTATCTGTGCGCGGTAATTCTTTCGTTTTGCGTTGCATAAGAACCGCAATCTCCTTTCCGCCTATCGCGAACACTGTCGTCCTAAGCAAAGTACGGATCCCCTACCCACCCCTATTTCAACCCCGAAAAATAAGGACTTAGCGGATTCAACCCCGGGGTTACATAGCTTTCCGATCACCCGATTTCCCGATGACCCAACTGATGACCAGCCCAGCGCGACGCAACAATCGTCGCGCATAAACTGTCATCGCGAGCGACCGGCGAAGCCGGGAGTCGAACGATCTAAGTCTGCGAAGCCATCTTTGCAACCCTCTGCCTGCACTCTCAGCCAGAGGTATCCCCTCCCCCCTGGCTTCGTCCCACCCTGTCCCATGTCGTCCCAGGATGTCCCAAGCTTAAGCAGAGAGGTCGCAAACCAGCGCAATCTCATTTCGTTTGAACACCTGTACGGGCTTTGTGCTCGAAATCATTCAGCAGAAGGCCACACATACCCCCTGCAGATCGACTACTTTCTGATTCCAACTTGCTGATCGCTGATTTTTCAAATATCAAAGTGCGACTTACCCCTGAGGGCTGGCATACTCTAGCGCAACTTCATATGCGAATCAATAGCGAAAAAGGACAGGCTGCAACGCGCCCATACTGTAGCTCCTTTCGCGGCACAATAATCGAACCTCAAGAATTCCCATCCTTCCTTGATCTGTCATCCCTGAAGTCTGCATCCCGAGCGAAGCGCCTCCTATCAATTCTCCGCGTCTCCGCGCCCCCGCGGTGAATTATTACTTAACTTCTCCCACTGAGATTCTTGCGCAGGTAGGGATCCCTCGCGTACGCTCGGGATGAAACCAATGAACTTCCTCCTCTCTGCCGGCGAAGCTTCGGGTGACACCTATGGCGCGCAGCTCATTGAAGCCCTGCGCCAGCTCGCCGTCACAGGTTCCAACCCGGGCCCAAGCTTCTTTGGTATGGGCGGAGAAAAGATGCATGCTGCCGGATGCGAGCTGCTGGTCCACGCCAATGAGGTTGCCGTCGTCGGGTTGATGGAAGTGGTGCGGCATCTGCCGGACATCCGCCGGCGCTTCAGGCATCTGGTGGCGGAAGCGGCTCGGCGCAAGCCCGATGCCGCCGTGCTCATCGACTTCCCGGACTTCAACCTGCGCCTGGCGCGCGAGCTGCACCGGCTGGACATTCCGGTCTTTTATTTTGTGAGCCCGCAGGTGTGGGCCTGGCGCACCGGACGCGTGAAGCAGATACAGAAATATGTCCGCAAGATGATTGTGATCTTTCCTTTTGAGCGGGAGTTTTACCGCCGCCATGGCGTTGAGGTCAGTTATGTGGGACATCCGCTGGCCTATGTGCCGCCTCCGCAGATCACACGGGAAGAGTTTGCAGCGAGGCACGGGCTGGACGCGCGCAAGCAATGGATTGCCCTGCTCCCGGGCAGCCGTCGCAAGGAAGTCCGGTTGAATTTGCCGGCGATGCTGCAGGCAGCGGAGCTTTTGCGGAAACAGGGCGGCGATTTTGAGTTTGTTCTGCCGGTTGCGTCCACGCTGAAAGCAGAATGGCTGAAAGAGCAGATGGAACTGGCGCATGGGCAGGTAAAGTCTGCTGCCGGAGCAACCATTCATCTCACCGAGAACGCTCGCGCCTCGCTCCTGCATGCACGCGCGGCTGTCGTCGCCAGCGGAACGGCAACGGTGGAAGCCGCGCTTTCTGGAACGCCGTTTGTGGTGGTGTATCGGGTGGCGCCGCTTACCTGGATTCTGGGCCGCAAGCTGGTAAAACTGGACACCTTTGCCATGCCCAACCTGATTGCCGGAAAGAAGGTCCTTCCGGAATTGATTCAGTCTGGATTCACGGCGGAAAACGTCGTCCGCGAGCTGAACGCAATCATCCCGGATTGGGCTGCTCGCCAGCAGATGCAGGATGCACTAAAAATGGTGCAGGCCCAGCTACGCGACAGTCAGGAAGGCGAACTGCCGGTGGCGCGTGCGTCGCGGGAAATTATGGAATCAATGGGAAAAGTGGGAGCAAATCGCGGCTGAAAAGACGCTGGCCGTGCAGGACGACAGAGGGTTACGGGTTCCTGTATCCTAAAGGGTGGACACAAAAAGCAGCTTTTTTGTGAAAAATTACATCCAAGAACATACCTTATCAGCAGCTTTGGAGAAATACATGCAAATCGCACGAGCTCTGCGACGTGCTTTGGTTTTCATCGGGCTTGCGGCAAGTCTGTGCCTGCCTGCGCTGGCCGCCGAACGCTCACGCGTTAAAGCCGACGATTATGTGATTGATGCTGAGATCGTGCCAAAGAGCCATCATCTCTCCGCCCATGCCCGGGTTAAGTTCACGGCGCTGGAAGACGTCAATTTCGCCACCTTTGAGCTGCATAACGGCCTGCGCGTGACCAAAGTGACGGACGAAAAAGGCAAGGCCTTTACTGCAGAGCGCGTTACCCAGGACAACGCCGTCCGCATCAGCTTCCCCAATACCATCTCCAAAGGCACCTCTTCTACGCTGATCTTTGATTATGAAGGCGTGCTGGCCAATTCCGACGACAGTCCGGTGGAAGGGCTTAAGCTGGCTTACATTGGCGAAGATGCCATCTATCTGCTCTACCCCGGCCGCTGGTTCCCCATCACAAATTACGGCATTGATCGCTTTACGGCAGCCATCAACATCACCGCTCCTACGGGCATTACCGTGGTAGGCAGCGGCAGCACGGCTGCCAGCAAAACTGCTCCTGCAGGAAAAACAGTTTCGTCCTTTACCTGGCAGAAGCCCAGCTTTCCCGGGACGATTATCGCCGGCAACTTCCAGGAACAGTCGATTGGCACGGTGAAAGTTTATTTCGGCGCCGGCACCAAGCAGCTGTCACAGACCTATGGGGAAACCGCGAACAAAGAGCTGGAATATTTCTCGTCGATCTATGGGCCCGCTCCAGCCGCAGGCAGTCTGAAGCTGGTTGAACTTCCTGACGACACAGTCCCCATGTGGTGGGATCCGGAAATTGCTGCGCTGGCTACACGCAACGTCACAGAAAAAGTGAACTACCGCCTGCTGGCAGATTCCATTGGACACCAATGGTGGGGCGGCGTGGTAAGCCCCGCGAGCAAAGACGATTGGTGGCTGATGGATGGCGGCGCGCGCGATTCAGAAATGCGTTATGTGCAGAGCACCGCCGGCGAACAGGCGTTTGAAGATGCGTCGCGCGATATGGCCGTGGGCGCGCTGGCGTATGACACAACGCCACTGGGCAGCATCGGCAAGCTGGATACGTTTTCTCCGCAATTCCAGGCCCTCGTCACGGACAAAGGCGGCATGATCTTCCACATGCTGCGCTGGGTGATTGGCGATGAAGTTTTTGATAAGTCGATCAAAGAATTCATGGCGCAGTATGCGGGCAAGTCCGCTTCTGTTACGGATTTTCAGGCTGTTGCGGAAAAGAATTACGGCCAGAAGCTGACCTCATTCTTTGCTCAATGGGTGGACGGCACAGGCGCGCCTGAATTCAAGATGAAATACACCGTCTATCGCGTGAAGAAAGGCTTCCGCGTGGTGGGTGAAATCAGCCAGGACCTTGATCTCTTCCGCATGCCGCTGGAGTTGAAGATCGATACTGACGGCCAGACCGAAAACAAGCGCATTGAAGTGGTGGGAACGGATTCGGCTTTCTCAGTTGAGACGTTCGGCAAGCCGCGCCGGCTGGTGCTTGATCCGAATAACTGGGTGCTGAAAAATTCTGCTGACCTGAAGGTTCGCGTGGCCATCCGCCGCGGACAGGAGCTTACGGCGCAAGGCAATCTCTCTGAAGCTCTCACCGAGTTGAACAAAGCGCTGGACGTGAACCACAACAGCTCGCTGGCGCACTATCGCATTGCCGACATTTTCTTTACGCAACGTAATTATCAGTCGGCGGCGAATGAGTTCCGTGAAGCGCTGAACGGTGATGGGGATCCGCGCTGGACTGAGGTTTGGAGCCACATTATGCTGGGCAAAATTTTTGATACCACCGGCCAGCGTGAACGCGCCGTCAACGAATATCGCCAGGCCATACAGACAGGCGACCCAACGCAAGGCGCGCTGGATGAAGCTCGCAAGTATCTGGAAAAACCATATGAGCGGCAAAGAACGCCGAGCGGGCTGTAAGTGTAATCGCAGTTGAACAAAACGAACCAGGCTGGCGTAGCATCGGTTCAACGAACCTAAAATAAAAATTTTGCGGACCGCATATGATTTCAGTCGAATCCCGTCGTGGTCCTTCGTGTCCTTGGTGGTTAAACCTCATGGCAAAAACCAAACGCACTGACGAAATGTTTGCGCGCATCCGCGAGACGATCATGAGCATTCCGCGCGGCAAGGTTTCCAGCTATGGCGCTGTTGGTCTTGCTGCCGGATATCCACGATCGGCGCGCATCGTGGTGCGCGTTCTCGGGCAGTCTCACGGATTGCCATGGCATCGCGTGGTTGCCGCCGGAGGCAGAATCGCCACGCCTGGAGAGCACGCACTCGACCAGCGTTTTCGTCTGGAGATGGAAGGCGTGAAGTTCAGCGGACGCAAAGTCCGCATGTCTGAGTTCGAACATCAATTTCCGCGCAAGGGCAAAGCCGCAAGCAAGAAGAGAGCAACAAAGAAATCATCCGCTGCTCGCACAAAGCCTGTTCAAAAGAAATCTGCTGTCCGCAAGAAACTTCCTTCGCGCAAGAAAACCAGAAAATAAATTCGCGTTCACTCCACGAATTGGCGGCCGAACCAAATAAAAAAGGCCATCCATTAAAGGATGGCCTGAAGCATTACTCTTGGAGTTCTTACGCAGCCGCCACCGGCGACATCGATCTCTGCGCCGCCTGGTGGATAAACTTTTTCATCACGTTGGCCCACATCACCTTCTTGCGTGCAGCGCTTTCTTTCACGGTTCGTCCCTGGGCAAACATTCCCAGCAGCGCTTTCATCTTGAAGACGCGCAGCAGCGGAGCATCAGCCTGGCTCACGCCATAGGCATTGATAAAGCTTTCCTGTATCTGCGCCGTGATCTTCCGGTTGCAGAAAGGATATTTTTCCAGCGCCTCAACTGACGCCAGAAATGACGCCAGGTCTTCAAATGAATTGCCACGGCGCTGCATGCGGGCAAAGTCACAGAAGCCAACGCCGCTTTCGGTTACAACAACATTGAGTGGAGAAAAATCACCCAACACCGCTGAGCTGGGCAATGACTTGCGATTGCGCGCCAGTGCGTTTTGCGCTCCATTCAAGATCAGTTCGATGGAAGCGTCATCCAGGCCTTCGTCCTTACAGCTGCTGCAGAGCTTTTCCAGACTCGCGATCAGCGTATTACTGTCAAATGGCTCCGGGGTTTCAACGGTAGCTTTATGGAAACCTTTCAGCCATTCGCCTGCTCTCTGCGCCACCAGGGCAATGCTGCCATTATCCGCAAAGCCGGGCAGCAGAGCCGCTTTCATAATGATCGACTGCACGGGCAGTCCCATGATCTTTTCAGATACAACTGCGCCCAACGCGCTGAAATCTCCCAGCACGCGCGGTACGCCATCCAGTTTTCTCTTGGCATTGATTGCCTGGTTCACATACTGGAGATTCGCATTTTCCTGCTTGGCAACTGCCTTGGCATTGCCGCCCAGCTTGCCGGCGCGATAAACCTTGATGGCAACGCGCTCACTGCCCTCGGCAAAATCAAGGCAGGCGTCATAAATGAAGTGATCATTTTTGGGAGTGTGGCCAACAACCCGTATATTTTTAAATTCCCCGTGCTGGGGATAGTGCGTTGCCGCTTGATTGCGCAAGTCAAAAAGAATCTGGTCTAAAACCATTTCAGCCATCAATGCTCCCTGAAAAGTACATATCCAAGCCACGCTGAAGTCAGCCAGCCTGAACATCTCTCGGTTGGAATATTTTTGTCTCACCAGCAAACTGGTAAGACGGCAGGTACTGGAAAGAAGTGCAATTTAAGGGCCAACAGAGCGATCACTAGCCATAAGCTAAACGCAATTTTATCAATGAGATATAGATGAAAAAGATTGCCTTGCCCTGAGGCTTGGCATGCGTGTACCTACATTCGGAATGAAGAGGGGCACAAGTCCCTGTATCCAGAGATTCTGCTTAACACTACTGGGTACCCATAGATGAGTCTTTTAGTAGAAAAGATACTTCCGCCACTTTGTATCTGACCGCCCAATCATCCGCATGATATGCCGGCTGGTATGGAGCGTGAACGGACGCGGCTCCTTGAACAATTTCATGTCTGTCTCATGCAGCAGATGATTACCCTTCCGGCGATTGCAGGGATGGCAACACGCAACCAGGTTTTCCCACGTCGAAGATCCCCCGCGCGACCGCGGAATCACATGGTCCAGCGTCAGTTCGCTGGAAGACAGGATCACGCCGCAATACTGGCAGGTGTTGCGATCGCGCAGCAGTATATTCTTGCGCGACAAAGCGCGCGTCTGGTGCGGAATGCGCCGGTACTCCAGCAGCCGGATCACCGATGGCACGCGCATGGCAAGGCGCGCTGCATGCAGAAAGCTGCCATTTTCTTCTTCCGGCATGGCCAGCCCTTTCAATACCAGGACAATGGCTCGCCGCGCCGCACAAATATTGATCGGCTCATATGACGCATTCAGCACCAGCACCGGCGTCTGCATCATCAGGTTCTTGCGCGGCTTGGGTGGTTGTGGCGGCAAGTCGCCGTGATGGCGCTTGTTACGTCTGTCCCGTTCATGCATGGCCCTGTGTTCCTCCTGCCGGAGCGGCTGCTGCCTTCGCCAGGCCGCTGGCAACTTCTTTTGTGGCCCGCGCTACTGTGGCCACAAAAACTTCTTTCGCGCCTGCACGGCGCAAAACCCGTGCGCACTCGCCTGCTGTGGTGCCGGTAGTCATCACGTCATCCACAATCAACACGCTGCGATCTTTGATCCGTTCAGGCTTCAGCACTGTGAACGCCCCGCGCACGTTGGCGCGACGCTGATGCCGCGTCAGTCCCGTTTGGGAAGCGGTATCGCGTGTTCTGGCCAGAATTGCTGTATCCAATTGGATGCTGCCGGATTGCTGCAAGGCGCAGAAGGCGCGCGCAATGGCTTCAGCCTGATTGAATCCCCGCGTCTGCCGTTTGCCTGACCAGAGCGGCACAGGAATTACGATCAGTGAATCGGGTAAAGCCATTTCTGTAACTGTCTGATTTAGAAGACAGCCCAGCAACTTTCCCGCCGGCTTGATGCCCTGATATTTAAAAAGATGGATCAGCTCGCGCAGCGCGCCGTCATACGCGCCATAAGCCACAGCCCGGCGAAACTGCGGGGCGGCTCTGCGACACATGCCACACAAAGGCCCATCGCCTGTATTGACAAAGCTGCTGAATAATTTCTCGCCGCACACGCGGCACAGCACGCCATCCAAGGGAACAACTTGCGCAAGGCACGGTTCACAAACAGGCAGGCTGGCTATAGATGTAAGAGGAGATTGGCAGATACGGCAGTCGGAGGGAAATAAAGCAGCAAACAAACTCTCAGCAGCAGTCTTGATCGCAACTCGCACCTTCGTGCGCGAGAAAAGCGCTCGCTGAGGTAAGACACGAACTCGGCTTAGGCCACCACTACTGAAGACGACCCTCCTTCAAATACTCCGCAGAGGATGTGCTTAAGCGGAGTATAGCTTTGTTGCTGCCTGGAAGCAACGAAAAGCTATATGAAATATGAGTTAAATCTCATCGCCGCACAAAACAAACCTTACGAGGGATAAACACAGAGAAAACGGATTTCAATCCATTCTGTCTGCTGTAAAGTGCCGTTCTAAAAAATCAGTGAAAACCCGTGTCATCAGTGTTATCAGTGGTGTGAAGGTTGAATTTGCAGAAATCCGTGTTATCAGTGTCATCCGTGGTAAGGCTTTGTTTCTAAAATTTGTAACAACCCCTTCTAATGTGCTAACTTGCCCTCGATTTCATCAGCGCGTAACAATCAGGGGAGGGCCTTGTGGCCGAAACCGTATCCGCAAAAGTTGTTGAAGAACCCAAATTTCAGCCCTACGTTCCGGCAGAAGAGGTGCGGCCGGAATTCACTCCCCGCGCCGTCATCTTCGGCGGACTCTTCGGCGTCCTGTTTGGCGCTGTCACTGTTTATGTTGGCTTGCGCGCCGGCCTGACGGTATCAGCCTCCATTCCCATCGCTGTTCTTTCCATCAGCATTTTGCGCGCACTGGGAAAAGCCAGCATTCTGGAAAACAACATCGTGCAGACTGCGGGCTCGGCCGGTGAATCCGTGGCCGGTGGCGTGATCTTTACTCTTCCCGCGCTGATCTTTCTCGGCTTCCCGCTGGAGCAGTTCCGCATCTTCATGCTCGCGTTGATCGGCGGCTGCCTCGGCGTCTGCTTCATGATCCCCCTACGCCGCCAGTTGATCGTCAAAGAGCATGGCAACCTGCTTTACCCAGAAGGCACGGCTTGCGCTGACGTTCTGATTGCTGGCGACAAAGGCGGTTCATTCGCCAGTCGCGTCTTCGCCGGACTCGGACTTGGCGCTCTTTATACCTTGTTTGCCAACGGCAATCTTTTTGCCGCGTGGCCCGGAACGCCCACTTATAATCCCAAGTGGTATCCCGGCTCTTCTATCCGCGCCGATGTGACCTCTGAATATCTTGGCGTTGGTTACATCATTGGCCCGCGCATCGCAGGCGTCATCTTTGCCGGCGGTGTCTTTGCCTGGATGGTCGTCATGCCCGCCATCAAATTCTTCGGCTCACACGCCTCTGGCCCAATTTATCCCAGCACCATTCCCATCGCGGACATGACGCCTGACCTGCTCTGGGCGCGCTATATCCGCCCGATGGGTGCTGGCGCCGTTGCCGCCGCAGGTTTGATCACGTTGCTCAAAACTTTGCCGACCATCGTCTCTGCACTGCGCGCTGGCGCAAAAGATCTGGCCAAAGGCGCTGCAGGCGCTGCCGGACAACGCCGCACCGATCGCGATCTCAGCCTGAAATGGGCACTTATTGGCGCTCTGGTGCTCATGGCGATGATGTGGATCATGCTCACCTTCCACCCGGTCCCAGGTGCGCAAACTTCTGTGTTCAACAACATCATGGCCGCCCTGCTGGTCGTGATCTTCGGATTCCTTTTTGTCACGGTCTCTTCGCGCATCACCGGCTTGATCGGCACCTCTTCTAATCCAATCTCCGGCATGGCCATCGCAACTCTCATGGCTACCTGCGCCATGTTTCTGATTATGGGATGGACCGCCCCGGCGTTCTTTGCCCTGGCCATCAGCATTGGCGGCGTGGTTTGTATTGCCTCAGCCAACGCGGGAAATACATCACAGGACTTAAAGACCGGCTTTCTCGTCGGCGCGACTCCGGCAAAACAGCAGCTGGCTCTCGTGATCGGTGTATTTGTTTCTGTGATTGCGATTGGCTATACGTTGAAGGGTATGAATGATGCGCTGGAAGAATTCCAGACCGCCAGCATCGTGGTGGATATCAACAATCTGCCCTCCGGAGTTTCGGTAGACTCAACGCCGTTTAAACGTTCACAGGTGCCTATCACCGGCGCTGACGGTAAGCTTACCGGTGAGCAACAATCGGTTCAGGGAATGACCGTGGTGAATGCTCTGAACTCTGCCACGGTCCCAGACGGCAGCTATTTCTACAATCCACAATCAGGCAAAATTGAAGTGCAATGGGTGCACGGTATCGGCAGCAGAAACGCTGCAGCGCCACAAGCCCGTCTCATGGCCACAGTCATTAACGGCATCCTCACGCACAAACTGCCGTGGGGCTTGATTCTTCTTGGCGTCTTTCTTGTTGTTGCCGTAGAAATTCTCGGCATCCGTTCTCTCTCATTCGCTGTCGGCTTCTATCTTCCCATTTCGACGACGCTTGCGATCTTCGCCGGAGGCCTTGTTCGCTGGATGGTGGATGCCGCTGCGAAACGCGCAGGCGGTCATGCGGAAGATAGTGAGATCAGCCCCGGCGCACTCTATGCTAGCGGACTCATCGCCGCCGGCGGAATCGTGGGCTTGCTTGGTATTGGTATCAAATTGATGGAGACTTGGGGATACATCACTCCCGGAAAAATTGCCTGGGGCGCCAAAATTCCCTTCCTGGCCAACGCACAATGGCTCGCTACCCTGATGTTTGCCTTGCTGGCGTTCTCACTCTTCTACTTCGCCCGCAAGCCGCTGGAGGGTGAGAAGAAGTAATCAAAACATACCACTGATCAACACGGATACACTGATTTTTTATCAGCGAAAATCCGCGTCGATCCGTGTTCATCCGCGGTGAGGTTTGTTCTCCGATTTATGCATAATCACCCGGTTCTCATTCGCGTTGATTCGTGGCCAATCCACCGCTCTTGTCCACTCAGTGGAAATCCGTGCGATCAGTGTCATCAGTGGTAGTCTTTTGACGTATGTCGATCGCTGACAACCTCGTTTCCATTCGCGAACGCATCGCCAGGGCTGCAGCGCGCGTGAAGCGGAATCCTGACTCCATCATGCTCATGGGCGTCAGCAAGACCATGGAGCCTGAGCGCATCCGGCAGGCCTATGAAGCGGGCATTCGCATCTTCGGCGAAAATCGCGTGCAGGAGTTTGAAGGCAAGCACCCGGCGCTTGCTGACCTGAAAGACGCGGAATGGCATCTCATCGGGCATCTGCAGAGTAACAAAGCCAAGAAAGCCGCGGAATTATTTCAGGCCGTCGACTCAGTCGACTCATTGCGCCTGGCGGAAAAGCTGAATGAAGCAGCAAAACAATCCGGCAAGAAACTTTCTGTGCTGATCGAAATCAAAATCGGAGAAGAAGAGAACAAAGCGGGCATCCCGCTTGATTCCCCTGAATTGGACACTTTGCTACTTGCCGCTTCAAAGCTGGAAAACCTGCAAATCCTCGGGCTCATGACCGTCCCGCCGTTTACTGAAAATCCTGAAGGCACCCGGCCCTACTTCCGCTTGCTGCGCGACCTGCGCGACACCATCGCCGCCCGCAAGCTGCCCGGCATCCAGATGGACACGCTCTCCATGGGCATGTCGCATGATTTTGAAGTCGCCATTGAAGAAGGCTCTACCTGCGTGCGCGTTGGGACGGCCATTTTTGGAGCCCGGCCAAAACCATGAAGAAACTCGACAGCATCTTCGCCTGGATCCTGCTTCTGCTCGGATGCATACACGGTGCAGCGATTTTTGCTGTCTTCAAATCGCCCACGCTGGACGCCATATGGTTCTTCACCGGCGGTCTGGCCATGATATTTGGTGCCTTGCTCAATCTGGTCCGCATCGCGCGGCTCGGGGACCGTCTGGCAGCGGGAATGAGCATGCTTGCAAATCTCCTCTTGTTCGCAGTCTTTGTGATCGTAGTTCCGTGGGTGCTGCGTCATGAGTTAAAACAGAATCCGCAGGTGTTTGCGGTTGGACTGGCGGTTGCCGCGGAACTCTTTTTTTCGCTTAAACTCTTCCTGCAAAAATAATGGTTCCGATCAACGAAACTGCCAAGGGCGTAACCTTTTCCATTAAGGTCCATCCCCGCGCCCGCAAGAACTCGATCACCGGGACCATCGGCGACGCGCTCAAGCTCGCCCTCAATGCTCCACCTGTCGAAGGCAAAGCCAACCAGGCAGTCATTGAATTCTTTGCGGAATTGTTTGCAATTCCCCGCTCCTCCGTTACCATAGCCAGCGGTGAAACCAGCAGAAATAAAGTGGTCAGGGTTTCCGGCATCAGCCGCACTGCAGTAGAGCAGCGGCTGGCGGAAGCGCTCAAGACCAGCCAGTAACTTGCAGGCCGTTAACTTGCGACCGAAGGAGAACACTTTGTCATTTTCCGATCGCTGGCAACAGATCAAAACCGGCTTTGAGCGGCCATTCTGGGTCGCCAACATCACTGAGATTTTTGAGCGGCTCTCCTATTACGCGGCGTTCGCTTCGTTGCCTCGTTATCTGCATGAAGGCTTAAAGCTCAGCGTCGTGCAATCAACCACGCTCGCGGGCCTGTTTGGCGGGGCCGTATGGATTCTGGCCCCTTTCGGTGGCACCACTGCCGATCGTCTCGGCTTCAGACGCGCTTTATCTTTGGCCTACCTGATATTAAGTGGCTCCTACTTCCTGCTGGGATCTTTTAACGCTCCGTGGCTTGGACCGCTCCGTAACAATATGCCGCTGGTGGTATTGGCGACAATTATTTTGATACTCCCGGCATTCGGTATCGCTTTGGTAAAGCCGTCCGTCGTTGGTACAACAGCACGGGCATCCAAAGAAAACGTTCGCTCTATCGGCTATTCCATTTATTACACGATGGTCAACATTGGCGGCGCAGCCGGCCCGTTGGTTGCTTCCTGGGTGCATGAGCGCATGAACGTGGAAAATGTCTTCCGCGTAGCAGCGCTTAGCGTATTTGCCATGTTCTTTATTGTGCTCATATTTTTCAAGGAACCCCGAAGCGCCAATGACAGCCCAACAGCCAGCGTGGGCCAGGCAATCAAGAATTTTGGAACGGTCATTTCCGACTTCCGTTTCATGCTTTTTCTTGTCATCTTTTCAGGCTACTGGATTGTGTATTGGCAGGAATTCATCATCCTTCCGCTTTATGTTCACAATTACATCAGCCCCACGGCAGACACGGAAGGGATGTTGAGTACCGGACCAATCATGGTTATCGCCTTGACGGTAGCAGTTAGCCTTCTTACCCAGAAAATGCGCGCGTTCCGTGCCGTGGCTCTGGGCACACTGGTTTCTTCCCTGGCCTGGATCTTCCTGATCGTTCATCCTTCTGTGATTATGGCTTACGCCACCCTTGTCGGCATTGCCCTTGGGGAGATTATTCTTTCGCCACGTTATTACGAATATGTTTCGCGTCTTGCCCCTCCGGGCCAGCAAGGAACATATCTCGGATTTGCCTTTTTACCCATCGGGATTGGCTCTATTTTCGGCGGCACTTTCGGCGGAAGCCTGGTCCATTACTTCGGCGAGGTGCAACATCAGCCGGAAAGAGTCTGGTGGGTGCTGACTGCTACCGGCGTTCTTACCGCCATCCTTCTGTGGATTTATGACCGCACTCTTACGCCCAAAGCCACGGCCGCGGAGGCTTTGCCTTAAGTCTTTCACTCCGCTCTGGACACGACAGAAAATGTGGTTAAATAGTAGATACGCCTATGGATTTGAAAGCTATTCAGTCAGCCCTGCATGAGCGCAATATCGATGCGTGGCTGTTTTATGACCACCACCATCGCGATCCCATTGCTTATAAAGTTCTGGGGCTGCCTGAGAACCTGATGGTCACGCGCCGCTGGTTTTACATCATCCCTCGCGAAGGCGAGCCCATGAAGCTGGTGCATCGCATTGAGGCCGGCCATCTGGATTCCGTCCCCGGCACCAAGCGCGAATACTCTTCCTGGCGCGAGCTCTGGGACAATCTGCAAGCTATGCTGGTGCGCCTGCGTACCGTGGCCATGCAGTATTCGCCCAATAACCTGATTCCCTACATCGGACTGGTCGATGCCGGCACCGTGGAGCTCATCCGCAGCTTTGGCAAAGACATCGTCAGCTCAGGTGATCTGGTGGCGAAATTTGAGGCCGCCTGGAGTGAAGAGCAGATCGCCAGCCACTTTGCCGCGCGCGATTCCATTGACGCCATCATCCCGGAAGCATTTAAAGAGATTGGCCGCCGCGTACGCAATGGCGGCACTACTGAGTATGAAATCCAGCAGTGGTTTGCTGAGGCTTTCAAACGCGAAAACATCATCACAGAAGATCTGCCGATCGTCGCCGTAAATGGCAACAGCGGAAATCCGCATTACGGCCCAAGCGCTCAGGGCTCAGCGCAAATCAAGGCCGGCGACCATGTTCTGCTTGACGTCTGGGGCAAGAAGAACACGCCCAACGCCGTCTATTACGACATCACATGGACCGGCGTGATCGGCACACCATCTGACAAGCAGGTCGAAATTTTCAACATCGTGAGCGGCGGGCGCGATGCCGGCGTCAAGAAAGTTGTGGAGGCATTTGCCGGCAAGCGTCGCATTGCAGGATGGGAAGTAGACCAGGCCACGCGCGAGCACATCACCAATGCCGGTTACGGACAATACTTCACCCATCGCACCGGGCACTCCATCGGCGTCAACGTGCATGGCAACGGCGCCAACATGGACAACCTGGAAACGAAAGACGACCGCGAAATTATTCCGAATACCTGTTTTTCCATTGAGCCCGGCATTTATCTGCCGGAGTTCGGCGTGCGCAGTGAGGTGAATGTGCTTACCCGCAACGGAGCGGCTGAGGTAACAGGTAAAATACAAAGCGAGTTGGTCCTTATTTAATGGCAAAGACAGAAACAACCACACCAGACGCGCAGCCTACCGCTGCCGCGGTTCCGCTCACTCCCATCGCGACCATTGCTCCACTGATTGGCTGGCTGATTCCCGGCGCGGGACATCTGATCCAGAAGCGCTGGATTCGCGGCCTTTTGCTGATGGCCTCCATCGTATGCATGTTCGCCATTGGCGTGGCCATGCAGGGCAAGGTCTACAAATCCAACACCGGCGATCTGCTGGATATTCTTGGCTTCGTAGGCGACCTTGGCTCCGGCGCGGTTTACTTTCTGGCGCGCATCATGGATTGGGGTGGCACCGCCATCACTGCCGCCAACGCCGACTATGGAACAAAATTTATCGTCGTGGCTGGCCTCTTGAACGTGATGGCTGCCGTTGACGCCTACCACATCGCGATCGGGAAAAAACAATGATCCTTGCCCTTCAACTCTCACACTTCAGCGCGGCCGCATTGTTCGCACTCTTTTTCTCCATCGTGTTTGGCATCACACAGCGCAACACCACGGAAGAGATGGTCAAGTACGGCGCTTACTGCTTCGCCATGGCCATTGGAGGCCTGTTCGTCGCTGGCTGGGTGATGTGGCTCTTACATCATTAGGCGTTAATGGGTAATCTTCACAAGTTCAAGAGCATTTAAATTACTCAACTACCAAATTACCCATTTACCCAATCTCATTTACTTTGGAGTTTGACTCGGGTTAGGCTTTGAATCGTCCTTTGCCTCGCCTTTAAAGATGATCCTGGTCTTCACGCCGAACCGTTTGTAATTGGTGTACTTCACAATTTCCCGCACGCGCACATCCTGATCTTTAAAGTGCAGCGTGTCATCCGCGCGCGTGTAGGTGGGAAACCAGTATTCGCCATCCACCTGCTCGCGATATGTCACAAATTTTGGCGTCAGGTTTTCTTCGTTCTTCTTGCGAATCTCCGGCACATTCTTGCCGCAAGTCTTCACGATCTGAAAATCGTGGTTGTCCACCCAGATACGTCCCTGGAAGAACCTTGGGCCGCCATTCTTATCAACTTTCTTCGGCGCAATGTCAAAAACGTACGCTTCCAGTTCGTCCACGTGTTGCTGCCCGGCATACAGAATGTTGTATTGCGCAAGGTCTTCCGTGGTGAGAACAAACGGCAGGCGATTGCGAAAGTCGTCGAAATCTTCCTTCGTCATGATGATTCGCGTCAGCGTGTTCGCCGGCGCGTAGGTCACCTTCTCAACGCGCCCGCCTTTATCGTCGTAGAGAACGTCGGTGGTCTCACGAAATTCGCCATCCACTGTGTTGTCCTGCAGTGTTTGCACCACAATCTCCTGCGTGTATGTGTAATGATTGCGGGCTTCTCTGAAGATGGCTTCACGCGCAGCAAATTTCTGGATGATCTGCTCCGGCGTCGTGCCCTGCGGCTGTGCCGTATTCAGTGGACCGTTGCCCTCTTCACAGTTGGTCTGTGCCGCCATGGCCAGCGGGAACAGCACGACAAAAACAGCCACGCACACAGAACGCGTGAGTCTTGAATCGATCATGGGAAATTTCCTTTGGAATTCACTAAATAGGATGCAGAATATCGATTTAGAGCAGCTTTTAGGATTTTCTCCTCTCATGCAAAAAGGGCTCCGCCCTGAAAGAAATGTGGGGATCGCAGCTCAGAGTCAGTTCAGAAGAAAGTCCTTAAGGCTTTGCGGTTGGCTGCCAGAGTTCAATCTTATTTCCATCCGAATCATAGATCCAGGCAAAGTGCCCATAGGATTCATCCATTCGTTTAGGATCAATCTTTACTCCCTCTTGTTTTAAGCGGCCGAGCAAAGCATCCATATCGTCCACGATGTAGTTGACCATGAACTGTTGGTTAGGTTCGAAATATTTTGTCGAAGCGGGAAAAATGGTCCAGACTGTAACGTGTTCCTTCTGCGGGTCGTCGTGTTCGCGCCACGGAAGCATCACGCCTCCTCCTTTGTCCACGAGCCCAAGATGCGTCGAATACCATTCGCGCATCTGTTCGCGATTGGCGGACTTGAAGAAGATACCGCCGATTCCGAGAATGCGCCCGCGCTGCTCCGTTTTGACTGGCGGCTTCGGCTTTTCAGTTTGCGAAGATTGTGCTTGCTGTCCTCCTCTTGAACATATCAAGATGAGCAACAGCGAGCCGAGCGTAAGTGTGCGCCACTGTATTCCTTGCATGGGTGCGGATTATACATCCGTAGAGAAAGCGGGCTTGCGCAAAAATAAAAGGGCCATCTTGCATCTTGAAAGACGGCCCTGGGAAAAAGACGGCCCTGAAACTCTGAACTGGAAGTGCCCTATTGCGGCTTCTTCTGCTCATCAGGATCTTTCACCTCGCCTTTGAAGATGATCTTGGTCTTCGATCCGAAACGTTTGTAGTTGGTCAGCTTGATGATCTCGCGCATATGGATATCCCCTCCGCGAAAATGCAGCGTGTCATCAGCCTTGATATAGGTCGGGAACCAGTACTGCCCGTCAATCTGCTCGCGATAACTCACGAACTTTGGCGACAGGTTCTCCTGAGCATTCTTTTTATTCTTCGGCGCAATCAAATCAGGCACGGTCTTACCACAGCTCTTCACAATCTGGAGGTCGTGGTTCTCCACCCAGATGCGCCCCTGGAAATAACGCTGGCCCTTCTCAATCTTTTTGGGAGCAATGTCAAAAACATAGGTATCAATCTCGTCCACGTGTTGCTGGCCAACATAAAGCGTGTCGTAATTCGGCAAGTCAGAGGTCGTTAGGATGAACGCCATCTTGTAGCGAAAATCCTCATAATCCTCGCGGCTCAGCTGCAGCTGGCGCAGCGTGTTCTGTGGGGCAAAGGTCACGTTTTCCACCCTGCCGCCCTTGTCGTCATAGGTAACATCCTGCACCAAACGGAATTCGCCGGTCACAGTGCTGCCATCGAACTCCTGCACAATAATGTCTTGAGTGTAGTTGTAATTGTTGCGCGCCTGGCGAAAAATCTCTTCGCGTGCGGCAAGTTTTGCAATGATTTCCTGCGGAGTAATGCCCTTTGGCTGTTCGGTTTTCAGCGGACCAGCGCCCTCGTCGCAATTGGTATCGGCCAACAGGGCGGTTGGCAGCAAGAGAAAGATAGAAACAAGAATGGCACGCAAGCCTGTCCTGGTAAGAATCATAATTGCCTCAATAAGAATGCGAGTGGTATTGAGAGACACGTAACTCGATACTGGCCTCAAAGCATAAAAGGTTTTAAACTGGCGTGCTTCTCACAAGGAGACCGGATGCGCCGTTTTACACTCTCATTTGTTCCACTCTCGATTATTTTACTCATTGGAGCGGCTTTTGTTCAGCTTTCCGCCCAGACAGGCGGCAAAAAAACCTTCACGTTTGAGAGCATGATGTCTCTTAAGCGGATCGGCGGCCCCGCGGTTTCTCCGGATGGGAAATGGGTATTGTTTTCGGCAGTCGAGGTAAATCTGGCGGAGAACAAACGCACTCCTCATCTCTGGGTGGTGCCTGTGGCAGGCGGCGACGCGCAGGAGCTACCCTCCACTCCTACCGGTGAGAGCGGCGGCCGCTGGGCTCCTGATGGAAAAAGCTATCTCTACATTAGCGCGATCGACGGTAGCTCCCAGATCTGGGTCAGCGGATTCGATTCCGCAACCGGCGTAGCAAGCGGCATTCCGCGCAAGTTAACAAATATTTCCACGGAAGCTGATGGCGCAATCTGGTCGCCCGATGGCAAGAACATTGTCTTTGTTTCCGAGGTCTATCCCGGCTGCGCGGACGATGCCTGCAACAAATACAGCGACGAGGCCAAGGCCAAATCCAAAGTGAAAGCCATGGTTTTTGAGCATCTGCTCTTTCGCCACTGGAACCATTTCAATAGTGACAAGCGCAGCCACCTCTTTGTTGTTCCCGTGGAAGGCGGCGTCGCCAAAGACCTGACGCCCGGCACGCACGATGTTCCGCCATTCAGTCTGGGTGGGCAGGATCCTTACGCAATCTCTCCTGATGGAAAAGAAGTGGCCTTTACCAGCAACTGGGACGAGGTCGGCGCAACCAGCACAAACAACGATATTTTCCTTGTGCCGATCACCGGCGGCGCGCCGAAGAAAATCAGCACCAGCGCCGGCGGCGACTCAACACCGCTCTACTCTCCCGACGGTAAGTGGCTGGCATGGCGTATGCAGAAGCGCGCCGGTTATGAGAGCGATCGCTTCCGGCTTGTGGTGTATGACCGCAGCGCCGGCACAATTCACAACCTCACGGAAAACTTTGATCAGTGGGTAGAAACAATTACCTGGACGCCCGATTCATCCGCTATCTATTTCAGCTCAGAAAACAAAGGTGAAGCGCCAATCTATCGACTGGATCTGCAGAAAGCTCTTGCCGAATCAAAGGCTACTGCGCCGGGCACAACCACACATGCGGTGGAAGAGATCGCACGCGGCGTGAATGACGAGTTGAGCTTTACACCTGACGGCAAAACTTTGGTCTTCACGCGCCTTTCCGTTCAAGCGCCGAGCGAAGTATACAAAATGGACCTCGGCACTAAAAAAGCAGAACAGCTGAGCCACCTGAATGATCAAGTGCTGACCAACATTGAAATGCCACCGGTAGAACCATTCTGGTTTTTGGGCGCTGGCGGGACCAAGGTCCAGGGATTTCTGCTCAAGCCTCCGCGCTTCAATAAAGATAGAAAATATCCCGTGAAATTCCTCATCCATGGCGGCCCGCAGGGCCAGTGGGGCGATGAATGGTCTTATCGCTGGAACGCTGAGCTGTTTGCCGCAGACGGCTACGTGGTCATCATGGTGAATCCACGCGGTTCAACCGGCTATGGCCAGGCATTTGTCGATGGCGTAAATAAAGATTGGGGTGGCAAACCGTACATAGACCTGATGAATGGCCTTGATTACGCGGAGAAAACTTATCCCTTCATCGACAAAGACCGTGAGTGTGCGCTGGGCGCCAGCTACGGCGGTTACATGATCAACTGGATTCTCGGTCACACCAACCGCTTTAAATGCCTTGTCTCGCATGATGGCATGTTCAACACTGAGTCTGCTTACGGCAGCACGGAAGAGCTGTGGTTCCCTGAGTGGGAGTTTGGCAACACAGTCTGGGCCAATCGCGAGGGATATCGCAAATGGTCGCCACATCTTTTTGCCACACAGTTCAAAACGCCTACTCTGGTCGTCCACGGGCAGCTTGATTACAGGCTTGATGTCTCTGAAGGCTTCCAGCTTTTCACCACGCTGCAGCGGCTGAAGATCCCTTCAAAGATGCTCTACTTCCCTGACGAAGGCCACTGGGTGCTCAAGCCGCAGAACAGCCAGCTCTGGTATTCCACGGTGGACCAGTGGGTGGATTCATATTTGAAGAAGTAGTTTGGACTGCAGCAAATCGGGTGATCTGGTGATTGGAATGAAATACCCTTTCACTAATGTCTTCATCTGCACCAAATGTTTCCGATCAGCAGATCACGGCGATCACGAGATCACCCGATCAATCAAAATGTTAAAATCCAAACCGTGTTCAAACGCGCGCTTATAACCATATTTTTGCTGGCAGCCGCTTCCGTTGCGCAGCAACAGCCTGCACCACAAGCATCGCCGCAACAGCCTGACGGCAAACCGCAAGTCAAGGTGAACTATCTGAACGTCTGCACGCCGGGGACGGACGAGCAGGCAATCCTTAAAAGCGCACTGGCCGCCATTCAAGCAAAACCATCCTTCAGCGAAGACTTTGAGCTTTCGCGCGGACGCACCACGCTGAAAGACGCGCCGGACGCGAGGTATGTCCGGCTGCGCCGCGACTTTGTGGCAGAATCGCCGCTGGTGACCGCGCAGTATTCCATGAGCACAGATGACGCCAACACCATTGAGGTTCTGGTGCTGCACTCACGCGATCCCAAAGATTTTTTAGAGGTCGTTCTGGAAAGCCGTGTCTCGACTGGCGCTGCCGCGCCCCTGGCGCTGTTACAAGTGGATACGCCGGCTTCGCGCATTCGTGTAGAGCGGCTCAACAAAAGTTCTGCCGTGCTCACACGCTGCGAAGATGCGGATCAGAGCTCATTTGAGCCGCTCTTCCATCAGGCGTCAAACATTATGGCCAGTTATCGCAAGGCGCTGGGACTGCGGACGGCTTTCCGCTCAGACATTGCCTGGCTCAATTCAGAGTCCAAAGCCGGGGCCGCACCAAAGAAGAAACCGGCGAATACCAAGCAATGAAACTAAATTGAAGGTCATGAATCTAATGGATGCCATGGAAAATTCCGTTCGCGACACAGTTATTCTGGGGACCGGCTGCTCCGGCCTTACCGCCGCAATTTATGCGGCCCGCGCCAACCTGAAACCTCTGGTGATTGAGGGCCATGAGCCGGGCGGCCAGCTCTCGCTTACCACGCTGGTGGAAAATTTTCCTGGCTTCCCTGAAGGTATCCAGGGACCGGAGCTGATTGAGAACATGCGCAAGCAGGCAGAGCGCTTTGGCGCAGAGTACATGCGCGGACACCTGATCTCCGCCGACTTCAATCAGCGCCCGTTCAAACTCACCTTTAATGGAGACAAAACGGTCCTGACTCGCACGCTGATTATTGCCAATGGCGCTACAGCCCGCTGGCTGGGACTGCCCAACGAGCTTGCGTTGCGCGGAATGGGCGTCTCTTCCTGCGCTACCTGTGATGGAGCATTTTTCCGCAACGTGCCAATTACCGTGGTCGGCGGCGGCGATTCCGCCATGGAAGAAGCGCTCTTTCTTACCCGCTTTGCCAGCAAGGTAACGCTCATTCATCGCCGTGATCATTTCCGCGCCTCAAAAATCATGATGGACCGCGCGCGCAAGCACGAGAAGATCGAGTTCCTCACCAACACCGTCGTAGAAGATGTTCTTGATCCCAGCAAAAAAGAAGTTACAGCGCTCAAGCTGCGTAATTTGAAAACCGATAAAGTCTGGGACTTCCCTACCAGCGCCATGTTCCTTGGCATTGGCCACGAGCCAAACGCCAAGATGTTCAAAGGCCAGCTTGATATGGATCAGGACGGCTATCTCAAAACGCACGACTTCGTCTTCACCAATGTCCCTGGTGTTTATGCCAGCGGTGACGTGCAGGACCGCCGCTATCGCCAGGCGATTACGGCCGCCGGCTCAGGCTGTGCTGCAGCGATTGAGGTAGAAAAGTTTTTGGAAGAGCATGGAAGGTAAATGATTGCCGCAACACTCTTCCTTCGCAACGCTGGTCCGGACAAGAGTGTTGACACGGTCCTGGGACTACTTGGCTTATTTATATGGTTGGTTATTCTCTGGGGTCTTGCAAAACTTTGGCTAAAGAGAAGGAAAGAAAAACGCTGGCCGAAGGCCGTTGGAACAATCACCAGCAAGCAGGTTGGCCCCATAGAGAATGACCATGCTTATACATATCGGCAGCGAGCAGATTTCCGTTACAGATTTACCGTGAACGCACATTCATGGTCGGGGGAATTTCACTCCAGTTCTACGCTCGAAGACGCCTGTAATGCCGACGCAAAAATGATCGAGATTGGCAGGCCTGTGGTTGTCCGCTATAACCCTTCCAATCCCGGGGAATCCACAGTCTGGGCAAAGGATAACCAAGATATCCCGTTTAAATTAGAGTGGAGTTGAATTTGGGTTCGAGATTTTCTTCCTTCTGCCAACTTGTGTTACAAAATTAGGTTCCTTCTATGCATTCACTTCACCCTCATCAGGAGCGCCGTTGTTAAGGGCTGCGTTTATCTCTCTTTCAGAAAGTAAATCTCTGCGCTCCATGGCGGAGAGCACATGGATTGGCCAGCGGCTTTCCCGCCGCTTTGTGGCCGGAACCACCATTGAAGATGCGCTTGCCGCAACGCAGGCCACCAACAAAGTTGGCTTGAGTGTGAGCGTGGACAATCTGGGCGAGAACGTGACCAACGCCGACGAGGCCCGGCACAGCGCGCAGCTCTATCACCAGATGCTGGACCAGATGCAGGCGCAGAACCTGGACGCGAACGTGAGCCTTAAGCTCACGCACATGGGCCTGGATGTGGATGAGAGCATGACGTATGAGATCGCCTCCGCCGTGGTGCAGCATGCGGCACGAATCAACAACTTTGTCCGCATTGATATGGAAGGCTCGCCTTATACGCAGCGTACGCTGGATTTTGTCCATCGCCTGCACCGCCAGCCGGAGAATGCCGGACATGTGGGAGCGGTGATCCAGGCGTACCTGTTCCGCAGCGAGAAAGACGTAGACACCCTGCTGGCCGAGCGCATTCGCATCCGGCTGTGCAAGGGCGCGTATAAAGAGTCGCCGGAGATTTCTTTCGAGAAAAAATCAGATACAGACGCCAACTACATCAAGCTGATGAAGATGCTCCTGAAGAGCGGCGTGTATCACGGCATCGCCACACATGACGAAAGCATGATCCGCGGCACGATCGAGTTTGCGCAGAAAGAAAAAATTCCGGCGTCGGCCTTTGAATTCCAGATGCTCTATGGCGTCCGCCGTGACCTGCAGCAAAAGCTGATCAAAGAGGGCTGGCGCTGCCGCGTCTACATTCCCTTTGGGACTGAGTGGTATCCCTACCTGATGCGCCGCCTGGCGGAGCGTCCGGCCAATGCGATTTTTATTCTGAAGAATCTGTTCCGGTAGGCAGATTATTTTCTTTTCAGTTCCTTCAATGAATACTTGGTTCCCCGCCACGTAACAGCGCCATCGCGCAACGCCACAAACGCAGACTGCAATGTTGCATAAGCAAAGACGATGGCAGCAAACGGACACGTCAAAAACAGCCATGGCGAGCTATTCATGTAGCGGCCCGCGAAAGTATAAGCGGCTGCGATCAGAGCAACGCTGGCCACAAAAGGAGCGCGCGTCCATCCGGCAGCAAAAAGAAGTCCGGCGAACGGCCCGATACAGAGAAAGCTGGTAACGGCGCAGACTGCAAGAACCAGAGCGATGCGAAATCGTAGAAAGGCAAAAAGATTTTTCTCCAGATTGGCCACTACGCCGGCAGCGCCCACTGCCCAGCGGAGCGTGACCAAGCCGGGACCAAAAGTTACATCCTGGCGCAGCCCAAACTTTTTGATGGTTGCGCCGAGTTTGATGTCGTCCACCACTTCCAGCCGCAGCGCCTCATATGTGCCGATCGTCTCATAAGCTTTGCGGCGCACCAGATTAAATGCGCCCACACCCATGTGGTCGCGGGCTTTTGGGTCACGCGCCTTCCACGGTCGCATGGCAAAGCTCGACATCACCTGCGGAAAAGAGATCATCATTCGCTCGCCCAGGCTATGCATATGTGCCGTGGGAAAAAGCACGAGATGGTCAGCGCCAGTCTTCTCCGCGTAATGGATTGCACGCCGCAAAGCATCTGGCGTGAAGACACAGTCAGCATCAGTAAACAAAAGCCATTCAGGCTCAAATCGCAAACCAGCCTGCTGTGCTCCCAACCACATGGCATGGACTTTCCCCAGCCATCCAGCAGGCAGCTCTTGCACATGCAAGACCTGCAGGCGGCCCCGCGACTCTGGGTCTGCGGCAAGCCGATCCATGATCGCACTGGTCTGGTCAGTAGAGCGATCATCCACGGCAATCACTTCATAGGTCGAATAATTAAGCTGCAGCAAAGACCGCAAAGCAGCTTCAATCTCAGCTTCTTCATTTCGCGCGGGAACCACTATCATGAGCGAGGGCAATACAGAGTCTTGAGGTGGATTCCATGCTGGCTGCGTCAGGTCGGCGACCTCAGAAAAGTGCAGCACCAATTGCACAACCGGAAAGAGCCAGATTGCTGTCAGCAGCAATCCTGATATCCAGAAAAACAACGTCATGCTTCGCTGACCTGCAGTCGCGGCGCGTACTTCGCTCCCATAAGCAGGATGATCCCGGAAATTCCCGCGGCAACAAAGGCCACCCAGAAGGCGGTTTGCAGGGAGCCTGTGCTGTCAGAAATTTTGCCGATCAGCGTGGGCGAGAATGCGTCGCCCAAAAGATGGATGACAAAAACATTCACCGCCAGGGCCGTGGAGCGAATGCCGGCATTCACGGAGTTGACCAGGGCTGCATTGGTTGGCCCGGTGCCGATCAGGATAAAAAACACCGCGACAAAAATGGCCGGGAACATGAGCTTGCCGCGCAGATAAATGGCGGCCACCATGAACGGGACGGCAACCAGCATGGCGCTCCCGGAGAAGCTGTAATAGGCGCCGAAAAAACGTTTGAGCAGGCGATCGCCAATCCAGCCGCCAAGCAAGGTGGCAAAAATTCCGTTGATGATGGTGACGATAGCGAAATCGATATTTGCGTCGCGTAAACTCATGCCACGGACGCGCACCAGAAATGTAGGAATCCAAACCTGCATGCCGCCGATTGCAAATGTGTAAAGCGCCATGCCCAGTGTTGCAGTGATGAAAGCGCCGTTATGCGTGAGATCGCGGAAAATGGTTTTCAGATCGGAAGTAGTATTTTTTTCGTGCTGTCCGCGCGGCGGCTCAGGCAAGAACCAGAGTAAGAGCGCGAGAAGAAATCCGGGAATACCCGCTGCCATGAATGGAGCGCGCCAGCCAAACTGGTGCGCGATGGAGCCGCCGACAAAATATCCCAGGGCGCTACCCACGGGGAGTCCCAGAAAAAAGATAGCGAGCATGCGGCCACGCTTCATTGGCGGAAAAGAATCGGCAATCAGCGTGGGCGCAATCGTTGCGTAGCTGGCCTCGCCAATGCCGACAATGGCATGGCGGAAAAGCAGTTGATTGTAATCATGCACAAACCACGTAAGGAAAGTGAATCCGCTCCAGATAAAGATGCCGATCACAACGATGTTCTTGCGGGGAAAGCGGTCGCCAAACCAGCCAACCAGAGGAGCGGCAAACATGTAAGTGAAGAAGAATGCGGTCGTCAGCACGCCGATCTGTGCGTCACTGCTGCCAAATTCTTTTTTTACCTCAGACTGCACGGCAAACAGAACATTTCGGTCAATGTAATTAAGGATGTTTAGTCCGGTCAGCACCGCCAGCAACAGTCGCGGATAGAGTTTGGTCGGCATTGGCTGGGATTATACCTGCGCGAGAAATAATGGATGCATGCTGCTGCTTCAGCCGAGAAGGGAAATGAGGCGGAATGGAGTCTTTATAGAATAGCTGGCTGATCTTTTTGACTTTCGGAGTAATATTGCAGCAAGCATACCCGATCCCGATCATCGGTCACCTCAGGAGCGTCCTAATGAGGCAGAAAAACATCCTCTTTCTTCTGGGTGCGTTCATTGCCGGAGCCTTCTTCCCAGCGAGCGCATCCGCCGTGCAAAGTACACAAGCCCCAGCGGACAAGACCGCTTCGCAGCAAAACGCGCAGGCTCAGCAGCAGGCTGCCTCACAGCCTTCACCACAGGCCAACCAGTCTGCCCTCCAAGTGATTTGTATCTTTGGCGCGAATGGCGACTGCACAAAGGATGGGGTGAGCGAGACGCTGGGAGACCATCTCAGATTGAAGGTCGCCGATCTTAACGGATGGCTGAAGACCAACAGCAACTCTGCCCAGAACCTGTCCCTCTTTTTGAATGGCAGGCAGGTCAGCAAGAGTCCTCGCGCCGTCCTTCCCGACAAAAACGAACTGATTTTCGATTTGGTACGAATCACCGGGAGTGCTGATATACACACTGCAACTTTAGCCAGCGCCTGGGATGATTTGATTGAACGAGAGCAGAATCCGGAAAAGTGGTTGACCCATGGCGTTACACGGCGCGTGCATCCCAGCGTTGGCGTGGATGGCGGTGTAACCACGTCTTCTGACTCTGTTTTTATCCTGGTTCTTCTGTCCGCGCCCTGGGTCTATGTTTGCCTGGTGTTCTGGCTGGGTATTTTATTGGCACTGATCCTTCTTGGCAGTAAGTCGGGGATGCTGAGAGACAATCCAGGCGGCCCCTTCAGCCTTGCCCGGACGCAGATGGCCGTATGGTCATGGCTTTTGATCAGCGGATACTTCTTTCTCTTTGTGATGTTTCGTGATGCCTCGATCGATATCCCTGCCTCAATGCTGGGACTATTCGGAATCAGCGCATCAACCTATGTAGGAGCGGTGCTGGTTGATCGCTCAACCAGCAGTTCGAGTGGAAAATCGAGGGGCTTCTGGATGGACATTTGCGGGCCAGATCAAGGCATACAACTTCACCGGATCCAGATTATCGCCTGGACCGTGGTGCTGGGATTTGTCTTTATTGTGCGTGTCTTTACCAAGCTCAGCATTCCGGATTTCAACCCCACGTTGCTGGGCCTGCTTGGCCTGAGCGCTGGAACATACGTTGGGTTTAAGTTTCCAGAAAATCAGGCGCCGGCGGTTGCGCCAGCCCCCGTTGCAGCACCGGCTCCAGTTCAAGGAGCCCCAGCAGCGCCCGCCGCTGCAGCCAGAGGCGCGGGGGGAACACCATAGAAGTTGTATGGCATGAAACGGGATTTGTATCCCATCCGCAGGGACAACGATATCTTGCTTTTACTTCTTTGATGTTTTACTTCTTCGGCCTTGGCCAGCGTGCTTCCACGGTAGTCCCAATTCCGCCCCGGGGACGGAATACGCCTTTCACCACGGCCCACTTCGGCCTGGCGGCGCGCACCACATCTTCCAGCACCTGGTTCACGATGTTTTCCTGAAAAATTCCCAGATCCCGGTAATGCAGCAGATATTCCTTGAACGACTTCAATTCCAGGCAAAGTTTGCCAGGCATATAGCGGACTTCCAGAACGCCAAAATCCGGCAGGCTGGTTTTTGGGCAGACAGATGTAAACTCCGGCACGTCAATGACGATTTCATAAGCAGGAAACTGGTTGGGCCAGGTATCGATTTCCGGAAAGCGGTGGTCCAGCCCGGCCTTTGCATGGTCGTCGGTATAGCCTGTACGATGTGACATCGGCTCTATTGTAACAATCGTGTCAGGGGCGAAACCGCGGTGGGCGCGATTACCATCTAAAAATTTAGAATCATCGGCAGATCATTTTCGATCTGCTTTTGTAGGTTTGTGAGCGCGACTTTAGGGCATTGATTTCTGCGCGATACGGTCCGCTTGGTTATACTTAAAGGTTTGGGCCCCAACTTAATCTGCTAATGGCAAAACAAGGAAATAACGGACGCGACGGCAAGCGCATGCTCATTGCGGTGGGCTTTGTAATAGCGGCAGTGCTGCTTTTTACCGGAATCAACCGGCATCGCGGCAGCACGCCGGTGCGCGCGGAAAAAGTTGTGCGCCAGGAGATTGCCAGCATCATCTCCACTAACGGAAAAATCGAACCAATCAATAGCTTTGAAGCGCATGCTCCGGCCCCGGCCACAGTCAATAAGGTCCTGGTGGCGGAAGGCGATCACGTAAAAGCCGGTCAGCTTCTGGTCCAGTTGGATGACGCGGATGCGCGGGCCCAGGCGGCGCGCGCTTTGTCACAGTTGCGATCCGCGGAGGCATCGCTACAAGCTATTAAGGCAGGCGGTACGCAGGAAGAAGTCCTGACCATCCACTCTGATCTCACCAAAGCCCAGGCTGAGCTTGACGATTCACAGCGCAACCTGCAGGCCATACAGAAATTGCGCCAGACCGGCGCTGCGTCACCGGCGGAGGTGGAGGCGGCGCAGAACCGGCAGAAGAAAGCCCAGGCCGATGTTCAGCTTTTGCAATCGAAGGTGAATGGACGGTTCTCCTCGCCAGAAGTAGTCAAAGCAGAAGCGTCTGCGGCAGAGGCGAAAGCGGCGTATGCATCCGCGCAGGACCTGCTTCACCACTCCAACGTGACTGCGCCATTTGCAGGAACGGTATCGCAGCTTCCGGTAAAAACCGGCGGCTATGTGAATGGCGGAGAATTACTGGTGCAGGTGGCGAACCTGGAAAAAGTGATGGTGCGCGCTTTTGTTGACGAACCAGAGATCGGCCATCTGGCAAAGGGCCAGGCTGTGGAAGTGAAATGGGATGCCATGCCGGGCCGCACATGGACCAGCACGCTGACCCGCGTCCCCAGTTCTGTGGCCATGGTGGGAACACGCACGGTGGGTGAGATCACCTCTGTAATCGATAACTCAGACCGCAAGCTGCTGCCCAACGTGAATGTGAATGTAAGCATTATTTCCGCGCGACATGATGGAGCGCTCACCGTTTCCCGTGAAGCCGTGCATGACATTGAAGGCAAGCGCTACGTCTATGCCATTGGTGATGACAAAATCCAGGCTCAGGAAATACAGATTGGGCTCTCCAGCCTTACGCGCGTGGAAGTAATGAAGGGCGTTCAGGAAGGCGAGCAGGTGGCGCTGGGCGCGATTAATGCTGCGCCGCTGCGCAGCGGCATGGATGTAAAGGTGGTTGAGCGTTGAAAGTTCTATACGGGTTAGCAGTCTGGGTTTTATTTGTATTGGGCACCGGGGCAGGAGGAGCGGATGTCGATTCCACGGCATTGCTCAAAGCCGGAAAAGCTGACCAGGCCTTGAACTCTCTGAACTCCACGGTTGCGCGCGAACCGAACGACGCACAAGCTTATAACCTGCTCTGCCGCGTCTATTACCAGCTTGAGCTCTGGGACAACTCGATTCGCATGGCGGAGAAATCTGTTTCGCTGGCTCCCCTGAACAGTGAATACCACTTGTGGCTTGGCCGCGCCATGGGCCGCAAGGCAGAAGACGCCAATCCAGTAACCGCCTTCGCGCTGGCCCGCAAAGTAAGAGCGGAGTTCGAGCGCGCTGTGGCGTTGGACGCAAATAATCTTGCCGCGCGCGCCGACCTGAGCGAGTTCTATTCCGAAGCTCCGGGCTTTCTGGGCGGCGACAAGAACAAAGCCAATCAACAGGCAGATTACGTGGCAAAAACCGATCTGGCGATGGCCAGCTATATGTATGCTCGCGTGCAAGAGAAACAGGGCAACAACGGGGCCGAGGCAGCGTACAAGAAAGCAGTGAATGCAAGCAGCCATCCGGCGCACTACTGGGTGGAGCTGGCACATTTTTACCGCCGCACAGGACGGCTGGCCGATATGGAGTCTGCGGTAAATCAGGCGTTAAACGCCATGCGTCCCGGCGATGTCACGCAATTTGATACGGCCGCGCTGCTGCTGCAGACCAATCGCAACTCTGGCGGTGCAATCCAGATGCTGCGCCATTATGTCTCGCAGGAAGAGACGTCAGAAGAGGGCCCGGCATTCCAGGCACACTATCTTTTGGGAATCCTTCTGGAAAAACAAAACAAGAAGAAGGAAGCCGCGGACGAATTTCACTCGGCTTTGAATCTGGCCTCGCAATACAAGCCGGCGCGGGATGCGCTGGCCCGCGTTTCCCGATAAAATCACGCTTTTCCATCCAACGAACTATCGCGCAGGTGAAAAATGAAATTTTATGCCCGTGTCATCATGGCCTGGATTGTGGCGCTTCCAGTCGCTCTGTTCGCACAAGATTCTGCTTCCAATCAAAACCAGCCGCTGACATTTCGCGGAGCGATTGACCTGGCAGTCAGGAACAGCGCGACTACTGGTGCGTCACAGGCGGACTTGCAGCGCGCGCAGGCCACGGTATCGCAGACGAAGAATGCCTATCTGCCGCTGACGGTTGTCGGCTCAGGGCTCGGCGCCTCTTATGGATTTCCGCTCAGCCTGGAAGGCGCAGCGCCCTCAATCTTCAATGTGAATTTCCAGGGAGCGTTGATCAACTACGCCCAGAAAAATTTCATCAAGGCAGCAAAGAGCGATGTGGAAGTCACCAAGGCGCAGAATGCCGACCGCCGCAATGACGTGATCATGGAAACCGCGCTCGACTATGTTCAGCTGAGTTTGCTGGAGTCATCACTTGCGGTTCAGCAGGAGCAGCAGCAGAACGCGCAGAAATTTCAGGATATCGTTGCGCAGCGCGTGCAAGCAGGGCTGGACAGCCAGGCAGACAACACGCGCGCCAAGCTGGCAGGGGCAAGAACAAGATTAGACATCGCGCAAACACAGGCAGCCGCCGACGAATTGCGGCTGCGGCTCTCACAACTTACCGGACTGCCCGCTGCGTCTATTCAGGCATCTGTTGAGTCGATTCCGCAAATGCCAGGCGTAGCGCAAGACCAGGATTTGCCCGCAGAGGCCGTGAGGAACAATCCAGTAGTGAAGGTGGCAGATGCCGCCGCGATGGCAAAAGAGTTTCGTGCGCGCGGAGAACGCAAGCAGTTGTATCCGTCTGTCGATTATGTGGGCCAGTACGCTGTGCTGTCGCGCATCAACAACTACGACCAGTTCTTCCAGAAGTTTCAACGCAACAACGTAACTGCCGGCGTGTCGATTCGCTTTCCGATTTTCAACCCCGTGCAGCGCTCCGCAGCAGATGCCGCCTCGGCAGACGCATTGAAGTCCCGAAAGGACGCACAAAACGTAAAAGACCAGGTAAGCACGGAGACGCTCAAGCTGCAACGGTCTGTCCAGCAGCTGGCCGCAGCGCGCGACGTGGCGCAACTGGAGCATGAACTTGCCCAGAGCGATATTGAGTCAGTGCATGCAAAAATCGAGAGCGGTGGCGCCAGCATCAAGGACGAGGAAAATGCGCGCGTCGCAGAGCATGAGCGCTATACAGCTTTCCTGAACTCAACTTTTGAGCTGGAGCGGGCACAGATCCAGTTGATGCGGCAGATCGGGGCGCTGGAAAACTGGGCGATGGGTACAAAGTAATCGACCTACTATCAGTATAGGAGTTGGCGGCTCTACAATCTATTGCGCACCTGCAACTCGCGAATATAGCGCGGCATCTTCCTTGTTATCCCGTTGGGGGGATCAACGAAGGGGACAATCCATGAAACGCAACTTTCTTTATGCAGCGCTGTTTGCGCTGCTGACTGCCGTCAGCGCTAATGCGCAACGAATTGTGCCGGAAGGCACGGAGATCAAAGTAAGAACAGATGCACCTATTCCCGCCAAGCCGGCGGCGAACGCCCGCTACACGGCCAGCGTCAGCAAAGACGTAACGGACAAATCCGGACGCGTCATTATCCCGCGAGGCGCGCGGGCGCGGCTTGTGGCAATCCCGTCAGAAGACGGCAAGGATACCAATCTTGATCTGCAATCGGTCAGCATGAACGGACGCCGTTATCTGCTGGAAGCCCCGGGTGAATCGAGCGGCGGCGCTCCGGGCGGACTGGGCGCAAACGCACGCACGGGAAAATTTGTTGGCGGCGGCGCAGCCGTGGGCGCGGTGCTGGGAGCATTGCTTGGCGGCGGCAAAGGCGCTGCTGTTGGTGCGCTTCTTGGTGGAGCTGGTGGCGCCGGGGCACAGGTTTATACGGGGAAGAAGAAAGAGCTTCCGGCGGAATCTGAGCTGAGCTACAAAGTGGCAACAGATTTGAGAATGACGCCGATACGGCCCAAGAAATAGTTGAAATTCGCAAGGAAGGCCCAGCCGAAGGGCTGGGCCTTTTTTATTACGCTCCGCTGCGCTGCGCGTCTGCCTTCGGCAGAGTGGAGTGATTTCTTTTGCTCACTTTCTTTACCGCCACTTATTCCTCAGCGCGGGAGCGCCTCGGAAACGCAGCGGGCTATTATCATTCGTCCCGCTGCGCGGGACTGGACCAATCCAACTCATTCAGAAATCCAGCTCACGCAAGCTGCTTTTATAGAGGATGACGGAATTAGGATTCGCCTGACTGCCCTATTTAATCGCGCCGTATTTCTTGAGGATCTCCACTGTCTTGTCGATTGGAAGGGCTTCTACCGTGTGTCCGTTGCTGGTTGTGGTGGTGGCTCGGAGCATGGAATTGTAGATGGCATCTTCTGTGGCTTCAATCACGGCCAGAAACAGCGGTGACATGGCGTCATTTCTGAGGACTTCAATCTGCCGGGTCGGCGATTTCTCTTGCGAGTGAATTCGCACTTGTGAAGCGGTAGAAAATGCAATGGCATAATCACCGCTGCCGTCAGAGCCGGAAGAACCTGTGCGCCCCACGCCGAGCATGGCGCGTGCTGCAAGGCGTTTGAGATTGCGTGCATCGATAGGAGCATCCGTGGCGACAACGATCATGATTGATCCTTTGCCGGTATCAATCGACTGTCCAGCCTGCTGTAGCTCCTTACGAAGATAGTATTGACCCAGCTCACGGCCGACGGGAGCGCCGTTCATCGTGAGCACACCGCCGAAATTGGTCTGCACCAAGACGCCGACGGTGTATCCGCCAAGGCTGGCCGGCAGACGGCGCGATGATGTGCCGATACCGCCTTTGAAGCCGAAGACCACTGTTCCGGTACCTGCGCCAACGGCCCCTTCGTCCACTGGGCCAGATTTTGCATTCTTGATGGCGGCAAATACGTCTTCCGGAGTGATGTGGCGACCGCGAATATCACTCAGGTATCCGTCATTGGTTTCGCCGACCACGGGATTGATTGAGAGCACATCTTCATTGCCGGGCAGAGCCAGCATGTAGCTGATCACTGCATCCGCAACGCGTGGCACGCTGGTGGTGGAGGTAAGCAGGATGGGCGTTTCAATGTCACCCATTTCTTCTACTTGCGTCGAACCGGCGAGTTTGCCGAAACCATTGCCGACAAAGACAGCGCCGGGAACTTTTTCACGATAGAGATTGCCCGGGTGCGGGACGATGGCGGTAACGCCGGTGCGGAGATTGTCGCCACGAATAATTGTGGTATGGCCGACCATGACGCCGGCAACATCGGTGATAGCGTTGAGCGGGCCAGTGGGCAGGATGCCGACTTTCAATCCAATGTCAGAGGTGCGCGGACGAGTGTTGGGCTTTTCCTGGGCGCCGGCAAGGGCCAGCAGGAAAACGAGGAGGAGGGCTTTCTTGAGCATCGCGGTAATTATAGTTTTAAGCGCCTTTGTCCAAATGGGAATGGTCTTCTTTTATTCTATTTTTCCAGCTTTCAGGCGCAGATTTCTGTTGACTTCCAAACGCATTTTCGCTTATATTTCGCAATAGCTTTAACGGGGAGCGGCGCCGGAATAAGCTCTCTTGCAAGCCATTGCAAGGGCGGGGAAACCCAAAACGGCAAGCACATCGTAGTTCGTGTGGGGAAGAGCGGTATTAGAAGGTGAAAGACGTCCCCGTGCCCGCTACGCCCTTCAGAGGCTGTCTTAAGATTTTTTGCTCTGAAGGATCCGGTTCCCGAAGTGTGTCTGTTTTCGGGCTTCTGCCGAAGCAGATTGCCAAAATCGCCGAAACTGCCAAAAGTGGCAATTGAAACCCGCCTGATCGGAGAAATCGCACGGCATCTGAACCACCTCGACGGATTGCACGACCCTTTGCCTACCGCGGATTTACGCAGGTCAACGCGGACAAGAAAAGCCAAAATTTATCAAGCCTTAGTTTGACGACAACCATTTTGTAGATTTGTTCGTTTTGCAGCTTTAAGAATTTCAATTGAAGAACAAGAGCCACCCGAAGGGGTGGCTTTTCTATTTGGAGCCAATATGACACGAGAAGAAATAATGACCACGATCCAGGAATGCACGGAGAAGCTGGGCCATGTTCCGAGCTTTCCTGAATTACAGCAGATGAAGGTGAGCAAGCGGGCAATCCGCGCGAATTTTGGCACGTATTGCGAATTTTGGCACGTATACAGAGGCGCTCAAGGCATGCGGGCTGGAGAGACGCGGAGCCGGATACGAGGTGGGCCAGAAGCAGCTATTCCTGGATTGGGCGAGGCTGGTACGCCAACTGGAGAAGGTGCCCACGATTACCGATTACGAGCAGCATGGCGAATACAGCCTGTCACCCATGATGAGGTGTTACGGAAGCTGGAAGCAGTTGCCGGAAGGGATGTGGGAATATGCAAGAAAAGAAGGACTGGAAAGCGAATGGGGAGATGTACTGAACGTTGTGGCCCAGCATCTGGAGCCAGGCAAGCTGGATGGCCGGAGATCAAAACCCACGACCCTGCCCACGTTCAAGCCCAAGCCGCTGGCGGACCAGCCCGTGTATGGCGCCCCGTTGATGCATCCGGTACTGAGCCATGCGCCTACGAATGAATCCGGCGTGATCTTTTTGTTTGGCACGGTGGCAAAGGAGCTGGGTTTTGTGGTGCGAAGGATCCAGACGGAGTTTCCGGACTGCGAAGCGATGTGGGAAGTGGAACCAGGCCGGTGGCAGCACGTGCGCATTGAATTTGAATACGAGAGCCGGAATTTTCTATCGCATTATCACCCGGTAACAGGCTGTGAGCTGATTGTCTGCTGGAACCATAACTGGAAGAATTGCCCGATCGAGGTACTGGAGTTGAGCACGGTGGTTTGTAAACCACAGTAATTTCGTGCCGCCCCCGCTGGGCACAAATTGTTTTAGTGCGCAGCTTACCGGTAAAGAAGGCCCAGCCAATGAGGCTGGGCTTTTTTATTACGCTCCGCTGGACTTTTATCACGCTCCACTGCGCTGGACTTTTATTACGCTCCGTTGCGCTGCGCGGGTGCCTTCGGCAGAGTGGAAATGTTTTTCTTACTTTCTTTTCCCGCCACTTATTCCTCAGCGCGCAAGCGCGCCCCGGAAACGTAGCGGGCTATTATCATTCGTCCCGCTGCGCGGGACTGGAGCTACCTGACTCATTCAACAATGTGACTCATTCAGCAATCAGGCTAACGCAAAGATGCTTTTTATAGACACGATCACGGCGGTAAGTCCCCTAAGCGTAAGCAAGCTAAGACTATTGGCGCGGTGATGTCTGACGCCGACGCGTTCATTGGAATTATGGATCTTATTGCAGCGGCACTTCCAGGGTGCCTATCTTGCCTGACCCTTGATCTCGGACGGCTATCCGCAGGCGCGCAGCCTCTTTTGAGCGGACGAATTGCAAGGACTGAGAGAGGCCGGTGGTTTGCACGGTATGCAACTGATCGGCAGTCAACTTTACACCCATGTCTGCATAATTCTGCTGCAGGATGTTGCCCTGTCCATCAAAAATGGCGACGGCAACGTCCACCGTCAAGGGCGCGTCACCTGTGGGCATGGATAGAGAGCTTCCATCCAGCCAGAGGTTCAGACGCTGGGGGTCGTGCTTATCGATTTGCGCCATGATGGGCAGCGCGTCAGAAGCATGGCCCAGCATCCTGACCAGCAGTTCAAGTTGTGCGCGCTTGATGTCGTCGAGCGCTTTTTTATCGTCAGCAAAATAGCTCTTGCGATAGCGCAGCTTCACCCCGGGCCTTTTGCACTCAACCCGCACGGTGTGCATTTTGCCATCCGCCTGGCTCCTGGCAGGAGTGAAGGCCAGCGCATAAAAACTGCCGGCATCCTGATAGGCGCTGGTGAGTTCATTGCCAATATCGTTGTGGTTGTAAAAAGCGCGGCCGCCGGTGAGGTCAGCCAAATCACGCATGGACTGCTGCCGCTCCATGATGCTTTGCGTAATCGGATTCAGCGAGTATTGCGGATCATCCACGGAGGCGTCTGCCATATTGCCCTGCAGGCCTTCTGCATCCACGGGATAGATAGCGATGTTGGCCGCTGAGAGCGCGTGCGATACCTGTTCAACTATGCCGGAATAGTCGCGCCGCTCACCGTAGGTCCAGCCGCCGTCGTTCCTCTCCATTTCATATTTCATCCCTTTGCGATAGGTAGGATTCAACGCGGCAGGAAAAGATCCGGAGAGCCAGATCAGGCTTTTGTGGCCTTTGATCCAGTTCAGCGAGCCCGCAATGTTGAGTAAGGCAGAAGCTGCATTCATGACCCGGGCATCAGTAGTTGGCGTGTGGAGGCTGCCATCTGCCTGTTTTTCCGGCTGAAGGTTGGTACTGTGCACGCCATATTTCTCTATATTGTCGCGAAGCACCTCCCGGTCACTGGTGAAGCTTTGCAACTGGTGCAGTGACGCATCGAGCGAGTAGATGGCCAGTGGCTTGGAAAGGTCGACGGTCTCAAGAAATTTCTTAAGCTCCTTTTGCGCCGATCCCTGCAGCTCCAGCGGGGTGTTTTGCCAATCGATGAGCAGGACCGTACAGCCATTGCTGGGAACGGGCGCCGTATTCTCAGTGAAATTGGCATAGACGCCAGGCTTCTGGTTGCGCGCCAGATCATGTATGTGGTCCAGCGCCTCATCATCCAGCGGTTCAACCTCCTCAAAGGAAAAATGAGACAAGTGGCGCTCTTTGCCGTCTTCAAAAATACGGAATTCTTCCGTCTTTAGATCAGTGATTGGATTGCCATGCGAATCGGTGGCGACGGTATCGATCTCGACAAGCTGCGTGGTTGTGCGAAAGACGGGCGCTTCCTGCGCATGCAAGAAAGAGCAGGCCGCGAACAGAAATAGTCCTACAGCCGAAAATAGTCTTGTTTGCCTGGTCATACAGAGGATGGAGCAGAGCCGAGTGTAACAAAAGGCAAAACCCGGAAAGGAACTTACCACGGATTTACGCGGATGATCGCGGATCAATGCAAGTATCTGCGAGAAATCAATGCCCGGGCTTCTTCGCCAGCGAGGTGCTATTGCAGCGGCAGTTCCACTATGCCGACGCGGCCGGAGGCAAGATCGCGAACGGCAACGCGCACGCGCGCAGACTCTTTGGTACGGGCGAACTGCAATGCCTGCGAAATGCCGTTGCTCTGTATTTGTTGCAATTGGTCAGGGGCTATCTTGATTCGTAGATTCGCGTAGTTATGCTGCTGCAGATTGCCCTGTACGTCAAAGGTGGCGATGGCGACATCAACCAGTAAAACTGGCGCTTGCGCGGACGGCAGAGATAAGGCATTGCCATCCAGCCAGAGATTCAGATGGTCATTTTCTTTTTTGTCGACCTGCGCCATGGCCGGCACTCCATCGGCCGGCTGACCGAGAGTGCTTACCAGTGACTCAAGCTCAGAACGCCTTTGTTTGGCGAAGTCTTGCTTGATTTCAGCGAAATAATTCGGGCGATAGCGAATATGTACGCCCGCGCGCCGGCACTCCACGCGAACGCGGTGCATTTTGCCGTCTGGCTTGTTCCGGGCCGGCGTGAAGGCCAGGGCATAGAAGTTGTTGGCGTCGTTATAGGCCTCATTTAATTCGCCGCCAATGTCATTGTGGTTATAAAAAACGCGGCCACCGGTGAGATCGGCAACACCACGCATGGCCTCCTGCCGCTCATAATTCGCCTGATAGATAGGGTTTACATAGTAGCGAAAACTTTGTTGAGAAGCGTCTGTCATGCTTCCCTGGAGCCCCTGCGCGTCCACGGGATAAACGGCAATATTCTCCGCAGAAAGCACCTGGGTGGCTTTTGCTATGACGTCAGAGTAGTGGCGTGGGTCACCATAGATATAGCCGCCATAGGCGCCTTCCATGTCAGAGCTGAGGCCGGTCAAATTCGTAGGGATCAGCGCAGCGGGAAAAGAGCCGGAAAGCCAGAGCAGGCTTTTATGGCCCTGCAGTCCCTGCACCGCTTTGCCAACTTCAAGCAGCGCAGCCACGGTTTTGTTGACACGGAAATCATTTATCTCAGAATCAAGCTGGTGGGTGGCGCGCTTTTCCGGCTGAAGATTGGCGTTGTGAGCTCCATTTTTTTCCACGCTGTTTTTCAAAGCCTGGCGATCAGTGGTAAAGCTCTGCACCTGGCGGAATGTTCGATCAAGGGCGTAGATGGCCAGAGGCTTGGAGAGGTCCACCGTCTCAATGAACTTTTTCATCTCCTGAAAAGCCTGGCCTTGCAATTCGATGGGCGTGTTGAGCCAGTCAATTAGAAGAACGGTGCAGCCGTTTGGCGGAACTACTGCTGTTTCAGTGTTGAAATTGGCGAAGACTCCGGGCTTTTGCTTTTGCGCCAGCTCATGCATGCGCTGAGTAGCGGCAGGATCGACAGGCTGAATCTTTTCAAACGAAAAATGAGAGAGAGGACGCTCCTTGCCATCTTCAAAGAGCTTGAAGTCTTCCGCTTTCAGGTCTGTGACTGGCTTGCCATGCGAGTCCGTGGCGATAGTATCGATTTCAACCAGCTGGGTGGTGGTCCGCAAGGTTTCTTGCGCTTGTGACCGGGAGTTGATGGCGGCTAGCAAAAATACCAATCCGGAAAGCAGGACGCCTGCAGATCTGAGCATAGGGAGAAATCTCTGTGGCAGGAGTTTACCATTGAGTATTGGATTGCCCCTAAAAGAGAGCACTTCCGCAGACGAAGCAAGCGCCACCCAATGCGGCATACGACCGTTGGCTGCATGCTTGTAACCGCTTGGATTCGCTTGCCTTTAGCGCACTGTAAAGGTGTTACTATATGAGCAAGGACAGACATGCCTTTAAAAACATTATTTCTTAATCCGCCGTCTTTTGAAAACTTTGACGGTGGCGCCAGTTCGCGCTGGCCGGCCACCCGTGAGATTGAATCATACTGGTATCCAGTGTGGCTGGCGTATCCTGCTGGGATGCTGGAGGGATCGCGCCTGCTGGATGCTCCTCCGCATCACGTGAGCGCGGAAGAGACCATTGAACTGGGCAAGCAGTATGAATTCCTGGTGCTGTTTACCTCCACGCCAGGATTTCCGGGCGACATCCAGCTTGTGACCAAGATGAAAGAGGCGAATCCCAAGCTGAAAGTAGCGTTTGTGGGTCCGCATGTAACGACGTTGCCGGAGCGCTCACTGAATGAATGCCCGGCCATCGATTTTGTCTGCCGCCGCGAATTTGATTACTCAACGGTTGAGTATGCCAACGGCAAGCCGCTTTCAGAGATTACAGGCATTTCTTATCGCGATGCGAATGGAAAAGTAGTCCACAACGCTGACCGGCCCGATGTGATGGACCTGGACGCGCTGCCGGATGTAGTTGATGTTTACTATCGCGACATGGACGTGCGGCGTTATAACGTGCCGTTCCTGCTCTATCCGTTTGTCGCTCTATATACGACGCGTGGCTGCCCGGCGCAGTGCACATTCTGCTTGTGGCCACAGACTTTGAGTGGACATCCGTGGCGCAAGCGCTCTACAGATGCCGTCGCGAGAGAAATGGCCAAAGCCAAAGAATACTGGCCGTATGTAAAAGAATATTTCTTTGATGACGATACCTTCAATATCCAGAAGGCGCGTACGGTTGAGCTGTGCGGCAAGCTGAAGCCGCTGAACCTGACGTGGTCTTGCACGTCGCGCGTTACCACTGACTACGAAACGCTGAAGGCCCAGAAAGAAGCAGGCTGCCGGCTGCTGATCGTGGGGTATGAATCGGGCGATCCGCAGATTTTGAAGAACATCAAGAAGGGCGCCACGGTGGAGCGCGCGCGCCAGTTCACCAAAGACACCAAGAAGCTCGGACTGAAAGTCCATGGCGACTTCATTCTGGGATTGCCGGGCGAAAGCAAAGAGTCCATTCGCCGCACGATAGACTTTGCTAAGGAGCTGGATGTGGAAACGATTCAGGTTTCGATCGCGCATGCGTATCCGGGAACTGAGATGTATGACTTTGCGAAGAAAAATGGCTTCATCGTGGGAACTGAGCGGATGGTAGACGACGGTGGCCATCAGGTTGCGCAGATTGAGTATCCAGGCCTTCCCCGTGAGCATGTGATGGAAATGGTCCACAAGTTTTACGACGAATATTATTTCCGTCCGAAGGCTGTCTTCCGCATTGTGAGCAAGTCCCTCTTCAATGGTGAAGAGCGCAAACGTCTGTACAAAGAAGCCAAGTCATTCATGAAGCTGCGTTCAGCGCGCAATAAAGCCACCAAAGAAATGTTGGCGGCCAAGCGCAATACGCCAGATAAACCGCGTCAAGCTCAGGTCGCAGGAGACTAATCTGGTCTCCTGCAGCACCACGCGAGGAAATAAACGTTGCAAGGACAAGACAAACACAACCCACGCTTGATTGGTTATGCCATCGGCCTTACAGCTGTTGTAGTCGCTATTCTATGGAAGTTTTTGGTTAAATAAGGTTGCTAGAAGATTCCAGTTATACCCGCTGCCACGCGGGTTCCCAACGGATACCGGCGTGAAGCTCAAAAAAATATTCATCTATTTGGCCATCGCCTGCTGCAACGGCACCGGCGACGTGCTGCTGAAACGCGGCATGGACGACCTCGGCGAAATCCATCTCAACAACTGGTTCCACATCTTCCATGCCTTTGTCGATCCCTGGATCATCGTCGGCATTCTCTGCCTCGCTGGATTCTTTTACTCATATCTCACCGCGCTATCCTGGGCAGACCTCACCTTCGTTCTTCCCGCGACGGCTTTCGGCTACGTCGTCACAGCATTTCTCTCCAGCTTTTTTCTTCATGAATATGTCAGTCCGTGGCGATGGGCCGGCGTCCTTCTCATCACTTGCGGCGTAGGGCTTGTAGCCAGAGGACCATCGCTCACTGAGCGCCCAAAGGAAAACTCATCGCCGTCACATGAGGAGCAGCATGAGCTCGTTTAAACTCTGGATCGCCATCGGCATGCTGGTGCTTGCATCCAGCTCTGGGGACATCATGCTCTCTGCGGCTATGAAGCGCATTGGCGACCTGGAAGAACTTCGCGCGCGGAAAGGCTTGTTTGCCGTGATCGGCCGCGTCGTAAGTGAAAAGCTTTTTCTCTTTGGACTCTGTTGCCTCATCTTCAGCTTCTTCTGCCTGCTGACTGCGCTTTCCTGGGGCGACGCCAGCCTGGTCGCGCCCGCATCCGCTTCGCTGACTTACATCTGCTCAGCAATCCTGGCTAAGTTTGTTTTGCATGAAAACGTCGATCGCCGCAGATGGCTATCTGCCGCGCTCGTCTGTGTCGGTGTGTTGCTGCTGGTAAAGTAGAATCATCGCTGGCCATTCAGATTGGCCCATTCTCCTGACTCAATAAAGCTGGCCCAATAAAAAGGATGTTCATGGCCTTTACGCTTCAACATCGCAAGCTCTGCCTGGCGCAGCGCCTCGCCGCGTCCGTGGCCATCTTTTAAACCGGTGTAATAGGCCGTAATCATTTCCCGTGTTGTGTAATCGCTTACCGGCCACAGGCTCATCACCAGGCTCTCCGCGCCGGCCAGCACAAAGGCCCTGCGCAATCCAAAAACTCCCTCGCCCACTCTGACTTCGCCAATGCCGGTATCACAGGCGGAGAGCGTCACCAGTTTGGTCCCCCACAGATTAAGGTTTGAAGCTTCCAGCGCCGTCAAAATGCCGCTGTCGCCGCCCTGACGGTTTACGTTCGCGCCGGCAAGAGCAAGACCTGAGCGCAGCAACGGATTCTCAGGATCATCTCCGCGCGTAGCGTTTGCAGAATCGCCGGCCTTGTCTTTTTTTGTATCTTCAAGAAAAAATCCATGCGTGGCAATATGCAGCATGGCCGGGGCATTGAGCCCCAGCAGCATGGCCTTCGTCGCCTGGGTTCCGGTAAAGACCTGCGCCTTAGGAAAGAGCGCACGTATTTCCTGCGCTTCAGCTTTTGTTCCTTCAAGCGGCGCAAAGTAAACGCTGCCGGAGTTATCGCTTAAGGTCATGCTTCGCGTTGCCGCCCGGAGTTGCGTGTTGGGCACATGGCTTACAGCGCCGCCTTTTGCTCCATCAAAGCTGGGATCGGCCACCACGACCACTTCGGTGTTGCTGGCGCGCGGCGTCTCCATGCGCAGCAGGTCGCGCCCGGTGCTTAAGTAGGTAAACAGGAATTGTTCAACAAGATAATGGCCGTTTTCATCGATCAGCGCCTCAAATGGAACGAGGTCAAGCTCGCCATCCGGCGCGATCAGCAGATGGCGTGAATTGCCAGCAAGCGCGCGGACCGGATGCATGATTTTTTCATCCACCGCGCGCGCCACCACTTTCATGTCGCGCGACTGAGGATCGCGCAGAGATTTACGAAGAGCACTGATCGCCGCATCAATCGTTTTTGCGTCGCCTAAATCGACCGACCGGACCCCATGGCCGGTAATCACATAAGCCACATATCTATATGGGCCGGAAGCATTGATACTCTCAAGTGGTTGTTTCACATCGTAAGGCTCATAAAGACCGTATTCCACCAGGGCGCCGCCGTCAGGTATGGCAGCCTGAATCTCCTTAAGGCTAATGGGGGCAGATGATTGAAAATAGCCGGCGCTGCGCCTGCCGATCTCATTTTCCAATGCCTCTCTTTGTTCGGTAAGGGTTTTAATCTGCTGCTGATGCTCTGAGAGAGCGGTCTTTCCCGGGCCACTCAGGACAAGGTTGGCGAGCTTTGACGTGGTGTCTTTCAGCCGGTCCAGCAGCGCCTGGTCTTCCTCACTGAGACGGCCACGGAGGCTTACAACGTTGTCCGCAAGCGCATCCAGAATGCGGCCTTTGCGCTGCAACAGCGCCTCAGCAGCCACTTCGCGAGATTCACTGCTTTCAGGATCATGGAGCATCTGGAAAGAAATAACCTGTTCCATATATGCCATGTAAGGGACCCAGAAATCTGCCTTTTGCCGTTCTGATCCAATCGCCAAATTGAGCGGAAGATTTTTTTCTTCAATGGTCAGGGCTTGCCGCCAGCATTCGCGTGCGCGTGTGGTATTCCCGGCGTTTGTGTACATCTTGGAAAGGACGCGCAGAATCCGGCCGGCGTCCGGATGATCCGGACCTCTGACGTCTTGGGTAATCTGCAATTCGCGAAGGAGCAGAGGCTCTGCCTTCGCATACTCTCCATCGTCGGCATAGAGAATTCCCAGGTCGTCCAATGCGCCCGCGACGGCCATATGGTTCGGGCCATTGAGCTTTTCCAGGATGGGCAGCGCGCGCTTGTAGTACTCTTCCGCCCTTTTGTAATCACCGGCAGATTTGACAACGACTCCAAGATTGCACAGAGTCTGTGCCACAGGGGTGCTTTCCGGACCATTGAATTTTTCAAAGATGGCGACCGCGCGAAGGAAGTACTCCTCGGCTTTGATGTACTCATCAGCTTTGCTGTTCTCGTTCCGCGCCCAATAGAAGATTCCAAGGTTGTTCAGTGTTGCGCCCACCCATGGATGACTCGGCCCCAATGCCTTCTCTTTGATGGAGAGAGCGCGCAGGTAGAACTTTTCTGCCGTGCCGTAATCTCGCCTTCGATTGGCAATGTTAGCGCGGTTGTGCAGGATCAACGCGACCTTAAGGTGATCTGGCCCAAGCAGCTGCTCCATGAGTTCCTGCGCCTGCGACAAGAACTCTTCCGCGCGAACAAAGTCCAGTTTAAAAACATTCAGCGCGCCCAGGTCAGCCAGCGAGTCTGCATAGAGCAGGCTGTTTTCGCCGCCAACCGCTTTTTTGATTTTGGAAGCATGCGTCAGCAGCTCTTCCGCGCGGGCAAAGTGCGTCCGCGCTATTTCAATTCTGCCCAGCGTACTTTCCGCATCGGCATAGGCCAGATCGTCAGGACTGGAAGTTGTCTGGACAATTTCCAGGGCCTTTCCGGCTGTGCTGGCGGCATCAGCTAAATCGCTTTTCTCCTTATAGAGGCTTGCCAGCGTCTCCAGCGACTTTGCAATCAATAGATCATTGGGTTGAAGCTTTTCCTCGCGAATCTGCAGGGCGCGTTTGCCTGCTTCTTCTGCGTCAGCAAATTTGGCGGTTGCGGTAAAGTTTCTGGCTTGCCCGTCAAGCGCCTCCGCTGCTTCAAGGCTGTTCTTGCCAGATGTCTTTTCGGCGATGGCAAGAGCCTGTTTATATAAGCTGGCCGCGTGAGCGAAATCAGTTTTGCCATCGGCAATGCGGCCGAGCAAAACCAGGCAGGCGGCTACTTCAGAGCTTTCAGGCCCCGAAGTTTGTTCACGGAGTTCGCGCGCATTCTCTGCTGCCTGTTGGGCTTTTTCATAGGCTCCCTGACGATAAAGCGATTCAGCTTCTGCATAGAGCCGCGCTGCCTCTGCACCATCAATACTGTTCTTATCCTTTGGGGTTTTTGCGGGCACGGCAGCGGAAGCGCCTGACTGGCTTTGGCTGGCGTAACTTTTCAAGCTGGCGAGAAGACATACAGAGATTGTGATCGAAACCAGTATCACCAGTTCTCTGCCGAAAATCCCTGGTTGGACGAGGCGAGCTTTCTTTCTTCGGGGCATAAAACGGGCTAGATTTTACACTTAATTGAGAGTTGTCGCCTATACGATTCATTTAAAAGAGCTATTTCTTTGGGCGTTGCCGGCTGTCAAATGAATCTCGCGCCATTGCAAATTGTGCGTGCTTTTCACAATTAATTTTTATTGTTTGAATCGGATAGTACGATTGCAGGCTGTGGGCCGTCCAACATGTTTATGAACACCCTTTTGCAGGACTTGGTTTACGCCATCAGAATGCTGCGTAAGTCACCGGGTTTCGCCGCGGTGGCTGTTCTTACTCTCGCACTTGGCATCAGCGCCAACACGGTGCTTTTTACCGTCATCAACGGTGTGTTGCTCAATCCTCTGCCGTATCCGCATTCTGAGCAGCTCGTGGCTGTCTATGCAACGACTCCGGGAGTGGACCGTGGACCCGCTACGTATCTCAATTTTCTCGATTGGCGGCAGCAGACAAAGACGTTTTCTTCCATGGCTATGTATCGGGGTCAGGATTACAACGTCACCGGCTCTGGTGAAGCAGAGCGGCTGAGCGGTTACATGATTTCCGCGGACTTTTTTTCTGTATTGGGCGTGAATCCCACGATTGGACGCACGTTCCGCTCGGATGACGATCAGCCTGGCCGCGCGCCGGTCGCGGTCCTGAGCAGTGGGATCTGGAGCCGGAAGTTCGGCTCGTCGCCTGATGTTCTGGGAAAATCCCTGATCCTGAATGGCACCTCTTACACAATTGTGGGCGTAATTCCTTCCGGCTTTTCCTTCTACGGCCAGCAACGAGACGTGTACACGCCCATCGGCCAGTGGAAAGACCCATCGTTTCGCGATCGGCGCATTAGTGTGAGCGCTCGCGTCATAGGCCGCACGAACCCGGGCGTTACTCTCGCGCAGGCCCAGGCTGATATGAACGTGGTGGCCCGCAATCTTGCCACCGCCTATCCTGTAGCCAACAAACAAGCCGGCATCACACTGGTTTCCATGAAGCAGGATATTGTGGGCGATGTTCAGCCCTTGCTGATTGTGCTTCTCTTGGCCGTTGGCTTCCTGTTGCTCATTGCATGTGCCAATGTGGCCAACCTTCTGCTGGCTCGTTCCGTTAGTCGCTCCCGCGAATTTGCCGTGCGCGCTGCCCTTGGAGCAAGCCAGGCACGCGTGATTCGCCAATTGCTTACGGAAAGCATTCTGCTCGCTGTCCTGGGTGGGACGCTTGGGCTTCTGCTCGCCGCCTCCGCCGCAAAAGCTATGCTGAACACCCTGCCGGGGACATTACCCCGCGCCGGTGAGGTTTCACTTGACGCGCGCGTGTTGCTCTTTACCGCAGCTATTTCACTGCTCGCTGCCGTCCTCTTTGGGCTGGCGCCCGCGCTGAAAACTTCCAGGATCAATGTTCAGCAAGTCCTCAAGCAAACCGGCCCCGGGTTCAGCGGCGCGCGGCAACGCCTGCAAAAAGTATTTGTCACCGGCGAAGTCGCGTTGGCCCTGGTGCTGCTGATTGGCGCAGGGCTGATGCTGCGCAGTTTGGCAGCGCTTTGGCGCGTGAATCCCGGATACAGCCCCAGCCACGCTATCACTTTTACAGTGTCGATGCCCTCGACGCCGTTGACCACCTCCGCGGAAACTCGCGCCGCCCTGCGCCAATTCCACGACAAAATGTTGTCCATCCCCGGCGTTGAGGCCGTGTCCGTCACACTTGGCTCGCGGCCCATGATCCATGACTCGTCCCTGCCTTTCTGGATTGAAGGACGTCCCAAACCTGCCAATGACAACGAGATGCCGCAGGCAATGTTCTATCTTGCCGAGGCCAGCTTCCAGCAGGCGATGGGAATCACGCTGGAGCGCGGCCGGTTCATCAGCCCTCAGGACGACGAAAATGCTCCGGTGGTGATTGATATTGACGATGCGTTTGCCCGCACGTACTTTCCACATGAAGATCCGATTGGCCAGCACGTCCATCTTGAGCAATTCAATGTGGAAGCTGAAATTGTGGGAATAGTAGGCCACGTGAAGCAATGGGGACCGGGCGCAGATGCAGCCACGGCCATTGAAGCGCAGTTCTTTTATCCTTTCATGCAGACGCCCGAAAAACTTATGCCGATGACGGCCGGCGGCGCCGCCGTGGTTCTACGCACTCAGGGGGATCCCGCAGCCATCATGGGCGCGGTGCGCAGCGCTGTGGCCGAACTTGATCCGCGTGAAGTTGTCTATGGCGTGCAGACCATGGAAGGCGTGCTTGCCGTCTCGCTTGCTCCCCGCCGGTTCTCGATGCTTCTGCTAGGCGCCTTCGCGGCGCTTGCCCTGCTTCTTTGCTGCATCGGGATTTACGGCGTGATCTCCCATCTGGTCGGCCAGCGCACGCGTGAAATCGGCGTACGCATGGCGTTGGGAGCGCAGCCCGGCGACGTGATGCGTCTCGTTCTGGGGCAAGGACTGAGGATGGCGGGCCTTGGCGTGCTCATTGGTATCGCCGCCGCTCTTGCGCTCACCCGGCTCATGGCCAGCCAACTTTTCGGAGTGAGCTCAGATGATCCTGTGACGTTTCTGGCGGTGGGCATTCTGCTGACCTTGGTTGCGCTGCTGGCATGCTACGTCCCAGCGCGTCGAGCCGTGCGGGTGGATCCGCTGGTAGCGTTGAAGTACGAATGAGCAGCTACAGAGCTTCCGATGCCTTCTGAAAATGCTTCAGCACCGCCTCCGCCTGTGGCTTGGTTAGTACAGCGCCCAAAGCGGCGGCATCAGCCTGCTGCACGGCGCGAACGCTGCCGAAGTGTTGCAAGAGACGTTGCCTCGTGCGCTCACCCACACCTGGAATCTCCAGCAGCTCTGATTTAAGGTCGCGCATCTGGCGACGCTTGCGATGGAACGTCACGGCAAAGCGATGTGATTCATCGCGCACCATCTGCACCAGGTGCAGCACCGGTGAATGCCGGTCCAGTACCACCGGATCATCTTCCTGCCCAAAGACGTAGATAATCTCTTCTTTCTTTGCGATTGCCGCCAGGGGTTGGTTGGTAATGCCCAACTCCTCCAGCGCCTGCGCCGCCGCGTGAAGTTGTCCCAGGCCACCATCAATCAGGATCAAGCTGGGAAATGTCTTGTTTTCGTCCCGCAGCCGTTTGTAGCGGCGGGTAACCACTTCGCGCATTGAAGCAAAGTCGTCCACGCCCGTCACGGTCTTCACGATGAACTTGCGATATTCATTCTTGTTCATCTTGCCGTCTTCCCAAACGACCATGGAAGCCACGGTCTCCGCGCCTTGAATATGTGAAATATCAAAGCATTCAATGCGTTTGGGAATGTCCGGCAGGCCGAGCACATCCTGCAAAGACTCCTGCACCGCCTTGGCCTGCGGCTTCATCACGCGGAAGCGCTGATCAAAAGACTGTTTGGCGTTCTGTGCCGCCAGGTCAATCAATGAACGCTTTTCTCCACGCTGCGGAACCAGTATCTCAACTCTGCTGCCCCGCTTTTCTGAGAGCAGCTCTTCCAGCTCGGCGCGATCTTCAAAATCGACCGGCGAAAGAATGTCTCGAGGGACGTATTGCTGATCGATATAAACCTGCTTCAGCAATGCAGAGAAAAATGTTCCAGGATGAAATGAAGTAGATGCCGCGTTCTCCGCAGGCGAGGGCGCCTGCGCTCCAGAGTTCTCGTTGTTCGCAAACGAGGGCGCCTGCGCGGCACTCTCAGCTGATAATTCTTCGTCTACAACGGCCTGCTCCGGCAGCTCTTCCCAGAAGAACTCGCGCCGGTCCAAAATCTTGCCGCCACGCAGGTGGAAGACGTTCACAGCGAGCATGTCACTTTCATAGTGATAACCAAATACATCCTGGTCATCACCTTCAGCCGCCGCCATGCGCTGTTTCTCTTGAAGCTGCGAGACAGTAGAAAGCATGTCGCGATATCGCGCCGCCCGTTCATACTCCTGCTGGATGGCGGCCTCATCCATGCGCAGCCGCAATGACTTCGCCAGATCAGTTTGCCGGCCTTCCAGCAAAAGTTGTACGTCGCGGACAGCTTCCGTATACGCCTCAGGTGTGGTCAGGTCCTGCACACACGGTCCAAGGCAGCGCTTGATGTAATACTGCAGACAAGGACGCAGATGATAGCGCGTAAGATCTACCTTGCAGGACGGCACCAGAAAACTGCGGTGGATCAGGTCAACGATCCTATACGCCAGATTGCCGGGAAAATAGGGGCCGTAATAGTTGCTGCCATCTTTCCGCAGCCGTCTCGTCACATATACCCGCGGATAGCGCTCGCCCAGCGTCAGCTTGATATAGGGATAAGTCTTGTCATCGCGTAGAAGAATATTGAAGCGCGGCTTCTTCTGCTTGATCAGGTTGTTTTCGAGCGCCAGCGCTTCTTTATTGTTGTCGACGACTATGTAATCGACATCCACGGCTTCGCGCAGCAGGCTTCCCGTTTTGGCGTTGGCCTCGCCTACCCCCTCTTGAAAATAGGATCGTACCCGGGCGCGCAGGTTCTTCGCCTTGCCGACGTAGATGACCTCGCCCTCGGCGTTTTTATATAGGTAAACTCCCGGCCGGAGCGGGATTGTCCGTATTTTCTCTGTCAGATCCATTGGGAAAAGCTGAGGCTAACTACCTAGATTCTTCCTATAAGGTCCTAGGTGCGTAAAAATTCTACTGTTACATATAGGCGGGTAATCCCGCAAGGCTGGTTGAAAATCATCAACTCATTGATTATAAACCATTTACAGCAGAGCTGCATTTTGAGCAGCAATGGCAAGCGAGTTGCTGTTCTCAACAGTGACTTTATAGGCGGCAACACCCTGCGCCGCGTGGGTCTTAAGGAGCTTCCCCCATGAATTTGAAATCGAGCATGTTGGTTCTGCTGGCCGGTTCTGCGCTGTTGATGAGCACTGGCTGCACTACAAAAAACTATGTGCGCAAGCAGACCGAGCCAATCGTCGAAAAATCCAACGAACTTGACGCCAGAACGGCCAAGAACAACGCGGCCATTCATGATGTTGATACCCGTGCCCAGCAGGGGATCGCCAGCGTAAACACCAAGGCCGGTGAGGCCGACCAGAAGGCACTGGATGCCGGCAATCGTGCCACACAGGCCCAGACTCTGGCAGACCAGGCCAATACCCGCGCTAACTCGCTGGCCAACCAGGTCGCCAATCTGGATAACTATCGTCCCGTGGCAGAGACCTCCGTCCATTTCGCCTTCAACAAGGCTGATCTGACCGGCAAGGCCAAGACTGCTCTGGACCAGCTGCTGGCTGAAGTTCCCAACACCAAGGGTTATCTGGTAGTTGTGGAAGGCGGCACTGACTCCGTTGGTTCCGCTAATTACAACTATAAGCTCAGCGAGAAGCGCGCTGATTCAGTCGTCCAATACCTGTCCTCCAAGAACATCCCGGCTCACAAGATCTATTTGATCGGCCTGGGCAAGGACAAATACGCGGCTGAAAACAACACCGCTGACGGACGCGCCAAGAACCGTCGCGTGGATGTTCGCCTCATGACAAACGTTTTGGCTCCAGAAACGCCAAGCTCTGCGCAGAGTACCGCTCCCAATACGAGCCGGTAGTCTCTCCTCCCCCGGACACTTGCGCAGAACAAAGGCCGCCAGAGAAATCTGACGGCCTTTATTATTTAGTCGGACCTCAAATTCTTCATTCAGAACCTCATCTTCATCTGGGAATAACCGGTAGCAAGATATGCGAAGGATGAGCGGCATCATGATAAATGGTCTGCTTAGCGACCTGAGTTTCTGCAGTGTTCTCATTGCTGTTGCCGGTATTCAGGTTCCGGTCAAAATCAGGAAAGTTGCTGGAAGTTACGACCACCTGAATGCGATGTCCCTTTTGAAAAAAGTTGCTGATGTCCAGCAAATCAATCGTGTACTCGTAAATCTTCGCCGGCGTCAGCAAAGAAGGATGCTCCACAGATTCTCTGGTTCGTGCCCGCAGAATGCCATCCTGCAGTCTCTGCGCCTCACCGTCTGGATGAACATCAATGATCTTTGCAGCCCAATCAGTGTCTTTGGCTGAGGATGCCGCCCACAACTTGATGCGAATTGGCCCGGTCACTTCCACAGGCTCTTCGAGCGGCGCCGAGGTAAACACCAGGACATCGTTTCGCAATTCCATTTGGCGCTCATCCAGTACGCTGCGCGCTCCCATTGCTGCTGGATCGTCCGTGGACGGCACAGGATCTTTTGGATCATAGGCAAAGTTATCAGCAGGTTCGTTCGCCGGTAATTCCTTGCTGAGATTTCCATCTCCTGTACGTGTGTTGGCGTGGCCGTTGCTATGGAAATAAAAAGGCGTAAGGTGCGTCCGTTTGAGCGGCCATTCCTTCTCGGATCGCCAGTGATTTTCACCCATCACAAAGAGTTTGATCGGGCCATCTGTATATGTTTGATCGCAATTTACCCCTTTTAGCTGGCAATCGTACCAGCCGAGTGAGGTCGCGTTGAGATCAATTGGCGCATCTGGCCCAAAATCGATATCACCCACTTTTGACGAGCTGAACGTCGAGTGCAGCCATGGCCCGAGAATAACTTTTTGTCTGCCGCCCGCCTGGGCCCCTTGAGCAATCATGCCATTGTAGTTATCCAAGGTTGCGTCTGGGGCATCGTACCAGCCGTCAATGTGTAACACTGTCGCCTTGATGCGAGATAGGTTTTTTAGATAGGATCGCTGTTTCCAGTAATCGTCGTATGCCTCATGTTGTGTCCATGCTCGAAGTGTCTCCGGCATGGATCGCCCTGCCGCCTCGTCCATTGAACTCACGGGCAAATGCCGGTACGCTTCTGCCAGATTGCCCGGATATTCCTGAAACGTCCGTCCATCCACAATGATGGCCCAATCCAACGCCTGTAATCCGAAGGCGCCACCCTGGTAGGCTGCGGGGTACGTATCTGGAGGCGGCGAAATCACGATCATTGTTTTCAGGTGCTCTGGCTGTTCCTCTGCAGCAAACATCTGGTCCCAGGCGCCATACGACCCACCCGTCGTGCCTACTTTGCCATTCGACCACGGCTGGCGTGCCGCCCATTCAATCGTGTCATATCCATCCTGCCCTTCATTGATCCATGGCTTAAACACGCCTTCGGAATCGTACCGGCCACGGCAATCCTGCATTACGTAAACGTAACCGTGCTGGGCAAAATACGCCGCATTGTCAAAGAACGGCTTTCTGTTCTTCCCATAGGGAGTGCGGTCCACTATTACGGGAAAGCGCCCCTCAGCCTCCGGGCGGGAAATGTTGGCAGAAAGCTTCACTCCGTCTCGCATAGGAATAGGTACGTTGTACTCCCATTTGACCTTGTAGGAGACAGCACCGCTTTGATCGGTTTTTTGCGCGTCTCCCGCGTTCAGCATTACCAGCCATACCAAGAAAATCAGGGACTTTGAGTTCGCTTTCAAGTTTCTTCTCCTATTGATCCCATCGGAAACCTGCAAGATTTCCTGCCTTTTTCGATCTTCTAATAGAATAATTCCATATGAAGTTCTGCTCTCTTATCTCTTTCGTTTTATTGATGGGCTTTTTAGTGTTGCCGTCTTATCACGTATTTTCGCAAGATAACCAGGATAACCAACCCCATATCCAACCGCGCAATCAATCAACACCCACGCCGACTCCAACACCGTCTCCCACATCGCAGAAGCCACAAGACCAATACGAACGCCCGCCGTTCCCGGGCGACGCCCCGCAGAAGCAGCCGCCGCTTGATCCCAATCAGGCATCTCCTAAACGAACCGATGGCTATGATCGCCCAGCCTTCCCAGGTGATGCTCCCGGAACCAATCCCACGGGCGGCAGCACCACCGGTGAAAGCTCAAGCCACGACACGCAAATCAATCTGAATGCAGCTCCCGTGGAAAAAGAGGTGCCTAAGCCTGCTGACGATGATTCTGTCTTAAAGCCGTGGGACCCGCATAAGGCCGCCAAAGACGTGGAGGTTGGAAATTATTATCTGAAATTAAAAAATTATCGTGCGGCGCTGGAGCGCTTCAATCACGCGCTTACCTACCAGGACAATGACGCTGAAGCCACTTATGGGCTGGCGTACACACAGGAAAAGCTTGAGCTGCTTTCAGCGGCTGATCAAAGCTACCGTAAATACCTTCAAATTGTGCCGAATGGCCCCAAGGCTAAAGATGCCCAGGAAGCCTTGAAGCGCATCGGCCCGCAGCTCTCTGCTCACGGAGGCGCCACTAACGCTCCCGATCCCGGACAGGCAAAGATCGCCGAACACGACCTCAATGTCGGCGAAACCTATCTTGCCAGCAATAGCTTTGACGCAGCTCGCCAGCGCTTTGAAGAGGCCTTGCGGATCACGCCTGACAATCCGATCCTCTTTTTCCGGCTGGCCCAGGCACTGCAGGGCATGCAACGGCTCGATCCTGCGCGCATCTACTATCGCAAATATCTTGAAGAGCAGCCCAAAGGCAAATTCGCCAAGGACGCAAAAAAGCAAATCGACCAGATCAACTGGGTGCTGGGAAAGCAGCAGTAATTACTCTTTCCGTATAAACGATCCTGAGCTTGCATCCACCAGCACAGCAAGCTTGCCCGTAGACTCGCTACCGCCATAAATCACGTGCCAGCGCAGCACATCCGATTGCGCGTCCCAATCCAGCACGTATCCCACGGTAACTTTCGGATCTTTTTCCAGTATCTGCTTGCCGCCATGCTCCTGCGCCACTGCGAAGGCTTTGTCTGTATCCACCTTGAGAAAGTTCAGGTCAAAAGACCGTGCCGTCCGGTTTGCAGGGTTGTAACTGTCCTCTGTGCCATGGCCTACACCGGGCTTTGCATCTTCTGTTGCGGTACCCTGCCAGGTAAACGGTTCGGCCTTCTGCCGCCCCGGAGAAGCAAAGGTGGCCCGCCAAAACACCGCTTTGCCGTCATGGCCGTCTGTGCCTTTCAGGTTTTCAGATTCCAGGCGGACGGGCTGTGCGTCGCCTGCCCAGAAGCGCGCGGGCGCAAGCATCTTCTGCAGCGCAAAACGTCCTGTCTCAAGCTGCGGAGCGGCCGCCTTGCTTTCTTGTGTTGCGGATGGCGTGGAACCTGAATCGCAACCCAGGCAGAAAAGTACCAGGGCAAAGATCACTGGCAAGCTGATTTTTTTGATGATTGTCATGTCGAATGGAGTGTTCAAAGCCACTCCATTCTAGACGGGACTGCTTAAAGAATGGATGTACGAAGGTGCAGGTGCATCCAGCGAGTTACTCTTGAACTTATTGGATGGGAGAGCCTGCCTTGCGCGCCTGCTCCTGCAGGTCTGTCAATTTTTGCTGTGCGGCATCCAGGGCCTGCTTCTTGCCATCGATCTCGGCCTGTTCCTTACGCGTATCTTCGGCATACTTGGCCTGGTCACGTAACATCGTGCCTGCGTCGCCATAATAAGCAGCAGCACGCAGCCGTGCCTCACGCTGCGCAACATCCAGCTCGCGTTGCAGCATGGCCACTTCTTTGCTCTGCGCTTCAATCTTTTGCTTTATTTCTTCACCCTTCTGCTTCTGTGCGTCTGCTGCAGTAGTGTCTTTTTTCGCGTCCTTCGCGTCTGCATCTTTGCCATCGGCTGTTTTGCCGTCTGCGTCTTTCGCGTCTTTTCCATCCGCATCTTTTGCGTCAGCCTTTTGATCGTCAGCCTTGGCGTCAGAATCAGCCGAAGAGGCAGAAGGCGTGGAGCTGCGCGGCAAAGTATCGTCATCCAGCTTTGTCTCACTGGAGTTGGAGTGTTTCTTCGCGCGATTGGACCGCGCAACGTCGCCCAAAGATTGCTGGGAAAAAGATAGTTGGACAAACGCCCCGGCGGCAAACAGACACATTACAGTGAAGAGAAAAAGCTTTTTCATAAAGACATCGACCTTTAAAAACAGTGCTTCCCTATTATTCTACAGCGGTCAGCAATCCGATTCTCCTGCTTTCCCGCGGCAGAAACGATAGGGTAAACGCCGTATCGGACTGAAGTAACGCCAGTAGCCCGGTTGAAAAACTGAGCTACCGGCAGTATCAGCGTCTAGCGATTTCGCAAGCGAAAATTGCGTGCCTTAGGCAGACGTCGCGCAGCGATGAAACGACCAGGAATGTGCCTATAACTGCTTAGATATTTCGGAATAGGTTCAGCGTATGGAATTGAGTCCGGAAATATTCATATACCACCGCACCAGCGTTACGCCCCAGAAGGCGGAAATCAGCGCTGCCGCTCCTAAAAATACGCCGAAAGGTATCTCAAAATTCCGGTAGATCAGGATCGCGGAACTCCACGCGCGGCTGCGTGAAACAGCCATCGCTTCAGAGCCATGCGACCTGCGCCGCCTTCTCAACCGCTTCTGCCACACCCACAAAATCAGGAAGACACCAAAGAAGCTGCCAATGAGCGATCCCAGCAGCAACACCAATAGCGTCAGCTTTACCCCGAGCAGAGCTCCGATCATCGCCATCAACTTCACATCACCACGGCCCATGCCCGCCACGCCGCGCACGGCTTCATACAACAACGCAACGCCCCAGATAAATGCCGCGCCCAGCACCATTCCAGCGATCGAGTTGACGAAAGAAAGAATCCTCCAGCTATCCACCGAGCGCAAAACATAATTGGCTGGACCTTCCACAGGCACGAACCAGCTGAAAACCAGCCCCACAACGATGCCCGGCTTGGTCAGCAAATCCGGCAACAGCTTGGTTTCAGCATCAGTAAAAATCAATCCGATTAAAAGAAAAGAAAGCACGCAAAGCTTGATCGCGCCCAGGCTTGGCCCTTCGACATAATAAGAAAGCAAGAAAAAGACGCCGGTCAGCAACTCCACCCCGGCATAGCGGCCAGAGATGGGCGCTTTGCACTTGCGGCATTTCCCCTTGAGCAGGATCCAGCTCAGTACCGGGATATTGTCATACGCGGCGATCGGCGCTTCACACGCAGGACACGCCGAGCGCGGGCTCACCACGGATATTTCCCGGGGCATGCGATAAATGCAAACGTTCAAAAAGCTGCCGAAAACCAGCCCGAAAAGAAAAAAAGCTAACGCAAAAAAATAATAGCTTCCGGCAAAATCAAAAGTATTCAGGGGCGCGCTCCGCTCAAGAGTTTCTGGGAGAGATTATACGCAAGAGGAAAATCAGGAATAAGTGACGAAAGAATTTGGTAAATGAGTAATTTAGTAATTGGCTGATTTGAGAAGACGTCAGTCTCCTTCTGGAATTCTCACAATATGTCCCGCGAGCGCCGGAACATTTGGATTCACCGGCGGCAAATCCCCGGTCCAGTTAATCTGCTTTCGATTGGCCAGCCGCATCTCCGCTTCCATCGATTTCCAGCCTGCGCCATTCTGCTCGCGGATCGCCATGTTGAACCCCATCTGCCCGTCATGCTCGTCCTCGCGCCACTCAAAGAGTGATGCTTCCAGGTCTTCCGCCAAGGCCTCCTGTGGCAACAGGCAGAGGATCCAATGGTTGCGCGCGTCTTGCGCGTAAGCGCCGCGGCCCACGCCCAGAACTCCGTTGATGACGCGCGCGCCATGATCTTTCGCGATCTTCACGGTTTCGTCCGTCGAACCGTGATCTACGACAATCACCTCATCGCAAGGACGAAGTGAATCCAACGCACGTCCCAGCGTTCCGGCGTTGTCACACGTATGGATGAGCGCACTGATTTTTGTTTTAGCCATTGGGTTATGCCAATTGCGGTATTAGCTGTAGCAAGTATGATGCTGGATTCCTGCTGTGGGAATTCCTGGACTGCAAAAAGCACGGCAAACATCGCAAACCACTGCAAAAAATAAAAATGCAGGCATTCTATTCACAAATGGATTTACAAGTTCCTTGAAAAGGAAGGAATATAAACCGCCGCATGAAATTCACACGGTTATTTGTTCCACTGATAATCTTTGCCGGCATCTGTACCGCACAATCGGCAGACAATTCTGAAAAGAAATCCGAAGCAATTGCAACCAAGCCTACCCAACCGCCGTCAGCAGAAAGCTCCAGCCTTCACCTGACGATTATGAAAACAGTAATCTCGCCTGAATTGATTAACGGTATTGCCGAACGTGGCTGCGACGAGGATGGAAACGTATACCTCGGTTCTGACTCAGCGATTCAGCCGGCAATCCGCAAATTTAATGCCAATGGCGAACTGGTAGCTACTTTCAAGCCGGATACAATTCCTGACGTTAAGTTTGGTTTTGCGGGACATTTCTTTGTTGCGCCCGATGGTGAACTTTATCAATTGGTCGGAGCAAAAGATTCATTCAATCGTTACGTCCTGATTTTTAAAAATGACGGTAGTTTCAAATCATCTATCAAACTCGATCCCGGCTTCGTCTGGTCCCCTGCCAGCTTTTCTGTTTTCCCCCACGGCGAGATTTTACTGACTGGGCAGCAATTCGCCAAAGTGAATGGAACATTTCGACCAGCCATTCCATTCACCGGAATAGTTTCTGCGGACGGACGTCTCCTCAAAAGACTTGACCTGGAAGGCGATGGACAGCTAAAAGACGCAGCCCTTGCCAGTACCGCTCCCGCAACTGCTCCCCCAACCGACCACACGATCGGCGGCGGTCACGTAGTTGCAGCCAGGGATGGAAATCTTTATGTAATGCGTTACCAGTCACCCGCCAGGATTTCCGTCATTTCGCCCGGGGGAGAAATACTGCGCAACTTTCAAGTCGCCCCCGATACCCCCGGCGCCATGCCAATAGAAATGCTTATTTCGGGCACGCGCATGGCAATCGTGTTTAATGACCACCACAAAAGCACCATGAAAATTGTGGACCTGGAAGGCAATGAGGTCGCCACTTACGACCTGTCACTCCCGGGTGGCAAAACCAAGTCTGAGTATTTAGGAGCACTTTCCTGCTACAGTTCAATTCCTGAACGCTTCACATTTATCAGACAAGGCGACCAGGAGAAAATTCACCTGCAGCAAGTAGAAGCTCGCTGATCGGTTCGTCAAAAAACAAGGAGCCAAATGAATGGCTCCTTTTCTGAAATCAAAGTTGAAAATCAAAATAACTTCAGCTTATTGATTCATCGGCTGCCGGCTTGCCGCAACGGTCACCGTGATGGGGTTCTGCAACTGGAAAGCAATCACCTGCTCTGGCTGCAAATCAATCTGCTGTGCCTTGCCTGTTGCGGCAACGCCTGTTCCAGCGCCTCCTCCAGCAGCGGCGCCAATCGCCGCGCCCTTGCCTCCGCCTAAAATCCCACCCAGAATCGCGCCCACTGCCGCACCACCGCCAACTTTTGCAGCCGTGGCTTTACCCTTGCCCGTATTGGCTTTCGTCCACTGGGTGGTTTGCAGGCTATAACTGCGGCCGTTCATGGTCAGCTTGGTCAATTCCAGCGTAAGCAACGCTTGTCCGGCAAACTTGCCAGCAGATTTCACATCCACCACGCGGCCTTCTACGTCCGCAGTTGTCGGCAGAACAGTCTGGTCGTCAATTGTGACTGGCGCGGAAATTGATCCGTGAAAAACGTCGCCGATCTGTGCCTTTTCTGAATTCACCGCGTCATTCAGGCGGATGCTCAACTGCGTTCCTGCCGGTACCGTAATTTTCTGCGGAGGCGTTGGCGTGGGTGGAGCAACCGGAGCACTTGACTGTGCTGTGTCATTGCTGCCATTGTCGCCCCGGAATTCCGGGGGAGTCGTGGACTGCGGAGCGCTGTTGTCATTATTGCTGGCCTGCGTACTCGGTGATGGCCGTGCAGCACGCTTGCTTGGCGTAGGACGCTTCTCTGCCCGCACCGGAGGTGGGTTATTGTCCGCCTGCTCCTGCTGTGACGGCATTGGCGCGGCGGCTGCCGCCGGGGCAACCTGCAAATTGTTGACTACCGTTTTTACGCCTTCAACCTGCCCCGCATCGCTCCCGGCCGCGTTGCGCGCCGCATCGCTGCTCACACTGCCGCTCAGCGTAACCATTCCGCCGTTGGCATTGATCGTCACCTGCTTATCGGGAACATTGTTGTCGGCATTGATCTTGTCCTTCACATCAGACGCGACCTGCGCATCCGAACGATTACTCACACGCGAGCATCCCACGGCCAAGATCGTCATCAAAGTCAAGATCACACAAAGATTTCTCTTCACTGCCATTTAAAACTCCTGCTAAATTTTGGGGCGTAAGCAATTAGATGCAGAGCTCATGGAATCGACTGCATGCTGTGTAAAATTTTTGTAAATGAACTACTTACAGGCATTCTTCCCGAATGAAAAATGCCCGGATCTGAGGGCCCGAGCAGAATTGCTCTACTCAATTTTACGCCTGGATGGGCTTGCACCGAAATTACTTAATCCTTAAGTTCGCCCACAGCCTTGAAAGCCCCGTGGCTGAACACCAAAAATGCGCTGCATGGGACCGATATCGCAGGTAGAACCTTCCTGCAGCATGCGCAACTGGTCCATTGTGACAGGCGGATTTTTCAGCACCGTCTGTGCTACGGTCGCCCCTGCCAGCATCAGTGCCATGGGAATATGAATGGGCGGCTTGCGAACATTCGCGCAGCGCGCAATCTCCGCTAGAACTTCATTCAACGTAAGCTCATCTGCTCCGCCAAGTCCTACTGTCTGATTGGTTGCTGCTTCAGTGCTGAGAGCTCGCGTGAAGCATGCAGTTACGTCGTCGATAAAAACCGGTCGGAACTTCGGCTTACCGTCGCCCGGCACTGGCCGGAAGATCGGAGCAGTACGCATGGTCTCGATCATCTGCGTGACAAAACCATCGCCTTCCCCAAAAATCAATGATGGCCGCAGAATACAGAATGGAATACCGCTTCGTCGGATCTCTTCTTCGCCTTTCCATTTTGTAACCTGATAAGCGGATGGTCCATCCCCACGCGCGCCCAGCGCGGACATATGCACAAACCGCTTGATGCCGGTCCGCTTCGCCGCTTCCACCACATTGCGTGTGCCAATGTGGTGCACGCGCTCAAAAGTATTTTTTCCTTTTTCCATGATGATGCCCACCAGATGAATCACTGCATCGCAGCCTTGCATGCCTTCATCCAGCCCTGTGCCCTCCACCACATCACCGCGCACGTATTGAAAATCACCCTGTTTATAAAAACCTTGAACCAGGCGCGCCTTTTGTCCAAGTAGGCTGCGCAAAGAAGCGCGCACCCCGTGACCATCCGCCAGCAAACGCTGCAACATGTTCTTGCCAACAAAACCAGTGCCGCCTGTGAGAAAAACTTTCATTGCGATAATTTTAGATGCTTTTCTGAAATTTCGAACGGAGTGGGCGATCCCTATCGCCGGCAGGATGATGAAATTCCACCCTCCGCTTCCTGCTTCAAGTGGCCCAATCGTCGCCAAATGTGATAAAAAATCCATTTCAGCTATGTCTTTACGTGTTGCACGCGGCGTCTACAATCCTGAGAAGGACCGCTTTTACTATTACGTCTCCTTCAAGCCAACGCTCGATCCCACCGAGGAAGAGCGCGGCGCAGAGCAGCGCCATCCCGTTGATGTTGCGCTGTCTGTTACAGAGACTGGCGAGCTGGCCGACCTTGCTTTCAGCCTGCCGGAAACCGTAAATGGACGCCGGCGCCTGCTTGAATATCTCAGCCGGACAGACTCTGCTAACATTGTCGATAAACGTGTCTTCATCACCGTGCCAGAGCTCAACGGTGACTCCGTTCTCGAGGGCAACGGCAACCTTGAATTAGACGGCTTCGGCAGAATCATTGGCCTGGAGATCGTCTAACAGCCCTCCATCTGTCCGCGGCCGGTTCTTTCCGATAAAATCAGCGCCAATGGTGCATCCAGAAATCACCGGCTTCGTTCTTGCTGGCGGCAAGAGCTCACGCATGGGGACGGACAAAGCTGCACTTTCTCTCCAGGGACACACGCTCCTGGAACGCGCGCTGGATATCCTGTGGCAAGTCTGCGGCAACGTGGCCATTCTGGGGAATCCTGAGCTCTATGGATCGCTCGGAACCGTCTACCCTGATATTTTTCCCGACTGCGGCCCTCTTAGCGGAATCCATGTAGCGCTCACCAATACGCAAACCAAATTCAACCTGATCATCGCCGTGGATACGCCTTTTCTCTCGGCGCAATTTCTCTCTTACATGGCCGAGCGCGCCATTGCCTCCGATTCGATCGTCACCACGCCGGAAATAAATGGTTACGTTCAGCCGCTGTGCTCGGTTTATTCACATGATTTTCTGCTGATCGCTCATCAGGCTTTGCAATCGGGCAACTACAAAATTGTCCCGTTGTTTCCCAAAGACAACACGCTTGTCATCCCCGAGTCTGAGCTCCGCCAGTTTGCCTTCACGCCGGATATGTTTGAAAATCTAAACACACCAGACGATCTGGCTCGCGCACAACGCCGCTTCACTGGTCACGACAAATGAGCGAACACAATCACGAGCCGCAGGAAAAACTGCCTTACGTCGAGTTCCAGCACGTTTATAAAGCCTTCGGTGACCACAAGGTGTTGGAAGACGTAAGCTTCCAGGTCTATCCCGGTGAGACGCTCTGCATTCTGGGCCGCAGCGGCGTGGGTAAGTCCGTCTCACTCCATCACATCATGGGTTTTCTCAAACCGGACTCCGGCCGCGTGATTGTTGCCTTTGAAGACATTACCGATTACCAGGAGTTGCAGCTCGAACATATTCGCAAAAAAGTTACCATGGTCTTCCAGAACGGCGCGCTCTTTGATTCGCTCAGCGTAGGAGAAAACGTGGCCTTTCCCCTACGCGAGCGCCATGACCTGGACGAAGAGCAGATCTACCAGATCGTCGACGGCCTTCTGGACATGGTGGGCGTAAAAGCAATGCGTGATCTTCTGCCGTCTGATCTCTCTACCGGCATGAAACGCAGCGTCGCCATCGCTCGCGCGCTTTCCGCCCAGCCGGAATGCATCCTCTATGACGAGCCCACCACGATGGTCGATCCGCTCATGGCCCAGCTTCTCGGCGACCTTATTCAGAAACTCAAGGTCCAGCTCAAACTCACCAGCATCGTCGTAACGCATGACATGCGCCTGGCCAAAAAGCTGGCAGACCGTATCGTCTTTCTGCATGAGGCCCGCGCAATCTTTGTGGGATCGGTGCAGGAGATGGAACGCTCGAATGAGGAAGTGGTACAGGAATTCTTGAAACTTGATGAATTGATCGTGCCCGGCAAAGATGATGGCTATTCGGTCTATACGTAAAACTTGAAACACAGAGGAACAGAGGGCGCAGAGGACTTTTTGTTTCCTGTTGCTTGAAAGCGGTCTCTGAGAGTCAGCAATTACCTACGGGGAATTTCAATAATTTTTTGTGCCTCTGTTTCCTCCCTTCCTCTGCATCTCAAAGGTTTTTTGCCGCAAGCTTTCACCCTCCCCGTTTCTCCAGCACCGCCAGCAAGCTGTTCTTCGCCTGTGGACTCAGCCTTCCATTCCGCAAAACATCTTTAATCAAACTCACCGGAAGCTCCGCCGCCAGTTGGATCATCCGTGCGGCAGGAGTGTTTTTATTGCCGAGCAGCGCAGCCTTCACATCATTGCGGAACGACCATTTCTGATGGCGTGATACCGTTGGCGCCAGCCGCTCCGTTCCTGTCTCTACTCTCAGCGCTTTCACAACCAGCAACTCTGTCATTTGCGGATTATTCAAGGCGGCCAGCATGATGCGCTCTTCTTTATCCAGCAACAGCGCAGCCGCCACTCGTCCTGAGCTTTGCTTGGCCAGAGTAAAACGCTCGCCGGAAGAAATATTTGCCAGCTTACTGATCAGCACGTCTTCGCCTGCGCGTTTCACCTCGGGAGAAACACCTGCCAGCAGCGCCACCTGCATGAGCTCAAAAGAATATAGATGGCGAATGATGGGGACGGATACATGCCTCGGCGTGCGCGGATGAATCACCACGGCCATCCGCACTTTGCGCAGCTGCGACAGTTGCCGGCTCTTAGTAAGCGCTTCCAGCGCTTCCCGCGGCAGGTCGCGATGCTTCAGCAGAGCCAGCGCAAGGTCTTCCGTCAGCCGAGGATCGCTCGCGGCAGCAATCAGAATTTCCGGAGAAGATTCGTGGACCAGCTGTTCTAGGTCGGCGTCAGCTGGTAAAACTGTTTTTCGATCGTTCGACGTTCTGACTCGCGGTGGTTCAGGTTCCTCCGGAGGTTCGTGGTGACCTTCTTTATCCTGATCGTCGACGGAAGATTCTGTCATCGCCGGCCTCCGCGCTGCGCGGCAATCTCCAATGCTCCCAGCACCGGACGCACATAAGCAAAGCTCACTGCGGCCTGCGGCTGCTCAACTTTCATCGTGTCTTTAAATGCCTGGCGTACCAGCTGCGAGTTTTGCAGCACTCCGCCGGAAAGCGCTACCGGAACAATGCCGCCATCGGGCCATAACCGCTTAATCACGGCGCTTCCCAACCCGGCCAGCGCTTTGCCCGCATGCTGTGCAATACCCTGCGCCTTGGTCTCACCTTGCTCCGCGGAAGCAATCACTGCCCCGGCCAGCTCCGCAAACCTCGGCTCTGAAGCGTTCGCCAGGCGGATAACCTCTTCCGGTGCCACCTTCCAGCTGTCTGCAATTGTAGTCAGGAGTCCATCGGTCCGGCCAAAATCAAAGTCGTGCAGCGCCTCAATCACCGCTTCCCGGCCGACCCAGAATGCTGATCCTTCATCGGAAACGTTTGGCCCCCATCCACCGGCACGCGCAGTCTCTCCACTTTGATTACGTCCAAAAGAGATGGAGCCGGTTCCGGAAATTACCAGCACTCCTGGCGTGGTGCCGAAGGCAGCGCGATGAGCGATCACATGATCGCCAGCCACATAAATCGTCGCTTCCGGCATCAGCTCGCGAATGGTTTGCTGCGCCCAGTGCACCGCTTCCGCCATCGATGCTCCGGCCATCCCAATGCAGACGTGCTGTATTTTTTGCGGGGAAACCTTGGCTGCTTCACAGACCTGTTGAATCACGGCGTGTAGATTCTCGCGGCCTTTTTCCTTGCCTACACGCGCCAGTTTGCAGCTTGGACCCGTGGCCTGGCCCAACAGCTCCGCGCCATTGCTGATGGCACAGTCTGTCTTGGTCCCTCCGGCATCGATTCCCAGGTACAGTGGCATGACTGAACTTTAATTCGTCTTCCTGTAACTTTTATTTTCTTTTTCCAGCCGTTTTCCCGAATAATGGCTTGGCGAACAAAAATTATTCATGCGATTGCAAATTGTAGACGGAATCATAGTTGTTGCCTATCTGATTAGTATCACACTCTTCGGGCTCCGGTTCCGTAAGTCCCAGAGGTCATTGCGCGACTATTTTCTGGCTGATCGCAACATTCCCTGGTGGGCCATTGCACTCTCTATTGTGGGCGCTGAAACCAGCACGCTCACCGTGATTGGCACGCCGGGCATCGCCTACGGCGGCAATTTTGGATTTCTGCAGGTGATTTTCGGCTACCTGCTTGGCCGCATCGTCGTGGTTCTGATCTTTATTCCCCAGTACTTCCGCGGCGAGATGTTCACTGCGTATCAGCTTATTGACCGCAGATTCGGGGAAAAGTTGCACCGCATTACTGCCGCAATCTTTCTTGCCACGCGTGCAGCAGCGGAAGGCGTTCGCGTTTGGGCAGTGGCCATCGTCATCAGCATTGCGCTGGGAACTGGCGGCGTGGCATCAGTGGCCATTGTGATGGCGCTCACTCTTATTTACACCTTTGAAGGCGGCATGGCTGCCGTGATCTGGACAGATGTAATCCAACTGGCAATTTACGTTGGTGGGACTCTGGTTGGCTTCTTCACTCTGCTGCATCTTGTCCCCGGCGGATGGCCTGCAATTCACTCTCTTGCCGCCAGTGCTGGCAAACTTCAAGTGTTCGACTTCTCATTCAACTTTCACACGACATTTACATTTTGGGCCGGCGTGATCGGCGGCATGTTTTTGAACACCGCCACGCACGGCACGGATCAATTGATGGTCCAGCGTTTGCTGGTGGCTCGTAATCAGCGCGATTCAAAAATCGCCCTGCTCTCCAGCGGCGTCGTCATCCTCATACAGTTCACTTTGTTTCTACTGGTCGGAGCGGCGCTTTGGGTTTTCTACCGCCAATCTTCTACACAGCAAAACTTTTCCACCAACGATTACATTTTTCCCCGCTTTATCGTCGACCATATGCCGCACGGCATCTCGGGTCTGCTGATCGCTGCAATCCTTGCCGCTGCCATGTCAAATCTCAGCGCCGCATTGAACTCCCTTTCGTCTACCACAATGATTGACTTTTACTTGCGCAGAAAACCTGACACTTCTGACCGCAAGCGCCTTGCGCTTTCACGCGTCGCCACTGTGGGCTGGGGTGTCGTGCTTTTCGTGCTGGCGTTGCTGTCACGTTACGGCGGCAGCGTGCTGGAAAAAGGTTTGTCTCTGGCTTCGCTCGCTTACGGTGGATTGCTCGGCGTCTTCCTGCTTGGCTTGATCACAAAACGTGCCAAACAAACTGGTGCAATTATTGGTATGCTCTGCGGACTGGCTTTAAACATTTACATCTGGGGATGGACGCATATCGCCTGGACCTGGTACGTGACTTTTGGTTCGATCACAACTTTTGTTGTGGGATATCTGGCAAGCCTTCTGGAGACCGATACGGATGCAAACCGCGCCCAAACCAGCGCCTGATCTTCTGCGTGAACTGAATGCATGGCATGCCATTGCCATCGTTGCCGGAACCATTATCGGCAGCGGCATCTTTCGCGTGCCCGGCGAGATGATGAAAGACGTCGGCTCATCCGGCATGGTCTATCTGGTCTGGATCGTCGGCGGCCTGCTTTCTTTTGCCGGTGCGCTTACTTATGCCGAACTGGGCGCAATCAAGCCCTGGGCGGGCGGCGAATATGTCTATATCCGTGACGCTTACGGCCCTCTTCCCGGATTTCTTTATGCCTGGACCTGGTTCCTCATCGCCAAGCCAGCATCCATCGCCACGGTTGCGACAGGGGTAGTCGATGTCCTGGGCACGCTGCCTTCATTCAGCTTTCTCAACGGCCATCTTTTTGCGCTGCATTTCACTGCCAGCAAAACTTTTGAAGTCACCAACGGGACCCTCGTAGCAATCGCCGCAACAGTTCTGATCTCTGCGTTGAATTATATTGGCGTAAAAAAAGCTGGCAGCTTTCAGTTGGTCTTCACCACGCTTAAGGTCGGAATCATCCTTGCCATTATGTTCATCGGCTTCACGGCCTCGTCTGGAACCTGGGGCAACTTTCACACGACTTTTCTTGGCGCCAAAGGCGGATTCGCAGGATTTATGCTCGCTCTAACCGCTGCGCTGTGGGCCTATGACGGCTGGAATGACCTCAACATGGTCAGCGGCGAAATCAGCAATCCCGGACGCAACATTCCCATCGCGCTGATTGCCGGTGTCGCTATTGTTGCCGTGCTTTATATCGGCATCAATGCTGCGGTTCAATTCGTAATGCCCGCCGCAACCATTGCCGACGCAAAAGTTCCCGCATCGCTCGCCACGCAACTGGCCATCGGCTCAGTGGGCGCAGCATTGGTTACGGTAGGTATGGCATTTTCCATGTTCGTGACAATGAACGGTACCATCATGAGCGGTGGCCGCGTCCCTTTTGCGGTGGCGCGAGATGGTTACTTCTTCAAGAAACTGGGCGAAGTTCATCCCCGCTTTCATACACCCGGACTGGCGCTTGTGGTCCAGGCAATCCTGGCGATTTTGCTTTTACTGGTTGGTGGCGCCTTCAAAGATCTATTTTCGCTGGCCATCTTCGCCGAGTGGCTCTTTTACATGATCGCCGCCAGCACCATCTTTGTTTTTCGTCGCCGCGAACCAAACACGCCACGACCGTATCGCACCTGGGGTTACCCCGTAGTTCCTGCCATCTTCATTATGGCCGCAGCCGTACTGCTCTATTCCACCTTCACGGAGAATCTTACGAATTCATTTGCAGGAACTCTGGTGATCCTTGCTGGCATTCCGGTATATCTTTATTTCGCGAACAAGAAACGGCAATCGAACTCCCCAACTTATACCAACGTATAGAAAGCCAATGGCTCGCGCACGCTCATTCATCCGTGCCTTACGCGGCTGGAGCGGCGATCGCTGCCGAACTTAGCGATCAATTACGCCCTGCTCATCTCCAGTACCTTCTCCGTTGGCGGCAAAGTTTTTGGCGGCACCAGCCGCTCATACACTCGCACATATTCCCGCGCTGATGCGGTCCAGGAAAAATCTTTCTTCATGCCATTCAGTATCAAACGGCTCCAGCCGGTCTGATCTTTAAACGCTCTGAGCGCTTCCTGGATGCAGTTGAGCAATGCCACACCCGAGTACGCGCTGAATTTGAAGCCAGTGCCTTTGGCCGATCCCGCATCCCACGGCTCGATCGTGTCGTCCAGTCCGCCGGTTGCGCGGACAATCGGAACCGTTCCATAGCGCAGGCTATACATCTGGTTCAGGCCGCTGGGCTCATAGCGCGACGGCATCAGGAACATGTCTGCGCCAGCCTCAATCTTGTGCGCCAGCGTATTGTCATACGCCACTTTCACGGCGATCTTGTCCGGATACTGCCGGTTCAACTTCAGCAGCATGTCCTGGTATTCCTTGTCACCGCTGCCCAGCGCGGTAATGATCAGCGGCAGGCGGGCCAGATCATTGGCGATATCGGCGATCAGGTCAAAGCCTTTTTGCGCAACGAAGCGCGAGACAATCCCGATCACGGGCGTGTCGATAGGCGCATGCTCCAGTCCGAACTGGCGCAGCAGATCATACTTGCATTCTTTTTTTCCGACGAGACTTTCCGGTGAGTATTGCCGCGCCAGAAACTTATCTTTGTCGGGACTCCACTCGCTGTAATCCACGCCATTGAGAATGCCAGTCAGAGATCCGGCGCGCGAGCGCAAAACGCCTTCCAGTCCAAAGCCATATTCGCTGGTCTGGATTTCCTGCGCGTACTTGCGGCTGACCGTGGTGAGATGGTCAGAAAATACCAGCCCGCCTTTCAGAAAATTGGCCTTGCCCCAGAACTCCATCTGGTCAATGGTGAAGAGCTCCCACGGAAGCATGAGCAGCGGCAGCGTATCTGGCGGGAAGAGCCCTTGATAACCAATGTTATGAATGGTAAAAACCGTGCGCGTGCTGCGAAATACCGGATCGTCGGCATAGCTGGTGCGTAGCAGCACCGGAATCAGTGCAGACTGCCAATCATGGCAGTGAAAAATATCCGGAACTCCCAGAACTTTCGAGGCTTCAAGCACGGCGCGGCTATAGAGGGCAAACCGCTCAGCATTGTCAGGATAATCGCCGGCCGGCGTGCCATACAGCGCTTCGCGACCGAAGAATGGCGGATATTCAATGAAATAAAATTGGACTCCTGAGCGCTTTCCACCATCCAGGACGGAGCAGAAACGATACTGATCATCAAAAGGAATGGTAATGCTGGGCAGCAATACCTTGGCATCAGTGAGCTTGGTCTGTTTATATTTAGGTAGATAGACGGAGACCGAGTGGCCAAGCTGTGCCAATGCCTGGGGAAGGGCGCCAACAACATCGGCCAATCCACCGGTCTTGGCAAAGGGTACGCACTCAGAAGCAGCAAAAATTATTTTCATGGGGCCTCCAAAAAAATAGATGCTGGATGCGGCACAACCATGCTGCAAAAATTCTAAATGCCGGAAACCAAAAGGGCCAATTCAGGTACTTTGAAAAAACCGAAGCTGGGACAGAATTTTCTGTCCGATGAAGGCGCGGCAGCAGATATTGTCGACGCACTGGGCAACGTTTCTGATGCGCTGGTATTGGAAATTGGCCCGGGCAAAGGCGCGCTTACCGCTGCCCTGGCGCGGCGAGCGCAAAGGCTCATCGCGATTGAACTGGACCGAAAGCTGGCCACCGAACTGCGCTATAACTACCGGCTGCAACCGCAGGTAGAGATCATTGAAGCTGATGTGCTAAAACTCGACTTTCGCACTGTGCTGAATCGCACCATCGGGCCGCTGAATGATCTGCGTCCGCTCAAGCCTTCACGCGCTCACGTGGTTGGGAACCTGCCGTATTACATTACTTCTGACATCCTGCTGCGGCTCTTTGAATTTCATGACCAGTTTGATGTGATTGTGATTATGGTGCAGCGCGAGGTTGCCGATCGCATTGCTGCCGCACCCGGCACACGAGACTTCGGTCTGCTCTCCGCCACCGCGCAGCTTTATGCAAGAATAGACAAGCTTTTTACCCTTCCGCCGGGAGCTTTCACGCCGCCGCCCAAAGTCCATTCAACTGTTTTGCGAATGAAGGTCGCGCCTAGATTTGAAGAGCTGCAGGTTAAGCCAGCAGACTTCATCAGTTTCCTGAAATCGGCGTTTGCCATGAAGCGTAAAACGCTGCTCAATAATCTGAAGAGAGATTACAGCGAAGACGCAGTCCGGCAGGCCCTGAAGCAAACCGGCATGCGAGCGGATATTCGAGCTGAGGCGCTGCCGCTGGAAAAAAGCGCTGAGATATTTCGGGCCTTAACAAAAAGCTAACCACAAAGGACACGAAGGAACACAAAGGTTGTTTTTTTGGGGCAACTTCCTTTTGTAGTCCAAAGACTTGGCGTCACTTCAAGCAGTTGTATCTTGCAAAAACCCACAAAATCGCAAAACAGTACAATCCAGCTCCAAAAACAAAAGACACGCGGATCATGAAAAGCAACTTCGTGATCCTTCGTGTCCTTTGTGGTTAAAACTCTTACCTGTTTCGTCCCCTCGGGCTTCCTCCACCAGTCGTCGGGCTAGCTGGGCTGGAATGTGATCCTCCACCCGAAGACTCATGCGGCGAAAATGATGGCGCTGACGGATGCGACGCCGGTGGCGCTGAAGGCGCAGACGGATGTGAAACTGGCGGGGCAGATGGTTGGCGCATCACCTGCGCTGGCGCCGAATGCTCTTGTGATGGCCCTGCCGGACGCTCCCGTACAGACCCTGAAGATGAATTCTGTGACAAGCCAAGCTGATGACCCGGACGCGAAGCTGACGGCACCTCGCCTACACCGATTTCTTCATGCGGTAGCACATGTTCTCCGTGAAAGCGATCGGCATTGCGTTGGATACCGGTATTGTTTAGGTCTTCCCGTTCAAAGGTCTTGCCGTCATGGTCAGAGCGCACGATCGCCTGCCGCGTTTTCTCAGGTGGCGTTGTCTGCACTTCGTCATTGGTAAAAACGTGCGGCCTGTTCGCAAGGGTGCGTCCTGCATTTCCTTCGGCATTATTTCCCTGCCTGCGGCCCGCGCCGTTACCCACGATTTCTCCCGGTCGAACGACCTGCCCCGGCTTGCGGGCAACAATCTTTGCATCGGCCGGTGGAACTGGAGGATGAAATCCCGGAGGAGCATGCACAAAACGTGGGCCTGCATTGATCCGGTTCAATCTGCCCGGAGCCCAGACCCAGCCGCGCCCGTTGATAAAAATCCAGCGCCCAAAACGAAACGGCATCCATCCCCACGAATAAGCTGAGACCCAAGTATATCCCAGGCCTGTGTTGGCGTAGTAACCATTGCTGTATGGGTCCCAATCCATTCCAACTCCGTAAGGCTGCCAGACATTTCCATACTCAGGATCATTCGTATATTGGCCGTAATTACTTAGATCGTCAGCACCGTACTGATAGGGTAACGCCGGATTTGCTGCGTTATATGTCCCTTGGGCACTCTCGCGCTGTTTGCTCCATTCGTCCAGTTCATCGGCTTGCGTATTGGGATCAAGCGCGTAACGGGCTGGGTCGGCGGGATCAAGAACAAAGGTCTCGTTCTTTTTGACGGCCACGTCCTCGCCGCTCTCTCCATCATGGACTGTGAGATCACCCTTCCACACGGCTACTTCCATCGGATCGTCATTGGTGCTGGTGACGCGGAAAGAACCGGGGCGGCCCAGAACAATCGTTTTATTCTTTACTGTGACTTCAAAATTATTACCACTGCGTTTCAGGACCTTGAATTCAACCTCGCCCTGGTCCAGGTCAATCGCTGTAACCGTCCCGCCGGATGCCGAGCGCGCCAGAGTAGTGAATGAAATTTGTGTATCCGGAGCCACGCGGATGCTGCTGCCGTCTTCCATCTGCACTTCGGCCCAGCCATCCGAGCGTGTCTGCAGCCGATTGTTTTCTGTGACCGGCACGTTCAGGGTCACGCTTTCATAGCCATTGCCGCTATCCAGGCTCACCTCACCAGTGACATAGCTGATGCGGACAATGCGCGCATGTGAAACCGGCGAATCTGCACTATCCCCTTGCCCCTGAGAAAAAGTTGGCAACGCAAAGACCAGAGCAAAAGCTGAGACCAGAACTGATCTGCGGATTCGATTGCTTTCTAGTACGGAGTGGCGCATAACCTTCTCCTTCAAATACTTGTGCCTATCGTATTAGATCGCCCAATTTGTACTTAGTTTCTTAATGTTAAGTGTTATTGATTTTACTTAACCATTTTCATTCAGAACTTGCTTTGGCAAGCAGTCTTTTGGCACGCTGGCGCGCGATATGCAGTACGGAGGTGTCATCGGCAATGCTTTCCAGTGTGGATGCAATGATTTGCAGCTGAACCAGGTTATGGCTGGCCTGGGCAGATTCCATTCCTTTCAGCTCATCTTCAAGGCCCAGCTTGTCAAAACGATGCTTAAAAACCAGCTTGCGCCCGGATTCAACTGTGTTGGAAATCCCCTGAAAAATGTCGGTCAGCTCCTGGATAGCCTTGTTTTCAGAGTAGTCATACGTGGTATTGGAATGACGAACTGAATCCGCGTAAGCCAGCGTTTTTTTGCCGGTGGCGGCTACACGCTTTTTGTAGCTGAAATCACCCTCAAAATAGTTCGTGTCTTTCGCGTAGCGAAAAATCTTTTCCAGACATGCAGGAGTAATGGTGAATTCCGTCTGGTAGTCATCGGCATCCGGTGTATCAGGTGGCTTGGCATCACTGTGAGAAACATATTTTGTAAGGCCATCCGAGGTGACAGTCATGGTTATGTTTTGGGGAGTAATCTCTTCCCACACGCGATTAAAAGTAATGGTTGTCTTGACCGGACTCTGATCAGGGCTTTGCGCCTGGAGTGCGCTGCTCCCCAGTGGGAAAAAAAACGGGAGCACAAGCACCGCGAACAGACCGCAACGTTTCATCGCGCAGCTACCTGGTATTTGCTCTGTGTAGCCGCAGTGTGGATATGGCAGATGGCAATCGCCAGGGCGTCAGAGGCATCCATTGGTTCCGGTGGTACTGTAAGTTTCAGTAAGCGCATCACCATTTGCTGTACCTGCTGCTTCTCTGCCCTGCCGTAACCAACCACGGCGGATTTAATCGAGAGCGGTGAATACTCCGCGACCTCCAACCCTGATACCGAAGCCGCCAGCATGGCCACGCCGCGGACCTGCCCGAGTTTGAGCGCCGTCTTTACGTTTAATGCGTAAAAAACATCTTCAATAGCAACAATTTCAGGCTGATGCTCAGCCATAATGGCCGTGAGCTCAGTAAAAATCTTTTGCAGCTTGGCGGCCATCGCCATGCCGGACTTCAATTTGATAGCGCCTGTAGTCTGGCAAATCAATTTGCGGTCGCGGGTCTCTTCCACTACGCCGAACCCGGTGTACTCGCCGCCACAATCGATTCCCATGACCCGCATGGTTGAAGTTTACCCTAAATTGATGAGTAAACGTTTCAGATACTTCTCATTACGAAAGCAAAATCATCTGCGCCAACTTGAAGTGCTGGTCTTGCCCTCACACTTGATCTGGAGTATCTTCTTGCCGATTTTCAGAAAGGAAAAAACCATGATCACAATTTTGATTCTTGTTACAGCTGCCTGGATTGGCGGCGCTGGATTAGGCGTGGCTGGCTAATTCATTTGTCAGCAACACCTGGGCCTTCGCGCGGCACTTGTTTCTTTCTCCCGCATGAAGGCCTGGTAGCTTTCTACCGAGCGTGCTGTCTTTGTATGCTGCAAAAATCGCTCATAAGCCGATTCATCAAATATTTCCCGCAATATGGCGCGAAGAGTTTGCTGAAAGCCCTGAAAAACCGCTCTGGCTTTTCCGGTCACCCGATCACGCGCGATCACCTGATTACCCCATCTTATAGTCCCCGATTGCTTCATACTTCCTCCGCATAGGCCGTTGCCACAAACGGCGTTTCCTGGCTTACGGGTTGGCGGCGTCCTGAAATCACGCTAAGCCACTGAATGGCCGACTCGAGCACGATCACACTCACCAGAATTACCAGCAATACGCAAACAGCAGCATCCAGCCGGTCATTTAAGATGCGCCGGCCCAAATCTGCCAAGGCTGGGCCCGATGCCAGCTGACGTGCGTGCGCCAGCAAACCAATCAGCGGATTAGGATCAAAAACTTTGTGCCACGCAGCGGCAAATGTCACAGCTACCAACCAACACAACGGCGTAAGCGTAACCCATATATAGCGGGCGCGGCCCATCTTCACAATGACAGATGTCGCCACGCATAATGCCACTGCCGCCAGCAATTGATTACAGATACCAAAGAGCGGCCACAACGAGTTAATGCCTCCCAGCGGATCGCGTATGCCCTGCCAGAGAAAATATCCCCACGCCCCCACCATCAGCGCGCTGGTGGCAATAATGCTGGGATACCAGCTCGTCCGGCCCAGTGGCTTCCAGATGTGGCCCAGCGCGTCCTGCAGCATGAACCGTCCCACACGCGTACCTGCGTCGAGCACGGTCAAGATAAAAAGCGCTTCAAACATGATGGCAAAGTGATACCAGATTGCCATCACAGCAGTACCGCCCAGGCTGTCCGAAAAAATCCGGGCCATGCCCAGGGCAAATGCCGGAGCCCCGCCCGTGCGAAAGAAGAGCGTCTTCTCGCCTACGTTGTGCGCCAGAGTAGCCATCTGGTCGGCAGAGACAGGAAATCCCCAGTTCGAAATCGTGGCAACAGCAACTGTAGGATTATCACCCACCATTCCGGCTCCGCTATTCACGGCAAAATATGTTCCTGGCTGCAGAGTGCATGCAGCGATCATCGCCATGATGCCGACAAATGATTCAGCCAGCATGGCACCGTAACCAACCATGCGCGTCTGCGGCTCGCGGGCGATCATCTTGGGCGTGGTGCCGCTGGAGATCAGAGAATGAAAGCCACTGATTGCGCCGCAGGCAATCGTGATAAAAGCAAAGGGAAAAAGATTCCCGGCAAACACCGGGCCGCTGCCATCAATAAACCGGGTGAGCGCGGGCATCTGCAAAGTGGGATGGACCAGCACAATTCCTGCCGCCAGAATGGCAATCGTGCCCAGCTTTACAAAGGTGCTCAGATAATCGCGCGGCGCCAAAAGCAGCCACACCGGAAGCGCCGAGGCAGCAAATCCATAAACAATGATTAGAATGGCCAGCGTTGTTCCCGCGAATGTAAAGGCACCGGCGTGCGGGGATTGCGAAATCCACTGCCCGCCAAAAATTGCCAGCACCACCAACAGAAATCCAACGGCAGAAGCTTCAATCACCCGTCCGGGACGTAGGTAGCGGAGATAAACGCCCATCAGCAGGGCAATAGGAATCGTCATGCCAATGGTAAAAGCTCCCCATGGACTATCTTTCAGCGCGTTCACAATAATCAGAGCCACAACCGCCAGCAGGATCACCAGAATACTGATCACAGAAATAAACGCCACGGTACCGGCGGTCTTGCCGATTTCCTCTCGTGCCATCTGACCCAGGGATTTGCCATCGCGGCGGACAGAAAAAAACAGGATTACAAAATCCTGTACGCAGCCGCCAAAGACCGCGCCAACCAGAATCCAGAGCGTTCCGGGCAAGTAGCCGAACTGGGCTGCCAGCACTGGTCCAACCAGTGGCCCTGGCCCTGCGATAGCGGCAAAGTGATGTCCAAAGACCACCCATTTATTGGTGCGAACAAAGTCGCGGCCATTTTCCAGCCGCTCTGCCGGCGTTGCGCGCATGGCATCCAGGGCCAGGACTTTGGCGGCCACAAACTTCGAGTAAAAGCGATAGCCCAGCGCATAGCTGCACAACGCCGCCACCACCAGCCACATAGCATTGATCTGTTCATGGCGATGCAAGGCGATAGTCGCCAGTGACAAGGTCCCGAGTAAGGCCACAATGATCCATATGATGACTTTGCCCAGTTTCATCAGGTTCTCCGTTAGGTCGAGCGTTGAGTGCTGGTTATTCTGCCTAAGGCGGCGAAGATGCGCAATGCTAAGAGTGATAAGTCGCAAATCTTCTACAGGCTCGCCAGTCCGCAGCTCTGGTCTGTGCTGGAAGCAGAGCGCGATATCGCTCACGAAAAAACTTTATCTGTCTCTCTTGATGAATTTTTTGTGATTGCGAGTGTTTGCGTCGGGAATGCAGTCATCCTTGTTTGCGGGCTGCACATCATAGTAGGTAAGACGAACTTATCCTCAATTTTTTATTCACAGCAATTCTCAGCAGCTGCTCAGAGCAGCAAATCGCCACTGATCGAGTACGTCATAACATTTGAATAGGGGAGACTTTGATGAAATTTTTTTCGGCCAATCTTGAGACACTGCGCGAGCTTTACATTAACCAGATTCGTATGCTGCTTTCTACCGAGCAGCAGATCACTGAAGCTTTGCCCAAAATGATCGAAAAGGCAACAGATACACAACTGAAGCAGGCATTCCAGTCTCACTTGCAGGAGACGCATGTGCATGTAACGCGCCTGCAGGAAATTCTTCAGGCAGAAAAGCAGGATGTGGAAGCACTGAAATGCAAAGTGCTGCCAGCCCTGGTGGCAGAAGCTGAAGACATGATCAAAGACGCAACCGACACCTCAGTCCGCGACGCCGCTCTGATAGCCGCGGCTCAACGCGTGGAACATTATGAAATTGCTGTTTATGGCGCTGTCCGGCAATGGGCCAACATTCTTGGCCGCGGCGGACAAGTCTCCATGCTGGACCAGACAATCAAGGAAGAAGGCCATGCTGACCATCTGCTGACGACAATTGCAGGAAGAGTCAACGTGGAAGCAGACAAAGCAGCTTAGTTCATTCAATCTGGCACCCGGCCGGAACGATGGCCGGGATTTTTCTGTGCCAATTCAGAGCTCTTCAGATGACTAAAAAGCAAAAGCCCGACCGCAGCCGGGCTTTCAAAAATCCTCAAAAACTACTTTACGGCAGCCAAGCGGGCACTCAGGCGGGACTTATACCGGGCTGCGGTATTCTTGTGAATGGTGCCCTTCTTTACGGCCTTGTCGATCATGGAAACGGTGCTGCTGAAGGCCCCTTTGGCCTGCTTGCCGTCGCCCGATTGCAGCGCCTGGCGGAAGCTGCGGAGCGCTGTGCGCAGACGTGAGGTATTGGCGCGGTTATTCGCGGTACGTTTTGTGGTTTGACGCGCGCGCTTCAGCGCTGAAAAATGATTAGCCATTGTGCTTGATCAAAGTCCTTCGGAAAATATTTCGGAGGGTAACCGAAGACCCTATTTTACTTGGATTTAGGCGATTTGGTCAATGCGTGCCCGAGATGGCGGACAAGCGGGTAAGGCCGGTATTTGGGAATCGCAATCAGCCCTGATCAATGATCTTCAGTTTTGTGCAAGCGACCAACGCCGCTAAATGCGTATAGCTCATTCTCAATTTGGCATGACGTAGAGCCGAGCACCTGCTTCCCGGCATCTAAATGAAAGTGCTGTGAAAGCTGTTGGAAGTTTGTTGACTTGGGTACATATCGGGGGTACTCTCAGGCCAATGGTATTACCTCCGCGTTCGGGTGGGGCCAATTGTCCCCGCTTTTCCCTGCACAAAGCAAATATGTTTTCTGCGCTCTGTTGAGCGCGAGCAGCTTTTTGCATGCATGCGGTAATGAAGTAATAGACAAGGAGTCATGGGCTCGCGACAAAAACTGAATGAAAAAAAATATTGAAATCGTCCCAAAGATTGAAAAGCTTTTTGGCATACGCGACGAAAACCTGCACATCATGGAAAGCGGGTTAAATGTAGCTATCGATCTGAAGTCCGATTCGGTGCAGATTGAAGGCGAAACGCGGGATGTGGCCCGCGCTGAGCAGATCTTCACGGACTTTGAGCAGCTGCGTCGCGCGGGACAGGAATTTGCGGACGCTGACCTTGCCTCGATGTTGCGCGTAGTGGTGGCCGACGATTCCACTACTCTTCGTGGTCTGGCTGAGGCGGGAAAGCAGCGGTCGTTCGGCAAGAGGCAGGTTCAGCCCAAGAGCATGAACCAGCGCCGCTACATTGATGCCATTGAAAAATACGACATGGTTTTTGGCGTTGGCCCAGCCGGTACCGGCAAGACGTATCTTGCCGTGGCGATGGCCGTTTCCGCGCTAAATGCGAAGCGGGTAAACCGCATCATCCTGGCGCGTCCGGCGGTAGAAGCCGGCGAGCGGCTTGGTTTCCTGCCGGGAACATTGCAGGAAAAAGTCGATCCTTATCTACGCCCTCTTTATGACGCGCTGTACGATCTTATGGACCAGGAGCGTGTTGATCGTTATCTGGAAAAAAATATCATTGAGATTGCGCCGATCGCGTTTATGCGCGGCCGCACCTTGAATGATTCCTTCATCATTCTGGACGAAGCCCAGAACACAACGCCGGAGCAGATGAAGATGTTCCTTACGCGCATGGGCTTTAATGCAAAGATGGTCATCACCGGTGATGTGACGCAGATCGACCTACCGAACGCCCGCCGCAGCGGACTGCTGGAAGCCATTGATGTGCTCAAACCGGTGGAAGGCATTTTCTTTAACTTTTTCGGCGAGCAGGATGTTGTGCGCCATCACCTGGTGCAGCGCATTGTTCATGCCTATGAGGAGAAGACACGCAACCAGCAGATGGCGCTGGAGATGCCACGCGTGGTGGAGCAGGAGGAACCCAACGAGCCCCCACTGCAACAATAAGAAATCTAGTAAAATTCCTTGCGGGAGGGCAGTCGAAAGCCCTCCCGTTTGTTTTCGGAAAGAGCGATGGTCATTTTTGAAACCGCGGTCAACGGCGTAAGCGCAACGGCGATTCAACGCTTCGTCCGGCAGGCCCAAAAGCTGGCGAAGGTGTCCGGTGACGTGGATATTTTGATTTCCGGCAATAAACGCCTGCAAGAGCTGAACCGCCGCTTCCGCCACAAAAACAAACCGACTGACGTGCTTTCCTTCCCCCGCCCCATTGGAGGCGACATAGCCATCTCTGCCGATATCGCGCGTGAAAATGCTGCGTTGCATGGCCACAGCTCCGCCGTCGAGCTCAAGATTCTCGTTCTGCACGGCATGCTGCATCTGGCTGGGCATGATCACGAATCGGACAATGGGAAAATGGCGCGATTGGAAACACGCCTGCGTACGCAGCTGAAATTGCCGGCCTCGCTGATTGACCGGACGCATTCTGCGGATCCGAAGAAGAAAATGGCGCGCAAGACGTCTAACGCGCGCAGCACCAAGGCCAGACGCAGGAGCGCACAATGATGCTTGTAGTCATTTATGCCGTTATCACGCTGCTCTGCGCTCTGCTGGTTTTGGCTTCTTACCTTGACCGCCTCTATACGGAGAGCGGCAAATTCCTGAGCCGTGAATTTCAGGAAAATATTGAAGCGTTCGAACAGCTGGTTGAGCCGCGCCTGATGCGCTCCAGCACTCGCGCGGCCCTTACATTTGCCGTGCTGACACAGCTGATTACGGCCACGATCGCGTTGCTCATCGGTTATCTCGTCTTTGGTGACATTCACTGGACGTGGCCGGAAATTGCGCAAGCCATCGTTGGCATTATTCTGGTCATTATTCTCAGCAACCGGCTGCTGCCTTATGTTCTCTTTACCCGCACGCGCGGCGAGTGGCTGGTGAGATTTATCCCGCTCTTGCAGGTCCTGGTTTATCTCATGCTACCTATCACGATTGTGCTCGGCTTTGGACTTTCTGTAGCAGCATTGGCAGAGCCGCATGAGCCGGAAGAGCCAGAACACCCTTCAGAAGCTGTAGACGCGCTGATCGAAGCCGCGGAAGAAGAAGGCATTTTGCAGGAGAGCGACCGCCAGCTCATTCAATCCGTGGTTGAATTTGGCGATAAGACTGTTCGCGAGGTGATGACCCCGCGCCCAAATATTGTTGCTGTTCCGTCCACCACAACCATTGAAGAGTTCACCACTCTTTTGCGGGACAAGCCGCATTCGCGCGTTCCGGTTTACTCCGCAAGCATTGACCAGATCCAGGGGATGGTACTGGCGCATGATCTTATCCAGCTGCCTGACGATCAGGCGCGCACCACAACAGTCGCCAAGCTTGTGCGGCCGGTGCTTTACATTCCAGAGACTAAAATGACTTCACCGCTGCTGCGCGAGATGCAGAGAGAAAACATCCACATGGCGATTGTGATTGACGAATACGGCAGCGTGGCCGGCCTGGTGACGCTGGAAGATCTGGTGGAAGAGATCGTGGGCGAGATACGCGACGAGCATGAATTTTCCCAGGACATTGTGCAGGAAAGCGGGAATGTTTACGTGATGCAGGGCACGGTGGACGTTGGCCGGCTGCAGGACCTGTTTGATATCCGTCTTGACTGGAGCGATACCGCGACGGTCGGCGGCCTGGTGAGCGCCATTGCTGGGCGCATCCCTCTGCCCGGAGAAATTGTCGAAGACGAAGGGTTGCGTTTTGAAGTCCTGGAATCCACCGATCGCAAAATAGAAAAGGTGCGCGTGAGCCGTCCGCAATCCGACAAAAGCAAGCACCCGGAACAGCAGGTACAAGTTTAATGCCGCAACACTCAGGTTTTGTTTCCATCATCGGCCGCCCCAACGCAGGCAAGAGCACGCTGCTCAATGCCCTGGTCGGCGAAAAGATCGCCATCGTTACGGAGAAGCCACAGACCACGCGGATGAATATCCAGGGCATTCTCAACGTTAAATCCAAGCGTGGACGCCCTGCAGGGCAGATCGTATTTATTGATACACCTGGGGTGCACAAGCCAGATAGCCGCCTCAATCGCAAAATGATGCAGGAAATTCACTCGGCCATCGAAAGCCGCGATCTCATCCTGCTGCTGGTGGATGCCACCGAAAAATTCGGCGCCTCCGATGAACAGGTGCTTGATCTGGTAAAGCGGTCTGGCGCACCTGTAATCTTGTTGCTCAATAAAGTGGACAGGCTACACAAAGAAAAGCTTTTGCCGATCATGGAAAGTTATAGCAAGCTGCATGCCTTTCAAGAGGTGATTCCCATCTCCGCCATGAAGGGCGATGGCCTTGATGTACTGGTCGACAAACTTATTCACGCCTTGCCCGCCAGTCCGCCGTATTTTCCTGAAGAGCAGCTTACGGATCAGCCAGAGCGCTTCCTGGCATCGGAAATTATTCGTGAAAAAGTCCTGCTCAAGACCGGCAAGGAAGTTCCCTACGCAACGGCAGTAATTGTGGAGCGCTATGAAGACCTGCCCAAACTCCTGCGCATCGCTGCGGCAATTTACTGCGAGCGTGACGGGCAGAAGGCCATCCTGATTGGCAAAGGCGGAGAAAAGCTTAAACAGATGGGGACCTCAGCCCGTGTGGAGCTGGAAAAGCGTTTTGATAAAAAGGTCTATCTTGAACTTTTCGTTAAAGTTAAACCGGGCTGGCGGCAGTCAGCAGCGTTCGTGGAAGAGCTGGATTGGCGACGTCAGCTGGAAAACCTGACGGCAACACGCAGGGAGGAATAACCGTTCGTGGCATCCCGGTTTTTTCTCCAGCAAGCGCCGCCCACATCCCTGTATAAATCAGGATTCCTCCCTGTTGACTTTCAAGTTAAGTGGCGCTATTCTGCGTTTACACGGGAAAGGAGGGCGATCCAAATATATGAAGAATTCTGATTGTAGTGGTTTACGTGAGGTGGCTGAGGCTTAAGGCGTGAGTCTTTAAGTCCTAAGCGAGTTGTGGTTCGCACCAAGGCCTCCGCGCCTTCAGCCAATCCCAACAGACTACCGAAGAACCCCGCATTGAAGTGCGGGGTTCTTTATTTTTGCGGGGAAAACCCCACCACTGATGAAACGGATTACACGGATTTAGAAAAACGCTGATTCCAAATTCAGTTGCGCATCATGTGCGATCCTCGACAGCAGCGGAGCAGATCCCTCAGCCGCGCATCAGATTTTTGTTGCTTAATGCAGATTTATTGGCTTGGCTTCGGGATGGCGTCTTCCGGGATGGGAAGAAGATGTCTTGTTGGAATGCAACTTCTGGGGTTTTGGGTGATATTTCCTGGATGGAAATTCAAGCCTGCCGCGATGATGTTTTGCGGTTCAGCCACAAGGCAATCACAATCTGAAAAAAGAGGCCGCCAGCTGTATCGATCAGTACGTCACGAAAACTACTGGTGCGTGACGGCACAAAGCTCTGGTGAAATTCATCCAGGCTTCCCCCTGCAAAAGCAGTCAGCACTCCCAGCCCAGCCCAAAGCAAAATCCACGGCTTCCGTGCGGGAAACGTGGCTCGCCAAGAGAAAAAAGACAATGCGCCAAGCAATCCATAGCTGCAAAAATGCGCGGATTTGCGAATAAGAAAATGGATTGTCTCAAACTGCTCAGCGGTGAGCCTGGGAAAGAGCGCATCCAGAATTTTTGCCAGCACGCTGCCGGTATGCTCGGCGGAAAACAAATCAGTGGAGAACACGGCCAGCACGCAAAGCCAGAGGATGGTTGGAAGCCACGCCTTAAACTTGCTGGGAGCTGCCGGAGCCTGCTGATCAATTGCCGATGATGACAAGGTCTTTCCTTACTCCAGCCTGTAATTTGGCGCTTCACGGGTAATGATTACGTCATGCACATGGCTCTCACGCAATCCGGCGCCGCTGATACGGATGAACCGCGCCTTCTGCTGCAGCTCAGGGATGGTCTTGGTGCCGCAATATCCCATGCCGGAGCGCACGCCGCCTACAAGCTGAAAGACCATCTCCGCCAGCGTTCCGCGATACGGCACACGCCCCTCAATGCCTTCCGGCACTAATTTATCCACGCGATTTCCATTGCGGTCGCCATCGCGCATGCCCATATTGTCTGTGGAAGAATCTTCAGCGCTTTGCGCATAACGCTCACTGGATCCTGCGGCCATGGCGGAGAGTGATCCCATGCCGCGATAGGATTTGAACGAACGCCCCTGATAGAGAATGGTTTCGCCAGGACTCTCTTCTGTTCCGGCGAAGAGCGAACCAATCATCACTACGCTTGCGCCGGCTGCGATGGCCTTGCTGATGTCACCAGAAAACTTGATGCCGCCATCGGCAATCACAGGAATCTGCGCATCGCGGCAGGCGCGCGCAGCCTCTGCAATGGCGGTGATCTGCGGCACACCGGAGCCAGTGACAATACGCGTGGTGCAGATAGAGCCCGGACCGATGCCAACCTTGATCGCGTCAGCTCCTGCTTTCGCCAGAGCGCAAGCGCCTTCATGGGTGCCCACATTACCGGCAAGCAAATCAACTTCAGGCAGCTTGGATTTGATGGTCTTAATGGCTTCAATCACTCGAGTAGAATGGCCGTGCGCACTGTCAATAGCCAGCACGTCGACTTTCGCTTTGACCATCTCTTGTGCACGTTCCAGAAAATCACCCGTAGCGCCAATGGCTGCGCCCACGCGCAAGCGGCCATGCTTATCTTTAGCAGCGCCGGGATACTTCAGCTTCTTCTGGATGTCTTTTACGGTGATCAGGCCTTTGAGATTGTATTTATCATCAACCACCAGCAGCTTCTCCACACGATGTTCATGCAGGATTTTTTCCGCGTCTTCCAGAGTGGTGCCCACAGGGACGGTGATCAGATTGTCCTTGGTCATGATATTGCTGATCAGCACGTCAGTCCGCGTCTCAAAGCGCAGATCACGATTGGTAAGAATGCCGACCAGCTTTTTATTTTTCGTCACCGGCACGCCGGAGATTTTGTAGCGGCGCATCAACTCCAGCGCGTCGGCAATTTTGTGGTCAGGTGAGAGCGTGATCGGATCCATGATCATGCCGCTTTCAGACCGTTTTACCTTGTCCACCTCGTCCGCCTGCTGTTCAATTGATAGATTGCGATGAATAATGCCCAGGCCTCCCTGCTGGGCAATAGCGATCGCCAGGCGTGACTCTGTCACCGTATCCATGGCCGCGCTGATAATGGGAATGTTCAGGCGAATATTACGAGAAAGTTGCGTCTGCGTATTGACCTCTGCCGGAACCACGTCAGAATGCGCGGGTAATAGCAATACGTCATCGAAGGTCAGGGCCTCGGGAACAGGGAAATGAATCATATGTTTGTCTCGATGGGAGGGTCTAAGAAACTATTGTAACTGGTTTTACGCAGGCCGTCACAATGTGCACAACACGTTGCGAATCCAGGCGGTTTTCTCAAACGAAAGTAACATTGACCAAAAGTACTCCCCCCGCGATACTCGATGAGTCATGGAAATGAAGCAAGCAAGTCCGGCATCCTTGGGCGCTACGGCCATACCTCTTGAGAAACGAAATGAAAAGCGCCTGCACGTGGCGGTTCCGGTCAAGGTTTTTCCTGACATTAACAGCCTGGAATCCCAGAATTGCTGCACTTATGAAATTTCCACCAATGGCGCCCGGCTAGTGGCTCCTCCGGGGATCAAAAACACCGGACAGATCATCTGGCTGCAACGCCAGAACCGCCGCGCAAGGTACAAAGTGATGTGGATTGGTGAAGCCGGCACTTCATTGCAAGGCCAGGTGGGAGTGGAAACGCTGGAGCCTTCCAACGTGATCTGGGAACCTGAAATCAAAGCCCGCGTTATGCGATCCTAAGTCTCAAGTTAATCTGTAACTATTTACTTGCTTTGTCCTCTGCATTCTCTGCATGCATTTTTCTGCACAAATCTCTCTGACATTCGGACTAGTCCGATAGGCCAATTATCCTAAGGGCCTAAGTAAAGCACCTTAGTGCATTCGATTCACAAAAATTCAACAATGGGCTCAACTTCCCCAGATTGTTGGTAGCAAAAATGGCCGAGAATTACCCTTATATTGTGCGTTGCAATGATTGCGACTTTGTCAGCCAGGTTTATCTTGATGAACAGCAGGCAATGAACGAGCGCGACTTCCACTCCTTTGAACATCTACACTCAGTTTCTATCTGGCGCTACGCCTGGGAGCAGTGGACCATGGTGACAGAATTGATGGGTGTGGAGTTGCAGTGATCCTGATGGCTGCTTTCGCTCCATGGACTATGGTCTGTATTGGGGCCGCGGCGATGGTGATGGCAGTGAGTGTAGTGACAGCGTGGACTACTCTTCGGTCGCGCGAGATTTAAAAGCGTTCAAAAACTCAGTTTGGACACTGGCTGTGGATCTCAATATTGCTCGTTCTGCTCCTTGGTGAAACAGAAGTTTTTTTGGAGTCGCTGCTATGTGGCCTCACGGTCTAGTTTTCGATATTGTAAAATGGGCCTGGATCGTAATCACTGTCTGTGCTCTTGCTTTACTCTTTGTATCTCTGACCATTCCATCCCATAAATCCAAAAGCAAGTAGCTTCTTTGGAGCAGCTGCGCCCCGCAACGTTGCTGCTAATCATTCCTGCGTGTTACCTTTAAAAATTCAAGCTTATGCTTCGCTCCTATCAGGGAATCGCGCCGCGCATTCATGATTCGTGCTATATCGACGAGTCCGCCCAGATCATCGGTGACGTTGAGATCGGGGAAAACTCCAGCGTGTGGATGAACGCCGTGATCCGCGGCGATGTCTTTGCGATCCGCATTGGCAAGAACTCCAATGTGCAGGATTGCAGCGTCCTTCACGGCATGCGCCACAAATATGGCGTGACCATGGGCGACTGGGTCACCGTCGGGCACTCGGTTACGCTGCACGGCTGCACCATTGGCGACCGCTGCCTGATCGGCATGGGCTGCGTGATTCTGAACAATGCCAAGATCGGCGAAGGTTGCATTATCGCTGCTGGCACGGTGATTCCGGAGGGCACGGTGATTGAGCCTTTTTCATTGTGGATGGGCGTGCCGGGAAAGTTCAAAAAGAAGATTGACGACGAAGAAACGCAAAAGACGATCATGATGTATGGCAAGAATTATTTTGACTACACGCAGATTTATCGCAAAGAGTTTCCTAAAAAGTAATGGCTAACCAGATTAAAGCCGTGCGCGGTACGCGCGATCTTCTGCCTCCGGATACGGAGACGTGGAACTTTATTGAGTCCACGGTGCGTGATGTCTTTCGCTTTTATAACTTTCAGGAAATTCGCACGCCGATTCTCGAAGATTTGTCACTTTTCCAGCGCTCTGTGGGTGAAGAGACTGACATTGTTTCCAAAGAGATGTTTGCCTGGGAAGACCGTGCGCGCGCGCAGAGTGAAAAAGGCCAGTGGCTGGCTTTGCGACCGGAAAATACGGCAGGGGTGGTTCGCGCGTATATCGAACACAAAATGTGGGAGCGGCCGGGGCTGCAGCGCTTCTATTACATTGGTCCGCAGTTTCGCCGTGAGCGTCCGCAGAAAGGGCGTTACCGCCAGTTTTATCAGATCGGCGCCGAGGTAATTGGATCCAGCATAGCTGGCAGCGAATCGCCAGCTGTGGATGCAGAGATTCTGGAAATGCTGGCTAAACTGCTTGACCGTCTGGGGATTCATGGCTGGAAGTTAAAGCTCAACTCTGTGGGCTGTTCGGAAGATCGTCCGATCTACCTGCAAGCGTTGCGTGATGCGCTGAAAGACGTTGCACCCACGATGTGCATCGACTGCCAGCGACGTGCAGAAACCAATCCGCTGCGTGTGCTGGATTGCAAAGTACCGGAAGACCAGCCGATCATCGAAAAACTGCCTAAGCTCGACGACTATCTCAATGAAAGCTGCCGCACGCACTTTGCCGAGGTGCAGAAGATTCTCAACGCTGTGGGCGTGCCGTATGAGATCGACAATCGATTAGTACGTGGCCTGGATTACTACACACGCACGGCTTTTGAGTTCACGCACGGCGCATTAGGCGCGCAGAACGCTATTCTCGGCGGCGGACGCTACGACGGGCTTTCAGAATCGCTGGGCGGTCCCGCAGCGCCGGGCATCGGCTTTGCGATCGGCGAAGACCGGCTGGTAATGACGTTGCAGGAATCAGCAGGCGTAAAAGCACAGCCGGCCGATGTCTATATTGCTCCGCTTGGCGCGGGAATGAACGTCCACGCGGCGAAGCTGGCGCGTGAGTTGCGCAGCCATGGCGTGGTTGTGATTGCCGGCGATGAAAGCTTTAAGCTTAAAAAATCACTGGAGACAGCAAGCAAGCTGGGGGTGCGCTTTGCGCTGATCCTGGGTGAAAATGAGGTCAACTCCAACCAGTTCGCTCTGAAAAATCTAAATACAGGCGAACAGGCAAGTGTCGGCAAGAGCGAGATTCCAAACATCGTCAAGCAGACCAAGTCTTCCAGCTAAGGTAGCGGAAGAATCCCAGAAAATACCATGCCATCAACCCCACTCAGGTTAGAATGAGGGCGCTCGCTGCATCCAGACCAAATCCAGGCAGGTTGAATGGCTGACGAAACTCTCGCACCCAAATCACAGTTGCGCCGCGCCATGGGCTTCTGGGATGTTCTGCTCTTCAACATCGCCGCCGTGCTGGGGCCACGCTGGATCGCTGCTGCCGCACACAACGGTACTTCATCGATCAGTCTGTGGGTGCTGGCCGCAGTGCTCTTCTTTCTTCCGACCTCGCTCATCATCATCGAGCTTTCTACGCGCTACCCAGCGGAAGGCGGACTGTATGTCTGGAGCAAAGAGGCGTTTGGCGACTTTCACGGCTTTGTAGCCGGCTGGTCATACTGGATTTATACGTTCTTTTATTTTCCTGGACTGCTGACCGCGAGCGTAGCGATGTCGGTTTATATTGGCGGTCGCAAATTCGAATATTTGGCCGACAATCGTTGGTATTTGTTTTGGGCATCGCTTGCTCTGCTTGCTATTCCCGTAGTCCTGAATTTGATTGGTCTTGATATAGGCAAGTGGCTGCAAAATGCCGGCGGGGTTTCAACCTACGTTCCTCTGCTGATGCTGGCAGGAATTGGCGGATATCTTTGGTTCCGCCATGGCAGCGTCACCCACTTCTCATGGAAATCTTCTTTCCCTACCTGGAATTGGGACACCGTCAATTTCTGGTCGAACATAGCTTTTGCGTTCACAGGAATGGAGCTTGTCTGCGCTTTGAGTGAAGAGGTGCGCGAACCACGCAAGACATTTCCACGCGCCATTTACGCCTCCGCGATATTGATCGCTGGTATTTATATTGTGGCGACGATTGCGCTGCTTATGATTCTTCCTGCTGAAACAGTTGATCCGCGTACCGGAGCTTTCCAGGCGATCACTGCTGGATCAACAACGCTGGGCATCGTATGGTTTGGAGTTGTGGCCGCGTTGCTTGTAACAGTTGGCAACGCGGGTGGAGTCGGTGCCACTGTAGCAGGCGTCGCTCGCGTACCGTTTGTTGCGGGTATTGACCATTACCTGCCTTCCTATTTCGGCAAGATTCATCCGAAATGGAAAACGCCGTACATCTCAATTCTCATTCAGGCGGGAATTTCTGCGTTGGTGCTTGGCTTGGCGCAGATAAAAACCAACCCCAAAGAGGCTTATCAGTCTTTGGTGGATATTGCCACCATCCTCTATTTCGTTCCATTTCTCTATATGTATGCCTGCTTCATCAAACTGGCTTATCGCTCTGACCGCGGATCTGATGATCGCAATGTATTAGTACCCGGCGGCAAATTTGGAGTTTGGTTCTTTGGCTTGCTAGCTTTCACCATAACGCTTGGGTCCATGATTTTGGCCGTGATTCCAACAAGTGACGTAGAGAACAAAGCCTGGTTTGTGACGAAAATTGTCGGCTCTACTATCGTCTCGATCATCATTGGCTTGCTTCTTTACTGGCGGGGAGCACGAAAGAAGGCAATGAGCCTGCAAACGCGATAATTTCAGTTCGGAGGCTTCTCTTTCTTTTTTGCACGGAGGATACGCTCGTCGATCGGCTTGCGTCCTCGAAATCCTTCTTCCACGCTGTGCCAGAATTCAATTTTCTCTTCACCATATTTCCAGCAGAGCAGGACTATTTCTCCTTCGACCAAGCAGGGAAAGTCGAGCAGGCCGATATCCAGGTCTTTTACCTGAACGCCAATCGCATCGATCTCAGCCAGCGTGTCTTTAATGTCCTGGAAAGCTTTGTCGCGGGTAGCTTTCTGCCGTGCGACAGCAGGAACGTCAACCATCAATCCACCGCTTAGCAGAACGCGGTGCTTCAGGTCCTGAAATTCCTTTTCCACGGCTTCAATTACATTTTTGCTGTCCATGGCTCGCTTGAGCAGAGAGCGCAATACGGGCAGCAGGTTGTGTGCTTCATCGAGAGTGAACGTTTTTGGTTTTGCCATATTAAGTCAGCAGCTTGCTTGCCCCATCACCGAATCTCCAGCATCCTGTCCAGAGCAACGCGCGACCAATGCTTTACCTCTTCATCCACCTGAATACGGTTCACCACATTGCCTTCGGTCAGGTTTTCCAGCGCCCAGCACAGGTGCTGCGGCGAAATGCGGAACATGGTGGTGCAGAGGCAGCCGGACTCATCCAGCGTAATCACCATTTTACGCTGCCGCGCAAATTCTTTTCCCATGCGATTGACGAGATGAATCTCCGTCCCCACGGCGAACTTGCTGCCTTCCGGCGCATCTTCAATGATCTTGATCAGCTTTTCGGTTGAGCCGATGCCGTCAGCCTTCTGGCAGACCTCCCAGCGGCACTCCGGATGCACGATGACTTTGATTTCTGGATGCAGCGCGCGCACTCGGTCCACATGCTCAGGAAGAAAACGCTGATGCACCGAGCAGTGGCCTTTCCACAGAATTACCCTGGCTCGGCACAGCCGCTCCGGATCAACGCCTCCGCCAATCATGAACGGGTCCCACACCACGCATTCATTCAATGGAATGCCCATGGCAAAAGCCGTATTGCGGCCCAGATGCTGGTCAGGCAGGAAGAGAATTTTTTCATTGCGCGCGAACGCCCATTTAAACGCCGCCGGCGCATTGGACGATGTGCAGACCAGACCGTCACGCTCGCCGCAAAAAGCTTTAATCGCCGCGGTGGAGTTCATATAGGTAAGCGGAGTAATGCCGCGGCCGCTGTCGTCCGTTAGACCAAGCGAAACAAGCTGCTCCCAGCAGCTTTCCACCTGGCCAATCTCCGCCATGTCTGCCATGGAGCAGCCGGCATTCAGGTCAGGCAAAATCACCTGCTGGCCTGCATGGGCCAACACGTCAGCGCTTTCTGCCATGAAATGCACGCCGCAAAAGATGATGTATTCGGCACTGGTGCGCGCAGCTTCCTGCGCCAGTTTGTAAGAGTCGCCGCGAAAATCGGCAAAGCGAATCACTTCATCGCGCTGGTAGTGGTGGCCAAGGATGACGGCGCGCGAGCCAAGCTCTGCCCTGGCTGCGGCAATGCGGGCATCCATGGTGTTATCTGGGAGTACAAGGTAGTTATCGAGCGAGCAACTGACGCCTCGCTCTTCGAGAGGAGCAATCGTGGTCGACATTTAAATTCCGCCTTCAGTTCCAGCTTTGTATGGAACGGAGATGTTGAAAGCATCCACAGGCTCCAGCAGGCCCACTGCACTGTTTTGTGCCCGGCCTGCGGGGTTGTTGAAGCCCACAGTTCTTACTTAACTAATTCGATGCATGGCACCGGGGAAAGACGCAAAAAACGCGTCCTTCCATACTGCTCAAAAGCGAGGGTTTATTGTGCCACTAAGGAGGCTAAAGGCGCAAATTTCGGGTAGGCAAGCATTTGGCTTCAGCAAGCGTTCCGTCTTAAAAATGGGGCGCTTCGCATATATATCGCTATGCTGTAGGCGCTGTGGTAGCATTTTTGCTATCCGCGGCGGCGGTTCTTCTCACAGTGATGAAACGAACTCTAAAGTCCCTGGGACTTCTGCTGGGATTGGTTCTTCTTGTCTCCGCGGTTGTCCATCTGATACGCAGGCATGCGGCGCTGCCTTCACGCCCAGGCACGCTTGAAATCATTGCTCATCGCGGCGTTCACCAGACTTTCTCTCTCAAGAACTTGAAGGATGATACGTGCACGGCTGCCCGCATAAATCCACCGGCGCACCACTTACTGGAAAATACCATTCCCTCGATAAGAGAAGCGTTCAAAGATGGCGCCACCATGGTGGAATTGGACATACAGCCGACCAGCGACAACCAGATCGTTCTTTTCCACGATTGGCAGCTGGATTGTCGCACCGATGGCCATGGAATCACTCATAAGCAAACGATGGCTGAATTGCGGAAGCTGGATATCGCTTACGGCTACACCTCTGACAACGGAAAGACATTTCCGCTGCGAGGCACCGGTCTAGGAATGATACCTACACTGGAAGAAGTGTTCGCGACATTCCCAGACAGGAAGTTGCTGGTCCAACAAAAGGACACAGATGTTCGGACGGCGGAACTTTTTGCAACGATAGTCGAAAAACGATCCGTGGAGCAGCAAAAGCAACTTTATTGGTATGGCCCTGTAGAGATGCAGCCGGCGCTGCGGCGAGTTCCCAACGTGAGTAATCTATTTCCTACCGCCAGAGAGATGCGCCAATGCGGCAAAGCTGTATTGATGCGACTAGGATTCGGCGATCTTCCGCCATCATGCCGTTTGAAAAGCATTTTGCTGCCTGCGCAATACTTATGGATGGTCCCTGGCTGGCCCAATGATTTTCTGAACAAGGCAGCCAAGGCAGAGGTCGCTGTCTACGTGATGGACGTGGACACAACCGCCGACGCGGAAAAGCTCATGCTATTACCGATCCGGGGAATCATGACCAATAAGATTGAAATTATCGGACCATTCCTCAAACAGATGACTCGCCAATAGGAAGAAAAGCACTTCAACGAGCTGTCAGCCTTCTAACATCCCTTCTGCCACTGCATCCGCTCGCTCGTCGATCCGGCCTATTCGTTTTTTAGCGCGTATCGGCGATACGAGTATCAGTGGCAATCCAGTTCAGTTCCCAGGTCTTGCCGCCATCCTCTGAGAAAGCCTGTTCAAAATGGCAGGAGTTGGGCGTGATATCTGAAATCACAAAGCGCACAAAGATGGCATGGCCGTTGAGTGTCTCCTGGCTGTAGCAAAGATATTCAATGAAGCAACAGACCCTATTAGTAATGGACCGGCAATTTTGCTAGCGATGCGCGAATGCTGGATTCAAACTGATCAGGAAACAAGCCCATTGCGTAGCCGCTGTAACGATCAATAAAAGCATTGCGTTCCATGGCGACAAGTTCGACTTGAAACGGATGATTTGTGCGATTCCGAGCATTGCGGCCATGCCAACAAGAATTGTCATCGCGATTTCCGCCGGCGCAAAGTGTCCACTTACGATTCTCGCAATACCGAGAAGATAAAGCCAGATCAATACAACAATCGCAAGCCAGAAAAGAAAAACTGGCAATGCCACCCATGAAGTTGCACGCGATCGCCTCAAGCCAAGCACAAACACGACCCAGCAAGGTAATGTCTGAACTACGTGACGCAGAATGGTATGACTGGCAAAACCAACCCCAATCACCAAGGCCAAACTGATGCAGGCGCAGCAAACAGCAATCACCATCGGGGCTTTGGAATTGATTCGCCCGGGTTGCACCAAACTGGATCCGTACGTCGAAGCGCTCATCAGTTAGTTAGCCGTTAACCTTCTTACAATCTCTTCCACGACCGCGTCCGCCCGTACGGAGATCTGCTGCGGTGTCTGGTCTTGTATGGGATGCTGCACGTAGATCGCATCAAAGTTGGCGCGCCCTAGAGCACTGGCTTGTGCGCGGGCAGGCGATATGAACTCAGTCGTCGCGACAGGCACAGCGGGAATGCCCAAGTTTTCGAGATGAATTGAATCGTGCAAACTGCACGTTGTGCACGACCCTCAATCCGCCAGCCCTTCAATCACCGCGTCCATGCCGCGCAGTTGTTCAATCACTTGGGGCGGAGCGTTTTTGGTGTAGGTCGGCTTGCGTGTACGCAGGATTTCACCGGCGCCATATTTCGCGCGCAGAATCTCTTCGAGGCGATCCAGAAAAATATTGCCGCCTGGCTTGCTGATATCGAGCAGGCCGATCTTCTTCCCTTTCAGACTCGCCAAGCGCGGCGGAGGCGTGGCCGCCTTCGGAATTTTTTCATTTCCTGGATGAACAATTGTGATCGCCATGCTGCTCCTTTATTTGTCAGGAATGGGATATGTCACCATCTGGCTACCCGCTGGGCCGGTGGCCCAACTGCCGATCACGGCGGAAAACTTCCCTGCTGTTCCGCCGGTAACAAAGATGCTGATCGATTCCGGCGCACGGAACTTCTGATAGCACTTCTCACCGCGAATCGTGATCTCTTTATAGTTGGCAATGAGTTGCGTGCCTTCCGCGCGCTCTGCTGGATCAAAATATCGAACCGGAATACCGGTATTCTCAAACAGAAATTGTCGTGCCTGCTCCTTGCTGAAGCCGTCACGATGAATCGTCTTTGCGTGCTCCGGACAGAGAATCACAATCGCCTCCGGCATGAGGCACATGCGATAACTCCAAACCGTGGCCAGAGCGAATGAGATGGTCTCCAGCACGGTCTTGCCTTGCGGGGCATTGTGCTCACTCACGCCGCGCGGCGGTTCGGCCGCGAATAATGACAATGCGCTTTGCTCGCGCTTCAGTCCGCGTGTAACGTGAAACGGCTCCCATGGATTTTCTTCTTCATTCTCTGCAATGCAGAAGGAAAACTTTCCTGCATTGCCCAGCGCAGACATGTCGATGGTATCCGGACGTCCGCCGCCGATGTTCAGCAGAATCAACTGAAAAGCCCTGCCCAGGGAGCTGTTGGCACGAGCAACGTTGGAAAAAACATTTTGTTTTGACCAGAAGCCAAGCTCCTGCCGCACGGGGCCATTGACCATGATCAGCGGCGCGGCGAAATGCGTTGTCGCCTGGACGCCATGGATATTGAAGCGCTCATCGCAGGCAGCACGAACCAGCGGGAGCAGGACGCGCATCATCGCAGGCTCGCAGCCTGCCATGACGGCGTTGGCAGCGATCTTTTCCACTGTCGCTTCACCGTAAAACGGCGGAATGCGCGCGATCACCGTCTCGGCCGCCAAACCAGACGCTTTGACCATGGCTTCAACTTTTTCGACTGTGGGTGGAACCACGGGCAGCGCATCGCCGAATTGCTTCTGGCAATATTCGTAAGTATCTTCTTCGCCGCGAAGCGTGATGCGCGTTGCCGGATCGCCTGCGCGCCTCAAAAAAGTAATGCTGTTTTCCGCTGCACTGTTTTCAGCTTCCGGCTCCAGATGCCGCGATCCGCATCCAGGCTTCCATGCTGGCGCGCCGTCATCATCGGGCGCAATGGGCGGATGCTGAAGTGCTTTGGCCAGCTCATTCAATCCTTTTTTATCGAAGCCAACCAGCGTGCTCTGAACATGTCCGCGTTCATCGAGCAAATACATTGCCGGCACCGATTGTGGATCAAACTCGCGGGTCATCTTCCAGCCATGATCCAATTCCACGGGATAAGTAATCTTCAGTTGCTTCACAAATTCGCGGGTAGAAGATTCGTCATCTTGTGACAGGCCGATTACCTGAACAGAATCTCTGTTCAGCGCATTCAGATACGGCAGCGCCAACTGGCAGGTAGGACAATCCGTCACAAAGAAAACGACGACAGCCTTCTTCCCTGCTTTCAATCCGGGAATGATAAGCGCGCTTTCTGGCATGGACATGACGTTCTTCAGATTAAAGCTGCTTAGCAAAGCTTACAAGCTTTCTTGGCTGGCTCGATGAAAATGCGGGTCTTCCAGAAGCCCACATTTTTATGCTCGCATCTTTCAAAGTTCGTATCTGTAATGCCCATAACCCAGCATTTTTCAAGGGGAGGCTTTTTCTTTCCGGCAGGGCGCGTGTATCCTTATGGGATGGATAAGAAATATGACGAGAGCAAAAACCGGTTTTCTGAAGTGATCCGCCAGTCCAAGGAGCGGCGCGCCGAGCTGAATAACAAGACAAAGAAAAAACAGGTTGACGACGTGGAACTTCCTCCTCGCGATGAAGAGATTGCTGACACAGCAGACATAGATGTAAAAGACGAAGACGAACCGGGCGTTTAGCGAACGACACGCTTATGCCGTTCGCTCACACAACAACAAAGCCAGTTTTTGAATTCGCTATGGCGACTGTCTAGTATTTAGGCACTTTGGGATCGATGCGGTCAGCCCAGGCAAGAATTCCGCCCGCAAGGTTTTTGGCCTTAGTAAATCCGGCCTGCTGTAAAAATCCAACAGCGCGTGCGCTGCGAGCGCCGGAGCGGCAATGGACCACCATCTCTTTGCTGGGATCCAATTCATGCACGCGCCGCGGAAGATCATTCAATGGAATGAGCACGCCATTGAGATGGCAGATGTTGTATTCATGCGGTTCACGAACATCCAGCAGGACGAAATCTTCTTTTGCATCCAGCCGCCGCTTTAATTCTTCCACGCTGATTTCAGGAACACCGTTGCTCACAGGTTTTTCTTGGCCTCGCAATCCGCAGAATTCTTCGTAATCAATGAGTTTAGTGACAGTGGGGTGCGTTCCGCAAACCACGCAGTCAGGATTCTTGCGCAGCTTGAGTTCGCGAAACTTCATGCCCATGGCGTCGACCAGCAGGAGCCGGCCAATCAGTGGCTGGCCGCTGCCCAGAATCAGCTTGATAGCTTCCGTGGCCTGAATCAGGCCGACAAGTCCTGGCAAAATTCCAAGCACGCCGCCTTCAGCGCAGGAAGGCACTAGTCCAGGGGGTGGCGGCTCAGGATACAGGCAGCGATAGCACGGTCCATCTTTCGCGGCAAAGACGCTGGCCTGGCCTTCGAAGCGGAAAATGGAGCCATAAACGTTGGGCTTGCCGGTCATCACACAGGCGTCATTGACCAGAAAGCGCGTGGGAAAATTATCTGTGCCGTCGACGATGATGTCGAAGTCAGAGAAAATCTGCAGCGCGTTTTCGCTCGTCAGCTTGGTCTCAAAGGTCTTTACGTTCACGAACGGATTGATGGCCGCAATCTTCTCTTTGGCTGACTGAAGCTTGGGCTTGCCGACATCGCTTGTGAAGTGGATCACCTGGCGCTGCAGGTTGGTAAAGTCGACTACGTCAAAGTCCACCAGGCCGAGTGTCCCCACGCCGGCCGCTGAGAGATACAACGCCAGCGGCGATCCCAGACCGCCTGTCCCAATGCAAAGCACGCGCGCAGCTTTGAGTTTCTGCTGGCCCTCCAGGCCGACCTCAGGCATGATCAGGTGCCGCGAATAGCGCAGCACTTCTTCATTATTCAATGATGGCAGCTCATGAGGGGCAATGGTGGTAGCCATGGGAAAAGTCTCCTTCAAAAAAGTCCTACGGAAAAATGAATTGATTCAGGACAACACTATTGTGACAGGAATTAGCGGCGGGAGGCCCGCATCAGACATAACATTCGAAACACCAGGGGCATTCGAGGCATGGCCCATCGCGGAGATGAAGCAGGTGAAATCACAAGCTTATTATATCCCTTTCAATAGCAGAGAACAGAGCCGCGGACACTAAATGGCATAGAGCTTAAATCGCGTACAGCAAAGGCCGCTCATTCGCCATGATCTCAATGTCTTCTTCGTGAAAGCTCTTTCGCTCTTCTGAGCCAATCAGCACAAAAGAAGCGGTTGCCGTGGGCGATCCCTTCTCCACGCTGGTAATCACATACGAACAATCAAACCAGTGGGCCTCTGCCAGATCAGTGGAAGAGTATTGCGGGGAATGGTCAGGGTGCGAATGATAAAAGCCTATAATCCGCTCGCCACGGTTGCGCGCCAGCTTCAGGGCGGCAATTACCTGCTCCGGATGAATGCTGTACCGGTCCGCCGGGGAATCCACACGCATGTTTTCACAGGTCAGGGTCATGGTGATGTACCTGTGCCCGTCCACTATATTGCCAAGCAGAATGCCGCAGCACTCATACGGGTAGCTGCGCTTGGCTTCCCAACGAATCAGGTCGTAGTCAGCCTTGGTGATTTTTAACATTGCGAAACGTCTCCTGGGAAGTGGCGTCTTCTCCAGTTACAGGCTCAACATTGTCCGTCGAAACAGTCGCAAAATTAGTGCAGCGAAAAGGTGACCATAATAGATGATCCAGAGTGGAATTGCATCATTTGCGCACCGCTTTTTGTCAAAATTTGACACTTTTGCACCGGCGCTGGTGCAAAATATGTTTCCAATATGAAATCCCAGAGGATTAGACATTCCAGAGATGGCCGTTGGAACAGCCTTTATTTAAGATCGGGTGATCCGGTGATCGGGACATCGGGGTGATCGTCTCAGCGATTATGCAGGTCTCGCAGATACTCCGCCGGCACTGGATCACCGGTGAGTGTCTTTAAGAATTCTTTCAGCTCGCGCTTCTCATCCGCAGACAGATGCAGCGGTCGAATCTCTTTCGGACCTCCCAGAAAACTTCCCTCTGGATCGCCGCCGCGATCATAAAATTCAATTACTTCATCCAGCGTTGCGGCCTGGCCGTCATGGAAATACGGAGCTGTCTCGGCTACCTGGCGCAGACTCTTCGTCCGCCAAAGACCGGGGGGAATCTTCTGACTGCAGAAATCGCCGTCGCGCTTGGTCGCCGGATCGTCACTGAAATGGCCGTTCACGTTGAAGTCTCCGCCTGCCGTCGCCGGGTCACAGATCAGCGCCTGGTTGGCCGCGCGGCCGGTCTCCGTGGCGTCGGCATGCGGCGAGCGTGATGTGTCAATCTTCAGGCCAATCACGTGAAAGTCATCGTCAGAGAAATTCGGCCCCGCGTGGCAGCGCACACAGCCTGCCTTGCCGATAAACAATTTCAACCCACGTTGCGCGTCCGCGCTGATGGCTTCTGTCTGTCCGGCAACAAAGCGGTCAAAGGGGGCATTCCGGCTCACCAGCTTGCGCAGGTAAGCCTCCATGGCCTTGCCATAATTCGCCAGCACGCGATTCACAATCTCTTTGTCCGCCGGGCTCAGCTTTTCCCAGTTGGCTTTGTCTGTGTAAGGCGATCCCGTTGCGGGAAAACGCTTGTAGTTGGCCAGCGCCGGGTCCAGCGGCCACTCCGGAAACGCGCGGCTATACTCCGCCCGATAGTGCTCAAAGATCACATGCGCCAGTTGCAGCCGGCTGCCATTCTGCACCTGCGGACCTTCGGGTTCGCTCTGCGCGTCAAACCATTCGGAGTCGGCATAGCCATCGTTTTCGCGCCAGTGCGCGCCGCTCTTATTCACATAAAAGACGGTGTTCACCACGCTGCTGGCGTTGCGCGTCATCCATTGCGATCCCAGGGCGGTGGCGTTGGGAATCGGACGGGTACGGTGCATAGCGATTGCGCCGTTTGGCACTTGCTGTGCGCTGTAGTCTTTGGGCTGATCTGTGTTGGACCCAATTGCGTTGGACCGAGTATCAAATAGCCATTTTGATTCCGGCATGTGGCAGTTGCGGCAGGCAATCTTTCCTGCTTCGCCAATCGCGCCGAGTTGGCCTTCCTGCGGCGTCCCGGCTTGGATCGGCCCGGAGAGCCGCGGATCGAAGAAAAGTTTCTGTCCCAGCAGCGCTGCTGCGGGTGAGTCAGCGTATTTGTTGGTGGGGTCGATGGGAAGTGATGGCAGCGGGGAAAGTGTTTTGATTGTGGCCCACTCTTCCGATGAAAATGCCTGAGCGGGATCCGATGGCTTGCCCTTGGTGTTGGCAGCCTGCGAGAAAATAAACAGCCCGGTCATGGCTACCACCGCCGCCAGCACAAGTCGCATCATGCCTCCATTTGATAGATAAAAACCATACCACTGATAAACACGGATGACACGGGAACAAAAATCAGCTTGCTTTTCCACAGAAATTATTCTTTGGTTTGGCTTTTATTCGCCTATACTATTAGCAAATTGTTTATATGTTGAACTCGTAATTTTGAATGGCGGATCAATTCACATCAGAACAACGAAGCGCCGTTATGCGACGTGTTCGCTCCGTTAACACATGTCCGGAGCTTCTAGTTCAACAGGTTGTCCATCGGTTAGGATTTCGATTTGGTTTGCACGCGCAAAATCTTCCAGGAAAACCAGATCTGATATTAAAACGACAGAAAAAAGTTGTGTTTGTGCATGGATGTTACTGGCATCAGCATAAATGCGATGCAGCAAAGCGGCCTGCAACTAACCAACGTTATTGGAATCGCAAACTCGACAACAATGTTCAACGTGATAAACGGAACATATATCTATTGCGTCGACAGGGGTGGCGAGTGCTGACAGTGTGGGAATGTGAATTGAGGAACACTGAGCGGGTAGAGCGCCGGTTATTCCGGTTTCTAAATTCAGGAGCAGCATGAAGCATCCTTGGTATGAGTTTTTTGCTGGTGGCGGAATGGCTCGGCTCGGTCTAGGTGAGCGGAACTGGGAGTGTACTTTTGCAAATGATATATGTGAGAAGAAAGCAGCGTCCTACCGCGCTGCATTCAGACCAGCAAAAGAGCTTAAAGTAGCGGATATAGGCTCTCTGACAACACGCGATTTGCCAGGCCATGCAGCACTGGCTTGGGCCTCCTTTCCTTGTCAGGATCTATCGCTGGCGGGCAATGGCGCTGGCCTGAATGGCGAGCGGAGCGGCACGTTTAAACCGTTCTGGAAACTGATTGAGCATCTTAAAGAGGAAGATCGAGCTCCGCAGGTTGTTGCCTTAGAGAATGTTACCGGTGCTATTACTTCTCATGAAGGAAGGGACTTCCAAACAATTCTAAAATTGATGATAAAAGCAGAGTATCGCGTAGGCGCTCTTGTCATTGATGCTGTTCATTTTTTGCCTCATTCTCGGCCGCGGCTTTTCATCATTGGTGTGCGCAGGAATATTTCAATTCCGCACAAATTAATATCGCAGATACCATTGGAGCCTTGGCATAGTACTGCCTTGCGGACGGCGTTTGCCCAATGCCCTCAGGCTATTCGGCAAAATTATGTATGGTGGAAATTGCCGAAACCGCCTCGGCGAAGCGCTTCCCTGCCTGATCTTATTCAGGCGAATCCAGAAGGAATAAAGTGGAACTCGGATGAAGAAACAACGCGCCTCATGAATATGATGTCGGAACGCAATTTACATAAGGTTGAAACAGCACTGGCAACTGGGAAAAAGCACATCGGAACAATTTATAAAAGAATTCGACCAGACGGTAATGGTGGCAAATCCCAGAGGGCTGAACTGCGAATCGATGGAATTGCAGGTTGTTTGAGAACGCCTGTGGGCGGCTCTAGCCGTCAAACAATTCTGATTATTGAACCTAAAGGGATTCGGTCCAGATTGCTGGCACCAAGAGAAGCTGCGCGATTAATGGGAGTGCGCGATAAATATCCCGTCCCAGAAAAATACAATGACGCTTATCACCTGTTCGGCGATGGGGTTGCAGTTCCGGTCGCTAATTGGCTTAGTCGGCATTTGCTGATGCCGCTGGTTACTGCGGTTGAAAAAGAGATCACGTCGATTGAGGAGATGTCCCAGCATCATTCAGGACGGCAACTTTCCTTTACTCAGATGGCTCAATTTTAGGAAATGTAACCTCTCCGTTAGTTAGAGTCATCAACAGCTCTCCATTTTCTTTCACCCATTTAAAAGGAATTGATCTCCTGTAACGCTGTGGGTATGGATCCGGAAATTCCTCGAGCCATGTGGTAAAAAATTGCTTCATTTTACTGCCATGAACATACCGTAAGTCCACATTGCGAAGGTTATCGCTATGATCAAAGAACAGGTGCCCAACTTCCATATCATCCAGAAGTTTCTGCTTGCCCTTATTTTTGTGATATTGATATTCATAACTTCCGCCATCTGCTGCTGACTTGACTTCGTGTCTAGATAAATCAACGCCAGCGGCCAGTTTCTTGCCTGTATCATTTACGAGGATTGAGGCTAATACCTCCCAGTCAGACGAAGCTGCAGCCCCTGGCGACCGCACATTGCGGGCTGCATACAACCTGAGTTTGCCCTGTAAAGGCCCATACATATAGGCGTGAAAGAACATTAACGCCTTTTCAAATTCCAACTCGGTTGGAGAACTGCTTTTGTCAGGTTTTCTTCTGTCTCGCGCCATATCTGATGGGAATAGTTTCTATAATTATAATCTTTTAGGCACTTTCATCTTAGCTAATAAACTTAGGATGCCGGCTGCAGCGATGAGTATCATTATGCTTAGTGCTGACTGATAATAGCGCAGCATGTTGCTGAGGCGCGCAACGCGCTGAAGCATAAATGCCAGTAGCAAAGGAAAAATCCTTCCCTTGTGCCGCAGGCTGCACAGCGCCAGCAGAGCGCAAACCAACAATTCAAACCCACCCCTTTGGCTTCGCATCCCACCCCAACGCGCGAAAAACGCGCGGGCTTGGCCGCGCCGGTTACCCTTGCTTGCGGAGGTGGGCTAACTTCTTGAAGGGCCTACGGCCCTGTGCGTTTTAAGGTACAGCCAGTTGATCAGGCCCAGAGAATATTCTTTAGAGCTTCTGTAGCTCCCCAAGGATGAGCGATGATAGCCGACATATGTCAGGTGCCGGCTGGCCCGCATGAAGCATAAAGCCTGATAAGCAAAATAAAAGAATTTTCCTTGTGCCGCAGGCCCACGCGCAACGGCGGCAAAGCGCGAAAATCAGGTGTTCGAAAACGATTTGTTCCGGGCGAGGTTTTTGTCAAGATGTACGCTTTCCAACCGGTGAATCGGACTAAAATCTGATTGAAATTGAGACCGGTTTTCGCTTAATGTTCACATAGCAAAACAGCAATTGGCAAAGGGCAATTGGCATTTAGCTATTTGGCGTTTGGCTATTGGCTTTTCAGCCCCTTGGCTATTCGCTTGTCGCTTCAGAAGCGCTGTCATCGGAACCCCAGCAATACAGTCCACAGGTTTTAAAAGCAAGCTAAGCCACCTAGAATCAGAAGCTTCCGAAGTCCGTAAGAGCATATTGAAACAAACCCGTTAGGCACCCTATCGAACCGAGCTTTTTCCATCCACGGAGAATAACCATGACCATGCCTATGACCAGAGAAGAGGTTATTGCGACCATTCAACAAGCCGCGCAGGAGCTGGGGCATACCCCTTCACTCACTGAGCTGAAGGCAAAACAAAAGCTTTCAACCTGTGTGGTGAGAAGGACTTTTGGACACTATTCGGCAGCGCTGCAGGCCTGCGGGCTGGAACAACGCGGATCGGGCACGAAAGCGAGCATGGGAGAGCTGTTTCTGGACTGGATACGGCTGGTGAGGCAGCTGAGGAAGACACCGTCATTGATTGAATACGAATCTGGAGCCAAATTCAGCAGCGGACCGCTGGTGAGGCGGTTTGGTGGCTGGATGCAGGTTGCCGGCGGGCTGATGCGCTATGCGATGGAGCAAGGCCTGGAAGAGGAATGGAAAGACGAACTGGACATTGTGCGGAGCTATCTGCAGGTAACGCCGATGCCGACACGGAAGTTGCCATGGAGTTCGAGTTCAGATTTCAAACCTGTGCTGAAGATGGACGAGCCGGTTTATGGGCCTCCGGTGGGGCCTTTTGAGCTGCTGCTTTCTCCGACGAACGAGCAGGGCGTGGTTTTTCTGTTTGGCGCAACGGCCCGGAGGCTGGGCTTTGCCATTACGCACATACAGACGAGCTTTCCGGATTGCGAGGCCTTCAGGGAAATTGAGCCTGGCAAGTGGCAACGGGTAAGGATTGAATTTGAATACGAAAGCAGGAATTTCAGAGAGCACATGCATGATCCGGAGAAATGCCATTTGATTGTGTGCTGGAGCCATAACTGGGAGGAGTGTCCGCTGGAGGTGCTGGAGTTGAAGAGCGTAATGAAGAAGATGATGGTGTGAGGTGGAACAGATTTCAACCACAGAGGACACAGAGGAACGCGGAGGGTTTACCGCGGATCAGGGCGGATTTTTAGATCGGGGCATCGGGAAATCGGAAAGGCAAAACCAAATGTTTACCGCGGATCAACGCGGATGGTCGCGGATCAGGAAAACCGGAGTGCGTAACCACAAAGCACACGAAGGAACGCGGAGGAAGGGCAGAGATTGAACGTGATCGGGTGATCGGGTGATCGGAAAGGCAAAGACAAATGTTTACCGCGGATCAACGCCGATGGTCGCGGATTTTAGATCGGGGAATCGGGAAATCGGGTCATCGGGAGATCGGAAAGGCAAATGCAACAGATCGGGTGATCGCACGTGATCGGAAAAACAAAAACCTACAGATTGCCGAGATCGCGCGTCATCGACGGCATCGACACACATGAGCCAGAAGAGTTGGTGGCTATAAACGGGATGAATTAGTCATCGTCCCCACGCAGCGGTTTGACCAACTGAATGGCCATTCAATAGACTTACCATCGGTTTTGATTCAGAAAAGTAATGCGCTTGCAGCCAGGTGCGAGCGTAACGTCACAGAAACTGAACTCCAAAAATTTCAAGAGAGAATCCCCATGAGTGATCTTGTCCAGCTGACCAAAGACAATGACGTTGCCATTATTACCATCAACAATCCGCCGGTGAATGCGCTGAGCCCGGGAGTGCCGGAAGGCATTGCCGATGCGATTGAGAAGATTGACAAAGACCCCAGCGTGAAGGCCGCGGTGCTGATTGGCAGCGGCACAACGTTTATTGCCGGCGCGGACATTAAAGAGTTCGGCAAGATCACCTCTGGGCAGAGGCAGGGCGGCGTGGGGCTGGTGCCGGTGCTGCAGCGTGTTGAAGATTGCACCAAGCCGGTGGTGATGGCCATCCATGGCCAGGCCTTTGGCGGCGGACTGGAAACTGCCATGGCGGGACATTATCGAGTGGCGGCTCCGACGGCGGTTGTGGGGCAGCCGGAAGTAAATCTTGGACTCATTCCCGGCGCGGCAGGCACACAGCGTCTGCCCAGGTTGGCTGGCGTGGTGAAAGCGCTGGAGATGTGTACTGACGGCAAGCCGGTAAAAGCCAAAGACGCGTTGGCGGCGGGGATCGTGGACAAACTGATTGAAGGCGATCTGCTCACTGGCGCTGTGGCTTTTGCCCGCGAAGTTGCCGGCAAGCCTGCGCGGAAAACACGCGATAGGAATGACAAGCTGGGCACCGCAGAACAAAATGCTCCGATCTTTGCCGCCGCGCGCGACGCTGCGCGTAAAAAAGCCCGCAACTTGATGGCTCCGCAGGCGGCGATTGATGCCGTGGAAGCCGCTACGAAACTGCCTTTCGACCAGGGCGTGGAAGCCGAGCGCAAACTTTTTACTGAATGCCTGTTCTCTGACCAGTCGAAGGCGCTGATTCATGTCTTCTTTGGTGAGCGCGAAGTGGCGAAGATCCCTGACGTCCCGAAAGGCACGCCGATTATCCCGGTGAACTCTGCGGCTGTGGTGGGTGCGGGGACCATGGGCGGCGGGATTGCCATGAACTTTGCCAATGCCGGCATTCCGGTGCTGCTGAAAGAGACGGAGCAGGCGGCGTTGGATCGCGGGATGAATACGATCCGCAAAAATTATGAAAACACCATGAAGAAAGGCCGTCTTACGCAGCAGCAGATGGACGACCGCGTGAAGCTGATCAAGCCCACGCTGACCTATGACGGCTTTGAGCATGTGGACATGGTGATTGAAGCTGTATTTGAAGGCATGGCGCTGAAGAAACAAATCTTCGGCGACCTGGATAGGATCTGCAAAAAAGGCGCGATCCTGGCCAGCAATACTTCTACGCTCAGTATTGATGAGATTGCCTCTGCCACGTCGCGGCCTGAAGCCGTGATTGGCACGCACTTCTTCAGCCCCGCGAACGTGATGCGTCTGCTGGAGCTGGTGCGCGGCAAGGCGACAAGCAAAGAGGTCATCGCCACGTGCATGCAGCTTTCGAAAAAACTGGGTAAAGTGGGCGTGCTGGTGGGAAATTGCCGTGGGTTTGTTGGCAACAGAATGTTTGGGCCGTATCGCCGTGAAGCGCAATTCATGATGGAAGAAGGCGCAACGGTAGAGGCCATAGATCAGGCAATGTACGACTTTGGCATGGCCATGGGCCCGCTGGCGGTGGGCGATCTTGCTGGGCTCGACGTGGGATGGCGCATTCGCAAGGAATTTAAGCATCTGGAAAAACCTGGCGTCCGCCAGCCGCTCTCAGAAGACAAGCTCTGCGAGATGGGTCGCTACGGTCAGAAGACCGGCGCAGGCTGGTACAAGTATGACGAGAATCGCCGCGCCATTGTTGATCCTGAGGTGGAAGCCAACGTACGCAAATGGGCGGCTGAAGCGGGCATCAAGCAGCATGAAATTTCCAAAGAAGAAATTGTCGACCGCCTGATCTATGCGCTGGTCAATGAAGGCGCGCGAATTTTAGAAGAAGGTTTTGCGCTGCGTGCGGTCGATATCGACATTATCTATCTCACGGGCTACGGCTTCCCTGCGTATCGCGGCGGGCCAATGTGGTACGCCGACACCGTTGGCCTGAAGAAGGTCTACGCGCGTATCGAAGAGTTCCACAAGCAGCACGGAGAACTCTGGGAGCCCGCGCCGCTGCTTAAGAAATTGGCAGAACAGGGCAAGGGCTTTGCCGATTTGGACAAAGAAGCCAGCAAAGCGGCTTAACGGAGAATAAGGATGTCACGCCGGGCAGTAATAGTAGATGCCGTCCGCACGCCGCTCGGGCGACGCGACGGCATGCTCAAAAGCTGGCATCCTGTCGACCTTCTCGGCTTCACCATCAAAGGCCTGGTCGCGCGCAACAATCTTGATCCCGCTCTAATCGACGACGTGATCGCTGGATGCGTCATGCAGGTAGGCGAGCAGACCGCCAACGTCGCACGCAATGCCGTGTTGGCCGCTGGCTTTCCTGAGTCTGTGCCGGGAACCACCGTTGACCGTCAATGCGGCTCAAGTCAGCAAGCTATTCACTTTGCCGCGCAGGGCGTCATCGCTGGCAGCTATAACATTGCGATTGCCTGCGGCGTTGAGAGCATGACGCGTGTTCCCATGGGCGCTTCCGCCGCCAACGGCCCGGGCAAGCCCTTTGGCCCGGCGATGATGCAGCGTTATCACGACGTTCATTTCAATCAGGGCATCAGCGCGGAGATGCTCGCAGAAAAATACAAGCTCACCCGCGAATGCCTGGATCAATACTCTCTGGAAAGCCACCGCCGCGCGGCGCAGGCGGCCGAAGAAGGCAGATTCTCCCGCGAAATTCTTCCGCTGCCAATTGAAACCGATCAAGGCCCAATGACTGTCGCACGCGATGAAGGTATTCGCTCCGGCTCCACCCTGGAAAAACTGGCCACGCTCAAACCTGCGTTCAAGCCAGATGGCGTCGTCACAGCAGCAAATTCCTCGCAAATTACTGACGGCGCTGCCGCCGTGCTTATCATGGATCACGCCACGGCAGAAAAACTTGGCCTTCGGCCCCTCGCCCGCTTCGCCGCCTTTGCTCTCGCCGCAGAAGATCCTGTGCTGATGCTCGGCGCGCCAATTCCTGCCACACGTAAAATTCTTGCGCAGTCCGGCCTAAAGCTAGAACAGATGGACCTGATCGAAATCAACGAAGCGTTTGCCAGCGTGGTGCTGGCCTGGCAGCGTGAAACCAGGGCTGATCTCGCCAACGTAAACGTGAACGGCGGCGCCATCGCCTTGGGCCATCCCCTCGGCGCCAGCGGAGCACGCCTGATGACCACTCTCGTTCACGAATTGGAACGTACTGGCGGACGCTACGGATTGCAGACCATGTGCGAAGGCGGCGGCATGGCCAACGCAACCATCATTGAGCGGTTAAACTAGAAACGTTCGTCACGATACACACACGAACACGAATAACTTAAAATCAATTCGCGTTTTATCGCGCGAATTCGCGGCCAGGGTTCTTAACTGGAAGATATTCAACAAAAGGACCACTATGAACATTCAAGGCAAGAGCGCCATCGTCACAGGCGGCGCATCCGGACTCGGCGCAGCCACGGTGCGCATGCTGGCCTCCAAGGGAGCCAAAGTCACCATCGCTGACGTGAATGAAACCACCGGCAATGCGCTGGCGCAGGAAATTGGCGCGAATGTCACATTCATTAAGACTGACGTGACCGATGCAGCCCAGGTAGCCGCCGCCGTCGAGGGCGCTGCAAAGAATCAGGGCGGATTGCATTTTCTCGTCACCACCGCAGGCATCGGGATCGCCGAAAAACTTCTGGGCAAAAATGGCATGCACGATCTGGGAAAATTCATCCGCACCATCCAGATCAACCTGATCGGCACATTCGATGCCATCCGTCACGCGGCCAACGCCATGAGCGCCAATCAGCCAGATGAAGACGGCGGACGCGGTGTCATCGTCACTACTGCTTCGGTTGCGGCCTATGAAGGCCAGATTGGTCAGGTCGCCTATTCGGCTTCTAAAGGCGGCATCGTCGGCATGACGTTGCCTCTCGCGCGTGAACTTGCCCGCTCGGGCATCCGTGTGTGCACCATCGCCCCGGGAATTTTCCATACGCCGCTGCTCGCCGGACTACCCGAAGCCGCACAGGCTTCGCTCGCCCAGCAGGT